>Ga0116144_10000064_pt1 | contig 134886 bp, 104 predicted proteins | sample AD_UKC035_MetaG_FD_89746 | JGI IMG/M metagenome (GOLD analysis project Ga0116144, IMG submission 89746) | Active sludge microbial communities of municipal wastewater-treating anaerobic digesters from USA - AD_UKC035_MetaG | ecosystem: Engineered > Bioreactor > Anaerobic > Digestate | place...
GTGGGTAAACCCCGGCACACCCGGGCAGGTGCAGTTTACGGTGCCTGTAAATGCAGCGCAAGGAGCAACGGGCATGCGCATACGCAGCACCCTCAACTGGACTTATGACAGCACTATGGCATGCAGCATTATGACAGGTGGCAGCACTTATGATTATATTGTTACTATAGACAGCACGGTGGGGATTGCTGATTTGGGAATTGAGATTGGGGAATTGAGATTGATGCCTAACCCTTCCAAGGATAATCTTACTATTACAGCCTTAAATTTTACACCAACCCATAATGCACAATTTATAATTACCGATTTAACAGGAAGAATATTGCAACAGGAAATATTTACGGGCACAGCAACCATAAACACTACGGCACTAACACCGGCAGTATATTTTGTGACGGTAAAAGATAAGGAAAGAAGTGTGGTGAGGAGGTTTGTGAAAGCACCGTAGCGTGTTGCAAAAGATAACATGAAAAAAATACTTATAACGATAATAATATACGTATTTACAGCAAAGGCAAATGCACAAACCATATTGTTGCAGGAAGATTTTACCGGTAACACATTGCCGGCAGGATGGGCTCAGGACAGTGCAGGTTTTGTTCCTATAAATAATTGGAAGTTTAATATAAACTGGCCTGTTTACAGCGGAGGTGGGTTTGATAGCGATTATGCAGTTATTGAAGGAGATATAAGCGGACCGTTTGATGTTGTTAAATGTGGCTTGATTACACCTGCCTTTAATACTTTGGGATTTTCAAGTTTGTATTTGTCTTATGGCGAAATTTTTACCAATTATGGTGGAAGCCAAGATTATGTAACCAAGATAATAGAATTAAGTTTAGATAGTGGTCTTACCTGGCAGGTTGTTGATTCGGGTTCCTATGATCATTATGCTCCTCCATTTAATGGAATAAGGAATGTTATTAAACTTTTTGATCAAGCATCAGGTGCCGCTAATACGATGGTGAAATTTATTTTTGAATCTGAAAATTCAGGTTACTGGGCAATAGATAATGTTATTATAAGTGATAGTGCAACATGCACCAGTCCACCGGATAATGGTATTGCAGTATCAAATGTTACCTATGCTTGTAATGGAACAAGCCTTGGTTTAAGTCTCGAGAATTTGAGTAGGGGAATTGGTCAAATTTACCAATGGCAAAAGAGTAGCGATGGCGTTGCATACAACAACATACCGGGTTCCTTTTATGATACTTTAACTGCTCTTCAAAGCGGTACATCTTATTATAAATGTATGGTTACCTGCGGGGGATTAAGTACTAATAGTTTGCCTGTGTATGTAAGTGATACACCACGTAAAGTAGTACTTGAAACATTATTTGATCAGAACGGAATATGCCCATTAAATAATAACATTAAAGACACTATAAAGATTCAAAGCCATTTTAAAGGAAATGGAGTTACTTACCAATGGCTGTCAAACGATTCTACCAACTGGTGGAATACATTGCAAGGCAATTATCTGGCTATTGCCGGAGCAACAGATAGCTTTTATGTTGCGGATTTTACCAACCATCAGCAAACAAGTTATTTTGTGTGCGATTTAATTTGTGTAAGTGGTGGTAATAAAAGCCGAAGTAATGAAAGAACATCTTACTTAAACATAAATCCGTTTTGTTATTGTACGCCTCTATCTTCAAACGCCTGTAGCAACAATAATGAGTATTATAGTTTTGTGGGTATTACAGGTACTACATTAAATCACACCCCGTCATGTGTTGACACTATTTATGCTACAACTCCCTTTACTAATGAATACCAGTTTTTTTCACCCTCTGTTGCTGCGCAAACCGCAACGCTTACAAAGGGCAACACTTATAGTTTTAATTTTACCCAAACCTACCACATTTATCACTCCTACATTTGGATTGACTATAATCAAAACAGTTTTTTTGAAACGGATGAAGCGCATTATCTGGGATACTCGCCAAATAGTAATCAGCAATATGGATTTAATTTTACGGTTCCACAAACAGCGTTAGCAGGACAAACCGGGCTGCGCTTGCGAGGGCATCGTTACTGGGGTTTATTTGACTTTGATAGTACGGCAGCATGTACCCCACTTACAAATGGAGCAACTTATGATTATATTGTTACAATAGATAGCACGGTGGGGATTGCTGATTTGGGAATTGAGATTGGGGATTTGAGATTGATGCCTAACCCGGCAAAGAATGAGGTAACGGTAACTTCGGATGCTTTAATAAAAGAGTTGGCAGTAATAAATACCAAAGGAGAAACAATTATTGAAAATAAAGCGGTAAATGGTTTTACTAAAAAAGTAAGCACCGCTAACTTACCCAACGGGGTGTATATGTTAATGGTCGAAACGCATAAGGGGAGGGCGGTAAGGAGGTTGGTGGTGGTGAGGTGAGTATGAAGCCTGTGGGGTAACACCTGTAGGAGTTCGAGTCTCCTTTCGCCCACTTTTTTCTCTTCCCTAAACTATGTTTCTAAAATGATTTTTATCAACTTCTTATAATGTTCAATAATCTATACATTTGTTAATTGTATGATTAGTCGAAAGTTTACCTCTTTTTTACTGGCATTTGCTTTTTTCTCCTGTAACAAAAGCAATAATTCTATTTCGCCTCAAATAAAAAGCATTACCGAATCTGTTTATGCTTCGGGTATTGTTAAGAGCAAAGATCAGTACAATGTTTTTGCAAAAACTGCAGGTATTATAAAAACTGTTTTTGTTACTGAGGGTGATAGTGTAAGTATTGGCTCTCCCATTTTTGAAATTGACAACACCCAGGTTTCCATTTCCGAAAAAAATGCAGCGCTTGCCGCAGCCAACGCAAGCTATGCAAGCAATATGGACAAAGTGCACGATGCCGAACTTAATTTAGGGGTGGCAAAAAAGAAATTGGAGAATGATTCGCTATTGTATTACAGGCAAAAAAACCTGTGGGACAAAAACATTGGCTCAAAAGTAGAACTTGAGCAGCGGGAGCTTGTCTTTAAAAATTCTCAACTGTTATTTGCCTCAGCAGAAACAAAATTGAGTGACGTAAAAAAGCAATTGAAATTAACTTCAGACCAATCGCAAAACAATTATTCTATTGGCAAATCATTAAAAAACGATTTGATTATACGGAGCGATGTAAACGGAAAGGTTTACAAATTAAATCTTGAAAAGGGCGAAGCAGCTTCTCCGCAATTGCCTGTGGCAGTTGTAGGAGCCGCCAATGTTTTTGTTTTAGAGTTAAACATTGACGAAAACGATATTTTAAAAGTAAAGCCAGGCCAGCAGGTTTTTATACGCATGGATAGTTACAAGAATGAGGTATTTGAAGGTGAAATAACTTCTGTTGACCCGATTATGAACGAGCGCACCCGCACTTTTACTGCCAATGCAATTTTTAAAACGCAGCCGCAGGTTTTATTTCCCAACCTTTCCGTTGAAGCTAATATTCTCATCAGTTCGCAGGAGAAAGCGCTTACCATTCCCCGCAATTATCTCTTGAACGATTCTTTAGTTACGCTGTCTGACGGCAGCAAAAGAAATGTGCAAACAGGGCTGATGGATTATAATATTGTAGAAATAACGCAAGGACTAACCGAAAACGATAAACTTATTTTGCCCAAGCAATGAGTTTTAAATTACTTTTTGATATTTCAAAAGCGCTTTTGTTTTCAAGGTTCAAACAAACACTTGTTGCCGCCATTGGTGTAACGTTTGGCATTACTATGTTTATTACGCTGCTCAGTTTTATGAATGGACTCAATAAAATGCTTGACGGTTTGGTGAGCAACCGCACCCCTCACGTACGCATTTACAATAACATTAAGCCTACTGTTGTGCAACCTATAAATGAATCAGCGCAATTTAAAGATGCATATAATTTTATCAGTTCTGTTAAGCCATATAATACCCGGAAGGAAATTTACAATGTAAATGCCATTATGGATAAACTTAAAACAGATGACAGGGTGTTAGGTGTTGCTCCCAAAATTGCTGCGCAGGTTTTTTACACACTTGGCAATGTAAATCTTAATGGTGTTATTAATGGAGTAGATGTAGATGCGGAAGCACGCCTGTTTTACTTTAACGATTATGTAACCACAGGCAATTACCTTGATTTACAAAACACTTCAAACAGTATTATACTTGGCAAAGGAGTGGCTGATATTATTCTGGCGCAAATTGGGGATGTAATAACCGTTACTACTTCCACGGGCGAGCAGTTTCCATTAAAGGTAGTTGGGTATTTTCAATCGGGTATTGCAGATTACGACAAGGTGCAGAGTTATGCAAGTATTAACACTACGCAAAAATTATCAGGCAGAGGAAAAAGTTATATTAGCGATGTTCAGGTAAAACTAAAAGACATTAATCTTGCCCCTGTTGTTGCTGCCGAGTACCGCAATATTTTTGAAGCCGATGCAGAAGATATTCAAACTGCCAATGCACAGTTTGAAACCGGAACCAATGTGCGTACTATTATCTCTTATGCCGTAGGTATAACATTGTTGATTGTTGCCGGCTTTGGTATTTACAATATCCTCAATATGCTCATTTACGAAAAGATGGATACCATAGCCATACTAAAAGCAACAGGCTTTGCCGGATACGATGTAAAAAGAATTTTTATTTCCATTGCACTTACCATAGGAATTTGTGGAGCACTAGCAGGAATGGTTTTTGGCTTTGCACTTAGTAATGTTATTGACCAAATTCCTTTTGAAACCGCTGCATTGCCCACAGTAAAAACATTTCCGGTTGATTATAACCCTAAGTATTATTTCATTGCCGGTACGTTTGCAATTGTTACCACCTACTTTGCAGGTTGGTTTCCTGCGCAAAAGGCAAGCAAGGTTGACCCTGTAATTATTATCAGAGGAAAATAATGAACAAAAACATTGTACTGGAAGCAAAGGGTATTACCAAATATTTTAACGACCCTGTAAAGTTTGAGGTGTTAAAGCAGGTAAATTTTAGCATAAACAAAGGCGAGTTTGTTTCAGTTGTAGGTAAATCGGGCTGCGGAAAATCTACCTTGCTCTATATACTTTCAACTATGGACACCGATTACTCAGGTGATTTGTTGATTGATGGCATAAGCATGAAAGATAAAAGTGAGAAAGAACTTGCTGCAGTGCGCAATGAAAAAATCGGTTTCGTCTTTCAGTTTCATTATTTGCTCAATGAGTTTACGGTTTTGCATAATGTTATTTTACCTGCACTAAAATTAAACAGACTGCAGCAGCCAGTGCTTGAAGAGAAGGGTATAAAACTTTTATCTCTTTTAGGGATTGAAAAACTTTCTGGTAAAATGGCAAATCAATTGTCGGGGGGCGAAAAACAACGTGTAGCTATTGCACGTGCTATGATTAACGACCCGCTTATAATCATGGGTGATGAACCAACAGGCAACCTCGATAGCAAAAACAGCCAGATTGTTTTTGATATTTTTAAAGAACTTGCTGTAGAGTTTAACCAAACACTGTTAATTGTAACACATGATGATGCCTTTGCCGAAAAAACAAACCGCATTATTAAAATGGATGATGGTAGGGTGGTTTAGTAAATTTATTTCGTTTAATTGGAATTTTTTTTCCACTGCATGCTCCATCGTAAAAAAGCAACATATAATTTCGCATGCTCTTCCTTAGCTGTTTATTGTAACAATACTACAGTTATAACCCTTTGGTTTCCATCTTTTGTTCTTGAGCCGCTTCTGTCACAAAATCCTTTAGCTCTTTAAAAAACTCCATAAATTCCTTTTCAATTGGTTCATAATATAATTGCAAATCAGCCACCGCGTTTTTCATGTTGTTTTCAAAACTCACGCGGTCGCTCATTCCGTTAAAGACTCTTTGTAAGCCGGTAAAGTTCGCATAATTAACCAACCAATTTTGTTGGCGCATGTATATGAGCATGTTTGCAGTCCGGGCAGGAATTAAATTTGAATAATTATCTGTTAACTTATAAAAATTATCGGCAAAAACCTCAAGCTCAATACCGGAAAACAATTTCCAGTTGGCGGCTAAGTAATGGTCGTAATAAATATCGGCAACCACCGGTGTGTATTTTTTTTGAGATTGTCTAATACGCTGTTTTGTTTGCTCAACAATAGCATGGTTATCGGTAAAATTATCAATAGCTCGATGCAGTGCAATACCCTTTCTGATATTCACAGGATAATGCAAATAATCTTTTCCCTTTACATGATCGGCAATAAAATTACCAATGGTAATATCCGGATCATTGCCCGAAAGATAAATGTGCGCTAAACAATTCACGCTTCAAACTTAACCAATATCAATATCAAATTACTAATAAGACAAGGTGCATAAAACATATTGAAACATTTTGCAGTTGCCTGTAATCCGCTTAAGTTTACAAAACATAATATTGAGTTATGATAAAGAAATTTTTAAAGTGGCTGCTTGTTCTTCTATCGCTGTTTATTTTCGGTTGCTATGTATCGGGTAATGGATGGGTGATAAAAGCATTGCGTTATAATTTTGTAAATATTGATGATTATAAAATTTTTGAAAACAGGATAATAAAAGCAGGCAACCCAAAAGAATGGAATAACGGATGGAATTATAACAAAACCCCAATAACACCTTCTCTAGAAAAACTTTTAACCGATAACGAAAGTGTGGCTTATCTGGTAATAAAAAACGATTCAGTAAGAATCGAAAAATACTGGGATGGTTATAGTGCAAAATCCTTGTCGAGCAGTTTTTCTATGGCCAAAAGTTTTGTTGGTGCCATGATTGGTATTGCATTAAAAGAAGGAAAAATAAAAAGTCTTGATGAGCCGGTTGCAAACTACATACCTGAATTTAAAGAATGTAATAAGCATAATATTACTATTAAACATTTGCTGATGATGAGTTCGGGATTGGATTGGGATGAGGGCTATGCAAGTTTATTTTCACCGGTAACAGAATCATACTATGGAAAAGATTTGTACAAACAAATAACTTCACTTAAATTTAAAGAGCCATCGGGCAAATACTGGGAATACAAAAGTTGTGACACACAGTTGCTTGGTTTTGTATTAGAGAAAGCCACAGGCAAAACTTTAAGCGATTATTGCAGCGAAAAAATTTGGACGCCACTAAATGCGGTGCATATTGCCTTGTGGAGCCTTGATAAAAAAAACGGGCACGAAAAAGCTTATAGCGCATACAACAGCAATGCCCGCGATTTTGCCAGGCTTGCAAAACTGTATATGCAATTGGGCAATTGGAATGGTGTACAAATCATTGATACTGCTTACGTATTGGCCAGTATTACTCCTAACACATTAATTGACAGAGGCACACAACAACCCAATAATATTTACGGTTACCAGTGGTGGCAAACACAAATAGATTCTCATAATATCTTTTATATGCGCGGCATTTTAGGACAATATGTAATTGCAGTACCTGATATGAATATGATTATTGTAAGGCTTGGTAAAAAAAGAAGTACTGGTGAAGATGGAATACCAAACGACTATCCGGTTATTATCAGAGAATCTATTAAAATGTTTTCTTAATAAATTTGCAACATGTTAAAAGATATTCCGCAATTAAAAGTAGAAAATGTAGCGGTTGCAGTAGTACCCGAAGTAAATAACAGTGGTGAAAAAGAATGGGGTGTTTACCTGCTCAACCTTAAAAATGAAACAATTGAAGGTGTGCTTGTAGCTTCAAACGGTTATGGCTATAAAAATGGTGAAAAAGTAAAAACCTCCACGCTGAGACATTTTATTGAACAGGTTCCCGCAAAATCCTATGCCAAGGTTGAATTGATTATTGAAACCGTTTTTGGATTAAACAATGAGTACTGGGTTAGTTTTTATCTCAACAATACTTTGTACGATAAAAAATATTTATTCCTGCCTGATAGTATCAACCCCGAATATTTCACCACTGTGCCCTTGCTTGATAAAGCAGGAGTAATGATAAAATAGAACCACAACATGATTGATAAAAAAAGAAACCTGCGTGCAGTCGCAATTTCAATGCTTGTAATATGCCTTTCATTTTGGAATTATAATAACCTGTCGGGCAAAGAAAATATCAGACTAATACATGAGGTAAGTTTATTGGTTCTTGGCTTTGCCGGAGGTGTATTTTTTGTAAACCTTATTTCTCTTTTCAGAAAAAATAAAGATACTAACGCTGCAAAGCCGTAATAGAGCATTTGCTTTTATTCACAACCATAAATGTCATCATCAACCAAGAGCATCGTTTTATTTGATGGCAATTGTAATTATTGTACCCGCACTGTGCTATGGACCATAAAGCGAGATGTGAAAAATAAACTCCTTTTTTCGGCCACACAGGTAGATGCAGGAAAAAAAATACTGAAGGAGTATGGTATAGAAAATTTAAAAGACACTTCGGTAATACTTATTGAAGATAATAAGGTTTATCTTAAATCCGATGCTGTGTTAAACATTGCACGAAGATTGCCTAACTATAAATTTTTTTATCCGTTAATTTTTTTACCGCGGTTTATAAGAGATGGCATTTATAACATTATTGCAAAAAACAGGTACCGCTGGTTTGGCAAAAGAGATATGTGTTACCTGCCTGATGAGGATGTGAGAGAAAGATTTTTGTAGCACCTCAAAAAACTTTAACCGATGTGAAAAGTTTCTCCTTTCTCCTTCAAATATTCAATCTAAATTTATTTTATTAGCCGTATAAAATTTTAATAATGAATAAAACAACTTTATTGTTTACAGCCATTGCTGCAATAATATTTTCGTCATGCAAGAACCCTAAAGAAAAATTGCAGGAGGAAATAAATGAAACCGAAAAAATGCTTTTTGCCGACAGTGCTGTAAACATTAACCGCACAACAGCTTTAAAGGTGGTTGATTTTTACACTACGTTTGCCAATAAATTTCCTGATGATGCTAAAACCCCCGACTATCTATTTAAAGCTGGTGACGTAAGCAGCGGCATGTCAGAGTTTGCAAGAGCCCTCGGCTATTTTAATCAGGTTTACACCAAATACCCTAACCACGCTAAAGCATCCACATCGCTTTTTCTAATGGGATTTATTAACGAAAATTCTTTGAACGACACAGCAGCAGCACGAAAATATTACAGCACTTTTTTGGAAAAATATCCTTCTCATGAAATGGCACAAAGTGCAGCTTTCTCTCTGCAAAACATGGGTAAATCTGCCGATGAATTGGTAAAGATGTTTCAACAATCTCAGCCTGACAGCACTGCCACTAATTGATATTGCGTGAACAAAAAGCCACAGAAAAAAATACACCAAGCGCCTCCTAAAGCTCAAAAGCAAAAAGAAGCGAAAAACTATTTGCCTGTCTGGCTCGGTTTAATTGTTGCAATAACTGGTGTTATCCTTTATTGGAACACACTCAATCATGGTTTTGTGTTAGATGATTATTCTGTTATAAAAGAAAACCGTGTAACCCGAATGGGAACCCAATCTATACCCACCATTTTTAAAACAAGTTACCGTAATGGGTATTACCTGATTGATGATGAACTATACCGCCCCATACCCAAGGCGTTGTTTGCATGGTTCTGGCAAATAGCACCTGACAGCCCCAAACCCGGGCATGTTACCAATGTGTTGTTGTTTGGCTTAACAGGTTTTATGCTGATGCTAACGCTGAGCCAATGGCTTAAAAAAAATTTGCTTGCCGCGTTCTTAGCTGCTTTACTTTTTGTTGCACACCCTATTCATACCGAAGTGGTGGCTAACATTAAAAGTATTGATGAAATACTCAGCTTTTTGTTTTGTATTTCTTCTGCATGGCTTTTCTACAACTATCTCGAAAAAAGCAAAAACTTATTTTTACTTTTAAGCATAGTATGTTATACCATTGCTCTTTTCAGTAAAGAATCCTCTATTACCTTCTTAGTAATTTTCCCGCTCATTGCCTGGTTTTTCTTTTCGGGTAACCAAAAAATATCAGTTTCTTTAAGTATTAAAAAATCTGCATGGCTGCTTTTACCTGCATTATTTTTTCTGATGGTTCGTTATAATGTGTTAAAAGATGTGCCGTATGGAAATGTTTCAGTTGCCGATAATTTGCTTGTTGCAATTAAAAGCAATGCCGACAGGTTTGCTACTGCAATTTTAATTCTGGGTATGTATTTAAAACTTTTATTTTACCCTCATCCTCTCATTTTTGATGCATCCTATAACCAAATTCCTGCAACAACGGTTACCGACTTAAGGTTTATTCTTTCGTTTTTAATTTATGCAGGCTTGCTTGTGTTTGCATTTGTTTTCTTTAAGAAGAAACACGTATTGTCGTTTGCTGTTTTGTTTTTTCTTGTTTCACTGAGTATTTACGCCAATATTTTCAGAACTATTGGCTCAAGTTATGGCGAAAGATTTTTATATACGCCATCGTTAGGTATATGTATTGCAGTGGCATATCTTATAACTTTTATACCCGGCTTTGGTAATAATCAATACCATTTGAAAGTTTCGGACTTTTTTAAGACTAACATAAAGGCTATTGCACTTACCTCATTGGTTGTAATTTTATTTGGCTTTAAAACCGTTTCACGAAATACCGTTTGGAAAAGCAACTATACCTTATTCAGCAATGATGTTAAACTTGCACCTAATAGCACACGCACACAATATTATTTAGGCAATTTATTAATGAAACCCGAAATATTGAATGGTAAAGATTCTCTTGCTTCCGATTCAATCATTAATAGCGGCATAAGCTATCTTAAAAAGTCAGTTGAAATTTATCCTAAATTTTGTGATGCGTATAACCAGCTTGGTGTGGCTTATTACAAAAAGAAAGATTACAAATCGTCATTTGATTATTATACGCAATGTATCAGTTGCAACCCAACTAATGCAAGCGCACATAGCAACCTTGGCACTATTTATTTTGAAACAAAACAATTTGACAACGCTATTAACTCTTTTGCCAAAGCCATAGAGCTTGATAGAAATTATGCTGAAGCGCTTCTCAATTTGGGCAGCACCTATGGCATGTTGCAGCAATATGATAATGCGCTTAGCTACCTCCATCGTGCAGTTAAAGCTGACCCTGGTCTGGCACAGGGTTATTATTTTTTGGGTATTACATACAGGTTTAAAGGAGATGAACAAAATGCAAATGCCTATATACAAAAAGCTCATCAGTTAGACCCATCAAAATATTAAACTTATTGATGGCTTTTGCGTATAAAAGCCTGTTTAAATTTAAATGATAAGAATGTTTATTGTGTATTTTTTAGCGAGACAACGAAGTGTTTCGCAGCCATAGTGGAACTAACTACGGCAAGAAACAATGAGGAAGTCGCAGCAAAAAAGACGCATAAACAAATTTTTAGATAAATCTTAAACTGGCTCTATGAGCCTTTGTAAATTTGTATAGTAAAATCACATTCATTTCAACTCATTGTATCTGCATTTAAATTATCTTATATCAACTCAGCTTAACAAGGGTGTAAAAAAAACTTTTTGCCTGATTGTTGTTTGCTTTTGTTTTTCACTAAACACCAAAGCTCAGAAGAATAACTTCACAACTTATACCGTAGCCGATGGTTTGCCCAATAATCATATTAATGATGTACATCAGGATAAATACGGGCGGCTTTGGGTAGCCACTAGCAATGGAGTATGCCGATACGATGGCGCATCGTTTATTCATTTCAATCAAGACAATCCACTATCAAACAATGCTGTTAAAACAATATATGAAGACAGTGACGGTAACATTTGGCTTGGTACAGTACGAAAAGGCGTTTGTGTTTTTAGTGGCACCACTACAAAATTTTTAACCATACAAGATGGTTTGCTCAGTGATATTGTTAATGCAATAACTAAAGATAAAACGGGTAAGGTTTGGATTGGAACAGCAGAAGGTTTATGTGTATATGATGGAAAAAAATTTACCAACTATACCACTTTAACAGGGTTGCTTGGCAATTATATTACCTCACTTTACACTGATAAAGCAGGTAATGTATGGATAGGAACTTTGAACGGCTTAATGAAATACAACGACAATAAATTTTATTCCTATACCATCAACCAAGGACTTTCAGGAAATTTAATCTACAGCGTTACACAAACTAAAGACAATAAAATTTACATTTCTACCAATAACGGGTACACAATGTATGACGGCAATAGCTTTCATATTTCTACAAATAAAGTTCCACCGCAAACCGAAAAAATAAATGCAGTTTTTGAAGATTATAAAGGCAACAAATGGTTTGCAACAGCAGGTAGCGGATTGGCAATGGATGATGAAGGGACATTAAGAACCTTCAATCAGGAAATGGGATTATCGTCAAATTTTGTTTTAGCAATTGCGGAGGATCGCGAAGGAAATTTATGGCTTGGCACAGTTAACGGCTTATGCCGGTATTCCGGTGACAGGTTTGTAAACTACATGCCTGACGAAAATCAATCTACCACAAAAATTATTTCGGCTTACTCTGACAAATCCAATAATATTTGGTTTGGCACCATCAGCAATGGCTTATATTATTTTGATGGGTCTAAAATTAATACTGTAAATCCTTTAGCAGGTTTGCGCAACAGCACTGTGTGGAGCATTATTCAAGCTACAGATAGCACTTACTGGGTAGGAACAACCAATGGTGTTGCGTTACTTAATTTTAAAAACCACACTAGTTCCTATCCTCTAAAAGACTTAAACAACAAAACTATTTACTCCATTTACAAATTAAGGAACCAAACATTTCTATTTGGAACAGATAATGGTTTATACTCCTTAAAAGACACTATACTTACGATTTCATTCGATTCGGTTTACAACAAAAATTTTCCTGGCATTCGTTCTTTGTATCAGGATTCAAAAGGCATAATTTGGATTGGCACTATGCAGGGGCTTTACTTTTTAAACAAAAACACGCCTGTATCCTTTAACGAAACGCGCAAATTACCAAAGGTGCCCGTAACATCCATAACAGAAGACAATTCCGGACAAATTATTTTCAGCACTTATGATTTTGGATTTTATGTGTTTAATCGTGTTACCAATAACGTCACCGTTGTAAACACTCAAAACGGCATTTACAACAACAGAATTTTATTCAGTTATATCGATCGTAACAACAGGTTGTGGCTTGGCACACCCGAAGGCTTAGACAGGGTGGACTGGAACACTTTCCAGAAACGAAAATTTATCAGCTGTACTCACTTTGACAAAAGCAATGGCTACTATGGCGTTGAAACCAACGCAGGTTGTGGCGATGCAGAAGGCTATGTATGGTTCGGCACGTCTAACGGTGCTATTAGATATAATCCTAAAACAGGCTATGGAAAAAATGTAATTCCAACTGTAAACATCAATAACATTCAGGTTTACCTCAAAGATGTTGACTGGAAAAAAGAAAATGTAATTGTAAATAAAACTTCAGGCTTACCAGTTAATCCTGAACTTGGTTATGGCAGCAACAACCTGACATTTTATTTTACCGGTATTTATCTTACCGCCCCCAACGAAGTAAAATACCGTTGGAAATTAGAGGGCTTTGATGATTACTGGGCACCCGTTTCGCGTTATGCGCAGGCTAATTACTCAAACATCCCTCCTGGCGATTATGTTTTTATAGTACAGGCCACAGTTAATGAAAGAGAATGGTCTCCTGAAGTTTCGTATCCATTTACTATCAAACCTCCTGCTTACAGAACAACAACGGCATACATTATTTATACTATTGCTGCAATTCTGCTTGTATTTTTATTGTTATGGTGGCGTACCCGTAGCTTGCGCTTAGCTCAATTTATACTCAGAAATAAAGTAAATGAAAGAACCATTGAATTGAAAGAAAAAAATATTGAGCTTGCAAAATTATCGCTTGTTGCTTCAGAAACCGGTAATGCGGTAATGATTTTTGATAAGAAAATGGAGTTAGAATGGGTAAACAATGGCTTTACCAAAATGACGGGGTTTACACAAGATGAGTTTGTGAGAAAACGAGGAATAAATATCAAGGAACTTACCAATTACAAGGATATTGAAATGCTGCTTGATGATTGCGTTGCCTTGCGTAAATCGTTTATATATGAATCTGATATGATTGCCAAGGATGGGAGAAAGATTGTTACTTCTTCTACTCTCTCGCCTGTTTTTGATGATGGCGGGAACTTGAAAAACTTAGTGGTAGTTGATACTGATATTACCCTGAGGACTCAAATGGAAGAACAAATCAGAAAATCGCTAGAAGAAAAAGGATTTTTGTTGAAAGAAATCCATCACAGGGTTAAAAACAATCTGCAAATTATTATCAGCCTGTTTAATTTGCAGGCAAATTATATTCATGACGAGAAAGCCGCCACCGCCATACGCGAAGGGCAGGATAGAATCAGATCAATGTCGTTAATACATGAGCGCTTTTATCAGAGTGAAGGCTTAAGCAAAATTGATTTTGATGATTATATTAACAGGTTATGCGAAACACTTGTTCATAGTTCTTATAATAATGCCTCTAAAATCAGCTTGCAGGTAAATGCAGAAAAAATATCTTTGGATATTGATACAGCAGTGCCTTGTGGTTTAATAATAAATGAGCTTGTATCAAATGCTGTAAAGTATGCTTTTACAGACAAACTGTCAGGAATAATTAAAGTTGAGTTTAGAAAAGCAGAAGGGGGTTTTGAGTTGAGAGTAAGTGATAATGGAATTGGTTTACCTCCCGGATTTGATTACGAAAATTCAGATAGCCTGGGAATTCAATTGATAAGTGCTCTTGTGAGTCAAATTGATGGAACCATGCAAATAATTAATGATAATGGATTATCAGTTACAATAAAATTTAAACCGCAACATTAAAAACCACACAATATGGACAAAACCAAAATTTTAGTAGTAGAAGATGAAAGTATAGTTGCTAAAGACATTCAGTCAACACTTATCAGGCTTGGATATGATGTGCCTGCCACGGCATCGTCTGCACAATCGGCTTATAACAAATTAGAAGAATTAAAACCTGATTTGGTTTTTCTTGACATTAAACTTAAAGGTGATTTAGATGGTATTAACATTGCCGAACACATTAAAAAAACATACAGCATACCCGTAATTTTTCTTACTTCATTTATTGATAAAGCAACATTAGATAGGGCAAAACTTACCGAGCCTTATGGTTATTTGGTGAAACCTTTTAACGAAAAAGATTTGCAATCAACCATTGAAATGGCATTGTACAAATTTCAGAAAGACAATGCTATGCGTGCCGATAACCAGCGTTATGCCAATGCAATGCAATCGGTAGATGAAGCAATCTTTATTACTGATAATGAATGCCGCATAACCTTTTTAAATCCTAAAGCTGAATCTATTTCTCAATATGGCAATGAAAGCGCGCAGGGCATCAGTATTTTTAAACTTATTAAAATTGAAAATGATGAGTATAGTATAGTAAATGCCGAAAGCCTGAAAAGATATTTAACGTCTGGCGAGCAACTTAGCATAAGTTCGTGCAACGTTACCATTATGCGTGACTATTCTGTAATTAAAAATCAAGTAAACGTATCTCCTGTTATTGACGAAAAAAATCAAACAATAGGAAATGCATTTGTAATTAAACCTGTTTCAGTATCGGATAACTCAACCACTGCAAAACCTGCTGTACCTGCTGCACCCCAAGCTAACCCGCTTGAAAACCAGGTGATACAAAACTTTGTGTTTGTTAAACAGGGCAATGGTATGTTAATACGAATTCCGCTCGAAAATATTTTCTGGATTCAGGCAATGGATAACTACATTGTAATGCAAACCAATAATGATCAATATGTCGCTCACAGCACCATGAAAGATCTTGAGGTAAAACTTCCCCCTGAGAAATTTGTGCGTGTACACAGATCTTATATTGTAAGTATTGAAAAGATAAGTGTAATGGATGACAGTACTGTGGTAGTAAATGAAAAAACCATTCCCATTGGCAAATCGTACCGCGATGCTTTTCTTGCCAAAATAAATACACTTGGGTAGCTATTTCATAGCACTACTACCTTATTAAAATTGGATTTTCTACTATTGAGATTTCGTGCCTGCCCCTCAGGCTCGTTTACTGAAATTTTAGAGCAGAATGAAAGGTTAGTACTGTTCATAGTGTTTTTTTGATTAGTCAGTGTGGGCATAGCCTAAAATCATGTTCCAAATTATTTATAGTTTTGAAGCAGAACATTTAACACTATAATTAAAAAATTTAATACGTATGGAAAACACAAATGGCAAAGGCAAATGCCCTTTTCATGGTAATGAACAAAAGCATAACGTTGGAGGCACTGGTATTAACAACAACCATTGGTGGCCTAATAAGTTAAAATTAAACATTCTGCGTCAGCATTCATCTCTTTCAAACCCAATGGGCGATGACTTTAATTATGCCAAGGAGTTTAAGAGTTTAGATATGGATGCGCTTAAAAAAGATTTGCATAAACTGATGACAGACTCACAGGACTGGTGGCCTGCAGATTTTGGGCATTATGGTCCGTTTTTTATACGGATGGCATGGCATAGCGCAGGCACATACCGCACCGGAGATGGCAGAGGTGGCGCAGGAATGGGTTTGCAACGTTTTGCCCCGCTTAACAGTTGGCCCGACAACGCAAACCTTGATAAAGCGCGCAGGTTACTATGGCCTATCAAACAAAAGTATGGCAATAAAATTTCGTGGGCGGATTTAATGATACTTACAGGTAATGTTGCACTTGAATCAATGGGCTTTAAAACTTTTGGATTTGGTGGCGGGCGTGCTGACGTATGGGAGCCTGCCGAAGACATTTATTGGGGAAACGAAACAAAATGGTTAGATGATAAGCGTTATTCAGGTGAAAGAGATTTGGAAAACCCACTTGCCGCTGTACAAATGGGACTGATATATGTAAATCCTGAAGGACCTAACGGTAACCCTGACCCTATTGCTGCTGCAAGAGACATTCGCGAGACATTTAAACGTATGGCAATGGATGATGAGGAAACTGTTGCCTTGATTGCAGGAGGACATTCATTTGGCAAGGCGCATGGTGCTGGGGATACAGCCCACGTTGGTGTTGAGCCGGAAGGTGCAGGTATTGAAGAACAGGGATTGGGTTGGACAAGCAAATTTGAATCGGGCAAAGGGGCACACACCATTACAGGTGGACCTGAAGTTACCTGGACAAAAACACCCACCAAGTGGAGCAACAATTTTTTTGAGAATTTATTTGCTCATGAATATGAGTTAACAAAAAGCCCTGCCGGTGCAAAACAGTGGGTTGCAAAAAATGCACCTGCAGAAATTCCTGATGCTTACAACGCCTCTGTAAAGCATAAGCCGACCATGCTTACCACAGATTTATCGCTGCGCTTTGATCCTGCTTACGAAAAAATTTCGAGGCGCTTTTTAGCAAACCCTGATGAGTTTGCCGATGCATTTGCCCGCGCCTGGTTTAAACTTACACACAGGGATATGGGACCGCGTGTGAGATACCTTGGCAACGATGTACCCAAAGAAGATTTAATATGGCAAGACCCCATTCCGGCTGTTAACCATAAATTGATTGATGACAAAGACATTGCCGAGTTAAAAACAAAAATTCTGTCATCAGGAATTTCCATATCACAATTGGTTTCAACGGCATGGGCATCGGCTTCTACATTCAGAGGTTCTGATAACAGAGGCGGAGCCAACGGAGCCCGCATACGCCTTGCCCCGCAAAAAGACTGGAAGGTTAATAACCCCACCCAACTTACGAAGGTACTGCAGGCGCTTGAAGAAATTCAAAAAGCGTTTAACAGTGCACAACAGGGAGGCAAAAAAGTTTCGATTGCTGATTTAGTTGTGCTTGGAGGATGCGCTGCCATAGAGCAGGCAGCTAAAAAAGGAGGACATAATATTACAGTTCCGTTTTCAGCCGGAAGAGCTGACGCGACTCAAGAACAAACAGACGTAGAATCGTTTGCTGCTTTAGAGCCTGCTGCCGATGGCTTCCGTAATTATGTGCAAACAAGGTTTTCAATTTGTCCTGAAGATTTGTTAGTTGACAAGGCGCAGTTACTAACACTATCTGCTCCAGAACTTACGGTACTTGTTGGCGGTATGCGTGTGTTGAATACAAACTACAATAATTCAAACCATGGTGTTTTTACCAACAAGCCCGAAACATTAAGCAACGATTTTTTCGTAAACCTACTTGACATGAGCACAGTTTGGAAACCAACATCAGAAACACAAGAAGAATTTGAAGGGCGTGACCGTAAAACAGGTAATGCAAAATGGAATGCTACACGCGTAGATTTAATATTTGGTTCAAACTCTGAGTTAAGAGCTATTGCCGAAGTTTACGCAAGCGCTGATGCGAAAGAAAAATTTGTAAAAGATTTTGTTGCTGCATGGAGTAAGGTAATGAATCTTGACAGGTTTGATTTGGCTTAAGATTCTTTGCAATCAACTACCGTAAAGAAGAACACTTGCAAATTTTTTGCAAGTGTTCTTCTTTACCATACTTCCCACTGCCATTAATACTTTTCCATTCCCAATTTTAAGTAAGGTTTTATTCCACACTGACCTCAAGTGTTTCCTTCAATCTTATATCTCTTGATGAGGCGCCAATCATTATACGGAAATTACCCGGCTCGGTAACAATTTGCATTTGATCATTTAACATTTGAAGCATTGAGGGCGTAATTTTAAAAACAACTTCTTTGCTTTCACCGGGTTGTAAGTAAATTTTATCAAATCCTTTTAATGCCATAACGGGTTGTGAAACCGTTGCGAGCATATCTCTGATATAAAGCTGCACGACCTCGCTACCCGCCACGCTGCCTGTATTTTCTACAACACAGCTTACCTGAGTTGTATCATTAACCTTTATGGCCGGCTTGCTTAGTTTTATGTTTGAATATTGAAAAGTGGTGTAGCTTAATCCAAAGCCAAAAGGAAAGAGAGGCAAACCGGAAAGGTTATTGTAATCATCGCCCCTGCCTGTGGGCTTGTGGTTATACACTAATGGGAGTTGCGCCTCATGCAACGGGAAGGTTATGGGCAATCGCCCGGCAGGGTTATAGTCGCCAAACAATACATCAGCAATAGCATTGCCGCCTTGTTCGCCTGCATACCAGACATCAATAATAGCGTCAACTTTGTCAATCCAGTTATTCATAGTAATGGCGCTGCCTCCGGTAAGCACTACTACAAGAGGTTTTCCGGTGGCGGCAATCTGTTTTATCATTTCTTCCTGCTTGCCGGGCAGGCTTAACAATGCGCGGTCCTGAAATTCGCCTTCGGTTATTGCTGTTACTACAACTACCGCTTCTGCCTGGTGCGCAATACTAATTGCATCGGCTATTTGTTTGCGCCATGTTTGTTGTACGGTAACATCCCATACCAGTTTAATTTGTGCATTACCTACTGATTCAAAAAATTCAACTTGAATGTTGTAAGTACTATCTGCCTTAAAATTAAAATCGGTGAAAAGTGCTGAGTAGGTTTGTTTTTTCCAGTTATCAATTAAAAGTTTGTTGTTGATGTATAACTTAAAGCCATCATTGCCGCTTAATCCAATTTTAAATTTTCCGGTTTTGGGTGAGCGTATTTTACCACTCCACTTTACAGCATAGTTATCAAGTTGTAAATATTTATCGGGTGGATAAAGCGTCCAGCTAAAATCAATTTTCTCATCAATGCGGTTAACCAAAGGTGTGCCTGTTAAATCAATGCTATTAAAATAACTTGCATTTAGCCCTCTTGAATTTTCAGCAGTGCTTAAATATTCGGGTTGCACTACCTCCCACTCTTTTGATTCTTTGCCTACACCTTCAGTATATAAGAAGCTGATTTCTTTTCCTAATTTATTTTTAACGGCATCATTAAGATTTACAATGTGAGATGAGTTGCCGCTATAGCCACCCATTGAAGGCAGTGCAGCTTCGGTGCCTATTACTGCAATTGTTTTTATTGTTTTGTTTAATGGCAAAACTTTGTTTTCGTTTTTTAGCAATACAATGCTTTCGCGTGCAGCCTGCAATGCAAGGCTTACATTCTTTTGTGAGTGGATAATTTTTTCAGCTTCTTTTTCGTTTGCATACGGATTTTCGAAAAGCCCCAATTCAAACTTAGCCGTTAAAACTCTGCGCACAGCATCATCTATTCTTTGAGAAGAAATATCGCCATTTAAAAAAGGCGGCATAAATAAGTTATGATGTTGGTAATCTATCTGGAAAATAACATCGAGCCCATTGGTAATTGCCTGCTTTGTTGCATCATAATAATCTTTGGCAGTGTAATGCAAAACATTTGCGCCACCCACTGAGCCTGCATCGGAAATTACGAAGCCTTTAAAATTCCAGTCTTGCTTTAGCTTATTGGTGAGCAGCCAATGGTTAGAAGTACATGGTGTGCCGTCTAATGAATTGTAAGAAGTCATTACGGAGCGTGCACCGGCATTTTTAAAAGCAGAGATGAACGGTGGAAAATGAATCTCGGTTAAAAATCTTTCATTAAAGTGTATGGGATAACTGTCTCTTCCTCCATCGCCAACATTTGCAATCAGATGTTTAGGGGTGGTAATAATATTTTGTTTTTCGAATGCGCTGATGAATGCATTGCCCATTAAAGCGGTAAGAAAAGGGTCTTCGCCATAGGTTTCTTCTACCCTGCCCCACCGTACATCGCTGGCAATATTTATTACGGGTGACAGCACCTGCCTTATTCCACATGCTTTGGCTTCGGCAGCAATGGCATTGCCAACGTTATGCATAAGGGTACTATTCCATGTGGCGGCTAATGCTATAGCCTGCGGAAATATGGTGGCATTGCCTCTTACTAAGCCATGCAGTGCTTCGTCAAAAAAAATGGCGGGGATGCCGAGCTTTGTTTCTTTGACAAAATAGCTCTGGCAGGCATTTATTTTTTTAGCCAGTATTTGCGCATTGCTTTTGTTATCGTACTTAAGCATTTGTTGCGTTGCATTGTTGCTGTTGCCGGTTGCGCTTACCTGCAAACCAAAAATTCCGTTCTTAAAATCGTTTTTATTTGTGTTGTTAACTTCACCGGGTATCATGAACAACTGCCAGAATTTTTCTTCGGGTGTCATTCTGCTGAGTAAATCGTTTACTCTTTGGGGGACAGGGAGAGCAGGATTTTTGTAAGGCAGAACAGGTTGTGAAAAGCAGCATGAGGAGACAGAAATTAAAAGAGGTAAAATAAACGGCTTGAGGATATTAAGACGCATAGGCGGAAGCAAAGAAATGTGTAGCACAATAATAGGTTTATAACGGTAAATAAACGGGAGTGGTGTTTTTTTTTATTCCTGATGCTGCCAGGTGAATTTATTTTACCCCTGATCCCTTTCCGAAGCTTAGGGGCGGAAGGGGACCGTTATTTTTAACGGGGCGGGTATGGGTAGGAAAGCATCCTTGTATTAGAAAAACGCACATTGCATGGGTTAAGGCAGGTAGGAGTGCGGTTTTAACAACTCCTGAATGCGAAAAGCATTTAGTTTGTTTCTTTCTTCCACTTTTTGTTTGCCCAAAAAGTGGAGTAAAAAAGGCACCACGAATGCCAACCTCAAATTTCTTTTTGCATGAGCCAACGCCACCCTGGGCTGAAAAATTTGCGGTTCTCACCATTCGTGGACAGCCGCCCACTCGGAAAGTGTTGGAACGGAAGGTCTATCGGTTTGTTTAAAGTAGAAAATAATTGCACCTTTAAAATGCAGGGGCAGGAGCCAACGCACGGAATGCTTCTGAAACTTTGTAAGTGAACGAAACCATTGAAATTATTATGTAGCTAAAAGCTGCAAGGATGAAATGGCACGAGGCAGAGCCTCTGCGCCTACTGGGAAGAGTTTATTTATGGAGATAATTAAATTTGGTAGCCTGAGAAATTTTAAAAATCTTTATTCTTTAATAAATTTAGCTGTTGCTGGATTGTTTTTTCCTGTTACTTGAATTATATAAATGCCCGGTGGTAATGTTGAAATGTTTAGTTGTGTATTTTCCTGATTGTATTTTAAAAGTTGTTTTTTAAATACCGTTTGACCGAGTGTATTGAGGATGCTAATGGCATTTATGTTACCTTCTTTTACTATTATATTTATGTATCGGCTTGCAGGATTAGGATAGATATTTAATTGTGTTTTTTGGCTGTTGCTTAATTCTTGTATATCTGTGGTGCAAATTGTGCCATATTTAGCTATGAAGCCATCGGTATGCCCACCTGCGTAAGTTAATGTGTTGGAGTTGTAAGTAATTGTGCCATCGTAACCTCCGGCTACAAAAATGTTGTTGCTTATATCTTTTGCAATACATTGCGGGGCATCGTTACCACCTGTGCTTTGTAGTTTTATTGCGCCTAAAATATTACCTAATGTGTCAATGGATTCAAGATATGAATCCGTGAGTCCAGAAGCAGATAGTGTGTCGTTACCAAATACAGAAATCCAGGAACCACCAGCAAAAAAACCCGTTGCCCGAAGTTTGCCTGTGTTATCTAAAAGCAATCCACCTGGTAGAGCCCCTCCAAGCCTGTGCATGGAGTTGGTTGCCCATATTGGAATTCCTTGTGGAGATAATAGTGCGACCATACCTGCACCACCGTTATTCAGAGGCACTGTGTTTACAAGGGTATCGTTACCGATAATGACACCAGCAGCAGTTTTGCATGCAAATGCTATATTTCCACTGGGAAGTAATTGGAGGCGAGGTTCGGTTGTATTTGAAAGGCTGGTAGGATGTGCAATTTGATAAATCCATTGTAAAACAGCTGATGAATTGAATTTAGCAATAAAGCCGTTCTCTTCTGAACCAATTTTTGGAATATATGTGTTGGCAATAAACATGGAATCCGTATTGAAATAACCTGATAGATATATTTCATTTGATGGAGTAATAACCATGTCGGAGTAAAGGGGACCATACAATGAAGTACCTGGAGTGTAACGGGTTATGGTATCAACCTCAACCAAGGCACCAGATGTGTCAAACTTCGTTATATACATTCCTTTTTTAAGAACCACTGGCGAACCCGGCCAAAAGAGAGATGTATCTGACGGAATTTGTATTAGCACATTAATACGGTTTTGGTTATCAAAAGCTATAGTATAAGGGAATGAGCTGGAGGCACTCTGGTTACCGGGGTTTGCCCATTTGACCCATTGGAGGTTACCGGCAGTGTCCACCTTGGCAAGAAACATGTCCTGATCTATTAAATAGTCAAAAGGAACAAGGGAGTCTCCAAAAAAAGTTGCCCATCCGATTGTTGAGGAAAAGATTCGCCCCATAAAGTAAAGATAACCATCATTGCCAAGAAGAACACTAATTCCATCGTCCCCATCCTGAATGTTTCCGGCAGTTTTTATCCATACTAAATTACCGTGGCAATCAAATTTGGCAAGGTATGCATCATAGCCACCGATAGAAACAAATGATGTTCCGTTAACAGTTGGCTGTCCTGCACCGGTGCTGCCTATCACTCTGCCGCAGGCATACACATTGCCCTGGCTATCGGTAACCATGTCGCGCACCATTTCATCAGGATAATCTGTATTTACAGGAGACAGTCCACCACCAATGCGGTTAACCCATTGCCATGATTGGGCTTGTGCCTCACCCCCTGCCCCTTTCCAAAGGAGAGGGGTGAGCACGGTGAGTGATGTAAGGATAATTGTGAATTTTTTGAATGTATTCATGTGGATGTTTTTTTACCTCACCCCACGCCCCTCTCCATGGGGAGAGGGGGTATGATGCGGGAAGTATGTTTATTTAATAACGACTAATTTTTTAATTATGCTTTGCGTACGGTCGAAAGAGAGCGATACGTAGTACACACCGGGTTGAAAGTGGGCAAGGTCAAGAATAATTTGTGATTGACCGGAGTTAAGCGGTGTGTGTTCTGCTACTTTGCCTTTGGTATCAATTACAGAAATGGAAGCTTTGCTATTATTTTGTGGAATGGTAAAGTTTACCGTTACATTATGCGAAGCCGGATTTGGAATAAGCGATAACTGAGGCGATTGATTATTTATTGTTTTGATATTGGTTGTTGAACTTTGATTACGCCAACCAATGCCGCTATCATCGCAATTGGGTAAATAATAACAATTGCGGATAAAGCATGTAATTAATTGCTCGTCTATAAACCAGCCATTCATTTGAAGGCAAAACAGTTCATCGAGAGGCATGAAAGGAGGAGCGTCAATAAATGTAGCTGAATAAGGACCAGTACCATTGTTTATAATTGCAGGAAAACCGCTTAAAGCACCCTGAGGAGAACTAAAGAATACATTATAAGTTGAATTTGGAGGAGGGCTAAAATCAAAGTTGATTGTATAGAGATGATTTCCTCCTGCATCAACACCGCCACAAAGAATTTCGAGCGGTTCGAACCGCATTTCACATTCCCATTGGTCCTGGCAATCGGGCAAGGTGATGCAGAACGGAAAGGTGCAACTGTTTGAAGCAGGTATGTCGTTATAAACAAAAGTGAGGCAGGTTTTAACGTCAGCCCAACATCCTAAATCAAAACTAAGCGTGCCTGTAATTAATTGGGGGTTAGTGCCTGTGCCTACAATAGGGTCAAGGCTTACGCCCATGCAACCCGGCTGGGCAAGAAGTTGCAGATTGGTGCTGTAAGGGCCGGCAAAATTATAATATACCCAAAATTCAAAGGTATAATGTGCAATGTTGTTTGCATCAACTCCCACGCATGTTATTCTGTCGGCAGCTAAATGTTCTACAAGGCAAGGGCAACTGCGGACAGTAATGGTAATAGGGTCAGAAATTACGCGGCAACCTTCGTCAGATGTTACCTCAAGCGTAACGGTGTATATACCCGGTGGCAGTGTTCCCAATACAAGAGGCTGTACGGCAGAATTAGTTCCTGATAATCCGGGAGGACCTCCTGTAACGTGCCATATCCATGTTTTGTAAGGTTCAATGCTGCCGGGCAATTCGATAAAATCGGTTTCGCAATAATCGTAGCATCCGCTTACTAACCAATCGAGGCTTGGTGTTTCGTTTACAATAACGCTCTCTGAGCTTGTGCATCCGGCAGCATCGGTAAATGTTGCCTGATAAATGTTTGCCTGAACAACTGTGATAGAATTGCCGCTCATGCCATTGCTCCAGGTAACATTGTAGAGGTTGGTTGGATTGTTTGTAATGTCTAACTGGTTGTTTACACCCGAGCATAAATCGGCAGGCGCGGATGTAATAACAGGTTGTGGTGGCGGGGTATTTACGTTAATGTTAGTTGTTACTGACAATGTGCATATTGTTGTAGTGATTGGGTCTTGAAAATAAATGTGAAGTGTAACCGGATAACTGCCGGGAGTGGTTGGGGGTTGTAAGACAAGAGAGGGAGAAGTGTTGGTGCATGTAGGGCATGCTGTATTATCAATAAGAAGAGAGCCGAGTGTCCAATTGTATGTGTAAGCTATTCCTAAATCGCCACTGATGTTAATGGATTCTCCAAAGCAAACATCCAAATCGCCAAAGATTTGCGGCTGCGGCATGGTGATTTCGCGAACGGGTTTTATTGGATTTACGGTAAGTTGGCAGCCGGAATGCCCTGCTCCTAAATCGAAAACGGTAACAAGGTAGTTTCCTGTTTCATTAACAATAATCGGGTTGGTTGTAGCACCGTTTGACCAAAGAAAGTTAGTACCCGGAGGAGGGTTATTAGGGCTAAATGCTACAGTCGAACTTTGTCCTTCACAAAATGGGTTTGGAGTGGCCGATACGTTTCCGTTAAGAGCATTGTCTTCTATATTAATTACAAGATTGCTTGTGAAGGTGCAACCAATTAAGTCGGTAACGACTAAGGATGTATTGTAGGGGCTTAAAAAATCAACATCATATACTCTTGAAGTAACAGGAAAAATTAGAGATTGCGTTCCATCTCCAAAATCCCAAATAGCGGTTTGGATAAAATTGGGAGAAGCACCGGCATAAGTAAACACTACGGGTGTTTGTTTTTCGCAATATGGGCCAGAGTTAACAGTGAATATTGGCTGGGGGGGTACGGCAGGAACATCAACCTGTAGGGAGAATGTGCAACTATGCCCGTTGTTGTCGTCAACTGTGAGTTCTACTGTATATATACCTGCTTGCCATTGAACTGATGGTGATGTGGCATTTGAAAAGGTTGTTCCATTTTTTTTCCAGATGTAGGTTGTTGGTGGAGTGGTAAGTAAAACTGAACTTTGGTTTATGAAATTTACTGTATAGTTGCTACCACCACTTGGGCAGACCAATTCTGCTTTGAAACGAGAGACAACATATACATCAACAGTGGTGCAAGCAGAGTTACATTCGTCAGGGCCAGGAGACGGAATATCTTCTAAAGCATTTAAGCATACCTGATATGTACCTGCTGCCCCGTAAGTATGAGTGACAGTAGGAGAGCCAAAAGAAGTAACAGCCTGTGAAGAACCATCACCAAAAGATATAGAGTAAGAATACAAGACAAGGTTTCCAGTTGCGAAAACTTCAACATAACCACAGGTGATATTATTTGCAGTTGGGGCTGTAACAGGAATAGTCGGGTCAGGGTCGCAAGGGCACTCGCCAACATAAATAGTTTTAGAGTTAGTACAGCCATTTGCATCTGTTACAGTTACTGTATAATTTCCAATTGTCGCTACAACAGTGGAATTTGAAGTACTTCCTGTACTCCACAAATAATAAACATAGCCACTGGTTTCTGTTAGCGTTATTGGCCCAGGGCATAATAGTGCGGGGTTAGGTGAAACAGAAATTGGTGGTGCAGGGCGCACCGTTACAGTATAGGAGCCTGATTCGCAATTATTAATATTATAATTTGGATTAGGGTTATTATTTACATCATAATATCCAATTACATTACCGTTGAATGGGTTAGTATTGGGAGGTACAATATAATAAGCATGAGGATTGGGAACGGGAAGAGGCGAAAAACCGGGGTTTGAGGAAGAAGAAGTTCCATCTGCAAAATTCCAAGTAAAAATGTGGTTGATGTTACTGGTAGAATAACCTGATAGCCCAAAAGTTACTCCCGGAACTCCTTCACAAACCGGATTAGGGTTTGTAGTAACGTTTAATGTGTTTTCGTTGAGGTCAATTGTAATTGAATATACAGTAGGCACACCACATGTGTATGATTTTATACTAAGAGTTGTGCCGATACTTATAGCATTGTTCCATTGTACCTGAATATTTTGAGTAAACTGACCTGATGCAATACTTCCTGCGGATTCTGGCAAAATTGACCACTCAACGCTTTCACTATTAATTGGCCAATTTTGAATAGCATAATTTGAAATTGTATTTAAACAAGTTTTGCGTGGTCCCTCTATAATCGGAACTATAGGCTGTTTTTGAGCAACAAGAAAAATAAAAGGCAAAGATTCACACCCTGTTTCACGGTCAATAACAGAAAGTTGAATTTGAGCACCGGTAAGATTGGACCATACAATTGAAACAGCATCACCGGATGCATCAGCAGGTGAACCTCCAACCACTACCCAATGATAATACAAATTAGATGATGATAGAGGTGCGGCTGTATATTGATATGCAAGCCCGATGCACACTTCGTCCTCGCCTATGGGTGTTGCAGGAATTGAAGGTGCTGCGTTCACTTTTATTTGAAAAGTAACTAATGGATTGCAAAAATTATTTTGATAGTTTTGAACTTCGAGTGTAAATAATCCGGGACCATGTGGCCAATTAGTAAGAGTAATGGAAGCAACATTAATATATTGGGGGGATAAAGTAGTTCCGGCTGCATTTTTAAATCTAAAACGGAAAATGGAGCCGAGAACATTATTTTGTGTTGTATAGGTTACTGAATTGAGAGCAGATAAATTTTCGCAAAATTCTTCATCACCAATAATGGTGAAAGGTTCTTTTACATCTACAAGCAACGAGGTAGTGCCTTGCGGACAACCAAGAAATGTATTTTGATAAACACAGGATATGGTAGCAGAACCTGAAAAAGTGCCCCAGTCAACAATTATTTGATTTGTGCCTTGCCCATTAACAATTGTACCAGAGGAAACAGACCATGCGTATGTACTGCCCGGAACGAGAGGCACAGAGTAAACAGCCTGCACACCTAAACAGGCAGGATTCGGACCTGAAATAGATGCTCCATTAGAAAAAATGGGTATTACTATACTTGAAGTTGCAGCGCAATTTGTATTTAAACAGTTTACACCAGCGAGTGAAACAATGCCGGGTCCATTTTGCCCACTTCCCCATGTTACTTGAATTGTATTAGTGTATGGTTGTGGTGAAATTATAATGCCATTAGAAACTGTCCAATTGTATGTTGAACAGTTAGCTGTAGTTGTGTAAGAAGAAGTTGCTCCTTGACACACAGGAGTTGGGCACTCAATGTCAACCCATTGTTCAGGGTCAACTTCGATATGAAGCGAAATTGAACTGCTGCAATTACATTCATTGGTTACTGTAAGTGTTACATCGTAACCTCCGGGGTTAGCATATAAATGTTCTTCATTCTGAAGTACAGATGTTGTGCCATCTCCAAAATCCCAAAGCCATGAAACAATGGGTGAACCATAAGTTGGAATAGTACTTTCATCGAAAAAATACACTGTTTGTCCATCACAGATATGTAATACTGGATTATTGATAATATCAGAATAAGGGACAGTACTAAATAATGCAGTAGGTTTTTTAATTTTAGTTACACAATATTCTTTTGTGAAGGAGCAACCATTATTTACTTCTGTAATTTGAACTGTACCTGAGCCCGCAACGCCCCAATTAACTGTAAACTGATTTCCATTAGGAACAGAAGAAACCGCACCGGTTGCTACCCAATAGTATGTTGAGCCGGGATTTTGAATAACTTGATAATTTGCCTGACTATATTCACAAACTTGAAAACATTCAGCAGGTGCAACCTGAGGTTCGCTGTGACCCTCGTTGTCTATATATACTGTGCATTCAATGTCAACATCGGTTGTAACAATTGGGTCAGGAATAGAATTTATTGAAACACTTAATCCGGCAATTGATGGAGCAGAGCCTCCAGAAACTGTAATTGTAACATTAACGACACCAGCTCCCGACTGTCCCCATGTTACACTTACAGTGCTATTTGTATTAGAGCCGTTAATTGTTCCATTTCCTGAAACAGACCAATTGTATGTAAGAGGTGTAAAGTTGCATGCTGCCCCAATGTTAATACTATACGTTTCAATATCATCAGGGCAAACGCTATTAATTCCAATCACTGTACATTGTGAAAAGGAGTTAAACGAACTTAAAGAAAAAATTGAAAAGAGCGCAATGATTTTGAAAAGGAGATTTTTGCTAAAAAAAAGGTGGCGTGTCTTTTGGGTGATTAAAGCTAATGCTTGTTTTTGAGTGGTTGTTTGGTAGTTCATGTGATGGTGATTTAGGGGTTAAATTTTGATGAAGAATTTGCAACTGTAAATCTATACAAAAAAATTCAATACAAAAGTATTTGCAGCAAAGGTTTATTTGTTAAGAACCAATTAAAGAATTGTTAAGCTAACTACCATTTAAACTAAAATAAATTAAATGGTATGATTGAGAATAAAGGTATGATTGAATGCGGGGAGCGGTGGGGCAAAATAAATTGTGAAGCAACTTGGCGATAGGTTTGTGCGGTTGCGTTGCTTCTCTATTTATTTTGCGAAGAATGGCAAACAAGGCTTCGCCTGTCGTGCAGTGTTGCTTGTTTTTTGCAGAAAGTTTGAGAAAGCAGTAAAGCCCAACGGTTGCGCATAACATTTAAATATGCGAACTTTTTATCCCTAAAAAGTTCGCTTTTACTACACAAATGTAGCAGATTAACGAACTTTTTGACTTTTGGCATAAAATTATGCGAACTTTTAAAATTCAAGTTTATTAAGCAGGATTTGGAATTACTAATGTGTAGCTTGGCTAATGTGAGTTTTATAACCAATTTTGGCTGAAGCTAAATTTTTATTGTTTTTGGGGTGGTTTGGAACCGCCTTCGGTTAGTTTGGAAGCGGCTCCAGTTAATTTAGAAGTGTCTTCGGTTGATTTGGAAGCATCTTGACTTGGTGCGGAAGCATTTCGACTTGGTGCGGAGATGGCTTTACTTAGTGCGGAGAAAGCTGAACTTGATGTGGAGAAGGGTGCACTTGGTGCGGAGATGGCTTTACTTATTGCGGAGAAGGCTGCAATTGATTCAGAACAGGTTGAGGTTGTTTCAGAGAAGGCTCGACTTGATTCAGAACAGGTTGAGGTTGTTTCAGAGAAGAGTGCACTTGATTCAGAAAAGGCTGAGGGTGTTTCAGAGAAGGCTTGACTTGATTCAGAACAGGCTGAGGTTGTTTCTGAGAAGAGTGCACTTGATTCAGAACAGGTTGAGGTTGTTTCAGAGAAGGCTTGACATGATTCAGAACAGGCTGAGGGTGTTTCAGAGAAGGCTTGACTTGATTCAGAACAGGCTGAGGTTGTTTCAGAGAAGGGTGTACTTGATTCAGAACAAGCTGCATTTGATTCAGAACAGGTTGAGGTATTTTCTGAACGGGTTGGAGTTAGGCAGGAAGGGTTTTAAGAAAGGTTAAAATAGAACACTGCGGTAACAGACCCTAAGCCCGATGGAGACCTGTAAGCTTGTGCGAGGGCGGTGCCATGCACCGGGGCGACAGCGGGACTGGGGGTGATTAGTGACTATGAAGTTGTGCTTACAATTAATTTAAAACTCCGTAGTTAAGCTCTACCTGGAAATGCTCGTTGACTGCGCCAATTTTTTTAGCAGCTGCTTCGGATATTTTAATTATTTGTTTTTCGTTGTCACCGCTATTGGGCAGTTGCCCCACTACTTTTACAAAAACGTATTCGCCATTCATTCTATTGTTTACTTTAACAATGGTACCCAATGGTGCTGTACGGTGCAGGGCGTAATATTTGTTTTGGTTTAAACTTCCGTCTTTGATCCATGCAGCCATGCCGGTTTCGGTATATTCTCTTACTACACTTCCGCTATTGTTTTTTACATCATTTTTTTGGGTTGAACTTTTTTGTTCGTTGTCTAATACAATGGGTTTTTCTGTTTTTGTAACGGGCTCAATTTTAGCCGGCTTGGTAACTTCTGCCTGGGCAGGTGTTTGGGAGGTGTTTTGATTTTTATCAGCAGGCTTTTCGTTTTTAATGATTTCGGATTTTCCGAGCACGGGTTTTTCTTTAGCCTCGCCTTTTGTTTCAATCTTTTTTTCAATGGGTGTTGCAGCTAACTCTTTTTTATCGGTTTCTTTGTTTGCAATGTCAGCTGTTTTTACGGTGGCCGGATTTTTAATATTAATTATCTGCCCGATTTTAACTGTTGCAATATTGTTGTTCCATTTTTTTATGTCATCAACTTTAACTCCATATTTTTTTGCAATACCAAAGAGTGTTTCTTTTTCTTTAACGGTATGTTTGCCCGAGGCATTTTTATGTTCGTTAGCCTGAGTTGTGTTGTTTTGAGTGGTGCCGGGTACAGGGGCAGGAGTAGCGCTCTCAACCAACGGTTTGTTGGTTGCATTATTTTTGGTTGAAGGCAGTGAAGGTAATAAGGGAACATTGATAATTTGTCCTTCTTTTAAGTCTATTATGCCGGGGTTAACGGATTTTACATCATCAATACTGAGGTTGTAGGTGCGTGCAATGCCTGTCCAGGTTTCTTTAGATAAAACCTTGTGGAGCATTACTTCTTTTCCATTAATGGTTTTTAGTCCTTTATCGGGTTGTGCAAAAGCGTTAAAGCTTATAAAAAGTAAAACGTATAATAAGAATTTACGGTTGAAGATCATTGCTTGAAGTTTTGTATTACAATATTATTTAAACGGATAGCATGGACGTAATATTGCAGTTTGTGTTTTTGAACAAACTAATTAACAGTATGTAAATGATGAAAAAGCGCATTTTTAATAGTTTAATTTAAAATAATGTAGGTTTGCTGATTGCATTCTAAAAATGAAAAAGATTTTTTTTACTTCCCTTTTACTCATTGTGGCAGGTGTTTTGGCGAGCGCACAGCCCACAAAAAAAGTGTATGTGTTTAATTTAAAGGAGATGGTGGCTCCAGGCATAGCCCGGCAAATGAACAGAGCAATGAAAGATGCTGAGCAGCAAAATGCCGCGCTTTTTCTAATCCACATGAACACATATGGTGGTTTGCTTGATGCTGCTGACAGTATGCGTACTACGTTATTAAATACCAATCTTGCATCGGCAGTTTTTATAGATAATAATGCAGCATCGGCAGGGGCTTTGATAAGTATTGCATGCAACAGAATTTATATGCGAAGCGGTGCAAGCATTGGTGCAGCCACGGTGGTAAATGAAACTGCAGAGGCATTGCCCGATAAATACCAGAGCTATATGCGGGGAATGATGCGCGCTACTGCCGAAAAAAGAAACCGCAATGCTAAAATTGCTGAAGCAATGGTTGACCCAAGAACGTATATTGAAGGGGTTAACGACTCCGGAAAAGTTTTAACCTTTACCACTGATGAGGCTATTGCAAATAATTATTGCAATGGCAAAGCAGAAAATATTAATGATGTTTTAACATCCGAAAATTTAACGGGAGCACAATTGGTGTACTATGAGCCTACATGGTTAGACAAAACGATTGGTTTTTTTATGAACCCTGCGATAAGCGGATTTTTAATACTGGTAATTATTGGTGGTATTTATTTTGAGTTTCAGGCACCGGGAACTTTGTTTCCGATTGCAGCATCTGTAATAGCTGCCATATTGTACTTTACGCCTTTGTACCTTGAAGGGCTTGCAGAGAACTGGGAGATACTTTTGGTAATAATTGGTGTTGTTTTGCTTGGAGTAGAAATTTTTGTTATTCCCGGGTTTGGCGTAACCGGTATTACCGGTCTGTCACTAATTGCAGGTGGTTTAATTTTCAGTTTACTCAATAACATAGGTTTTGATTTTTCTTTTACTCCACAAGGTGATATTTTAAAAGCGGTTATATCGGTTTCTTCAGGTATTATTTTAGGATTGCTGATGATTTTTTTGCTGGGCGCAAAGCTTACTGAATCTAAAAGATTTCAAAAAATGGTTTTGGCAGATTCTATGCAAAGCAGCCAGGGTTATGTTGTAAATAAAACAATAATTAAGGAAGGCGATAGCGGCACAACAATTTCACCATTAAAGCCTTCGGGAAATATTATTATAAACGGGAAGGTTTACCCGGCAACAGCACTATCAGGTTATATTGAAAAGAACACCGATGTTGTGATTGTAGAAGTTGGGAGTAATATTGTTGTAAAAGCGGTTTAGCAATATTCAAATCTCAAGGACCAATTGTTTTGGCTTTAGGTGAAATGATTTGCGGTGATGTTCGCAATAACCAAAAGTTTTTATGGCTTGAATATGTTCTGCGGTTGCATACGCTTTGTTTTTATTCCATTTATATTGTGGGAAATGATGATGCAGGTTTAGCATGTATTCATCTCTGTGCGTTTTGGCAAGCACAGAGGCAGCCGCAATAGATGCATAAATTCCATCGCCTTTTATAAAACACTTATGCGCAATATTTTTATATGGTTTAAATCTGTTGCCATCAATCAATAAGAATTCGGGCTTTATTTTAAGGTTACTCACCGCTTTGTGCATGGCAAGAATTGAAGCGTTTAAAATATTTATTTCATCAATTTCTGTTTGCATACAATAAGCTACCGACCATGCCAATGCTTTGTTTTCAATTTCTTCTCTCAAAAAATTTCTTTGCTGCTCGGTAAGTTTTTTTGAATCGTTTAACAACTCGTTTTTATAACCTTTTGGCAGAATAACGGCAGCAGCGAATACAGGTCCTGCAAGGCATCCTCTTCCGGCTTCGTCACAGCCTGCTTCAATTTTAGTTTTGTTGTAATAAGGATTTAGCATTACGTTTTACTTATTGCTAATGATGGCATCGTCATAAACCTTATTTAAAAATTTACCGAAAGATTCAAAGCCAAATCTCTCAACAATTCCCTGCCGGATTTTCTCAGAATTATAATCAGAAAGTTTGTCTTTCATTTTAACCATTGCATCAGCAATTTCATTTACATTTTTTGGTGTAATTAAAATACCATCACTTTCTCTCACAATTTCTTTTGGCGCTGTTTCATTACCAACAATAACAGGTAAGCCGCAAGCCATTGCTTCTGCTATTACCAGACCAAAGGTTTCATGTTCACTCGGAAAAACAAAAAATGAAGTCCGATTGTAAACGTCAGCAATATCACTCTTAACAGCTTTGCCAATCATTTCAACGTTATTAGTTAAATTGTTTTCTAAAATAAATTTTTTAATTAAGGCTTCCTCGGGTCCGTTGCCAATAATGCAGAGTTTAAATCCTTCGAGTTTTTCTTTTACTAAACTGTATGCCTTAACCACACGTAATCCACCTTTATAATCTTCAAGTCTTGCACAAAAGGAAATCCGTTTTCTTTCTGAAAGTGGTGTATTACTATTAATTGCAAACAAAGTTGTATCAACGGGATTGAACGATACCAGTGCACACTTTGGTTTAATTCCTGATGCCAAAACCTGCATTTTTAAATCGTTACTAACGGTTAAAAAAACATTGCAGGCTTCAATAGTTTTTTTTGTGGCAAAACGTGTAAAAAAAATTTTAGTGAGTTTTGAGAAGGGACCAGTATGCTCGGTAATTACAACAGGTGCGTTAAATATTTTTTTGAGCTTTAAGGCAAGTGCACCATTTAGAGGAGCTCCGTGAGCGTGAATTACATCTGGTCTATCAAGTTGTTTTGCTAAAGCAATTCCTTTTCTATGCAGTAAGATATATAATATTGGTTTAAGCAATTTGAGAAGAGGCGTTTGCTTTGCCAAACAATATCTTACCACTTTAATGCCGTTAATTTCTTCATGACGCAAGCCGGGTTCGCCAAACAAACGAAGAAACAATACGGTGGTATCGCAATAGTGCTTTACACAATCTATATAGTCAAGTACAAAAATACCTGTTGCATCACCTTTAAATTTGGGAAACAAGCCCGGCAATACCAATAATTTTTTTCTTTGCATGATTACGGGCTGAAAATAAAACTTTCAAATTACATACCTTCGCTAACGTATGCGCGAAACGCAGTTCATCAATCAAAACAAAGAAAAATGGGAAGCATTTGAGGAAACACTCAATGATCCCAAACCCGATCCCGATAAATTAAGCGGACTGCTGATACAGGTTACTGACGACCTGTCCTATTCCCGCACTTTTTATCCAAACAGGTCTATTCGCGTTTACCTCAATAATCTTTCTCAAAAAGTTTATTCCACCATTTACAAAACCAAGCATAGCGATAAAAATGGTTTTGTATTTTTTTGGAAAGAAGATTTGCCTCGTTTGGTTTATGAAGCGCGTAAAGAATTATTGTTTGCACTTGCGTTTTTTATTTTGTCTGTTGCCATTGGCGTTTTCTCTTCCATGAAAGACCCTGAATTTGCAGCAGTAATACTTGGTGATGAGTACGTACGCGAAACATTAAGAAACATTGATAAGGGAAAACCAATGGATATTTATAGTTCGGGCGCCAGCGATGAGTTTTTTTTTATGATTACTCTTAACAATTTAAGAGTGGCATTTACCACTTTTTTACTTGGTGTGTTTGCATGCATTGGCAGCATTTTCTTTTTAATGTACAACGGAATTATGGTTGGCGCCTTTCAGTATTTTTTTATTGAGCGTGATTTATTCCGCGAATCTTTTTTAACAATATGGCTGCATGGCACTTTAGAAATTTCATCTATTGTTATTGCAGCGGGTGCAGGAATTACAATGGGCAAGGGATTAATTTTTCCGGGAACACTATCACGGCTTCAGTCGTTTTTATTAAGCGCGAGAAGAGGCTTGAAAATTTTAATAGGTGTTGTTCCAATTTTTGTATTTGCCGCTTTTATTGAAGGATTTTTAACACGATATACCCAAACACCTGATGCTATAAGGCTTTCGATTATTATTTTTTCTTTCCTTTTTATAGTAGGCTATTTTGCTTTTTACCCTTACTACAAGTTTAAAAAAGGGTTTGTTTCTTCTACGGCTATTTATAAGCTATCACCTTCACTTTCTTCCAATTTTAATACTACTGAAATAAAATCAACAGGCGAGCATATTAAAGATTTGCTTTTATTGATAAGACTAAGAGGGGCTTCCCTGCTTAAAATGTCAACTGTTATTTCAGTATTATTTGCAATTCTTATTGTGCTTTTTTCCAGTACTCTATTTGTAGAGGTAAGAGATAAAGATTTATTTTTTATAACCACACTGCTTACTTACAAAGGGCAACCGCTTTTGGCTTTACTGAATACATTGGCTTCTTCGTTAATGGTGCATGTTACTTTTAATTTTTTTACTGAAACATTTACCGGAAAGAAAGAAAAACTCAATCGTGTAAAAAAAATAAGTATTTTTTTAAACACTTTTTTCATCCTATCACTAATGCACAGCTTTCTTTTTTTGCATCCTTTTTTTGCCGCGTTAATGTTTTGCGGTTTTGCACCACTGTTTTCACTGCTTTTATTTTCAATGTATCTGAACAGGGGAAATTTAAAAGATGCCATTTCTGATTCTTACACGCTAATGGGTGCGTCTTCGTTTAATGTTTACTATTTATTCGGAGTACTGTTACTCAATACAGTAATAGTATTTTTAATGTTAAGCACTCCGCTCAACTCCATCTTCTTTTCTTTTATACGCTGGAATTTGCCCTTTGACGAGCAGCTTTTAGAGCAAGCTAATCTGTTTATATTGGTGCTTATTAATCAATTTACTTTTTTAATACTGGTTCCATTTTTAATGTTTGGAACCGGATTGAGTTATCATTCCTTAAAAGAAATAAAAGATGCCTCATCACTTACTAAACAAATTGAAGCCATTGAAGGAAAAAAATAAACATGAGCAACTTTATATATTTCATTGTTATTTATTTTCTTTTCAATCTTAACGGATTTTGTAGCTTAGGTTTTAACACGCAGGATACAATTTACAATTCCCGAACGCAACTTTTAGATTCAATTACACAATATTCAGAAAACCCTGACAGTATAGTTTCTGCAACAAACAAAGTAATAGATGCGGATGCTTATTCCGATGCTGAGACTAATACTGGTACCTACTATATAAATGATGATACAAGCGCAATAAGTTATAACGAAGGCAATGAACTGGTCTATAAAAAAACAAAAGAAGGTATAGATTATTCAAAAGAAAATTCAAGAGAGAGGAAACCATTTTCTCCTCCGCAATTAAATATAAACGAAGGCATTGTAAAAGCCGTTTGCATTGGCGTTATTATGGTTTTGGTGTTGTTTGTTATTTACCGGCTTTTTAGAAGTGCAAGAGCCAACCAGAAAATAAACATTACGCTAAATGAACAAACAAATTTGCTGGACGAAGCGGCAGAAAACCTTGATAAAGCAGACCTTGACGCTTTACTGAAAGTTGCGCTTGGTAATAAAAACTTTAAAGCAGCCGTGAGAATTTATTATCTCAAAGTTTTGAAATTGATGTGGGATAAAAATATTTTACGTTGGAGAAAAGAAAAAACAAATGGCGATTATCTATCTGAAGTATGGGGTAGCGAATGGTTCGAGTTGCTAAAATCCTCTACTTACATTTTTGAAAAATGCTGGTATGGAAATGCTGATATGGATGAAGTTCAATTTGAAGAAGCAAGGAATCACTTTAAATATGCATTGCACAAACTGAATGATTAATGGGATGAAAAGAAGCAGCCTCATAATTGTTTTAGTTGCTATTGCACTGCTTGGTGTTATTATAGCTTTGATTGTAGCCAACATGCCGCAAAAGAAAACTTTTAACTGGCGCGAAACATACGCCCCTGAAAGCAAAGAACCTTATGGTACATATATTTTTGCCGGCCTTTTAAAAGAAAAAAACAAGGGCAAAAATTTTCATATTCTTTCAAGAGAATCAATAAAAAAATATTTAGAAAAAAATCCATCGCTCTCAAATACTACCTATTTAATTATGGGACAAGGAGTTTACATGAATGACGATGAGTTAAAATCATTGGCGTTGTTTGTTGAGCAAGGGAATACTGCTTTTATTTGCCTTAACTTTCCACCATATGAATTATTAAAACTAAACAACGAACTTTCTTATACCGATGATGGCTACAACGATTATATGAGAGATACGGTAGCTGACCTGAGTTTAATAAACCCAAACTTGAACGTTGATACTTTTTTCAGGTATCATTATATATTAAGGAATAAAAAAATTGAAGGATATTGGTCATTTCTCGACAGTAGTATTTTCAATAGTCCTGCTAACAAACTTTCAGCACTTGGTTATATTGGTAACGGTTATTTTAATTTTATAAAAATGCCACATGGCAAGGGTAACTTTTATTTTCACAGCACACCTTATGCCTTCAGCAATATTTCAATGCTTGATAAACATCACTGGCAATACTTCAATAATGTTGCTTCATACATTCCGGTTTCTAATATTATTTGGGATGAATATCACAAGACGTTTATGCGCAATTCAAATAACCAAAAAAGTCCCGGACCTCTCAAGTATATAATGGAAAACCTTTATTTAAGATGGGCATGGTATTTATTGTTGATGGGCATATTGCTCTATGCTATTTTCTTTGGTAAGAGACGACAAAAAGTTATTCCGGTTTTATCTGTTCCCGAAAATACTTCTGTAGAGTATGTGCACACCATCACAGAATTATATTTCCGCCAAAACGATAACAAAGCTATTGCCCAACATAAAATGAGGTTGTTTCAGTCTTTTATCCGCAATAAGTATTATTTAACCTCTATACACTTTAATGATGAATTTGCAAAGAGGTTATCACTTAAATCAGGAATTGCAATGGACCATATTAAAACCATTTTTGCAACACATCAACTGATAGAAAGCAGACTTGATGTTACCAACGGAGATTTAATTAATTTTCACAGCCTTATTGAACATTTTTACACCAACTGTAAATAGCTATGACAGAAGAGCAAACAAATACACAACACGAGTTAAACAATGAACTTTCCAAGCTACAGGAAGCCGTTTTTGCAATTAAAAATGAAATTGGAAAAACAATTATAGGGCAACATAAAATGATTGACCTGATGCTTGCCGCTTTGTTCACCAACGGGCATGTACTTATTGAAGGAGTTCCGGGAATTGCAAAAACATTAACAGCAAAAGTGCTTGCACGTACATTGTCGGTAAACTTTTCGCGCATTCAGTTTACCCCCGATCTAATGCCAACGGATGTTATAGGCACTACCGTTTTTAATCTGAAAACATCTGAATTTATTTTTAACCGCGGACCCGTATTCAGTAATGTTGTATTGATTGACGAGATAAACCGTTCGCCCGCCAAAACGCAGGCTGCTTTGTTTGAGGTAATGGAGGAAAAACAAATAACGGTTGATGGTGCTACACATATACTTAACGAGCCGTTTATGGTAATTGCAACTCAAAATCCTATTGAGCAAGAAGGCACTTACAAACTTCCGGAAGCACAATTAGACCGATTTGTTTTTCGGATTATAATTAATTATCCTGATTTTGCCGATGAGAAGTTAATTCTTGAAAGGTTTAAAAACTCATTTGTGCCTGATGTAAATAACACCAAAGCTGTTTTAAATGCAGTGGAAATTGCACACTGTAAAAAAATAGTAGCAGCCGTTTACATTAAAGATGAACTTATAGAATACATTGCAAAAATTACTGATAGCACCCGTAATAATGGCAGTTTATTTTTGGGCGCTTCGCCACGCGCTTCATTGGCTGTTTTAAAAACATCTAAAGCAATGGCAGCCATGCAAGGCAGAGATTTTGTTACTCCGGATGATATACATGCAGTAGTAAAATCTGTTTACAACCACCGTATTATTTTAACACCAGAGAAGGAAATGGAAGGATTAACGCCAGATGACGTGATTGATTCTATTGTTCAATCCATTGAAGTGCCCAGATAATTGTTGGCTTGTCTGAAATTAGCATTTCTTAAAGGAACAAACTAATGGCGAAGGCGCAATAGTTATACTCTATTAATGAAGTTTAACTATTGCGCCTCCTTATTAAATAGATTTAAGACAGAACTTTTATAGTATATATGTCCCGTTACTCTGCTTTGCCAAGTAATGTCTCTTTTATTTTTCCTTCAATTTCTTCGGCCAACTCAGGGTTGTCGGCAAAAAGTTGCTTAACAGCATCGCGTCCTTGCCCAAGTTTGGTGTCGCCATAACTAAACCAAGAACCACTTTTCTTAACCACGTTTAACTCCACTCCCATATCAACCAGCTCACCGTTTTTACTCACACCCTCACCATACATAATATCAAACTCCGCCATTTTAAAAGGTGGCGCAACTTTGTTTTTTACAACCTTAACACGGGTGCGGTTACCAACTACGTTTTCAGCATCTTTTATCTGACCAATTCTACGAATATCCAATCTTATCGATGCATAATATTTTAGAGCGTTACCACCCGTAGTAGTTTCAGGGTTGCCGAACATCACGCCAATTTTTTCGCGCAACTGGTTTATAAAAATGCAACAGCATCCTGTTCTGTTAATGCTGGCAGTAAGTTTTCTTAGAGCCTGACTCATTAAACGTGCTTGCAATCCCATTTTGCTTTCGCCCATTTCACCTTCTATTTCGCTCTTTGGAGTAAGAGCAGCCACAGAGTCTATTACAATAATATCTATAGCGCCTGAGCGAATTAAGTTATCCGCAATTTCCAAAGCCTGCTCCCCATTATCGGGCTGAGAGATAAGGAGGTTTTCTAAATCAACTCCCAATTTTTGTGCATAAAACCTGTCAAAAGCATGTTCGGCATCAATAAATGCAGCAATGCCTCCGTTTTTTTGAACATTAGCAATAGCATGTATTGCCAGTGTTGTTTTACCCGATGATTCGGGTCCGTAAATCTCTACCACTCTGCCACGCGGCAAGCCACCAATGCCCAATGCTATATCCAATGAAAGAGAACCGGTACCGATTGATTCCATTGGCTCAATGGCTTCATCGCCCATGCGCATAATGGTTCCTTTGCCGTAGGTTTTTTCTATTCTGTCAATTGCTGCTTGTAATACTTTTAATTTTTCGTTGTTTGCTGTTGCTGTTGCCATGTCTGTTTTGTTTTTATCTGCCATTTATTTTGTTGTTTGCAATACTGTTTTAATAATGATTGTAATATAATCAAATACGACTCCCGTAAACATACAAGAATTTATTTACATGCAAATAAAAAACTTAAGAAAGATTAAAGTTCGTTTACTTTTTACAATAAAAAAATAAATCTCATACCTTCTTGCAGCAAGCAGGTACGAGATTTAAAACAACTTTAAAAAAGAAAGTATTTTAATTAACGAAGCACAAAAGTGGTTGCACCGCTCAGCACACCGTCAACATATACTTCGGCATTGTATGTTCCGGAAGCTAAGTTTCTTTCTTCCTGCTCAAACGTTAAGCACATATCTGTTTTTTCGTTGTTGTAAGACGATGTTTTTGTTGTTGTATATAGCATTTCTTCGTTGGTTGCAGTTACCTTAAAAGTAGATGACCCTGACATGCCGCTTCCTATAACTTTTCCACCCGGTTCTACAATTCTAAGATAAACACTTTTATCACCTGCTTTTGCAATTTTATTTTCCATCATGCTAAAACAAACATCAATTTTGTTTGTCTTTTTAGCCATGGCTGTTTCAGCATATTTATCGTTATTGCGTTTTTTAAATGACGTAACTTTAAAATATTCCGCTTTTAAAACTGACGCAGTGGCAACGGTTGCCTCCAAATTTTTTGTTGTTGCATCAAGGTTGGTTGCTAAGGCAGCACTGTCATTCCTCAGGCGGTTATTCTCAACCATTAACTGGTCAATTTTATCAATATACTCATCACGTATTTTACGCAACTCAGCAAGTTCCTTATTAAGTTTTGCAACCTGGTCTTTTGAAAGTTTACCCTGCGCAAGCAACTTTTCAATACGTGCTTTCTGTTCATCTACTTTTCCATTCGCTTCAACAAGTAAACTGTCTAAGTGTTCGTTAATTCCTTTATACTTATTTAACTCTTCGTAGGTGGCGCTCAGTTCCTTTTCAACATCAACGCGGGCAGTTATAAGGCTGTCCGTTTTTACCTCATAAGAAGCAACAACACTATCGTGCCTCTGCCATTGATAAATGTTTATACCAAGTGAGCCGAGTAACAAAATAATCCATAGGGTAGATTTGTTACCTTTTTTTTCTGTATTGTTTTCCATTTGTGGTGTTTTGTTTGTTGAGCAAATTTATGTTCGCTCAATTTTTATCCTACCATACTGTATTGGAAGTTATTAACACTAAAACACCGCTAAAGTTCCATACGTGCAAGTGGCGAGGTGTCTAATGGGGCAAACTCACCTTTAAGATATTTGTAATAAGCAGCCACTGCAATCATTCCTCCGTTATCTGTACAAAACTGAAAATCCGGAATAAAATATTTCCATTTTTTTTCCAGGCACATTTCAGCAAAACGCTTTCGCAATAAACTGTTGGCAGAAACACCACCTGCAATTGCCAGTTGGTTGATGTTATGCTGCACAGCAGCTTTTTTAAGTTTGGAAAGCAATATTTCAACAATTGTTTTTTGAAGTGATGCACATAAATCGTTTTTGTTTTTCTCTACAAATGCCTCATCTTTTTTTACGTTATCTCTGATAAAATAAAGCACCGCAGTTTTTAATCCGCTAAAAGAAAAATTAAAACCCAACACATGAGGATGCGGAAACCTAAAAGCACTTTCGTCCCCCAATTGCGCAAGTTTATCAATAACCGGTCCGCCCGGGTAAGGAATGTTTAATGTTTTGGCAATTTTATCAAATGCTTCACCGGCAGCATCGTCCTGTGTTTCGCCAATAATTTCCATATCGTAAAATGATTTTACCAGCACAATTTGTGTATGCCCGCCACTAACGGTTAAACACAAAAAAGGGAACTGCGGAAAATTATTTCCTGCATTATCCTCAGTAATTGCAAAGTTTGCCAGTACATGAGCCTGCATATGGTTTACTTCAACAAGCGGAATGTTTAATGAGAGCGCAAACGATTTTGCAAATGATACTCCAACCATTAAAGATCCTATTAAACCCGGACCTTTGGTAAAAGCCACAGCATCCAAATCTTCTTTTTTAACGCCTGCGTTTTTTAAAGCAGCATCTACCACAGGAATAATATTTTGCTGGTGTGCACGGCTGGCCAGTTCGGGCACTACCCCTCCGTATAACTCATGCACTTTTTGTCCTGCAATAATATTCGACAAAATTTTATTGTTAACACTAACTGCTGCTGATGTTTCATCGCAGCTTGATTCTATTGCCAGTATACAAATTTTCCTTTCACTCATCATTCATTAAAAGGGGTATGTTTAAAAGTATCATTACAACATCTAAAGCTATCTTTGCTTAAAGGTATTTTTATCCATTTTATTCAGTTTTCAAAACTATCAAAAAGGTACTTAAAATAACAGGATACGTTTTACTCGCGCTGATATTTTTATTGGTTACGGTTACCTTGTTACTAAAAGTGCCATCTGTACAAACCTTTACTGTTAACCGAATTACATATTACCTAAGCAGCGAGTTAAAAACAAAAGTTGAAATTGAAAGCGTAAACATTGAGTTTCTTAAAAAAATTGTTGTTAATGGAATTTATATTGAAGACCAAAAACATGACACACTTTTGTATGCGCAGGCTTTGAAAGCAGATATTGGTTTATGGTCATTTTTTAAAACAAATAAAAAACTACAGGTAACAAATATTGAACTTGACAACGCAAATATTGAACTTAAACGCTACAAAGAAGTCAAAGGGCTCAACTTTAAATTTATTGCCGATTACTTTTCGTCAGACAAAAAATCAACCGATTCGGCTAAGTTTGATTTAAACATTGATAAGATTAAAATAAACAATACCCGTTTTTCTTACACTGATTTGCGCTGGAATGATTATACACGCTCTATAGATTGGGAAGACCTACGTATTACAAACCTGAGTGCAGAAATCAGTGATTTGAAATTTGATGCAGACACTGCTTTGTTTACTGCCGATAATCTCTCATTTAAAGAGTATAAAGGATTTGTGGTAAACAAAATGAAAAGCAGTGCAGTAAAAATTGGAGGAGGCGTGTGGGATTTTAAAGAACTTAAAATAATTACACCATTTAGTAATGTGGATGGAAACTTCGCCCTTGGTTTTGACAGCATTGAACAGTTTGACGATTTTGAAAATTTAGTGCGTATGAAATCTGAAATCAGAACAAGCAAAATTTCCTCATACGATTTGCAGTATTTTGCTGAAGAGCTTTTTGGCTTAAACCAAAAAATTGAAATAAAAGGAAAGGTTCGTGGCACAGTTGCCTCCTTAAAAGGTAAGGAGTTAGAATTACAATTTGGAACAGTAACTCAATTTAAGGGTGATGTGGCACTAACCGGTTTGCCAAAAATTGAGGAAACTTTTATGAATCTTAAAATTGATAAACTAACAACGAGCAAAAACGATATTGAAAAAATAAAAAACTTTCCTTTTGACAGTAGTGGCTTTGTGCAACTGCCTGAAAATTTATCAAGGCTTGGCAATGTTTCTTTCAGCGGAATGTTTACCGGATTTTACAACGACTTTGTTGCTTACGGAAATATAAATACTGCTATAGGCTATCTTTCTACTGATGTTAACTTAAAGTTCAACCCTGATTTGCAAAAATCAAGCTACTCCGGAAAACTTATTGCCAATAATTTTGACTTTGGTAAGTTCTGGAATAACAACATTATAGGCGAGGCAACTTTTAATGCAAGAATTGCAGGCACCGGTTTTCAATCTTCAAAAGTTGCTGCCACACTTGATGGAAATATTTCCTCAATTGTGCTGAACAATTACGTTTACAAAAACATAAAATTAGATGGCGAGGTAGCTCGAAAACTCTTTAGCGGTAATTTTTCTATTGACGAACCCAATCTCAAATTAGATTTTGATGGCAGTGTAGATTTCAGGAATAAGCTACCCATTTTTGATTTTACTGCTAACATTGAAAGAGCCTACTTAACAAAGCTAAAAGTTTTTAAACGCGACTCTTCTGCCTTACTCTCAGCAAAAATTGCATTAAACATGCAAGGTTTAAAGTTTGATGAATTAGATGGAACAATTAACCTTGAAGATCTTAAATACGTGGAATCTGGAACTGATTTTACCATCAATAACATTGCTTATTCATCATCTAAACTCGGCATACAAAGACTTATCAAATTAAATTCAGAAGTTGTTGATGCCGAACTGAAAGGCGATTTCCGACTGGTAAATATTGAATCGCTGGCAAACTCTTTAATGGCGCGTTATCTGCCACAAATAGTTTACAACAAAAAAAATGCTTTTACTGACCGGCAACAGGTTTCATTTACCGTTAATGTAAAAAACGCAAATGATGTTTTGGCAGTTTTTGTTCCTGGTCTGAACATTGCCGACCAAACAAAAGTAAGCGGTGAAGTTAATTCAGCTTTAGGGAAGGTAATCGTTAACACTGCTTGCAGATATGTTACTTATAAAGATTATCACTTTAATAATATTTTTTTTGAAGCACACAATGACGGGGAAGGCCTGTATTCAACTCTAAATATTGAAACAATACAAGCAGGAGACAGCCTTACTCTTCGCTACAATAGTATAAGCGCAAACACACAAAGAGATAAGGCAACGCTTGATATTAAAGTTCTCAATACAGATTCATCCTCATCGCGGATAGAAATTTATACCCAGGAAGATTTTTTAAATGACAAATCAATCGTGCTACGTATTTTGTCTTCAATAATTAAAATAGAAAATCAAAACTGGACTGTTGACGAGGGCAATTCTATAAAATTTGATTCGACTGGTATCCTTATCAGCCATCTTGCATTGGCATCAAGCAACCAACTGCTACAAATTAATGGAAAGATTTCAAAAAAGCCCGAAGACATACTCAATGTTGATGTGGGTCAGTTCAATCTTGCCGTCTTTAATCAGCTACTTTCCATTTACGATGTAAGCGCTGGTGGAATAGCCAACGGTACTGTTAAACTTTCCTCACTTCTTACAAAACCTGTTGCCGAAACCGATTTAAAAATTAAAAACCTTAGTTACTTTGGCGACACATTGGGCGATGCAACTGTTCTAATTAAATACATTAATAACGACAGCAAAATAAATTTTGACTGCTTTGTAGAAAACCGTGGCAAAAGAGAAGTGGTTTTTAATGGTTATTACGAAATGAAAACCGTTAATGATGAAATGGATTTTGACATTAAGGTAACACGCATCAATGCATCTGTACTTACAAGATATCTTACCAGTTTTACAACAGATTTTAAGGGAATTGCAAGTGCCGACTTGAAATTAAGAGGATTAGCAAAGCAACCCATACTCACCGGAAAAGCAAAAATTCAAAAGGGAAGTATGCTCATCGACTACCTTAACACAAAATACTTTTTTGCAACTGATAACATTGTTCTTGAAGAAAATAACATTAGCATACCCGATTTAGAGATAAACGATAAGTTTAACAACAAAGGAATGGTTAATGCGCGCGTATATCATAACTCATTCAGTGATTTTGTTTTTGATGTAAATGTTTCCACAAATAAATTGCATTGCCTTAACACCAATGCAAAACAAAACGAACTCTTTTACGGAAACGCATTTGCTTCGGGTATATGTGATATTACAGGCACTGAAAATTTAGTCAACTTTGATATTTCTTTAAAATCTTTACCCGGCACTATTGTAAATATTCCTTTGACTGATGCAGAAAATGTTGAAGAAAAAGATTTTATCACTTTTATCAATGAGAATGATAGCGTCAAAAACAACGTTGAAATAAAAAAGGATGTTGATCTTTCGGGAATTAACCTCGACCTAAAATTAGAAGCTACCTCTGATGCACAGGTCAAACTTATTTTTGATGAAAAAATTGGCGATGAAATGACCGGCAGCGGCTCAGGAACACTGCGCATGAAAATTACCCCTGCAGGTGAGTTTAATATGTTTGGCGATTACAACATAGAGAAAGGTGATTACCTGTTTACCATGCAAAATGTAATTAACAAACGATTTATAATTGACAACGGTGGCAACATACGCTGGAGTGGCAGCCCTTACGATGCCGAAATAGATATTACTGCACGTTACAAAAACTTACGCGCTTCCACCTACGATTTACTTCAAGATACCAGTAACAGAAAAAGAATTCCTGTAGAACTTTCGTTACAATTAACCGGTAATCTCTTTAACCCCAATGTAAAATTTAATATTGATGTGCCGGGATTGGATGCCTCCTTGCAAAATCAACTGCGTAGTCGCTTATCAACCGAACAAGAGCTAAACAGGCAGGTATTTAGTTTGCTTGTATTAAACAGATTTTCTCCTCCCGAAGAAGGTAGAAACACAGCCAATGAAAATGGTTCATCAAATTCGGTGGGAGCTAATGCCGGTGAACTTCTTTCCAACCAAGTTACTAACTGGTTATCTAAACTTAGCAAGGATGTAAACATTGGCGTTAATTACCGCCCCGGAGACGAACTTAATCGTAAGGATGAATTTGAAGTATCACTCTCTACCGAAATTTTTAATGACAGAGTTAGCATTGATGGCAGTTTTGGGGTAAACAACAATAACACATCAAGCAGTGCAAGTAATGTTGTGGGAGATTTTAACGTTGAGTTTAAAGCCAGCCGCGATGGGCGGGTGCGCTTGCGTGCATTTAACAAAACCAACACAAACACCTACCTCAATTACCTCAACTCGCAATACACACAAGGCATTGGTATTTTTTACCGAGAAGAGTTTAACACGCGAAAAGAACTTGTTGCCACATTTAAAGAGCGCAGAGCAAAAAAGGAAAAACAGAGCAGTAACAATTCATCCATGAGGTAAAAATAAAAGAGGCTTTTTGATGCCCCTTTTGTTTTAAAATTGATTTAATGAGTTACCTCGTTATAGCAATTTTTCCGGTTTTAATGCTTTCATTATTCAACTTAAAAGTATAAAAGTAATAACCATTTTTTAACTGGTTTCCGCTATTATCTTCCAGATCAAAATTAATTTTATGATCTCCGGCACTCTGGTTTTTGGCAACTATTGCTTTTATCTTTTTACCAAGCATGTTAAAAATTTCAATCTCTACATTACCACCGCGCGGAAGGTTCAAATAAAATGTTGTATTTGTTTTTGCAGGATTTGGAGATAAATAAACTGAAGCAATTTTTTCTTCAATAGTATTTACAGACACGAAACAATTTCTTAGTGAATTAACTATTCCCGGATGAGAAGAGGTTGGTGTGCTGGTCATAGGATTATCTATCTGCATTTGGCTGCCTGTGCAATCTCCTGTTAAAACAGACAAACTTTGGTTATGAAATTGCATCCTGATGTTGAAAATTGTTGCTGAAGCTGATGGCGTTAAACCAGTTGCATCAGTAAAAGTATAAGGGTCCAAGCAAATTTCCCAAATACCAACTCCTGAGTTAACCATCGTTAATTGAGTAGGTGGTGTTGCACCTATTCCTCCAAAATACTCGTTTTGACCGGCTGGGCCAGAGGTTGCAACAGATGGAAAAATATAAATAGGTGATTGTCCGACTAAAGGATTGTTAGGGCAGCCTGCCAAATTGTAAATTATTCTTAAATCCTGGGAGAAGGAAAAAAGAAAAGAAAATACTGATAGGAATGATGCGAGTAGTTTTTTAATCATGTTTTTTATTTTGTTTTACCTTAAAGATTGGGCTTTGTTACGCTAAAAATAGCACTAATTTTCAGAAATCTGTCAAAAAAAAAGATTTTGAGTAGCGAGAGGGGGGCACGATCCCCCGACCTCATGATTATGAATCATGCGCTCTAACCAGCTGAGCTACCTCGCCATTTTTTATGGGTGCGCAAAAATAATATTCATTTCTACAAAAAAAAGTTTGCCTGCCTTTTTAAAATTCAAGGATACCGCAAAGCTTTTTATGTGCCTTTACCTCAAACATGTTTCCATTCACCCAATTCTATTGCAGGTTGGTCATAAATCATCAAAAAAGGGTATTACTGGTAAATATTTTGCCATGCGAAATCAAAATTAAAACCCATTTAAAATGACACACACTAATACCCCAATTCCCAAAACAAGCAGATTAACTATAGTTGTTATTTTGCTATTTACAGTTGTTCTTGCCATGATTGCAGGAAGAGCCAGTGCACAATCATCTAATCCATCTTTATCTACCCTTCCTTACAGTTTTACAACATATACAGGAAACAGTATGCCGGCATCATTAAAGATTGGAAGGTCATCTTCTTCCTCTTTATCAACATCTGACTTCACAGCAGATGCGCCAAATGGAAATTCTTCCTCAGAATGGAATGATGAAGGGAACAATGGAGTTAGTTATCAAGGTAACAACTCAAATCCTTCGGGCTGCTTTAAAGTGCGTATGAATACTACTGGCTTAAGTAACATAAGCGTTAAGTGGACAGCCAGAAGAATCTCTAATGGAACTTTTTCATCCAGCTATATGGAGTTACAATGGAGAAGCGGATCTTCAGGATCATGGAGTAATGTTTCAAATGACCAATTTGATTCTGATAACTCATCAACTTCGTTTAATTTATTATTACCTGCCGGAGCAAATAACTTAGGAGACTTGCAAATGAGGTGGGTTATTTATGATCAGAATCACAGTTTTGGTAGCAGAGACCGAATTGCTGTTGATGATATTAATATTTGTTCTGCAACCACAACTACTGCTGGTAACAATGGTCCTATTTGTTCAGGCAGTACACTTAACCTTACATCTTCAGTATCTGGCTTAACTTACGCATGGACAGGACCAAATAGTTTTTCAAGTTCAGCTCAAAATCCATCAATTGCAAACGCGCCTTCCGCTGCAAACGGTACTTATACTTTAGTTGCTACCAATGCTTCTGGTTGTGCTTATACCACTACCACTAACGCAACTGTAAATACTACCCCGGTTGCAACGGCATCATCAAACAGTCCTGCGTGTGTTGGTCAAACCTTAAACCTTACATCAGGACCTAATGGATATTCTTATCAATGGTCAGGACCCGGTGGCTATTCCAGCACATCTCAAAATCCTTCAAGAAACAATGCAACTGTTGCAATGTCTGGAACCTATACTGTAACAGTTACCAATAGTGGTTGCAGTTCAACAATCTCAACAGTTGTTACAGTAAATACAATCCCGACTGTTTCTGCTAACAGCAACACCCCTGTATGTGCTGGGAACACTATTAATCTTACTTCAACTCCTGCAGGCGGAAATTATCAATGGAGTGGTCCTGCAAGTTTCAGCAGCACTTCACAAAACCCTAACAGAAATAATGCACAACTTAATCATGCCGGCACTTATACAGTTACCGTTACAGTTGGTGGATGTTCTGCATCGGCAACTACCTCTGTTACGGTTAATAATTCACCATCGGTAGCGCCCTCATCAAATTTAAATACCGTATGTGAGGGTTCAAATATTAATCTTAACGCTAACTCCTCTATAAATTTTGCAAATACAACATCAATTGCTATTACTGATAACAGCACCTCTGGTGTGAATACAACATTAACTCTTCCGGCTATGTCTATTGCTAATGCGGCAGGAATGGAAGTAACATTAAATTTTAATCCTGAGCATACCTACACCGGTGACGTGATTGTTAGGTTAACAAATCCCTCTGGTCAAACTACTACCCTTTTTGACAGACCGGGTGTTCCTGCCACAACTTATGGTAATTCCGATGACTTAAACGGTACTTATACTTTTTCCACAAGTGGGTCTACAGTATTGCCGGAATCCACAGGCTCCGGCTCATCAGGCGGAAATATTAATCAAGGGACCTATCTTCCATCTGCAACCAATGGCTCAAGCCATAACTGGTCAGGATTTACATTTCCCGTTTCAACTTCGGGAACTTGGACCTTAAACTTGTCTGACAGAGTTAATGGTGATGTAGGTACATTATCTTCATGGTCTATTAAAATATTTACCACAACAGGCATGACCTATACCTGGACTTCAACTCCATCTGGTTTTACTTCTTCCTCTGCCACCCCAACAGATAATCCATCTGTGAACACAACATATCATGTTACCGCTTCTTATAACGGTTGCATGAGTGCTCAGGGGAACAGAAGCATTTCAGTTAATCCTTCACCAACACCCGTGTTAAACAGTAACGCACCGGTTTGCCAAGGGTTAACCATCAACTTTAGTGGCAATAACAGTGCAAGCGGGCAGTCAAGCGGAAATTCTTACCAATGGTCGGGTCCAAATGGCTTTACATCAACTCAGCAAAATCCTAACATAACAAGCGCAGATGGAATACATGTTGGAAACTATACATTAACCGTTACTAATCAATATTTATGTACTGCTACAACAAGTTTAATAGTGGATGTAAACAACAATCCTTCATTAAGCATAGCATCGCAGGCAAATGTTACCTGCAATGGGTTTAGTGATGGTAGTTATCAAATATCTGCAAGCGGAGGCACACCGGATTATTTGTTTACTGACGGTAGTAATTTTAATTTGGATGGAATATTTACAAATAACATAGCCGGAATTTATTCCATTTTAGCAACTGATGTAAATGGATGTGAAGCAACTATTGGAGTAAACATAACTGAGCCTGATGTATTAAGTTTTACAGAAAGCCATGTTGACGAGTTTTGTACAAATCAAAATAACGGTACTATTACATTAGCACCTACAGGTGGTACTACTCCTTATCAATATTCAATAAATAATGGTGGTTCTTATCAATTATCGGATGCATTTACAGGTTTATCACCTGGAAATTATGTGGCTTTAATTGCTGATGCAAATAACTGCCCGGTAGGCTCTTTGCCCGTTACAATTTCTTCAACTTACATTAACTTTACTGCACCAGTTACAATTACTACCGATGACACAGATAACCAAATTTGTGCCCCTACACCAATTTCAATGACTCAAGTTGGTGGTGATTTAGGAAATGCACCGGGAACAATTTACAAATGGAGAACAGGATCATGCAGTGGTCCTTTAGCGGGCAGTGGTTCAAGCGGTATGCTTTCATTGAGCCCTACCTCAAACACTACCTATTACCTTAACATTGAAGGCGCATGTGGTGTTAGTAATTGTGTTCCGGTTTCAGTTGTTGTAAGTACGGTTGCCCCGTCAGCATCTGTAGTTGTTCCTCCTATTATTGGCTTACCTTCTTACGCATGTAATTCGACTTCGGCATCAATATCTGTACCTCCTGTCAATGGCGCTACCCAATACATTTGGGATAGTCCCATTGGGTGCATATTTGAATCGAGCGGTAATACTTATACATCGTTAAGTCCTAATGCTAATCTTGTTTTTGGAAGCTCAGCTACTTCGGGTTATCATATAGGCGTACAGGCTGCAAACGCATGTGGAGCTACACTCCGTAAAGTACAATGGGTTAGAGGTATCGTATCTGTTCCTGCTGCTGTAATTGCTGCCAACGGAACATTTACGCATTGCGAAAATACAACTGCAACTTTTTCGTGTGCGCCTATTGTTGGTGCTACTGACTATGATTGGGCTATAACAGGTAATGCAACATTAATTGCTAATGGCAACTCTGTTACCGTTATGTTTGCAAACAATTGGAATGGTGGATCGCTTAGTGTTGCTGCAAAAACTCCTTGCTACATTTCACCATACAAAACAGTTTCGTTAACTAAATCTGCAAGTCCTACAACACAATTAACAGGAGTATTCACAGCATGCCCGGGAGCACTTCAGAACTATAATGTTGCTCCTGTAAGTGGTGCTGCTGATTACTTGTGGACTCTGCCATCAAACAGTAGTGGATCTTCAAACTCAAATTCAATAAACGTTAATTTTAACAGTGGATTTACACAGGGAGATATATGTGTCCAAGTAACAAGTACTTGCGGAGTTATTTCTCCTCCAAAATGTAAAACTATTACATCTGGTGCACCAGTAAGACCAGCTTCAATATCCGGATTTTCTAACGGATTATGCGGATCAGTAATTAATTATCAAACTCCACCCGTAGCAGGAGGTACATTTAACTGGACATTACCAGGAGGTGCTACAGGTAGTTCAACAAGCAATTCTATTGCTATAACAATGCCCAACAACCTTTCAACCGGTCAGGTTTGTGTTAGCGTTACTAATGGTTGCGGTACAAGTACTGATAGATGTATTACAGTTAAAGGTGCTCCCAATACTCCTGCATCAATAGCTATGACTCCTGCCGTTATTTGCGCCAACGAATCGGGTGTGCAGTTTAATGCGGATATATCAAACGTATTGGGCACTTACAATTTAACATGGGCTTTCCCTCCTTCTGCAAATTACATAGCTGGGCAAAACACATCTAACTTAATACTTGACTGGGGTGCAAACAATGGACCCGTTATGTTAACAGCCTCTAACGCTTGCGGTGCCGCTACCAAATCATTTATGGTAAATTTATCGTGCAGATTGGCAGGAGATGCCGTGGAAAACCAAGAGCCAACATCTGACAATCGTTTGACAATTGCACCAAATCCTGCAAATTCATTCATAAATATATCTCTTAATAGCGAATTAAACAGCTACTCTATGTTAAAAATAATGGATTTACAGGGTAGAATTATAGTATCAAAAGGCTTCAATAAAGGAACTTTATTGAATGAAAAAGTAGATGTTTCAAATTTTGCAAAGGGAAGTTACATATTGAATTTTGAATCAAATGATGTGGTAAAACAAAGTAAGTTTGTAGTTGAATAATAAACCCAAAAGGGCTTAAAAAACGGATTATGGTTAAAATTTTAACCATAATCCGTTTTTTTTGTTTGTTTTTATGATTGAACTTTATAGTTTTACCCGTTAAACCTTAAGTATAGTTTAACGTATAACTGAGACTTGTGCTACAAAACATTAAAAAAATGATCAAAAAAATTACGCACACTGTTATCTTAATTCTCCTGTTTGCAATTTGCTTTACACAAAATAATGCACAAACCATTACTGCTAATGGTGCAGGAGGTTCATGGGGTGCTCTTGGAACCTGGCCGGGCGGAATGATTCCACCTTTAGATACCAACGTGGTAATTCCTCTTGGGGCAACTGTAAATGTTAATATAAATACAGAGTTTATTAACGATTTAACTGTTAATGGTACTTTGATAATTGACAATGCTGCAAGTGTTTCACTCAACGTAAAAGGAAATATAACAATTGGGCCCAGTGGGTCCATTGTAAATAACGGGCGATTAGATTTGCTTTTGCCTGCAAATTTTCAAATGCTTGGCAATGCTTCCTATACTCATAACCCAAGAGCGAATATTGCCTCTGAAGAATCAGTTTTTGAAAATGGAACCGAGATGTTTTCACCAACAAGTACACTCATAATTAACAAATGGTCAACCACTGCTTTACCACTTTTTGATGCTACCAGAATTGGACCAAACAATATAGGAAACCTTATAGTAAATTTTAATGGGGTTTCACCATGGGAGCAAAATGGTTTGTTTCAAAGCAAAGTTCTTGGTAAGTTAACTGTAAATGCCGGAACTTTGCGTATGGATGACGGTACGGGTTCATCTACTTTACTTACTCTTCAGGATGTTGACGTGGTTGGATCCGGTAACATCATTTTTCAGGAAGGTGCTAACAGACCTTTAAATTTAACAACCGGAAACTTCCTATTTAACAGTACTACCACCGACACCATGTTTATAATGAATGGTAAACTTGGTGCTGGCATAGGGGCATTAACCTGGAATGTTAACGGTAATGTGGATATAAGAAACAGTTTTTTTGCTGTTTACAATGTTGATTCTTTACAGCGCAATGCCAGTGCAACAATAAACATTAGTGGCAATCTTTCCCTCTCAAGAGCGATAAGGTTTGATATTTTAAAACAAGTTAATGGTAGTTGTAGCATTGCAATAGGAGGTGATTTTACTATTGGTGGTCCGGTGTTTCCATTGAGTGTAAGATTTATTGACAGCTTTACCGGAGCTTTAACCTTTAGTGCAAACAATGTTTACATACAAGGTGGTAACGGAAACACCTTTATGGGCGGAACCGCTGCGCCTTGGGTATTTACACATCCAAAAGGGTTAGTAAATTTCAATGTAAATCAGGATTTTATTATTTCAGGTACAAGTACTACCTATATCGTCAACAGCCCATCGTATTACCATGCGCCTACCTTGGTTCAATTTCCGGCAAAGGTTAATAAAACAAGAATTACTGTAGGCAGAGATTTTATTACATCAGCAAATCTTGCCGATTTTAAGGCTGCTAATGATTCTGGCGCTGTAACCTTTCTTGTTGGCAGAAAATTAACCATGACGGGAGGGTACTTTGATGCGCAATTAAACCCAAACTCTGCCGGAATTGACTCAGTAATTGTTGGTGAGAACTTTACCTTTAACAGTTCTTTAGCATCAAATTATTTTAAAGCGCATGCCGGTTCAGGTGCAACTGTTTTTAGAGTTGGCGGGAATTTTGATTTAATTAATTCAGGCGTATTATCAGGCCAGGGCGTGTATGGCAATTACAGTGGTAATGGAAATGTTGAATTTCATGTTACAGGAAATTTCACCCAAAATAATGGATTGTTTGCAGGAATTTTCGGCTTATCACCAAGCAGTGGTAATGGCGCTTTAAACTATACTGTTACCAATGCCTTTGTTCAAAATGGTGGGTATCATTACGGAATTAATAATTCTTCTTCAACTAACTCAGGAATTCCTACTTTTCAATTCGGCTCCATTGATTTTAATAACGGAATTTTTGAAGCGTATAAAGCCATAAATATTTTATATACAACCAATAATTTTACTGTTGGTGGAAATGTTGACGTAAATTTTGCCAGTGCGGCTAATACTTTTCAGATAAATAGCGTACCACTTATATCCTCTAATGTAAACACTATTGCTTTAAATTTTAACGTTGCTGGAGATTTGATTATAGGAGGCACAACAGGAACATTTATTTCAAGCAAGGGATTTGGAAACGAATTAGTAAATATTAACGGAAACCTTGCTATATCAGGAGGAAACAATAGTTTCAACTTTTTACCAGGTAATCAAACCAATCACAATGTAGTAATGAACATTGGAGGTAATTTTACTCACGGCTCAAGCGCAACTACCTATTTATCTGGCGATGAAGGTGATTATACAGGAACGATTAATGGAGATTTAACTATTACCGGTGGAACTTTAAATTTAAAAGGTTATCCACCAGTATTAAAACAACCTGAATTAAATGTTGATGGCGGATTTAATATGTCATCGGGCGCTTTTTATTTTTATAATAATCTTTCAAGACCCAACAACGTATTTGAGGCTAAGGTTAGCATTAATAAAAATGATGATTTTGTTGGTGACTTTGCGCATACAGGTGGAACCATTAATATGAATAACAATGTAAATTCTACTAAATGGGACACGCTTGAAATAAATAGCCCTTTTATAAATTTTGGTATTTCGGGTCAAATAATTAGTTCTTATCCAAACACAAGTTCCTTTAATGGCAGTATTAAGTTTGGAAGAACTGGCACTAGCACTTTTACCCGTACTGTAGGTAGTGGTCATTATATTCAGCAAGTAAAACAACAGGTTTCGGCAGGAACAACTGTTGATGTGGTAAGTGGTGATTTTCAAGTCTGCTCACATACATCTGCTAACATTGATCACCTATCTATACTCACCGGTGGCACGCTTATTTTAAGAAATAACAGTAAAATATTTTCAAATTGTACGGCTACAAATGCTGGTATTATGGTTGGGAATGCAGGTAGATTACGCATTCAAAATTCAAATGGACTTTATGATGGCACCAACAATGCCGCAATAAGCGCTCCATGTAACATGGATTACTACTTGTTTCCTCAATCTATAATTGAGTATATGAGTGATGATATCCAAAAACTGACTGGTATTGGGGTCGGAAAAGCTACTGCATCTAAACACAAATACGGAATATTAGAAATAAATAGCGGTGGAACTCCCGGACAAGAGTGGGTGTATTTATCTTCGGTAGGAAATATAGTTGTTAGACAACAATTAATTTTAAGAAAAGGTGAGTTAAACCTTTCTACAAGCAGTGCGTATCCGAGAGATGTAAATTCAGGTGGCAATTATCTTTTAATAGAAAACCCAATGGATACCGCAATAATTTATCTCGGAATGAATGATGGTTACTTGAGAGCAGAAACTTTTGATGGAAATAGCCAACTCAGATGGCGTATTGGAAATAATACTCTGGTACATACTATTCCTTTTAAAAGAGACTTTAATGACCCGGCTGGAGCAACATGGATGACTCTTAGCTATACCGGCAGCATCTCGGCCGGCATTGTTGATACTGTTAGCTTTACAACATTCAGAACAAATGCTGCAAACTTACCTTATCCTCCAACCGTATCTCATGTTGATAATTTAGGAGGTACGAACAACAGTGCTAATACAATTGATCGTTTTTGGCTTGTTCGTAAAACAGGTCCTTCAATAACTGGAAACATCTCTTTAAGAGTTCTTCCATCCGAATTAGTTACTCCCGCACCTGCATCACCATATTACAAGGGTCAAAATTTTCTTAATGGTACAATGGCTTGGAACTTTCCAATACCTGGAACACAAAGTTGGGCAGTTGCTACAAATATTCTAACGATGAATGGCGTGCCCGTTCAACAAAACAATGGATGGTGGGCTATCGCTTCAGCAGCCAACCCGTTACCTGTTGTATTGCTTAGCTTTAATGCAGAGTGTTTTAATAAAAATGTCTCTTTATCATGGGCAACTGCTTCAGAGTTAAATAATAACTATTTTGATCTTGAGAAAAGCACTAACGGAATTAATTTCTCATTATTAAAAAGAGTTACCGGTTCTGGCACTTTTAATTCACTTACACACTATGAGTATGTGGATCGTGCTCCTGAAAAAACCAAACTATTTTACCGATTAAAGCAAACTGATTTTAATGGTGAAACCGAAGATTTAAAAACCATTAGTATCAATCCTTGCGATAATAAATCAGCCGAAATAGTATCTGCAACACAAAGCGGAAGCGTTTTAAAAATTATAGCTTCAGTACCAGACAATGGATCTTACAACATTAACATAATTGACAACTCAGGTAAGTTGATAACCAAAACTGTTTTAAGCTTTACAAGCGGCATTAATGAAATCAGCCTCAACAGCCATCTTGCTAAAGGCTTATATATGATTAACATTAATAACGGCAGAGAGAGCCTTAATGCTAAGGTTGTTATTCAATAAATAAAAGTTTTTAAAAACCCCCTTTATGACTTCCATAAAGGGGGTTTTTTATTTTCACTTAAGTCATCCGTAACTTTCCAAAAATCAACAAAAAAAGTTTTCTTTGCAGCCCCAAAATAATAAGGAAAGAATCAGCAAGTGGGCACAAAAAAATATACAGTTATTTTCTTAGGCAAATTACCTCCACCCTACATTGGTCCATCGGTAGCGTGCGAAATAATTATAAATTCAAAACTTAAGGAAGAATTCAATTTAGTTCATCTCGATTTATCTGACCATCGTGATATTAATACGCTTGCAAAATTGGATTTCACTAATTTTTACTTAGCAATTAAACAATACGTACAACTTTTTTGGTACTGTATAAAACATAAACCCGATTTGGTTTACGTACCTGCCGGTCAGTCAACCGTAGGGTATACCCGCGATGCAGGATACATTCTTATTGCTAAACTTTTTGGCAAAAAAGTGCTCACCCATTTACGTGGAGGTTATTTTTTGAACTGGTACAACGAGAGTGGCGGCTTAATGAAATGGTTTATAAGGTTTGTGCACAAAAAAGTAAATGGACAAATTGTTCTTGGCAACAATTTACGCCCGCTTTTTAACTGGATTATGCCCGACAACAAAATTTTTGTAATACCCAATGGCGGTAATTTTCCTGTGAATTACGAAACTCGTAATCACGAAAAAATTACAGTTTTGTTTTTAGGCAATTATGTAAAAACAAAGGGAGTGCTTGAAGCCTTATATGCAGCACCCGAAGTGTGTGCAAAAAACAAAGATGTGGTGTTTGCTTTTGCGGGTGAGTGGCGCGATGAGGAGTCAAAAAAACTATTTGAAGATTTTATTACAAAAAATCCGGGTTTACCAATCGTTAATCATGGGCCAGTTAAAGGAGATAAAAAATTTAGAATATTTAGCGAGGCTGATATCTTTGTCTTCCCCACCTATTACAGAAACGAAGGACATCCATGGGTAACAGTTGAGGCAATGGCAGCAGGGCTGCCTGTAATTTCTACAGATCATGCCGCAATTTCTGAAAGCGTACACGATGGACAAAATGGCTTTTTAGTAGAGAAGAAAAATGTAAAACAACTTGCAGAAAAAATTACAATACTTGCGGCTGATAAATCTTTAAGAGATAAAATGGGAGCAGAAAGCAGAAGAATTTATCTTGATAACCTTACCGAAGAAAAAATGGTTGAACGCATGGGAAATGTTTTTAGGTCGGTTATTGAATCAAATTAATGCAACATCATTAAAACAAATTTGAAAAAAATTTTAGTTACAGGCGGTGCAGGTTTTATTGGCAGCACTTTAGTTGAAAAATTACTCAACGAAAACAACTGGGAAGTTTATTGCTTAGATTGCTTTGATACTTTTTACGATCCCCATATCAAACGCAAAAACATTTCATCATCCTTACTCAATAAAAACTTCCGGCTACTTGAAGGAGATATACGTGATAACGCTTTTCTTGAAAAAATTTTTGTAACTAAGTTTGATGCCGTTGTACATATTGCCGCACGTGCGGGTGTAAGACCAAGCATAGAAAATCCTTTGCTTTACGAAGATGTAAACGTAAAAGGTACAATTAACTTGTTAGAAAAGGCTAAAGAGCATAACATAAAACAGTTTGTATTTGCATCAAGCAGCAGTGTTTATGGGGTAAACCCACGTACACCCTGGAGCGAAGATGATTACGTGCTTAACCCAATTTCTCCTTATGCTGCTACAAAAGTTTCGTGCGAGTTAATTGGTCATACTTATGCCCATTTGTATAATATTCGTTTTATTGCCTTGCGTTTTTTTACGGTGTTTGGCCCACGTCAACGCCCCGACTTAGCTATACATAAATTTTTTAAACTGATAGATAACGGCAAGCCTATACCTTTTTTTGGTGATGGCAGCACCAGCCGCGATTACACATTTGTTCAGGACATTGTGCAGGGAATTAGAAATGCCATTGACTATGACAAAAGTTTATTTGAAGTTGTTAATTTAGGTAATAGCAGAACTGTAACATTGCTGGAACTTATTTCTGCAATTGAAGCTTCGGTTGGCAAAAAAGCAATTCTTGATAAGTTGCCAAACCAACCTGGTGATGTTCCCATTACATTTGCAAATGTGAGCAAGGCAAAAAAATTACTTGACTACTCCCCCTCTACTTCTTTAAATGAAGGATTGGAGGAATTTAAATCATGGTACTTTGCAAATAACTAATCATTGCAAAGAACATATCTTCAAAAATTAATAAAAAAATTGCAGTATAAATTTTCATGGAACAATTAACCCAAAATTTAAAAGACGGTAAAATGCAATTGCTTGAAGTTCCGTTTCCGGCACTTTCATCAGGTCAGGTATTGGTAAGAAACCATTTTTCGTTGATAAGTGCAGGCACTGAAGGTAAAACAGTGAAGGATGCCCGATTAAGTTATATAGGAAAAGCTCGTGCAAGAAAAGAAGAAGTAAAAAAGGTTATTGATGCTGCTAAAACCTTTGGTGTAATGAATACCTATAAAATGGTGATGAACAAATTAGATGCACCAACACCATTGGGTTATAGCACATCGGGAGAAATAATTGCAGTGGCTGCTGATGTTAAGGATTTAAAAGTTGGCGATCTTGTTGCGTGTGGTGGCAATAGCGCCAATCACTCTGAGGTTATTGCAGTGCCTGTTAATTTATGTGTGAAAATTGATAAGAATGTTGAAATGGCTCACGCAGCATTTACCACACTAGGTGCTATTGCATTGCAAGGCATAAGACAAGCTGATTTACGTTTGGGAGAAAATTGTGTTGTGATAGGTTTAGGGTTAGTGGGACAATTAACCATACAAATGCTAAAAGCAAGTGGTGTAAAAACAATTGGAATAGATGTAGACGCAAGAATGGTAAAACTTGCTGAAAGTAATGGAATTGATTTGGCATTAACACGTAGCAGAGAAGATTTAGAAAACATAATTTCTGATTTTACTGATGGCTACGGTACAGATGCTGTTATTATAACAGCGGGAACTGATTCTTTAGATCCTGTTGATTTAGCAGGAACATTATCCCGCAAAAAAGGAAAAGTAGTTATTGTAGGTGCTGTACCTACAGGATTTAAACGCGCTAACTATTTTAAAAAAGAGCTTGATTTGAAAATGAGCTGCTCTTATGGGCCTGGACGTTACGATTCGGAATATGAAGAATTAGGAATTGATTACCCTTATGGTTATGTGCGTTGGACAGAGAACAGAAACATGCAGGCATTTGTGGATTTGATAAAGGATAAAAAAATAAATATTGAAAATTTGCTTACTCACACCTTTGGCTTTAATGATGCTCCTAAAGCTTATGACCTAATTATGAATAAAACCGAACCCTTTGTTGGCATGGTTTTAAAATATGATTTAGAAAAAAAAATAAACACATCTGTTTCACTTAATAAAAAATCTTTTTCTAAAACAGATGTAAATGTGGGCCTGATTGGAGCAGGAAGTTTCGGGCAAAACTTTTTAATTCCTGCAATTAAAAATACGAGTGCAAAATTTGCAGGAGTGGTAACAGCACGCCCAAGCAATGCAAGAAATATTGCGGATAAAAACGGATTTGCTTTTGCAAGCGGTAATGCAGATGATATTTTTATCAGCAAAGATGTGAATACGGTGTTTATTGCAACAAGACATGACACACATGCTGCTTACGTTTTACAGGCTTTAAAAAACAATAAAAATGTTTTTGTAGAAAAGCCATTATGTATGAATATTGATGAACTGAATGAAATAAAGGAAACCTTTGCAAAAACAAACTCTCACCTGATGGTTGGTTTTAACAGAAGATTTGCTCCATTTATTCAACAATTAAAAAAATCCATCAGCAAAGAAATACCTTGTGCTATTAACTACCGGATAAATGCCGGAAACATACCTGCCGACCACTGGGTTCACGATGCAAAATTAGGAGGAGGAAGAATTGTGGGTGAGGCCTGCCACTTTATAGATTTGTGTATGTTTATTGCAGGTTCTAAAATTGTAAGTGTAACTGCAAATTCCATAAAAGAGCCGCACAATTTACAAGATACTGTTACAATTCAGCTTGCATTTGAAAATGGAAGCATTGCCAACATCAGTTATTTCAGTAATGGAAATAAATTACTAAGCAAAGAATATTTAGAAGTTTTTAGCGGAGGAATTGTAGTAGTGCTTGATGATTATAAAGAGTTGCGTTTAATTGGCAAATCAGAAAAAATTACTAAGGGTGCACAGGATAAAGGGCATAACAATGAAGTTGTAGCTTATATTAATACAATAAAAAACGGAGGCTCAACTCCAATTTCTTTTCAGGAGCAATACATAAGTATGCTTGCAACATTTAAATGTTTAGAAAGCATTGCCTTAAAAGGAGAAAAGGTCTTGGTTTAATTTTTATTTCCTTGTATTATTTCAAAGAAATTTTAAATCTGCATTTAACCTCTAAGAAATTCCCTAAACCAGTAAGCCGAATTTTTTAATATACGTTTCTGCGTTTCAAAATTAACATGAACCAATCCAAAACGCGGATGATAACCTTCTGCCCATTCGAAATTATCAAGCAAGGTCCAGTTAAAAAAACCGTTTACGGGTATACCTTCTTTTTTTGCTGCTAAAATATTTTCAAGATGAGCTGATACGTAGCTGATACGCTGTGCATCATTCACTTTTCCTTCTTCAACCACATCTCGCAAACCAATACCACTTTCGGTAACAATAAACTGTTTTATGTTTTTGTATTTGGCAATATGATATTAGAATCCTACGCAACACAGAGATAAAAACTAAAGAGTGTAAATGATGACAATGGTTTATTGTCTATTATGTGGAACGTTCAGGAATTGTTTTTAAAATTCAATACAGATGCTGCGGAAATAGCTGAGCAAAGCGTTAAGGTGTGTCGTCCTTAATAAATAAAATATCGTTGTTGGCATACACGCCCTCAATATTTCTTTCTTCAAAGCCTATTGTGCCTCTGTCCTCATTATTAAAGGTTTCAATTCTCATTTCATGACCGGGCACGCCATACACTGCCTGAAATCTATACCCGGGTAGCATATCAGCATAAAGCCTGTAAGTTACAGAGCCAAGCGGCAATACACCACCATCTATGTTTGCATTGGTGTCGTTAGGTTCGGATATGTAGTATTTTTCAACTATTAAATTTTCTAATCCGTTTTGAGCAACGGTTGGGTAAGCACTAAATAAAAGTGCAATGGCTGGTAAAATTCTGCGCATGGTAATGGTTTTAGAGTTTTAAATTTTGTTGCGCAAAACTCAGCTACGAAAGTTTCCTTTACTTTAAGATGGGGTTACAATTAGGTTAGAAATATGTTAAGCGAAAAACGTTTAGGAAACAATTATATAATAATCATCTGTTAAAATAACAGCAATTAGTAAGATGCAGGCAAAAAACAATTACCTGTCATCTTCATCGCCACTCATTTGCACATCATCAAAATTTTCATCACCCTCTCCTTCTTCAGTCTCTGCGGTTTCTTCTCCTTCTTCACTCATATCATCGCCTAACTCGCTTTCATCCACAGCTTCTACCACTCCATCGTCATCTGCTTCAGTTGGGGTTTCATCCAATTCTAAAAATTCATCCTCCCCGCTTCCGGGTGGAGGAACAGTAACTGTATATTGCCTGGGAGCTTCGCCATTTTTCCTTGCAACATGAGGGTAAGAAATTTTTAAATCTGCAGATGGTAAAATTCTAACAAGCTCAATATGAAAAGTCCAGGGAGCATCGCCATCAACTACATAATAAATTTTTTGATGAGGATCAACAATGTAAGCACTCAGCTTAGCATCGTTAGCATGAGCGACTTTCTTACCGGCTTTATCTGTTTTTTGATGTGTACAAATTTCCTTCCCTTTTATCCAGTTATCATTACTCATATAAAAAGAAGACTGCTTCAGTCCATCAAAAGAAATAGCTGATTGAATTGCATGGTGTAACTCAGCAAAAGTCTGATCTGATTTAATTTCAATTTCTCTTGAAACATCTTCGTAATCTTCAAAAGAAACCTTAAAGCGGTAAATAGCCATGTGATTAAATTTGTGTCAAACCTACAAAATTTTAAAAATTCAAAACAGCATTTGTGCCTCCTAATTTCAACCAAAAGCTATCAATTATTAATAGCCTGTTTATAAATCAGGCTCGTATCATAAAAGCGTAAATATTCATGGTTTAAGTATATCAAACACATCGGTTATTCGTTTAAAAATATTATATTGCTGCAAATCATGCCCGGCATTTTAAAAAAAATATTTTGTAACGCTTTGATGTTTCTGTTAGTTCTTAATTGTGCAGCACAGGAAATGTGGGGCATTGCCAACAGTAATTATGCAGGAATTATGGGTTTGGAATTAAACCCGGCTTCGTTTATGAGTTATCCTTTCAAAAGAGAGTTTCACTTGGTATCGGCTGACATTATGTTGCAAAACGACTACTTGTATTTGCCAGCGGGTAAATCTCCGCTCATTAGCCTTGTCACTTTTAAGCCATTGACGCAGGATGATATAAGAGACCGCTTTACTACGCCATCAAAAAATGCGTATGGTAATTTTTTTTTAAAGGTTCCGTCTTATGCCTGGCGAAACGATTTATGGTCGTGGAATGTGCACATTAGTTTACGACAACAGATATCAGCAAGAGATATGGCATATCACTTTGCCAAATTTTTATGGGAAGGATCTGATTATACACCATTGCATGAAATTGATTTTAGGGCAGGTCCGTTTAAAGTTGCAGCAACAACAGTTGGCGAAATCGGGGTTACTCATTCGCGTGTATTGTACAACTATGAAACTGATTTTGTAACAGCGGGAGCAACTGTGAATATTTTAGATGGCATGACAGGAATTTACGTACACAACAAAAATTTAGATTACAACATTTACAACGACAGCACTATTTATATTAAAAACATTACAGCCAATTACGGTCATGCATTGCCCAACAAAGGTGAATACTCTATACTGAACATTATTGAGCCTAAAGGAATAGGAACCACATTTTCTTTAGGCATGCAATGGATGCGAAACAGAGATCCGCTTGCTTACAAGGGTGGTGTTTTATCAAAAAAACCATTTAAAAAGTATACATGGAAAGCAGGCGCATCGTTGCTGGATGTAGGATTTATCAGGTACAAAAACCTTTCAGAAACATTTGCATTTGAGAATGATTCCAATTACTGGCCCGGCTTTGATACCACAAAGTTTTATGGCATTGCATATACCGATTCTTTATTAAGTCAGCGATTAAAAGGAAATCCTTTGGCTTCAAAAGATGGAGAGAAGTTTACAATTTACACTCCTGCTGCCATAAGCCTTCAGTTTGATTACAGCATAACCCCTCATTTATATGCAAATGCAACTGTAATACATCCTTTGTATGTCATTACCCCTGCAGTAAGAAGACCTGCGCAAACGGCTTTTACTTTGAGATATGAAAGAAGACATTGGGAGATAGCAGTCCCTGTTTCACTTTACGAATATGACGCAATAAGAGTGGGCATTGGTGCAAGAATTGGCGTACTTATTATAGGCAGCGATAATGCCCTTGCACTAACAGGTTTAACCGATGCTTATGGTTTTGATTTATACTTTGGGATAAAGTGGCCTTTGGAGGAAAGAAGTAATAAAGCAAAAACCAAGTCGGGGAAAGATTGCCCTGCGTATAAATAAAAAGGAGAGCGCAATACCTGCACTCTCCTCCCTCTGAAAAAATTATTCCTCTGCCTATTTTTCTACAACTAACTTAGCGTTGTAAGACTTATGCGAAGTAATAACCTCGGTTATATAAGTACCCGCTTTTAATTGATTTATATAAACTGAAACTTCTTTTGAATTAGTTGGTGAATCATAAGAATGTTGCAAAACCAATCTTCCGGTAATATCTCTGAATTTAATAGACATAATGTTCTCATTCAACTCACTCAATTTAAACATAACAACTCCTGTGGCAGGATTTGGATACATTTCAAAACCTTGCTCGAGATTTTCTACTTTATTAATTTGTGAACTCCGGCATGAAACCATAGCAGAATAATTTCTTGTAGCACTGCCGCAGCCATTGCTCGCAGTTAAATTTACCGCTGCATTGCCTGTGTTCCAATCAACAAGTAAATTACTTGTACCCTGCCCCGAAACTATTATAGCCACGGCAGCCGGTATAATATTCCAGTTTAAAAGATAAGAACCTGTAACACCTGAAATATCAGCACTAAGCGAAATGGATGCATCGTTGTTGCACCATGCAGCAGGTGTTGGGGTAATTACTCCGGGAGTATTTGGAGCGCCCTTTACAGTAATGCTTCTTAATAAACTTGTTCCGCAAACATTGGTTGCACTAACACTTAAGGCGCCTGTTGTAAAACCACTTCCGGGGAATGTTACAGATATTGCATTTGATGTTGAACTTCCTGTAGCACCTGCAGGCAATGTCCAGTTAAAGCTTGTTACGCCTGCCTGTGAAGGACAACTGTAATTTATGGTTTGTCCGCAAATACCATTTGTAATACCGGTAATGGATGCAGGAGTTGCAGGGCTGCCAATTGAAATACTTTTAGTCCTGGTTGGCGAAACTTCGCCACATGCATTTGTATAAACTACTGAAAGGTTGCCCCCTGTAAAACCTGTATTAAAACTTACATTTATGGAATTGGTAGTTGATGATCCGGTTGCGTTAGCCGGAAGTGTCCATGAATATGTACCCCCTACTCCACCTTGTGGTACACTATAAGTTTGTGTTGTGTTTGGGCAAACTGTAAACACACCACTCATAACACCCGGTATTAAAGGAGTTTTTGAAATTGAAATACATTTGGGAGGTGTATTATAACAAGATGTATTGGCGGTAACGCACATAGACCCCGTGGTAAAGCCTGAAGGTGTGGTAAGTGTAACAAAAGTACTGGTAGTTGTGTATGGAGAAGGATTACCATCAATAGTTGAACCTGCTGGCCCGGTCCATGTGTAATTAACCGCTCCAACAACAGGATTAATAGCATAAGCTTCGCTACCTAAAGCGCATATAGTAGAAGGGCCGGAAATGACAGGAGAAGACACAACCCCGCGTACCCACTGAACTTTTCGAAGAGAGGAGCCGCATAAGTTTGCAGCCTGCACACCTATATAATATCCTGAACCGTTAGGGTTTCCGAAAGTAAGACTTACAGAAGGTGTAGAAGTTATATATGGGCTAACATTTAATGGGTTACCATTAAAATAACACCCTGATGGACCATCCCAAATATATTGTGTTGCACCGGTCACAAATGGAACGGATATAGAAACAGTAGTGCCGTTGCAGGCATTGGCAGGCAAGCCGGTAATTGGCACTACTACCGAAGCAGAAGGTGCTCCGTTACTTACAAAAATAAATGCCGAACCAGAAACAGTTCCTGTGCATTGGGCATCATCAACAGAAGCAAGCGTAAAACTTGACGACACCAAAGGAGTTACCGATTTTACATCTGTATTTGTTAGAGAAAAATAAGGTCCATAATTATTTGTTCCATCAGTAAAAAGATATGCAAATGGAGGGGTGCCTGTAAATGTAAAATACAAGTTTACAGGTGAGCCTGCGCACACTGCTGTATCACCGCTAATAGACCCACTTGCATCATTTAATCCATCAGTAGGTGCAATTGTTGTTACGCTTCTTCTTGTATTGGTGGTTGTGTTTGCGCCACTGTTCCAAATGCCATCGGCATCGGTAGTAAATTTATAAACGGTATTATCAGCATTTCTTGCTTCAATTCTTTGAACACCATTAGGATTGTTGGCACCAATAGGAATAACGGCTGCAAAATCTCCTGCAACGGAAGATCCAGACTGTAAATAAATTGAATTAATTGTTGAAGGCAAATCACTTTGAGTGGTATTTGTAGCAACAGCATTTCTTGCCTGGTAAGAAAAAAGAGGATCACCGGTTCCTGCAACGTTATCATAAATCAAAATGTATTTGCCATTGTTACATGCTGTAGACTGTACATGTAAAAATGCGCCATCATCTGTTGTAATGCCCGAAGTACGAGCTGTTGTTGGGATATCAAGGCATGTAATAGTTTTGGCTCCAACAAACTGAGGGGAGGCAGGCATAGAGTTTCCTGAAATTGCGTACCCGAATCTTACATTGTGTATTTGTCCGGCATCAAACCGTGTTGTGTTACCTGTTGGCTGCATGTATAACCAAACAGGTCCGCTGCTGCCTGTTGCGTCAGTAAAAAATGCTCCTAAAATATTGGGGGTTGAGTTATATGAACTACCATTCCAGAAATTGCCTGCGCCATAAGAGGTGGCTGCATCCGAAGTTAAGCCAAAACCAAGTTTTACATCATAAGAGGTAAATGGTTGTAAGTTATCAAGCTGAATACAAATTGCAATTGGCGTACGGCAGTTATTTGTCCCGCTTGCAGATTTGCTTCCCATGTATTTAGGTACCACCAACTCTGTAAATGTTGGAGGCAACACAGCCGTTCCTGTTAATGATATAGATTGTGTAACAGCATTGGTTGAAACATTATCAACTGATGCATTTTGTGTTCCAGGGGCAAGCGGAGAAAATCGAACATAAATAATTGTGTTGCTCACCGATCCACCACCAGGGTTTCCTAAGCCTGTTGCATTTAAAGTAACAGAGCTACCAAATCCGCTACCCGAACTGGTTGAAATCTCAAAATCAGGAGTGGTGGTAACCGTAATGTTAGATTGCAAATTGCTTCCATTTACTGTATAAGTTTGGTTAGCTGAATTGCCACCAACAAAAATATTATTGAAGGTAAATGATGATACATTTATATTTATTACAGGCTCAACACCGGTTCCTGCTACAGGTTGATTAAATGTGGTTGCCCCAGCTGATGAGTGAGAAATATTTCCGCTTGCTGCACCCAATGCAACAGGAGTAAATCTTGCATAAATGGTTGTTGTGCCAACTGCACCTCCTACTTGTGTCAGGGTAATTAAATTGGTAAATCCGCTTCCTGGTGTTAATGAAATTTCAAAACCTACAGGAGCGCTAATAGAGATATCGTTAGAAAGGTTAGAACCCTCTACTGTGTAAGTTTGCTCTGCTGAAGAATTGCCAAGTAAAACATCTCCAAAATTTGAAAGGCTACCAGTAACAGTTATCAATGGAGTAGCTGCAGGTTGTGTAGTTTGGTCCTTGGGATTATCGGTTGCACCATTAATGTTGTAAGATGCATAAATACCTGAACCGTTGTAAGCATATACTCTGAAAAAATATTGGGTAGATGGATTTAATGAAGTTACGTTAACGCTGGAGCCGTTTCCATTATAAACAACCTGCTCTCCAGTACCTCCATATACACTGTTTGCTGATGGGCTAATGCCATTGGTTGGGTTAGTAAAAGAGTTGGATGTATTAACTATTACAATTCTTGATGACCCGTCTCCATTAGTCCAGTTTGCGGTAATTGCATTAGGCAATACAGTTGGAAACGTAATATTAAAATCTTGGGTAGTTGGTGCAGGTGGTGTGCCTTGCGCTGAAAAAGAAAAATCATCAATACCCATTCCGTCATCATTACCTGTTTCGTTTATATCAGACCAACGCAAATAAAGAGAAGTTCCGTTTGTCCATGATATACCCGTTATAGTATGTGTTTTGTTTACCTGATTAACCGCAAGATTTCCGTCTAAGATAACATCGGCTGTCAAATTATTTACAGGCGCAACAAAGTCAAGTTGATTTACATTTAGGTATGTACCCGAAGTAAGTGAAGTAGCCCCTATCGAATAACTAAAACCGATTGTATTGGGCACAGAAGTAGGGCTGCCGCCATCTCTCCATTGTTCACCTTTATAGGTTACTGTAAATTCGCTGAGTGTATAACCAGTGTTATTTACAATATATATCCCCCATTGAGAAGTTAAACTACCTGATGCCACCCCCCCTATTGCTCTTTCAGCAGATGATGTGGCGCCAAAGACATAAGTATCCCCAGTATTTCCCCCACCATTATGAACTCTGTAAGTTAAATTTGCTCCACTGCCGGTTTCTACAAAAAGCCAGCCTGTAGGCAAAACAGGAGTTGATTGTACTGTATTATTTCCGGGAACAGGAGCTAAAAACGAGTCAAAATTTTCGGCATAGGATCCACCTGTATACGAGACTTGTCCAATACAAGGATAGGTGTAAAAACCAGCTACCAAAACTATTGCAATTAGAGCGAAGCGGTTTGTAAATTTTTTAAAATTCATTGTGTTTGTGTTTTAAGAGGTTTAAATGGGATGCAAGGTTCACCTTCTAATGTGAACTTATCTTTTACAAGGTGTAAAGAAATTAAAAAGTATGCCAGTATCACCACCATCTTTTCAACATATTGTGAATAAAAAAAGCCGGAATGATTTCCGGCTTTCTCACTAAACATTTTTGTTAATGAACAACCAACTTTTTAACCAAACGCCCCTCGTTTGCTATTAGCTCAATAAAATAAACGCCTTTGCTCAAATTAAGGTCGTAATTTAATTTGCCATTTGCACCTGTTAAATTCTCTCGCAGTATAATTTCCTTTCCTAAAACATCATAAATACCAAAAGAAAAAGTTCCTTTTGTTTCAAAATTATAACTTATAGAAAATGTGCCCGATGCAGAAGGGTTAGGCTGTACTTGAAATGAGGATTGTGGAAGTGGATTATTTTGAACAGAAACCGGAACACAGCCTAATGAAGTTGTTAAAGCATTTCTCCATGTTGTAATTGCGCTGTTCATTCGTGTCGATTGACCTAAGGTAAAAATGTTCATACACCCATCGTCAGAGTAATCCATATAATTCATAAACATATCTCCATTTGGTCCGTTACTGCATGAAATGTGCGGAAAAGATGGGCAATTAAAATTTTGGCCTGCCTGATTTGGAGTATCACTCACCTGGTCTGTTCCTGAGCAAGCATTGCCGTCATCGCCCGATATATGTATTAGATTTAACCAATGACCAATTTCATGGGTAGCGGTTCTTCCTAAATGATACTGTGGCGTGTAAGTTCCCGGAAAATTTGGTCCACCTACTGAAGAGTAAAGTACACATATATAATCGTACAACGGATTACCTCCAGGATAAGGAGAAATACCTAAGATACCGCTAAAATTTCCCACATAAATATTCAAATACTGGGTAGTGTTCCAGGGAGCAACAATATTATTGGGGAAATTTTGTAAAGGGGATACAGTAGTGCTTGTTCTAACAATACCCGTAGTGGCGTTTCCGTTTGGGTCACGCTTTGCTAAACAAAATTGTATATTGGTATTTGCACCCAAAGAAGCAAAAGCGGCAGGAGTATTACTTGCATTTGAATTTGTGCGAGAAAAATCGGCATTCAAAACATTCAACTGGTCAAACAACCTGTTATCTGAAATATTTTCTGCAGCATTTGCATAAATAACATGGAACACTACAGGAATGGTTACTAAGGCAGAAGAGTTTTGCGTTCCTGAATTTGGCACCACTTCTTTATCAAGTAAAATACGATTTGCCGCGTAAACGGGGTCTATTGAAAGGAGATGCTGGTGAAGTTGAGGAGTGCCACAGACTCTTTGCGCTTGTGAAAAACCTTGTATAGCAGAAATTGCCATTAATAATGCAGGGTATAATTTTTTCATACAGATTTGTTCGTTCAAACTTACATTTTTTTTCAAAATAACCTACTTCTTTGTTTCATAATAAACTAATTTTTTACAACTCATATTTGAAGCATTATGAAATTATCATTTTTACTCCTGCTTGTTTTCCCACTATTTACATCAGCCCAAATAAATATACAAAGCAAAGAAACAAAGCCTGAAATTAAGTTTGAAGAATACGAATATAACTTTGGTACTGTAACTGAAGATACTGTTATTATACACGAATATGTTTTTAGCAATACAACCCGCACTCCATTAATTGTTACCGATACACACGGCACTTGCCACTGCATTGTTACTGAATTTACAGAAGTACCTCTTGCGAAAAACCAGAAAGGAAAAATAAAGGTATCATTTGATACAAAAGGACGTGTTGGCAAACAGGAAAAGACCGTTACTGTTAACTCAAATGCTAAAACGGGTCAGGTTATTTTGTATTTGAAAGGAGAAGTAAAAGCGAAAAATTAATTTTAAAATAACATTGTACTCTACCTTAGTAGGCAATTGAATTAGAAATTAGCCTTCTAAAAAATTATGACGCTCTCCTATTTAAACTTAAGACGACAAGACAGTAAAATTTTCTGCCCACGTTGTAAGTCTGAAGTAACAAGGATAAGTAGGCTTTATTTTGATAAAATTTTTAATGTGCTTACATTAGGTATTTTAAAGCTAAAAAGATATTATTGTTACAGTTGCACATGGCAAGGTTTACTAAATCGCTTTCACAAATAATCTTTACTTTTATGGTATTCTAATTCCAATGCCATGAAAAAATTATTCCTCTTAATCCCCTTTTTATTACCACTATTTTCTTTGTGCCAATCTCAAATTGATAGTAAGCCAACTGATATTTATCAGATAAAACTTGAGAAGCCTGTTAAGTGTATTCAAAAAATTGAGTACGAAAAAACTGGCGAGGAAATAAAGGGTTGGCTAGATGATGACCGCAAGATCATTTATTTAGAAAATTACCGGGTAAATAACAGGGTTAAAGTAAAAGTTATATATGACGATGATAATGAGGAGCAAATGCTAAGAAGCGCCTGCTCTGTGCAACTCAGCCAGCAAAAAGTTCTGTAAATTTCTGTCAAAACCTTACACTTTTCTTTCATTGGCAAATGTTTTGCATTAATGGTTTGCAAACACAAAATCATGTTACTGAATAATTTTTGTATGGGTTACTTTAAGCCGATGACTGAGCAGCAGGTTGCCTTGCTTGAAGATATAAAAATGGTTAAAAACCTTAGAGGTACCTCTGATAAATCTCAACTAAAAAAAGCGCTTGCCAGGACTAAGCAATTTGTAAAGACAGTTTATCCTCCGGGCTGGAAACTTGAAATAGAATGTTTTTAGAGTAGTAAGCATATACATTGTGAGAAAGGGCAGGCTTAAAGCCTGCCCTTTTTATTTGCCTATATTAAAGTTTGTAAACATTATCACGTTTATTTGCCTTTAATTATAAAGATAAAATATGCCATTAGCAAAAGGTCAGCCCGCGCCCAATTTCAGTTTAATAGATTCAACTAAACAAAAAATAACGTTGAGTGAACAGCGTGGCAATATAGTTTTATTATTATTTGTACCAGCAGCTTTTACCGGCACTTGCACCAAAGAAATGTGCAGCACAAGCGATGATTTAAATTATTACAACAACTTAAATTGTAAAGTATTTGGAATTTCTACCGACAGCATATTTGTTCTTGCCAAATGGAAAGAAGAACAAAAAATTGCCTTTCCGCTTTTAGCCGATTATAATAAAGAGGTAACAAAGCTATATGGCGTAAACTATACTGAATTTGTGCACGGAATGAAAGGAACTTCAAAACGATCAGCTTTTGTTATTGATAAAAATGGCATGGTAAAATATGCCGAAGTTTTAGAAAGTGCAGGGGATATTCCTGACTTTGGTAAAATTAAATCTGTAATTAACGATTTAGTTTTTTAGGTTCTCCAAAAAAGAAGAAGCCACAGATCCGAGGTTTCGGGTCTGTGGCTTACTTTATAATTATTGGTTCGTTAATTAATAATCGTCATCATCGTCATCATCATCTGATGAATCTCCGCCTCCGCTGAACAAATCATCATCTAATTTCATATCATCATCCATGATGTCTTTCATGTCATCCATCTTGGGCTCATCAGCCATCATTTCCTCATCTAGATCCTTGTCTTCGTTATAGTCATCATCACCTGAGTCATCTGCGTAATCGTCATCATCGTTATCGTCTCTTTGTTTTGAAGGCCTCTTGGTTTCCATAGTATTAACAACAGGTGGAACAATAGCAATATTTTGCTCACCAATTGGTTTTGGTTTGGTTATTGACTCTCGCTTTTTAACTTCTGGCTTAGCAGGTTTTGCAGCAACGGGTTTTGCAACTTTTTTAGTAATTGCCTTCTTAGGTGCAGCTTTCTTTTTTGGTGCAGCCTTTTTCTTTGGGGTAGCCTTTTTCTTTGGGGTAGCTTTCTTTTTAGGTGCTGCTTTCTTTGGAGCAACTTTTTTCTTAGGCGCAGCCTTCTTTTTAGGTGCTGCTTTCTTTTTTGGTGCCGGCTTCTTTTTAGAGGCTGCCTTTTTTACAACTTTCTTTTTAGGAGCCGATTTTTTGGCGGCTTTCTTTTTTGCTTTTGCCATGGCTATTTTAATTTTTTAGTTCGTTTTAAGAGGTAAATTGTTTTTGAGTGCTGTAAATATACAGCCGATAATGAATACTCCAACATTTTCAAAAAAAAAATTTGCTTTAACCCAAACCCGAAAAAACATTTAGATATCCGGGTAATATTTTAATTTTAAAACTCCCTTGCCCTACAGATTCTCCATCTGCCTCTAAAAAATTATCCGTTCCGCAGACTACTTCTAAGGCAGAAACCTTTGCCGAAAATACCATACTATGAGCGGTAATAGTTCCGTTAAAGAGCCTGTACATGTTAAAAATTATCTTCAATAAACTCCTTGGTTTAATAAGGGTTACGTTGAGCAACCCGTCATTAAAAACAGCATCAGGTGCCTGCATCATACCCCCACCATTATACTTACAGTTGGCAATTGCCATTGAGAATATCTTGCCCTCGTATAACACCGAACCATAAACTGTTGCCTTTATCTCCACAGGTTTATAAGCAAATAAATTCTTTACAACTTCAAATAGGTAAATTGCTTTATTACTTTTTTTGAAGGCGGGCAGTTTGTTGATTTTTGACGCTACAAATCCATCGTAACCACACCCGGCAATATTTATAAAATATTTTGGCGGCAAAAAATCAAACTCAATTAAGCCAACATCATGCACTACTTTTTTACCGGCAGCAATAATTTCAATCGCCTTATTATAATTGAAAGGAATTTTATGAGTGCGGCAAAAATCATTTCCTGTTCCCACCGGAATTATGCCAAGTGTTAGTTCGTTTGTAGAAACAGCTTGCTGAAAAAAAATTCCATTAACTGCCTCATTTAAACTGCCATCGCCACCAACCACTATAATTGAACGGTAACCCGCCTCAATCTTTGCTTTTACTACTTCTGTAATATCCGCTTCTCTAGCGCTAAAATGGTAAGTAAACAAAAGTCGATTCTTTCTTAATATAGCTTGAATTAGTTCCCAATCATCAAGCGCTTTCCCATTCCCTGACACAGGATTTATTATAACAAAATGTTTTTCCGCTTCTATCAACTCTAATAAATTTTACAAATTACCCTTGATAACCTTTCACTTTAATTACCCAATACCTTAATCCATTAATTCCTCAATCCACTTATTTCACGCGAATTAAAAAATCGTTTAGGTTTGAACAAAAATAATTTTTGTTATGAATAGTATTGCAACTATTGCCGATTACCATAAGGAATATAAAAGAAGCACAGAAAACCCCGAACAGTTTTGGGATGAACAGGCGTCAAACTTTTTGTGGAAAAAAAAATGGAGCAGAACATTAGAGTGGAATTTTAAAGAGCCTTTTGTAAAATGGTTTTTAGATGGAGAGTTAAACATTACAGAAAATTGCTTGGACAGGCATCTCGAAAAAAAAGCACATCAGACTGCAATAATCTGGGAGCCAAACAATCCTGCTGAAAAAGAAAAGAAATTTACTTATGCTGAGTTGCATAATGAGGTTTGTAAATTTTCTAACGTTTTAAAAAATCATGACTTAAAAAAAGGCGATCGTGTGTGCATTTATATGCCTATGGTACCAGAACTGACTGTTGCCGTGCTTGCTTGTGCGCGCATAGGCGCTATACATTCTGTGGTGTTTGCGGGTTTTTCTGCCAACTCATTAGCCGGTCGCATTCAGGATAGCGATTGTTGTATGGTGCTTACGACAGATGGTGCATATAGAGGCCCAAAAGAAATTCCTATTAAAGAAGTGGTTGATGAAGCTTTGGAAACTTGCCCATCTGTTAAAACCGTAATTGTTTTAGAAAGAACTGGCTGTAACATAAAATTAGAACCCAGCAGAGATTATTTATGGAACGATGAAATAAAAAAAGTTAATGCCGATTGCCCTGCCGAAACAATGAATAGTGAAGATATGCTTTTTATTTTATACACTTCAGGCTCAACCGGAAAACCAAAGGGTGTGGTGCACACAATAGGTGGTTACATGGTTTATGCAGATTATTCTTTCAGAAATGTTTTTCAGTATAAAGAGGGAGATATTTACTGGTGCACTGCTGATGTGGGTTGGATAACCGGGCACTCATATATTGTTTACGGTCCGTTGCTTGCCGGTGCTACCACTATTATGTTTGAAGGCGTTCCCACTTTTCCCGATGCAGGAAGATTTTGGCAAGTGATAGATAAATACAATGTCAATATTTTTTATACTGCACCTACAGCTATAAGAGCACTGGAAGCATGCGGACTTGATTTTGTAAAACCATATAAGTTGAACTCCTTACGTACATTGGGTACCGTTGGAGAACCTATTAATGAAGAAGCATGGCATTGGTACAATACCAACATCGGGAAAGAAAAATGTCCAATAGTTGACACTTGGTGGCAGACCGAAACTGGAGGCATTCTTATTTCTCCATTAGCCGGAATTACAAAACTTAAACCAAGTTATGCAACATTGCCATTGCCTGGTGTGCAGCCTTTACTGGTTGATGATAAAGGTGAAGAAATAAAAGGCAATAACGTGGAAGGAAACCTCTGTATTAAATTTCCGTGGCCCTCTATTATAAGAACAACCTATGGCGACCATGAAAGATGCCGACAAAATTATTTTGCCACCTATAAAAATTTGTATTTTACAGGTGATGGTTGCAAACGCGATGAAAACGGTTATTACAGAATAACAGGAAGAGTTGATGATGTAATAAATGTTTCGGGGCACCGCATAGGAACTGCTGAAGTGGAGAGCGCTATTAACCAACATTTTGACATTGTTGAATCGGCTGTGGTGGGCTATCCGCATGATATTAAAGGACAGGGAATTTATGCTTATGTAATTTCTACAAAGCAAAATGATGATGAGGAAACCTTGCGCAAAGAAATTACGGCAACCGTAAATAAAATAATTGGACCTATTGCCAAGCCTGATAAAATTCAAATTGTAAAAGGTTTACCCAAAACAAGGAGCGGAAAAATTATGCGAAGAATTTTAAGAAAGATTGCTGAAGGCGATACAACCAATTTAGGCGACACATCTACCCTGCTTGATCCAACTGTTGTTGATGAAATTGTAAAGGGGAGAGTTTGAGAGTTCGGGGTTTTGTGTTTGGGTACGGTGTGATTATTCTTATGGGTGCTCATAACTCCCAACTAAGTATCCCTAATTACACACTTTTTTAAAGGAAGAATAATTTTATTCTAAATAATGAGTTATATTAAAAATGCTTCGGTTTATTAAGTACTTTTTTTGGTTCCTAGCGGGAAGCATTTTACTTTTTTTTATTCTCAATTTAATTTTTCCGATTAAGTTTTCTGTCTCTTATTCAACTCAGGTTTTATCTGATGATGGTAAGGTACTACACGCGTTTTTATCTAAAGATGAAAAATGGCGCATGCAGGCTACTCTGCCTGAAATTAATGACAAACTGAAAAGGGCATTTATATTTAAAGAAGACAAATACTTTTATTATCACCCAGGAGTAAACCCATTTGCAATTTTAAGAGCGGCATTTAACAACGCTGTTTATCATAAAAAAACTTCTGGTGCTTCTACTATTACCATGCAGGTTGTTCGCTTGCTTTATCCTGCAAAAAGAACTTACCTTAATAAATTAATTGAATCATTCAGGGCATTTCAATTAGAATTGAATTTTTCAAAGGATGAGATTTTACAGCTATACTTGAACTTAGTTCCTTATGGTAGTAATATAGAGGGAGTAAAATCAGCATCAGTACTTTACTTTAATACAGTGCCCGATAAACTTTCTTTGGCTCAAATTGTAACGTTAACAGTTGTGCCAAATCAGCCGGTATCATTAAGTTTAAATAAAAACAATAAAAAAACAGCAGAAGCGCGCAAAAAATGGTTAAAAAGAATGCAGGAGGAAAAAATATTTGACATTGCAGAAATTAATGACGCGCTAAATGAACCTTTGCTTGCGAAACGCGTTGCATCTCCCAAAAAAATACCGCACCTTGCCATAAGGCTTCGCACTTTGTTTCCAGATTCAGCCATCATAAGCACTTGTATTGTAAGCACAATTCAGGAAAAAGCTGAACAGATAACATCAAACTACCTAAAGCGGCTTTATTCCAAAAACATTTTTAATGGTGCCGTATTAGTTATTGATAATAAGACAAGAAATGTGATTGGCTACGTTGGCTCGAATGATTATAACGATGTATTACATGCAGGACAAGTAGATGGCGTGGTAGCCGTGCGCTCACCGGGAAGCACACTAAAACCTCTTGTGTATGCAATTGCTTTTGATATGGGGCACCTAACTCCACACTCAACCATATCAGACGTGCCGGTAAACTACCTTGGTTATTCTCCCGAAAATTTTAATTCCTCGTTTAATGGAAAAGTTACCATAGAAAAATCTCTTGCGACATCCTTAAACATTCCGGCTGTAAAAACTATGAGCAAGATAACTGTTCCGGTATTTATAGAAAAGTTGTCGGAGGCTGGCTTTAAGCAAATTAAAAAAGATAAAAAGAAATTAGGACTTTCAACAGTACTGGGGGGCTGTGGAGTAAGACTTGAAGAACTTACAAACTTGTACGCCACATTTGCAAGTAACGGAGTTTACAATCCAATCAATTACTTGAAAGGTATTAATGACACAACTAAAATTTCAGTCGTTTCTCCCGCTTCTGCCTACATGGTTACCGATATTTTAAGCCAATTGATAAGACCTGATTTACCAAACAACTACCAAAGCAATTATCACATACCAAAGGTTGCCTGGAAAACAGGCACAAGCTATGGAAGGCGAGATGCCTGGAGTATTGGTTATAACAGTAAATACACAATTGGTGTTTGGGTAGGAAATTTTTCAGGGCAAGGCATTCCTGAATTAACCGGTGCTGATATGGCAACACCCTTGTTGTTTGAATTATTTAATACTATTGATTACAATTCAACAAATAACTGGTTTATACCTCCTGAAGATTTAACCTTTAGGTTGGTTTGCAGCGAGAGCGGCAAAGTACCATCAGATTTTTGCACACATACGGTCTCCGATTATTTTATCCCTAAAGTCTCTTCGGTATTAAAATGCAATCACTTAAAAGAAGTTTTTGTTTCCGTTGATGAAAAAATAAGCTATTGCATGTCATGCATTCCACAAAATAATTTTAAAAAAAAGTTTTACCCTAATCTTGATCCGGATTTACGTGCATGGTTTGATGCTGAGCATCTGGCTTATGATAAAATTCCTCAGCATAGCCCCATGTGCGTTAAAGTTACTTCTGGTAATGCTCCGCAAATAACTTCACCGCTTAATAAAAACGAATACTTAGTAGAGAAAAATGGAGAAGATAAGTTGATGCTCAGTTGCGCCACTACCACTGATGTAACTGATGTTTACTGGTACATAGATGATATGTTTTATGCAAGTGCAAAAACATCTGAACAAATATTTTTTACTCCACATACAGGCTCCATAAAAATTTCATGTGCCGATGACAAGGGCCGTAATTCCAATATTTGGATAACAGTTAAAAATTACTGAAAACACTTGTTGCCTATGCGATGTATTTTCTATTTATTTTCATCGCAAAATATTAAAGTATGATACGCCAAAATTTATCTCTTCTTTTTTTATTACTGATTTCAAATGTTTGCAGTGCGCAAACAGAAAATTCAAAATCAGAAAAAGTTAAAATGATTGCTGCAAACAATGTAAAAAGTGCAGCAAACAATAAACCCGATTTTATAAAAGACAGTTTAGAAATTTATGTTGAAAGAGAAATGCAGCGCTGGAATATCCCCGGTGTTGCCATAAGCATTATAAAAGATGGTAAAGTAATTTTTATAAAAGGATTTGGTGTGAGAGATATTAAATCCAAAGCACCAGTGGATGAAAACACTTTATTTCAGATTGCTTCAAACACAAAGGCATACACAGGCACTGCCATTGCCATGCTTCAATCGCAAAAAAGACTTAAGTTGGATGATAGAGTAAAGCAATATTTGCCGTACTTTGAGTTGAGTGATAAATATGCGAGTGAGCAAGCAACTGTAAGAGATGTACTTTGTCATAGGTTAGGTTTTCAAACTTTTCAGGGTGATTTTCTTCACTGGGATTGTAATATGACAACCAAAGATTTATTGGTTAATTTAAAAAATCTACAGCCGGTTTATCCTTTTCGTTATCGTTACGGTTATACAAACATGGGTTTTGTTGCTGCAGGAGAAATAATTAAAGCAGCAACAGATACTTCGTGGCAGGATTTTTTTAAGTTCAACTTTTTCATTCCCTTAAAAATGGGAAGAACTTCTGCTAACCTTCAAAGTTTTTTGAGTGACAAAAATGCTTCGAAGCCCTACACGTTTTTTGAAAATAGATTGATTGAACTAAAGCCTGCCAATATTGATAATATAGGAGCCTGTGCTTCTATTAATAGTTGTGTCAAGGATATTAGCAACTGGATAATTATGCAACTTGACAGTGGTAAGTTTGAAGGCAAAGAAGTAGTGCCATTTAGCGCAATAAGAGAAACACGAAAGTCCCAAATGATTGTAAGCGAACCATCAAATCCAAACTATCCCACAAAAAATTTTAATACCTATGGTTTAGGCTGGGAACTTGAAGATTATGCAGCTGCCAAAGTTGTTTCTCATAATGGCGGTGCAAATGGTTTTGTATCCAACACCACTTTAGTGCCCTCTAAAAAGTTTGGATTTACCATTCTTACAAACAACGATGCTAACTGGTTTTTTGTATCGTTACAGCAACAGCTATTAGATTATATAATGAACATGCCTTATGATAACAGAAGTGCTAATGATTTTGCTGTTTTTACCTCAAGAAATAAAACTGGGACAGATGAGATTTCAAAATTTAGAAACATTGTTGCTCAAAAAAACAAACCAGATTTGCCCCTGTCATCCTTTATTGGCAAATACAAAAATGATTTTTATGGAGTTGTTGAAATTAAACCTGAAGCAGACCAACTAATAATGACATTTGAACATCATCCTGGATTAAATGCTGTTTTAAGTCCTTTAAGCGGATTTAATTTTATGGCAGTTTACAGCGATGTTACCTATGGCATACATGAGTTTTTGTTCACTCAGGAGGGCGGAAAAGTAAAATCTGTTAAAGTAAAAGTGAATGATTTTATAGACTACATGCCTTACGACTTTGTAAAAACAGAATAACTACTCCTTAATTGGATTAGTCATTTTGCGGATAACAACTTCGTCTATTCTTATGTGTTCTAAAACTTTTTTGCTGCCTTTGTTTGCAAGCTCAAACTGTGGCATTAAGTCGCTAATGCGTTTTACTTTCTTTCTAAACTCGCAGGGTTTTAAAGCGGTTTTTAAAATCTTTATAAAAATATCCACGTTGTTATACTCGGTGCCTTCCTCTGCAATTTGCCTTTTTAAGCTTGAAATAATTTGCATACACAATCCGTCCTCACCCATTATGCAATAGTTTAACGCTTGTAAAAGTTTATTATCCACATCGGTATGTAAATAGCTTTTCATTGATAACCTGTTGCGTGCGTCATTTATAGTTTTTGCTGAACCATGAAAATCTTTCTGATAATATTTACACAATGCAAGGTAACGCTTATAAGAAACCAAATGATACGCTTCCTTCTCGCTAAAATCCACGGATTTTTCTAATTCGTTGTTTATTGCAGTAAGCGCATCAATATTTCCATCGGCTAAAAACTTTTCAATTTTGCAATTAAGAAACTGAATATTAAAAAATGCCATTGCAGGTTTACCAAATAAATCAGGAATAGATTTATCTAACTTCTCAAAGTAAAAATCGGCTCTCACCTGGTTGCCAATCTTCTGAAAGTATTCAAAATACAAAGCATCAACCAATGGTTTAACATTTGTATAAAAATTATCGTTAGGGTATTTATCAAAAGTTTCGGCAATGCGATTAAGGACTGTCTCAATTTCAAGCTCGTGCACTTTTAATGACTCTCTTTTGTCAGGAACGTTGCACATATAATAAATGCGAACAATATTAAACAGCACATATAAGCGGTGCGATTCATATAACTCGCAAATGTTTTCCATTTCGCGTTTTATTATTATCACCTTCTCTAGGTCCTCGTGTTCCTTTGTTAATAGATAGTTACCAAGGTGTTTTATAAACTGAAAAAACAACTGTTCGGCTTTTGAAACAGCAAGGGCATAAGCAACATGCTTATTATAGAGCTTATCATAATACTCATAATCATCAGTAAAAAGATTGAGCTGTGCCAATGTCTTATAAACTGTAATAAGTTCATTTGACATATCATACTCCTTTAGTTGCTTTTCTAGCTCAACCAAGGCGCGAATTGAAAACTCCCTGTTTTCGGCATATAAACATGCAGGCACTTTTATTACCTCATCCATTAATCCTTTAACTGGGCTTTCAACTTTTTGCGAAAGAACAGATGCAATTTTTGAGTTCAGCCTAGACTTTAATGTATAGTAAGCACTTGGATTAACCTGTAGAGTTTCCATCATTTCGGTATCATCAATATTGTTGCTGTTGCGTGCAGCTTCCAAAACCATAAATGGCTTGTTTTTCTTTTTGCCAGACACTTCATGGATTAGAGCCTGGTATTCGGCATCAGTAAGTTTTTTAATGGTTTTGCGTAAAATGTCCATAGAAAATATTTTAATATGATGGTTCTTGTAATATAAATACTCCCTTAATACGGCAGCATTTCTGTAAGGTTTTACTTTTTATTAAAAAATTTAATGGCAGTATATGTAAGAATGCTGTAAGGAAAAATGCAATTGTGCTATACCTCTATTATGTAATTAAAGTTTAAGGTTAACCAAATGGGCTGGCAGAAACACAATGCAAATACATTCAACTTATCTTTTAATAAAAAATATTGTAATCAAACGAAACATTTTAAAAAATACTAAGTAAAACACCCACATAACTTGTAACAAAATTTTAAACCACAATAAAAATGAACACAGCAGAACAAATGGATTTTTACAAAATGGTAAGAGAAAACAGAATTGCTCTTTATTCAAAACCACGCAGATATTATAACCGCGATGGCATTAAAGGGTCGGCAATTAAGTTTTTGTTTTTCGTTCAGGCAATAATTTTTTTCCTGATGCTGATAACAGTTAAAAATGCTATGGGTCAGTTAGATGGCAGTAAGCCAATGATGACAGCAAATGTTGCACAAAATGGAAGTAACATTTACAACTATACCACTACTTATAATTCGGGCAAGGTGTTTTTGAACTGGACGGCAAAAAATGAGACTGCAGATTGCATTTATATTATAGAACGATCAGGAGATGGAAAAAAATATGATGCAGTTGGATTAAAAGAAGGAATAGGAACAAATGTTGAACTTTTTTATTCGTGGTTGGATAATGAGCCACCGACAGGATATTCTTTTTACCGTGTAAAGAAAATTGCAAAAGACGGTGCACAATATTATAGTTCGGTTAACTCTATAATTAACCAGAGTTCAAGTTTTGATCCCAAGCAGAATTATGCATCAGGTCAATCAACTGACAAGAACAAGAAACAATAGTGATGAATAACAACGGGCATTTTATACATCATAACACTAACGCATGGGTAACTCTACCTCTCACTTCACTTTTTACAAAGGGCTAAGTAAACAACTATTTGTAATTGGTTTGCTATTTATAACAACAGTAGCAAAAGCACAAATACCGATAGCTTCTTTCAGTGCTGATTCCACGCAAGGATGTGCACCTCTTACGGTTCATTTTACAAATAGCTCCATTTTAGCTACTAATTATTTTTGGGATTTTGGTAACGGAAATACCTCTGTTTTACCCAATCCTACGACTGTTTACCTTACTCCCGGAAATTTTACGGTACGACTTATTGCTACTAACAGCGCCTCAAATAAGTCCGATACACTTACCATTTCCAACTATATACAAACGGTTGCATTTCCAACAGCCAATTTTTCGGCTTCTCCATTAACCGGTTGTGCAAACGGCTTAACAGTAAGCTTTACCAATCTTTCAACTAACGCATCAAGTTATGTTTGGGATTTTGGTGATGGTACAGCTTCAACACAGGTAAATCCCATACACATATACAACAATCCAGGATTATATACAGTTAAATTAATTGCATACACGGCTTATGGATGTAATCATGTAATCACTAAGCCAAGCTATATAACAGTTCGTCCTAAACCTGTGGCTGCAATAAATGTTAACCAAACTTCTACATGTAATCCGGCCCAGGTGTTCTCTTTCTCATGCCCATCATCAGGCATAAGTACTTATCAGTGGAATTTCGGACAACCTTCCTCAGGTGCCAACAATACATCTGCATCTGCAACTCCTACACATGTTTATAATTCTCCAGGCAGTTATACTGTGTCTTTAATTGTAACTAACCAATATGGATGTTCAGATACGATTGTGTTGCCTAATTATATTACCATAGGTAACACATTAGTTCCATCATTTACGGTGAGCGATTCTACAGGATGTGCACCCTTCTCAACAACATTTACGTGCACAGTGCCTAATGCAACAAGTTACTCGTGGAATTTTGGAGATACTGCATCTGGTGCTTCAAATACAGCAACCACGCAATCGCCAACTCATACTTATAACAGTTCAGGCACGTATAACATAACATTATCAGTTACAACTGCAGGTTGCAACGGAAGCATAACAGTACCGCAATTAATTACAGTTGATAATTTACCAACTGCAAATTTTTCTGTTTCGAGTTCTAATTACTGTGCACCATCCACAGTTCAGTTCACTAACACATCATCAGGAGCGCCAGGAGGATATTTATGGGAATTTGGTGATGGAAACACATCTACTTTAACAAACCCTACAAACGCTTACACAACACCCGGAATATATACAGTTACATTACACGCATACTCTGCTAACGGATGTGAATCAACTATTATTAAAACCAACATTGTAACAATCAATGGCGCCACCATAAATTTTACCGGAGCCCCAACCACAGGTTGTGCTACATTACAAACAAGCTTTCTTCCAACCGTTACAACCGGAATTGCAAGTTATCAATGGAATTTTGGTGACCCCGCATCGGGAGGTGCTAATACAAGCACTGCTGTAAATCCATCGCACAATTACTCCACTACCGGAGGATATACTGTTTCTTTAATTGTTACCACTACGAATGGTTGTAAGGATACAATGACTAAAATCAACTACATAAATGTATATCCATCAAACGTAACCTATACGGTTCCAGATACAATAGAAGGTTGCCAGCCTTTTACTGTTTCTTTTACCGACCCGTTAACAGGAAGCTCATCATGGCATTGGGATTTTGGTGTTTCATGGCTTACAGATGATACAAGTAACATAAAAAACCCAAATTATACTTTTGACTCTTCAGGAGTCTATATAGTAAACTTAACCAGCAATATGCTAGGTAACAGCGGAAGCGGCTGCTCCCAAACTTTTTCACCGGCTGCAATTGTAAATGTACTGCCTCTTATAATATCACCTATAACATATGTAGTAGCTACACCGTGCTCACCGTTTACTGTTCATTTTAGCGATACCACTCAGGATGTAATTCACTGGCAATGGGATTTTGGTGACGGAAGCCCAATTGATACCAATCAATTTCCTACGCATGTTTATCAGCAGCCTGGAGTTTACCAGGTAACACTTTTGATAGAGACCATTTTTGGTTGCATGACCAGTATTAGCACATCTATTACATTAGGAATACCAAATCCAATAACTGTTTCATCTCATTTAGCTTGCGCCAGCGATACATTACAGTTTGGCATAACAGGAGTTTCGCAATTCAGCAGTTATACCTGGAATTTTGGAGATGGCACACCAACGACAAACTCGGCTGCACCTACTCACTGCTACGGGCAAGGAGGAACATTTGTTGTAACATTAAATGCAACAACTACAACGGGATGTAACTACGTTTATACAGATACTATAACTACAGAATTCGTAATCCCCTCATTTGTTGTTAACGGGGTTACTGAAAAATGCAACTCTCTTTACGCTACATTTACAAATACTTCAATAGGCGGAGTATCTTATCTCTGGGATTTTAACGATGTTTTTTCATCAAGTGATACCTCTACATCATTCAGCCCCACGCATTACTTCCATAATGTGGGCGTTTACAACGTTACATTAACTGTTTACGGGCAATCTTGTGTTGCAACACAAACATTTCCGGGTGCAATTACTATCCATCAATCATTTCCGAACTTCTCATTTACTCAATCCTCTAACTGCTTTCCTATGACAGTGCAGTTTACGGACTTAACTACAAACGCTGGTGCAACTGTTTGGAACTGGAATTTTGGAAACGGACAAACAAGCAATGTTCAAAATCCGGTGGTTACCTATACTCAACCCCCATCAGGAAATATTACTTTGAATGTGACTGACAGCAATGGTTGTGTAGGTAACAAGAGCAAGCCAAACATATTTTTCCTTGAGGCGCATTTTGCAACTAACAATACAGGTGGCTGCAGACCTTACACTGTTGCGTTTTCAGACTCAAGCGATAGCAGCGCAGTAGCCTGGGAATGGTTTTTTGGTGATGGCACTACATCTACTTTACAAAACCCAACACATACTTATACACAGGATAGTTCATATACGGTAACCTTGGTTACAACTTTTGCAAGCGGATGTAAGGATACTATTGTAATGCCGGCCTTTATAAATGTCAGCTCTCCCCATGCCAACTTTACATCTGCTACACAGGCAGGTTGCGCACCTGTTCTTGTTCAGTTTAATAACACTTCAATAAATGGTGTAACATATTATTGGGATTTTGGTGATGGAAGCAACTCAAACAATATTGCTCCTTCACATGTCTACAACATACCCGGATATTATACAGTAACTCTTATTGCCTATAACGGCACTTGTTCTGACACTACTGTAAAAACCGACTATATTTATATTCCCGGTACATACTCATACTTCACATTAGCATCAACTTTAAACTGCTTAGGAAATTATACCTGTTTTGTTGATAGTTCGCTTAATGCAACAAGCTGGCAATGGAACTTTGGAGACGGATATACCGATACGGTACAAAACCCCTGTCATTTATATGCCGATACAGGAAGTTACATTGTATCTTTAATTGCTTATGATTCTTTGGGATGTCAATCCTATTATACATTTCCGACTTTAATTGATGTACACCCAAATGCCGTTGCAGCAGGAACTGTTTCTGACACCTTAGGCTGCAATCCGTTTACAGTAAATTTTACCGAAACTGCTACTTACGAAGTTGCTTATGTATGGCATTTTGGAGATGGAGATTCATCCACTTTGGCTAATCCAACTCACACTTATCAAAACGCAGGTATTTTTTATCCTTATTTGGTTGCATTTAATACTAATGGCTGTTCGGACACATCTGAGAATATAGGGCCAATACATGTAGTGCAAACACCCAACGCACAATTTACTCCTTCTATATCGGTGGGCTGCAACACTCTAAATTCAACTATGCTCAATACGAGTACCGATACCACAGTTTCAATTTATAATTGGACGTTTGGAAACGGAGTTTCTTCAAATATTTTATCCCCAACAACAGTGTACCCTGATTCAGGAATTTATACTGTAACTTTAGTTGTTACCAATGAAGGTTTGTGTAGTGATACTGCTTTACAACAAATAACCGTACACCTCACCCCTACTGCCATTGCATCAACAACAGATACTTTAGGTTGCTCGCCTTACATTGCAACATTCAATAATACTTCTGTTTATGCTACCAATTACTTATGGCACTTTGGCGATGGGCAAACTTCAACAAATGCTAACCCTACACATACTTACATTTCCGGAGGAGTTTATAATGTTTACCTTGTAGCAACAAATCAGTTTGGATGCAGTGATACGTTTTATTTTACAAACCCGATTACAGTGCTGCAAACACCATCAGCACAATTTTCGGCAAGCTCAGTAACAGGCTGCACTCCTTTTAATATTCAATTAAGCAATCAATCAACGGACACAATAAACGTTTCTTATAACTGGAACTTTGGTAATGGAACAACTTCTACATCAGTAAATCCAACTGCTGCTTACCCTGATTCAGGCGTATTTAATATTGAGCTAATTGCTATGAACTTTAATGGCTGTGCTGATACAGCAGCTCAAACTGCAACAATATATTTAACACCTACAGCCATCGCTTCAACTACCGATACGCTTGGATGTTCGCCTTTTTCAGTATCACTTAATAATAACTCCATTTACGCAACTCAGTTTAACTGGAACTTTGGTGACAATAATTCTTCCAATGCGGCTTCTCCCGCTCACATATATCTTTCGGGAGGAATTTATTATCCGACATTAATTGCTACAAACCAGTTTGGCTGTAGCGATACGATTGTATTTCTTCAACCAATAACCGTTTTACAAACACCAAATGCTCAGTTTAGCACTAATGTAAATGCAGGATGCACTCCGTTGTTGATTACAACAAGCAATCAAACAACTGATACCATATCTCCAACCTACAATTGGAATTTTGGTAATGGACAAACATCAAATTCTTTTAACCCGAACGTTACCTTCACAGATTCTGCTCTTTCCAACATTTCTTTAATTGTAAGTAATGCTAACGGATGTTCAGATACGGCAAACTCAATGGTAGACGTTCATTTATCTCCAACCGCTATTGCAAATACAACTGACACATCAGGTTGTTCGCCTTATCAAGTGATATTTAATAACAACTCTATAGCAGCAGATAGTTATTTGTGGAATTTTGGTAATGGGCAAACATCAACAGATCCAAGCCCTGTTTACAATTACACAATCGGAGGTAACTATCAGGTAACATTAATTGCTTCAAATAGTTTTGGTTGCATTGATACGCTGATTATTTCACCATCAATAAATGTAAAACAATCGCCAACAGCCAATTTTTCTGTTGCTCAAGCAGCACAATGTTCAGGCAGTACATTTAATTTTCAAAATACTTCAAGCAATTTATCAAACCCAACCTACAACTGGTTAATTGGCGCCACCGATACATCAACTGCGGCTAATCCAGGTATTGCATTAGTAGGTCCGGGGTTTTATTCGGTTAGCCTTACAGTTACAAATGACAATGGCTGCGCTGATTCCTTAACACAAATTAATTACCTACAGGTATATGATACATTACCTCCAGCAGCTGAACCAATATTAAGCGTAAGTGTATTAAACAACGCACAAACAGAAATTACATGGGCAAACAGCGCTGCTTTAGACTTAGGCGCTTATAAGGTTTGGAGACTAGATGCTGCGAGCGGAAATTACATCAATATTTATACTGATAACAATCCGGTAAGTGGAACATTTAATCCTGATTCTAAATATACCGATAGCGGCTTGAATACATTGCAAAATACTTATACATATAAAGTTCAGACATTAGACAGATGCGCTTACGCGATTCCATTAACATCTCTGATTGCCCACACAACAGTTAATGTAACCGCAAGAACATCTGGTACTAATATTAAAGTAGAATGGACACCTTACATTGGTTGCGCTGTTAACACATATGAGATAAACCGCGTGGAAGTTAACAACGGAAGTTCTGTTTTGATTGGAACAGTTCCGGGAATTATTACTGAGTTTACCGATACAACTTTAGATTGCCCGATAGAGTATTCTTATAAAATTACTGCAACAGATTTGTGCGGCAATCCATATCTGTCATTAAGTGATACATCAATAGCAATACCTGAAAACGAATTAGCAAACCAACAGGCAATCATGTCACATTCTACTGTTATACAAAACAACTTTGTTTTAACGGAATGGGCAGAACCGCAACTCGCTCCGCATAGAGTTAACGGCTATAATATACTTCGCAGTAAGGATACTCTTTCAGCGAATTACGTATTGATAGCAACCTTGCCTTCAAATACTTATAGTTATGAAGACTATGATGTAGATGTAATGGAGCAGAATTACTTCTATAAAGTAGAGGTTATTAATGATTGCAACTTAACAGGTTTAGCAAGCACCAACAGCTCATCCATTTTATTACAATCGCGTTGGATGTACACTCACTCAACATTATGGTGGACAGAATATGACAAGTGGGATAGCGGTGTGGATAAGTATGAAATAGAAAAATTCAATTGGGATACCCAACAGTGGGAATTAATAAAAACTGTTCCGGGTAACCAGACTTCAACTGACGTTAGTGAATAACATTGTTATTCATGATGTATATGCCCAAAGCCCTGCTCATTGAGTGGGGCTTAATTTTTTAACGACTTTGCAATTTTTGTAAATAATAATTACCGTTTACCTGATCGCCAAGCATCATGTAAGTAATGCCCACGTTGTTTATGGCTTTAGAATTGCTGCTGTCTTTCTCTAAAGCCTTTAAAAAATAAGTAAGAGCATTTCTAAAATCTTTTTGCGCAGCAAAAGAGTTTCCAATGTTATTTATAGCATCAATATTTCCAGCATCGAGGCCGAGGCTTTTCTTATAAAACACTATAGCCTGATTATAATTACCCATATGGGCATAAGTATTACCCATATTGTAGTAAGCGCTTACAGAAAGAGAATCTAACTGAATAGCTTTTTGTAAAACTGAAATGGCAGAATCGCCTTTACGCCATTCATCAAAATAAACTCCCATGTTGTTATATATCTCCGCATTGTCAGCATCAAACTCAGCCGCTTTACGTAAAGTTTCAATACTCTTATCATACTGTTTATTTTTTCCGTATGCAACACCGGCAGCAATAAAAAAATCGGCTCCAGTAAAGTTTTTGCTACGCATGGCAGCTTCAAAATTTTTAACTGCATTGGCAAAATCATTTTTTTCCTTGTATGCCAAACCCAAATGGTAATAGGCATCGGAATAAGTATTAAGTATAGAAACGCCTTTCTCCAACTGCACTATACTCTTATTTAATAAAATTTGTTTTTTTGATTCATCCTTTTCCTTTAACGCTTGTTCAATTAAAATGGCGCTGCCATAAGCATAGCGAATACGTGCACTTTCGGGGGAAGTTTTTACGTCCTGTTCAAGAAGCGTTAAATTATTTTTCCAATAGTTGTTGCGGGTAACTGTTTTAAATGAAAACAATACACAAACGCCAAGAATAATTACAGCAAGTGATTTATTTTGATTAAACACATCTTTAAATGAAATAGCACCAATTTTTTCTTTAGTGAATCTGACAACTCTTGTCAATAGAAAAACCAGAACTATGCAAAATCCTAACGATGGTAAATACAAAAACCTTTCTGCCATTACAGATTCTATTAAGAAAAAAATATTTGAAGTAAGAGATATGGTTAAAAGAAAAAATAAAATACCAAACGCAAGTGCGCTTCTCTTACCTATATTTTTTAGTGCATAAAAAAGTGCATAAGAAAAAAACAACAACGAGATCAGTACCCCTATATCAGCTAAACCGCGATTAGTAATTTGGTTAAATGAATAATCAAAACTTAAAGGATGAGGAAAGATTAACAAGAGAAGGTATTTGCCCAGAATAAGAATTGCGGTGGCCTTCTGTGTAATAAAATCGGGTGAAGTAACTAATGAATTATTAATGGGAAGTATTTCAGTAAAATTGGTTACGCCACCAAGTACCATGGCCCTGATGATAATATAAAGCAATGCTGAAAAGAAAAAAGGTGAAGATGAAAGAACTGCGGATTTTATGTTTGCATTTTTAAAAACAAAAAGGGTGAGCGGTGCAACAGCCACTATTGTTAATGCACTTTCCTTTGATAGAAGCGCCATCAGGAAAAAAAATGATGATAGAATAAAAGCTGAAATTTTTTTTCTTCCATAATCAATAACCAAAAAGTAAAAAGCGAGAATTGAAAAAAGGAAACTTAGCATTTCATCTCTGCCCTTAATATTTGCCACCACCTCTGTGTGAATGGGGTGTGAAATAAAAAGCAGTGTTACAAAAAAGGCAAGAAACATTTTATAATCTTTGAATAAAGCACCTAAAAAAATAAAAAGCACAGCAGCACTTAAAGCATATAAAATAACATTTATCCAATGACCAAGATGCGGATTATTGGGAGAAATTTGCCACTCGATGGCAAACATGGCTACTGAAAGTGGTCGATAAAGGCTTTCTTTTCTGTCCCAAAAACCTTTACGATAAGAAGAAGAGAAGATTTCTGGTATTGCTTTTACGCCTTTTATTGTTTGTTTATTGTTGGCAAGCACTGTTGCATCATCAACCGTGTAATCATGAGAGAGCGTGTTGGTATAGAGCAGAAAAGCAAAGCACGCTAAAACTACAGGGAGAATTAAATAAAGGTTACTTTTCTTTGTTACTTCCTGAATATGTTTTTTAGTAGAATTACCGGCAGGTTTGCTAAAGCTATTTTTTTTCACACATTTTCTTTTCCCGAAAAATAATTGAAAAGAAAAACAGCAATAAAGAAGAAATCAGATTTTTTTAACAGCAGTTACGTCTAAACTTTCTTCAACTCAAAGGAAGCATCAAAAACACTATTGCCCTTATCGGTGTAGTAGGTGTAAGAAAAATTTTCCCTTAATGCATATGCTCCATGCTCCCCATTTTTATTAACGGCAAGAAAACCTACCTGCTCATCTTTAATATGATTTTTTTTAACGATTCTATGAACAGCTTCTTCAACTGCCTCCTGTGGAGTAGCGCCTTTCCGCATAAGTTCTACAACTAAAAAAGAACCGCAAATTTTTACTACCAATTCACCAGTTCCTGTGGCGCAGGCTCCTCCCACTTCATTATCCACATACATTCCGGCACCAGGTATGGGCGAATCCCCAACTCTGCCATGCATCTTATACGCCCAGCCACTAGTACTGCATGCACCTGAAATATTCTGCTTGTTATCTATAGCCAAAATACCAATAGTATCGTGGTTATGTTCATTTACAACAGGAGTATATTTATTTTCTTTGACCCACTCCTCCCACTCTGCTTTTGCTTTATCAGTAAGTAAATTTTCTTTTTTAAAACCATTTCCTAAAGCAAATTGTAAGGCACCATCACCACTTAGCATAACGTGAGGTGTTTTTTCCATTACCAATCGTGCAACTGAAATTGGGTGGATTATATGCTGTAAAAAAGTAACGCTGCCCGTATTCCCATTTTCGTCCATTATGCAGGCATCAAGTGTAACAAAGCCGTCCCTGTCAGGTCTTCCTCCATAACCTACACTCATATCTTCGGGATCAGCCTCGGGAACCTTTGCTCCCGCTTCAACAGCATCCAATGCGCTGCCATTATTCTTTATAACATGCATGGCAGCCTCAGTTGCTTTTAAATTTTTCCATGTTGCAATCACAAGAGGACCTGCACTTCCTTTCGCAAGAGGAACAACTTTTTTTTCTTTAGAATTATTATTACATGCAATGACAGGAAGAAACAAACTTCCTAATGCGGTAAATGATGTACGTTTTAAAAAATCCTTTCGGGTTAGCATACTTAAAAGTAACGAAGCAAGTATAAGAAAAACTAATTACTTAAAATCGGTAAGCAGTTTTTTTACTTCATCATATAATATTTTTTTCCTTCCATAGTAGTCAATCATACTCCAGCTCGCTCCGGGATAACAATCATTCAACTGCCAGATTAAACTACCCATACATCTCGGTTGAGACTTTAAATGTGCAGTTAATCCCTTCATAACTCCGGTTGCCTGCATTTGCTGACTTAGTTTTACGTACTCAGCAAAATCCTGAGGAATTTTCCCGTACTCTCTTTGCATATAAGCATCAATTACTGCAAATCCTCTTGCATGCTTTTGATGAGCCTTTATTGAACCAGATGCTTTACTGAAATCTTTTTCGTCACAATATGTTTTAATGGTCTCGATTGCAGGCAGGCTTTGAAATCCATACTCACTCATAAACCTTGGAACTTTTTGAACATAATTGTCAAAGGGTTCTCCATCATGCCATACAAACCAATTGTGCGCATCGCCTTCTTGAGTATGTCTTGCATCACCCCTTCCAAATTTTGGTGATGACTCCCAGTAGAAAACATTTGAATTATCTCCAACCGCTTTCGGTAAAATATCTAAAAACAACTTTTTATAACCACTCCAAACTTCAATTCTTTTTAGTGAATCGTAATCTGTTTGCCACCCCCAACGGTGCCAACCTTCATTACTTTCGTTATTACCACACCATAAAACAATGCAAGCATACTTATTTAATCTGCGCACCTGGTAATTGGCTTCTTCTCTAACGTTTTCAAGAAAAGATTCATCATACGGATACATGCCGCAGGCAAACATAAAATCCTGCCAAACCATAATACCCTTTTCATCGCACAATCTGTAAAAAATATCTTTTTCATAAACTCCACCACCCCATACACGCAACATATTCATTCCGGCATCCTTTACCTTGGTCAGCAACTCTTCGTATTTGCTGTCATCTGCCCTGTTTAAAAACACATCCTGCGGAACATAATTGGCTCCTTTCATAAAAACAGGTTTGCCATTTAACTTAAAATAAAAACTTGTACCATCGGTATCCGAAGCCTGAACAACTTCAATTGTTCTTACTCCACACTTTATTTCAGATTGAATAGCGCGATCATCATTATCCTTTCCATCAAAAATTAAAGAGTAAAAATATTGCTCACCCAAACCGTTACACCACCATAGTTTTGGATTAGGAATTGAAAAATTGAATGAAAAGTAATTTTCGCCTGAATCAAGTGCTGTTCGCGTGTACACAAATTTATTTCCTGATGTTTTATCAGACAGAGTAAAAAGAAAATCAGATTTAACGACTGAAGAAATATTGACATGTCCTGTTATGTACGCTTTATCGTCTACAATTGAATCGGTTTGCAACGAAGCATCATTCAATGAGAAATAATCGTAAGCCTTAAGTTGAACATCCTGCCAAATTCCGCAGGTTACAAACCGCGGGGCAAAATCCCAACCGTAATGATATTGTGCTTTACGTGTCATTACCCTTTCCTCCCCGGGTAATTTTTGTGCTGTGTAAGCAATGTATTTTTCTTTACTAACATTTTCAGTGGCATCAAATACTATTTTAATTTCATTATTCTCCGCTATAAGCAAGTTTTTACAATCCACTTTCCATTCCCGAAACATATTATCCGCAACAAGAACCTTGGTTCCGTTTACAAACACCTCGCAATAAGTATCAAGGCCTTTAAAAACCAACTCAACAACCTGCATTTGCAAAACACCATCATCAACATTAAAGTTGCATTTATATTCCCACTGTTGCTGCCCTATCCACTGTAATTTATATTCATTATCGGAAAAAAACGGATCAGGAATTAGTTTATAATTATATAAATCAGTATGAATAGAATTAGGAACGATGGTATTATACCAATTGTCCTTGTATTTGAATTGCCAGTTATCATTTAAACTCAAAATCATTTGACCATTACTCAAAGCTGAATTTAAGAGTAGAAGAAAAAATAAAATTAGATTTCTATTCATAAGTGGATTTATCTAAAATGGCTCAATAAAATAATTACAACAAAATTTACATTCAGAGCTTAATCGGATAATTCCTTCTTTGTCTACAATATTCTGGTTATGATTTAACCAATCTGTATGCCCCATCCACGGTTCAAGACAAACGAAATCTGCATCTTTTGCTGCCCATATTCCAAAACTATCGAATCCATTAAAATTAAAATGCAACCCGTTTGAAGATGCTTTGCTTTTAATTGATATTCGCTCTGACTGTAAATCTTTAAAGACTAAAGCATCCTTGTAAAAAAGACTTTTAGATAACCACAAAACATTCGTATTGCACAGCACATATTCCTTTTGTCCGCTTAACAATCCATCCTGCAAAAGATATCTTGATGCGTTTTCCTGTTTATCAAATTCTAAATAATAATCGTCATAATTTTCTGAGTCATACAATGGGACTCTAAACGCTGGATGCCCTCCTACAGAAAAATACATTTCCTTATTGCCTGTATTTTCAATTTCAAATTTTGTTTCAACTTTACTATCAAACAAAGTATATGAAACGAAAAAATTAAAGCTGAAAGGAAAATTCTCTGTAGCTGTATTCTGCTGTAATAAATATTGAATGTGGTTTTGTGATTGGTTGCTAATCACAAAATCAGAATCCCTCGCAAAGCCATGTCGGGGTAAATTAAATGGCTTATTGTTATAATAGAAAGTATCACCTTTAAGCTGCCCCACTATAGGAAAAAGCACCGGTGCATGTTTCTGCCATTCCCTTCCTGCCTGCCACATGTATTCAAGGTTTGTATGTTTTGAAAAAACACTTTTAAGTTCAGCACCCTGCGCTGATGAGACAATTTTCAAAAAATCATTTTCAAGTGTCTGCATAAATTATAATGAAGCCAGTTTTTCTTTCATGGATTTTATCATCTCAGCATCTACCAATCTCTTTTGATATTCGTTATAATTAATAATACTGCCCAAATTAATATTGTTATTCCTAAAAAGTATGTTGCTCTCTACAGATTTTTTTGCTGATGCATGAAAATGATGAATCTTGGTTTTAAGAGCCAGCTCCAGAATATTTTTGTCTGTAACACCACTGCCAGCCATAATATTTATTTTGCCATTAGCTTTTAACTGTAATCTGTGAATCAATTCTGCTCCGTCAATGGCGGTTTGCCGGTGACCAGAGGTAAGAATGGTATGACATCCTGCACTGATAATATCTTCCAATGCCTGAAAAGGATCGTTAGCCATATCAAATGCGCGATGAAAAGTAACATGCAGTGGGTAAGCAAGTTTTACTAATTCTTCTGTCTTTTCCACATCAACTTCTCCGTTATCATTTAACAAACCAATTACAATTCCATCAAACTTTAATTTTTTTGCAATGGCAATATCTCTTTTCATTTGCTCAAACTCATCTGCTTCAAATAAAAAATCACCACTGCGAGGACGAATCATTACATGAATAGGGAGAGAAATTTTTTTACGACCCACTTCCATTAAACCATAAGAAGGGGTCGTCCCGCCTTCGGCAAGGTTTGCGCAAAGTTCAATCCTGTCGGCACCGGCATTTTGTGCAACAATAGCAGCCTGAACAGATTCAACACAAATTTCTAATAGTGCAGATGCCATAATCAGGGAGAAAATTATTTTTTGCTATTGATATAGTTTATCAGATCGGACTTACTGCTTGAAAAATTAAAAGCATCCTTTATCTTCAGGTAATTTTCCTTATCAATACAAAAATCGTAAGCATATTTTGCAAGTTCCAACTTCCCGCTTTCAAAATTCATTGTCTCTACAATTCTTTTTATTTGAACAGCCTTGAAACACTTCCTTGACATTACAATTTGCTTAGCAACCTGCAACATCAAACTTGCACCTGATTCCTTCTTTAGAGAAACAATGTATTCGTCCATTTGCGCGGGAGTAATTTCGCATGGAGGTGGTGGTGGCGGAAGTACCTCGGGCTTTTTCAGCACCGAAGTTTCGCAAAAAGTTACCCACTCTTCTCTGTATGGCTGATGAGTAAAAACCTGGGCGATGTATTTATAATTCTCTATGTCATAACATTTGAATATGGCGTCTTTCAAAAACAGCAACCGCATTTTTTCAAGCTCAAAAACAAAACTCATTTTAATTAGTTGAGAAGCAGAAAAACAATGTGTGCGGCACAAGCGCTCAGAAATATTTTTACGTTGATCATCTGTCTCCGCATTTAGCAATGGCTTAATCATCATTGGCAAATCAACATCTGCTATGGGTAAGTTACAACCTTTTTGACCTGTGTAATTATCACACAAAGGGAAACTTAAATTTTCGGGATACCATACACTATGTTGTGGAGGAGTATTATGTGCCGGATAGTTCTGCATAAAATTGTATAACCTAAAAATTAAACTGTTGGTTTTAAAAGCATCTAACACATCATAAAAATTATTTTTATCAGCAGTGGCTTCATAAACTGAAGTTGCGTAAGAATACCTGTGCTCATCAAACTTAAATGCCAAAACAATTTGCTTAACCTGTTTACTGGTAAAACACCTCCCTGCAATAAAACTTTTTGCGTACTCTAACTTAGCCTCTTCTGTTCGCATGGAAATAACTGTATTAACATGCGACTGAAATTCACCTGCAGGAATAGGTTGATTGCAAACCTGCGCTGAAGTATTATGGCTAAGGTAAAAGAAGATTAATAAGGCAGCAATATATTTAGTCATACTGGTTATGATCAAATAAAAAGTATTAAATATTAAAAATGGCCTTTAATTCTGTTGCTTCTGCTGGTTTCATTTTTCCGGCAAGTATTAATGCAAGTTGCCTTCTGCGTAGTGCGCCATCAAATCTTTTTTTCTCCTCTTCGGTTTCAGCAATACACTCTGGCACATTAATAGGGTTGCCAAGCTGATCAACAGCTACGAAAGTGTAAATGGCTTCGTTGCATTTTTTTCTTTCGCCTGTGTTATTATTCTCCACCCACACATCAATAAAAACTTCCATGCTTGATGTAAATGCACGCGATACTTTAGCGTGCATGGTAACAATCTCGCCCAATTTAATAGGCTGATTAAACGACACATTATTTACCGATGCGGTAACAACAATTCTTCCGCAATGGCGATGCGCGCTTATGGCTGAACATATATCCATCCAATGCAATAAACGGCCTCCCATAAGGTTACCAAGTACGTTGGTATCGTTAGGCAATACAAGTTCTGTGTTAATTGTTAAACTTTCTTTTGATGTCTTTGATTTCATAATGGTAATATATCGAATGTTTACGAATTTGCGAATTACGCTACTAATTAGCTCTTGAAATTTAATTTATTACTAATTGCATTATCGACAGTTTAATTTATGTAGCCCCTATAGGAATCGAACCTATATCTTGAGTTCCGGAAACTCACATTCTATCCATTGAACTAAGGAGCCAGTTTTTATTATAAATTTAAAATTACACCGGCACGAAGATAGTTTTTAGCTTGCCGCTACTTCCGATTTAGCTAAAATGTTTTCTAACAAATTATTTACCTGATTAACACTCTTTATTCCACTAAAGGTTATGCTTAGCTTGTCTTTGTCTTGTTTCATTTTACATTGCGATGGATTATTTTTTACATAATTTATTATTTGCATAAACACGGCAGAATTATAAAGATGAGATTGAGGATTTGATACCAAATAGGTCTTTAGAGTATGATGCTTGAGGATAATTCTTTCAATACCTAATCGTTTTGCTTTCCAACGCATACGCAATGTTTCAAATAATTCAAGCACTTGGTCTGGTATAGGACCAAATCTGTCCTTTAGCTGATTTTCAAATTCTTCAAGCTTCTGCTCTGTTTCAATATCATCAATTTCCTTATAAAGATTTAATCGTTCTACAATACTCTCAACATACTCGGTAGGAATTAAAATTTCAAGGTCCGTCTCTATCTGGCAATCGCTTACAAAAGGCTTTGACTCATCTACAGGAAACAAATCTTTAAAATCAGTCTCTCGTAATTCAGCCAATGCTTCGTCCAAAATTTTATGATAGGTTTCAAAGCCAATCTCAGTAATAAATCCACTTTGCTCTCCACCCAATAAATTTCCAGCACCGCGTATATCCAAATCGCGCATACTAACCTGAAAACCCATTCCTAAATCACTGTATTCTTCAATAGCTTTTAATCGCTGACGAGCTTCGGGCGTAAGTACCGTTGCTGGCGGTGCAAGCAAGTAACAAAATGCTTTTTTGTTTGAACGCCCTACCCTACCCCGCATCTGGTGTAAATCACTCAACCCAAAATTTTGTGCCTGGTTAATGATGATGGTGTTTGCATTTGAAATATCTATACCTGATTCGATAATTGTTGTTGCAAGTAAAACATCAGCATCGCCATCAATAAACTGCATGAGCACTTCTTCCAATTGGTCGCCTTCCATTTGCCCGTGTCCAATAACCACTTTAACATCAGGGCAAAGCTTGCGTAATAAATCAGCCATGTCATGAATATCGGTAACACGGTTATGCACAAAAAACACTTGCCCTCCACGTGATACTTCGTAAGTAATAGCATCACGAATTACTTTTTCGTTAAACACATGCACTTCAGTAGTTACAGGATACCGGTTTGGGGGTGGTGTGTTAATGATAGACAAATCGCGCGCGCCCATTAAAGAAAACTGCAATGTGCGGGGTATAGGTGTAGCAGTTAGTGTTAGTGTGTCAACATTCAATTTAAAAGATTTTATTTTTTCTTTTGATGCAACACCAAACTTTTGCTCCTCATCAACAATCAACAAGCCTAAATCACGAAATTTAATATCCTTACTTAACAAACGATGAGTACCAATAATAATATCAATCTTTCCTTCCTCTAATTTTTTAATGGTTTCCTTCTGTTGAGCAGATGATTTAAAACGATTGATGTAATCTATCTGGCAGGGAAAATCCTTTAGCCTCTCTTTGAAAGTACGATAGTGCTGCAATGCAAGAATAGTAGTAGGAACAAGTATAGCAACCTGCTTACTATCGCTTACCGCTTTAAATGCCGCACGAATGGCAATTTCTGTTTTACCAAAACCTACATCACCACAAATCAATCTGTCCATAGGCGATGACAATTCCATGTCCTTCTTTACATCACGCGTTGCTTTAATCTGGTCTGGCGTGTCCTCGTAAATAAAAGAGGCCTCCAACTCGTTTTGTAAATACGTGTCGGGAGCGTATTGAAAACCTTCCTGAGCCTTTCTTTTTGCATATAAGGCGATCAGGTCTTTTGCAATATCCTTTACTTTCTTCTTAGTTTTTTGCTTTAAGGATGCCCATGCCGTTGATCCGAGCTTATTAAGCGAAGGTGCAGCGCCATCCTTACTAGAATAGCGAGCTATACGATGCAGAGAGTGTATGCTAATATAAAGTATATCATTATCTTTATATAACAACCTTATCGCTTCCTGTTGTTTGCCGTTTACCTCCAGTTTTTCTAACCCGCCAAACTTACCCACACCGTGATCAATGTGAGTAACATAATCTCCAGGCTTAAGCGAGTAAAGTTCTTTTAAAGATATGGCTTCGCTCTTAGTATAATTTTTCTTTAAGCGAAAACGATGGTAGCGATCAAAAATTTGGTGATCTGTATAAAAGGCTATTTTTAAATCATTATCAATAAAGCCCCTGTGCAAAGAAGTATAAACAGGGTAAAACTTCACCTCTCTATCCTGCTGCTGCGATTTAAATTTTATGTCTTCAAAAATTGCATAAATGCGCTCAACCTGTTTGGCAGCATCGCTAAAAATAAAATTCTGAATTTGTTGCGCTTGATTGGTCAACAAATTTTCCGCAAGGAGGTTAAAGTTTTTATTGAAAGATGGCTGAGGTGATTGACTAAATTGGATTACTTCATCGGGTTGATAAAAATTTTTAATCCCGAACTCAATCTTTCTAAATGATTCCAAATGTTGTTTTACATCATCGGCACTTTCAAAAACCTCTTCAGAAGATTGTACTTCCATTCCATCCGCATTAGTAAATTTCTCTTCATTAAACTGACTGATAGTTTCCAGATTTTTTTCGATGTACTGAAAACAGTATTCAAAATCGCGGCTCCAGAAAACGGTTTGCTCAGATATAAACTTAAAAAATGACTCAACACCCTGCTTAGCTAATTGCTGTTGTACATTTGGCATAATGGTAACAAAGTGCATGTTCTTTTCGCTCAATTGCGTAATGGTTTCAAATGAACGAATGCTCTCTATTGTATTACCATTAAATTCTAGGCGATATGGTAGTTCATTGGCAAATGAAAACACATCTACAATTCCTCCGCGTATAGAAAATTGTCCTGGTTCAAACACAAAATCACAACGTTCAAATCCATTTTCGGTCAAAAATTCATTTATAAAATCAATCGTAATATTATCACCAACACGCGCTTCAATCGTATTTTTTTCTAAAGTATGTTTGGTGATAACACGCTCATGCAAAGCATCGGGATAGGTAACAATAATGTAAGAATCGTGCTTATTGATATAGCTCAAAACTTCGGCACGCAATAAGATGCTAGTGTTATCAAGCGCATCTAACTTATATGATTTTTTAAAAGATGATGGAAAAAAGAATGCCTGATTCTCGCCAAGCATATTTTCTAAATCATTAAAAAAGTATAAAGCCTCCTCCCTGTCTGGCATAACAAGAATGGTAGGCTGCGGTTGCAGTTGGTAATATCCAGCCAGATAAAGTGCAGGCGCAGAGCCCGACATTCCATTGAGAAAAACACTTTTTTTATTGTAAGAAAAAGCAGTGTGCAGTTCTTTTAACTTGCTTGATGATTTTACTTTTTCTAAAATTGAATTTAAGTCCACAAAAAATATTGAGATTGATGATTAATGAGCAGTTAAAATAAAACATGAAAGCCGGAAACGCTGCTATGCAGAATTTCCGGTGATAAGTTTGGCGAAAATAATTTTTATTGAGCTAAAAATTGTTAAAAGCGAAAAGAACAGTTGTTGTTTGACAGTTATTTGTTTACTAAAAAATTTAGATTTGCGCCTCCTAAACGGAGAGTTGTCCGAGTGGTTTAAGGAGCACGCCTGGAAAGTGTGTATGCCTCAAAAGGGTATCGAGAGTTCGAATCTCTCACTCTCCGCAGAAAATCTTTCGTTTTACTTTCATTTGGAGTTTGCGGACAGTAATATGTTGCTAAAGCTTACTTAAAGCACGACAGGATTACAAAACAAAAAAGCCGCAATTACTTACAGCTTTTTGTACCCGGGGCGGGAATCGAACCCGCACGACCGTTTAGGGTCACAGGATTTTATTCCGAAATCATAAATCCGAAATCCGCAATTCTTTTTTGGTCCCGTAGCTAAGCTGGATAGAGCAACTGCCTTCTAAGCAGTAGGTCATTGGTTCGAATCCAATCGGGATCACTTAAGTCTCATTAAAAGTTTTTTTAAGGATTTTCTTTATTTGCATCCATTCTGCATAAAAATGCGTACTAACTAGCCGTTTCTATTTTGAAGCCCCACCTATACATATTAAGACGAAGGAATATCTCATTTTGAACTTCGTTGGTTTTGTTTCAGAAACAGTATCCAATACCAACTTTAAATCCAGCGCTGTTTATCAAAAAATCATTAGTGTCCTCTTTACTTTCCTCCAATAATTTTAAATGTTTAAACCAGAATCCGCTTTCTATGCATAAGTTTTTGCAGGTATATGATAAAATGCATTTAGCATCTAAATTGGATTGTTTCAAAGAAATAACTCCTCCTTCATTCATCCAGGTTTTAACCTTTGGCAGATAAGTAAAGCTAATATCTCCTTCTAAAGATAGCTTGTCATTCAAATGGTAAATCTCTGCCAATCCAAAAGTAGGCAAAGGTTGTTGTTGTTTCCAGAATTTTTCAAATGTTTCTTTAATAGGGCTATCTTCGGCTATTTCTGCATCAACATAAAACTTTAGTCTTTCATAAAGAACAGCGGTTCGGATATACAAATTATGATTCCCTTTTTTGTGTACACGGGCCATCCACACCCATTCAAAGCTTTTGAATGTGGTATTTTTAATGTCGGCTTTAGAGTTAGCAACCAAAAGTGTACCGTTATACCATGTTTCTTTTTTCAAGTACTTACTCCCCTTAAAAACGCTCTCGCAATAAGAAAATAAAAACAGGTTTTTCTTTTTAATATCTGCATTAATGCATATCCCCGGTCTTCCCCAACTCTTTATTCCGAGGTCTTTATTCAGGTCCAAGGGTGTGCCTAAAAAAGAAAATTCTCTTACCTGAATATACCCTCTCTCTGAAAAAGAATTGCAGGAAAAGGCAGAGATGGTAAAACTCAAATTTTTATCCTCAATGCTTGTCTGGCCGTTTGCCAAAGACCAACTTGAAATAATAAATAAGAATACTAATATTTCAAATAATGGTAATTTGTAAGAGCCTACTTTCAAAATTTTTAGTTTTTGATTTCCCTTAACTTAACATCATTTATTAAAACGATTTTTCCCTCTTTAATTTCAATCAGTTTCTCATCTTTAAAATCACTAAGTGTTCTAATGAGTGATTCGGTAGCTGTGCCTGCAATACTGGCTAAATCTTCGCGTGAAAAGGACATACTGTATGGGCTTTGAGATTCAGTTTTTTTAAATCGTTTTTGCAACAACAATAAGGCGCTTGCTACTCTTTTTCTTACTGAGCTATAGGCAAGATTTAAGAGTTGGTTTTGCTTTTCGGTTACGTTATGCGTAAGCAATTGGACAAATTTTTTGGAGATTTCTCTATTGTTAAATATTTGTTCAACAAAATCTTCTTTGGGTATAAAAACTATTTCAACATCTTCAATTGCCTGCACGCTTTCGTTATAATCATGCTCCTCAAGTAATGAGGTGTATCCAAAAAAATCGCCTTCGTTTAAAAGCGATATTATAAGTTCCTTCCCGTACTCATGTACTTTATAAACTTTCAGCTTACCTTTATTCAAATAAAATAAACCGCGTGGAATATCTCCTTCTCGGTAAACGTGTTCCTTCTTTCTAAAAAATTTAGTTTTCTTGCCTTCAGTAAATTTTTTTAAAGCATCATCACCGGATATATCACCAATTAAACCTCCAATACCATCTGGAGTACTTGCATATTCTTTCTTTATTGAATCGGCTTTACGCAGGCGGCTTTCAACAGCATTAAGTAATTCAATCTTATCAAAGGGTTTGGTAATGTAATCATCCGCACCCATTTCCATTCCTTTTCGCATATCACTTCGTTCTGCTTTGGCAGTTAAAAAAATAAATGGAATGGATGATGTTTTGCTGTCTTTGTTGAGCATGTGCAATACGCCATAACCATCCAGCACCGGCATCATAATGTCGCAGATAATTAAATCGGGGATAGATTTTTTTACCTCTTCCACACCTTTTTTTCCATCAGGAGCGGTAGCTACCAGGTAACCTGCAAGTTCAAGAATTTCGGCAGTGTTTTCACGCACTTCCTTGTTATCTTCAATTAATAATATTTTTTTCATTTCAGTTTTGGGTATTTTCAAACTCAATAATGAATGTACTGCCTTTATCTAATTCACTTTCAAAGGTTATATTTCCATTTAGCAATTGAGCATAATTGGCAACTATGTTTAAACCTAATCCTGTGCCCTGAATATTGGTAGCATTTTGAGCACGAAAGAATCGTTCGAATAAATGCTTTTTGTCTTCGCTACTTATTCCAATACCTTCATCCTTTACTTTAATTTTTGTTATTGAATTATTATTTGCTGTTTCTACCGTTATGCTTTTGCCATCGGGTGAAAATTTAATGGCATTTGAAATAAGGTTTATTAAAATATTACGGATTAATTTTGGGTCGAGAATTGCCAATTCATTACCGGAATGTTTGTAATTGATTTTTTGTCCGTGTCTTAAAAGAGCATTCATTTCGCTCACCACATCTGCCGCTAGCTGCTTAATATTAAAGCTGCGGAATTCGGCAATTACTTTTCCTTCTTCAATTTTGCTGATGGAAAGAAAATCGCTGAGTATGTCGTTAAGATTGTTTACACCTGATTTAATACGTTCTATATGGCGGCTGCGTTTTTCCTGTTGTTCGGTTTTGTTGTATTCCTCTATAAGTGATGCCGAAGAAAGTATGGCAGTGAGCGGAGTGCGAAACTCGTGCGATGCCATTGAAAGAAATCTCGATTTTAGTTCATTGAGTTCTTTTTCTTTTGTAAGCGCTTCGCTAAGTTCTTTTTTTGATTGCTCTAATTGATTGAGTGCTTCTTCAAGTATTTGGGTACGTTCTTTTACCTTACCCTCCAATTTTTCGTTGGTGGTGCGTAACTCTTCCGTTATGGTTGCAAGTGTATGCTGCTGCGTGAGCATTTGGTTTTCTATTTCTTTCCTTCGGGTAATGTCAATTACAAAAGCAATAACATGTCTTTCTTCTTCAAACTTAAAAGGTGTAAGACTTATTTCAACCGGAAACTCAGTGCCATCTTTTCGCTGTGCAAATAAGTCTAACCCAATACCCATACTTCTTTTGTGTGGGTTTTCACTGAAATTTGCCCGGTGTTCTTGGTGCGTTAAAGAATATCTCTTGGGTATGAGTCTCTCTATTTTTTCTCCATACAACTCATTAGGTTCGTATTGAAATGCCTGAAGTGATGCAGGATTCATTAAAATTATTTCGCCAATGCTGTTAACCACAATAATGCTTTCTGTGGCATTTACAAATAATGCCTCAAGCAGGTTTTGCTTTTCTTTATTTTTCATAAAAAAATATGCCTGCTAAGGTATTTGTTTTGCCTGAAGAACCTACGCCTGTTTGTGGTTGGTATTGATACCAATTAAAGAATAGAGCGGGCAGATACCTATAGCGCCCGACAAAAAAACCGGTATGCCCAAGGCAGCCCATATACTGTTGGCAACAATACCAACTGATACAATTATAATTCCAATAAACATGCGGATAACTCTGTCATCCATTCCTGCATTTGCTTTCATAAATTTATATTTTTTAGCAAAACTATATTGATGATTTAGCTGTCGGTATGTTTAAAGTCACTGGCAGATATGATTTTTATCAGCTATTTAATACATACAGAAAATGTCCTCAATATATTTTGCGACTTTTTCAAAAACTTGATTAATGTCATGTGGCTTATGACCTAAGTCATTTTTTAAAAGGCTGTTGTTTTCTTCTTTTGATGAAAATTAAATTACAACAGCAATGCCAATCTATCAACAACAAGGAAAGCTACCTAATAAGCGGCACATTGTTTTTCGCCAACCCAATGGAAATTTATACCACGAAGAGTTGGTTGGTACAGAAGGATTCTCAGGAATTTCTTCGTTGGTTTATCACTTAAATCCGCCAACCACTGTTAAACACTATGGCAAACCATACAGCGTAAAACCAGAAATTGCTGTGGAAGATAATTTGCAGGCGCGCAGTTTTATGGGATATGAAGCCGAACCTGAAAGTGATTACCTGGAAAGCCGCAAAGTATTGTTTGTAAACAATGATTTGCAAATAGGCGTGGCCGCCCCGCAAAACAGCACCAGCGATTATTTTTTTAAAAATGCTGATGCCGATGAAATGCTGTTTGTACACAAAGGCTCCGGGATTTTAAAAACAATGTATGGCTCTATTGATTTTGAATATGGAGATTACATTGTTATTCCGCGCGGCACGGTTTACCAGATTCATTTTAATTCTACCGACAATAAGTTGTTGTTTATCGAATCGCATGCCCCAATTGAAACGCCTTCCCGTTACCGGAATCAATACGGGCAGTTTATGGAACATTCTCCCTTTTGCGAGCGCGATTTTAAGTTGCCACACTCATTGGAAACGCATGATGAGGAAGGAGAATTTTTAATTAACATAAAAAAACGCGGGCTTATTTATCCGTACATCTACCAAACACATCCGTTTGATGTAGTGGGCTATGATGGCTGCTGTTATCCTTATGCCATGTCCATTTTTAACTTTGAACCTATTACCGGACGCATACACATGCCACCGCCCATTCACCAGCAGTTTCAGTCAAAAAATTTTGTGGTGTGTTCGTTTGTTCCGCGCATGTACGATTATCATCCGCAGGCAATCCCTGCACCTTATCATCATAGTAATATCGACAGTGATGAGTTGTTGTATTACGTAGATGGCGATTTTATGAGCCGCAACAACATTCAGCAGGGGCAAATTACATTGCATCCCGGTGGCATTCCGCACGGGCCTCACCCCGGTGCCATTGAGCGGAGCATTGGAAAAAAAGAAACCAATGAGCTTGCCGTAATGATAGACCCTTTTAATTCGGTAATGATTACAGAAGAGGCCATGGCAATAGAAGTGAAAGACTATTATAAATCATGGCAACAAAAAAATAAAAACTTAGTAACTCAATAAAAAATGACAACACAGGATTTAACAACAGTAAAAAATTTTAATTACTCCGAAACAAAAAAAGTTTTTGAGCAGGCGCAGGATTTTCTTCCATTGCTGGGTACTGATTATGTAGAGTTGTATGTGGGCAATGCAAAACAATCAGCCCACTATTATAAAACAGCTTTTGGTTTCCAGGATTTGGCTTATGCCGGATTAGAAACCGGTGTGCGCGACCGCACATCGTATGTTTTGCAACAGGGCAAAATACGACTGGTACTTACAACACCTTTAACAAAGGATAGTGATATTGCCGAGCACATAAAAAAACATGGCGATGGTGTAAAGGTAATTGCACTGTGGGTTGATGATGCCTATGGTGCATTTGAGCAAACAACAAAACGTGGTGCAAAGCCTTACCTGCAACCCGAAACAATAAAGGACAGTAACGGTGAAATAAAACGCTCAGGCATTCATACCTATGGCGATACGGTGCACATTTTTATTGAAAGAAAAAAGTATAAGGGAACTTTTCTTCCGGGTTATGAAAAGTGGAATTCAGAATATCACCCGTCACCCACAGGATTAAAATACATTGACCACATGGTTGGAAATGTTGAACTGGGCGACATGAATGTCTGGAGCAAATTTTATGCTGAAGTAATGGGTTTTTATAACCTCATCACATTTGATGATAAAGATATTTCAACCGAGTACACTGCTTTAATGAGTAAGGTAATGACCAATGGAAACGGTTATATTAAATTTCCGATAAACGAGCCAGCCAAAGGAAAAAAGAAATCGCAGGTGGAAGAGTATCTTGATTTTTATAATGGCGCTGGCTGCCAGCACATAGCTGTGGCTACTGATGATATTGTTTTTACCATTTCGGAAATGCGCAAGCGCGGGGTGGAATTTTTATATGTGCCCGGCTCCTATTACGATACTGTACGCGACCGTGTAGGCATTATTGAAGAAGATTTAAATGAATTAAAAAAATGGGGTATCATGGTTGACCGGGATGAGGAAGGTTACCTGTTGCAAATTTTTACCAAACCTGTAGAAGACCGCCCAACCATGTTTTTTGAAATTATACAACGCAAAGGCGCAAAAAGTTTTGGCAAAGGAAACTTTCAGGCATTGTTTGAAAGCATTGAAGCCGAGCAGGCACGCAGGGGAACTCTTTAAAATTTAAACTGATGACAGAAGAAGAAAAGTTACAAAAATTTCAGCAGCGCATTGATGCCGGAGAAAAAATTGAACCACGCGACTGGATGCCGGAAGGATACAGGAAAACCCTGTTCCGTCAAATTTCGCAACATGCACACTCCGAAGTTATAGGCATGCAACCGGAAGGTAACTGGGTGTTGCGCGCACCAACATTGCGTGCTAAAAAAATTCTGCTTGCAAAAATTCAGGACGAAGGCGGGCACGGACTGTATTTGTATTCGGCAGCAGAAACATTTGGCATTGACCGTGCTGAAATGATTGAAATGCTGCACCAGGGTAAGGCTAAGTATTCAAGCATTTTTAATTATCCTTCGTTAACCTGGGCTGATATGGGAGCCATAGGCTGGCTGGTGGACGGTGCTGCTATAGTTAACCAAACCATGCTTGCAAAATGTTCTTATGGCCCTTATGCGCGTGCAATGGTTCGTATTTGTAAAGAAGAAGGTTTTCATCAGCGGCAGGGATATGAGATAATGTCAAAGATGATGAATGGCACCGCTGAACAAAAAGAAATGGCGCAGGATGCAATGAACCGGTGGTGGGAGCCCTCACTCATGATGTTTGGTCCGCACGACAGTGAGTCGGCACATACAAAAGAATCCATGCAATGGAAAATAAAAGTAGAGAGCAACGATAAATTACGGCAACGTTTTATTGACCGCACGGTTGAACAGGCTCATCACATTGGATTAAATGTTCCTGATAAAAATTTAACGTACAATAAGGAAACCCAGCATTGGGAAACCAGCGAAATTAACTGGGAGGAATTTTGGAATGTGGTAAAAGGAAACGGCCCGTGCAATCATCAGCGCATGACTCATCATATAAAATATCATAATGAAGGGGAATGGGTGCGTGAATGCGCTTTGGCTTTTGAAAATAAAAAATCAAATAATATAGTTGTTAATTTAAATTGATAAAAAAATGAGCAGCAATAACCAGTTTCCTCAATGGGAAGTTTTTTTACAGGAAAAAAATGGAAAGCCATTTGAACACCAGGGAAGTGTTCATGCAGCAGATAAAAAAATGGCACTGCAAAATGCACGCGATTTATATACCAGGCGCAATGAAGGAAGAAACTTGTGGGTTGTGCCAACCGAATATATTGCAGCCACAACCCTCGAAGAAGAGGAAGAGTTTTTTGATCCTGCTGCTGATAAAATTTATCGCACGCCCAATTTTTATAAAATGCCACAAGGCACAAAAAATTTATAAGTTATGAAAACCAAAGAAGCATTAATTAACTACTGCCTGAGGCTTGCTGACAATAATTTAATACTTGCACAACGTTTGGCCGAATGGTGCAGCCGTGGGCCATTTCTGGAAGAGGACATTGCCATGACCAATATTTCACTTGATTTATTTGGCCAGTCGGAAACGCTGTATACCTATGCATCAGAACTCATGGCAAATGGCAAAACAGCGGATGACCTTGCCTTTAAAAGAAACGAAAGGCAGTATTTTAATAACCTGCTGGTAGAGCAGCCTAATGGCGATTTTGCATTTACAATGGTAAAGCAATTCTTATTTTCAACCTATGCAAAAACTTTATACGCTCAGCTTATGGAAAGCAATGATGCGTTTTTAAAAGGGTTTGCAAGCAAAGCAATTAAAGAAGTTAAGTATCATTTCAGGCACAGCAGCGAATGGGTAATACGCTTTGGAAACGGCACGGATGAAAGTATGAAGCGTGCACAGAATGCAATAAATGAATTGTGGCGCTTTACAGATGATATGTTTGTTATGAATGAAACTGATGAGGAACTTATTTCAACGGGAATAACATTTGGTGCTGACAGTGTTTATACAAACTGGAAATTTACAGTGGATGATATTTTAAGAGAAGCCAATCTTTTATTGCCCGAAGACAACAATGTTGTTGAAGGAGGCTGCAACGGCATACACACCGAACACTTAGGTCATTTACTTTGTGAAATGCAGTTTCTGCAACGCGCTCATCCGGATGCAAAATGGTAGTTGCCAATAATTCTGATCTTACAGAAAAATCGGGTAATGCCGGAGTAAATCCATCATCTGAATCATTTTTATGGAATCTTTTAAACCAGATTCCTGACCCGGATATACCTGTAGTAAGTATTGTTGAACTTGGTTTGGTAAGAGGGGTAAAGATAATCGACAAGCTAAAAGCAGAAGTTACTATTACTCCAAGTTATTCAGGCTGCCCTGCGCAAAGCGTTTTTACTGATGATATTAAATCGCTTCTCAAACAAAATGGATTTAATGAAGTAGAGGTAAAAGTTGTTTTATCACCCGCATGGACAACTGATTGGCTAAGTAACGATACAAAAGAGAAAATGCGCTTGCACGGCATTGCTCCTCCTGAAAACGAACCGGAAGCTGAAGCGCTATTCTGTAAACAAAATAAGGTAAAGTGCCCGCGTTGTGGCAACACCAACACCCATATAATTAGCCGTTTTGGCTCCACACCTTGTAAAGCATTGTGGTATTGCAATTACTGCAGCCAGCCATTTGAGTATTTTAAATGTTTTTAATTTGAGCTATGCGTGAATTTGTGAGGGTTACCAAGTCATTTACTTTTGACATGGCACATGCATTATATGGCTATGATGGTCCTTGTAAAAACATACACGGGCATACTTACAAGTTGTTTGTAACACTTAAAGGAAAACCACTAAATAAAAATAATGATCCTAAAAACGGCATGTTGATTGACTTTAGTGATGTTAAAGAATGTGTAAAGCAAAATATTCTGAACGATTTTGATCATGCGCTTGTTCTGTATAAACACTCCCCACACGGTAAGCTTGATAAAAAATTAGGCGAACAGTTTGAAAAAATAATATACCTGAAACACCAGCCAACCTGCGAAAACCTGTTACTGCATTTTTATAATATACTTAAACCACTCTTTAAAAGGCAACCTAAATTGGTTTACCTGAGGCTTGAAGAAACACCCACTTCTTATGCAGAGTGGTATGCATCGGACAATGAATAATTATGCATCAGCATAAATAAAAAGGCTGCCACAAATACATGGCAGCCTTTTTTTGAATCTAATTTAGGCCGGCTTAACCAATAGCTATTTCTTTGGCTTTGGAAACAGTCAATGCTTTTTTAGCAATGTCTAATTTTAAAACACCATTTTCATAACTTGCCTTAATGTCGTCTTCCTTAGCATTATCAGGTAATGTAAAAGTACGGCTGAAGGAATTATAACTGTACTCCTGACGTGTGTAAGTTTTCTTCTTTTCTTCCTTTTCCTCTTTACGTTCAGCAGAAACGGTAATCATTCCATTATCAACTGAAATTTTAAAATCATCTTTTTTGAAACCCGGAGATGCAAATTCAATTTCAAATTGCTTTTCATTCTCCGCAATATTTACTGCAGGCACCATGTCTTTATTCCAAAGACGGTCAAAAGTTAAGTCGTCCGCTCCAAAGAAGTCAGACATCATAGGGCTAAAGCCCCAAACAGCATTGTTTCTTTTTACCAGTGACATTTTGTTTAATTTTTATTGGTTTAATAATTTGTTAATTGTACCCCAAAGGTATTCATGCAAACAAGGCTTTTGCAATCTCATTGATCATACAGGCATTTGATTTATATCATAAATTGAATGCAGGAAGAAATCTTAACTTTATAAAATGAAAAACAAATCAAACATTACCATAAAACGCATAGGTGTTTTTATGGATCACTCAGGAGTAACATTATTAAATCCTGATTCTTTAGAGGTAAAAAGTTTCACTTCAGGCATTGAGCATCAAAACCGTTTTGATGGTGAAGGAGGTGATGGAACCAGGTTAGGTAACAACCGATCAACAAACAATGAAAACCATAAACACAACAAGGAGCAAAGTCAAACCCATCATTACTTCAAAAAGTTGGCAGAACATTTAAAACCATTTGATGAAATTTTTATTCTGGGTCCAACTACAGCTAAAGACGAATTCAGAAATTATTTTCATGACGAAAAACTACTAACCGATAAAAAAGTTGTATTGGAAAAATGTGATTATCTTTCAGAAAATAAATTGAAGGAAAAAATTACTGAGTTCTTCAAAGACTAAAAAACCGTTTTTTTTTATTTATTTTAAGATTGTAAAAAAGATGAGTAAGTTTAATGAATTAATAAATGGCGATAAACCCATATTGGTTGATTTTTCTGCTGAATGGTGTGGCCCTTGTAAGATGATGGCACCTATTTTGAAACAAGTAGCTTCGCAGGTAAGTGGTAAGGCTAAAATTTTAAAAGTAGATATTGATAAGAACCCGGGTGCCGCACAAAGTTATAATGTGCAATCGGTACCAACGCTTATTATTTTTAAAAAGGGAGAAATAAAATGGCGGCAATCCGGTGTTATAGATGCAGGTAAATTGGTTTCTACATTAATGCAATATAGTGAGTAGCCTTTTATGAGAACACTGGTTTACAGTTCACATGGTTTTGACAAACCTTTTATTGAAAATGCCAATGCAGGAAAACACGAAATAGTTTTTACTGAAGATGCCTTAAATGAGCATACTGCCGCAATGGCTAACGGCTTTGAGGCAGTTGCCCTGTTCACCTCTGATTTGGTATCGGCTTCGGTACTTGAGGCATTGTGCAACCATAAAGTTAAATACATAGCGCTTCGTTCAGTTGGATATGACCATGTTGATTTGCTTAAAGCAAAAACTCTTGGAATGAAAGTAGCCAATGTTCCTGCCTATTCGCCATATGCAGTTGCCGAACATGCGGTGGCTTTATTAATGACACTTAACAGGAAAATTTTGAAAGCACGCCAACTGATGAAGGAGGGCGATTTCAGGCTTGACAGTTTAACGGGTTTTGATTTGTATGGAAAAACAGTAGGTGTAGTTGGTACAGGAAAAATTGGTGAAGCATTTTCCCGGATAATGAATGGTTTTGGCTGCAAGTTACTAGGCTATGATATTAATGAGAATGACCAACTAAAAATTGACACAAAAATATTATACACTACTTTAGAAAACCTATGTAAGCAATCAGATGTTATATCCATTCACTGCCCGCTAAATCAAAATACCAGGTATCTTTTTAACAAATCTCTTTTTGCTGTAATGAAAAAAGGATTTGTTTTAATTAATACTGCCAGGGGTGGAATTATTAATACTACGGATTTATTAGAAGCGTTAGAAAATGATACATCAGCAAGTGCCGGGCTTGATGTTTATGAAAACGAAAAACCTATTTTCTTTTTTAATCATGGCAACAATTACTTAAAGGACGAATTGTTTACCAAACTAAATACACATCCACGGGTTTTGGTTACAGGGCATCAGGCATTTCTTACACAGGAAGCACTTGAAGGGATTGCTTCAACTACTATTTCAAATTTAAACGCCTGGGAAAGTCAGGGATTTTCTATTAACGAGGTATCATAAAGTTTTTTTCTTTTCTCTTTCTTGTTTTTTAAAATACCTCCTTAACAAAAAACTGTGCTTGAGCCCCTCTAAGTCCTCATTTAATTTTTGAGTTGCTGTTTGAAGGTTTTCAATACTAAGCTTCAGGTTTGTAGCAAGCACTGTATCATTTACCATTTTACTAATGGCGCCCTCACCTCTATTGGCTTTTTGAAATAATTGATTTGCATCTGCAGCTGCTTCAGAAAGCTGCTCTCCGCTCTTGTTTATATTTTTTGCAATTCTGGTTAAATCATTTGCCATTGCTGTGTCTTTAAGCAAAACGCCAACAGGTCCTTTTCCATTATTAATATCATTCACCATCTCATCAAGATGCAATGTAACATTACTTAACTTGGCGCTAACGGTATTCATATTTAAAATAATGTCATTAAAATTTGATGCAATAGTGGTATCCATTAATACCGTATAAAGTGTTCCACGGCTCGTGTTTATATTATCGGTTATTGTTTTAAGATTACCTGAAATCAATGCCACATTTTGATTGGTAAATTCCAATGTACGAAGCATTGCTTCCGTATTCACTCCTTTTACGGATTGTATTTCATCGTTATTGATTACATATGCCGACTGGGCTGTTCCGGCATCAATATTAACAAGTTTGTTTCCCATTAACCCATCAGTTCCAACACTTGCTAAAGAGTTTTTACGAATAAAATTTTTATACTTTTCATCCACAATCATTATTACACTTACAGTGGTATCGTTTTTCATTTCAATTTTGTCAACTGTACCAACATCAATACCTGCATAGCGTACGTTGTTTCCATTGGTTAATCCGTTAATTTCGGAAAATGTTGTACGCAACACAAATGTTTTGCTAAACATATTTTTATTACTGCCAACAAAATATAAACCCACAATAAATAATACCAGCCCTGCTGTTACAAATACGCCAAGGCGTATGTTTCTTGTTTTTTCTGGTTTCATAATTATTCAAAAAATGCGTGAATATTCGAATCAGTATGTGTTTTCAGTTCATTAAATGAACCATCTGCATAATTAATTCCATCAATTAACATGCATACCCTGTTAGCTATTTTCTGTGTACAGTACATATCATGAGAAATAATAATGGAAGAGGTATTGTATTTTTTTTGCAACATCAACATCACACTTACAATTTCCTTAGCCGTAATTGGGTCTAACCCTGTTGTAGGTTCATCGTAAAGCATAATTGCCGGTTTTAAAATTAATGAGCGCGCAAGCCCAATTCTTTTTCTCATTCCTCCCGAAAGCTCAGATGGCATAAGATTGATGGTGTTTAATAAACCCACATCATTTAAAGTTTCCTCAACCAGGCATTTTATCTCCGTTTGCGATTTATGCTTTCCATGCCTTCGGAGCGCAAACTCCAGGTTTTCTCTCACCGTCATACTATCATATAAAGCACTACTTTGAAAAACAAAACCGATTGTAGCTCTCAGTTCATCAAGGTCCTGTTGTGGCAAATCTGAGATCTCTTTCCCAAAAACTTTTAAAGAACCGCCATCATAAGGAATCAAACCCACAATACACTTAATAAGAACTGATTTTCCACAACCTGATTTTCCAAGCACTACAATATTCTCTCCTTTTCTAACAGTAAGATTAAAATCTGTAAGAACTGCATTATCACCAAATGATTTTTTCAGATGCAGCACTTCAATTACTGCTTCTCCATATGGCTGTTCTTTATTGCCTTGATTTTTATCGATAGCAGGAATCATCATAAGAATCCAAAAAATTGAGTGATTTGAACAGCAATTAAGTCAACAATAAAAACCAGTAAAGAAGAAACCACAACTGCTGAATTTGCAGATCTTCCAACGCCTTCAGTTCCTTTTTGGGAATTATATCCTTTGTAGCATCCAATAACCCCAATAACAAAACCAAAGAAAAACGATTTAATAAATGCAGGTATTACATCACTAAATTGTAATACTTCAAATACTTGTTTAAAATATAAAGTAAGGCTTACCGATCCGTGAATTTTTACTGCGAGATAGGAGCCATAAAGTGCAATAGCGTCACCTAATATTACCAACACAGGAATCATTAATGTGGTACTTAAAATACGTGTTACCACTATATATTTAAATGGATTGGTGCCGCTTACTTCCATTGCATCAATTTGCTCTGTCACTTTCATTGATCCGAGTTCAGCACCAATACCTGAACCAACTTTTCCCGCGCAAATCAGCGCTGTAATAACCGGTCCAATTTCTCTTATTAAACTTAACCCAACCATTTTAGGCAACCATGCCTCTGCACCAAACTCAACTAAGGTTGGCCTTGATTGCAGTGTAATAACCAAACCAATTATAAAGGCTGTAACACCTACCAGCGGTAAGGAACGATATCCAATTTCATACGATTGTTTTACAACTTCTTTTAACTCAAATGGAGGCGAAAATAATTCCTTAAAAAAACGACCGGCAAACCTTGCTGTTTCACCCGCTTCATTAAAGAATTCTTTTATCTCCATACAATATGGTGTTGTATATTTTGTACAAGGTAAGAAAAAATACTGATTATGGATGACTTATTGAAATTCCCTCAAGTAAATGCTGACCGGTTGATTGCACCTCTTTCGCAATAGAAGATAGTATAACAACTCCGGTATGATCGGTTTCAACAAAACCAATATAACTTGCAAATCCTCCGGTAATTCCGCTTTGCCACACAATGCGTTTTTCATTCTTAATCGGATTAATTTTCCACCCGAGGGCAATTTCTTTGCCTTTGTTTTTTTTGCCGGTAAGCCTGATGCGGGCATTGTGCGTGTAATCTAATAAGTTGGTATAATAGTCCTTTTGCAATCTGATATTCTGCTCCAGGAATCTCATCATATCATTAATACTGGAATGAAAACCTAAAGCCGGAGCTAAAATATCGCACTTCCAATTTGGCTTTACATTTCCAAATGCGTCATGGCCTTCTAAAAGGTATTGCTGCTGGTGAGGTAATAGATTTATCCTGGTACCATGCATATTAAGGTTCTGTAATAATCGGTCATAAATTAATTCTTCAAATTCGGTTTTAGTTTTTTGTTCCAATGCATGACCTAATAAAGCAATTCCTGTAGCTGAATATTGATAGTCATAACCAATTGGTTTTGCAAAATGAAAAGACTTTAAAAAGGCATATAGGTGTTCCTTTGTATAATCAGCATAAGGATTCTGCTTATTTTTTGATTTCAAATTGCCCGGAAGTTTCGGTAACCCTGTTGTATGAGTTGCAAGGTCGCACAGCAATATTTCCTGAGGTTTTGACGATGGATCAGGAAAGCATACATAGGGAGTAAAATGTAACGATACCGCATCACCTTTTCTTGTTGGGGAGTTATAGTTTTCTGCAGCTGGTTTGCAAACAATTTCCTCATAGGTTGGTGATGGTACGTCAAAGGGTAAAAACGATTTCAATCTGTCATCAGCATTTATTATACCTTTTAGAATTAATTCTGAATAGAGGATGCTGGTGAAAGTTTCAGATAGTTCACCTAATTCAAAAATGCTGTTCGTGTCAGGCAAAACTTTGTTTCCATTTTTGGTTTCTCCGTAAAAATATGTTGTTGCAATTCCGTTTTCAATTATGCCGATTACTAATGCCCCATTTGCATTTTGCAGGTAAATGTTCGCTAAACTATCAGCCACATCTTTTTTACTTTGCTGGCAATAGACAGAAAAAGGCAATATGATTACCCATGCTAATGCAATTATTTTTTTCATCTGTTACAATTATTTAGTTATATGCAATGCAAGAACCGGTATGTGTCCGTGGTAAGCCATTCGTTTAGTTAAACTACGGCTAAAGATTTTTTGTGCAAAGCTCCGATTTCGCATACTCATGGCAAGCATATCTGGCGGAAATTGTTCCAGGTATGTATTCAAACCATGAAATACATCTTTATCTTCTATCAATCTGTATGAGATATTTTTATAGCCACTTTCTTTAATAATGTATTCCTTAAATCTTCCAATCTCTAAATCTTCAAAATTATCTACAAGATTACCTGAGGTTATGTGTAACATGATAATCTCCGAATCAAATATTTTTGCAAAGTCTATTAAGAAATGAACATGACCGGCATTGTGGTTACCATAATCGGCAGCAAAGGCAATTTTTTTAAGCTCTTTGAACTTAGCCTTCTCTGGAATCGCCAGTACAGGCACCAATGAATTTTCCATAACACTTGCTGCATTAGAGCCTATTAAAAACTCACTTACACCGCTCGCTCCATGTGTGCCCATTATAATTAAATCGGCTTTTATATTATTGGCATAAGCCGGAATTTCCAAATCTGCCGACCCCATAGCTGCATGTATAACCATATTCACTTCAGGAAATCTTTCCTTCGCCTTATCTCTTGCTCTTTTCAGTCCATTCATAGCAATTTTATGATATTCTTCGGGCATTGGAAGTATTACTACTTCGCTTACCGGAACCGGAACATGATAAGAATGCAGTATAAATACTTCTGCATTAAGTTTTTTGCCTAATTCACATGCATACTCAAGTGCATTTTCCGAATTGTCTGAGAAATCTACTGGTACTAAAATTTTTTTCATTGTATAAATTTTTATGGTTAATTAACACTGATCTTATGTTGATTCTCTATAAAGGTAAACAACTCTTTCTTTAATTTTCTTATACTGCCCGTGAATTCTTCTATGTTTAATCTGATTTTTTGATGGGCTTTATTAATTGATTTTTCGTTAACAATAATTTTGCTCCTTTCTGCTTCAGAAAGATTATGTTCATGCAACCTAATGTCTCCCAGTATCTTTTTGAGGTTTACCGTATCAAACTTTTTTAGCTTTAATTCCAGAGAGTAATAAGCATTTAGCCTCTTCTTGCTTTTCGTTACAATCACACTTTGCTTCAACAGTTTCCTGAAAAACAATAATTCAATTTTACAGAATTCCAATTCTGAAATCCAATTAACCACATCATCGTGCATGTGTATAGGGTGTGGGGGTAACATAAACTTATTGCTGTTTTCAATCAATAATTTTGGCATTTCTCTTTATATTTAATGTTATAGAATTTTCATAACAAAGTTCATTCATTAATTTATTTGAAGTATGATAAATGTTACATCTTTAACATGACATCTGTCATATATGATAGATTTGCAATGGCTGACTCATGGTAAATAATAAAAAAACTGGTAATTGAAAAAATAACTTTCGCTAACCTCAAATGCGTAGGATTTACAAGCATCATAAAAAATAAACTTACCGTTCTTTTTGCTGTAATCCATGGTGAGAATATGGCAAGTTGAGCCCGAAGGAAATACTCCGCCAAATAAAAATGACAAATAAGTTTTTAGCACTTTTATACCACGAAGTAACAGAGCATAAGGGATTATTAACTCGATTAAACAGCTATGCAAGCTGCCTGAATGAAAGATTACACAAGCGAGGTTTCATTGTACTCTTTTATAGTTTAATTTATAAATTTATGATATAAATCAGATGGTAACGTAACCAATGTTACAATCCTTAAGGTTTTCGGCTAGTATCATTGCATTAAATTTATTACTTATGATAATACAAGATATTTTAAAAAGTGAAACACATACAATTATTGATGTGAGAAGCACTGATGAGTTTAATGGAGGTCATGTTAAAGGAGCAATTAATATTCCTCTTGACAAGCTGCCTGAAAAACTTGAAGAAGTAAAAAAAATGCCACATCCAGTTGTTTTATGTTGTGCTTCAGGTAGCCGCAGCCGGCAGGCGCATGTTTATTTATCACAACATGGTATAGCTAACACTTACAATGGCGGTTCATGGATAGAGATTAATGAATTAAAAAGTAAAAGTGCATGAGCATGGAACATTATTATGAAGTTGAACTTAAGTGGGATGCTGACAGAAAAGGGACATTAAGCTCCACAGAACTGGATGAAAAAATTGTTGTTGCCACACCTCCCGACTTTCCCAAAGGTATACCTGGAATATGGTCACCAGAGCATTTATTGATTGCATCGGTTACCAGTTGTTTTATGACAACCTTTTTAGCAATTGCAGAAAATTCTAAATTAGAATTTGAAAGTTTATCTATTAATGCCAATGGTAACCTTGATAAAGTTGAAGGTAAACTGATGATGCACTCTATCAAACTATTGCCCTCACTTATAATTAAAAATCCAAGTGATAATGAAAGGGCATTGAGGATTCTTGAAAAATCGGAAGCTGCATGTTTAATTTCAAATTCATTGAAGACTGAAATTACACTATGTCCTACAGTTAAGATTTCTACTAATAAAATAGCTGCGACAATGTAATTGATTTTAGATTAAAATAAAATCAATTATGTTGTCATTTCTTTGGAGCTAATTCTTTATTCTGTATAAATATTTATAACATGCTTACAGAAAAAATAACTGTTGCCAACTTAAAATGTGATGGTTGCGCAACCACCATTAAAAACAAATTACTGGCACTATCAGGTGTGAATAAGGTGGATGTCATTATTGCTGACGATCTTGTGGTAGTTGAACACGAAGAAAATATTTTGCGTAGTGCAATTGCTCAAAAACTTTTGTCGCTTGGCTATCCAGAAGCAACTGAAGAAAATGGATTGTTAACACAGATAAAGAGTTATGCAAGCTGCATGGTTGGGAGGTTAAGCAAATAACCCATCTGCACTTTATTTAATCCTAATGCGGCAGTTTTTCCCTAAAATATCCATACAACCATGTGCCTGCTATTGCGCTTAATAGTGTTACAATAATTACTGATGCACCTGTACCAATTTGCGCAAACAACGGACCTGGGCATGCACCGGTAATAGCCCACCCTAATCCAAAAAGAGTACCGCCAATAATTTGACCTTTGTTAAATGATTTGGGATGAAAAGTTATTGACTCTCCATATATTGTTTTGATGTTGAACTTTTTGATGAGCCAAACCGAAATAATCCCTGTGATAACTGCGCTGCCAATGATGCCATACATGTGAAACGATTGCAGTCGGAACATTTCCTGTATACGAAACCAGCTTACAATTTCGGCTTTTACGAAGATTATACCGAAGGATATTCCAACCAATAAGTACTTAAAATTATGATACCATTTATGCTCCAATGTACTTTCGTTAACGCACATGGCATCTAAGGATCGCACTTCAAAATCGGTATTCGTTTGATTACTGTTATTCATTTTTTTATGGTAACTGAAGGATGAATGGTAGAATAAGATTTGCCATGATAAAACCACCAAGCATAAAACAACAAGTGGCAATAAGTGAAGGTAACTGCAAAGTTGATAAGCCCATAATGGCATGACCACTGGTGCAGCCTCCGGCATAGCGCGTACCAAAGCCTATGAGCACACCTCCCACAACTATAATTAGAATTCCCTTGAGTGTAAATAATGTGCTCCAGTTGATAACATCAACAGGCACTAAACCATTTGTATTGGCTATGCCATATTGTGCAAGCTCAGTGGCAAGTGCCTGATTAATTTGAACTGGTTGCGGGTTAGCAAGTAAATCTGTAGCAACAAATCCACCTAATAAAATACCGCCAACAAAAAACAAATTCCATATTTCTTTTTTCCATTCGTATTTAAAAAACGGAATATTAGCCGGAATACACGCAGCACATATATGTCTCAGCGATGAGCTGATACCAAAAGATTTGTTACCAATGATTAGAAGCACCGGTACTGTTAAGCCAATAAGCGGGCCGGCAACATACCAAGGCCAGGGCTGCTTTATAATTTCAATAAACGACATAAATATTTATTTCTTTTTCTTTAAAGTAGAAATACCAAACGGTAAGTACAAAGGGCAAAAGCTAATGAAACTTGTTAGTGCAAAAATAACAGCAAATATGCCAAGTATGATTGCGATTAAGCCATTAATAGTACCTGTAAAATAAAGTATTGCTACTAAAGCTGCTAATAAAAGCCTGATGGCTTTGTCTGTGGAACCCATGTTTTTTTTCATGATACTTATCCTAATTTATATTTAAATTGATTAATATTTATAAAAGTAAAATTGAAACGTGATTTGTATTCAAACTCAAATCAATACTATGGCTCAACAATTATCTTTTGTGTAGCCTTTTCATAATCTGTTTCTATGCTTATGAAATATATTCCTCCGTTTTGTAATTTTTTAATCTTTCTATGATAGATGTGTTCGCCACGGGGTTTATTTTTTTCTATTTTGTCATCTAGTATTTTACCTTCCTCGTTTACTAAACGTACTCTTGCATACCCATTTTCCTTTAAATAATATTTAACTTCAAATATGCCATTATTTGGATTGGGTATAACCATCATCTTTAAAGTGCCGGCACCCTGTTCGTTAATTTTATGCTGGGCAAGCGGATTGTTTTGTAATAAAAGTACTTTGAAAATTTGGCTGCTGGCACTGCTTTCTACTCCTGTGTTTACCCAAAAAATATTTTTTGCTGTGCTTGATATTCCACCATAAATGTAACCTGCCAATGTAGTATCATTAGTAATAGAATCTAATTTTAAAACGCCATTGCTAAAGTGCGGAACATTTTCGTTTGGAATAAATTCGGCACCTGCTCCAATTAATGCTGGCATTTCTACAGGCAACTTATACTCAGATAAAACTCCCGATGAGTTTCTAGTTATCCTTGCAATGGTTTGAGTAAATGGGACATTATTATCCTGCACTAAAACACCCGCACTGTCATAGTACTGAGCTATTCCTCCAAAAAAAACATTATGCATTTGATTGTTTGATGCCGAATATAACGGCAATACCGGACAGTGGTAATGATTGTAATATTGCTGAAATGTATTATTAACCGAATAACTTGAACTATCTACAGTTACAGAATTTAAAAAAGGCAAATCAATATTATATTGAAACACTCCCGAAAACATAGTGATTCCCTGATTGCCATTAGATAAAATTTGCGATTCAGCATTGTAATCTCTTCGGTGAAAATTGACGCTATCAACAATATTTAACAAGTGATTTATTGTGATAATGGTTCCATTATCGCTAATGGTAAATTTCTTTATTGCATTAGTATATTCCTGAATAAATCCCGGGCCATGTGAGGGTCCCATTGGGTTATATCGTCCCATAAATTTTTGACCACCCAAAAGATAGTATATGTTGTCTATCCTTCTTAATTTTCCTCCGGTAACCTGAAATGCGGTATCGGTAATTTGACGAAAAAAGGAAGTAAAATTTGAATTAGAGATAATTGAATTAATTACATCTGATACTTTTATAGCCGTAAGATTCGGATAAGTGGTGTGATCGGCAAGAGTTGCACTATACCCATATCCGCCAATACAATAAAGATAATCTCCTTCCTGAAAAAACTGAAGGTTAGTTGAACTTAATTGTTCTTGTATGGCAATTGGTAGTGATGTTAAAGGAGCAACCCACATTTGTTTTACTACAGGATCAATTACTATAAGTTGATTGTTATGCCCGGCTAAATCAAAAGAGGCAAATGGTTGTCTTCTATGAAGACCATCTAGACGACCACCTACAATTAACCACTTGTTATTATGCTGACCAAAAGCGTATGACTGAAGCCCACCAAGCCCTGCAATATTCACCGGTTCAAGGGCAATATTAAAAGGTGCTGTTTGTGCAAAAGTTGAATGGCTAATTATTATCAGTGCAATTAGTTTAAATAAATTTTTCATCATCTCTATTGATTATTACTTAGAATATGCTTCGAAACATTATTACTGTTTAATAACCTTCTTTGAGTTTTTTTACATTTTTTTTAAAAGGATAATAAATAGCTCATCATTCTTTCTTGATGGAATACTGTTGTAGCATTTGCTCATTGTTTTTATGTTAAAGTGCGGCTCAAAAATTGGTTTGTATTCGCCTGCAAAACCACCAAAAGGAGGAAATAGTTTTTCGAACTGCTTATCAAACAGTACTCCTACAATTTTACCTGTATTACTAAGTAACCATGCTGCTTTTTCTGCATATTCCTTTCGTTTTACCGGTGGTATTGCGCAAAAAAATGTTTGCTCAATTATTAAATCATAATTTCCTTGGTGAAGAAAAAAATCCTCACACAGAACTTTCACCTGAGGAATATTTTTAAACTTCTGGTCAAGCATTTCAACTGCACTGGGAGCAATATCAATTAGCGTAATATTGGTAAAACCACTTGCAACCAAAAACTCCGCTTCGTATGCATTGCCACATCCAGGAATAAGGATGGGTGCATTTTTATTTGGGTATTGCAGCAGATAAGTTGTTATTGCAGGTGATGCTTTTCCTATATCCCAACCTGTTTCACTTTTTTGCCAACGTTCATTCCAATATTTTTGATTTAGTGGAACTTCGCATTGAGTAAGGCAGCACTGCAAACTTTTTTGTTCTTTATCCATTTACTAATTTATTTACGCTTTGCCACGTACCTCCATTAATAACGTTTGCTATTCCATTTTGCTCTAATATACTTTTTGCACGGCTGCTGCGCATACCACTTCGGCAAAAAACAACAATACCATTTTTGTCCTTAAAGCGGTTTAAATCCTTAACTATATTATCAAGCGGAATATTTACAGACCCTTTTACATGTCCATTGGCAAATTCTTCTTTAGTGCGTACATCAACTAATAAAGCTTTATTGTTTATCATTTCCTTTAGTTGCACATCTGCTTGAGAGTGGAATATTTTTTTTATAAAATTTATCATTACTTAAATTTAACTGTTTGTTATTTTAAAATTTTTGACTGGCACACAAAATCCGTTTTGGCTATGTTTGTTTTGCTGATAGCATTAAAGCCACCATCCACTTCAGTAAAGTTGCGATAGCCGCGCGCCTGCAATATGCTTGCAGCCATCATGCTACGGTATCCTCCAGCGCAATACAGATAAAAGTGGGTGGAAGGATTTATATCTTTTATCCAGTTGTTAATATAAGCAAGTGGTTTGCTGTATGCATCCTGCACGTGCTCGGCTGCGTATTCACTTTCTTTTCTAACATCTATTATCATGTCATGCCCCGGTTTTACAGCGGCAGCAAATTCATCAGCCGTAATCCTGTTAATGCTGTCTGTTTCTTTGCCTGCGCTTTGCCATGCGTTAATACCACCCTTTAAATAACCAAGTACATTATCAAAACCTACACGCGATAGGCGTGTTACCACTTCCTGTTCTTTTTCTATATCCGTAATTAATAACAGCGGTTGTTTTACATCAACAATAAGTGCGCCCACCCACGGTGCAAAATCTCCTCCCAAACCAATATTTACAGATTGCGGAATAAATGCCTTGTAAAATTCTGTATTGCTGCGTGTGTCAAGAATGAGTGCATTGGTTTCTTCAGCAATTGTTTCAAACTCATTTACTGATAAAGCTTTTAGTCCTTTGCTCATTATAGTATCAAAGCTTTCATAACCGGTTTTATTCATGGCTACATTCATTCCAAAGTAAGCAGGTGGCGGAAGCAGACCTTCTGTAACTTCTTTTACAAATTCCGCCTCAGTCATATCTTTTCGCAAAGCGTAGTTGTATTTTTTCTGTTCACCAATGGTTGATACAGTTTCCTTACTCATGTTTTTACCACATGCACTGCCTGCTCCGTGGGCAGGATATACAATTACGTCATCAGGAAGAGTCATAACATGGTTGCGCAGCGAATGATAAAGAGTTATAGCTAGTTGTTCCATGGTCATTGATGCAGCTTTTTGTGCAAGGTCGGGTCTGCCCACATCACCAATAAATAAAGTGTCTCCACTAAACAAGGCATGTTCTTTTCCGCTTTCATCAATCAATAAATAGCAGGTGCTCTCCATAGTGTGACCGGGAGTGTGCAGCACTCTGATTTTAATTTTTCCTATTTCAAACTCCTGGTTATGTTTTGCAGCAATAAAATTAAATGCAGGTGTTGCATTGGGACCATATACCACAGGTGCTTTGGTTTTATGGCTAAGGTCTAAATGCCCACTTACAAAATCGGCATGAAAGTGTGTTTCAAAAATATACTTGAGCTTAACGCCATCGCGGTTAATGCGGTCTAAGTAAGGTTGTGTTTCTCTGAGCGGGTCAATAATAGCAGCTTCACCATCACTTGTTATGTAGTATGCGCCTTGTGCAAGGCAGCCGGTATATATTTGTTCTATTTTCATTTTAATTATTGTTGTGTTTTTTTATGATGCAAATATGCAGGTATGTAATTCTAAATACAGCTACTTATGTTACATAACCTGAAATTAATTTATGCTTTACAGTTAATATGGTGCATGGCATCGTCCTGATGAAAAAACCACGAAAGCCATAATACCCTTGACAAACGCATAAACACCGGTTGTAATAAAACAAGCAAAACAGTATTGATACCAAGCCACCAGTAAATGCTATTGTTGCTGAACCCAACATCAAATAATACCCATGAAGCAACAAAGGTGGTTACCGAAACAGCAATGGAAAGCGCATAGCTTACATATCCGGTTCCATAGTAAAAACCTGTTTCAAGTTCGGTGCGCTGGCCACAAACTTCACATTTTTCAACCATGTGCCCCATGTGCTTAATTTCATACCATTTGTGTGTAAACATTTTTCCCTGGTGACACCGCGGGCATTTTTGACTGAGTATATTTTTGATGTAGTTGAACATAGTGGTACTATTTAAGTATAGTTTCTTTTATAATAATGTAAAAACCCATAACAAGAACAAACCAGCCAAATGCCGGTTTCAATTTAGCCCCATCAATGGATTTGGAAATAAATATTCCGGCTAAAATACCGCTTACTGCAAATGCCGATACCGTTAGTAAAAACTGCCAGTTTATGCCTGTTGATCCTACAGAAGTAATAAAACCAATTAATGAATTGAGTGCAATTATAACCAATGAGGTGCCAATGGCTTCTTTCATTTGAAGATTACCTGCAAATAATAATGCGGGAATAATTACAAAGCCACCTCCGGCACCAATCATACCGGTTAGCATGCCAATGAGTAATGCTTTAGTTACTAATGATTGATAATTTAATGTTTGTTGACAGGAGTTGTTTGCAGAAATATTATTTTTTTTAAGCATACTGTATGATGCTGCCAGCATGGTGACGGCAAACAATATCATGGTGAGCATGCTTTTGGTAAACGTAAAGTTTACCGTTTTAAAAATTATTGTGGGAATGTGTGGAACTACAAAATATCTTGTTGCAAACACAGCTATAAGTGATGGTAAACCAAAAGCAATTACCATTTTGGTGTTAACCAATCCGTTTTTAAAATAACCTAAAGAGCCCGTGGTGCTTGCAATGCCTACTATAAATAGTGAATAAACAATGGCATCTGCGGCATCCATGTGAAAAAGATAAACAAGCACAGGAACAGTTAGTATGCTGCCGCCACCGCCAATAAGCCCAAGCGAAATACCAATAACTATTGAAGAAAGATAACCGGCAGCAATCATAATTACAACCGCAAAGGTGCAACAGTATTTTTTGCCGTACAGCTACTAAAGTTACATAAGGGTAATTTTGTTACGTCCGAGTTTAACGAGGGAATTGTCTTCCATTTGTTTAAGGAGGCGGGAGACCACTACGCGTGCAGTACCCATTTCGGTGGCAAGTTGTTCGTGGGTGATGGTAATGGTGTTTGTGTTGTTGAGTGCTGCTTTTCGTTTTATGAAGTCGAGCAACCTATCGTCTAATTTTTTAAAGGCAACTGCATTCACCACTTCAAGCAGTTCTTCAAAACGCTTGTGGTAAAGTTTAAAAATATAATCGAGCCACTCCGGAAACTCTTTAATAAGCGCGCTTACTTTATCAATAGGTATGAAAAGAATTTGAGTATCTTCTTCGGCAATGGCTTTTATCTTACTTGTATCGTGGTGTAAGCCACCAAGAAAAGACATAATGCAGCTTTCGCCAGCTTTAATGTAGTAGAGAAGTATTTCTCTGCCTTCGTCATCTGTGCGCATAACTCTTATGCTGCCTTTGGTAACAATGGGAATGGCTTTTATGTATGCGTTTTCGTTTACAATAACTTCGTCTTCTCTAAATGATTTCGCAAAACCATAAGAGGCAAGTTTTTCTCTTAAATCTTTTGAAGAAATAAACTGATTGATTACATCTAAGTTCATAGGCCCAAAGTTAAGAGTAAAAATTTTACGACTGATTATGGTAGCTGCCTGGCAGTACTAAGAAATAAAGAAGGGAATAAACATTAAACAGCAGTTATTGAGGTAGCAGATAAATATGGTGCGAGATAATTTTGAAGAAGTGATGATAGAAAATATTATCGCATTCTTGTTGCCAGCCGTTGTCAGAAGTTACCAGGAAGATTTTAAATAAAAAAATTGTGCAGGATTTGAGTCATTATAATTACTTCAACCTTTAAAAATTCCAGGTTAATTTTATTACTACAACTTAAATTCTTTTAAGAACGCATCACGATAGGTAATGCCTAATGGGATTTTAGTTTTATTGACAATTACCTGCTCAGACTCTATGGTTTCTATATGCCTTGATGCTACAATGAATGATTTGTGAACACGAATAAATCCTTCTTTGGGTATCAAGTCGAAAATATCTGTCATGTTTTCACGCAACAGTATTTTTTTCTCTTTGGTATAGACAGTGATGTAATTTCCGTCTTTCTCGAGATAATAGATGTCGTCAACCTTTACCTTATGCGTTTGCGGGCCGCTTTTCAAGAAAATGAAATCCGCCTTTGAGGAATTTATTCCCGGTTGCGATTTGGTTTTCAGGTTTATCAATTCACTTGCTTTATTAACCGACTGCAAGAAGCGTTCAAAGGTTATAGGTTTCAACAAATAGTCAATGGCATTTAAACTATAACTCTCAATGGCGTACTCGCTGTAAGCAGTTGTAAAAATTACCATCGGCTTGTCTGCCAAAGTTGAAAATAATTGTATGCCGTTTAGTTCGGGCATATTAATGTCTAAGAAAAGCAGTTCTACTTTTTCCGTTCTGAGAAACTCAACTGCTTTAACCGGTTCGCGGAATTGTGCTTTCAAGCTGAGCGAATCAATTTTATTGCAATAGCGGTGTATTACATCCAGCGCTTTGGGTTCATCATCAACAGCAATGCAATTTATCATGATAGGTTAATTTTTAATTCTACAGAATAAAGAAATTCATTTGACGCGATGCAGAGCGAATGTTTTTCAGGATAGAGCAAATTCAATCTTCGCTTAACATTTTGCAACCCTATACCGGCACTCTCCATTTTATGAACGGTGCCATAATTATTATTGAGGCATGTAAAATACAATTCGTTATCTGACTTTTTAATTGATAGTTCTATAGATGATTTTTTATTGATAGATACACCATGCTTAAATGCATTTTCTACAAAGGGAATTAAAAGCATGGGAGCAATAAGTTCTCCGTTTAAATTTTTCGGGTATTTAAAATCAACAGACAGTTCTTCGTTTTGGTAACGTAATTTATTAAGCCCGATATAACCTTCAAGGTAATCAATCTCTTTTTTTAAAAGCACACGTTCGGTATTACTGTCGTAAATCATGTAACGCATCATCACCGAAAGTTTTGAAATGCTGTCAGCTAAATCATCATTTCCTTTTTCCTGCGCCTGCGAAAAGAGATTATTCATTGTATTAAATAAAAAGTGGGGGTTGATTTGTGCGCGCAGGAAATCTTTTTCATACCTGAGTTTTTCCATTTCTAATTTTTGCTCTCTCCTTAATCCTTCCACTTTAAACTTGTAATTCTTTATCATCAGGAATACGCCTATAAAAAAACCATTGTCAATTATAGCATACATTAACCTTGTTATATCCGTAAATATTTCCGGACTATAGTATGGCGATAGTGGTTCAAAATACCCCAAGTACAGAAAAAGTGTAGCCACACGAAGAAACATTCCAAAGAAAAAGACAAGTGCAATAAGGATAATATCAATAATGCCAATATGTTTTTTGTTTTTAAAATAGAGTTGAGCAATTGTGTAACTCAATCCTGCTTTTATTAATGTGAGAACAAATTCAAGTCCAAAATTCAGGAGGAGCTGTTGAGAAAAAGGCAGCTCTCCGTATGAATGTTTGTTAACGGAATATTGAAATACTCCTTTAAAAATCCATACGCACATCCAAAATGCAATGTGCAAATGTATACGCGGTATATTTTTTAATGAAAATGCTTTCATCGCATGCAATGATATTAAGTATTCATCAGATCAGGATTGAATTGTTGTCATTTGGTTTAAAACGCGCTTCAACGTTCTCATTTTGAAATCCTGAATAACAAATATCGCCAATTAAACATCATTAATCATGTACATATCACAACATGATTATGCAAATCATCTTACTATTTAATGTTGCTGTCAGACAAAAAAATGATGAAAGAGAAAACAGCTTCTGCAAATCAGCAACTCGGTGCATTACTAATGATGGGTTTTGTTCTCATTACAATTCCACAATTATCAACTGCACAAACTTTTACGAAAGTTATCGCAGGTCCGCTTGTAAATACTCCGGGCGATTCCCGCTCTGTAAACTGGGTAGATGCAAACGGTGACGGATATATTGATTGCATGATTACAAACGGCTTGGCGGGAGGACAGAATAACTTTCTTTACCTTAACAATGGCAATGGAACATTTGCCGCGGTTACCAATGATACGATTGTGAAAGACAGCAAGCCGTCTGACGGTGCCACATGGGCTGACATGGATAATGACGGAGACCTGGATTGTTTTGTTGTTAATTGGTACAACATCAACAACATGATGTATTCCAATGATGGCAATGCCAACTTTTCCCAGGTTAGCGCACAGCCTCCTGTAACCGATTTGGGTTATTCTGAAACTGCCTCGTGGGGAGATTATGATAATGATGGTTTAGTTGATTTGTATGTTGCCAATAGTGCAGGCGCTAAGAAAAATTTTCTCTATCACAATGATGGTTCAGGTGTTTTTACGAAAATTACGGTGGGTACGGCAGTTAACGATGCATTCGACTCGCGCTGCGCAAACTGGACTGATATGGATAACGATGGCGACCTTGATTTGTTTGTTGCCAATGAGGCAAATCAGCATGAAAATATATACAGGAATGATTCAGGAACTTTTGTAAAAATTACCACAGGCGCTTTGGTTACGGATGGCGGAAAAACCATGAGCAGCAGTTGGGGCGATTATGATAACGATGGAGATATGGATGTGTTTCTTGCAAATGACCAGGGTAATGATGCCTTGTTCAGGAATGATGGCAACTTTACGTTTGTTAAAATGAGTGCCGATACGGTTTGCAATTCGGGCGGCAATTCTTTCAGCAGTGCATGGAGCGATATTGATAACGATGGTGACATTGATTTGTTTGTTACCAATTCTTTTTGGTCGGCAGGGTTGCATAATAATTTTTTGTTCCTGAATAACGGTAACGGAACATTTACCCGCGTAAACAATACAGCCCCTGCCACAGATTTAGACTGGTCGTATGGTTGCGCTTTTGGCGATTATAATAATGATGGCTTTGAAGATTTGGCGGTTGCAACCTGCCGCTTTGGTGGCGTTGACCGCCCTGATTTGCTATATCAAAATGATGGAAACAGCAATCACTGGATAACGATTAATCTTACAGGAGTTGCAAGTAATAAAAGTGCAATAGGAACAAAGGTGAGATTAAAAGCCACAATCAATGGAATACCGGTTTGGCAAATGAGAGAAATATCTGCTCAGACATCTGCCTGCGGACAAAATGATTTACGCGCTCACTTCGGATTAGGTGATGCAACAGTAGCTGACACCATTATTTTTGAGTGGCCGTCAGGCGCAACTGATATTTGCACCAACATAAATGCCAACACATTTTATAATCAAACAGAGGGGCAGTGTCTTGTTCCGGTAACAGTTGCAGATAACCAAATACCAAAAACCAAATTACAGATAAATGCTTTTCCGAATCCTGCAAGCCATGAACTAACTGTTTCTGTTTACTCAGACAAACATAGAGCAGCAACAATTGATTTGCTTGATTCAAGCTCGAGGTTGCTCAAAACAATTTTTGACGGGATGTTGAACATGGGAGAAAACAAATTTAAAATAACCGAATTCAAAAATTTGGCTACCGGAAATTACATGGTTGTTTGTGAATCGGAAGGAGAGAAGGTTTTTGTTAAACTGGTAAAGGCTGATTAAGTAACTGGTTTTTAAAATAAGCATTTTATTACAGTCATATTATTTCAGCAGTTCTCTGTTTGATAGTTACTACAAAGCTGCGCCATGGGTTTCGGCAAAAAGCAAATGTGTTAAATGAACGGTGGCCTATAATAAAATTTGTGTGAGGTGGAAGAAAAATTAAAACAGCAAAGGGATGCGAGCTGAGATGGATAGCAGCTTTTTTATTATTAACAAGGTTTCTCTGCCTGTCGGGTTGTGGGGTTCAAAAAGAGGAGAAGAACAGGTTAATGTTTGTTCTTATACTGATTTATTTTTTGAAGCATCTCTATGTCGGCTTTATCCTGTAGGCGTTCATTACTTATTTTGGTAAGGATAAGATGATGATATTGTATAACAGGAATTAGATAGTTGCCGAGAGGAAATTTAACGGCTTCGGGCTCTGCTTCAGCGTAGGTTACTCCATTTACCTTGGTTAAAAAATCAATGCGCTGCGGGCGTAGACCGTAATGAAAAAAAGAAACCTTATGCAGGTTGAGCTCACTGAGTTTTTTTTAGCTCTTGATACCAATGCCAAAATCCTGGAGGGCATTAACTAATTTATTACGGTTTTGGTCATCGGATTTAAGCCAAATATCCATATCGGTAGTGAGCCTTTCGTAGCCGTGATAGATAACTGCATATCCGCCAATAAGCATAAAGTTAACATTGTGCTTAACAAGCAACGAGAGCATTTTTTTAAATTCGGGGACAAGAATTTCCATCAGGTATCAAAAGTGAGGGTTTTGCTTTGAGGTTTTTGCAATTCCTTTTTATATAAATGCATAATGGTGTAAGTAATATTTTGGAGACGCTGCATGGGTGTTGAGTTTGCCATTTGAATTAAATCGGCATTATTCATTTCTTCAAAGGTTGAGAAAAAATTCAATTCTTTATTTTGCATAGTATTGTAAACAGCATCTGGTTCGTTAACAAGATTACCTGAATTAACCTTCTTCTTTTTCTTGATCATTATTTTGAATTTTGGTAGTTGTAAAATCGTAAATTAATTTTTTTTAAACAATACCTTACGTGGTTATAAGTATAAAACCCCTGTCTGACAGGTAAACATTTTCATTATTGTTGTCTAAAACGTTTTCCATATTTTTTATTCAGTAGTTATAAAAGTCATTCCTCCCTGTTTACAGGTAGGCCTCGTGCAAAAGTAACAAGTATGCTGCTATTAATAATTGCAGTGGTATTTTCATTTAACTTTTGTTTTCGGCATCCCTGCCTACCTGGTATATTTTGCCTTTGCTTTAAAATTAGATGGCACAAACTAAGAAGTAAATTTATTATCTTTAACAAACATTTAAAATCTAAAAAAAATGATGACTGATCATTCAACAAACGAGATGCCTACACTCGAAAAAGTAGCAACAGGTACTTCTGCTCAAGAATCAGATACCACCACAACTCCCGACATTTATGCACGGGCTGCCGGAGATTATTGCGAAGCCATACAGGAAGGCCATGAGTGGTCTGAGGGAAGCGGGCATCCCATACTTAAATGCACAGAAACCAGCATTGGTGTGTTTAAGTGGGTTGATACGGGAAGGGTGAGGAGTTAAGCTTGGTTGATGCGTAACCTTACAGGGGCGCACTCGCACATGCTGTTCAGGCGACCTTATATGTTTGATTTTTCAAAGTTAAGTAACTTGGCACGATGAGAGGGAAGTGACCTTGGTGCACTGACACCGTCTGACAGTTTCCTCCTCATGTCAAGAAGAGTTAGCGGTATAAC
>Ga0116144_10000076_pt1 | contig 128296 bp, 114 predicted proteins | sample AD_UKC035_MetaG_FD_89746 | JGI IMG/M metagenome (GOLD analysis project Ga0116144, IMG submission 89746) | Active sludge microbial communities of municipal wastewater-treating anaerobic digesters from USA - AD_UKC035_MetaG | ecosystem: Engineered > Bioreactor > Anaerobic > Digestate | place...
CCTTGCTCGGGCCACACGGCGCATCGAGCCTCCCGATTGCGCCGGTTGCTTCGTCAATCGCTTCTTGGACCGAGTCCGGTCCTCCGGCCGCCGCGAAGCGAATGCTTCACAGGCTCTGAGGCCACCGGTGCCGACGACGAGCACGCGCGCGTCGCCGGGGAAGCTGGCGATGGCGCGGCCGACGGCCTCGCCGAGCTTCCAGCAGCGCGTGGCGCTGGGCAGGGGGTGCTGCACCGTGTTGATGCAGATCGGCACCAGCGACACCGGCCACTGCTGATCCGGCCAGAACAGCGCCATGGGCAGCGAGACGCCGTGGTCGATGACCATCTCCTGGCAGGTGACGGGGTCGAACTCGGCATCGACCAGGGCCTCGATGAGGTGCCAGGACAGGTCCTGGTTGCCGCGCAGCGCCGGCAGCGTGGGGATGCCCCAGCCCTCGTCGGCGTTGGCGTACTCGGGCGCGGCGCCGACGGCGAAGGTCGGCATCTTGTCGAGGAAGAAGTTCAGGCCGTGGTCGTTGTAGAAGGTGACGACGACGTCGGGCTTCTTCTGCGCGACCCACTTCTGCACCGGCACGTAGCCGTCGAAGAAGGGCTTCCAGTAGGGTTCCTGTTGCGCCCGACGCGCGATCGCGCCGCCGATGGCCGGCACGTGGCTGGTGTTGATGACGCCGATGATGTTGGCCATGGTGAAGCTCCCTTATCCGCGCGCGGCCACGAGCTTGGCCTTGAATTCGTCCTTGCTCATGCCGGTCTGCTGCGCGCCGATGTCCTGCACGTCGAGCCCGAAGATGCCGGCGAACTTGGCCAGGTAGTAGACGTTGCCGCCGGCGGCGATCAGCTGCAGCACGTTGCGCGCGCGGATCGCTTCGCGCTGCGCCTCGTTGAGCCCGAACTTGGCGCAGTAGGCGTCCTCGTCGGCGAGAAAGGCGGCGCGGTTGGCGGCCTCGTTGAACGAATAGCACATCTTGTTGAGGGCGTAGCCCTTGCGCGCGGCGACGCTGTCGAACACCGTCGTGCCCGGAATCGATGGCTTGGCTTGGCTCATCCTGGGTCTCCTGGAGGGGGTGGAAATGGCGCGCGCCGTCTGCCGCGGCGTCCCGCCGCAGTGTGCGGGCGGGCCTTGGCGGCGATCAAGGCGGCGATACTCATGCCAGCCATGAGTGATTTCGATCATTCGGACCTGGACGGCCGCCTGCTGCACTTGCTGCTGGCGGTGGTCGAGGAGCGCTCGGTGACGCGTGCCGCACGTCGCCTGGGCGTCACGCAGTCGGCGGTCAGCCACATGCTGCACAAGCTGCGCCGGATCGTGCGCGACCCGCTGGTGGTGAAGGCCGGCCGCGGCATCGTGCCCACTGCGCGCGCCGAGACCCTGGCCACGCGCGCACGCCTGCTCATCGAGGACCTGCGCGCCTTCGCCGCGCCCCAGGACTTCGACGCCGCCACGCTGACGCTTGGCCTCACCATCGCCGCCAACGACCTCGAGTGCAACCTCGTGCTGCCGCCGTTGCTGCGGCGTCTGCAGGCGCAGGCGCCCGGCATCACGCTGCGCGTCATCCCGGCCGGGGTGCCGCAGGCCGAACTGCTGCGCAGCGAGGCCTGCCAGCTCGTCATCACGCCACGCCCGCCGGACGCCGCCGATCTGCTGCAGCGCCGGCTCTTCAGCGATCGCTACGCCGTCTTCTACGACGCGCAGTCGCGCGCGGCGCCGCGCGATCTGGAGGACTACCTCGCCGCGGGCCACGTGACCGTCGTCTACGCCTCGCGCGAGGGCTTGAACATCGATCGCCTGCTGGCGCAGGCCCTCCCGGCGCCGCGCCGCTTTGTCGCCAGCGTGCCCACCTTCGCGGGCATTCCACCCTTTCTGCGCGGCAGCCCGCTCCTGGCCACGCTGCCTTCGCTCCTGCGCCTGGGCCTGCTGCGCGATCTGGCGCTGGCGCCCCTGCCCGTGGCGATCGCCGAGATGCCGATCTACATGGTCTGGCACGCGCGCCAGCAGAGCCACCCGGTGCACCGCTGGCTGCGCGAGCAGGTCCTGGCCGTGGTCGATGCGCTGGCGCTGGATGCGCCTGCGACGCTCAGCCCAGCCGCTGCAGGCCCGGCAGGGTGAGGAAGCCCAGCAGCGCGAACGCGGCGGCCGCCGCGCCGCGCACGAGCCGCATCGACACGCGACGCACCAGCGCCTGGCCGAAGAAGACGGCCGGCACATTGGCCAGCACCAGGCCCAGCGAGCCGCCCGCAGGCGCCGGCGCAGGTGAACGAGGTGAATCGAGGAGGCCGGCGATTGTGCCCTCGCCGCATCCTCGGCCGGCCAGGACGGGGCAGCGGCGAGAATGCGGGTCCAAGCCCCGAGGCCCGCGCCTGGACATCGCCGCACCATGAAGCCCACGCTCTCCGAACGCCTGCAGCACACCCTGCGTCAGGACGTGCAGTCGATGCACGCCTACGCGATCCAGGACAGCCGCGGCCTCATCAAGCTCGACGCGATGGAAAACCCCTTCGCGCTGCCGCCCGAGCTGCAGCAGGAACTGGGGCAGCGCCTGGGCCGCGTGGCGATCAACCGCTACCCCGGGCCGCGCAACGCCGAGCTGATCGAGCGCCTCCGCGCCTTCGCCGAGCTGCCCGCAGGCTGCCGGCTGATGCTGGGCAACGGCTCCGACGAGCTCATCGACATCCTCTCGGTGGCCTGCAACCGCCCCGGCGCCAGCGTGCTCGCGCCGCTGCCGGGCTTCGTCATGTACGAGATGTCGGCGAGGCTGCGCGGCATGGGTTTCGTCGGCGTGCCGCTGAGCGCCGACTTCGCGCTCGACGAGGCGGCCATGCTCGCCGCGATCGCGCAGCACCGCCCGGCGCTGACCTACATCGCCTACCCCAACAACCCGAGCGCCAACCTCTTCGACGACGCCGTCATCGACCGCATCGTCGCCGCCGTGGGCGAGCAGCAGGGTCTCGTCGTCTTCGACGAGGCCTACCAGCCCTTCTCCTCGCGTACGCGCATGGCGAGCCTGGCGCAGCACGAGCACGTGCTGGTGTTGCGCACGCTCTCCAAGTTCGGCCTCGCCGGCGTGCGCCTGGGCTACCTCTGCGGCGCGGCCGCGCTCATCGCCGAGATCGACAAGGCGCGCCCGCCCTACAACGTGAGCGTGCTCAACGCCGAGGCGGCGCTGTTCGCGCTCGATCACGCGGACGAGTACGCGCGCCAGGCGGCGCTGCTGCGCCAGGAGCGCGAGCGCCTGCAGGCCAGGCTGCGCGAGCTGCCCGGGGTGCGGCCCTTCCCGAGCGAGGCCAACATGATCCTCGTGCGCGTGCCCGACTCGGCGCGCGCCTTCGCCGGCATGAAGGCGCGCGGCGTGCTCGTCAAGAACGTCGCCGCCCTGCATCCGCTGCTGGCCGACTGCCTGCGCCTGACGGTGGGCACGCCGGAGGAAAATAAGGCCATGTTCGACGCCCTGAAGGCCAGCCTGTGACCGCCCCCACGCCCCGCGTCGCCGAAGTGCGGCGCGACACCCAGGAAACGCAGATCCGCGTGCGCGTCGATCTGGACGGCAGCGGCCGCGCGCAGCTGGCCACCGGCATCGGCTTCTTCGACCACATGCTGGAGCAGATCGCCCGCCACGGCCTGATCGACCTCGAGGTCGAGGCCGTCGGCGACCTGCACATCGACGGCCACCACACGGTGGAGGACGTCGGCATCACGCTCGGCCAGGCGCTGGCGCAGGCGCTGGGCGAGAAGAAGGGCATCGGCCGCTACGGCCACGCCTACGTGCCGCTGGACGAAGCGCTCTCGCGCGTCGTCGTCGACTTCTCGGGCCGCCCCGGCCTGCACATGCGCGTGGACTTCACGGCCGCCAGCATCGGCGGCTTCGACACCCAGCTCGCGCACGAGTTCTTCCAGGGCCTGGCCAACCACGCCCGCGCCACCGTGCACATCGACAGCCTGCACGGCACGAACGCGCACCACCAGTGCGAGTCGATCTTCAAGGCCTTTGCGCGCGCGCTGCGCATGGCCGTGACTCCGGACGCGCGCGCCGCCGATCGCATCCCCTCGACCAAGGGCAGTCTCTGACATGGGCGCTCGCACCGTCGCCGTGGTCGACTACGGCATGGGCAATCTGCGCTCGGTGTCGCAGGCGCTGCGGCATGTGGCGCAGGACAGCGAGGTCGAGGTCCTGGTGACGCAGGACGCGCAGGTCGTGCGTGCGGCCGAGCGCGTCGTGCTTCCCGGCCAGGGCGCGATGCGCGCCTGCATGCAGGGCCTGCGCGAATCGGGCCTGCTCGAAGCGGTGCTGCACGCCGCCGAGCACAAGCCGCTGCTGGGCGTGTGCGTGGGCATGCAGATGCTGCTGGCGCACAGCCAGGAGCAGGACACGCCGGGGCTGGCGCTCTTTCCGGGCACCGTACGCCGCTTCGAACTCGAGGGCCGCGTTCAACCCGACGGCAGCCGCCACAAGGTGCCGCACATGGGCTGGAACCGCGTGCGGCAGGATCTTGCACATGCCCTGTGGCGCGATGTCCCCGACGAGAGCTGGTTCTACTTCGTGCACAGCTACCACGCCGATCCCGCGGACCCCGCGCACCGCGCCGGCAGCACCGAATACGGGCTGCGCTTTACCAGCGTGCTGGCCCGGGATAATATTTTCGCGACCCAGTTCCATCCCGAGAAGAGCGCCGCCCACGGCCTGAGCCTGTACCGCAACTTCCTGCGCTGGAAGCCCTGAGCCGCTGACCGCGCGCAGCGCCTGGCCGGCGGTCTTCCCATCGCCACTCCCCCGCTCCCCCCGAGCCATGTTGTTGATACCCGCCATCGATCTCAAGGACGGCAAGTGCGTACGCCTGGAACAAGGCGACATGCAGGCCGTCACCACCTTCGGCGACGACCCGGCCGCGATGGCCCGGCGCTGGCTCGATGCGGGGGCGCGCAGGCTGCACCTGGTCGACCTCAACGGCGCCTTCGCCGGCAAGCCGATCAACGAGGCGGCGGTGAAGTCCATCCTGCGCGAGGTCGACGGCGAGATTCCGGTGCAGCTGGGCGGCGGCATCCGCGACCTCGACACCATCGAGCGCTACCTCGACGACGGCATCGAGGCCATCATCATCGGCACCGCCGCGGTCAAGAGCCCGGGTTTCCTGAAGGACGCCTGCAGCGCCTTCGGCGGCCACATCCTCGTCGGCCTGGACGCCCGCGACGGCAAGGTCGCCACCGACGGCTGGAGCAAGCTCACCGGGCACGAAGTGGTCGATCTCGCGCGGCGCTTCGAGGACTACGGCATCGAGGGCGTCATCTACACCGACATCGGCCGCGACGGCATGATGACGGGAATCAACATCGAGGCCACGGTGAAGCTCGCGCGCGCGCTGCGCACGCCGGTGGTGGCGAGCGGCGGGCTCTCGGGCCTGGCCGACATCGAGCAGCTCTGCGCCGTGGCTTCCGAAGGCATCAGCGGCGTCATCTGCGGCCGCAGCATCTACACCGGCGCGCTGGACTTCGCGGCCGCGCAGGCGCGTGCCGACGAACTCCTGCCCGAAGACGATTGAAGGCGCCACGGCATCCGCCCGTCGCCGACCTCGAGGACACCCGCACGCCATGCTGGCCAAGCGCATCATCCCCTGCCTGGACGTGACCGGCGGGCGCGTCGTCAAGGGCGTGAACTTCGTCGCCCTGCGCGACGCCGGCGACCCGGTGGAGATCGCCGCGCGCTACAACGAACAGGGCGCCGACGAACTCACCTTCCTCGACATCACCGCCACCAGCGACGGGCGCGACATGATCCTGCCCATCATCGAGGCCGTGGCCGCGCAGGTCTTCATTCCGCTCACCGTCGGCGGCGGCGTGCGCAGCGTCGCCGACGTGCGCCGGCTGCTCAACGCCGGCGCCGACAAGGTCAGCTTCAACTCGGCGGCGGTGGCCGAACCGCAGGTGATCCGCGATGCCAGCGAGACCTACGGCGCGCAGTGCATCGTCGTGGCGATCGACGCCAAGCGCCGCGGCGCCGGGGACGAAGCCGCGCGCGGCCCGGGCTGGGACGTCTACACGCACGGCGGACGGCGCAACACGGGGCTGGACGCCGTCGCCTGGGCACGGCGCATGGCCGAGGCCGGCGCCGGCGAGATCCTGCTCACCAGCATGGACCGCGACGGCACGCGCATCGGCTTCGACCTCGCGCTCACGCGCGCGGTCAGCGACGCCGTGCCGGTGCCGGTGATCGCTTCCGGCGGCGTGGGCACGCTCGAGCACCTCTCCGAAGGCATCCGCCTGGGCGGCGCCGACGCCGTGCTCGCCGCCAGCATCTTTCACAGCGGCGAGTTCACCGTCGGCCAGGCCAAGGCGCTGCTCGCGCGCGACGGCATCCCCGTGCGCTCGTGAGCGACGGCCGCGCCCACGAGGTCCGGCTCATCGGCGGACAGTGGAAGCGCAGCCGCCTGCCCGTGGCCGATCGTCCCGGCCTGCGGCCCAGCCCCGACCGCGTGCGCGAGACGCTGTTCAACTGGCTCGGCCAGAGTCTTCCCGGCTGGCGCGTGCTCGACGCCTTCGCCGGCAGCGGCGCGCTGGGCTTCGAGGCCGCTTCGCGCGGCGCGGCCGAGGTGCTGCTGCTCGAGCGCGACCCGGCGCTGGTGCGCAGCCTGCAGCAGAGCAAGGCGCGCCTGGGCGCAGCGACGCTGCAGGTGCAGCGCGCCGATGCCCTGGCCTGGATGGCCACCGGTCCGCGCGCGCATTTCCAACTCGTCTTCCTGGACCCGCCCTTCGACGCCGGAGTGCACGCGCAGGCGATCGCGTGCGCGATGCCGTTGCTGACGGACGGGGGCTTCCTCTACGTGGAGTCCGGCCAGGCGCTGCCTGATCCACCGCAAGGCATGGAGCCGTTTCGCCAGGGGCGCGCTGGTGCGGTGCACCATGGCCTCTGGCGCCGACGCTACACTGCGCCAGCCGCAAGCCGAGGGACGAGCCCGTGATCCCATCCAAGCAAATGACCGCCGTCTATCCCGGGACCTTCGATCCGATGACGCTCGGGCACGAGGATCTGATGCGCCGCGCTTCGCGGCTCTTCGACCGCCTGATCCTGGCGGTTGCCGTGGGCCATCACAAGCGCACGATGTTCACGATCAGCGAGCGCCTCGAGATCGCCAGCGAGATCGCCAAGCCCTATCTCAACGTCGAAGTCACCGCGTTTCGCGGCCTGCTGCGCGACTTCGTCATCGAGAAGGGCGGCCAGGTCGTCGTGCGCGGGCTGCGCGCGGTGAGCGACTTCGAGTACGAGTTCCAGATGGCCGGCATGAACCGCCAGCTGATGCCCGAGGTCGAGATGGTCTTCATGACGCCCTCGGACCAGTACCAGTTCGTGAGCGGCACCTTCGTGCGCGAGATCGCGAGCCTGGGCGGCGACGTCTCGAAGTTCGTCGCGCCCTCGGTGCTGCGCCGGCTGAAGGATCGCGTCGCGCGCAGCAGCGATTAGCGCGGCGGACCCCCGCGCCCACCATCGTGCCGGTGCCCCCCTGTGGCGGTGCCTGTCGGCCCTGGGCTTCTTCCGGACCGAGTCGTCGGGCTCGCGCGCCGCGCGCTGTGACGGCCGCGGCTTGATCTGCGCCGCGCCCTGGCCCGCGGCGAACGCCTCGAGTTCGCGCTGGCGCCGCTGCTGCACGAGTTGCCGCGCCAGCAGTGCCTGGCGCTCGGCGACCGCCTGCGCCTGCGCGCGCTGCACCTCGTCACGCGGGTCGGCGACGTCGACCCTGCGCCCATCGGCGCAAGGCTGCTATCGCCGGTCCCCGTCGGCCGCGGCAGCAGGCGCCGCCCCGCGCGGCGGCTTGGGTCGCACCGGACCGGCGTGGATCTTCATCGTCGCGCGATCCATGTCCCCCGCGATGAGCTCGGCGCTGGCAGCCAGCGTGCGCTCGATGCTGGCCAGCAGGGCCTCACGCTGATCGGGCGCAGGCTTGCGCAGCACGTAGTCGACGACCTCGGCCTTCACGCCCGGATGGCCGATGCCCAGGCGCAGGCGCCAGAAGTCGGCGCTGCCGAGCTGCGCCTGGATGTCCTTGAGGCCGTTGTGTCCGCCGTTGCCGCCGCCGCACTTGAGCCTGGCCTGCCCCGGCGGGAGGTCGAGCTCGTCGTGCACGACGAGGATCTCCTGCGGCGCGATCTTGTAGAAGCGCGCAAGCGCGGCCACCGACAGCCCGCTGCGGTTCATGAAGGTCATCGGCTGCATCAGCCAGACCGCGGCGCCGTTCACGTTCACGCGCGCCACATGCGCGTGGTAGCTGCGCTCGGCGGCCAGGCGCGCGCCGAGCTTGGCAGCCAGCGCGTCCAGCCACCAGAAACCGGCATTGTGGCGCGTGGCCTCGTATTCGGGCCCCGGATTGCCGAGGCCGACGAAGAGTCGAATCATGGCGCGGGATCATAGGCAGCCGCGGTCTGGCGGGCGATCGCGCGTGCAGGGGGAATGACCGGCCCCAATCGGGATAGGGGCCGATCATCGCTGATCGGGCCCCTCCCACCCCACCTGGCATGCGGATCCGCACCGGGCGGTTCGAGAAGTTGAGGTCAGGAGAATCTGGGGACGCCCAGGCGGTCGAAGTGGGCGAGGGGCACGACCCTGTTCAGCCCCATTCGGCTATTGCGCCACCAGCGTCTTGCGTTGCCGGCAATGCGCGCGGCCAAGTCCACGCCGCACAGCGTGAAGACTTGGCGCACGCCGTCGGCCTGCAGGGCATCGGCGACGCGGCCACCGCCATGAAGGGTGGCGCGCACGGTCGCGTTCATGGCAGTCTTGCCGATGATGGCGGCCGGAGGCCGGACACGGCAGAAACTTGGACAGGGGGCATGATGACAATGACGAGGCGAACCGTTCGGGTCACGATTGTGGCGGCCATGGTGGCCACGCTGGCGGCTTGCGGCGACAGGCGCGAGGCCGACGTGCTGGCCGCGGCCGAGGCCGCGCTGGCCCGCCAGGACCCCGCCGCGGCGGTCGTCGAGCTCAAGGCCTTTCTCGAGCACGAGCCGCAGTCACCCACGGTCCGCTATCTGCTGGGCAAGGCCTTGCTGGCGCAAGGCCATGAGGCCGCGGCCGACATCGAACTGGCCAAGGCCGAGGAACTGAATCACGACCCCAACGAGGTCGCACCCGCGCGGGCGCGGGCCCTGGTGGGCAGCGGCGAACCCGGCAAGGCGCTGGACCGTTACCGCACCCTGCGCCTGTCGGATGCCGCCGCCGAGGCCGAACTGAAGGTGACGCTGGCCGGCGCGGCGGCGGCGACCGGCAAGGCCGCACTGGCGGAAAGCCTGCTGGCCGAGGCGGCCAAGGCCGGGCCGGAGTTGCCGCGTGCGGCCCTGCTCCGTGCCCGGCTGGATCTGGCAGCGGGCAGGCCCGAGGCGGCACTGAGCCGCCTGGAAGCCGCCAAGGCCGGCGGCGGCCCCGAGACGGCCGATGCCTGGGTGCTGTCCGGCGAGATCCAGCAGGCCCAGTTCAAGAATTCCGAGGCGGCGCTGGCCGCCTTCCGCGGCGCACTGCAGGCCGACCCGGCCCACGTCGGTGCCCATCGCGGCGTGGTGCTGCTGCTGCTGGCACGGGGCGACGTCGCTGCTGCCACGGCCCAACTCGAAGCGCTGGAGAAGGCCAGGCCGAACCAGCCCGCCGCCAAGGTGTTGCATGCCATGGCGGCCCTGGCTCGGAAGGACTTCACCGCCGTGCGCGAAAAGGTGCAGCCGCTGCTCAATGCATCGCCGAACAATCCCGTGCTGCTGGAGCTGGCCGGCACGGCCGAGTTCCACCTGAATTCGCTGGACAAGGCGGAAACCCTGCTGAAGACCGCGCTCGCGCGCGGGCCGAACCTGACGATGGCCCGGCAGACGCTGGCGCAGCTTTACCTGCGAAGGGGCCAGGCCGACGCGGCGCTGGAGACGTTGGCGCCGATGCTGAAATCGGGCGAGGTCACGGGTTCGGTGATCACGATGGCGGGGCAGGCGCACCTGCTGGCGGGCGATGCCGCCCAGGCCCAGCAGCTGTTCGCCAGCGGTCAGGCCGCCAGCCCAGGCGACGAACGCTTCCAGCTCGGGCAGCTCGTCGCGCGGGTGGCGCAGCGCGACAACGCGGCTGCCTTGGCGGAACTGGAGGCCCTGGCGCGCCGCAGCCAGGGTGCGGCACCCGACCTGGCGCTGGTGGCCCACCACATGCGCAAGAAGGACTGGCCCCGCGCACTGACCGCCATCGACGGGCTGGCCCGCAAGCAGCCCGATGGCCCCACCGCACACCTGTTGCGGGGCCAGGTGCTCACGGCGCGCAACGACCGTGCCGGCGCCCGCGCCAGCTACGAGGCCGCGCTGAAGGTCGATCCGCGCCTGCTGCCCGCGCTGCAAGGGCTGGCCAGCCTGGACCTGCTCGACGGCAAACCCGAGATGGCGCGCCAACGGCTGACGGCTCTGGTGAACGAACGGCCGGCGGATGCGCGGGCCCAGCTTGCCCTGGTGCACCTGATGGACCGCGTCGGCGCGCCAGCCGAGGAGGTCATCGGACAGCTCACCAAGGCCGTCGAGGCCAGCCCCGACGCGGTCGGCCTGCGGCTGCAGCTCGTCAACACGCTGTTGCGCCACGGGCAGATCACTGCCGCCAGTACGGTGGCCGCCAACGCCGCGGCCGCCTTTCCGGCCAACACCGAGCTGCTGCACGCCCAGGGCCGGGTGTCGCTGGCGGCAGGGGAGCACCAGCAGGCCGTCACCGCCTTCTCCGACCTGGCCCAGAAGCTGCCGAAGTCACCGCAACTCCAGCTCGACCTGGCCAGCGCACGCATCGGCCTGGGCGATCTGGCCGCTGCCGAGCGCCATCTTCGCCAGGCGCTTGCGCTGGCACCCGAGATGCCGAGCGCCCAGGAGGCGCTTTTGGCCATGCTGCTGCGCAATGGCCGCCACGACGCCGCACTTTCCTTTGCTCGCCAGGTGCAACAGCGCCAGCCGGGCAGCCCCGTGGGGTACATCTTCGAAGGTGATGTCGAGTTGCAGCGACAGCGCTGGGACGCCGCCCTCGCAGCCTACCGCCAGGCCCTGCGGATCCAGCCCTCAGCCCAGTCGGCGGTTCGCCTGCACACCGGCCTGCTGGCGGCCGGCCGCGGCGACGAGGCCGCCAGGCACGCCAAGAGCTGGTCGGCCGAGCACCCGGAGCAGATCGATTTTGTCGCCTACCTCGCCGATCTGGCGGTAAGACGTGGTGATCTGACGGGTGCCGAAGCCGCATACCGCGACGTGCTGCGGGTGCAGCCCGCCCACGCCGGCGCCCTGAACAACCTGGCCTGGCTGCTGGCGCGGCAGGGCAAGCCCGGCGCGGTGGCGGTCGCCGAGCGCGCGAGCGCGGCGGCACCCTACAGTGCGGCCGTCCAGGACACGCTGGCGACGGCGCTGGCGGCCGAAGGTCAACTCCGGCGTGCCGTCGAGACGCAGACACGGCTCGTGCAGCGCCTGCCCAACCAGCCGGACTACCGCCTGCATCTGGCCGAACTGCTGCTGGAATCCGGCGACAGCGCCAAGGCCCGCGACGAACTGGACGTGCTGGCAAGGCTCGGCGACCGCTACCCGCGACAGCGAGACGTGACGGCGCTGCGCGAGCGCCTCTGAGTCTTGACATCAGACAAGCTGCACGTCGTCGGATTTCTTGACACTTGATGTAACACCGACACCCCGCCATCGACGCAAGTACCTGCTATGGAAGTGGAAATTTCGTCTGGCACGGGAGATGCTTGCTCGGCTGCAGTGGGGAGAGACCCAGCATCTACAGCAGGAGCACCGAGATGAAGCAGATGATCAAGATGGTGGCCGCAGCAGCACTGGCAGTGGCCGGGGCGAGTGCCCAGGCGGACTTCATCAATACCTGGAGCTACAACGTGACCACGGAGTGGGTCACCGCCGGCGCTGGTGCGCCGACCTTCGGCTCCGGCACGGGCACGCAGATCGTGACCCCCAGCGAGATCAGCTGGGGCGGCGACAACAACGGCTCAGCCCCTGGAGTGGGTAACCTGATCATCGGCGGCGGCGAGCGCAGCGGCCTGAGGATCCTGGGTTCGCCGCAGAACGGCTCGGTGAACACCAACGCAATCGTGCCCGGCCCGGTGGCAACCTTCCAGCACGTCAACAATTCGCTCAGCGGCCTGCACGCCACCCTTCTGACGGCGAGCGTCATCACGACACTGACGCTGCAGCCCACCGACCCGGCCGGGTCGCCTTTGGCTCCGCAGTCGCTCACCTTCCAGATCGACTTTGCCGAGACGACCAACCTCGCCGGCACCTGCATCCCCGAGGCGACCACCGTCTGCGATGACGTCTTCGTGCTGGCGGCCGGCAGCCTGAACCAGCAGTTCGTCGTCGACGGCATCACCTACTACGTGAGCTTTCTCGACTTGCAGAGTGGCCCGCTGACGCCCTTGAGCCCGCAGGCCTGCGCCGCCGCCGGCGCGCCGTCCGGCTGCCTCGGCTTCTGGACGGGTGAAGGGCAGGCCGAGACGATCGACTTCGGCTTGGTCATCACCGGCCAGCCGATCAGCGTGCCGGAACCGGGCGTGCTGGCCTTGGCTGGCCTGGGCCTGCTGGGTGCGGTGGCCGCATCGCGCCGCCGCCGCCCGCAAGCCTGACGGTGAATCCTGACGCGGCCGGCGACGGCCGCCTGCAGGAGCGCGAATCGGGATAGGGGCCGATCATCGCTGATCGGGCCCCTCCCACACCACCCGGCATGCGGGTCCGCACCGGGCGGTTCGAGAAGTTGAGGTCAGGAGAATCTCGGGACGCCCAGGCGGTCGAAGTGGGCGAGGCGCATGACCCTGTTGATGTCGGCCATGCGTGCTTGAGGTATTCGCCCGTCTCCAGCACCGTGCATCCGTCGACGCCGGCCCCGCAGTCCGCTTGTGCACGTCGCGCCAGCTCGGCTTCATCGCTCGCGGTTTCAGGTGCAGCTTCACCGCACCCCGCCCCCCCCCGCACGCCCCGGTCTCCCGGACTTCTGATGCCCTGCCTTGCCAAGCGGCTGGGCGCACACAGACGAAGGGCCCCACATGGGGGGCCCTCGCTGCGCAAGACCGCGGCTTGGCGCCGCAGCCGGCTCAACGCTTGTTCTGCTTCTCGTCCTTCTTCCCCTTGCCCTTCTTGTCGGGAGCGGCCGCGACGACGGCCGTCGGCACCGTTTCCTCCTCTTCCTTGGGCACCGTGACCGAGACGATCACCGGGTTGAGCGTGCCGTGCTTGACGGCCTTGATGCCCTCGGGGAGCTTGAGGTCGCTGGCGTGCAGCGACTGACCCTTGACGAGGCCGGAGAGGTCGATCGTCACGAACTCGGGCAGTTGCGTGGCCAGGCACTCGATCTCGATCTCGGTGGTGACGTGTCCGATGAGGCACTTGTCGGTCTTCACCGCCGCCGAGTTCTCCTCGCCCGTGAAGTGCAGCGGCACCTTCTTGCGCAGCCGCGTCGTCTCGTCGACGCGCTGGAAGTCCACGTGCAGGACGATCTGCTTCCACGGATGCATCTGGAAGTCGCGCAGCAGCACCTTCTGCGTGTTGCCGGCGAGGTCCATCTCGAGGATCGAACTGTGGAAGGCCTCCTTCTTCAGTGCGAAGAAGAGCGCGTTGTGGTCGAGCTCGATCATCGTCGGCGTGCCGGCACCGTAGACGATGCCCGGCACCTTCTCGGCATCGCGCAGGCGGCGGCTCGCTCCGGTCCCCTTGACGCGACGCTCGTAGGCGGTGAATTTCATGGTTTCTCCAGGTTGAATACGCCCCGCGACCAGGGCGACGCTGAAAAGGGCTCCGGCAGGAGCCCGCTTCATTCCTCAAAAATTGCTGTTCTGCTCGGCGAACAGGGACGTCACCGATTCGCCGTCGCTGATGCGGCGGATCGTCTCGGCGAAGAGAAAGGCCACCGAGAGCTGGCGGATGTTCGAGCACGCCCGCGCCGCATCCGACAGCGGAATGGTGTTGGTGATCACGACCTCGTCGATGCGCGAGCCCGCCAGGCGCTCGAGCGCCGGCCCCGAGAACACCGGGTGCGTGCAATAGGCGTAGACCTTCTGCGCGCCGCGTTCCTTGAGCACTTCGGCCGCCTTCACCAGCGTTCCGGCGGTGTCGATCATGTCGTCCATGATGACGCAGTTGCGGCCTTCGATCTCGCCGATCACGTGCAGCACCTCGGAGACGTTGGCCGCCGGGCGGCGCTTGTCGATGATCGCGAGGTCGCAGCCCAGCTGCTTGGCCAGCGCGCGAGCGCGCACCACGCCGCCGACGTCGGGCGAGACGACGACGAGGTTGCTGTAGTTGCGCCCCTTGAGGTCGGAGAGCAGCACGGGGCTGGCGTAGATGTTGTCGACCGGGATGTCGAAGAAGCCCTGGATCTGGTCGGCGTGCAGGTCCATCGTCAGCACGCGCTCGACGCCGCAGGTCTCGAGCAGGTTGGCGACGACGCGGGCGCTGATGGGAACGCGCGTGCTGCGCGGGCGGCGGTCCTGGCGCGCGTAGCCGAAGTAGGGAATCACCGCGGTGATGCGCCGCGCGCTCGCGCGCTTGAGCGCATCGACCATGAGCAGCAACTCCATCAGGTGCTCGTTGGTCGGCGAGTTCGTCGGCTGCACGACGAAGACGTCGCGCGCGCGCACGTTCTGGCGGATCTCGACGTTGACTTCGCCGTCGGAGAAGCGACCGACCATCGCGCGGCCGAGCTCGACACCCAGGTGCTTGGCAATCTCCTGCGCCAGCACCGGGTTGGCGTTGCCGGTGAAGAGCACGGTATTGAAGAGCACGATGGGTTCTCCGCAGGCGGACGAGGCACGCTTGCCTCGCGGAAGCCGGCCAGGCACGCGCCTTGCCGCCGGGTCAGGATCTCAGGGACTCGTGAACTCGGGAGGTTTGGCAGGGGAGGAAGGATTCGAACCCTCGCATGTCGGAATCAAAATCCGATGCCTTAACCAACTTGGCTACTCCCCTACACCGGACCCGGATCGCTCCGTGCCCTTCAAAAGCGTCTCAGCCGGCCCAGTCCGCGAGCGGATGCCGAGTCAGGCTGCGGCACATTCGACCCTCCCATCCCGGCGGAAGCGCTTCCGTCGGGAACGCAGCCTCAGGCTGGTCGCCGGTGCCGACCCTCGCGAACACGGCGCTGCCCGAACCCGTCATGCGGCTGTTGCCACAGCGGGCATGCAACCAGGCGGCGGCTTGCGCCACCTCGTCGCAGCGGTCTTCGGCGGCGGCCTGCAGGTCGTTGCGGCCGTGGCCGCTCATCAGCTTGCAAACCCACTCGTCGGCAACCGCACCGGGCGCGATCGCGTCTGCGAAAGAGCCCGTGACTATATCAGCTTCCACGCTGCGCCCGACAAGCCGACTGGAGAAGACGGCCGCGGTCGACAGCGGCGAGGCCGGCTTCACGACCGCGTACCAGGCACGCGGCAACTCGATCGGCGTCAGCCGCTCGCCGACGCCCTCGACGACGGCATTGCGCCCGCCGACGAAGAACGGCACGTCGGCACCCAGCGTCGCCGCGAGCGTGAGCAGCCGCTCCCGCGGCCAGGCGAGACCCCAGAGGCGGTTCAGGCCGAGCAAGGTCGTGGCGGCGTCCGAACTGCCCCCGCCGAGGCCCGCGCCCCAGGGAACACGCTTGTCGATCGAGATGTCGGCGCCGAGCGCGCTGCCGCTCGCGCGCTGCAGCGCGCGCGCCGCGCGCAGGCAGAGGTCGTCCGCGGGCAGCGCGAGACCCAGGTCGTGGCGCTGCAGGCGGCCATCGTCGCGGCGCTCGAGGTGCAGCGCGTCGACCCAGTCGATCAGCACGAAGACCGACTGCAGCAGGTGATAGCCGTCGGCGCGCCGCCCGACGACGTGCAGGAAGAGGTTGAGCTTGGCCGGTGCCGGCAGGTCGAGCAGCGCGCGCAGGCCCATCGCGCTCACTCCGCGGGCTCGAGCCGCAGGCGCACGAGCACGCGCCGCGGCTGCTCGCGCAGCGCCTCGAGGCGCCGCTCGGCCAGGCGCGCCAGCGACACCTGCCATCCCAGTTGCTCGAAGCCCTCGGGCCCGGGCCGCACCGCGGCTCCCGGCCAGGGCCGGCCGGCCAGCCAGTCGGGAAGCGCGCGCAGCGGCAGCACTTCGCCGACCGCCGCGCGCGAGAGGCTCTCGAGGTCCGGGTAGCGGGTCTCGCCCTGGCCGAGGTCGAGCAGCGCCTCGTCGCGCGTCCAGCGCGCGCGCGCGATCTGCGTTCCGAGCGGCGTCGCAAGCCGCAATTCGCCCTGCTCGTCGTCACCGCGCAGGTCGAAGCCGGCGTCCAGGCTGCGCGCGGCCTGGCCCGCGTTCGCGTCCACGCGCACCGACAGGCGCCCGCTCATCCAGGGCGGGCCATCGTCCGCGACGCGAGGCGTGGCGCAGCCTTGCAGCAGCACGGCCGCGACCAGGGCCGCCGTCGCTGCGGCAGCGCGCAGCAGCGCGGACATCAGAGCTCGACCTTGAGTCGGGCCAGCGTTTCGCGCAGGACGTCGTTGGCGGCGTCGCGCCCCTTGGACTCGGCCCACACGCGACGCGCCTCGTCGTGCCGGCCCAGCGCCCACAGCACCTCGCCCAGATGCGCGCCGATCTCGACGTCGGGACGCGAGGCATAGGCCTGGCGCAGCAGGCGCAGCGCCTCGCCCAGGTTGCCGAGACGGTACTCGATCCAACCCAGGCTGTCGGTGATGAAGGGGTCGCCCGGCGCCAGCTCGAGCGCGCGCTGCACGAGCCGGCGCGCCTCGGGAAGACGCTGACCGCGATCGGCCAGCGAGTAGCCGAGCGCGTTGTGCGCATGCGCGTTGTCGGGCTTGAGTTCGATCACGCGGCGCAGCAGCCGCTCCATCTCGTCGACGGCCCATCTTCTCGGCCATCATCGCCTGCTCGTAGAGCAGGTCCGTGTCCTCGGGGAAGCGCCGTACCGCGCTGCCCAGCACCTCGAAGGCATCACCCCACTGCCGCGCGTCACGCAGCAGCGCGGCCTCGGCGAGCAGCTTGAGGCGCGCGTCGCCGCCGTCGCGCTCGGGGGCCTGGCGCAGCAGCGCGCGCGCGTCTTCGAGCCGGCCCTGCCGCGCCAGCAGCGAGGCGCGGCGCGTCTGCACCTCGAGCACGCGCGCGGGATCGTCGACGCGCGCGAGCCAGCGCTCGGCCACGTCGTATTGCCCGAGTCGCTCGGCCGCCTGGGCCAGCATCAGCCGCGCCTGCGTGCGTCCCTGCGCTGCGGCGCCGTCCGCGTCGGATTCGTTGTCCGCAGCGGCCGTCCCCCGCGCATCCAGCAGCGCCAGGTAGCGCTCGAGCGTCGCCACGGCCGCGCCCGGCTGGTGCAATTCGAGCTGCAGCGCACCGAGCGCCAGCAGCGGCGGCGCGGCCTCGGGCCGCTCCTGCACCGTCTGCTCGAGCTGCACCACGGCGTCGGCCAGCCGCTGCGCGTTCATCAGCGCGCGCGCATAGGCCATGCGCACCGCCGGTTCCGCGCCTTCGGCCTGCAGGTAGGCGCGCACCACCTCCTCGGCCGCCGCGCGCTGCGGCATCAATTCGAGCGCCAGCAGCGCCGCGCCCGGTGCCTTGGCGTCGGCCTGCTGTGCGGCGCGCGCCCGCGCCAGCGCGGCGTCGGGGTCATCGGCCAGCGCCCACGCGCGCCCGGAGGACACGAGCGCGGCGACGCGCGTCGCCGGGCGCGCCCGGTAGGGTTCCAGCACTTCGTCGAGAATCTGCGCGCTGCGGCGCCGGTCGGGCATGCGCTGCAGCAGCCCCGGCAACTGCGCGATGAGAGCGCTGCGGTCGGTCTCGAGCGTCTGCTCCAGCAGCGCGCGCAAGGGGTCCGCGATCGCCTCGCTGCGATTGAGCGCCGCGGCGATCTGCAGCTGCGTGCGCAGGGCGTCGAAGGAGCCCGGCAGCGTGCGCCGCCAGGCGGCCACGGCCAGCAGCGCCTGCTCGCCGTTGCGCGCCTGCAGGGCGATCTCGACCGCACGGCGGTAGAGCCCTTCATCGCGCGTGCGGCGCGCGGCATCGAGCACGAGTTGCACGGCAGCGTCGGTGTGGCCGCGACGCGCCTCGATTTCGCCGATCAGCAGCTGCTGCAGGAGCTGCGAGTCGAGCTGCGAGCGCGTCGGCGGCGTCGATGCGCCGGCGGGTTCGGCGGCGTCGGCGGCCTCGGCGGCCGCCTGCGCCCACGCGGACGGTACGGCAGCCAGCGCCAGGACCGCCGCCGCGAACGCGATGCGCCATCGTCTGCACACGGGCATGGCGGACTCCAAAAGGTCGAGGTTCATTCTCACATAATGATCCGATGCCCGAACTCCCCGAAGTCGAGGTCACCCGGCGCGGCATCGACCCGCGTTTGCGCGGAGCGCAGGTGCTGGCCGTTCACGTCGGCAAGCCGCTGCGCCGGCCGCTCGGGCGCGAGGTGCAGGCGCTGGTCGGACTGAGGCTTGGCGCCGTGCAGCGGCGCGGCAAGTACCTCTGGTTGCCGCTGCAAGGCGCGCCGGACTTGCCGGCACAAGGGCTTTTGATCCATCTGGGCATGTCCGGTTCACTGCGCCTGCTCGGCGCGCCCGCGCCGCCCGAGGCGCACGAGCATTTCCGCCTCGATACCGACCACGGCAGCCTGCGGCTGCACGACCCGCGCCGCTTCGGCGCCGTCGTCTGGTCCGCGGCGCTGGACCACGAACCGGCGGCCGGACTGCTCTCGGGCCTGGGTTTCGAGCCCTTCGACGCCGCACTCACCGACGAACGCTTCCACGCCGCGCTGCAGCAGCGCCGCGCGCCGATCAAGAGCGTGCTCCTGGGCGGCCGCGTCATCGTCGGCGCGGGCAACATCTACGCCTGCGAGGCGCTCTTCCACGCCGGCATCGACCCGCGCTGCAGCGCCGCGCGCATCGGCCGCGCCCGCGCCGCACGTCTGCTGCAGGCCGTGCGACAGACGCTCGCGCAGGCGATGACGCTCGGCGGCTCGACGCTGCGCGACTTCCGCGACGCGCACGGCGTGAACGGCTCTTTCCAGCAGCAGGCCGCCGTGTACGGCCGCGAGGGCGAGCCCTGCAAGGCCTGCGGCACGCCGCTGCGGCGCATCGTGCAGGGACAGCGCTCGAGCTACTTCTGCCCGCGCTGCCAGCGGCGCTGAGCCGCAATGCGTTGCACATTGCGCAAGCGCGGGCCCGGGCTGGCCCCTGACCTTGCGCTAGCATGAGGCGCCGCTTCGAAGCTCCGCTTCCTCCCATGCACAGCACCATCGCCACCCGACTGGACGAACTGGCCGGCTGGCGTACCGAAGTCGACCGCAGCGTCGTCGCCCTCGGCCGCTTCCTCGTCGAGCACGAACTCATCGACGACCCGCACAACGCGGCGCTCGCCGGGCTGCGCGAGCGGCTGTCGTCCAAGCGGCTGGTGCTGGCCTTCGTCGCCGAGTTCTCGCGCGGCAAGTCGGAACTGATCAACGCCATCTTCTTCGCCGGCACCGGGCGGCGCGTGCTGCCGGCCACCCCGGGGCGCACGACGATGTGCCCGGTCGAGATCTTTCACGACGCCGCGATGCCGCCGCGCCTGTCGCTGCTGCCGATCGAGACGCGGCTGCACGGCCTGCCGCTGGCCGACCTGCGTCGGCGTGACGAGCCCTGGCAACACGTCCCGCTTTCGCCGGACGACCCCCAGGCGCTGGCCCAGGCGCTGCAGGCGGTGACACGCACGCAGTGGGTCGATGTCGAGACCGCCGCCGCGCTCGGCTTCTGGGACGCCGAGCAGACCGGGAACGGGCCGCCGCAGGATGCGCAGGGCCGCGTCGAGGTGCCGGCGTGGCGGCATGCGCTCATCAACTACCCTCACCCGCTGCTGCAGCGCGGCCTGGTGGTCATCGACACGCCGGGGCTCAACGCCATCGGCGCCGAGCCCGAGCTGACGCTGGGCCTGCTGCCGGGCGCACATGCCACGGTGTTCGTGCTCGCGGCCGACAGCGGCGTCACCAAGTCGGACCTGGCGATCTGGCGCGAGCACATCGGCGAGCACGTCGCCGAGCGCTTCGTCGTGCTCAACAAGATCGACGCGCTCCACGACCCGCTGGCTACCGCCGAGGCCGTGCAGGCGCAGATCGGCCAGCAGCGGGAGAAGGTGGCCGACATCCTCGGCCTGCCGCCAGCGCGCATCTTCGCACTCTCGGCGCGCGAGGGTCTTGCCGCGCGCGTCGCCGGCAACGCCGACGACTTCGCGCGCAGCCGGCTCGGCGAACTCGAGGACGCGCTCACCGACCGCCTGTTGCCGCGCCAGCGCGAGCTGCTCTCGCAGGACGTGGGTCAGGTCGTCGCGCGCGTGCGCGAGCTGGGGGCGCGCCGCATCGGCGACAAGCGGCGCGAGCTTGCCGAGCAGCTCGCCGAGCTGCGCAGCCTGCGCGGCAAGAGCGGCGGCAAGCTGCGCCTGATGCTGCAGCGCGTGGACGCCGAGCAGGCCGAGTTCGAACCCTGCATCGCCCGCCTGCAGGCGGTGCGCGCGGTGCAGCAGCGGCAGCTGAAGACCGCACTCTCGGGCCTCTCCAACCAGGTGCTGCGCACCGAGGTGTCGGCGATGCAGTCGGCGCTCGGATCGGGCCCCTTCAAGCTCGGCGGCCGTGCCGCCTTCGCCACGCTGTGCGGCCGCCTGCAAGACGCGCTCGCGACGGCACAGCGTCGCGCCGACGAGATGCGCGAGATGCTCGACGCCAGCTTCATGCAGCTCAACGCCGACTACGCCCTGGCCTTCGCCAGGCAGCCCGCGCCCGAGCTGCAGCGCTTCGGGCGCGAGCTCGACCTCATCGAGCACACCTACAGCCGCTACCTGGGCCTGCTGCAGGCGTGGCGGCTGGCGTCGCCCGGGTTCATGGAGCAGCTCCGGCGCATGCTGATGACCAAGCTGCGCAGCGTCTTCGAAAGCGCGTCGAGTGAGCTCGAACTGTGGAGCCGCGGCGCCTCGAGCCAGCTCGAGCAGCAGCTCGGCGACCGGCGGCGCAGCTTCCGCCAGCGGCGCGACGCGCTGCAGCGCATCCAGTCCGCGGCCGGTGAACTGGAACGCCGCATCGCCGACGTCGAGGCGCAGGACGAGCGACTGCTGACGCTGCAACGCCTGCTCGACGCGCGCGCAGCGGAGGTGCAGCAGCGGCTGCAGCCCGAAGGCAGCGCCGCGGCGACGGCAGTCACGGCGGCCGCGCCCGCGCCCGGATCGGCAGCAACCGCGCAAGGCGCCGTCGAAGACCCCGTCGGCGCGCAGGAACCGGCCTGAGCCGCTTCGCCGAACGCGTCCAGCGCTGGCAGCGCCGGCACGGACGCCACGACCTGCCGTGGCAGGGCACGCGCGACCCCTACCGCGTCTGGGTCGCCGAAGTCATGCTGCAGCAGACGCAGGTGGGCACGGTGCGCGACTATTACGCGCGCTTCCTCGCGCGCTTCCCGGACGTGCGGGCCCTGGCCGCGGCAGCCCCCGACGAGGTGCTCGCGCTCTGGAGCGGACTGGGCTATTACCAGCGCGCGCGCCACCTGCAGCGCGCAGCGCAGGTGGTGACCGGCGAGCTCGACGGACGCTTCCCGACGAGCGCAGCCGGCTGGCAGGCCTTGCCGGGCGTCGGCCGCTCGACGGCAGCGGCCATCGCCGCCTTCTGCTTCGGCGAACGCGCCGCGATCCTCGACGGCAACGTGCGCCGCGTGCTCGCGCGCACGCACGGCATCGCCGGGGATCCCGGCACCGCGGCCGCGCGGGAGCGCCTGTGGAGTCTGGCCGACTCCTTGCTGCCCGAAGCGGGAATCGAGGCCTACACCCAGGGCTTGATGGACCTCGGCGCCGAGGTCTGCCTGCCGCGCGCGCCGCGCTGCGACACCTGTCCGCTGGCCATGCTGTGCGTCGCCCACGCGCGGGGCGAGCCGCTGGCCTACCCGGCGCGGCCGCGCCGCGCGCGCCGCGGCGCGCGCGCCAGCACCTGGCTCTGGCTTCAGGCGGGCGACGCGCTCTGGCTCGTGCCGCGGCCGGCAAGAGGAATCTGGTCCGGACTGTGGAGCCTGCCCGAGTTCGATTCGCCCGAAGCCCTGCGCGCCGCGCTGCCCGGGCTGCCCGGCGCGCCGCGGCAGGGCGCCGCCTTCGTCCACGTCCTCACGCACCTGGACTGGACGCTGCAGCCCTTGTACTGGGCCCTCCGCGGGCGCGAGCGCCGCGGGCTGCAGGCCGAGTTGGCGACGCTGTGGCCCGATGGACGCTGGGTGGCGATCGAGGAGGCGCTGGCGCTCGGCATCCCGGCGCCGCTGCGCCGGCTGCTGGCCGACGCCGCGGCCGCACCCCCTCCCGCCCGGCGGGAGAGGGGCGTGAGGAGCGGAGGCTAACGCACGACCTGCTTGTCGCGCAGGTAGGCGTCGACCAGCGACAGGCGTTCGCGCGGATCGGGCAGGACCATGAGCCGCTGCCGCGCAGCCAGCGGCGTCGGCAGCAGCTCGCACCAGCGGTTTGCGACCCAGCCGGCGTCGTCCAGCCGCAGCGGCGCGACGAAAGGCAGCTCGCCACGCTCGCGCAGTGTCGCGATCGCGGCCGCCAGCGCCTTCACGGTGCCGAGCATTTCCGGCGCGGGGACGCAGGGCGGATCGGGTTCCAGCTCGCGCACGCAGGCCGTCCAGAGACCATCCGCCGCCTGCGCCGCCTCGCCCTCGAGCGCGAAGCGCTGCTGGCCGATGCAGCGCACCGAGAGCAGGCCCGCCTGCGGCGCGTCGACGGCGTCGATGCGCGCACGCACGCCCACCGCCTCGAAGCGCACCGGCGCCTCCTGCGTCTGCCGTGTCTCCCGCTCCCGAGCCTCGGCACGATGGCGCACTTCGCCGCCCTGGACCAGGCACACGACGCCGAAGTCCTCGCCCTGCTTCAGGCAACGGGCGACGAGATCGAGGTAGCGCGCCTCGAACACCCGCAGCATCAGCAGGCCGCCGGGAAAGAGGACCGCGCGCAGCGGAAAGAGCGCCAGGCGGCGCCTTCCCGGCGGGCACGCGGCAGGCGCCTCGGTCGCCTCAGTCACGCGCGTCGAGCTCGCGATGGCGCACCAGCGTCACCTGCCGGCCGGCGAAGCGCCGCGCCAGTGTCTCCACCGCGTAGACCGAGCGGTGCTGCCCGCCGGTGCAGCCGATGGCCACCGTCAGGTAGCTGCGCTGGTCCTCCTCGAACGCCGGCAGCCAGCGCAGCAGGAAGCCCTCGATCTGCTCGAGCATGGCCGCCACCTCGGGTTGCGATTCGAGGTAGCGCGCCACCGACGCGTCGCGCCCGGTGAGCGGGCGCAGCTCGCGGATGTAGTAGGGGTTGGGCAGCACGCGCAGATCGAAGACGTAGTCCGAGTCGAGCGGCACGCCGTACTTGAAGGCGAAGCTCTGGAAGACCAGCGTCAGCGGCGCCTCGCGCGCGCCCACGAGGGAGCGGATCCAGCTGCGCAGCAGCGCCGGGCGCAACTGGCTGGTGTCGATGACGGTGGCGACGCTGCGCAGGTCGGACAGCAGTTCGCGCTCGATCTCGATCGCCTCCACCAGCGCGCGCGCCGAGTCGGACGTCGCCGCGCGCGTCGACAGCGGATGCGGACGGCGCGATTCCGAGAAGCGCCGCACCAGCGCATCGGTGCTGGCGTCGAGGAAGAGGGGGCGCACGTGCAGGCCCTCCTCGCGCAACTGCCGGATCAGGGGCGGCAGCACCGGCAGCGAGGACGCGGTGCGCACGTCCACCGCCACCGCCACGCGGTGCGACTGGCGCCCGTGCTCGAGGCGGATGAAGTCGCGCAGCAGCTCCGGCGGCAGGTTGTCGACGCAGAAGAAGCCCGCGTCCTCGAGCGCGTGCAGCGCCACCGACTTGCCCGAGCCCGAGATGCCCGTGACGAGGACGACCTCGTCGCGCGAGGACACGCCGTCCAGCGCTGCCCATTGCGTCATCGCGCTTCCTTCTCGCCACGCGCGAGCATCGCCTGCGCGTGCGCCGTGCCCGAGAGCGACTCGCCGCCGAGCATGCGCGCGATCTCGGCCACGCGCGCCTCGCCGGCCACGGTGTGCAGCGCGCTCGTCGTCGCACCGGCCTCGCAACCCTTGCTCACCACGAGGTGATGGTCGGCACAGGCGGCGACCTGCGCCAGGTGCGTCACCGCCAGCACCTGGCTCGTGCGGCCGAGCCGCTTCATCAGCGCGCCGATGCTGTCGGCGACCGCGCCGCCGACGCCGCTGTCGACCTCGTCGAAGACGAGCGTCGGCACGGGCGCATCGTCCGCCCCGGCCTCCCCGGCCGCGTCGGCCGGGGCGCCGGCGCGCCGGCTCGTGGCCACCGCCACCGCCAGCGCCAGGCGCGAGAGCTCGCCGCCCGAGGCGACCTTGGCGAGCGCGCGCGGCGAGCTGCCCGCGTGCCCGGCCACGCGCAACTCGACGGCCTCGAGGCCGAAGGCCTGCGGCTCGTCCTGCGGCAGCAGCGCGACCTCGAAGCGGCCGCCGGCCATGCCCAGCGTCTGCATCAGCTGCGTCACCGCGGCCGCGAGCCTGGGCGCGGCGCGCGCGCGTGCTGCGCTCACCGCCTTGGCCTCGACGCGCCAGGCGCCCTCGGCTTCGGTCGCGGCGCGCTCCAGGCCTTCGAGGTCGGCCGCCGCGTCCAGGGCCTGGAGTTCCTGCTTCCACGCGCCCAGCAGCACCGGCAGCTCGGCCGGGCTGCGCCGGTAGCGCCGCGCCAGCTGCACCCAGGCCGAGATCCGCGCATCGAGTTCGGCCAGCCGCCCCGGGTCGGGCTCACGGTGCCCGAGATAGGCGTGCAACGAACGCGCCGCGTCCTGCAGCTGCGCCTGCGCCGAGCGCAGCACCTCGGCGATCGCCTCCACTTCGGCGTCGTAGCGCGCCACGTCGTCGAGCGCGTCGAGCGCACGCGCGAGCAGTGCGTCGGCCGCGGGCTCGCCCTCGCCCACCGCGTCGAGCGCCGCGCGCGCCGCGTCGAGCAGCGCCTGGCCATGCGCCAGGCGCTGGTGCTCGGCCTCCAGCTCGCCCCACTCGTCGGCGCCGGGCGCGAGCTTGTCCATCTCGGCGAGCTGCCAGGCCAGGCGTTCGCGCTCGCGCTCCAGCGTGTCGCGCGCCGCGCGCGCCTGCGCAAGCGCCGCCAGCGCCTCCCGCCAGGCCTGCCAGCGTCCGGCCAGCCGCGCCGGATCGATGCCCGCCTGCGCGTCGAGCAGCGCACGCACCGCGGCCGGCCGCGTCAAGCCCTGCCAGGCGTGCTGGCCGTGGATGTCGACCAGGCTCTCGGCAAGCTCGCGCAGCTGCGCCACCGTCGCCGCGCTGCCGTTGATCCAGGCGCGGCTGCGGCCTTGCGCATCGACCGCGCGCCGCAGCAGCAGCGCGCCCTCCGAGGTATCGAAGCCGCCCTCCTCCAGCCAGGGCAGAAGCTGCGGCGGCAGGTCGAACTCGGCGCTGACCTCGGCGCGCGGCGCGCCCTCGCGCACCAGCGTGGCGTCGGCACGGCTGCCCAGCGCCAGCTGCAGCGCCTCGACGAGGATGGACTTGCCCGCGCCGGTCTCGCCGCTGAGCACCGTGAAGCCGGGCTCGAGCGCGAGTTCGAGCCGGCGCACGAGGACGACGTCGCGAAGGGCCAGGCGGCGCAGCATGAGCGCAAGCGGGCTAGACCACGCCCTCGTACCAGCGCAGCTTGCGCCGCAGCGTGGCGTAGTAGCTCCAGCCCGGCGGATGCAGGAAGCAGGCCTTGTGCTGCGAGCGCCGCACGCGCACCTGATCGCCGTGCAGAAGGCTGGCGATGCTGTGCATGTCGAAGTTGGCCGAGGCGTTGCGGCCGGCGACGATCGTGATGCGGATCTCGCCGACGTCCGGCAGCACGATGGGCCGGTTGCTCAGCACGTGGCTGGCGATCGGCACCAGCACCCAGCCGGCGATGCCCGGGTGCAGGATGGGCCCGCCGGCCGACAGCGCGTAGGCCGTGCTGCCGGTGGGCGTGGCCACGATCAGGCCGTCGGCGCGGATGTTGGCGACGAAGTCCTCGCCGATGTCGATGCGCAGCTCGACCATGCTGGCCGTCGCGCCGCGCGAGACGACGACATCGTTGAGCGAGAGTCCGTCGAAGATCGGTTCGCCGTCGCGCCAGACCTGGCTCTCGAGCATGGCGCGGTACTCCTCCTCGTAGTCGCCGGCGACCAGCGAGCGCAGTGCGTCGCGGTACTGGCCGTGCGGCACGTCGGTGATGAAGCCCAGCCGGCCCTGGTTGATGCCCACCAGCGGCAGGTTCTGGCGCGCGAGCTGGCGTGCGATGCCGAGCATGGTGCCGTCGCCGCCGACGACGACGCACAGGTCGCAGCGCTGCCCGAGCTGCTCCACCGGTACGGCGTCGAAGTCGGCAACGCCCGTGGCCTCCGCGGTCTCGCGTTCGAACGAGACCTCCATGCCCAGCCCGAGCAGAAAGTGCGCCAGTTCCTCCAGCATCGGGCGAATCCCGTGGGCCTGGTACTTGCCGACGATCGCTGCGTGGCGAAAGCGCTTGGACATGGTGCGCGGCATTAGACCATAGGGCCCGGGCGAACGAGGCTGGAACAGGCCGCGTCGGCCTTGCGTAGCCGCGCAGTCGGCCAGAGCCGCAGCTGATACGATGCAGGGTATGCGAGTCGCTTGCGCGAGATCAATGGCGCGGCGTCCGATCTCGGCAGCATTGCCGCAGACGGAGCGAATCACCACGGCAACCCTAACCAGAGGAAAACTGTCATGTCGGACTCATCAAGCCGTACCGCCCGGGCGCACCCGGTGTCGCTGGCCGGAGCGAGGTGGGTGGGCCGATGGCGCACCCGTGTTTCACTGGTCGCCGCGATGCTGCTGGTGCTGGCGGGGCCGCAGGCGGCCGCAGCGCCGGTAGCGCTGAGTGGCCCCATCATCGCCACCACCACCACCCAATGCGCGCCCTGGTGCGGCGGGCTGCTGTCAGGGGCCGACGCCGAGATCGATGCCGACAGCGGGCTGGCCAACGGGCAGTTCAGGGGCAGCGCCTTCGGCTGGACCTCGGCAGAGGTGGCTGGGGGCGGCTGGTTTGGCAAAACAGCGGCTGCCACCGCAACGGCCGAGTGGTGGGCCGCGGTACATGCGCCGGACGATCATGATGGCGATCCGTTCAATCTCTACTTCGACTGGAATCTGTGGCTCTTCGCAAACCACGACGCGATGCTGGGTCAGGCCGTGGGCGGTGCGGAGATGACCGTCAGGTGGTACGAATGCCGGCCGTGGCCGACCGGGCCTGGCTGCTCCTCGTTCCTGACGTTCGAGAAGAAGCGTGTCTACAACGACTCGATTTCAGCGCAAGAGACCTGGGACCTGGGCCTGTACAACAGCAACATGTCCTACGGCCGTCTGAACGTCCTGTTCACCGTGGGCGGCGCTGTATCGACCACGCCCATACTCGGCGTTTACGCTACCGCCAGCGACGTTGCAACCTTCGGCTTCACCCTGAGGGCCGATGACGGCCTGCCACCACCGCAGCCGACGGTTCCGGAACCCGGTACGTTGAGCGCCGCCCTGGCCGCCATGGGTGTGCTGGGTCTGCTGCGCCGCCGCCGCGCGAGCCCGGCACGGAGCTGAGCGGCGATTCGCCGGCTCCGGCGCCGGAGCGCAATCGCCTCGTGACGGACATAGCGGGCGGCAGGGCCCGTTGCAGGGACACGCGCAGCCAGCGCGCCGCTCCGACCGCGGACGGTCGCGCGCGGGCACGGTCGGCACGCCAAGCCGGCCAATGGCGAGCGGCCGTCGTCGGCGTTGGAGCTTCGCGGCAGCGGCAGGAACGCTTGCCCGAAGGCCGGGCCGATCGTGTCCAGGCCAACTCGCGCTGGTCGCCGCGCGCCGGCCTCGAGCCTGCAGCGGCGACCGCGAGCACGCCCGTTCGTAGAATGGGCGGCATGCTGGACGATCGCGCCAAGACGCTGCTCAAGGCCCTGGTCGAGCGCTACATCGCCGACGGCCAGCCCGTGGGCTCGCGCACCTTGTCGCGCGCCTCGGGGCTCGAGCTCTCGGCGGCGACCATCCGCAACGTGATGGCCGACCTCGAGGAGCTTGGCCTCATCGCCAGCCCGCACACCAGCGCCGGGCGCGTGCCCACCGCGCGCGGCTACCGGCTCTTCGTCGACACCATGCTCACGGCGCAGCCGCTGAACCTGGACGAACTCGCGCGCGTGGCGCCCGAGGTCGCCGCGGCGCGCCAGCAGCTGCATCCGGACCAGCCGCAGCGCGTCATCGCGCAGGCCGCGCAGATGCTCTCCAGCCTCTCCAGCTTCGTCGGCGTCGTCACCGCGCCGCGCAAGGCCGGCGTCTTCCACCACATCGAGTTCCTGCGCCTGGGCGAGCGCCGCGTGCTCGTCATCCTCGTCGCACCCGACGGCGACGTGCAGAACCGCGTCATCATGACCGCGCGCGACCACTCGCAGCGCGAGCTGGCCGAGGCCACGAGCTACCTCAACAGCCACTACGCCGGGCTGTCGATCGAGGAGGTGCGCGAGCGCCTCAAGCACGAGATCGAGGCCCTGCGCGCCGAGATCGCCACGCTCATGCAGGCCGCGGTGCAGGCCGGCACCGACGCCCTCGCCGAAAGCAGCGAGAACCTCGTCGTCAGCGGCGAGCGCAACCTGCTGGGCGTGCAGGACTTCGGCAACGACCTGGGCAGCCTGCGCCGGCTCTTCGACATGTTCGAGCACAAGACCGAGCTCATGCGGCTGCTCGACACCTCCAGCCGCGCCGAAGGCGTGCGCATCTACATCGGCGGCGAGAGCCAGGTCGTGCCCTTCGAGGAGCTCTCGGTCGTCACCGCCCCCTACGAGGTCGACGGCCGCATCGTCGGCACCCTGGGCGTCATCGGCCCCACGCGCATGGCCTACGAGCGCATGATCCAGATCGTCGACATCACCGCGCGCCTGGTAGGCAACGCCCTGTCGACCAAGTAGCCGCCGCGCCCCGGCTCGCTGCGCGAGCGCGCAAAGCCTGCACGACACCCCACTCCGTAGAATCCCGCGCGCCGGCGCATGCCGCACCCGGGGCCGTTCGCTCGGGTGGTTGGAGCGGCGGACTCGTGAGCGCCTTGTTTTCGGGGGCCGTTAGCTCAGTTGGTTAGAGCAGCGGACTCATAATCCGTTGGTCGCTGGTTCAAGTCCAGCACGGCCTACCACCGAAGCAGGCGCCACCCTGAAGTCCCAGCACCATCCGAACCCATTTCGCCGCTCCATCGATGACGAGTTGCTCGTAGGCGGCGGCATACCACGGATGTCGTAGCTGCGCCATCGCGCAGGGTGAGCACGCCCAGGCACCCACGACGCGCTCGGAACCGACTATTCCAACGCCATCGCGATCCGCGCCAGCACGTCGAGAATGGCCGGTACGCGTTCCACGTTTGCGGCGCTGTCCAGGCCGCAGCCGACCTCGTAAGTCAACTGATCGTCCCTGACCCAGGCGCGTTCGAACCAGCCGCCTCGTTGCCAGTCGATGAGGGTGCGCCGGATGTCCGGCGCCAGTGCGCGTGCGACCTTGTCTCTGTCGTTCGTCCGAACGATGAACCAGCGGTCGAACTCGGGATCACCCACTTCGACGTCGTTGACCAGTCTGGCCCCCAAGCCGGAGCGCTGGGGGTACAGCTCAAAGGTCGTCGCCGTCCTCAGCGCAAGATGGACGCGGATATACGGACTGGTGCCCTCGGAGCCATAGGTGGCGAACCTCGAGATCGTGCATGCCCGCCCCTTGAACGTTCCCGTCAACGGTCTGGACGCTGGCTGGGCGTTCAGCGTCTTCGCGAGCGCTTCGAGAGCCACCGCCGCGGCGGCCTGATCCGCCTTGGAGCGACGTAACAGCCATACAGCGCCGACCCCGAGGGCGAGGAAAAGCAGGGCGATGCCGAGCAGGATGCCCATATCGCAACCAAGCGCGCGCGAACGCCGCGATCGTGAGAGTTCTGCCTGAATGTGGCGAGAGTATCGCAGTGGCGATGCGCCACCCATCGCTCGAACACACCGGTGGTGGCCAGAAACTCGGCGAAGAACACCAACTGGCCGTTCGGCGTGGCCGAAGCCCCCTCGTCCCAGCGCACGTGCATGCGCCCGCCCAGCGTGTCCACCGCCTGCGGCACCGCGGCCACAGCCTCGGCCGCCAAGGCCACCTCGCTCTTGCATTTGCTCTCACCCATCGGGTGAGTGTGCCAATCTCCCAGAAACCCGCGCCAGTGTTTGATCAGCGGGCGATCGCGAGGGGGGGAACTGCCGGATTTGGGTTCAGTGTTTGCGCGGCTGCACCCGCACGCCGTCGGCCACCGCTGGTGGCGGGTAGATCAGGACCTCGGCGCCGGCATCCAGCCCGGCGGTGATCCAGGCGTGGCGCGGGTTGCGGCCGCCGAGCTGCACCGGGCGCAGCCGCGCGCGGCCCCGGTCGACGACGAAGACTGCGAACCCGGGCGACGCGCCGTGGCCTTCGGGCGGCAGCGGGAAGACCGCGCTGACCGGCACCCGCAGCGCGTCGTCGACGCGCTGCGTCAGGATCGCCACGCCGACGCGAAAGCCGTCGCCCAGCGCCTGCCAGCGCTCGCGCGGCGAGACGATGTCGATGCGCACGTTGACGCGCTGCTCCTCGACCCCCAGCGCCGAGATCTTGGTGAAGCCCGAGGGCTCGACCAGGAGCACGCGGCCAGCCAGGTCGCCGGCCCCACCCCAGTGCCCGATGCGCACCTCGCTGCCCGGCGCGGCGCGCAGCGCGTCGGCTGTCAGCAGCTCGGCGACGATTTCGAGCTGCGCGGTGTCGCCGATCTCGAGCAGCGGCGTGCCCGGCGCCACCGTGCCCTCGCTGGCGTGCAGCACACGCAGCACGCGTCCGTCGATCGGTGCCGCGACCGCGAAGGCCTGCGGCGCCTCGGCGCCGGGCCGCGTGGCGTCGAGCGCGGCGCGCGCCATCGCCAGCTCCTGCTCGGCGACGCGGCGGCCGGCGTCGGCGGCGGCGAGCTGCTGGCCAGCGGCCTGCAGCGCCAGCCGGTCGGCCTCGGCGCGCCCGGGCGAGACGAATCCCTGCGCCTCGAGCTGCGCGCTGCGATCGGCCTCGCTGCGCGCCAGCGCCTGCGCGACACGCGCCGCCTCGGCCTGGCGCGCCGCGCGCTGCACGCCGGCGCGCGCGGCCTCGACGCGCGCGGCCAGCTCGCGCCGGGTGCGCTCGTCGAGCAGCGGCGCCGGGGTCGGCGCGAGCGTGGCGACGACCTCGCCGGCGCGTACCGCGTCGCCGGCGTGCAACGCGATGCGCACGAGCCGGCCGGCCAGCGGCGCGGAGACGACGTAGCGGTCGCGCAGCGCGGTACGGCCCTCCTCGTCGATCGTGATCTCGAACAGGCCGCGGTCGGCGCGCGCGGTCTCGACCGTCACCGGGCGCGGCGCGAAGGCCCAGGCCAGCAGGGCGACGAGGGCAACGCCGCCGGCCAGCGCGGCAATCAGGGGTTTGGTCTTCATCGTGGATTAGCGGACAGGTCGGGTCCCGAGGCGAATGCCGCGGCGCGACGCGCCGGTGCCGCGCGCGCATGGGCGGCGCGAGGCGGGCGGGGCAGGGCGATCGAAGCCGATCATTCGCGCGTCTTGAGCGCCGCCACCATGTCGAGCCGGTCGATGCGCCGGCGCACGACCAGCGCGCTGGCCGCACCAGCTGCGACGATGGCGATCGCGGCCCAGGCGTAGGTGCGCGGCAGGATGACGATGGGGAAGAAGAACTGGTCGCTCTTGAGTGCGCCGATCAGCGCGTGCACCAGGCCCCAGCCGGCGAGCATGCCCAGCGGCAGCGCGACTGCGATCACCAGCGCCATCTCGCCCAGGAGCAGCGCCGAGACCTCAGTGCGCGTGAAACCCAGCACACGCAGACTGGCCAGCTCCCAGGCCCGCTCGGCGAGCGCGATGCGCGCGTTGTTGTAGACGACGCCGACCGCGATGACGGCGGCGAACGCGGTCAGCACCCCGCTCATGATGCGGATGTTGCGCGCGCTGATCTCTTCCATGTTGCGCAACAGGCTGGCCTTGCTGAAGGCGCCGACGACGCGCGGCATCTCGCGCGTGGCGGCCAGCAGCGCCGGCTCGCGGTCGGCGTCGATCTTCAGCACGAAGCCGCTGGACAGGTCGCCGTCGCCGAGCAGCCGGTTGAGCAGGCGGCGGTCGATGTACGCGTTCAGCCCCATCATCTCGCGCACCTTGGCGTCGACGGTCAGCGTCAGCGTGCGCGCGCGGCCCTCCAGGATCTCGGCCTGCACCCGGTCGCCCACGCGCAGGCCGAGCTTGTCGGCCAGGCGGTCGGTCAGCACCAGCCCCTGGCCGACGGGGTCGGTCGCGCGGCCGTCGACGTCGAGGATGCGGTAGAGCTCGGGCTGCGTCGCGTAGCCCTTGATCTGGGTGCGCTCGCGCCGGTGGCCGTTGACGAGCGTGGCCTCGACGTAGCGCGACGACTCGACCATCGTCACCCCCGGCAGCCGCGCCAGCTCGCCGGCCGCACGGTCGCTCGTCGCCTTCAGCGTCCAGACCGAGACGTCGAAGCGCATCGAGCGGTTGAACTGGGTGTCGACGAGGGTGTCGACCGCGTCGCGGAAGAAGTTGCCCAGCACGACGATCGCCACCGCCGCCGCCACGCCGCCGGCCGCCAGCAGCGTGCGCCAGGGCCGGCGCTCCATCTGGCGCAGGATCATGCGCAGCACCGTCGGCAACCTCGTCAGGCCCATGCGCTCGAGCAACGTGGGCCGGTAGCGCCCCGGGGCAGGCGGGCGCATCGCCTGCGCCGGCGCCAGCCGCACGGTCGAGGCGATCGCGCCCAGCGTGCCGGCCAGCGCCGTCAGCACGCTCAGGCCCGCGGCGACCCACACCAGCGAGGGCTCCAGGATGTGGTCGAAGCGCGGGAAGCGGAAGAACTCGGCGTACAACCCCAGCATCATCGTGCCCAGCCACTTGCCCAGCGCCACGCCGATCGCGAGCCCGAGCGCCACGATCACGCCGACGAGCTGCAGATAGTGGCGCGCGATCGCGCGGTTGGCGTAGCCCAGCGCCTTCAGCGCCGCGATCTGCTCGCGCTGCGTCGCCACCAGGCGCGAGACGACGACGTTGAGCAAGAAGGCTGCGACGGCGAGGAAGATCGCCGGCATGATGGTGCCCAGCACGCGCTGCTCGGCGATCTCGGTGGCGAGCATCGAGTGCGAGACCTGGTCGTCGCGGCCGTGCGCGAGGCTGGCGCCGTAGGGCGCGAGCGCGCGCGTCAGCGCGTCCACCACCGCGCGCTCGCTGGCGTGCGGCGCGAGCTTGACCGCGACCCGGTTGAACGCGCCGCGCATGTCCCAGGCGGCGTCCATCGCGTCGCCGTCGATCCAGAAGACGCCGAAGCCGCGCCGGTCGGGCGAGCCGAAGCTGCCGGCGAAGACGTACTCGGGCGACAGCGCGAGCGCCGCGACCTGCAGCGTCCGCAGCCGGCCGTTGACCAGCGCCTGCAGCCGGTCGCCCGGCGTCAGGCCGTGCGCGAGCGCGAAGTTCTCCGACACCCATGCCGGCAGCGCCCCGTCGGCCAGCGCCGGCCCGGGGCCGTCCTCGGTGCGGCCGCCGCGCAGCGAGACGCGGTTCATCGCCAGCGGCCGCTCGCGCGGCACGCCGATGAGCTGGCCGATGATGGGGTCGGTGACGTCGGCGATCTCGATGCGTACCGCGTGCTCGGCCGTGACCTGCACGTCGGCCACGCCGGGCAGCGCGCGCAGCTCGTCGACGACCGCGCGCGGCGCGCGCTCGACGGCGGCGAAGACGTCGGCGAAGGCGCCGCTGGCGTAGAAGCTGTCGCGCGCGTGCTCCAGCGAGTCGACCGCCGACAGCGTCGTCACGTAGCCCGCCACCCCGCTGCCGACGACGAGCGCGATCGTCAGCGCCTGGCTCCACAGCAGCCGCAGGTCGCGCAGCAGCTTGATGTCCAGCGCCTTCATCGCCCGCACGCTACCAGTGCAGCTCGGCCGGGCTGATCTTGCGCGCGTTGCGATCGATGCCCGCCAGCCGGCCGTCGCCCAGGTGCAGCACCCGGTCGGCCATGCCGGCGATGGCGGCGTTGTGCGTGATCACCATCGTCGTGGTACCGATCTCGCGGTTGACCTGCTCGATGACCTCCAGCACCAGGCGGCCGGTCTGGACGTCCAGCGCGCCGGTGGGCTCGTCGCACAGCAGCAGGTCGGGGCGCTTGACGATCGCGCGCGCGATCGCCACGCGCTGCTGCTCGCCGCCGGAGAGCTGGGCCGGGAAGTGGTCGCGGCGCGGCGCCAGCCCGACCCTCGCGACGGCCTCGTCGATGTCCATCGGATCCTCGGCGATGTCGGTCACCAGCGCCACGTTCTCGCGCACCGTCAGGCTGGGAATCAGGTTGTAGAACTGGAATACGAAGCCGACATGCTCGCGCCGGTACGCGGTCAGTGCCGCCTCGCCGGCGCCGCTGAGCGTCTTGTCGCGGAACTTCAGCGTGCCCGAGGTCGGCACGTCCAGCCCGCCGAGGATGTTCAGCAGCGTGGACTTGCCGCTGCCCGACGCGCCGAGCAGGACGATGAACTCCCCTTGCGCGACGTCGAGGTCGACGTCGCGCAGCGCGACGACCTCGACCTCGCCCGTGCGGTAGACCTTGGTCAGGCCGCGCGCGACCAGCACCGGTGCGGCGGCCGGCGACTCGACCGGTTGCGCCAGCATGGGGCCGGATTGTCGAGCCGCGACCTTGCGCCGGCTTTACTTCGGTCAACCGTGCCGATCGCTGCCCGGCCGCGTCCGTGGCAGCTTCGCTCCTGGCCCGGTGGTGCTCCGGGCAAGCCGGGCGCGAGGCATCGAGACGCGCCGCGGGCTACGATGGCGACCGCTGCGACCGCGCGCGACCTTCGCACCGGCCACCACGCCACCCTCGACGGGCGCCTGGGCCCGCTCCGATCCTGGAGCCATGACGATGCCGCTACCCCGCCTGCCCGCCCTGGCGACCCCGTCGGCGCGCCGCGTTTCCAGACGAGTACGACCTCGCCGTCATCCCGCATGTGCCGGTGCGGCAGTGGTTGCTGTCGCTGCCGATCCCGCTGCGCGTGCTGCTGGCCGCGCAGCTCGAACTGGTCACGCCGGTGCTGCAGGTGGTGCAGCGCGTGGTCGCGCGTCATCTGCTGGAGGCTGCCGGGCTGAAGTCTGAGGACGGCCACGGCGGCGCGGTCACGCTGATCCAGCGCTTGGGGTCGGCCGCCAAGCTCAACATTCACCGGCACGGCCTGGTGCTGGACGGCGTGTACCGGTGTGGTGCCGATGGCGAGGCGCAGTTCGTCGTCAGTGGGCGCGCCCACTGACGAGGTGCATGCGCTGCTGCAGACCCTCATCGCGCGGCTCATGAAGATGCGCACGCGCCGGAGCGTGCTGGTCGAGGACGGGGGCGCCAGCCGCTGTGCGCCGACATCGACGGTTTCAGCCTGCACGCCGCGGTGCGGGTCGAGGCGGACGACCGCGAGCGGCTGGAGCAGCTGTGCCGCTTCATCACGCTGCCGGCGCTGCCGGACGAACCCGTAAAGCTCAACGATGCGGGCCAGGTGGAGCTGAAGCTCGAGACGCCAGGTGCGTGTGCAGGCCCAGCGCACGCGCGCGCTCGAGCAGCCGCACGGCGTGCAGCTCGCCGCTCTCGTACATCTCCATCATGAGGCCCGAGCCGCCGACGAACTCGCCGCCCACGTACAGCTGCGGGATGGTCGGCCACTGCGCATAGTCCTTGATGCCCTGGCGGACCTCGTCGTCCTCCAGGACGTTGAAGGTGGCCACGTCCCTGGCGCCGGCGGCCTTCATGATCTGGATCGCGCGGCCGGGCCCCCGCGTGCACCCCCGCGTTCGCGGGGAGCGCAGGCGCGCCGGGCGCCGCCGGCGCCGGTTGTGCAACGGTTTTGCAACGCTGCCGGCGGCTCAATCGGTTCCGACGACAACGCAGCGCCCGACACGGGCGAACCCGAGGGACCGATGAAGACCGAAGCGAAGGCCGCGATGCTGCTGGCGCCGCCGCCGGCCGATGCTGCCGTCGCCTACTGGGGCACGCTGCCCACCCATGACGGCAGCCGCATCTACCAGTGGCATGTCGCCGACTGGATCGCGCACGCCTTCAACGACGGCGACACCACCGTCAGCACCTCGATCACGATGTTCTTCACGCAGTGCTTCGGGGGCAACTGGCTGGCCAGCTTCAACGCCACCCCCTTCGAGGCCCAGCTCTATGGCTTGTACGACCGCTGGCGCTTCACCGAAGCCACCGTGGCCTCGGCGGACAGGGCCGGCGACCTCAGCTACTACAACGGTTACCACCGCTCCGCAGCGGCGGCCTTCTCGCCGTACACGAGCGCCGCCGGGGTGCACGACCAGGGCATCTTTGGCGCCTGTGCCCAGGAGACGCCGTTGATCCAGGGCGATGCCGACCGGCGGATCGGCTGGTCGCAACTGGGCCTGGGCAACACCTTCGTGCTGGCCTACGCCGGGAGGCCGGAGTCGCTGGACTGGGACGACCTGCGCGACATCCACGACGCCACGCGCAACCGCAGCGGGGTCAGCGCGGTCTTCCTGGGCGGTGCCGGGGACGCCAGCAGCGCCGGCATGGTCGGCGCGGAACTGCGTGCGGCCACGGCGTCCAGGCTGGAGGCGACGATCTTCGAGATCGGCGCCCATCTGCGTGCCGGTTCCTTCGACACCTTCGGCTTCTTCGCCACCGACCACGGCGGCCTGGCCACCGTGGACGTCGCGCCGGCGGTGCTGTTGCCGGGCGCGCTGCGCCGCGTCGTGCTGCGCAACACCACCGGGCAGACCTTCGAGTTCGACTGGATCGCGCTGTCGCCCGGCGACGTGGCGCGCCCGCAGGGCATCCCGGCGATCCCCGAGCCTGGGACCTGGGCGCTCATGCTCTGCGGCCTGGGCGTCGTCGGCCGGCTTGGACGGCGTCGCCTGCGCGAACCCTCGGCTACCCCATGAAGCTGCATCGACCCCATTCCAACAACCGCTTGCACGATGCCCATGACATGAACATCATCCGAACGATCGCCGACCTGCCGCCAGCACCTGGCGCACACGCCCTCGGCGGCGGCACCCGCGCGCTGCCGGTGGCCAGGGGCAGGCACTGGCTGCTGCCCGCGACGCGCATCGTGCGCATGGTCGGTGCGCTGCTGCTGGGTGCCGCCGCGGTCAGCGCGGCCCGAGCCGACTTAGCGATCGGCCAGCGACCGCCGGCGCTGCTGGAGTACGCCACACCCACGCCCCAGCTGTCCTCGGGCGCGGTGGCGCTGAGCGACTTCAAGGGCAGCCGGCGCACGACCACCTGCGACGACAACTGGTCGTTCTGGTCGTGCCGCGAGCGGTACACCGACGCCGGCGAGGACCGCACGCAGCGCGCCGACGACGGCATCGCGGCCGCGGAACGGCGAACCGGCGTGTTCCCGCGTGTCGACCACACGCATGCCGAGTCGTGGGCTCGTGCACGCAGCGGCTTCGGCAGCAACCGCGCCGAGGCCCATGCGGTCACCTCGTTCCTCTGGACCGAGACTCGCGTCAACCACGCATGGGATCCGACGACCTTCACCATCGAGGGCACATCGAGTGCCTGGGCCTTCGCCGACAGCCTGTGGAGCGAGGTCCTCGTCCCGGATGCCGACGGGCCGATCGCGCTGGCGTTCGTGCTGCGCCAGCACGGCACGGTGAGCCCCCCCGTGGACGTAGGAATGCCCGGGCCGTTCGTTCCCTACTGGGACGACGGCGAGGGCGCGCTCGAAGTGCAGCTCTTCAACCTGGACACCATCGTCACCTACGACCTCGGCGACGGCCACTATGTCGACGGCCCGGCGTTGGTCGCAGCGGACAGCCTGGTCCGCGACTGGACCGACGGTGCGGGCAGCGACCACTTCCAGCTGAGCTTCGACGCGCTGGCCGGCACGCGCTATGCGTTGGTGTCTCGGCTGACGCTGTCCGCCTACAACAACGCACGCATCGACATGTACGGCACCGCCGAGCTCGAACGCATCCTCGTCGCGCCAGGGCAGTCGCTCGCATTCGCCAGCGGGACGGCCTACACCGTCAGCGTCGTGCCCGAGCCTGCGGCCTGGGCGCTGATGCTCGGCGGCCTGGGCGTCGTGCTGCGGCGTGCCGCCGGCCGCGCGCGGCGGCCCGGTCCGGCCGCCTGAGCCGAGCCGGCCGTCATCGACACCTCCCCCAAGGCTGCAACACCACACCGCAGCCGGGGCGGCGTCGCGCGACTCGTCAGCGCGGCGCGATCGGAATCAGGGTCGACACTGACAGCGAGGTCGCCCGCGAGCGTCATGGGCGACGAAGGGCCTACCAAAGCCGCCATACGCGACGTCACGCTCGCCAGAACCAGGCACCTCGAACCGCCGCAGGACCGCCACAGGTCGACCTCGAGGGCGTTTGAAAACACCATGCGCCGGGTTTGCCAATCCGCGCCGTGAATGAACATCATCCATGCCGTGAGGACTCTTCCCCGCCTGGTGGACGACGCGCTCGCCGCGCGGCTGCGCGTGATGCCGGCCGTCGTGCTCACCGGCGCGCGGCAGACAGGCAAGAGCACCCTGGTCGAGAAGCTCGTACCGGGCGAACGGCGCTACCGCTCGCTCGACGACTTCGACGTGCGCGATGCGGCGCGCCGCGACCCTGAGGCCCTGCTGGGCGGCGCCGATCCGCTGACGCTCGACGAGGTCCAGCGCGAACCCCTTCCTTCACGGGGCCCCGGCGATCCTCGGGCACCGACACCCGGGATGACCTGGAAGGCAGTCCCGAGCAGGCCGGTGAGCGCGTGCCCGACCGTGCTGGTGACGCTGCCGAGGAAGGCCACGGCGGCGACCGCCGCCATGTAGTCGCCGGAGCCGTGGATGGCTGCCGCGGCGTTGAAGATGCCGAACAGGCTGTCGGCGTTCTGGTAGGCGCAGATCTCCCACATGCGTCGCTCCTCGGGGGGCGTGGATCCTGAAGCGATGTGCCGAAGGCGTCGGGCCGGAACGACCTCAAAGGCACGGTGATATCGGCATCACGAGAAGTGCGGAAGTCCTGCCGAGGGCTGGCACACGCCATCGGTTGCACGCGGTGGAGGGCCATCTTCTTGCCCCCACAAGCCCGACCGACGGGCGAAGCCAAGAGCAGGGTGATCCTGAGACGGTGGAGGTCTCCCATCGAGCCCTGTGCATGCCGTGCACGCCAAGCGGCGCAAACGCTGGCTCGGCCGCGGCCGCGCCGCGGTCCCGGTCAGGCTGGGTCCTCGGCCTGGGACGGCGCACTCATGGTCGGCACCCGGCCCGCGCCTTGCAGCACCAGCGCCAGCATCTGGTCGGCGGCGGTCTCCACGTCCAGCGTGCCGATGCCGGCCAGGTAGCGCGCGGCGTGGTGCTCGATGCCACCGAAGACCATGTCGCGCAGCAGGCGCACCGGTGTGTCCGGCCGCAGCTCGCCGGTGCGCACCCCTTCCTCGAGCGCCAGGCGCAGGAAGGCGGTGTAGCGCTGGTTGAGTCCGCCGACGATGCGGCTGAACTCGGGGTCGCCGGTGCGCAGCTCGCGGATGATCAAGCGCATCAGGCCGGGGCTGTCGCGCAGCGAGCGCAGGTGGGCGGCGATCAGGTAGCGCAGCCGGCTGCGCACGGAGGCGATCTGCCGCACTTCCCGCTCGAGTTCGTCGAGCTTGCGGCTGTACCAGTCGGACACCACCCGCGCCACGAGTTCGCGCTTGGACTTGAAGTAGCGGTAGACGTTGCCTTCCACCACGCCTGCGCGTTGTGCCACGTCGGCCATGGTGGCCGCGTCGTAGCCGAGCTGGCAGAACACCTGCTCGGCAGCAGCCAGGATGCCTTCGTAGCGTTCGGCCTTGGGCAGACGCTTGCGCGCCGGCGCAGCCGGGGATCGGACCCGTGCGGGCATGGACAACGGCAGACGGTGCGGTGGGGACTGGGCGCTCAGCGAGGCGGCAGACGGAACGCGCCGTCGAGCCGGATGCACTCGCCGTTCAGGTAGGCATTCTCGACGATGGTGCAGCACAGGCTGGCGATCTCGTCGGGCTGGCCGAAGCGCTTGGGGAACTGGAAGTCCGCGGCGATGCGATCGACCACGCCGGCAGGCAGGCTCTGCAGCATCGGCGTCCAGAAGGCGCCGGGCGCGATCGCGTTCACGCGGATGCCCAGCGGCGCCAGCTCGCGCGCGGCCGGCAGGCTCAACCCGACGACGCCGGCCTTGCTGGCGCTGTAGGCGCTCTGCCCGACCTGGCCGTCGAAGGCAGCGCCCGAGGCGATGTTGACGACCACGCCCCGTTCGCCGTCGGCGTCGGGCGGGTTCTCGCGCATGGCCTGCACGCAGTGGGACATGACATGGAAGGTGCCGGCCAGGTTGACCATCAGCGTGCGGCGGAAGCGCTCGCCCGCGCTGGCGCGGCCTTCGCGGTCGAGGATGCGCAGCGGGCTGACGATGCCGGCAAAGTTGAAGCAGGCGTGCAGCGCGCCGAAGTGCGCGCGCCCCTGCGCCACCGCCGCGGCAACCTGCGCCTCGTCGGCGATGTCGACGGCGGCAAAGAGCACCCGCTCGGCGCCCAGCTCGGCGGCCAGCGAGCTGCCGGCCTGCGCGTTGTGGTCCAGCACCAGCACGCGCGCGTCGTGCGCGCGCAGCAGGTAGCGCACCGCGCCCTCGCCCAGGCCCGAGGCGCCTCCGGAGACGACGACCGTCTTGCCCGCGAGCTTCATGCCGCGCGCCCGTAGACGCCGATGTGCGCGCAGGACTCCTCGACGCCCCAGATGCCGCCACCGTTCTCCTGGATCGCGTGGCGCGCGCCTTCGACCTGGCGCGGGCCGCACTCCCCGCGCAGCTGGCCGACGAGCTCGAACACCTGCCCGAGCCCGGTGGCGCCGATCGGATGGCCCTTGCTCTCCAACCCGCCCGAGGGGTTGATCGGGATGCGCCCGCCCAGCGTGGTGGCGCCGGACTCGGCGAAAGCACCGCCTTCGCCCAGCGCGCAGAAGCCCAGGTTCTCGCTTTGCATCAGCTCGCCCATCGCGGTGGCGTCGTGCACCTCGGCGACGTGGATGTCCTCGGGCCCGAGGCCGGCGGCGGCGTAGGCATCGGCCGCGGCCAGGCGCGTGAGGTGGTGCTCCAGGTCGTCGCCATCGCGCGCGCTGGCCGTGCGCAGCACGCTGGCCAGCACCACCACCGCGCGCGAACGATCGGCGCGCAGCCGCCGGAAGCCTTCCTCGTTGCACAGCAGCGCCGCGGCGGCGCCGTCGGAGATCGGCGAGCACATCGGCAGCGTCAGCGGGTAGGTGATGGGCGGCGCAGCGAGCACCTCCTGCACCGTCATCGCCTGGCGGAACTGGGCGCGTTCGTTGGCACAGGCGTGGCCGCGGTTCTTCGAGGCGATCGCGGCCAGCTGCCGCTGCGTGATGCCGAAGCGGCGCTCGTACTGGCGCGCGAAGGACGCGTAGACGTCCATGAACGGGCTGTACTGGCTGGGCGAGGTGCTGCCCGGTGGCGGCGTCACGCCCTCGCCCAGCGCGAGGATGGTGCGGTGGTTCTGCGCGGGCGTCTGCACGTCCCAGGCGGCGTCGAAGATGCCGAAGCGCCGCGCGCGGTCCTCGGTGTACATCTTGTCGCTGCCCACGGCCAGCGCCACGTCGCAGGCGCCGGAGCGCAGGTAGTGGTAGGCCATGTGCAGCGCCGTGCTCGCGGTGGCGCAGGCATTCTCGACGTTGAACATCGGGATGCCCTGCAGCCCCAGCGGCAGCAGCGCCACCTGCGCGCCCACCAGGTGCTGACCCTCGAGGTAGCCCTGCGCGCAGTTGCCGTAGAAGGCGGCGCGCACGTCGGCCACGGTGCAGCCGGCGTCGCGCAGCGTGTCCTGCACGGCCCAGGCCACCAGCTCCTTGACCGAGCGCGCCGGGTGGCGGGTGAAGGGCGTCATGCCGACGCCGACGATGTAGATGTTGTCCATGGATCTCGGGGCTGTCTGGTGCGGCGGGGGGCTCGCCTGGCGCTCTTCACGCCGTGCCGTTCGCGGGGTTGCAGGGTCCTAGCGGCCAACGTAGACCGGCTCGCGCTTCTCGACGAAGGCACTGGTGCCCTCGCGCATGTCCTGCGTACGCATGTGCGCGCGCAGCTCGAACAGCTCCTGGCGCAGCGCGTCGGCCAGCGGCTTGTCGGCGCTCGTGTCGGCCAGGTGCTTCAGGCGTGCCAGCAGCAAGGGGCTCTTGCGTGCCAGCGCTTCGGCGAGCGCCTGCACACGCCCGGCCAAGGCCGCGGGCGGCACCAGCTCGTTGACCAGGCCCCAGGCCTGCCACTGCGCCGCCGGCTGCAGCTCGCCGGTGAACAGCAGCTGCTTGGCCACGTTCAGCGGCAGCCGCCGCGGCAGCAACGCGGCCGAGCCGCCGCCTGGGAAGATGCCGTAGTTGGCGTGGCCGTCGCCGAGCGTGGCGGTGTCGGCGGCGATCACGAGGTCGCAGCACAGCAGCAGCTCGAGCCCGCCGCCTACGGCAACACCGTTGACGGCGCCGATCAGCGGCTTGCGCAGCGCGCGCACGGCAGCGAAGCAGCGCGCCACCGTGTCGATGTAGTCCTCCTCGCCGGCGGCCACGGCACGACCACCGGCGACGACGTCGTGCTGCAGTGCCTTGATGTCGCCGCCGGCGCAGAAGGCGCGGCCGGTGCCGGTGAGCACCACCACGCGCACCGCCGGGTCGGCCTGCGCCCGGGCGACGCCGTCGGCCAGCGCCTCCAGCGCCGGACGGTCCAGCGCATTCAGCGCCTGTGGCCGGTTCAGCTGCAGCCAGGCCACCGGGCCCTGCAGGCGGTAGTCCACGCTCATGCGGGTCGCTCCTGAACGCGTGGCGTCAGTGCGCGCCGAACTCGGTCAACGCCTTGACGCTGCCGTCGCGCGCGTTGAGCTGGAACATCTTCAGCGGCGGCGCGGCGTGACCGGCCGGGTTGTCCAGCGAGATCGCGCCGCTCAGGCCGCCGGTGTCGAAGTTGCGCGTCTTGCCCAGCTCGGCGATGACGCAGGCGCGCGTGACGCTGCGGCCGCAGCGGCGGATGGCGTCGGCCATCAGCTTGATGCCGACGTAGCCGCTGACGGCGTAGCGGCTCATCGCTGCCACCTCGTCGGGTGCCAGGTGCTTGCGCGCGCTGTCCATCAGGCGCTGGCCGGCGGGGTCGCTGAGGCTCGCGTAGTAGTCGTCGAAGTAGTAGTCGTAGCCGTAGGGCGCCGCGAGCTTGATCGTCGCCGGCAGGCCGGCGGCCCAGTTGCCGACGACGGTGAGGTCCATGCCCAGGCGGCGCGTCTCGGACAGGATGCCGGCGACCTCGCTGACGACGGTGCCCAGCACCAGCACCTCGACGCCGGCTTCCTTGAGGCGCAGCGCCTCGGCCGAGAAGTCCTTCGCCCCGCGCTGATACGGCACCTCGACGACGTCCTTCAGCTTCAGCTCGGCGACGGCCTTCTGGTAGCCCTTGAGCACACCCTTGCCGTAGTCGTCGTTCTGGTATAGCAGGCCGAAGCGCGCGCTGCGCTTGCCCTGCTTGTCGGCGAGGTAGCGCATGCCCTCGTAGGCGGCGACGTCGTAGTCGGGCCCGACCATGAAGACGTTGGCGCGGCGCGGGTTCAGCACGGTCGGGTTGGGAGCGACGTGCACGATCGTCGGCACGCCCTTTTCCTCGACCACCGGCATCACCGCGGTGACACCCGAGCCGCCGGTGGTGCCGGTGACGGCGAACACCTTGTCGACGTCGATCAGCTTGCGCATCGCACTGACCGAGCGCGCCGGCACGTAGCCGTCGTCCTCGTACAGCACGCGCAGCTTGCGGCCGTTGATGCCGCCGGCGGCGTTGATCTCGGCCGCGGCCAGCTTGGAGCCGGCATAGGCCGACTTGCCGATGAAGGCGGCCGGGCCCGACAGCATCAGGACCTCGCCGATCAGGATCTCGTCGTCCGAAACCCCGGGCTCCTGCGCGAGCAGCGGCTGGGCGGCGGCCAGGGCCAGCGCCGGCGCGAGCAGCCAGCGGCGAAGTTGGGCTGTGAGCTTCATGCGTTGCACTCCAGTGAAGGGGGACAGGAAGGGTGTGAGACGAATCTCACTTCGACAGGGGCCACAGGACCCAGAAGCGCTTGGCCTTGCGCCAGATGCCGGCCAGCCCTTCGGGCTCCAGGCGCAGGAACAGCAGGATCACCGCGCCGTAGAGCAGTTCCTTGACCTCGTGCGCGTGGTTGGCGAACAGCGTGTCGAACCACGACCCGGTGCCGCCGAAGCCGAGGCGGATCAGCTCGGGCAGTCCGACCAGGAACGCCGTGCCGAGCAACGCGCCGGTGACGCGGCCGATGCCGCCGACGATGACCATCGCCAGCGCCTCGACGCTGAGCAGCACGCCGAAGGTGTCGACGTTGACGTAGCGCGTCTGCAGCGCCAGCAGCCCGCCGGCCACGCCGGCGTAGAAGGCGCTGACGACGAACGCCAGCAGCTTGTAGGCGGTGAGGTTGATACCCATCGCGCTGGCGGCGATGTCGTGCTCGTGCAGCGCGGCCCAGGCGCGGCCGATCTTGCTGCGCATCAGGTTCAGCGTCGCCAGCACGAAGGCCACCAGCAGCAGCAGCGCGAGCAGGTAGACGCTGCGGCCGTGGTCGAGTCCGGACACGAGCGGCATCAGTGGCGGCACCGGCATGCCGCTCGGCCCTCGCGTGATGCCCTCGAACATCACCAGCAGGTAGCTGACGATGACCGAGAAGCCGAGCGTGGTCAGCGCCAGGTACAGGCCCTTCAGGCGCAGCGAGGGGATGCCGACGGCCAGGCTCGACAGCGCCGCCACCATGCCCGCCGCGGCCAGCGCCGGCAGCGCGGGCCAGCCGTGGTCGGTGCCGAGGATGGCCTGGGTGTAGGCGCCCAGCGCGAGGAAGCCGGCATGACCGAGCGACAGCTGGCCGGCCACGCCGGTCAGCAGGTTCAACCCGAGCACCGCGATGGCCGTGACCGCGATCGTCGTCGCCAGCCCCAGCACGTAGCTGTTCGCCAGTGCCGGCAGCGCCAGCGCGGCGGCCAGCGCCAGCGCGCACCAGGCCCACTTGACCGGGTTGTCGCTGAGCGCGACGAGTTCGGCGTAGCTTTGCTTGAAGGTGCCGCTGCGCATCAGACCCTCTCGATCCGCCGCGTGCCGAACAGGCCGTAGGGCTTGACCATCAGCACGACGATGATCAGCAGGAAGCCGACGATGTCCTTCATGCCGCGGCCCAGGTAGCCGCCGGCCAGGTTCTCGAGCACGCCGATCACGAGACCGCCGAGTGCGCCGCCAAGCACGGAATCGAGCCCGCCCAGGATGGTCGCCGGGAAGGAGCGCAGGCCGAGGCTGTACACGGTCGGGTCGACGCTGAACAGGAAGGCGCACGCCAGGCCGGCAAGGCCGGCATACAGCGCCGCGAGCGCCCAGGCGAGCGTGTAGACGCGCCTGACGTCGATGCCCATCAGCAGCGCCGCCGATTCGTCGTTGGCGGTGGCACGCATCGCCAGGCCGGCGCGCGAGCGGGCGAACAGCGCCCAGGTGGCTGCGCTGGTGAGCGCCAGCGCCAGCAGCACCACGACCTGGGGCGTGTACAGCGCCACCGGCCCCAGGCGTATCAGCGCGTTGCCCAGCAGGCGCGGCATCAGCTGCGGCTCGTTGCCCCAGGCGAGCACGATGCCCGCGCGGATCATCACCGCCAGCGCGATCGTGACCATCACCTTGGCGAACATCGATTCACCGGCCATCGGCCGGATGAACAGCGCCTCGAGCAACACCGCGGCGACCATGGCCGCCGCCAGCGTGCCCGGCACCACCAGCCACAGCGCACCGGCATCCGGCCCTTGCGGTCCGGCCGGCATCCAGGTCGCCAGCGCATAGGCGATGTAGGCGGCCAGCATCATCAGCTCGCCCTGGGCGAAGTTGAGCATCCCGGTGGCGCGGTAGATGACCGCGAAGCCCATCGCGATCAGGCCGTAGACGCCGCCGACCACGAGTCCCGACACCAGCAGGTTGAACAGGAAGTCCATCGCTCAGGCCTCCTGCGCAGCTGCGGGCCCGTAGATCTGCGCGATCTCGGCGGCGAACTTGCGCTCGATCGCCGCGCGCCGCACCTTCATCGTCGCCGTCACCTCGCCGTCGTCGTGGTCCAGTTGCTTGCGCAGGATGGCGAACTTGCGCACGTTCTCCACCCGCGCGAAGCGCTCGTTGACGCGATCGACATGGGCCTGCACCAGGTCGCGCACCTCGGGTAGTGCGGCGAGGCTCGCGTAGTTCGTGTAGGCCAGGCCGCGGTCCTGCGCCCACTTGCCCACGGTGGCGAGATCGACCTGCAGGAGCGCGGCCAGGAAGTGGCGGCCGTCGCCCAACAGGATGGCCTCCTCGATGTACGGGCTCTCCTTGAGCGCGTTCTCGATCAGCGAGGGTGTGATGTTCTTGCCGCCGCTGGTGATCAGCACCGACTTCTTGCGGTCGACGATGCGGATCGAGCCATCGGCTGCATCGCGCTCGGCGATGTCGCCGGTGTGAAGCCAGCCGTCGGCGGTGATCGTCTTCGCGGTGGCCTCGGCGTCGTGCAGGTAGCCGCTGAAGACCATCTCGCCGCGCACCAGCAGCTCGCCGTCCTCGGCCAGGCGCTGCTCGATGCCTGGCACGGGCGGCCCGGCCCAGCCCAGGCGCACCTGCCCCGGGCGCTGCACGTTGATCAGGCCGCAGGTCTCGGTCATGCCGTAGACCTCGTGCACGGTCAGGCCGATGGCGCGGAAGAAGTGCGCGACCTGATCCGGCACCGGCGCGCCGCCGGCAGCGGCGAGGATCATGCGGTCCAGCCCCAGCGAGGCCAGCAGGTTCCCGAACACCGCTCGCCGCAGCAGCCGCTCGAGCATCCGGTCGGCGGCGCTCGCCGGAACGCCGCCGTTGGCGTAGGCGCGCGCGGCCAGCCGCTGTCCGGCGGCCAGCGCCAGCACGAAGGCGCGCCGCGCCAAGGGGTGCGCGTCCTGCGCGGCCAGCAGCACGTCGCGCTGCATCTTCTCCCAGATGCGCGGCACGCCGAGGAAGTACGTGGGCGCGATCTCGCGCAGGTCGTGCCCCACGGTGTCGATCGACTCGGCGAAGTTCACCACGCTGCCCCACACCAGCTGCGTGACGGTGGAGAAAAGCCGCTCGGCCACGTGGCACAGCGGCAGGTAGCACAGCGCCGACAGCGCCCGGCCCTCGAAGCCGTAGACCTCGCCGAGCACGCGTGCGGCGGCGACGATGCTGCGGTGGCTGATGCGCGCGCCCTTGGGCATGCCGGTGGTGCCCGAGGTGTAGACGATGATCGCGTCCTGCCGAGCTCGCAGCGTTGCCACCGCGCGCTCGATGCTGCAGCCAGCGCCTCTGGCCTGCTCGGCCGCGCGCAGCGCGCGGCCCTCGGCCAGCGCCGCCTCCAGCGTGACGATGCGCGCGTCGTCGTAGTGGCGCATGCCCTTGGGGTCGATCACCACGATGCGCTGCAGTTGCGGCAGCCCGCCCTCGTGCTCCAGCGCCGCCAGCACCTTGTCGGTCTGCTCCTGGTCGCCGCAGACGACCACGCGCGCGCCGCAGTGGCGCACGATGTACTGGAGTTCCGGCCAGGGGTTGGTCGGGTAGACGCCAACGGCGACGCCGCCCAGCGCCTGCGTGGCGAGGTCGGCGAAGAACCAGCCCGGCGTTCCATCGCCGACGATCGCCACTGCCTCGCCCTCGACCACACCCTGCGTCCGCAGGAACAGCGCCAGCTCGCGCACGCGCTCGGCGTAGTCGGCCCAGTCGTGGCGCTGCCATACGCCGCGCAGCTTCTCGCGCAGCGCCAGGCGCTGCGGATGCGCCTGGGCACGGGCGAACAGCAGGCCCGGCAGTGTCGCGGTGCCCTGGCGCGCGGCCTCGGCCAGCGCTGCGCGCGGATGATCGGCGGCGCGTCTCATGCGGCGACCCTCGTGCTTCCCAGGTAGGCGGCGACCACGCGTTCGTCCTGCGCCACCTCGGCCGGCGTACCGGCCGCGATGCTGCGCCCGAAGTTCAGCACCATCACCTGGTCGGAGATGTCCATCACGATGCCCATCTCGTGCTCGATCATCACGACGGTCACACCGCGTTCCTCGCGGATGTCGAGGATGAAGCGCGCGATGTCCTCGGTCTCCTCCTGGTTCATGCCGGAGACCATCTCGTCGAGCAGCAGCAGCCGCGGCTGCATGGCCAGCGCGCGGCCGAGCTCGACCCGCTTCTGCAGTCCGTAGGACAGCCCGCCGACGGTCGCGTCGCGCCAGGCCTCGATCTCCAGGAACTCGATGATTTCCTCGGCGCGCTCGCGCGCCACGACCTCGCTGCGCCGCACCCACGGCAGGAAGGCCGCCGCCGAGAACGGATCTGCGTGGATGCGGCTGTGCATGCCGACCAGGATGTTCTCGACCACGCTTCGGTGCTTGAACACCGCCAGGTTCTGGAAGGTGCGCGCGACCCCGAAGTCCGGCAGATGATGCGGCGCGCGGCCCGCCAGCGAACGGCCGTCGACGCGGATCGTGCCGCTGTCCGGGCGGAAGAAGCACGACACGAGGTTGAACAGCGTCGTCTTGCCGGCGCCGTTGGGACCGATCACCGAGCAGATCGTGCCCGGGGCCACCGACAGGCTGACCTCAGCCAGCGCCTGCACGCCGCCGAAGCGCTTGGCCGCGCCGGCGATCTCGAGCATCGGGGTATCGATCGCGCCCATGCCGCTGACGATCACGACAGCCAGCGCTTGCGGCGCCGGTAGTGCTTGACCTCGCGCATGCTGCGGCGTTCGCCGGCGTCGCCCAGGCCGAGGTAGAACTCGCGCACGTCGTCATTGGCCTGCAGGCGTGCCGAGGGACCGTCGAGGACGATGCGACCGCGGTCCATCACGTAGCCGTGGTCGGCGAGCTCCAGCGCCAGGCGGGCGTTCTGCTCGACCAGCAGCACCGCGAGCTCGCCCTCGTCGCGCAGGCGCCGGATGGCGTCGAAGATGACGTCGATCACCTGCGGCGCGAGGCCCAGCGAGGGCTCGTCCAGAAGAAGGTACCGAGGCTCACTCATCAACGCCCGCGCAATGGCCACCATCTGCTGCTGGCCGCCGGACAGCAGGCCGGCCACGCGACGCCGGTGCGGCACGATCTCGGGGAAGAGCGCGAGCGCGCGTTCGCGGGCGCGCGCGGCCGCCGCCGACGGGCGCGCCAGGGCGCCGGCGTCCAGGTTCTCGTCGACCGTCAGCGTGTCGAACAGGCGCCGCCCTTCGGGCACTTGCACCACGCCGCGGCGAACGATGTCCTGAGGCGCCCAGGCGGCCAGATCCTCGCCGTCGAGGGTGATCCGTCCTTCGGTGATGGCACCGTCCTCGGCGTACAGCACGCCGGACAGCGCCTTCAGCGTGGTGGACTTGCCCGCGCCGTTGCTGCCCAGCAAGGCCACGATCCGACCTGGCTCCACCTGCAGCGAGACGTCGCGCACGCCTTCGACGACCCCGTCGTAGAGCACGCGCAGGTTGGTGATCGTCAGCATTTCGTCGCGCCGGGTACTTGCTTCGGTCGTTGTCTGCCCGGATGGTCTGGGCTCATCTGCGAAGGCGACCAGGTCCGTGGAGAACCGCTTGATCGGATACCGCGACTCTACGTAATGAGTGCACCTCATTAATACCGTACAAACCCTGCCCGCGTACAGTTGGCTGCCGGACGCGCAGCAGCAACGATCCGGTTCTCGACGCCAGGCGCTGGCAGCGGCGGATGGACGGATCGACGGGTCGAAGTGAACAACACTCACCTCACGCGATCCAGACGACCCTACCCCTGGGTCGGTCGAACAGTCAGGCCGCCGCGGGCCGGGTGGAGCTGAAGCTCAAGACGCCGTGGCGCGACGGCACCACGCACCTGGTCATGAGCCCGCTGGAGCAACATGATCGGTTCCGGACGAATGTCACAGCCACCCTTGCACACGCATTACGCGCGATGGGAGCGCTTTGTACGATTCCTCTCAAGCAAATGTGGCTCTGCCACTTTGCTTGATCCCCACGGGGGACGGCTGGCTTTGGCCGGCCTTGGGGCGCTCAGGATGCTCGGTTCTCCGACGTTTCAATGCGGCGGTACCCGCTCCCTCCGCCGTCCGCCATTCGCTCATCCAGGACTTGCCATGATCAAACCCCTGCTGACGTTCGGCCTGCTGGCCGCCGCCATCGCCGCTGCGACCGGCCTGCACGCTGCAGACCAGCAGGCACCCAGGACCATGCTGGTACTGGATGCCTCCGGCTCGATGTGGGGCCAGATCGACGGCAAGACGAAGATCGCCATCGCCCGGGAGGCGGTGGGGACGATGCTGGACGGCTGGCGAGGGGGAGAACTGGGCCTGATGGCCTACGGCCACCGCCGCAAGGGCGACTGTGCCGACATCGAAGTGCTGCAAGCCATCGGCCCGAGCAACGCGGCCGGCATCCGCAAGCAGGTCGATGCCCTCAATCCCAAGGGGATGACGCCCATCACCGCCTCGGTGCGGATGGCGGCAGAGCAACTGCGCTACACCGAGCAGAAGGCCACCGTGATCTTGGTCAGCGACGGCGAGGAAACCTGCAACGCCGACCCCTGTGCGCTGGGCAAGGAGCTGGAAGCGATGGGCGTGGATTTCACCGCGCACGTGGTCGGCTTCGACATCGAGAAAGGCAGCAAGGCCGACCGGCAGCTGCAATGCCTGGCCGCCCATACTGGCGGGCGCTACGTCCATGCAGGCAACGCGGCCGAACTCGACGATGCGCTGGGCAGGATCGCAAAGACACCGGCACCGCCCTCGCCCAAGGTCAAGCAGGCGCAGGATTGGATCCCCGGCTACTCGCTGGATTGGGTGCCGGGCACCCAACTGGAGGGCGTGGAAGACGGCGGCGGCACACAGGCGATCGATTTCCGCACCAACCAGACTGCCAAGGATTGCCAGGCGGCCTGCAATGCCAATGCCGCCTGCGCCGGCTGGCACTACGAACCCACCGGCAGCTACTTCATCGAGCACCCGCGCTGCTTCCTGAAGGGCAAGGGCGCGCCGCTGATGTTGCAGGCACAGGACAAAGGCTGGATTGCCGGCGTCAAGCCTGGCGTCCAGATCATCCTCGACACGTCGCCGAGATGACCACGTAGCGCCACCCGGGGGGATGCGGCCGTCCCAACGACCCGGCGATCTGCCGCTCCATCATCGCCCGGGCCGCCAGCCTGGGCCTGGGCGTCATCGCCGAAGGCGTGTGAGCCCCCTACGCCGCCGCTCAGGACGCCCCCGGCCGCATCGTCGCTGCGCCGGCGGCGCGGTCGCAGATCCAGCCTGCGGGCAGGGTGCCGGTGGCGAGGAAGTCGCGGATGGCCTGGCCCGAGGCGCCGGCGTGCGCGGCGTCGGCCAGGGCGTAGACGATCTTCTCCTCCTTGTCGTTGTGCGGCGAAAGCACCTGCCCGAGTTCGGCCAGCAGCTCGCTGCTGCGCGCGGCGGGCGCGTCCTGGGCCAGCAGCGCGTCGAGCTCGTCCAGCAACGGCCACATCTGGCCGTGCTCGCGCAGCATGACGAAGATGGCGGCGAAGGCGCTGCCCTTGCGCATGTCCGGGAAGAGCATGGTCTCCTCGATGTAGATGTGCCGGCGCAGCGCCGCAAGCGCCGCCTGCATCGCCGCGCGCGGGACGGGCTGCGCGGCGCGGCCATCCGCCAGGGCAGTCTTGTAGGCGGCGAACGCGGCGTCGATGTCCTCGTGTTCCTTTTGCAGCGCGTGCGCAAGCGTCGTCATCGCCATCTCCTTCGGTTCGGCATCGAGCGCGAATATGACGCAGTCGGCAAGACCCTGAGCGCGCATGCGGGTGTGGCCGCATCGGCGGTTCGGATCGAGGCAAGATACGGCCGCAAGGGGCGCGGGGCCCGCCTCGTGCAAGCCGGTGGCGACGTGCGCTTTCTCGCGCGAGCGCCGGCTGGCGCAACTGCGCGCCGCCGGGCAGGCGCTGCGGGCGAAGGTGATGCAGCACTTTCGCGCCCTCTTCACGCAGCGCGTATCGACCGTCACCGCCTCCATGCTGCGCGATCTCGAGGGCGGCGGCCGCACCGAGGGCGCGCACGCCGGGGCCTGATCGACACAGACGGCTTCGCGCCTGCTGCGGCGCTTGCGCCGACCGCGCTCAGGCCGCGAGCAGGTCGAGCAGCGTGCGCGCCACGACCTGGGTCGCGCGGCGCAGGTCTTCGAGCACGATGTGCTCGTCGGCGCGCTTGGCGTTCGATTCGAGCACGGTGCGCGGGCCGGCGCCATAGATCACGGCCGGGATGCCGCGCTCGGCGAAGAGGCGCGCGTCGGTGTAGAGCGGTGTGCCGCAGGCCTCGACCGGCTCGCCGAAGAGGGCGCTTGCGTGCCGCGTGAGCGCCTCCACGAGCGGCGCGTTGCCCGCCAGCGGCTGCATGGCGTGCGCCAGCAGCAGGCGCTTGATGTCGACGCGCGCACCGGGCAGCGTCGCCACCGCAGCCTCGATCATCTGCCTGAGGCCCGCTTCGATCTGCGTCGGGTCCTCCTCGGGGATCATGCGGCGGTCGATCTTCAGCAGCACCGTGCCCGGCACGACGTTGGTGTTGGTGCCGCCCTCGATGCGCCCGACGTTGATGTAGCCGTGCTCGATGCCGGGGACGGCGCTGCGGTGCGCGCGCAGGCGCTCGTTCTCGGCGTAGAGCGCCACCAGCACGCGCGTGGCCGCCTGCAGCGCGTCGACCGCCGTGGCCGGCACCGCGGCGTGGCCCATCTTGCCGTGCACCGTGGCCTGCAGCTGCAGGCAGCCGTTGTGCGCCGTCACCACCTGGTAGCTGAAGCCCGCGGCGATCTCGAGGTCGGGCCGCGTCAGCCCCTGTTCGAGCAGCCAGCCCGGGCCGAGCAGGCCGCCGAACTCCTCGTCGTAGGTGAAGAGCAGGTCGATGCCGCCGCGCAGCGGCACGCCCGCGGCCTCGAGCGCGCGCGTGGCGAAGCTGAAGGTCGTGAAGTCGCACTTGCTCACCGCGGCGGCGCGGCCGTAGAGCCTGCCGTCCTCGATCTCGCCGCCGTAGGGGTTCCTGGTCCAGCCTTCGCCCGGAGGCACGACGTCGCCGTGCGCGTTGAGCGCGACGATGGGGCCGCCGGGCGCATAGCGGCGCTGCACGACGAGGTTGGTCAGGGACTGCAGCCCGTAGTCGCGCACCTGCGCGGCCGGCACCTCGTGCGCGACGGCGTCGAAGCCCAGTTCCGCGAGCAGCGCGCGCGTCTTCAGCGCATGCGGGCTGTTGTCGCCCGGCGGCGTGTCCGTGGGCACGCGCACCAGTGCCTGCAGCATGCGCACCTGGGCGTCGAAATGCGCATCGACGTAGGCGTCGAGCGCGGCATAGGCTTGCGCTTGCTTCATGCCATCTCCGTGGCCAGTTGCTCGATGAGGTGCTGCAGCGCGCGCACCGCCAGCTCGATGTCGTGGCTGGTGCTGGACTCCAGCGGGTTGTGGCTGATGCCGGCGTTCTCGCCGCGCACGAAGAGCATGGCCTGCGGCAGAAGCGCGTGCAGCTTCATGGCGTCGTGGCCGGCGCCGCTGGGCATGCGCTGCAGCGGCAGGCCGAGCGCCTGCACGGCCGCCTCCCAGCGCGCCTGCCAGGCCGGCGCGCCGGGTGCGGCGGGCACGCGCATGGCTTCGTCGAGGCGATGCGCGAGGCCACGGCGCGCGCAGATGGCCTCGAGCTCGGCGCGCAGGTCGCGCACGCAGGCGTCGCGCACGGCGTCGGTGGTGGCGCGCACGTCCAGGCTGAAGCGGCAGCGCCCGGGAACGACGTTGATCGAGCCGCTGGGCACGTCCAGCATGCCCACCGTGGCGACGAGCTCGGGCGCGGCGGCGCCGCGGCGCTCCACGGCGAGCACGAACTCGGCGGCGGCGGCGGCGGCGTCGCGGCGCTGGCCCATGGGCGTGGTGCCGGCGTGGCTGGCCATGCCCACGATCTCGCCGTGCAGGCGCACGCTGCCGTTGATCGAGGTGACGATGCCCAGCGGCAGGTCGAGCGCATTGAGCACCGGCCCCTGCTCGATGTGCACCTCGACGAAGGCCAGGTAGCGCGAGGCGTCGCGACGCAGCTTGGGAATGTCGGCGATGCAGAGGCCGGCGTGCTCCATCGCCGCGCGCATCGTGATGCCCTCGGCATCGCGCTGCTCGAGCCAGGCGGCGTCGAAGTCGCCGATCAGCGCCCCCGAACCGAGGAAGGTCGCCTTGTAGCGCTGCCCCTCCTCCTCGGCGAAGCCGATCACCTCCAGGCCGAAAGGCAGGCGCCGCCCAACACGGGAAAGCTCGCGCACGCAGGCCATGGCCACGAGGATGCCCAGACGCCCGTCGTACTTGCCGGCATTGCGCACGGTGTCGTAGTGGCTGCCGGTGAGCAGGCGCTGCGCGTTGCGGTCCGTGCCGTGATAGACGCCGACGACGTTGCCGACGGCGTCGATCTCGACCGCGTCGAAGCCGCAGTCGGCGCGCATCCAGTGCGCCAGGCGCTGCGCGACGGCGCGGTGCGCGTCGCTCAGGTAGGTCACGGTGAGTTCGCCGCGCTCGGCGTAGGGCGGCTCGCTGTGCACGGCCAGGCGTTCGGCCCAGTCCCAGACGGCGTTGCCGAGCACGGGCTGCGCGTCGAAGCGGTCGGCCAGGCGCAGCTGCGCGATGCGATGGACGTTGCGCAGCGCCTCGGCGAACTCGAAGTCCGGCGGATGCGCGAGCCGCCGTTCGAAGGCGGCGATGATCTGCTGCCTGCTCAGGCCCTCGCCGCGCGGCCCGCGCACGGCGAGGATGAAGGGAAAGCCAAAGCGCGCGTTGTAGGCCGCGTTGAGCTGCTGGATGCGCTCGAACTCCGCGGGCGTGCACTGCGTGAGGCCCGCCCTGTTCTGCTCCTGCGTCGATTCGGCGGTCAGCGTCTTCGCGACCATCGCCTTGCCGGCCAGCTCCGGGTGCGCGCGGATGAGGGCCATCTGCGCCGCCGCTTCGGCTTCGCGCACGGCGCGCACCAGCGCCTGCTCGAGCGCGGCCAGGCTGACGAAGGGGCGCGCCTCCCAGGCCTTGGCGGCGATCCAGGGCGAGTGCTCGTAAATGCCTTCCAGCAGCGCGGTGAAGGCCTCGCGCGTGGCGGTGTTGAGTTCCTGCAGCGTCAGCGGCTGGCTCATGCTCACTCCCAGACGAAGGCCGTGCGCGCGTCGAAGGGGTGCCGCTGCGCCCAGTGGCGCGCGATGTCGATGCGGCGCGCGATCCAGACGCGCTCGTGCGCCTGAACATGGTCGAGAAAGCGCTGCAGCGCGCGCATGCGCCCGGGCCGCCCGAGCAGCCGGCAGTGCATGCCGATGCTCATCATCGCCGGCCGCTCCTGCCCTTCGGCGTAGTGCAGGTCGAAGGCGTCCTTCAGGTACTGGAAGAAGGGCTCGCCGTGGCTGAAGCCCTGCGGCAGCGCGAAGCGCATGTCGTTGCAGTCCAGCGTGTAGGGCACGACCAATTGCGGCGCCAGGCTGCCGTCGCTCCTCCGCACGTGCAGCCAGAAGGGCAGGTCGTCGCCGTAGTAGTCGCTGTCGTAGGCGAAGCCGCCGAAGTCGGCGACCAGGCGCCGTGTGGCCGGGCTGTCGCGCCCGGTGTACCAGCCCGCGCCGTGCAGCCTGCGCTCGCGGTCGCCGGTGAGGCGCGCGATGGCCTCCATCGCGCGCGCCATGTGCTCGCGCTCGACGCTCTCGTCGAGGTTCTGGTAGTGGATCCAGCGCCAGCCGTGCGAGGCGATCTCGTGTCCGAGCTCGACGAAGGCGGCGGTGGCTTCCGGGTTGCGCTCGAGCGCCATGCCGACGCCGAAGACGGTGAGCGGCAGGCCGCGGCGCTCGAACTCGCGCAGCAGCCGCCACACGCCCACGCGCGCGCCGTACTCGTAGATGCCCTCCATGCTCAGGTGCCGCGCGGCATAGGCCGCGGGGTTGAACATCTCGGAGAGGAACTGCTCGCTGCCGGCGTCGCCGTGCAGCACGCTGTTCTCGCCACCCTCCTCGAAATTGAGCACGAACTGCAGCGCCACGCGCGCCTGCCCCGGCCAGTGCGGCTGCGGCGGCGTGCGCCCGTAGCCGCGCAGGTCGCGCGGGTAGCGGGGCGCCGGTGCGGCCGAAACGGTCATGGCTTGTCTCCTCCGGGCTTGAGCACCGAGGCCAGGTCCGGCGAACGCGGATCCAGGCGCAGGTTGCGCTCGACGCTCGTGATGTGCTGCTCCATCAGCCGCGCCGCGAGGCGGCCGTCGCGGCGCTCGAGCGCCTGCACGATCTCGACGTGCTCGGCCTGCGAGTGGTCGGCCGAGTGGCCCGACTGGTACATGAGCGCGATCAGCTGCGAACGCGAGAGCAGGTCGGCGATCATCTGCACGAGCACCTCGTTGCCCAGCAGCCGCGCGAGCACGACGTGGAAGTCCGCCAGCAGCCGCGTGCGCGCGCCCACGTCCTCGCGCGCCACCGCCTGGCGCTCCTCGCGCAGATGGGCGCGAAGCTCGGCGAGCTGGGCCTCGTCGTTGCGGCGCGCGAGCTGGCGCACGATGCTGCCCTCGAGCAGGCGCCGCACCTCGAACACCTGGCGCGCCTCGTCGATGCTGGGCATGGCGACGAAGGCGCCGCGCGCGGGCTCGAGCGTCACCAGGCGGTCGCGGCTCAGGCGATTGAGCGCCTGGCGCACCACCGTGCGCGAGACCGAGAAGAGGTCGGCGATCTGCTGTTCGACGAGCTTGGTGCCGGGCATGAGGCGGCGCTCGACGATGGCCGTCGTCACCGCCTCGACGATGCGTTCGGTGGCGCTGGCGGCGGTGTTCGGCTCGACGAGGCGCAGGGCGGCGGCGGGGGTGCGGGCCACGATTCGGGTAGCATGGATTCGATACAAAAGTGTATACAGATATGGACGCCTACCTGCTCGACTGGGCCAATCTGCTGCTGCGCTGGGCGCACATCGTCACCGCCATCGCCTGGATCGGCTCGTCCTTCTACTTCGTGCTGCTCGACAACAGCCTCACGCCGCCCGAGCACGAGGACCTGAAGAAGAAGGGCGTGGACGGCGAGATGTGGGCCGTGCACGGCGGCGGCTTCTATCACGCCAACAAGTACATGGTGGCGCCGCGCTGGCGCCCGCTGCCGGAGAACCTGCACTGGTCGTTCTGGGAGAGCTATTCGACCTGGCTCACCGGCTTTGCCCTCTTCACGGTGCTCTACCTCTTCAACGCCGGCAGCTTCCTCGTCGACAAGAGCGTCTTCGACTGGTCGGCGCAGGCCGCGATCGCGGCCTCGCTCGGCTTTCTCGTCGTCTGCTGGGTCGTCTACGACCTCATCTGCCGCACGCTGGGCCAGCGCGAAGGCGGCGACCTCGTCGTCGGCCTGTGCGTGTTCGCGCTCGTCGTCTTCGCCTCCTGGCTCGCCTGCCGGCTCTTCGCCGGGCGCGCGGCCTTCCTGCTCGTGGGCGCGATGCTGGCCACGACCATGAGCGCCAACGTCTTCTTCTGGATCATCCCCGGGCAGCGCAAGGTGGTGGCGCAGCTGCGCGCGGGGCAGACGCCCGACCCCATCCACGGCCGGCGCGGCAAGCAGCGCAGCGTGCACAACACCTACTTCACGCTGCCGGTGCTGATCGCGATGATCTCCAACCACTACGGCTGGCTCTACCAGGGCGAACACAACTGGATCGTGCTGGTGCTGCTCATGCTGGCCGGCGCGCTCATCCGCCACAGCTTCGTCGCGCGCCACAAGGCGCACGTGCTGGGCAGGCGCACGCCCTGGGAGCACGCCGTGGTGGGCACGCTCGTGCTGGTGGGGCTGGCCTTCTGGCTCGCGCCCGCGCCGAAGAGCGCCGAGGAGATCGCGGCGGCCCAGGCCGCGGCCGCCCGGCCGGCCAGCTACGCCGAGGTGCGCGCCGTCGTCGACCAGCGCTGCATCATGTGCCACGGCACGGCGCTGAAGGAAAAGGGCGTCGACCTGCACGACGCGGCGGGCCTCGGGAAGAACGCGCAGATGGTCTACCAGCAGGTGACGGTGCTCAGGCTCATGCCGCTGAGCAACGCGACGCAGATGACCGAGCCGGAACGCGCGCTGATCAAGCGCTGGTTCGAGGCGGGGGCGCCGCTCCAATAGGCAGCCCCTGGCAGGCGCCGGCGCGCGCCTTGCCCCTTGCCCCTTGCCCTCAATGCTTGGACACCCCGAGCCAGGCGTCGAGCGGCGTCGGGTCATCGCGCAGCGCCTGGCTCGTGGCGCGATAGACGATGCTGCCGCGGTCCAGCACCAGCGCGTCGTCGGTGACGCCGAGCACCATGTGCGGGTGCTGTTCGACGACGATCGAGGGCAGGCCCTCGTCGCGCGCGACGCGGCGGATCGCCTGCAGCAGTTCGGCGACGATGATCGGTGCCAGACCCTCCAGTGGCTCGTCCAGCAGCAGCAGCCTGGGATTGAGCACGAGCGCGCGGCCGAAGGCGAGCATCTGCTGCTCGCCGCCGGACAAGGCGGTGCCCAGGTTGCGCCGGCGCTCCTGCAGGCGCGGGAAGAGCTCGAACACGCGCTGCGGGCTCCAGGGCCCGGGGCGCGCGACGGCGCTCAGGTTCTCCTCGACCGTCAGCGACTTGAAGATGTTGCGCTCCTGCGGCACCCAGCCGATGCCGGCCTCGGCGCGCTGGTGCACCGCCAGGGTATGGATCGGCCGGCCGCCCAGGTGCACCCTGCCCGCATAGCGCCGCGTGACGCCGACGAGCGTCTCCAGCAGGGTCGTCTTGCCCGTGCCGTTGCGGCCCAGCAGCGCCAGCGAGCGACCCGCGGGCAGCGTGAAGCTGACGTCGCTGAGCACCACGGCGTCGCCCCAGCCGCAGCTCAGGCCTTCGACCTCGAGGAGCGGCTCAGGCATGGGTCGGCTCCGTCTCGCCGAGGTACACGGCCTTGACGCGCGCATCGGCGGCGATCTGCGCCGGCGTGCCCTCGGTCAGCACGGCGCCGTTGACGAGCACGGTCATCGAGCGCGCGAAGCTGAACACCAGGTCCATGTCGTGCTCGATCAGCAGCACGCTCACGTCCTCGGGCAACGCCGCCACGGTGTCGAGGATGTCCTGGCGCTCGGCCGCCGGCACGCCGGCGGCGGGCTCGTCCAGCAGCAGCACGCGCGGATTCATCGCCATGGCGAGCGCGATCTCGAGGAGCCGCCGCTTGCCGTAGGGCAGTTCGCGCGTCGCCCGCCCCGCCTGCTCGAGCAGGCGGAACTGCCGCAGCAGGGCTTCGCATTCGGCGGCGATGGCGGCGTGCGCGCCCATCGGCTGCCACCAGCGCCGCGCCACCCCTTCGCGGCTGGCCACGGCCAGCGCCAGGCTCTGCAGCGGCGTCAGCGACGCGAACAACTGGTTGATCTGGAAGGTTCGCACCAGACCCAGCGCGACACGCTTGTGCGGCGCCAGGTCGGTGATGTCGCGCCCCATCAGGTGCACGCGCCCCGAGGTCGGCGCCGTGACCCCGGTCAACTGGTTGATGAGCGTCGTCTTGCCGGCGCCGTTGGGCCCGATCAATGCGTGGCGCGCGCCGCGGGTGACGCGCAGACTCACGTCGCTGGTGGCGACGATGCCGCCGAAGCGCTTGTTCAGCCGCTCGGTGTGCAGGACCACGCTCACGTCCACGCCCCGCGCGTTCCCGGCCTGCTCATCCGGCGCTCCGCCGCACCCAGGTCCAGGGCCGGAACAGGCGCTCGCGGCCCACGAGCATCAGCAGCACGAGAAAGAGGCCGATCCAGAAGGTCCAGTACTGCGTCGTCACAGACGAGATCAGGTCGTGCAGCACCTTGAAGGCCACCGCGCCGATCAGCCCGCCCCAGAGCCAGCCGGCGCCGCCGATGATCAGCGTCGTCATGACGTCGGCGCTGCGGTGGAAATCGAGCACGTCCAGGCTGGCGAAGCCCGTGGTCTGAGAAAGCAGCGCCCCCGCGCTTCCGGCGAGGGCCGAACCCACGGTGTAGACGGTCGTGAGCCGCGCGTTGACGCTCATTCCCAGCGCCTGCAGGCGCAGCCGGTTGTCGCGCAGCGCCTGCATCGAGAGGCCCAGCGGCGAATGCACGATGCGCCGCATGAGCACGAAGGCGACGAAGAGCACCGCCAGCGAATAGAAGGAGGCCACGCGCCCGGCGAGGTCGAACTCGAAGCGTCCCAGCAGCGGCCCCAGCACCACGCCCTGCAGGCCGTCGGCGCCGCCGGTGAACTCGCCGAACTGGTTCGCCAGTTCGTACAGCACGAGCGCGATCCCCATGGTCACCATCAAGCGCGTGAGGTCGGTGCCGCGCACGATCATCGGGCTCGTCAGCAGCCCCAGCACCGCCCCCAGCGCCGTCCCCACCGCGAGCCCGACCAGCGGATCGGGCATCACGTGCTTGGCGAACAGCGCGGCGCCGTAGGCGCCGACGCCGAAGTAGGCGGCGTGGCCCAGCGAGACGATGCCGGCGTAGCCGAGGATCAGGTCCAGCGACAGCGCGAACAGCGCCAGGATGGCGATCTCGTTGATGAGCGCGCCATGCTGCGCAAAGACGAAGGGCGTGGCGGCGATCAGGAGCCACAGCGCGTATTCCCAGGGGCGCCACTTCGTCGGCGCCAGCAGCAGCAGCGCCGCGCCCGGCGCCGCGTCCTTGGGGGCGGCAGCGTCCTTCATTTGCGCGCCATGGCCGAGAACAGGCCCTGCGGCCGCCACAGCAGGATCGCGATCATCAGCCCGTAGACGATGAAGCCGCCGAGCTTGGGAACGTAGTACTTGCCGAACACGTCGGCCAGACCCAGCAGAAGCGCCGCCACCAGCGGACCGGTGATCGAACTCGTGCCGCCCACCGAGCACACGATGAGGAAATACACCATGAACTTGAACGGGAAGCTCGGGTCCAGGCCGAGCACGTCCACGCCCAGGGCGCCGCCCAATCCGGCCAGCCCCGAACCGAAAGCGAAGGTGAGCAGGAAGACGCGATCGACCGGGATGCCGAGCCCGGCGGCCACGCGCGGGTCGTCCACCGCCGCGCGCAGCCGGCTGCCGAAGCGCGTGAAGGCGAGGATGGCCTGCAGCGCCAGCGCCAGGGCGACGCAGACGACGACGATGAAGAGCCGGTAGCGGCCCATGCCCAGCATCCAGTCGCCGCTGCCGAGTTCGATGCGCCCGCTGAGCCAGCCCGGCGTTTGCACGTTGACCTGCTGCGAGCCCATGAAGTAGTCGGTCGCGGCCACCGCCATGAAGGTCAGCCCGATCGAGAACAGCACCTGGTCGAGGTGCGGACGCTTGTACATCGGCCGGTAGAGCGTCCTTTCGGCGAGCGCGCCGACCAGCGCCGCGGCGACGAAGGCCGCGGGCAGGCAGGCCAGGAAGGGCCAGCCCTGCTGCCGCATCAGCACCACGAGCACGTAGCCGCCCAGCATCGCGAAGGCCCCGTGCGCGAGGTTGATGAAGTTCATCAGGCCCATCGTCACGGCCAGGCCGAGCGAGAGCACGAACAGCAGCATGCCGTAGGCGATGCCGTCGAAGATCAGGGTCAGCATCGGCCGATCGATGGCTCGGGCACGCGCCTGGCTGTCGCCGGCACTACTTCTGCTTGCCCGGATCCTTCATCGCCTTGATGACGTCGAACTCGACGTTCCAGAGCTGGCCGTTCTTCTTCTCGACCTTGCGGATGTAGATGTCCTGCACGATGTCGCGCGTCTGCGCGTCGATCAGCACCGGGCCGCGCGGGCTCTCGAAGATCTGGCCTTTCATGCCCGCCAGCAGCGCTTCGCCGCCGGCGCCCTTGCTGGCTTCCAGCGCCTTGTAGATGATGCGCATGCCGTCGTAGCCGCCCATGGCCATGAAGTTGGGGCGGAACTTGTTGGCGGCCGTGAAGCCCGCGACGAACTTCTGGTTCATCGCGCTCGGGTGGTCGGCCGAGTAGTGGTGCGAGCTGATGACGCCGAGCGCGACATCGCCCATGTCGGCGAGCTGGTCGTCGTCGGTCACGTCGCCGGTGGCGATCAGGCGCACGCCGGCCTTGTCCAGCCCGCGTTCGCCGAACTGCTTCATGAAGGCCGCGCCCTGGCCCGAAGGCAGGAAGACGAACAGCGCCTCGGGCTTGGCGTCGCGCACCTTCTGCAGCACGGGCGCGAAATCGGGCGCGCGCAGCGGCGTGCGCAGCTTCTCCAGCACCTGGCCGCCGTTGAGCGTGACGCGCTCGGCGAAGTACTTCTCGGCGTCGAAGCCGGGCCCGTAGTCGGCCACGAGCGTGACGGTGCGCTTGATGTTGTTCTTGTGCGCCCACTCGGCGATGGCCACGGCCACCTGCGGCAGCGTGAAGCTGCTGCGCACGACGAAGGGCGACGCCTCGGTGATCGACGAGGTCGCCGCCGCCATCACCACCAGCGGCGTCTTGCTCTGCGTGGCGATCGGCGCCACCGCCATCGCCGAGGGCGTGATGCCCATGCCGGCAAGCGCGATCACCTTGTCGTTGACGACCAGTTCCTGCGCCAGGCGGCGCGTCTGGTCCGGCAGGCTCTGGTCATCCTTGACGATGACCTCCACCTTCTTCCCCGCGACCCTGTCGCCGTGCTGCGCCACCCACAGCTTCACGGCGGCATCGATCTGGCGGCCGGTGGAGGCCTGCGCCCCGGTCATCGGCAGGATGACGCCGATCTTCACGGTGTCGGACTGGGCCCGCAGCGGCGTCACGACGAAGGCCGCGGCGGCCGCCGCGAGCAAGGTCAGCAATCGGGTGCGGCGCGTCTTCATCGGCTCGTCTCCTGGTTTCGGGCTTTGTCCCGGGTCTCGTTGCGGGGATCGGATGCGGGAGCGGTCGCCGGGGCCGCCCGGCGCCACGATCCCGGCTCAGGACCAGACTTCGCGCGCGGTCTCGACCACCAGCGCCAGCTTGCGGCGCTGGTCCTCGACGGCGATGTTGTTGCCGTGCACGGTGCTGGAGAAGCCGCACTGCGGACTCAGCGCGAGTTGCTCCAGCGGCGCGTACTTGGCGGCCTCGTCGATGCGGCGCTTGAGGTCGTCCTTGCTCTCCAGCTTGCCGAACTTGGTGGTCACCAGCCCGAGCACGACGATCTTGCCCGGCTTCAGGTGGCGCAGCGGCCGGAAGTCGCCCGAGCGATCGTCGTCGTACTCCATGAAGAAGGCGTCGAGCTGCATCTCCGACAACAGCGCCTGCGCCACCGGCTCGTAGTTGCCGGCGGCGGCATGGGTGCTCTTGAAGTTGCCGCGGCAAAGGTGCATCGCCAGCGTCATGCCCGCGGGCTTGCGCGCGACCACCTTGTTGATGAAGGCGGCATAGCGGTGCGGCAGCTCGTCGGGGTCGTCACCGCGCTGGCGCGCGGCCTCGCGCATGCGCTCGTCGCACAGGTAGGCCATGTTGGTGTCGTCCATCTGCACGTAGCGGCAGCCGGCCTCGTACAGGCTCTTCAGTTCGGCGCCATAGGCGTCGGCGACGTCGTCGTAGAAGGCCGGATCGAGTTCGGGATAGGCCTCGCGGCTGATGCCCGCGCGACCGCCGCGGAAATGCAGCATGGTCGGGCTCGGGATGGTCACCTTGGGCGTCATTCCGGGCGCCACCCGGCTCTTCAGGTAGTTGAAGTCCGCGAGCTGGATGTCCTTGGCGTGGCGCACCTTGTCGGTGACGCGAATCACCGGCGGGGCGAGTTCCTCGCTGCCGTCGGGCTTCTTCACGGTCACCGGGATGTCGGTCTTGACGCCGCCCAGCTGCTCGAGGAAATCGATGTGGAAGTAGGTGCGGCGGAACTCGCCGTCGGTGATGCTCTGCAATCCCACGTCCTGCTGGAAGCGGACGATCTCCTCGATGGCCCGATCCTCGACGGCGCGCAGCCCCTCGGCGCTGAGGCTCTTCTCGACGAAGTGCCGCTCGCGCGCCTCCAGCAGGTAGGCCGGCCGGAGAAAGCTGCCGACATGGTCGGCACGAAAGGGAGGCGTGGTGCGAAGCGTCATGGTTCCTGGGCCACGGGCCAGTGGCGGTTGATCGCGGTTCGTCGTGTTCTGGAGGCGGCCGGCGACAGCCGGGACGGTTGAAGGAGGCTCCGGCCGAGGATCCCACGGCGAGCGGCGGCACGGCTCGCTCGATGTCGCCAATCGCTCGAACGATGGGATTCTATGTTTTGTCATTTGGATCCAAATCAGGCGATACCCTGATCTATCTCAACGTTCACCCCTTCATTTCCAACTCGTGCTTGACGCGAATGGGCAGCGAACTATGATCGCCACGGGATCCAATTCGGGATCCAATACCGAGGAAGCCGAGCGACGATGAAGCTCCTCCGCGACTGGTCGGTGCGGCGTGCGCGCATGCTGTGGCAGCTCTATCGCCGCGTCTGCGCGTGGGCACCGAGGCTGCAGCCGGTCGTCCGCGGCCTGGGCGAGGAGCGCGCGCAGGGCCTGCTGGCACCGCTGGAACGCCAGCTGAAGGGCGCCTTCTTCGACTGCCGCATGTGCGGCGACTGCCGCTTGTCGTCGACCGGCATGGCCTGCCCGATGAACTGCGGCAAGCAGATGCGCAACGGCCCCTGCGGCGGCGTGCGCGCCGACGGCGGCTGCGAAGTGCACCCCGGGATGCGCTGCGTCTGGCTCGACGCCACCGAGGGCGACCTTCGCATCGCCCCCGGGCACACGCCGACCTGGACGCAGCGCGTGCCCGCGCTCGACTGGCGGCTGCAAGGTCGCTCGACCTGGTTGCAGGCGATCACGGTCTCGCGCCGCGCCGCGCCCGAGCCGGCACCCGCAGCACCGGCTGCGCCCGCACCGGCAGCGCAGGAGGCGGTGAGCGCGCTCGAGCGCGCCTGCCGCGCCTGGCACGCGCAGCGGCGCTTCATCGTCACGGTCGAGATCGCGCCGCCCGACTCGCCCGACCCGCGTCCGCTGATCGAGCGCGCGCGGCGCTTTCACGGCCTCGTCGACGCCATCAACATCACCGACGGCGCCGGCGCGAACTGCCACATGTCGAGCGTCGCCGCGGCGTCGGTGCTCACCGCGGCGGGAATCGAGCCGGTCTGCCAGGTCGGCTGTCGCGACCGCAACCGCATCGCCGTCCAGGGCGACGTCCTCGGCGCGGCGGCGCTGGGCGTGCGCAACGTGCTCTGCCTGACCGGCGACGACGTGAGCCAGGGCGACCATCCGCAGGCCAAGCCGGTGTTCGACCTCGACGCCGTCAACCTGCTGCACATCCTGCGCGGCATGCGCGACGAGGCGCGCTATGCCTCGGGCCGGCCGCTCGAGCAGGCGCCGCGCCTGTTCCTCGGCGCCACCGCCAACCCCTTCGTCGCCCCCTTCGCCGAGCGCGTGGCCAACCTCGAACGCAAGATCGACGCCGGCGCGCGCTTCATCCAGACGCAGTTCTGCTTCGACCTCGGCCTGCTCGAGGACTTCATGCGTGCGGTACGCGCGCGCGGCCTGCACGAGCGTGCCGCCGTCATCGTCGGCGTCGGCACCCTGCCCAGCGCCAAGGCGCTGCGCTGGATGGCCGACCACGTTCCCGGCGTGCGCGTTCCCGAAGCGGTCACCGACCGCATCGCCGCCGCCGCCGACCCGCGCGCCGAGGGCGTGCGCGTGGCGGTGGAGACGATTCACGCGCTGCGCCGCATCGAAGGCGTGGCCGGCGTGCACCTGATGGGCCACCGCAACGAGGCGACGCTGGCCCGCATCATCGTCGACGCCGGCCTGCGCACGCCGTCCGTCGAAACCGAGATCGCCTGACCCAGACCCCCAACCGGAGACGCACCGCGATGAGCACCGACAACTGGACCGACGAGGAGCGCCAGCTCGTGCACTGGCTGGCCGACATGAACGAGGACGACGCGCTGCCGCTGGCGCGCGCGATGCTGCTGGAGCGCGGCATCGACCCCATGCGCGTGCTCGACCTGTGCCGCGCGGCGATGGACATCGTCGGCCAGCGCTTCGAGGAGGGCGAGTACTTCCTGCCCGAACTGGTGCTCGCCGGCGAGATGCTGGACACCATCGGCGCGGTCGCCAAGCCCCTGATCAAGGCCGGCGGCGGCGCCGCGGCGACGCATGGCCGCGTGCTCATCGGCACCGTGCACGGCGACCTGCACGACATCGGCAAGAACATCGTCAGCTTCATGCTCGACATCAACGGCTTCGAAGTCAGGGACATCGGCATCGACGTGCCGGTGCAGAAGTTCATCGACGAGATCAAGGCCTTCAAGCCCGCCGTCGTCGGCCTCTCGGGCTTCCTCACGCTGGCCTTCGACTCGATGAAGGAGACGATCGCGGCGTTCGACGACGCGGGCCTGCGCAAGGATTTCAAGGTCATGGTCGGCGGCGGCCAGATCGACGAGACCGTGCGCGCCTACACCGGCGCCGACGCCTTCGGCGTCAATGCCGTCGAGGCCGTCGGCCTGTGCCGCGGCTGGATGGGGGTGGCGGCATGACGGCAGGCACCGGCCCCTACCCGCAGAGCGAGGCCGCCAAGGCCGCGTACGACGCGCGCATGGCGCGCATCCTCGCCTGCGCCCGGCTCGAGCAGCCCGACCGCATGCCGGTGGCGATGCAGAGCTTCTTCTGGCCCGCCACCTATGGCGGCATCAGCTACAAGGACCTGATGTACGACTACGAGGCGTGCAAGCGCGTGTGCCTCGACGCCGTGCTCGACTTCGAGCCCGATGCCGTGTTCCCGCTCGTGATGGGAACGGCCGCCGGGCGCGCGCTCGAAAAGCTGGACTTCAAGCAGTTGCAGTGGCCCGGCCACGGCGTCGGCGACATGCAGCCCTTCCAGTACCTGGACCGCGAGTACATGTCGGCCGAGGAGTACGACGACTTCCTCTTCGACCCGACGGGCTTCTACATCCACAAGTACCTGCCGCGCGTGGGCGGTGCCTTCGAGGGCTTCGACAAGCTGCCGGTGTTCCCCGGCTTGCACTACTTCCGCCTCGTCGCGGGAATCCGCAACTTCGCGCTGCCCGAGGTGCGCGCCTCCTTCGAGCGCATCGTCGCCGCAGCCGAGGAGTCGGCGGCCTTGTTCGGCCATCACGTCGACTGGACGCAGCGCGTCGCCGCCGCGGGCTTCCCGCTGGTCAACGGCGTCAACTCGGTTTCGCCCTACGACTTCATCGCCGACTACTTCCGCGGCGCCACCGGCATGATGAAGGACTTGTACCGGCATCGCGACAAGCTCAAGCTCGTGCTCGACAAGGCGGCCGTGTTCCTGACGCGCATGACGATCACCAACGCCAAGGCCGCCAACCATCCGATCGTCTTCATCCCGATCCACTGGGCGCCCGATGCCTTCATGAGCCCGAAGCAGTTCGAGGAATTCTGGTGGCCGCCGTTCCGCCGCATGATGCTGGGCCTGATCGAGGCCGACCTGGTGCCGATGCCGCTGTGGGAGTCGGACTGCACCAAGCGCCTCGAGGTGATCAAGGACATTCCCGCCGGGAAGTGCATCTACTGGTTCGAGCGCACCGACATGGTCAAGGCCTTCGAGGTGCTGGGCGACCGCGTCGCGCTGCGCGGCAACCTCTCGCCCTCGCTGCTGACCACCGGCACGCCCGACGAGATCGACGCCGCGGTCAAGCGCCTGGTCGACGAGGTCTGGCGCAAGGGCGGCAAGCTGATCCTCGACGGCGCCTTCGGCATTCCCGACGAGACGCCGACGCCCAACGTGCGCGCGATGTTCGACGCCGCGCGCAAGTACGCCGGCTGAAGCCGCAAACCATGGGCCTGCTGAGCGACATCGATCTCGTGCGCGAACTGCGCCGCGGCCCGCCGCCGCGCGCCGCGGCCCTGCGCCCGCGGCTGGCCGCGCTGCGCGACGAGGCGCTGGCGCTGGTGCAGTCCGAGGCGCTGGCCACGCCGCGCGCGATCTGGCGCTTCGCCGCCCTCGATGCCGCCCTCGACGCCGCCCCCGACGCCGCGCGCACGCTGCGCGTCCAGGGGCGCACGCTCGACGCGCCGCGGCTCATCCCCGCCAGCGGCCGCCTCACCGCCGTGGCCTGCGCCGTGTGCACGCTCGGCCCCGCGCTGGAGCGGCGCGTCGCGCTCCTGTTCGCCGGACGCCGCGCCGCGCTCGCCGTCGCGCTCGACGGCGTCGGCAACGAACTGCTCTTCGCGCTCTCGCGCCGCACCCAGGACCGGATGCTCGCCGAGGCGCGCCGCCAGCGCCTGGGCATCGCCGGGGAGCTCTGCGCCGGCGATCCGGGCCTTGCGCTGCAGGCGCAGCGCACCGTCCTCGAGCTGGCGGGTGCGGCGGCGATCGGCGTCGAGCTGACGCCCGCGCTGATGATGCATCCGACCAAGTCGCGCTCGGTGCTGCAGGGCGTCGGCGTCGATTTGCCGCGGCAGAGCTGGTCGCGCTGCGGCGAGTGCCGCTCGCGCGCGCGTTGCAGCCTCGTCGCCGGGGCCGCGGCATGAGCTGGGATGCCGCCTCCGACGCGGGTCTGCAGGCGCAGGACGGCGTGCCGCCCGCTGCTGCAGCCGTGCGCACGCACCGCGTCTTCATCGCCACGCTGGCGCGCGAGTTCGAGGCGCGCGAGGACGAGACGCTGCTTGCCGCGGCCCGCCGCGCCGGCGTGCGCATCGTCGCCGCGTGCGGCGGGCGCGGCAGCTGCGGCAGCTGCATGGTGCGCATCAGCGCGGGCCGCGTGCACCGCGATGGCGCCGGCAACCCGCGCACATGGCTGCGCGCCTGCCGCATCAGCGCGCGCAGCGCGCTCGAGGTCGAGCTCGCGCCGCGCTCGCTCGCGCCCGTCGTTCGCGCCGACGTGCGCAGCGGCGGCGACGATGCGGCGCTGCCGCTGGAGCCGCTCGTCGCCGAGGCCACGGCCGCTTGCAGCGCGGCTTCGCTCGCGGATCCGGTGCCCGACGCCGAACGCGTGCGGCGCGCGCTCGCCGCCACGCAGCCGGCGCTCGCGGCCGCGAGCGTCGACGCCGCCGCGGCCGCCGAGTTGCCGCCGCTGCTGCGCGCGCACGACTGGCGCGTGAGCGCGCGCTGGCGCTTGCCGCTGGACGCCGCGATCGCGGTCGAAGCGCAAGCCGAGGTCCGAAGCGCAGGCGGCGCACCACGGCTCATCGGCTTCGCGCGGCCCGACGCCCCGCTGCTGGGCCTGGCGGTCGATCTCGGCACGACCAACGCGGCCGCCTTCCTGCTGGATCTGAAGACCGGCATGCGCCTCGCCAGCCTGGGCCTCGAGAACCCGCAGGTTGCCTGGGGCGCGGACCTGATCAGCCGCATCAACCACGCCGCCGGCTCGCCGGCCGTGGCGGCTCGGATGCGCGCGGCCGCGGTGGCGGGCCTGGATGCGCTCGCCCACGACCTTGCGCGCGCGGTCGGCGCCGAACCGGGCGACATCGCCGACATCGCCGTCTGCGGCAACACGGCGATGCAGCATCTGCTCGCGGGCTGGCCGGTGGCACAGCTCGGCCGCGCGCCCTTCGTCGCCGTGACCCACGACGCCGTCGACCTGCCCGCGCGCGCACTCGGCCTGCACGTGGCCGCCGGAGCCAACGTTCACCTGGCGGCCAGCATCGGCGGCTTCGTCGGCGGCGACCACGTCGCCGCGCTGCTGGCGACCGAGGCGCTGTGGTCGCAGCCGGGAACGACGCTGGTGATGGATGTCGGTACCAACACCGAGATCAGCCTGGTGCAGGGCGATCGGCTGTGGTCGACCTCCTGCCCGTCGGGGCCCGCGCTCGAGGGCGGGCATATCGCGAGCGGGATGCGCGCCGCGGAGGGCGCGATCGAGCGCGTGCGCATCGACGACGGTGTGCCGAAGCTCGGGGTGATCGGCGGCGCGCGCCCGGTCGGCCTTTGCGGCTCCGGCGTTCTCGATGCCCTGGCCGCCTTCGTCGGCGCGGGCTGGATCGACGCGCGCGGGCGCATCCGGCAGCATGCCCGGATCGTGGACGGCGTGCGCGCCATCACCCTCGTCGAGGAGATCGACGACACGCCGGCGGTGCGCTTCACGCAGCACGACGTGCGCGCGGTGCAGCTCGCGAAGTCGGCCATCCGCACCGGCGTGCAGTTGCTGTGCACGCAGGCCGGAACGCACACGGGAACGATCGATCGCGTGCTCCTGGCGGGCGCCTTCGGCGCCTATCTCGACATCGGCGCGTGCATCGCCATCGGCCTGCTGCCGCCGCTGCCGCGCGAGCGCGTGCAGCAGGTCGGCAACGCCGCCGGCCTGGGCGTGCAGCAGATGCTGGCCTCGCGGACGCGCCGCGCGCGCGCGGCGGCGATCGCGCGCCGCTGCCGCTGCGTCGAGCTCAGCGCGCGCAGCGATTTCCAGAAGACCTTCCTGCAACACATCGGATTCGAAACATGAACCAGCGGAACGAGGGCGGTTTCGGCATCGCCATCATCGGCGAGCGCATCAACCCGGGCTTCAAGAGCACGAGGGCGCTGTTCGACCAGGAGGACATCGCCGGCATCCAGGCGCTGGCGGTGAAGCAGGCCGAGGCCGGGGCGAGCTGGCTCAACGTCAACATCGGTGCGCGCGCCAAGACCGACCCGCAGTGGATGGCCACCGTGATCCGCGCCATCCAGGAGGTGACCGACGTGCCGCTGTCGTTCGACTTCCCGAGCCGCGAGGTGCAGCGCGTCTGCCTCGAGGGCTACGACCTCGCCAAGGCCGGCGGCCGGCTTCCCATCGTCAACTCGATCACCGAACACCGCTGGGAGCTGATGGACCTGTACGGCGATTTCCGCTTCAAGGTCATCCTGATGGCCAGCGAGCGCGTCGTCGACGGTCGCGCCCAGGGCAACAAGACCGCAGACGAGATCCACGGCACCGCGCGCCGCGCCTCGCTGCGCCTGATGCGCGAGCATGGGCTGGCCCCCGACGACATCTTCATCGACATGTCGGTGAGCGCCATCGTCGCCGACACCGAAGGCCTCAACCGCGCCACGCTGGACGCCATCGGCCTGATCGGCGCCGACCCCGAACTCGAGGGCGTGCACATGATGGGCGGTCTCTCGAACATCGGCCAGCAGCTGCCGCCCAAGGCCGTCGACGGCTCGGACCTGAAGCACGCGCTCGAATGCGCCTTCCTCACGATCGCCGTGCCGCTGGGATTCGACACCGTCCTCGGCACGCCGTGGCGCGCCTACGCGCCGCTGGCCGAGGATCATCACGTCCTGACGACCTACCGCAGCTTCCTCGAGCAGTCGGGAACGAACGCGCTGCGCATGGTGCGCAAGTTCTACCGTGCCTGAGCGTGCGATGCCGATGGCTGCGACCCCCACGCGCCTGGCCGTCGTCGTCGACGCGTGGTTCGACGGCGAGAGGCGCCACGCCGACGGCCGCACGACCTTCAGCGTCGAAGACGGACGCGTCATCGCCATCGACCGCGGCGACCACGGTGCGGCGCTGGATGCCAGGGGATGGCGCGTCGAGCGCGGCGCCTTCCTCCTGCCGGGGCTGGTCGACGCCCATGTCCACCTCTTCCTCGACGGTGCACCGACCGACGGTGCCGTGCGCGCGGCCCACCTCAAGCAAGACGTCGATCGACTCGCCGAGGCCGCGCGTGCGGGCGCGCGCCAGGCCCTGGCCTGCGGCGTCACGCGCGTGCGCGACGCCGGCGACCGCCACGGACTCAATCACCGCGTGCGCGAGGAGGCGCGCCGCCCCGGCAGCGGGCTGGCGCAGGTGCGCTCCGCGGGCCTTGGCGTCAAGCGCGCCAGGCGCTACGGCGCCTTCATGGCGATGGACGTCGACGACGAAGCGAGCATCCGCAGCGCGGTGCAAGGGCTGGCGGCCGACAGCGACGAGATCAAGCTGATCCTCACCGGCATCATCGATTTCGACGCCGGCGCCGTCACCGACGAGCCGCAGTTCGATGCCGCCGCCGCGCGCTGCGTCGTCGAGGCGGCGCACGCCGCCGGGCGCAAGGTGCTCGCACACTGCAGCGGCGCCAAGGGGCTGGCCGTGGCCGTCGAAGCCGGCGTCGACTCCATCGAGCACGGCTTCTTCATGGACCGCGGGACCCTGCTGCGCATGCGCGATCGCGCGCTCGCCTGGACGCCGACCTTCTGCCCGGTGCACTTCCAGTGGGCCGAGCCCGCGGCCGTGGGCTGGTCGCCGAACACCGTCGGCAACCTGCGCCGCATCCTCGACGCCCACGCCGAGCACCTGCGGCGGGCGCACGAGATCGGCGTCGTCGTCCTCGCCGGAACCGATGCCGGCAGCATGGGCGTGGAGCATGGCCGCGCCCTGGTCGACGAGCTGCAGCGCTTCGTCGACGCGGGGCTGCCGCTGGACGCGGTGCTCGCTGCGGCGACCTCGGCGCCGCGGCGCCACTTCGGCGACGCCGCGCCGACGCTGTCACCGGGCACGCCGTTCGAGGCCGTGCTGCTCGGCGCCTCGCCATGGGCCGACTTCGCGGCGCTGCGCCGGCCGCTGCAGGTCTGGTCGCACGGCCGTGTCGGCGCTGAAGGGACTACAGTTGCACCGTGAGCGAATCGACCCTTCCCGAACCCATCGCGCCGGCCGGCGTCGTCGCCGCGCTGCGCAACCTGATCGTCAGCGGCCGCTTCAAGGCCGGCGAGCGCCTGGCCGAGTTGCCACTGGCGGAGGAACTGGGCGTCTCGCGCACGCCGGTGCGACTGGCCGTGCGCACGCTCGAGCACGAAGGCCTGCTCGAGCGCAGCGGGCGCCGCGGCTATGTCGTGCGCGCGTTCTCGGATGCCGACGTGCGCTGCGCGGTCGACGTGCGCAGCGTGCTCGAGGGGCTGGCCGCGCGCCGCCTGGCCGAGCGCGGCCTCTCGCCGGCGGTGCGCGCGCGCCTGGCCGCCTGCCTCGACGAGGGCGAGCAGGTGTTGTTGAAGGGTCGGCTCGAGGCCGAAGACATCGACGCCTGGAGCCGTCTCAACGAGGTCTTCCACCGCACCATCGCCGACGCCGGTGAAAGCCGTGTCGTCGCCGAGGCGATCGAACGCAACAACCGGCTGCCGCTCGCGTCGTCGGACTCGATCACCGTCGACCGCAGCGCGCTCGCGAAGGAGTACGAGAAGCTGCGCATCGCGCAGCTGCAGCACCGGCTGGTGTTCGAGGCGCTCGAGAACGGCGAGGCATCGCGCGTGGAAGGCCTGATGCGCGAACACGCGTACATCGGCGTGCGCTACCTGCGCCACCTTTGACCGCTACGCCGTCGCGTGGACACCCTCGGCGCCGGGAAGGTCTCGCGTGGTGTGGCGGCAGATGTCGAGGAACGCGGCCAGCGGCGGCGCAGGATCGCTGAGGACCCGCGTCAGCAGCCCGATGCGCCGCGCCACGGGCGCGAAACGCACCGGCACGATCCCGATCTGCCCGCCGTGATCGTCCTGCAGCACCTGGCCGCGCGACGCGATCGCGAGCCGATCCGATTGCAGCACGCACGCCAGCGTCATCGTCGGACTGCCGGCACACAGGCTTCGGCTCGGCGCGGGCAAGTCGTGCCGCGCGAACAGCGCGTGCAGCAGCCGATCGGCCGGCGTCCCCGGCAGCGGCGCGACCCAGGGCCATTGCAACAGGTCGGCGAGTTCCAGACGGGCCTTCTTCCAGCACGGATGGCGGCGGTTGGCAATGACGACCAGATCGTCGACGAAGAGGCTGTGCGCGGCGACGTCGGCGTGGGGAACGCCGCGGCGCAGCGCACCGGCAAGGACGTCGATCTCGGCGCTTCGCAGCAGGCGAACCAGCGTCTCGTAGGTGCCGTCGATGACCTGCACGTCCATGTCGGGATACTTCGGCATGAATGCGGCGATCGCGCGCGGCAGGAAGATCGTCGCCGACAGGGGCAGGATGCCGACGACGATGCGACCGCGGGTGCGGCCGGTCCAGGCGGAGAGTTCGGTTTCCAGCGCGCGCAGCTCGGCCAGCGACTGCTTCACGCGAAGCAGCAGGGCGTCGCCCGGCGGCGTCAACCGCGTTCCCGCGGCGGACTTGTAGAAGATCGGCACGTCGAGCTGTTGTTCGAGCGCGCGCAGGGCCGCGTGCACCGCCGGCTGCGAGAGGCCCAGTTGCTCGGCGGCCCTGGATTCGCTGCCGCCCCCCGACACCGCCAGCAGCGCGCGCAGCCGGCTCGGCGTGAGGTGTCGCGCGAAGCGCTCGGGCGCGTTGCCGCGCGTCGTCCTGCACGCCAGCGCGCCGAGCGCTTCGCGCGCGCCGCGCTGCACGAGTTCCATGCAGGCGTCCGCGCGCGCGACCAGGCGCTCGCCTTGCGGCGTCGGCACCATGCCGCGCGTCGTGCGCAGGAAGAGCGGCTGCCCGCACGCGGACTCCAGCATCGCAATGGCCCGCGTCACCGCAGGCTGCGAGAGGTGGATGCACCGCGCCGCACGGATCGTGGATCCCTGGCGCGCCACCGCCACGGCCGCGTGCAAGGCGCGCCAGTGGTCGATCAGCCGCGGCAGCCCGTCGTGCCGCGATCGGGAAAGGTCGGCAGCGTCGCGTGCCATCGCCATCGCCATCGCCATCGCCATCGCCATCGCCATCGGAACGATGCCGTCGCGACAAGCGACGACGGCGTCGATCATAAGCAAACCGCATGCGTCGGCGGCTTGAATCGATGGCGCCGGGGCGGCGCCCGACGGCGTTCATCCCGCGGCCTCTGCAGCGCGCAGCCTGCACCCTTCACCGACGAAGCAGGAGTCGAACATGAACCAGCATTGGGCGGACCGCCTGGCCTGCCGCGAACTGATCGAGCGCAGCGCGCGCTGTGTCGACGACGGCGACGCGCGCGCCTTCGCGGCCTTGTTCACCGAGGACGCGGTCCTGGTGCGGCCGGGCGGCCAGGCGCTTCGAGGGCGCGACGCGATCTTCGAGGCGTACGCGGGGCGCCCGCCGGAGCGCATCACGCGCCACCTGGTGTGCAACGTCGTCATCGGCCTCGACGCTGTCGACCGCGCTTGGGCGCGCAGCGACGTGCTCTTCTGGTCCGGCTCCGCGAGTGCCGCCGACAGCCCCTCGGGCCGGCCCGCCGACGCGCAGCAACGGGTGGGCGCGTTCGCCGACACGCTGGTACGCGGCGCCGACGGCGTCTGGCGCATCCACAGACGCGAGGCCAGCTTCGTCCTGCACTCCGCCTGAAGCACCCGGTCATCAGCTCAACGCATAGCCCGACGGCAGCTTTGATTGGCCTTCGCGGCGCTGCTGCCGGACACTGCGGGACAAGGACGAAACCGAACCGCGACCATGGCATTCGATCCGTTTCGCATCAGCCCCATGAAGGCGGGGAGCCGTCGGCGCACGGACGGCGCGACGGGCTCGTCATGAACGCGCCGACGAACGCCAGAACCGTCCTGTTGCTGCCGGGACTGCTGTGCGACGAAGCGGTATGGCGGCATCAGGTCGCCGCCCTGGCGGGACAGCACTGCGTGATTCCCTCCTGGGGTCTCGCGCGCTCGATCGGGGAGATGGCAGGCATCGCCCTGGCCGCCACCGCGGCGCCGGAGCTGGCCGTCGTCGGCCATTCGATGGGCGGACGCGTCGCGCTGGAGATCGCCCGCCGCGCACCCGAGCGCGTCGGGCGCATGGCCTTGCTCGACACCGGCATGGATCCCCTGGCCGCGGGTGAAGCCGGCAGGCGGGAAGTCGCCGGGCGCCAAGCGCTGCTGCAGACGGCGCGTACGCAGGGCATGCGCGCGATGGGCCAGGCGTGGGCACGCGGCATGGTCCACCCCGACCACCTGGAGTCGGCGGTTTTCGAGGACATCCTGGCGATGATCGAGCGCAGGAGCGCGGACGAGTTCGCCGCTCAGATCGAGGCGCTCATCCAGCGACCGAACGCGCGCGAGGTGCTGGCCGGGCTGCGCTGCCCGACGCTGCTGGCCTGCGGCCGGCAGGACCAGTGGAGCCCGCTCGCGCGGCACGAGGAGATGCAGCGCCTGTGCCCCGTGGCAGAGCTGGCGGTGATCGAACACAGCGGCCACATGAGCACGATGGAACAGCCGGCGGCGGTTTCGGCGCTGCTGCGCGACTGGCTGGCCGGCTGAGCCCGGCGGAAGGGACCGCAGCCCGAGAACATGGTCGCACCTCGACGCGCGCAAGACCCTCTGCCGGTGAGCGCGCGCTCCTCAACCCGCATCACAGGACCCGGCATGACCAAGACCCAAGTTGCCATCATCGGCGGAGGCCCCGCAGGGCTGCTGCTCTCGCACATCCTGCACCTGCACGGCATCGACAGCATCGTGCTCGAGCGCCAGACGCGCGCCTACGTGCTCGGACGCATCCGCGCCGGCGTGCTCGAGTTCGGCACCGTCCAGCTGCTGCGCGACGTCGGCCTGGGCGCACGCCTGGACCGCGAGGGCCTGGTGCACGCCGGAACGCTCATGACCTGGCAGGGCGAGGGTTCGGCGCTGATCGATACCGTCAAGTACGCGAACCGACCGATGATGGCCTACGGCCAGACCGCCATCACCGAGGATCTGTACGCCGCACGCGATCGCGACGGCGGCAGGATCGTGCACGAAGCCGTCGATGTCGCGCTGCACGGCCTGACCAGCGACCATCCTTTCGTCACCTACACCAAGGACGGAAGCCCGCAGCGCATCGACTGCGAGTTCGTCGCCGGCTGCGACGGCTTTCACGGCGTGAGCCGGCGCTCGATCCCGGCGGACGTGCTGCGCACCTACGAGCAGGTGTATCCCTTCGGCTGGCTGGGAATCATGTCCGAGACGCCGCCGATGAAGGACCTGATCTATGCGCACCACGAGCGCGGCTTCGCGCTGGCATCGCAGCGCAACCCCATGCTCAGCCGCTACTACATCCAGTGCGAGATCGAGACCGACCCCGCCGACTGGCCCGACGAGCGCTTCTGGGACGAGTTCAAGGCGCGGCTGCCGCAGGAGCTCGCGCGCACCGTGGTGACGGGGCCGAGCATCGAGAAGTCGGTGGCGCCGCTGCGCAGCTTCGTCGCCGAGCCGATGCGCCACGGTCGGCTGTTCCTGGCCGGCGATTCCGCCCACATCGTCCCGCCCACCGGCGCCAAGGGCCTGAACCTGGCCGTCTCCGACGTCCACTACCTGGCGCGTGCGCTCGAGGCGCACTACCGCGGCGGCAGCGACGAGCTTCTGCAAAGCTATTCGCGGACGGCGCTGCAACGCGTCTGGGGGGCCGAGCGCCTGTCGTGGTGGTTGACGCGGCTGCTCCACGTCTTTCCGCAGGACTCGGCGTTCGAACGCAAGATGCGCCTGAACGAGTTCCAGTACCTGCAGCGGTCGGAGCACGCCATGGGCTCGCTGTCGGAGCAGTACGCCGGACTGCCGTTCTGAACGCCGCCGCGGATCAGGCCGAGGCCTGCAGCAACTGCGCGACGACGGCGACCGCGATCACCTCGGGCTCCTTGCCCTGGACGCCTTCGACGCCGATCGGGCAGACCATGCGCGCGAGCACGTCGAGCGCGATTCCCCGGGCCTCGAAGCGGTGCAGGAAGCGCGCGCGCTTGCTCTTCGAGCCGATCAGGCCGAGGTAGCCGAAGTCGCCTCGCCGCAGGATGGCCTCGGTGACGCGCAGGTCCAGGTCGTGGCTGTGCGTGAGCACGAGGTAGAAGGCGCCCGGTGGCGCAGTCGCCACCTCGGCTTCGACCGGTTCGACGCAGACGCGCTCGATGTGCGGCGCGCAAGTGGCCGCGGGAAACTCGGTCTCGCGCTCGTCGATCCACTGCACGCGGCAATCGAGGCCTTCGAGCAGCCTCACGATCGCGCGGCCGACGTGGCCGGCACCGTAGACCTGCAAGCTGAAGCGCGGCGCCGGCAGCGGCCACTGCGCCAGCAGCGCGGGCGTGAGGCGCGCGGTGCGCAGGACGAGCGAGCCGCCACAGCACTGGCCGAGCGTCGGGCCGAGGGCGACCGCGTCGTCCACGGGCTCGTCCTGCCCGGCCACGAGCCGGGCACGCGCGGCGTCGATCGCGCGCCACTCGAGATGGCCGCCGCCGATCGTGCCGAGCACCTCGTCGGCGGCGATGAGCATCCGCGTCCCCGGCGGCCGCGGCACCGAGCCGCGCGCCGAAAGCACCTGCACCTGCATCGCCGCGCGACCGGCCCGCAGCCACTGCGCTGCCGCTTGCCGCAGCGCCGCCTCGGTCACGTCGCGCCGCCCTGGACGGCGTCGATGGCGTCGAGGATGGCCTCGGGAGTCGCCGGCGCGCGCAGCGGCGGGTCGACGCGGTGGCCGCCGACGGCGGAGACGGCGTCGCGGATCGCGAGGAGCACCGAGAACGACAGCAGCAGCGGCGGCTCGCCGACGGCCTTGCTGCGGTGGATGGTGTCACGGGGGTTGTCCGCCTCGAAAAGGCGCACGTCGAACAGCGGCGGGCAGTCGTTGGCGGTCGGGATCTTGTAGGTCGACGGCGCGTGCGTCATCAGGCGGCCGCTGCGCGGATGCCACCACAGCTCCTCGCTCGTCAGCCAGCCCATGCCCTGGATGAACGCGCCCTCGACCTGCCCGATGTCGATCGCCGGGTTGAGCGAGCGGCCGACGTCGTGCAGCACGTGCGCGGCCAGCAGCTTGTGCTCCCCGGTGAGCGTGTCGACGAGCACCTCGGAGACCGCAGCGCCGTAGGCGAAGTAGTAGAATGGCCTTCCGGTCATCGTCTCGCGGTCCCACGACAGGCCGGGCGTGGCGTAGAAGCCGTCGCTCCAGAGCTGGACGCGCGCCTCGTAGGCGGCAAGCGCCAGATCGTCGAAGCTCTCGCTGACCGCGCCGGCGCCCGCACGCCCGTTGGCGAATCGCACCTCTGCGGCATCGACTCCGTGACGCGACGCAAAGAACGCGGCCAGCCGCTGCCGGATCTGCCTCGCGGCGTCTTCGGCGGCCTTGCCGTTGAGGTCGGCGCCGGTGGAGGCCGCCGTGGCCGAGGTGTTGGCGACCTTGGTCGTGTCGGTCGCGGTGCAGCGCACGCGCGTGAAGTCGATGCCCAGCTCGTGCGCGACGACCTGGGCCACCTTGGTGTTGAGCCCCTGCCCCATCTCGGTGCCGCCGTGGTTGACCAGGACGCTGCCGTCGGCGTAGACGTGCACGAGCGCGCCGGCCTGGTTGAAGTGGCTGACGTTGAAGGAGATGCCGAACTTCACCGGCGTGAGCGCGATGCCGCGCTTGAGCACTGGACTGGTGGCGTTCCAGGCGGCGATCGCCTCACGGCGCGCGAGGTAGTCGGAATCGGCGACGAGCTGCGCGACGACGTTCCCGATGATGTTGTCCTCCACCGGCTGGCCGTAGGGCGTGAGGTTGCGCTCGCCGATGCCGTAGAAGTTCGCGCGCCGCACCTGCAGCGGATCCAGACCCAGGCGCCGCGCGATCGTGTCGAGGATGAACTCGATCGCGATCGCGCCCTGCGGACCGCCGAAGCCGCGAAAGGCCGTATTGCTCTGCGTGTTCGTGCGCGCACAGTAGCCGTGCATCGAGACGTTGGGCAGCCAGTAGGCGTTGTCGAAGTGACAGATCGCCCGCGTCATCACCGGCGGCGTGAGATCGGTCGAGAAGCCGGCGTTGGCGATCAGCGTGATCTCGACGCCGAGGATCCGGCCCTGCGCGTCGTATCCGACCTCCCATTCGAACTCGAAGCCGTGGCGGCGGCCGGTGATCATGAAGTCGTCGTCGCGGTCGACGCGCAGCTTCACGGGACGCGAGAGGCGCCGTGCGGCCACCGCCGCGACGCAGGCGAAGAGCGCCGACTGCGACTCCTTGCCGCCGAAGCCGCCGCCCATGCGCCGGCATTCGACGGCCACGCGGTGCGACGCCACGCCGAGCGCCTGCGCCACCGCGTGCTGCATCTCGCTCGGGTGCTGCGTCGAGCAGTGCACGCGCATGCCGCCGTCCTCCTGCGGCATCGCGTAGGAGATCTGCCCCTCGAGGTAGAACTGCTCCTGGCCCCCGACCGAGAGCGTGCCGCGCTCGCGATGCGGGGCCGAGGCGATCGCTGCCGCGGCATCGCCGCGTGCCAGGTGCATCGGCGGGATCACGTAGCACTGCTGCGCATGCGCCTCGCGCGCGTCGAGGATCGCCGGCAGCGGCTCGATCACGAGCGCGTCCCTGGCCCGTGCTGCCGCCCGACGGGCCAGTTCCCGGTCGCCCGCAACGACCGCGAACACAGGCTGGCCCAGATAGTGGACCGTGCCGCTGGCACGCCCCTCCCCGTCGATGCGCAGTTCGGCAAGGATCGGGTCGTCGTGCCGGATCGGTCCGCAGTCGTTCGTCCCGGGGATGTCGGCGGCGCTCAGCACCGCGACCACGCCCGGTTGCGCCCGCAGCATGGCCAGATCCACGCCGGTGATGCGCCCATGCGCCACCGGCGAGAGCCCGAGCGCGACGTGCAGCGTGCCCTCGAGCTCGGGAAGGTCGTCGGCGTAGGCGGCCTCGCCGCTGACGTGCAGCAGCGCCGATTCATGCGGCTGACCGATGCCCACGCGCGCGCCCTCCTTCAGGCGCTGCGCCTGGGCCTCGAGATCGAAGCGGCGCGCCGGCGTCGCCCGGTGGTCCGCGAGCGGTTCGGCCTGCGACGGGCCGCGCAGAAAGGCCTCCAGCGGCTGGTTCATGGTCTCCGTCTCCTTCCCTTGCATCGTCGCTGCGCCGAGGGACTCATGCCGGCGCGCCGGCCCGCGGTCGCGGCAGCACGCTCCAGACCGAGGTCCGATTCGCCGCCAGCGGCGCATCCGCGCGGGTCTCGTACCACAGGCGCAGCAGCAGGCGCTGCGCCACCTTCATGCGGTAGCCGGCGCTGGCGCGCATGTCCGACAGCGGGGTGAATTCGCCGGCCAGCGCCGCCATCGCTGCGCGCACGTTCGCCTCCGTGAAGGGCTTGCCCAGCAGCGCCGCCTCGGCTGCCTTTGCCCGCTTGACGATCGCGGCCATGCCGCCGTAAGCCAGGCGCAGCGTGCGGACGGTGTTGCCGTCGAGCTCGATCGCGAAGGCCGCGCAGACAGCGGAGATGTCGCAGTCGTGGCGCTTGGCGATCTTGTAGCAGCGCAGCTGCGCGCCGGCCGGCGGCAGCGGAACGCGCAGCGCGCGCACGAACTCGCCGCTCTCCATCCGGTTCTTCATGTAGTCGACGTAGAAGTCCTCGAGCGGCATCGAGCGCTCCCGGCTGCCGTGCCGGAGCACGATATCCGCCCCCAGCGCGATCAGGGCCGGCGCGCTGTCGCCGATGGGCGAGCCGTTGGCCACGTTGCCACCCATCGTGCCGGCGTGCCTGACCGGCGGCGAGGCAAACCGCATCCAGACCTCGGTCAGGGCCGGCATGCGCGCGGCAAGTGCCGCCCAGGAGTCCTCGAGCGAGGCGCCGGCGCCGATCACGATCCCGCTCTCGTGCTGTTCGATCCGCCGCAGGGCAGCGACGTCGCCGAGGTAGATCAGGTCGCCCGGATCGCGAAAACCCTTGTTCGTCCAGAGGCCGATGTCGGTGGCGCCGGCGAGCACTCGGGCCTGCGGCTTCTGCGCGCGCAGCGCCGCGAAGTCCGCCAGTGTCCGCGGCGCATCGAAGCGGCGCAGCTCGCCGACGGCAGGGTCCAGCGCCGCGTAGGAAAGCGGCGGATCGGCGGCCAGGCGCGAGAGCGCCTCGACGATCGGCGCGGTGGCGAGCCGCTGCGGCGGCAGCTCGAACATGCGCCGGCCGGCGTCGAGGATCGGGCGATAGCCGGTGCAGCGGCAGAGGTTGCCGGCGAGGTCGTCGGCGAGCTCCTGCCGCGTCGGCTGCGTGCCGGCCTCGCAGTGACGCTCGTAGGTGCTGGTCATCGTCATCGCGATGCCCGGGGTGCAGAAGCCGCATTGCGAGCCGTGGCACTCGACGAGCGCCTGCTGCACCGGATGCAGCTCGCCGCCGGCGATCGCGCGCAGATCCTCCACCGTCAGCAGCGCCTTGCCGTCGAGCGTGGGCAGGTAGCGCACGCAGGCGTTGACGGGCCTGAGGCTCAGGCCACCGACGACGGTGGCGCGGGCACTCGGCGTGCCGGTCGCTTCGGCGCGGTCCGCGAGCTCGGCGACGACGACCGTACACGCGCCGCAGTCGCCCTCGTTGCAACCCTCCTTGGTGCCGGTGGCGCGCGCGTGCTCGCGCAGCCATCGCAGCACCGTCGTCGTCGGCGGCAGGCCGGCGACCTCGACGACCGCACCCCGGTGGAAGAAGCGGATCGGCCGCGAAGCGCCGTTGTCGGTGCGCGCGGGACTGGCAGGGCAGGATGCAGCGATCGTCATGGGCGGACGGTACTCGGACCGGATCCGTTCAAGAATACGTTTCATCTTATGTCGCGTATCGGGTGTCCGGTATCGAAGACGACAGCCACCTCGGACGAATCCGACTGCAACTCGTGAAGGTCTTGCTCACGGCGATCCGCTGCCCGTGCGTGCGGGCAGTGCGATGGAAGCCACCGCGACGACGCCGCCATTGCGGGCGCTGCGCCGCGCAGTACCCCGCGCGCATCGTTCCCTGCCCGGTCGATTCTCCACCGCTGACCCATTCCACCCATTCCCGGCTCCGGCACGACCTCACCGACGGGTCTGCCGCCGGCCCGAGCACGATCTGAAGCCCAGGAGGCGGGCATGCCACAGCATCCGGACCCCGAGCAGCCCGCCGCCGCGGCCACCCCGGCGGCGCAAGCGGCCGTCGAGCGCATCGCGATTCACGGCGACCTGCTCGACCTTGCCGCCGCCCCCGCCTGGGCAGACCCCGGATCCGAGGCGGTGCGCTGGCGCCCCGATCACTGGCTGCTGATCGAGGATGGCCGCATCGCCGGCGTGCAGGCGCAGGATCCGGGGGCCGAGTGGCAGCGCATCGACCACCGGGGACGCCTGGTGCTGCCCGGCTTCGTCGATGCGCATGTGCACTGCCCGCAGATCGACATGATCGCCAGCTATGGCGCCGAGCTGCTCGACTGGCTGCAGACCTACACCTTTGCCGCCGAGCTGCGGCACGCCGACCCGGCCCATGCCGCCGCCGGAGCCGAGCGCTTCGCCGACGCACTGCTCTCGCACGGCACGACAGCCGCCGTCGTGATGCCGACGGTGCACAAGGTCTCGGCCGAGGCCCTCTTCGTCGCCGCGCAGAGGCGCGGCATGCGCCTCGTCGCCGGCAAGGTGCTGATGGATCGCAACGCCCCGGAAGGTCTCACCGACGACGTCGAACAGGCCGAGCGCGACTGCCGCGAACTGATCGAGCGCTGGCATGGCCGCGACCGCCTCGCCTACGCGGTAACCGTGCGCTTCGCGCCGACGAGCAGCCCGGAGCAGCTCGCCATGGCCGGCGCGCTGTGCAAGGAAGACCCGACGCTCTACGCGCACACGCACGTGGCCGAGAACCGCGACGAGGTGCGCTGGGTCGGCGAGCTCTACCCCGAGGCGCGCAGCTATCTCGACGTCTACGCGCGCGCCGGTCTGTTGCACCGCCGCAGCGTGCTTGCGCACGGCATCTGGCTCGACGCCGAGGATCGCGCCGCGCTGGCCGATGCGGGCGCGGTGCTCGCGCACAGCCCGTCGTCCAACCTCTTCCTCGGCAGCGGGCTCTTCGACTGGACGGCGCTGGCCGCACGCGGCGCGGCGATCGCGATGGCCAGCGACGTCGGCGCCGGCACGAGCCTGTCGATGCAGCGCACGCTGGCCGATGCCTACAAGGTGCAGGCGCTGCGCGGCCAGCGCCTGACCGCCTGGGCCGCGCTCTACGCCGCCACGCGCGGCGCAGCACGCGCGCTCGCGCTCGAGGACGAGATCGGCAGCTTCGACGCGGGCTGCGCGGCCGACGTCTGCGTCTGGGACTGGGCCCGCGGCAGCGTGGCCGAGCGCCGCGACGAACTCGCGCGCAGCCTGCACGAGCGCGTCTTCGCCTGGCTCGTGCTCTCCGACGAGCGCAACCTCGTCTCGGCGCGCGTGGCGGGCATCGAACGCTACCGCCGCGGCGATCCGCCCTGATCGCGGGGGCGCCAGCTCCGCACGCCGACACCCGCCCCAAGACCCGAGACAATGGAGACGAGCATGCAGAACCCGGACGGCGGCGCCACCGTCGACGTGCCGACCGCGATCGCGATGCGGGATTGACAAGGAGCCGGACCGAGATGCCCAAGTTCGCCGCCAACCTGACGATGCTCTTCGCCGAGCGCCCCTTCCTCGAGCGCTTCGAGGCCGCGCGCAAGGCCGGTTTCGAAGCCGTCGAGTTCCTCTTCCCCTACGCCTGGCCGGCCGAGCAGATCAAGGCACTGCTCGACGAGCACGGCTTGAAGCTGGTGCTGCACAACCTGCCGCCCGGCGACTGGGACGCCGGCGATCGCGGAATCGCCTGCGACCCGGCGCGCACCGCCGAGTTCGAGGAAGGCGTGGCCCGCGCGATCGCCTACGCCAAGGTCCTCGGGGTGCCGCAGCTCAACTGCCTGGCGGGCAAGCTGCCGTCGGGTGCCGACCCGCAGAAGGCCGAGGAGACCCTGGTCGCCAATCTGCGCTACGCGGCAGGCGAACTCGCGGCGCAGGGCCTGCGCCTGCTGATCGAGCCGATCAACACCTTCGACATCCCCGGCTTCTACCTGCACGGGACGGCGCAGGCACTGGCGCTGATGGACGAGGTCGGGTCCGACACGCTCTTCCTTCAGTACGACATCTATCACATGCAGCGGATGGAAGGCGAGCTCGCGGCGACGATGAGCCGGCACCTGGCCCGGATCGGGCACATCCAGCTCGCCGACAACCCGGGCCGCAACGAGCCGGGCACCGGTGAGATCAACTACGCCTTCCTCTTCGCGCACCTCGACCGCATCGGCTACGAGGGCTGGATCGGCTGCGAGTACAAGCCCGCGGGGAAGACCGAGGACGGCCTCGCCTGGCGTCAGCGCCTCGCGCACTGACAAGCCATCGACAAGCCCCGCGCGCTGCGACGAGCAAGGACGAGGAGATCGACCATGGCAGGGCACCCGATCGAGGGCGGACACCGGGTTCGCCTGCACGGCCGCGGCAAGGTGGTCGTCGACATGTCGTCGATCCCGCCGATCACGGCCAAGGCATGCGCGCAGAGGATCGCGGCACCCGGTTGCGATCGGCCGGACGCGCCGGGATCCTGGCCATCCGCGGCCGATCGAACCGAACCCGCATGAACCCGAAGACCCTGCTGCGCCGCATGTTCGATGCGGCGATCGCCTCGGCGCAGCCCGCGCTGTGCGTGCCGCGCTTCCTCCCCGATCCGGCGGAGGTGCGTGGGCGCGTCGTCGTGATCGGTGCGGGCAAGGCTTCGGCGGCGATGGCCAAGGCGCTGGAGGGGCACTGGCGCGGCCGCGGGCTCGAGCGCGTCGAGGGCTACGTCGTCACGCGCTACGGCTACGGCGCGCCCTGCGAGCGCGTCGAGATCGCGCTGGCCGCGCACCCGGTGCCCGACGCCGCCGGCGAAGCCGCCGCGCGGCGCATGCTGCAACGGGTGGCGGGACTCACGGCCGACGACCTCGTGATCTGCCTCATCTCGGGCGGTGGTTCGGCGCTGCTGCCGCTGCCAGGCCCCGGGCTCACGCTGCAAGACAAGCAGGACATCAACCGCGCGCTGCTGGCCAGCGGCGCCACCATCGGCGAGATGAACACGGTGCGCAGGCACCTCTCGGCGATCAAGGGCGGGCGGCTGGCCGCCGCCTGCCACCCGGCGCGGGTGCTGACGCTGCTGATCTCCGACGTTCCGGGCGACCGCCCGATGGACATCGCCTCGGGCCCCACGGTCGCCGATCCGACGACCTGCGAGGACGCGCTGGCGATCGTACGGCGCTTCGGCATCCCGCTGCCGCACGCCGCGCAGGACCTGCTGCACAGCGGGAGGGGCGAGTCGGTCAAGCCCGGCGACCGGCGGCTGGCGCAGGCACGCACCGAGATCATCGCCGCGCCGCAGCTTGCGCTCGAAGCCGCGGCCGCAGTCGCACGCGCGGCGGGCTACACCGCGCACATCCTCGGCGACTCGATCGAGGGCGAGGCGCGCGAGGTCGGCAAGGTGCTTGCCGGCATCGCGCTGCAGGTGGCCGAGCGCGGACAGCCGTTCGCGCCGCCCTGCGTGCTGCTCTGCGGCGGCGAGACCACCGTCACGCTGCGCGAGGGCGTGCCGCGAGGCCGCGGCGGGCGCAACGTCGAGTGCCTGCTCGCACAGGCGATCGCGCTCGACGGCCATCCGCGCGTGTACGGGATCGGCGCCGACACCGACGGCGTCGACGGTGCCGAGGAGATCGCGGGTGCGCTCATCGGCCCCGACACGCTGGCGCGCGCCTGGGCGCTCGGCATGCGCCCGCGGGACGAGCTCGCGGGCAACAACGGCCACGGCTTCTTCCAGCGCCTGGGCGATTCGCTCGTCACCGGCCCCACGAACACCAACGTCAACGACTTCAGGGCGCTGCTGATCGAGCCGATCGGCGCTGGGGCGCCCGCGACCGAGGACCTTCGTGCGCCGCACCCGTGACGCCAAGATCGTCGTGAGACCCGGAGCGGAGAGCCCGCCCCGAGCCTCGCGCCGCTGCGCTCGACCGCGCGGCGGGGGCGAAGAAACGCGGGGGCGAACCGGAGCCCCCGGAACACGAGGAGAGAAGCGATGGGACACCTGAGCACGCATGTGCTGGACACCGCACACGGCTGCCCTGCCGCGGGCATGCGGGTCACGCTGCAGCGCGTCGACGCGGGCGGCAACGCACGGACGATCGAGACGATCACGCTCAATGCCGACGGGCGCAACGACGGCGGCGCGCTGCTCGATGCGGCGGCGATGGAGGTCGGACGCTGGCGCCTCGTCTTCGAGGTCGCCGCCTACTTCCGCGCACGCGGCGTCGCGCTGCCGGAGCCGCCGTTCATCGACTTCGTGCAGCTCGACTTCGGCATCGCCGACGCCCAGGGGCACTACCACGTACCCCTGCTCGTGAGCCCCTACGGCTACAGCACCTATCGCGGCTCCTGACCGCGATCTCGGGCCGTCGCAGGTCCGTACCGCACGCGGAATTGCATACGGCCTGGTGTACCTGAACGGCCCCGATCCGGGTACGGCCGAGACGAGACATGCCGGTGCCGCCGCGCCGACCATTGCGGCGCAGCACTTCGGGTTTCACCGGATGCCGACGCGGGCCGCGCCGACCGGAAGGCATCCGGATCGGCCTTGGCACCAAGCCCAGCGCAGCGCGTGGTACTTGGTTTGTCGTCTCAAACGTTCATAGTTGCCGGTACCCGCAGCATGGGCCGCGCCCCGCGGCCGTCATGGAGGCAAGCATGTTCGCGCGATTGCTCGGTCTCGTGACCCTCGCCCTGAGCCTTCTCGTCGCCCACGTCCCCGCATCGGCGGCGATCTGGGATTCCGTTCCCGACGAGCAGCTGAAGGCGCTGGGCCTCACCCGCGACTCGTCGCCCAAGGAGCTGTTCGACCGGCTCTCGAAGCGCTACCGCAGCGAGCTCACCAAGGGCAAATTCGCCAAGTACTGGGAACCCATCCCGATGGACATGTACCTGGCGCCCACGCTCTTCTACAAGCCTCCGGCCGAGCCCGCGATCGAAGCCAAGCGCGAGGAATGCGTCGCCTGCCACACGGGTGCCACGCACGGCTGGGTGAAGTCCTGGGAAAAGAGCGTGCACGCCAACCTGGACATGATCCGCGCGCTGCCGGAGTCGGACTCGCGCGCCTACAAGAAGGCCGTCATCGCCGAGGTCGAGGACAACCTGCGCGCGCAGGGGCTGCTGCGCCAGGGCGAGCCGCTGAAGGAGGTGCAGTGCATCGACTGCCACATGGGCGTCGGCGCCAAGAGCGGCAACCACGCCAAGGACTTGCGCATGCCCGACCGCAGCGTCTGCGGCTCCTGCCACGTGCGCCAGTTCGCCGAGGCCGAGTCCGAGCGCGACACCGCCGTCTGGCCGCAGAAGCAGTGGGCCAATGGCCACCCCTCGCACGCGGTCGACTACACCGCCAACGTCGAGACCGCCACCTGGGCCGCGCTGCAGCAGCGCGAGGTCGCCGCCAGCTGCACGATGTGCCACACCAACCAGACCAAGTGCGACAACTGCCATACGCGGCACGAGTTCTCGACGGTCGAGTCGCGCAAGCCCGAGGCCTGCGCCACCTGCCACAACGGCGTCGACCACAACGAGTTCGAGCAGTACATGTACTCCAAGCACGGCACGGTCTACCAGACCCTGGGCGCGCAGTGGGACTGGAACATCCGCCTCGCCGACCAGCTCGGCCACAAGAACGGCCAGACCGCCCCGACCTGCCAGAGCTGCCACTTCGAGTTCAAGGGCCAGTACTCGCACAACGTGGTGCGCAAGGTGCGCTGGGGCTTCCTGCCCTCGAAGGACATCGCCGACAACATCGATCACCCCTGGTTCAAGGATCGCAAGGAGGCCTGGGTCGACACCTGCTCGCAATGCCATTCGCGCCGCTTCGCGCAGGAGTACCTGACGATGGCCGACAAGGGCATCCAGGACGGCAGCAAGCTCGTCGAGGACACGCGCAAGGTGGTGAAGAAGCTCTACGACGACAAGTTGCTCGTCGGGCAGAAGAACAATCGTCCGGCACTGCCAGCGCCGGAGCAGGACGAGGCCGGCGGCTTCTTCTCGCTCTTCTTCGCGCAGGCCAACCAGACCACCACCGTCGACCGCACCTTTGCCGAGATGTGGGAGCAGCACGTGGCGCGCTACATGAAGGGACTGCAGCACGTCAATCCCGGCGGCTGGACCTACTCGCACGGCTGGAGCGACCTGGTGAAGGACCAGGCCATCATCAACGAGCAGGACACCCTGCTGCGTGAGCGCGCGGCGATGGAGCAGCGCCTGCAGAGGCTCGAAGGCAAGGGCTCGGGCAAGACGAGTTCCTACCGCAGCGGCGAGCGCGCGCTCTACGCCAGCGTGATCGAGGATCCGATCCTCGCCAGCGGCGGCCTGGCTCTGCTCGGCGGCGGGCTGCTGCTCACCGGGCTGCGCGGCGGCAGGCGCCGGGCCGCTGCCTCCGCCGATGCCGACACGCGGACGCAGCACGATGACGTCCCGGGCTGATTCGCTGAACGCCTTCGGCGGCATGCGCCAGGCGGACGCGGCGGCGCCCGCACGGCGCCGGCCGCTGAGCGTGGCGGCGATCGTGGCCGGCGTCGTCCTCATCGCCATCGCCGCCGCACTGCTCTGGCGCCAGCAGCTCGCGCCGCCGCCCTACCGCTACGTGCTGGGCGAGCTCGTTCCCGCAGCCGAGCTGGGGGCGCTCGCCGAGCTCGGCGCGCAGCCGCCGGCGGTGCGCCGGGCGAACCTCGTCGCCGACGACCAGCCGACGCCGCTGGCCGAGCTGAAGATCCTCGAAGGCACGCATTCCGACGGCTCGCCGCTGGCGCCGCTGCTGCTGGACTGGCGAGCGCGCGTCGACGATCCCTTCCTGACGATCGCCGCGCCGCCCGAGGACGTCGCCGCGCTCGCCGCGGTCCTCGCACGCCACGCCCGGGGCGCCAAGGTGCTGGCTTGGTGGGATCACTCGCGGCTGTTCGAGCGCCTCGTCGGCGCCGACGTCGCCTTCACGCAGCACCTGGGAATCCCGCTCTTCATCCCCGCCCAGTGGCGCGGCGCGAAGGCCGGCGTGGCGGCGGCGGAGCGCGCGTTCTGGCAGGCCGGCAAGGCGCCGGAGGCCGCCGCGCTGGCGGAGGAGAAAGACCGTTTCGAGCGCTTCGCCGCGGCCTTGCTCGCGCCCGAGGACGCCGGCATCGCTGCGCTGCAGGCGCTCGCGGGCGGCGGGAAGGCGGTGCTGGTGCTGCACTTGCGCGACCTCATCCTGCTCGGCCAGATGGCCCCGGACAAGATCGGCGTCGCCTTCCAGGACCTGGGAACGACGGCAGACGTGCACGGCATGGTGCGTCGCGTGCACGGCTGGCTCGACGAGCACAAGTACCCCGCCTACGGCGTGCTGCAGGCGCGCGAACGCCCGCTGCGCGCGATCGCGCTCACCGACGAGGCCTCGGGCAGGACGCTCGCCGCGCGCCTGCTGCCCCTGATGGGAAACGAGCAGCACGACGTGCGCGGCGCCACGCTCGTCTATCGCGTCGGCGGCTACTCGGTGTTCGAGATCGCATCGGCCGCGCCAGCACCCGCGAAGGGTTCCTGAAGCGGGTCTCGGGCGATCTCGCGCACGCCGACGGCCCGACGCAAACGCAGCACGGCCTCGCTGATCTCGGCCTCGGTGAGCGCCGCGTAGCCCAGCAGCAGCACGCGCTGCAACGGGTCGTCCGCGTCCGCGTCGAAGAGCTGCGCGTTGCCGTCGTCGATGCCGTAGACGCCCACGCCCTGCGCGCGCGCCATCTCCTCCACCGCACGCGCGTCCGGGCCCTCCTGCGGCAACTGCACCACCAGATGCATGCCGCCGCCCAGGCCCGCGACGCGCCAGCCCGGCAGGCCGTGCGCCAGCGCCGCGCACAGGTGGTTGCGCCGCAGCATGTGCAACTGGCGCAGCCGCCGCAGGTGCTCGGCAAAGCCGCCTTCGTGGATGAAGGCCGCCAGCGCCGCCTGCTCCAGCCAGGGCTGGCAGTTGTTGAGCAGCGCCTTGGCATGGCAGGCGGGCTCGCACAGCTCGGAGGGCAGCACCATGTAGCCGATGCGCAGGCCTGCGCCCAGGCTCTTGGAGAAGGTGCCGAGGTAGATCACCTGGTCGTTCACGTCCAGGCTCTTGAGCGCAGGCAGCGGCGCCCCGTCGTAGAAGAAGTCGCAGTCGTAGTCGTCCTCGGCGATGTAGCTGCCGCTGGCCTCGGCCCAGGCCAGCAGATCGCGCCGCCGCGACAGCGACAGCGTCGCGCCGAGCGGATACTGGTGCGACGGCGTGACGTAGGCCAGCGCCGCGGAAGGCGGCAGCTGCGCGCAGACGATGCCTTCGTCGTCGACCGGAACCGGCCGCAGGTCGGCGCCGTGGCTGGCGAAGACGCGCGCCGCGCCGCGATAGCAGGGGTTCTCGACGGCGACGTCGACGCCGCGCGCCAGCAGCAGCCAGGCGAGCAGGTTCAGCCCCTCCTGGATGCCGTTGGTGATGACGATGCGGCCGGCGTCGGTGGCGATGCCGCGCGTGGCGCCGACATGCGCGGCCACCGCCTCGCGCAGCTCCAGCACGCCTTGCGGGTCGCCGTACTCGCACAGCTGCGACGCGGCACCGCGCAGGCGGCGCGCCAGCAGCGACTGCCAGGCCCGCATCGGAAACAGCCGCGCGTCGGGCCGCCCGACCCAGAAGTCGAACGGCAGCTGCTGTCCGTGCGGCGCCAGCACCTGGTGCGCAGCGCCGCGGAACAGCAGGCGCTGGCGGACGCGCGCGCGCGTGCCGCCGCGCACCGCAGCATCGGGGTGCGGCGCCGGCGGCGCCACCGGCGTCGGGCTGGCCGGCGCCACGCGCTCGGCGACGAAGGTACCGATGGGCTCGCGGCCCTCCAGCAGGCCCTCGGCCGCCAGCCTTGCGAAGGCGCCGATCACCGTGTTGCGCGAGACGTCGAGATCCTGCGCCAGTGCGCGCGACGCCGGCATGCGCGCGCGCGGCGCCAGGCGCCCGTCCAGGATCAGTTGCCGGATCTGTTCGGCGATCTGCGCCTGCAGGCTCTTGCCCGCGATCGGGTCGATGAGGATCGGCAATTGCATGGCGTCCGGGCTCTGCTGACCAACCCTGCGCGCGCCGGTGCCGCGCGCGCGGCTCGATGCGGGGAGTATGGACGACGCCGCCGCGCTGGGGCAGCGGGTTTGCCATCACCAACGGCGCGCCCCACCCTCTTCCTTCCGGCTCCCACAAGCCGAGAGAGGGCTCGGCCCCTCGCCTGCGCGCCGTGCGGGCGAACGCCGCGAGGCATCAACCGTTCCTGCGCGGCGCCTTGCGTGCGGGCGCGGCTTGCTCGGCCAGGCGCTCGTCCAGGTTCTTCAGGATCTCGGTCTCGATCCTGCGCGCGAACGCGCCCAGCAGCAGCCCGAGCTTGGCGTCGAGGTCGAAGTGGTCGGCGGCGACGATCAACCGCCCCTTGACGCCGCTGCGCGAGAACTCGACGGTATCGCTGGTCTTGCCTTGCAGCAGCGTGCACTCCATGCCGAATTCGTCCTCGACGTGCTGCGCCCAGGCGAGCGCGACCTTGCGCGCCTTGGGCAATCCGAGCTGGTGTTCACGGTGGATGCGGATATCGGGCACGGGAGCACTCTGCAGGAGGTCAATGGAGGGCATCGAGTGTGGCGCGGCGCTGCGCCTTGGGCAAGGCGGCCAGGCGCCGGGCCTCGGCAAGAAAGCGGCCCCAGTCGCCACCCTGGCGCACGAACAGGCGCTCGAAGGCGGGCGCCAGTTCGTCGTAGGCCGCCTGCACGCCGAAGCCGGCGTTGTTCGCCTGCGCCACCTGCTCATCGTAGCCGGCGTAACCGGCCCAGCGCTCGCGCTTCATCGCCTCGTACTCGGCGCGCCAGGCGTCCATCAGCGCGCTCTTGCGCGCACGCTTGGCGGCGTCCGCGAGCGGCTCGTCGTAGAGCGCCTGCAGGCGCTGGCGCTGGCGCTGCGTGAGCGCGCGCCAGTCGGCGCGCCGCGCGTCGGCGCGCTCGGCCTGTTGCCGTGCCGCCGGTCGCGTCGCCAGCCAGGCCCGGCTCCCCAGCCGCGCGACGGCGGTGGCAAAGCTCTCGTTGAAGCCGGTGTCGTCATCGGCGTACGCCGCCTGGTGCGCGAGCTCGTGAAAGATGAGCCGCGCGAGCTCCGCCTCGGGCCAGTCGATGAAGGTGCTCAGCAGCGGGTCGCCGCCCAGCCATTCGGTCCAGCCCAGGGTCGAGTACGCCGGCACGCCGTAGACCAGCACCTCCAGGCCCTCGGCTCTCAGAGTCGCCGCCAGGCGGTCGGCAGCGCCGCGATCGTAGTAGCCGCGATAGCCGACGCAACCCAGCAGGGGGAAGCACCAGGTGCGCAGGGCCAGCGAGAACTCCGGCGCGGCGACGACGTTCCACACCGCCGCCGGCCGCGAAAGCCCGGCGTAGCGCCGGTAGCTGCGCGTATCCGGCAGCTTCAGTTCGTCGATCGCGAAGCGGCGCAGCTGCTGCGCCAGCCGCAGCCGTTCGCGCAGCGGTGCGGGCGTGGTCGGCGCGGCCAGCAGTTCTTCGACCGGTTGTGCCTGTGCCAGCAGCTCGAGATGCCCCTGCACCGCCTGCGCGTAATAGGCCAGCGTCGAGCAGCCGCCGGCGAGGAGCAGCGCCACCGTCGCCGCGGCCAGGGCCAGCCGCCGCCGCAGCCTCATCGGCGCACTATGGCACAGCGCGCGCGCGGGCCGGCGCCGCGCCGTAAACTGGTCCGCCCGACCCGTCGGGTCCGACCTTTTCGCTGGAGGCGCGAGCATCATGCGCATGATCGAGTCCATTCTGGCCGACGCCGCGGCCATCACCGCCATGCGGCGCGACATCCACGCCCATCCGGAGCTGTGCTTCGAAGAGACGCGCACCGCCGACCTCATCGCGCGTGCGCTCACCGACTGGGGCATCCCCATCCACCGCGGCATGGGAACGACGGGCGTCGTCGGCATCGTGAAGAACGGCAGCAGCGGTCGCGCCGTCGGCCTGCGCGCCGACATCGACGCCCTGCCGATGACCGAACACAACCACTTCGCGCACCACAGCACCATCCCCGGCAAGATGCACGCCTGCGGCCACGACGGCCACACGGCGATGCTGCTCGCCGCGGCCAAGCACTTCGCACGCCAGCGCGACTTCGACGGCACCGTCTACCTCGTCTTCCAGCCCGCGGAGGAAGGCGGCGGCGGCGCGCGCGAGATGATCAAGGACGGCCTCTTCGAGCGTTTCCCGATGGAGGCCATCTTCGGCATGCACAACTGGCCGGGGATGAAGGCGGGGCAGTTCGCGCTCGCACCGGGGCCGATGATGGCCGGCTCCAACGAGTTCAAGATCACCATCCACGGCAAGGGCGCGCACGCGGCGATGCCGTACCTGGGCGTGGATCCGGTTCCGGTGGCCTGCCAGCTCGTGCAGGCGCTGCAGACCATCGTCACACGCAACAAGCGGCCGATCGATACCGCCGTGCTCTCGGTGACGAAGATCCACGCCGGCGAGGCCACCAACGTCATCCCGGACAGCTGCACGCTCGAGGGCACCCTGCGCGTCTTCAGCAACGAGGTGCTGGACTTGATGGAGCAACGCATGCGCGTGCTCAGCGAGCAGATCTGTGCCGCCTTCGAAGCGCGCTGCGAGTTCGAGTTCCGGCGCAACTACCCGCCGACGATCAACCACGCCGCCGAGACCGCGTTCGCGCGCCAGGCGCTGGCCAGCGTCGTCGGCGCCGAGAACGTGCTCGACTACGAGCCGACGATGGGTTCGGAGGACTTCAGCTACTTCCTGCAGGAAAAGCCCGGCTGCTACTTCGTCATCGGCAACGGCGACGGCGCGCACCGCGCGCAAGGCCACGGCGAGGGCCCGTGCATGCTGCACAACCCGAACTACGACTTCAACGACGAGCTCATCCCCATCGGCGCCACCGCCTGGGTGCGCCTGGCCGAGCAGTGGCTGGCGACGCCGCGTTGAGGGGGCGATGCAGCGCGCCAGTAACGACGACCCCATTGTCGGCGGCTTCGCCCAGAGCTACCGCCAGGCACGCGACCACTTCCTGGCCGCGGCCGAGGGCGCCGCGATGCCGGTGCACGCGCATCGCCATCCGCTGCTGGGCGTCGACGGCGAGGAACTGGCGCTGGACGTCGGGCGCCTCGGCGCGGCCGATGCGCAGGCCGTCCTCATCGTCAGCAGCGGCTGCCACGGCGTGGAGGGGTTCTGCGGCTCGGGCATCCAGGTCGCGCTGCTGCGCGATGCGCCCTTCCTGCAGGCGGCGCGTCAGGCGGGCGTGGCCTTGCTCTTCGTGCACGGGCTCAACCCCTGGGGCTTTTCGTGGTGGCGGCGCACGACGCAGGAGAACGTCGACCTCAACCGCAATTTCGTCGACTTCCGCGCGCCCTTGCCGGTGAATGCGGACTACCTCGAGCTGGCGCGCGCACTCGTTCCCGCGACCTGGCCGCCGCCGCCGGCTGCCGAGCAGGCGATCGCCGAATTCATCGCGCGCCGCGGACCGATGGCGTTCCAGGGCGCCGTCAGCCGCGGCCAGCACGACGACCCCGAAGGCCTCTTCTACGCCGGCACGAGCCCGACCTGGAGCCACGTCGCGTGGCGCCACGTGCTGCAGGACCACGCGCGGCGCTGCAGCCGCCTCGCCCTGATCGACCTGCATACGGGCCTTGGCCCCAGTGGCCACGGCGAGCGCATCTTCGCCGCGCGCGACGACGCCGCGACGCTCGCCCGCGCGCGCGCCTGGTGGGGCGAGGCGGTGACCTCGATCTACGACGGCTCGTCCTCGTCGGCGCGACTGTCGGGAATGATCTTCGAGGCCATCTACGACGAATGCCCGCAGGCGCAGTACACCGGCATCGCGCTGGAGTACGGCACGCTGCCCCTGCCCGAAGTGATGCGGGCGCTGCGCGCCGACCAGTGGCTGGAGAACCACCCCGAAACCGCCGGGGCGCAGCGCAGCGCGATCAAGCGCGCCACGCGCGACGCGTTCTACACCGACACCCCGACCTGGAAGCGGCAGGTGGTCGCGCAGGCGCGCGAGGCTGCCGTGCAGGCCCTGCAGGGACTGGGCGCCCGCGCGCAGTGACGCGGTGAAGGCGCCGCGCAGGCCGTGGACTCCCTGACCCAGGTCGCGCTGGGCGCGGCCGTCGGCGTGGCGGTGATGCGCAGGCGCACGGCGGTATGGAAGGCCGCGCTGTGGGGCGCGGTCGCGGGCACGCTGCCCGACCTGGACGTGTTCGTCGAGCACGGCGACCCGATCCTGAACATGGTGCGGCATCGCGCCGAGTCGCACGCGCTTTTCTGGCTCACGCTGTTCTCGCTGCCGCTGGCCGCGATCGTTGCGCGGCTGCACGGCGAATGGGCGCTGCGGCGGCGCTGGTGGCTGGCGCTGTGGCTGGCCCTCGTCACGCACCCGCTGCTGGACGCGCTCACCGTCTACGGCACGCAGCTCGGGCTGCCGTTCAGCAGCCATCCGGTGGCGCTCGGCAGCGTCTTCATCATCGACCCGCTGGTCACGCTGCCCTGGCTCGCCGGCACCGCCTGGACGCTGGCGCGGCGCGGTGGCGGCAAGGGCCTGCGCGCCAACGACGTCGGCCTGCTGCTGGGCTGCGCCTATCTCGCCTGGGGCGTGCTCGCACAGCAGGAGGTGCGCGCACAGGCGCTCGCCGCGCTGCAGGCGCAGGGGGTTCAGGCCGAGCGCGTGCTCGTCACGCCGGCCGGCTTCAGCTCCCTGCTCTGGCGCGTCGTCGCCATCGACGGCGGGCAGTACCTCGAGGGCTACCGCTCACTGTTCGACGCGGACGGATCGATGGCCTTCGACCGCTTCGACCGCGGTGCGGCGCTCGATGCCCAACTCGGCGCGAACCCCGGCGCCGTGCGCATCCGCGCCTTCAGCCACGGCTTCTACAAGCTGCACGAGGCCGACGGCCTCGTGCGCATCACCGACCTGCGCATGGGCGCCGAGCCCCGCTACAGCTTCAGCTTCGCGCTCGCCCGCCGCAGCAGCGCGCTGCAGGCCTTGCCCGTGCCGCTGGCCATGGGCCGCGGGCCCGACTTGCGGCAGGCGCTGCCCTGGTTCTGGCAGCGCCTGCGCGGCCTGCCGCTGTCGCCGGCGCGCTGAGCCGCCGCGGTCTTGCGGCGGCGAAGCACTGCGGGATTACCCGGCCACCCCGTTCAGAGGGGCCGCCTGAAAACGCGATCCAGATCAAATTCGAAACCGGCATCGCCTTACCATAATGCGCGCGCCGTCCACTTGGCGACAGCGACGGCGGGGGCCGATCCTCGAGAAGCAGAGCGGGTGCAGGCGCCCTGCCTGTGCCGCTGTACGCCACATCACAGGAGACACATCCATGAGTTTTGCTCAATCCGTCAAGCGCGTCGTCGGCACCGGCAGCGTGGCTTTCTCGCTCGCCCTGGGCGCAGCGGGCGTGCAGGCGCAGGAGCCGATCCGCATCGGCGCCTTCCTCGCCGTCACCGGCCCGGCGTCCTTCCTCGGCGACCCCGAGCAGAAGACGCTGGAGATGCTGGTCGACCAGATGAATGCTGCGGGCGGCGTGCTCGGCCGCAAGCTCCAGCTCGTCTCCTACGACTCCGCGGGCGACGCCGAAAAGGCGCGCACCTTCACCAAACGTCTGATCGAGCAGGACAAGGTCGACGTGATCATCGGCGGTTCCTCGACCGGCGAGACCATGGCCGCGGTGCCGCTGGTCGAGCAGGCCGGCGTGCCCTTCATCTCGCTGGCCGGCGCCGTCGTCATCATCGAACCGGTGAAGAAGTGGGTCTTCAAGACGCCGCACACCGACCGCATGGCCTGCGAGAAGGTCTTCGTCGACATGAAGGCGCGCGGCTTCACCAAGGCGGCGCTGATCTCGGGCAGCGGCGGCTTCGACAAGTCGATGCGCGCCGAATGCCTGAAGGTCGCCCCGGCCAACGGCATCGAGATCGTCGCCGACGAGACCTATGGCGCCGCCGACACCGACATGACCGCGCAGCTCACGAAGATCAAGGGCAGCGCGGCGCAGGCGGTGCTCAACCCCGGTTTCGGTCAGGGCCCGGCGATCGTCACGCGCAACTACCGGCAACTCGCCCTCCCGCAGCCTCTGTACCAGTCGCACGGCGTCGCCTCCAAGGAGTACATCAAGCTCAGCGGCGATGCCGCCGAAGGCGTCCGCCTGCCCGCCGCGGCGCTGCTCGTGGCCGACATCCTGCCCGCCAACGATCCGCAGAAGGCCGTGGTCACCAAGTACACGCAGGACTACACCGCGCGCTTCAAGACCGACGTCTCGACCTTCGGCGGTCACGCCTACGACGGCTTCATGATCGCCGTCAACGCGATGAAGGCCGTCAACAGCAGCGACCGCGCCAAGGTGCGCGACGCGATCGAGGCCACGAAGGGCTACGTGGGCACCGGCGGCGTCGTCAACATGTCGCCCACCGACCACATGGGCCTGGACCTCTCGGCCTTCCGCATGCTCGAGGTGCGCAACGGCACCTGGACGCTGGTCAAGTAGTCCCTTCTCCGCCCGGATCCCAGGCCCCCTTGACCGCTGCTTGAACGAGGTTCCGACATGGGTGGTGCCTGGCTTCAGTTCGTCGCCTCCGGCCTGACGGCCGGGGCGATCTACGCGCTCATCGCGCTCGGCTTCTCGATCATCTACAACACCTGCCACGCGATCAACTTCGCGCAGGGCGAGTTCGTGATGGTCGGCGGCATGAGCGCGGTGAGCTTCGTCGCCATGGGCCTGCCGCTCGTCGTCGCCGTGCCGCTGGCGGTGGCCGCGGCGATGATCGTCGGGCTCCTCGTCGAACGGCTGGCGATCGAGCCCGCGCACGGCAACGACGTCGTCACGCTGATCATCGTCACCATCGGCGTCTCGCTCTTCCTGCGCGGCCTGGCGCAGGTCGTGTGGGGCAAGGGCATCCACGCGCTGCCGGCCTTCAGCGGCACCGACGCCATCACCTTCTTCGGCGCCACCGTGGTGCCGCAGAGCCTGTGGGTGGTGGGCGGCACCGTGGTCGCGGTGATCGCGCTCGGCCTCTTCTTCAACCGCACGCTCTTCGGCAAGGCGATGCAGGCGACGGCGCAGAACACGCTTGCCGCACGGCTGATGGGCATCGACACGCGCGTCATCATGCGCGTGAGCTTTGCCCTCGCCGCGCTGCTCGGCGCGCTGGGCGGCGTGCTGACCGCGCCGATCACGCTCACCTCGGCGGAGATCGGCGTCATGCTCGGCCTCAAGGGCTTCGCCGCGGCCATGCTCGGCGGCCTGGGCAGCTTCGCCGGCGCGGTCGCCGGCGGCCTGCTGCTGGGCCTGATCGAGGCCCTGGGCGCGGGATTCCTCTCTTCGGCCTACAAGGACGTCATCGCCTTCGTGATGATCCTCGTGGTGCTGTTCTTCCTGCCCACCGGGCTTGTCGGAGCACGCAGTGGCGACCGGGTCTGATTCCACACACGCCGGCGCCGTACCGGCCGGCGCCGGACGTGCACCGGCCGCGCCGCGCATCGCGGCCGGCAGCGCGCGCGCGGCGCGAACGCGCGCGCTGGCGCTGCTCGCCGCGGCGCTCGTCGTCATCCCCTTCCTGTTCCCGAACAGCTACTTCTACGAAGTCGCCGTGCTGGTGCTGATGAACGCGGTCGTCTGCCTCGGGTTGAACCTGCTGATCGGCTACGCCGGCCAGATCAGCCTCGGCCACGCGGCCTTTTTCGCGCTCGGCGGCTACGGCAGCGCGATCCTCGCCGCCAACCACGGCTGGCCGACCTGGCTGTCGCTGCCCGTGACCGTCGCGGCCATCGGCGTGCTCGCCGCCGTCGTCGGCAAGCCCACGCTGCGCTTCAAGGGCCACTACCTGGCGATGGCCACGCTGGGGTTGGGCGTGATCGTCAACCTCGTGCTGACGAACGAAGACCGCCTCACCGGCGGGCCCGACGGCATGAGCGTGCCGCCGCTGGCGATCATGGGCTACGTGCTCTCCGGCGAGAAGCTGTGGTACGGCATCGCCGCGGTCGTGCTCTGGGCCTCCGTCTGGCTGGCCACCAACCTGATCGACTCGCCCGTGGGCCGCGCGCTGCGCGCGGTGCACGGCTCCGAGGTCGCGGGCGAGACGGTGGGCATCGTGATCGCGCGCTGGAAGCTCGCGGTGTTCGTCATCTCGGCGCTGCTGGCCGCGCTCGCGGGCGCGCTGATGGCTCACTACTCGGGTTTCATCACGCCGAGCAAATCGTCGTTCCTGCACTCGGTCGAACTCGTGATCATGGTCGTCTTCCGCGGCATGGCGTCGATCTGGGGCGCCATCGTCGGCGCCGCCGTGCTGACGCTGCTGCCGCAGCTGCTGACCGTATTCAAGGACTACGAGACGATGGTCTTCGGCGGCGTGCTGATCGCCACCATGATCTTCTTCCCGCGCGGCATCGTGCCGACGCTGGCGCGTCTGTGGTCGCGCAGATCGGGATCGGGGAGCAAATCGCCATGAGCCTCCTTTCCGTCCGCGATCTCGCCAAGCGCTTCGGTGGCGTGCGCGTGCTCGAGCGCATCGGCTTCGACGTCGAGCCCGGCCAGATCTACTCGATCATCGGCCCCAACGGCGCCGGCAAGACGACGCTGCTGAACATGCTCACCGGGATCTACCGCCCCGACGCCGGCAGCATCCGCTTCGACGGCACCGACCTCACCGGCCAGCCCACCCACCGCTTCGCCGCCACCGGCCTGGCGCGCACCTTCCAGAACCTGCAGATCTTCTTCAACATGAGCGCGCTGGACAACGTCATGACCGGGCGCCACCTGCGCCAGCGCTGCGCGCTGCTGCCTTCCCTCTTCCGCACGCCGGCGATGGCGCGCGACGAGGCGCGCTGCCGCGACGATTCGATCGCGCTGATGGAACGCGTGGGCCTCGGCGCCTACGTCGACTCGGCCTCCGACACCCTGCCCTACGGCGCGCTCAAGCGCCTCGAGATCGCGCGCGCGCTGGCCACCGAACCCAAGCTGCTGCTGCTGGACGAGCCGGCCGCCGGCCTCAACCACACCGAGGCGCGCGAGATCGACGCCGTCGTGCGCCGCCTGGCCGCGGAAGGCACGGCGGTGGTGCTGGTGGAGCACAACATGCACCTGGTGATGGAGGTCAGCGACCGCGTGCTCGTGCTCGACCACGGCGAAGTGCTCGCCGAGGGCACGCCCGCCGAGGTCAGCCGCGACAGCCGCGTGATCGAGGCCTACCTCGGCTCGGAAGCCGCCACCGTGGCCGGCGGCTCGACCAACGTCGCCGGCGTGGCCAAGCAGGCGCTCCAATGACCGCGCCCATCCTCGAAGTCCAGGGCCTGGACAGCCGCTACGGCCGCGTCCCCGCGCTCAGCGACGTGAGCCTGGAAGTGCGGCCCGGCGAACTGGTGGCCATCGTCGGCGCCAACGGCGCCGGCAAGACGACGCTGATGCGCTCGATCTCCGGCGTGCAGCCGGCGAGCACGCGCGCGCTGCGCTTCGACGGCCAGGACATCGCCCGCGCCTCGGCGCGCAAGCGCGTTCGGATGGGAATCGTGCAGGTGCCCGAGGGTCGCCAGCTCTTTCCCGCGCTCAGCGTCGAGGACAACCTGCTGCTGGGCACCTTCGCACGCGGCACGCGGGAGAAGCTCGACGAGATCTGCGCCATGTTCCCGATCCTCGTGCAGAAGCGCAACGATCCGGCGGGAACGCTCTCGGGCGGCCAGCAGCAGATGCTGGCGCTCGGGCGCGCGCTGATGACGCAGCCCAAGCTGTTGCTGCTGGACGAGCCGAGCATGGGCCTGGCCCCGCGCCTGGTGGCCGAGGTCTTCCAGCACGTGGCGACGCTGAAGGCGCGCGGGACGACCATCGTCCTCGCGGACCAGAACGCGCGCGCGGCACTGGCGATCGCCGACCGCGGCTACGTGATGGAGACGGGCCGCATCATGTTCAGCGGCCCGGCCGGCGAACTGCTGCACGACGAGAAGGTGCGCCAGGCCTACCTGGGGATGTGAGCCGGAGCGGGCAGCGGCAGCAGGTGCCGCAGCAGCCCCGCCGTCGAACCGTCCAGCCCGGCCACGTCCCCGCTGGCCAGCCGCGGCAGCAAGTCCTTGCACAAGGCCTTGCCCAGTTCCACGCCCCACTGGTCGAAGCTGTTCACAGCCCAGATCGCGCCGCTCGTGAAGACGCGGTGCTCGTAGAGCGCGAGCAGCGCACCCAGCGAGCGCGGCGTGAGCGCGTCCAGCACGAGCGTCGTGCTCGGCCGGTTGCCGGGGAAGCTGCGGTGGCGGGCGAGTACTGCACGGTCGAGCCCGGGCGCCGCCGTCGGCGCCGGTTCCTTCGCCGCGACCTCGGGCGGCTTGCCCAGCATCAGCGCCTGCGACTGCGCCAGTGCGTTGGCCAGCAGCTTGGCGTGCAGGTCCGCATGTGCATGCGAAGGCCGGCGCACGAGGATGAACTCCACCGGCACCACGTCGCTGCCCTGGTGCAGCATCTGGAAGAAGGCATGCTGCCCGTTGGTGCCGGGCTCGCCCCAGAGCACCGGGCTGGTCGCCACCGCCAGCGGCCTTCCCTCGCGATCGACGCGCTTGCCGTTGCTCTCCATCTCGAGCTGCTGCAGGTAGGCCGGCAGCCGCGCCAGTCCCTGGTGATAGGGCGCAATGCAGCGCGAGCCGAAGCCGTGGAAGTTGCGGTACCAGACGTCGAGCAGCCCCAGGCGCAGCGGCAGGTTGGCGTGCGGCGGCGCCTCGGTGAAGTGCCGGTCCATCGCGTGCGCGCCGGCCAGGAGCGCGCGGAAGTTCGCCGCGCCGATGGCGATGGCGATCGGCAGGCCGATCGCGCTCCAGAGCGAGAAGCGCCCGCCGACCCAGTCCCAGAAGCCGAAGGTGGTGCGGATGCCGAATGCCGCCGCCGCCGCGACGTTCGTCGTCGTGGCGACGAAGTGACGCGCGACGTCGGCCCCGCCCTGCGCGCGGAACCATGCGCGTGCGACCTCGGCGTTGGCCATCGTCTCCTGCGTCGTGAAGGTCTTGCTGGCGACGATGAAGAGCGTGCGCGCGGGGTCGAGGCGGCTGAGCAGCGGCGCGATCGCGTGGCCATCGACGTTGCTGACGAAGTGCAGGCGCAGCCCGCGCTGCGCGAAGGCATCGAGCGCGGGCACCACCATCGCCGGCCCGAGGTCGCTGCCGCCGATGCCCAGGTTGACGACGTCGGTGAAGGCGCCCTGCGCGGCGAGTGCGCGCACCTCCTCGGCATAGGCGAGCATCGCGTCGAGAATGCCGTGCACCTCGTCGCCGAAGGGGGCGGTGCCGCGCGGCGCCCGCAAGGCCGTGTGCAGCACCGCACGGCCCTCCGTGGTGTTGATGGCCTCACCGGCGAACATCGCGTCGCGCCAGGCGAGCACGCCGCACTGCGCGGCGAGATCGAGCAGCAGCGCCTGAGCGCGCGCGTCGATCAGGTCCTTCGACAGGTCGGCGAGGATTTCGGGCGCGGACTGCGAGAAGGTCGCGAAGCGCGCTTCGTCCTGCGCGAAGGCGCGGCGCAGGTCGAAGTGCCGGCCGTGCGCGTCGAAATGCGCCCGCAGCGCCGCCCAGGCCGGCAACTGCTCGCAACGTGGCGTGTCCATCAGCGCGCCTGCTCGATCAGGGCATCGAGCTTGCCGGCGTCGAGCGCGAAGGCGCGGATGCCCTCGGCCAGCTTCTCGGTGGCCATCGCGTCCTCGTTGAGTGCCCAGCGGAAGCTGCGCTCGTCGTGGTGCACCGCGGGCAGCGCTGACCGGCGCGCCGTCTCGAGGTCGAGCGCGCGCGGAAACGGCGCGTCGGCGGCCTGCAGCTGCGCCATCAGTTCCGGGCTGATCGTCAGGAGGTCGCAACCGGCGAGCGCGAGAATCTGCCCGGTGTTGCGAAAGCTCGCCCCCATCACCTCGGTGGCGATGCCGTGGGCCTTGTAGTGCGCCCAGATGGCGCGCACCGACTGCACGCCGGGATCGGCGGCGCCGGCGTGCGCCGCCTCGTCCCAGGCACCGCCCTCGCGCTTACGGTGCCAGTCGTAGATGCGCCCGACGAAGGGGCTGATGAGCGTCACGCCGGCGTCGCCGCAGGCCACCGCCTGGCAGAAGGCGAAGAGCAGCGTGAGGTTGCAGCGGATGCCTTCGCGCTCGAGCCGCGCGGCCGCGGCGATGCCCTCCCAGGTCGCGGCGATCTTCACCAGCACGCGCGCGCGCGCGATGCCCGCGGCCTCGTAGAGCGCGATCAGTCCTTGCGCGCGCGCGATGGTGGCCTCCGTGTCGAAGGACAGGCGCGCGTCGACCTCGGTGCTGACGCGCCCCGGGACGAGCTTCAGGATCTCCTGGCCGAAACGCACGAGCACGCGGTCGACGATCGCCGGCAGCGGCAGCGCCGCGTGCGCCGCCACCACCTCGGCCAGCAGCGGCGCGTAATCGGGCTGCTGCACGGCCTTGAGGATGAGCGATGGGTTGGTCGTCGCGTCGCGCGGCGCGAAGGCCGCAAGCTCGCGGAAGTTGCCGGTGTCGGCGACGACGATGGTGTGCTGCTTGAGCTGGTCGAGCTGGTTCATGGGTCCTGGGCGTGCGGTGCAGGCGCGATTAGAACCCGGTCCGTGGCCGCACCGTCTCCGGGGCTATGCTGCGCGCCCATGTATGCGGCATTCTTCGGCCTGCAACGGGAGGCGTTCTCGATCGCACCCGATCCGCGCTTCCTGCACCTGAGCGAGGGCCACCGCGAGGCGCTGGCACACCTGCTCTACGGCCTGCAGGGCGGCGGCGGCTTCGTGCTGCTGACCGGCGGCGTCGGCACCGGCAAGACGACGGTGTGCCGCTGCTTCCTCGAGCAGGTGCCCGAGGGCTGCCGCGTCGCCTACCTCTACAACCCGCTGCTGACGCCGCTGGAGCTGCTGCAGACCGTCTGCGAGGAGTTCGGCGTCGGCGTCGACACCAGCTCCCTGGACAGCGAGCCGCCGGCGAGCACCAAGGCCTGCGTCGATGCGCTCAACCGCTTCCTGCTCGACTGCCATGCGCGCGGCGAGCAATGCCTGCTCGTCGTCGACGAGGCGCAAGGCCTGGCTCCCGAATTGCTCGAACTCCTGCGCCTGCTCACCAACCTCGAGACCGCCGAACGCAAGCTGCTGCAGATCGTTCTCATCGGCCAGCCCGAGCTGCGCGCGCTGCTGGCGCGCCCCGATCTCGAGCAGCTCGCGCAGCGCGTCATCGCGCGCGTGCACCTGGAGCCCCTGGACGCGGCGGGGACGGCCGACTACGTGCGGCACCGCCTGGGCGTCGCCGGCCTGCAGGGGCCGCTGCCCTTCAGCGAAGGCGCGCTGCAGGCGATCCACCGCCGCAGCGGCGGCGTGCCGCGCCGCATCAACCTGCTGTGCCAGCGCGCGCTGCTCGGCGCCTACGGCCGCGGCCTGCGCACGGTCGACGCGGCCACCGTGCGTCAGGCCGCACGCGAGGTGTTCGAGGGTGAGCACGGCGGGCGCCGGCCGCCGTGGCGGCTGCCGGCGCTCGCCGCGCTGCTCGTCGCCGGTGCGGGCGCGGCGTGGTGGGGCTGGCGCGACGCCGGCCAAGGAACGGCCCCTGCCGCGGCCGTGGCGTCGATCGCCCCGGCGGGCGGCGCCGCATCGGCGGCGCGCACACTGGCAGCCGGCGAAGCCCCTGCGCCCTTCGCCGAGGAAGGCGCCGCCAGCGCGGCACTGGCCGCGGCCTGGGACCTGGAGGCCACCGGCGAGCGCGACCCCTGCCGCCGCGCGCGCGCGCACGGCCTGGCGTGCTGGGAAGGCAGCGTCGACCTTGCGCTGCTGCGGCGGCTGGATCGGCCGCTGCTGCTCGTGCTGCAGGACGGCGGCCTCGTGCTGCTGCGCGCGCTGGGCGAAGACGCGGCGGTGGTCGAAGGCGCCCAAGGGCCGCAGCAGCTGCCGCTGTCAAGCCTGCAGTCGCACTGGCGTGGCAAGCTGATCGCGTGGTGGCGCCCGCCGCCCGGCGATGAACGCGAGTGGATCCTCGGGCGCCTGCTCGCGCTGCAAGGACCCGAGACCGCCGTGGGTGCGCGCGCGCCGCAGGACGAGATCCTGCGGCGGCGCGTCTTCGCCTTCCAGCTCGGCCAGGGCCTGCCGCTGGACGGCCTGGCCGGCCCGCTGACACTGATGCAACTCAACCGCGCCAGCGGCGTAGCCGAACCGCGGCTGGACCCGCCTTCCTGATGTCCTACATCCTCGATGCCTTGCGCCGCGCCGACGCGCAGCGCCGCCAGGGGCAGGCCCCGGGCCTGCAGCAGATCGCTGCGGCACCGGCCTTTGCGCCCGGCGCCGGGCGCTCGCGCCGCGCGCGGCCATGGGTACGCGCCGTCGCGGTGTCGGCGCTGCTCGCCGCCGCCGCACTGGCGTCGGGCTGGTGGTGGGGCCGCATGGGCGCGCGTACGCCCGCGACCCCGAACGCGCCCGCCGCGAGCACCGTGAGCACCGTGAGCACCACGAGCGCCGCGAGCGCCGTGAGCCCAACGGCCGCACGTCCCGCCGATGCGCCCGAGGTCGCGCCCGCAGCGCCGCCGCGCCGCGCCAAGCCGCAGCCGCCGCCCCTGCAAAAGCCCCGAACGGAGCCAACGGCCCCGGCACCGCCGGCCGCAGCCGCGCTTGCGGCGGCGGCCCTGCCGGAGCCGCTGCGCAGCCGCGTCGGCGCGCTCAGCTTCGGCGGGGCGGTGCAGTCCCAAGATCGCCACCAGAGCTTCGTGCTGATGTCCGGCCAGATCGTGCGCGAAGGCGAAACGCTCGCGCCGGGAATCGTCCTGGAGCGAATCGGCGCACGCAGCCTGCTGCTGCGCGTCGATGGGCAGGCAGTGGAGCTGCCGCTGTGAGGCAAGGCTTCGTCGCGAGGCCGGGCGTCCACGCCGGGGCGCAAGCGCAACGGCGGATCGGCCGTCAGCGTGCGCGTCGGCCCCCGGCCCGCGGCGCGGCGGCTGCCGCATCCGCTGCCTGCGCCTTCAGCGCCCGCGCCTGCTGCGCCCGGCGCCGGCGCCGGCCGGCAGGCGTCAACACGCCTTCCAGGTACAGGCGCAGGCCGTCGGCGACGTAGTCGGACAGCGTCACCCGCCCGCCGAAGTGCCAGTGCTTGAGCGCCCAGCCATGGGCCAGCAGCACGAGGCGGAAGGTGAGCAGTTCGACGTTCGTCGGCTCGACCAGGCCGGCGGCGATGCAGGCTTCGATCGGCTCGGCGATGAGCTTGTTGGTCTGCAGCTCCAGTTGCTGGATCGCGCGCAGCAACTCGGGACGCAGCGAGGCGCTCTCGCGATAGCCGACGACAGTCGCGCCGGTGTTGCGGTCGACCGCTTCGCAGTAGGCGCACACCGCCGTGCACAGGCGCTGCAACGGATCGGTGACGCCCAGCAGCCGTTCGGGGATGTGGCGCTGGTAGGTCTCGAAGATGTGCAGGTAGACGAGGAAGAGCACGTCCTCCTTGTCCTTGACGTAGGAATAGATCAGCCCGGCGCTGAAGCCCGCGCTGTCGGCGATCTCCTTGATCGTCGTGCCGTGATAGCCCTTGCGCGCAAAGCAGGCCACCGCCGCCTGCACGATCTGCTCGCGCCGCCGTTCGACGCGGCCGCTGTCCTCGATGCGGCTTTCGATGACGATCGCCGCCGCCGTGGCGGGCTTGCCGCGCTTGCGCCGCGTCGAATGAACCGTCATTTGCTCGCCTCCTCGCGACCGATTCTGACGCATCGCGCGGGCGCGTCGCGGACTGGCATGCTCAGGCGTCGGCGCCGCGATCCTGACGGTCCAGCAGCTCGCGCAGGATGACCAGATGCTGGATGTCGTTCGTGCCCTCGTAGATGCGGCACACGCGCGCGTCGCGGTAGAGGCGCTCGACGCCGTGATCGACGAGGTAGCCGTAGCCGCCGAGCACCTGCATCGCCTCGGAGCACACCCACTCGGCGGCTTCCGAGGCCACCAGCTTGGCCATGCAGGCTTCCATCAGGCAGGGCTTGCCGTAATCGCGCAGCTGCGCCGCGTGCAGCACGAGCTGGCGCGCGGACTCGATGCGCGTGGCCATGGCGGCGAGACGAAAGCCCACCGCCTGGTGCTCCACGATCGCCTTGCCGAAGACGACGCGCTCGCGCGCGTAAACGAGGGCCTTGTCCAGTGCCGCACGCGCAATGCCCACCGCCTGCGCGGCGATGCCGATGCGCCCGCCCTCGAGGTTGGCGAGCGCGATGCGCAGACCCTGCCCCTCCTGTCCCAGGCGCAGCGCGGCGGGAACGCGCATGGCCTCGAAGCGGATCTGGCACGTGTCCGACGCGTGCTGACCGAGCTTGCGCTCGACGCGGCCGACGACGTAGCCGGGCGTCGAGGTCGGCACGATGAAGGCGCTGATTCCGCGCCGGCCGCCGCTCGGGTCGGTGCGCGCGAAGACGAGCGCCAGGTCGGCCTGGCTGCCGCTGGTGATGAACTGCTTGCTGCCGTCGATGACGTAGTCGTCCAGCTCGCGGCGCGCACGCGTCGTCAGCGCTGCGGCGTCGGAGCCGCCGTGCGCTTCGGTGAGGCAAAAGGCCGAGAGCAGTTCGCCGCGCGCCATCGGCTGCAGGAAGCGCTGCTTCTGTTCGGGGCTGCCGAACTGCAGCAGCGGCATGCATCCGACCGAGTTGTGCCCGCTCATCACGGTGGCGCAGGACGCATCGCCCGCGGCGATCTCCTCCAGCGCAAGGGCGAGCGACACCGCATCCGCCCCCGCCCCGCCCCAGGCCTCGGGCACGGTGACGCCCATCAGGCCGAGTTCGCCCATGCGGCGCAGCGCCTCGCGCGGGAAGGTGGCGCTCTCGTCCCACCGGGCGGCATGCGGCGCGAGCTGCGCGCGCGCAAAAGTGCGCGCGGCGCGCCGGATCTGGATCTGCGCTTCGGTGAGGATCATCGGCTGCTGCCAGCGTGTTGGCGCTCGCCGCACCAGCGCGCCCGTTGCGTCGTGAACTGAACGGTCATTCAATCACGCGCGTTGCAGCGCTGTCAACCCGACGCATCGCAAGTCGACGGCGGTCCCGCCATCGCGACCACACCGCGGATGCGGGATGCGCCGCCTGCAGCCACGGCGCCAAAGCCGGTCAGAATCGGCCCATGGCCCCTCCTGCGCCGAAACCGCACCCGCGCCCGGCTCCGGCCGCACGCGCCGCATGCGCCGCATGCGCCGTATTCGCCCTGCTCACGGGCGCGCTCACAGCGGCTGCACGCGCCGAGACGCTGCTCGTCGGGCCGAAGGCGCCCTCGATGACGCTGCAACAGGCGCTGGCGCAGGCCGTCGACGGCGACACCATCGCCCTCATGCCCGGAACCTACGAGGGTCAGCAAGGCGTCGTCACGCAGCAGCGGCTGGTGATTCGCGCGGTGGCCGGGCGGCCGCTGCTGCAGGCCAAGGGGCCGCTGGCCGAACGCAAGGCGATCCTCGTCGTGCGCGGCGGCGAGGTGACGGTGGAGGGACTGGAGTTTCGCGGCGCGCGCTCCGAGGACGCCAACGGCGCCGGAATCCGGCACGAGCGCGGCCGGCTCACGGTGCGCGACAGCATCTTCCTCGACAACGAGGTCGGCATCATCAGCAGCAACGACGAGAGCGCCGAACTCGTCGTCGAGGACAGCGAATTCGGCCTCGCGCCGCGCATCGAAGGCGGGCTGCCCCATCTGCTCTACGTTGGCCGCATCGGGCGCTTCACGCTGCGCGGCAGCCGCTTCTACAGCGGCTTCGAGGGCCACCTGGTGAAGAGCCGCGCGCGCGAAAGCCGCATCACCTACAACCTGATCTACGACGGCCAGGAGGGCGAGGCGTCCTACGAGATCGACCTGCCCAACGGCGGCCTGGCCTGGATCATCGGCAACGTCATCGGGCAGGGCGCCAAGGGGCAGAACCCGGTGATGCTCGCCTACGGCGCAGAGGGCAACCCCTGGCCGCGAAGCGGCCTCTACCTGGCGCACAACACCATGGTCGGCAACCCGTGGCCGCCGAGCTGGTTCGTGCGCGTCTTCCGCGACCGGCTGCCCGCGGACACCGAGGTCAAGCTGGTGAACAACGTGACGCTTGGCCTGGGGCTGCTGAGCCCCTTTTCCAGGGGTGAATTCACAGGCAACGTCTGGGCCTTGCGTCGACGGGCCGTGAACAGCATCTACACGCTCGACTTCGAACTCACCGAGGCCTCGGGCTGGCGTGGTGTCGCCGCACCCGCAGGCCAGGGCGGCGGCGAGTCCCTGCAGCCGACGGCGCAGTTCAGGCTGCCGCGCGGAACGCAGCCGATCGCGCCGCCCAAGGCCTGGTCCCCGGGCGCCGTGCAGTAGCGGTGCCGACGATCCGCGAAGAGCACCCATGAGGCGTCGCGACGCCGTGGCCCTGCCGCTCCTGGCTGCGTTGTCCGCGGCACGCGCGCGCACGCTGCGCGTGCGCCGGGGACAGAGCCTGCACGAGGTGCTCGCGCGCGCGCAGGACGGCGACACGGTCGAGCTCGACCCCGGCGAGCACTGCGGCCAAGCGGCGCTGATCGCGCATTCGCGGCTGACGGTGCGCGCCGCCGAAGGCCGCGCCGTGCTGCTGGCGCAAGGTGCGCAGGTCGAGGGCAAGGCCTTGCTCGTCGTACGCGGCGGCCGGATCGAGATCGAGGGCCTGGAGTTCCGCGGTGCACGCGTGCCCGCGGGAAACGGCGCCGGGATCCGCTTCGAGCGCGGGCGGCTCGCGCTGCGGCGCTGCGGCTTCTTCGACAACGAGATGGGGCTGCTCTCGGCCGGCCGCGACGATGCCGAACTGGACATCGACGACTGCGCATTCGGGCAGGCGCCGCGGCACGAGGGCATGCTGCACCACCTGCTCTACGTCGGGCGCATCGCGCGCCTGCGCGTGCGCCACAGCCACTTCTCGGGCGGCTGGCGCGGTCACCTGCTGAAGTCGCGCGCCGCGGCGAGCGAGATCCTCTGCAACCGGCTCGTCGACGGCGAGGAGGGCGCGGCCTCGTACCAGATCGACCTGCCCAACGGCGGCCTGGCCTGCGTGCGCGGCAACGTCCTCGGCAAGAGCGCGCGGGCGCAGAACCAGGCGCTGGTCGCCTTCGGCGCCGAAGGGCAACCGCACGCCGCGAGCCAGCTGTGGTTCGAGGACAACCTCGGGGTCAACGAGGGCGCCGAGCCGGCCTTCTTCGTCCGCCACTGGCCCGAGCGGCTGCCCGCGGACAGTGGGCTGGCTTTGCGCAACAACCGCTTCGCCGGGCCCGTCGTGGACGGGAGCTGGGGCCGGCCCGAGGGCGGCAACCGGCTGCTGCCGGCGACCGCGGTCCTGCCTCCGCTGCCGGACCCGCCCTGCGCCCCGCGCTGCCGCGACGCCTAGGCCGTGCAGCCGGAGGCGCTGCCCTCGTCGCCCGACGGAAGCAGCGCCTGCACGCCGTAGAGCCGCGCCAGTTCGCGCAGCTTGGCCGGCGCGGCGCGCAAGCGCAACGGCAGCGCGCGTGCCGCCGCGGCACGGCGCGCGTGCAGCAGCAGGGCGATCGCCGAGGTGTCGAACTCCGCCAGCGCCGAGGCGTCCAGGCACAGGCCGTCGGAGTCCGCGGCGGCCAGAGCGGCTTCGATCTCGACTTCGAGCGCGCGCGCCTGCGCCAGCGTGGCCTCGGCCGGCAGCGCGAAGGTCTTCATCGCGGCCATTCCCCGCGGCTCAGCTCTTGGCCGCGGCCGCGGTCTTGTTGCGCTCGACCAGCGCGCCGATGAGTCCGTCGATGCCGCCCTTGCTCAGCTCGGGGGCGAACTGCGAGCGGTAGCTCGTCACCAGCCAGATGCCGCCGACGTTGACGTCGATGATCTTCCAGGCGTCGGCGTACTTGTCGAGCCGGTAGTCGAGCTTGATCGGCTCGCCCTTGCCGCGCACCTCGCTCTGCACGACCACCTGCGTACTCTGCGGCACCGGCAAGGTCTTCGTGGTCTCGACCGTCTGATCCTTGATCTCGGTGAGCGCGCCCGAGTAGACGCGCACGAGCAGCGACTTGAACTCGGCCTGCAGCTTCGCGCGCTGCTCGGCCGACGCCTGGCGCCACTGCGGGCCGACGGCCGAGCGCGTCATGACCTCGAAGTTCACGTGGGGCATGACCTTGGCGTCGACCAGCTGGATGATCTGCTCGACCTTGCCCGCCTGCAGCGCCGGATCGGCCTTGACGGCGTCGAGGACCTCGCCGGAGATCTGCTTCACGAGCGCGTCGGGCGTGCCCTGCGCCAGCGCGGGCGCCCCCATCACCAGCGCCAGGCAGGTCGAGGCCAGCAGCTTCTTCCACATCGTCGTTCTCTCCTTGGTGCACGCCCGGCACGGGCGTGCGGGTGATCATGAGACCTCAACGCTGCCGCCGGGTTCGCGGTGCACAAGGACAACCGGCCCTGCGGGCAGCCGCCTTGCGTGCGAGATCGGTCTCGTTCGTTTCCGTTGGTGCCCACGCGCACCGACACGCGTCACTTGCCGGCCTCGGGCGGCGGGTCGTCGAAGTCGTCCTCGAACTTCTCCAGCGGCGCCGCGCCGTCGTGGACGAGATCGCGCCGCCGCGCGAGGTAGGCGTCGCGCATGAAACCGTACTTGTCGAGCGCCACCTCGCCGACGAGCTGCGTCGTCGACAGCAGTTCGGCACGCACGTTGACGATCTCGAGCGCCGTCGCGGCGTAGGCGTCGACGTCGATGTAGACCGAGGGTGCGCTGGCGTAGCGGTCCAGCGGCACGCCGACGGCATCGCGCAGCGAGGACGGCCCGAGGAAGGGCAGGACCACGTACGGCCCGGGCGGCATCCCCCAGACGCCCAGCGTCTGCCCGAAGTCCTCGCTGCGGCGCGGCAGCCGCATTTCCGTGGCCGGATCGAGAATGCCGCCGAGACCGAAGAGGGTGTTGCTGAGCACCCGCATGCCCATCTCCATGCCGCTTCCGACCTTGCCCTGCAGCAGGTGATTGACCATCGACCAGACGTCGCCGACGTTGCCGAAGAAGTTCGACACCCCGGCGCGGAGCAATTGCGGCACGTGCTCGCGCCAGGCGCGCGCGACGGGAGCGAGAATGGCCTCGTCGATCGCCTCGTTGAAGGCGAAGACCTTGCGGTTCCAGCGCTCCCACGGGTCCACCGCATTCGGCGCTGGAAGCCCGGGCGCGGCAACGGCGCTCGCCCCTGGCGTCGCGTCCGCCGCAACGCTGGCGCAACCGCCGGCCAGCAGCAACGACGCCGTCGTCGCAGCGGCAGCGGTGGCGCGCAGCGCCCGCGCGGCCCGTCGTGCGCGCGCGACCATCGTCACTTCGGCGCCTCCGGCGCGGTGCCCGCCTCGGCCGCGCGGCCGGTGAGGAACTGCCCGATCAGGTTCTCGAGCACCACCGCCGACTGCGTCTGCGCGATGTTGGCGCCGGGTGCCAGGTCGGCATCGTCGCCGCCGGGCTCGAGCCCGATGTACTGGTCGCCGAGCAGCCCCGCGGTGAGGATCTTGGCCGCCGAGTCCTGCGGAAACCTGAAGCGCTCTTCGACCGCCAGGGTCACCACGCCCTGATAGGTCTTGGGGTCGAGCACGATCGACGTCACGCGGCCGACGACGACGCCGGCGCTGCGCACCGGGGCGCGCACCTTGAGGCCGCCGATGTTGTCGAAGCGCGCCGTCAGCACGTAGGTGGCACCGTTGCTGAAGCTGGTCAGGTTGGCCGCCTTCAGCGCCACGAACACCAGCGCCAGCAGACCCAGGAGCACGAACAGGCCGACCAGGATCTCGATGTTTCTCTTCGTCATTCGTTCACTCCCTGGGCTCAGCGGCCGGTGGAGAACATCAGCGCGGTGAGGATGAAGTCCATGCCGAGCACGCCCAGCGACGAGATCACCACCGTGCGCGTGGTCGCGTAGGCCACGCCCTCGGGCGTGGCCTCGGTCTCGTAGCCCTGATAGAGCGCGACCGCGGTGCAGATGACGCCGAAGACGGCGCTCTTGACGACGCCGTTGCCGACGTCGCGCCAGACGTCGACGCCGTTCTGCTGAGTGGCCCAGAAGTTGCCCGCATCGATGCCGATCAGTCCCACGGCCACCAGCCAGGCGCCGAGGATGCCGACGGCCGAGAACAGGATCGCCAGCAGGGGCATCGCGATCATGCCGGCCCACAGGCGCGGGGCGAGCACACGCTGGCGCGGCTCGATGGCCATCAGCTCGAGCGCCGCGAGCTGCTCGCCGGCCTTCATGAGGCCGATCTCGGCGGTGAGCGAGGTGCCGGCGCGGCCGGCGAAGAGCAGCGCCGCCACCACCGGTCCGAGCTCGCGCACCAGCGAGAGGTTGACGACGAGGCCCAGCGACTCCGCGGCGCCGAAGGTGATGAGCGTGTTGTAGAGCTGCAGCGCGAGCACGAAGCCCACCGCCGTGCCCGATGCGAGGATGATGACCAGCGAGCGGTTGCCGATGGCGTGGATCTGTGCCACCACGAGGTCGAAGCGGCGCAGTGCGGGCAGCAGTGCGCCCAGCAGGTCGGCGAAGAAGAGCGCGGCGCGGCCCCAGCCGCGCAGGGTCGCGAGCGCCCGCGCCCCCAGCAGCGCGACGAAGTCCATCAGCGCACCGCCTCCACGCCGAAGTCCGCGGCGATCGTCGGCGCGGGATAGTGGAACTTGACCGGCCCGTCGGGCTCGCCGCGGACGAACTGGCGCACCTCGGCGTCGGTCGACGCCATCAGCTCCGCCGGCGTGCCTTCGGCGACGAGGCGCCCGCCCGCGGCGAGCAGCACCACCCAGTCGCTGATCGCCATGCACTGCGGCACATCGTGCGAGATCACGAGCGAGGTCGAGCCGGTGACGTCGTTGAGCGTGCGGATGAGCTTGGCCGCGACCCCCATGCTGACGAGGTCGAGGCCCGCGAAGGGCTCGTCGTACATGATGAGCTCGGGGTCGAGCGCGATCGCACGCGCGAGCGCGATGCGGCGCGCCATGCCGCCCGAGACCTCGCTGATCTTCAGCCCCGCGGCGCCGCGCAGGCCCACGGCATCGAGCTTCATGAGCACGATGTCGCGCACCATCGGCTCCGAGAGATTGGTCATCTCGCGCAGCGGGAAGGCGACGTTGTCGAACACGCTCAGGTCGGTGAAGAGGGCGCCGAACTGGAACAGCATGCCCAGGCGCCGACGCAGCCGGTAGAGCTGGGCGCGGTCATGCGCGTTCACGACCTCGCCGTCGAAGAGCACGCGACCCTTGTTCACGCCGTGCACGCCGCCGATGAGGCGCAGCAGCGTCGTCTTGCCGCAGCCCGATCCGCCCAGAACCGCCGTCACCTTGCCGCGCATGAAGCGCAGACTCAGATCCGAGAGGATCGTGCGCCGCTCGTCGTAACCGAAGGTGACGTGGTCGATCTCGATGAAGGCGTCGGACTTCAAGCCGGCAGGCGCGGCCCAGCGGCCACGTGTGAGGGACTGCGGACGATTCTCGCACGGCGGGCGCGACGGCTGCGGCGCGCGCCCGTGCGCCGCCTCAGCGCGGCAGCAGGCTGTGTCCCATCAGGAACGCATCGATCGCCCGTGCGGCCTGCCTGCCTTCGCGGATCGCCCACACCACGAGGCTCTGGCCGCGGCGCATGTCGCCGGCGGCGAAGACCTTGGCCGCATTCGTGCGGTAACCCTGCGCGTCGTCGGTTCCGGCGCGCGCGTTGCCGCGCCCGTCACGTTCGACGCCGAAGGCTTCGAGCAACTCGGCGGCAGGCGCCGTGAAGCCCATCGCCAGCAGCACCAGGTCAGCCTTCCAGCGGCGTTGGCTGTCGGGCAGCTCGCTCATGCGGCCGCCTTCCCACCGCACCTGCACCGTCTCCAGCGCCACCACCTGGCCGCGCGCCTTGCCGCTGCCGGCGACGAAGGCCTTGGTGGCGATCGCGAACTCGCGTGCGCAGCCTTCCTCGTGGCTCGAACTGGTGCGCAGCTTGTAGGGCCAGTAGGGCCAGGTTTGCGCCTTGTCCTCGTGCTCGGGCGGCATCGGCATGAGCTCGAACTGCGTCACGCTGGCGGCACCCTGGCGGTTGCTGGTGCCCACGCAGTCGCTGCCGGTGTCGCCGCCGCCGATGACGATGACGTGCTTGCCGGCGGCGCTGATGCGGCCCTTGACCTTCTCGCCGGCCAGCGCGGCGTTCTGCTGCGGCAGGAACTCCATCGCGAAGTGCACGCCGGCGAGCTCGCGCCCCGGCGCGGGCAGGTCGCGCGAGCGCTCGGCGCCGCCAGCCAGCAGCACGGCGTCGAAGCTGCTCAGCAGTTCCGCGGCGGCGAGCGTCTGCGTCGATTCGTCGTGGATGCGTGCGTCGGCGGGAAGGGCCGCGATGCGCACGCCGGTGCGAAAGACCACGCCCTCGGCCTGCATCTGCTCGACGCGGCGGTCGACGTGCCGCTTCTCGAGCTTGAAGTCGGGGATGCCGTAGCGCAGCAGGCCGCCGGGGCGGCGGTTCTTCTCGAACACGGTCACCGCATGCCCGGCGCGCGCGAGCTGCTGCGCAGCCGCCAGGCCCGCCGGCCCGGAGCCGACGATGGCCACCGACTTGCCGCTGGCGTGCGCTGCCGGCTGCGGCCTCACCCATCCTTCGGCCCAGGCGCGGTCGATGATCGCGTGCTCGATCGACTTGATGCCCACCGCCACGCTGTTGAAGTTCAGCGTGCACGCCGCCTCGCAGGGCGCCGGACAGATGCGGCCGGTGAACTCGGGGAAGTTGTTGGTGCGGTGCAGGACCTCGATCGCGCGCTTCCAGTCATCGCGGTAGACGAGATCGTTGAAGTCCGGAATCAGGTTGTTGACCGGACAGCCGTGGTTGCAGAAGGGCGTGCCGCAGTCCATGCAGCGCGCGCCCTGGATGCGTGCCTGCTTCGCATCCAGACCGTGCACGAACTCGCGCCAGTTCTGCAGCCGCAGCGCGACCGGTTCGTACGCCTCGTCCTGGCGCTCGTACTCGAGAAAGCCGGTGATCTTGCCCATGTGCTCGAGGTCCTCGGGTCTTCGTGTCTTCGGGGGTTCAGGGGCGGGCGATAGCGGCCTCGCGCGTGCCGGCGCCGACGGCTGCCACCGCGCTCGCCGACGACACCGCTGCGCGCTCGGCGAGCGCGCGCCGGTACTCGTGCGGGAAGACCTTCACGAAGCGCGCACGCGAATCGGCCCAGTGGTCGAGGATCTCCCGCGCGCGCAGCGAGCCGGTCCACTTGTGGTGGTCCTCGATGAGCCGCCGCAGCAGCGGCTCGTCGGCCATGCCGCCGTGCCAGCCCTGCGCCGTGCCCGACTGCTCGGTGTCGGGCCGCAGCGGCTCCAGCGCCACCATGCTGGTGTTGCAACGGCGCGCGAAGCCGCCGTCCTCGTCGAAGACGTAGGCCACGCCGCCGGACATGCCGGCGGCGAAGTTGCGCCCTGTGCGCCCGAGCACGACGACGGTGCCGCCGGTCATGTACTCGCAGCCGTGGTCGCCGGTGCCCTCGACGACCGCGGTGGCGCCCGAGAGGCGCACCGCGAAGCGCTCGCCGGCGACGCCGCGGAAGAAGGCTTCGCCGCTGGTGGCGCCGTAGAGCGCGGTGTTGCCGATGATGATGTTGCGCGTGGCGTCGCCGCGGAACTCGATCGAGGGCCGCACGACGATGCGCCCGCCCGAGAGGCCCTTGCCGGTGTAGTCGTTGGCGTCGCCGATCAGGTTGAGCGTGATGCCGCGCGCGAGAAAGGCACCGAAGCTCTGCCCGCCGGTGCCTTCGAGCTGCATGAAGATGGTGTGGTCCGGCAGGCCCTGCGGATGGTGGCGCACGACCTCTCCGGAGAGCATCGCCGCCACCGAGCGGTGGACATTGCGCACCTGGTCGATGAGCTGCACCTTCTCGCCGCGCTCGATGGCCGGTCGGCAGCGCTCGATCAGCTTCACGTCCAGCGCCTGCTCCAGCCCGTGCGCCTGGCGCTCGTGCTGGCGTGTGGACACGCCCTCGGCGGGTTGCACGCGGTGGAAGATGCGGCTGAAGTCCAGGCCGCGCGCCTTCCAGTGGGCCACCCCTTTGCGCGTGTCGAGCAGTTCGCTGCGGCCGATCAGGTCCTCGAAGCGGCGCACGCCGAGCTGCGCCATGATCTGGCGCGCCTCCTCGGCGACGAAGAAGAAGTAGTTGACGACGTGCTCGGGGCGGCCGGCGAACTTGCGCCGCAGCACCGGGTCCTGTGTGGCCACCCCCACCGGGCAGGTGTTGAGATGGCATTTGCGCATCATCACGCAGCCCTCGGCGACCAGCGGCGCGGTGGCGAAGCCGACCTCGTCGGCGCCCAGCAGCGCGGCGATGACGACGTCGCGGCCGGTCTTCATCTGCCCGTCGGCCTGCACGCGGATGCGCCCGCGCAGGCGGTTGAGCACCAGCGTCTGCTGCGTTTCGGCCAGGCCCAGCTCCCAGGGCGTGCCGGCGTGCTTGATCGACGACCAGGGGCTGGCCCCGGTGCCGCCGTCGTGGCCGGCGATGACCACGTGGTCGGCCTTGCACTTGGCAACGCCCGCAGCCACCGTGCCCACGCCGACCTCGGAGACGAGCTTGACGCTCACGTCGGCGCGCGGATTGGCGTTCTTCAGGTCGTGGATGAGCTGCGCGAGGTCCTCGATGGAATAGATGTCGTGGTGCGGCGGCGGGCTGATGAGGCCCACGCCGGGCACGCTGTAGCGCAGGAAGCCGATGTACTCCGAGACCTTGCCGCCGGGCAGCTGTCCGCCCTCTCCGGGCTTGGCGCCCTGCGCCATCTTGATCTGGATCTGGTCGGCCGAAGCCAGGTACTCCGCGGTGACGCCGAAGCGCCCCGAGGCGACCTGCTTGATGCGGCTGCGCAGGCTGTCGCCGGGCCGCAGCTCGTAGTCGGACTCGACGACCTTCGCGCCGAGCACGTCGGAGAGGCGCTTGCCCTCGCCCAGCGCCACGCCCTTCATCTCGTCGCGATAGCGCGCGGGGTCTTCGCCACCCTCGCCGGTGTTGCTCTTGCCGCCGATGCGGTTCATCGCCACCGCCAGCGTGGCGTGCGCCTCGGTGCTGATCGAGCCCAGCGACATGGCGCCGGTGGCAAAGCGCTTGACGATCTCCGAGGCGGGCTCGACCTCCGACAGCGGCACCGCCTTCGCCGGGTCGACGCGGAACTCGAACAGGCCGCGCAGCGTCATGTGGCGCCGGCTCTGGTCGTTGATGATCTGCGCGTACTCCTTGTACGACTCGAAGTTGCCGCCCTCGGGCGCGCGCACGCCGTGCTGCAGCTTGGCGATGGCGTCGGGCGTCCACATGTGCTCCTCGCCCTGCGTGCGCCAGGCGTAGTCGCCGCCGGCGTCCAGCGCGTTCGTCAGCAGCGGATCGGCGCCGAAGGCCGCGCTGTGCAGGCGCAGCGCCTCCTCGGCGACTTCGAACACGCCGATGCCGCCGACCTGGCTCGCGGTGCCGCGGAAGTACTTCTCGACGAAGTCGCGCTGCAGGCCGATGGCCTCGAAGATCTGCGCGCCGCAGTAGGACATATAGGTCGAGATGCCCATCTTGGACATGACCTTGGAGAGCCCCTTGCCAATCGCCTTCACGTAGTTGGCGATCGCCTTCTCGGCCGAGAGCGCACCGGGCAGCTCGGCATGCATGGCGGCGATCGTCTCCATCGCCAGATAGGGGTGCACGGCCTCGGCGCCGTATCCCGCGAGCACGGCGAAGTGGTGCACCTCGCGCGCGCTGCCGGTCTCGACGACGAGGCCGGCGGTGGTGCGCAGCCCTTCGCGCACGAGATGGTGGTGGATCGCCGAGAGCGCCAGCAGCGCCGGGATGGCGAGCCGCTCGCGGTCCATGGCGCGGTCGCTCAGGATGAGGATGTTGTGACCGGAGCCGATGGCGTCGACGGCCTCGGCGCACAGCGAGGCGAGCTTGGCCTCGATGCCCTCGCGCCCCCAGGCCAGCGGGTAGGTGATGTCGAGGATGTAGCTCTTGAACTTGCCGCTGGTGTAGCGCTCGATGGCACGCAAGCGCGCCATGTCCTGCTCGCCGAGCACGGGCTGCAGCACCTCGAGGCGCATCTGCGGATTGACGGCGTTGATGTCCAGCAGGTTGGGCCGCGGGCCGATGAAGCTGTCCAGCGACATCACGATGGCCTCGCGGATGGGGTCGATGGGCGGGTTGGTAACCTGCGCGAAGAGCTGCTTGAAGTAGTTGTAGAGCGGCTTGCTGCGGTCCGAGAGCACGGCCAGCGGCGCGTCGTTGCCCATCGAGCCGATCGCCTCCTCACCGGCGCTGGCCATGGGCGCGAGCAGGAACTTGATGTCCTCCTGCGTGTAGCCGAAGGCCTGCTGGCGGTCGAGCAGGCTCTCGCGCGCGGGCGGTGCGGCCTGCCCCTCGCCGACGATGGAATCGAGCCGGATGCGCACGTTCTCGATCCACTGCCGGTAGGGCTTGGCGGAGGCGAACTGCGTCTTCAGCTCCTCGTCCTCGACGATGCGCCCCTGCTCGAGGTCGATGAGCAGCATGCGCCCGGGCTGCAGGCGCCACTTCTTGACGATGCGGTGCTCGGGGATGGGCAGCACGCCCGATTCGGAGACGCCGATGACGAGCTCGTCGGCGGTGACGATGTAGCGCGCCGGGCGCAGGCCGTTGCGGTCCAGCGTGGCACCGATCTGGCGACCGTCGGTGAAGACCATGGCCGCCGGGCCGTCCCAGGGTTCGAGCATGGCGGCGTGGTACTCGTAGAAGGCGCGCCGGCGCTCGTCCATCTGGCCGTGCTGCTCCCAGGCCTCGGGGATCATCATCATGGCCGCGTGCGCGAGCGGGTAGCCGGCCATGACGAGCAGCTCGAGCGCGTTGTCGAAGGTCGCGGTGTCGCTCTGGCCCTCGAAGCTGATCGGGTAGAGCTTGGCCAGGTCGTCGCCGAGCACGGGCGACTTCATCACCCCCTCGCGCGCGCGCATCCAGTTGAAGTTGCCCTTCAGGGTGTTGATCTCGCCGTTGTGCGCCACCAGCCGGTAGGGGTGGGCCAGCGGCCACTCCGGGAAGGTGTTGGTCGAGAAGCGCTGGTGCACCAGGGCCAGCGCCGAGACGGTGCGCGAATCCGCCAGGTCGCGGTAGTAGCGGCCGACCTGGTTGGCCAGCAGCAGGCCCTTGTAGATGACCGTGCGGCAGCTCATGCTGGGCACGTAGTACTCGCGGCTGTGCGTGAGCTCGAGCTTCTGGATCGCCGCGCTGGCGGTCTTGCGGATGACGTAGAGCTTGCGCTCCAGCGCGTCGGGAACGATGACGTCGTCGCCGCGGCCGATGAAGACCTGGCGGATCACCGGCTCCTTCGCGCGCACCGTCGGCGACATGGGCATGTCGCGGTCCACCGGCACGTCGCGCCAGCCCAGCAGCACCTGGCGTTCGGCCTTGATGGCGCGCTCCAGCTCGTGCTCGCAGGCCAGGCGGCTGGCGTGTTCCTTGGGCAGGAAGATCATGCCCACGCCGTACTCGCCCGGCGGCGGCAGCTCGACGCCTTGCGCCGCCATCTCGGCGCGGTAGTAGTCGTCGGGAATCTGGATCAGGATGCCCGCGCCGTCGCCCATGAGCGGGTCGGCGCCGACGGCGCCGCGGTGATCCAGGTTCTCCAGGATCTTCAGCCCCTGCTCGATGATGGCGTGCGACTTGCGCCCCTTGATGTCGGCGACGAAACCCACGCCGCAGGCGTCGTGCTCGCGGCTGGCGGCGTAGAGGCCGTGGCGCTCGGCGTCGTCGATGGCTTGGTTTGGAAGCGCCGGGATGGGCTGGCTGGACAAGGCGGACTCCGTCGGAGGCGGCAAGGGAGCGTGAGCCTATCGCAGTGCAGCATCGATCACAACGAAAATAAAATGGGGTCAGGATTATTTAAATTACCGATTACTCTCTAGGCTCAATTTATTAGGGTCAGGTTGCACTGAGGACCTGATTCCGGCGGCCGACAACAGTCCGCCCGATCCGAAACCCGTATGACGCAGGCGCCTGCCGGCCCCGCAATCGCCAACCCGCTCAGCGCCTGCTCGGCGGGCGCCCGCGCGGCCGGGGCTGCAGTTCCCGGCCGGCCAGCAATGCCATGTGCGCGACGAAGGCCGACGAGCCGTAGGCGGCGCTGCGTGTCAACGCGCGCTGCAGGGCGCGGCGCTCGGCCGCGGGCACCGGTTCGGCGAGCAGCGCGCGATAGCGCGACTCGCGCTCGAAGGGCGTGTTGCCGAGCTGCCAGTACGCCGGCGGATCGACCAGCCCCGCGTCGCGCGAGCCGCCGCTGCGATGGTCGCGGTTGCCGCGCAAGGGCGGCTGTCCCTCCCCGGCCGGGTCGGCGTCGATGAGGCGCAGGACGCACAGGGTCGGCTCACCGTCCTCGACCAGCGCCGAGCGGAAGCGCCCGTCCCAGAGCGCTCCGCTGCGGCCGTGGCGCCGGTTGAAGGCCGCCGCATGCCGCCGGCCGATGGCCTGCATCATCCGGCTCACGCCCTCGGCACTGTCCGGCGTGGCCAGCACGAGCAGGCGCGCGGGCAGCAGCGAGAAGGCATGCAGCGTCACCTGGTGCTCGCGCGCGGCCTCGCGAAGGATCTCCTGCAGACGCTCGGCATCGGCCTCGTCGCGCACGATCGCGCCGCCGTTGTGCCCCCGCTGCTCCAGGCAGTGCACGACGCCCGGCAGCGAGAGTCGCGGCTGGCGCGCCATCCCGTGCGCCCCCCGCTCAGCGCGGCACGCCCGGGTGGAGCGCCGACGGGAAGGCGATCTCGCCGGTCAGGCGCTGGAACTCGCGCAGCGCGAAGCGATCGGTCATGCCGGCGATGTAGTCTGCCACGGCGCGCTCGCGCTCGGGGGCGGCCGCGAAGTCCTCCGGCATCTCCTGCGGCGCCGCCCGGTAGGCTTCGAACAGCCGCCGCACGACCTCGCGCGCGGCGTCGGTCGTCGCCGCCACCTGCGGATGGCGGTAGAGGGCGTGCAGCAGGAAGCGCTTGAGTTCGTCGGACTCGGCGCGGCAGCGCGGCGGCAGCGCGGCCAGGGCGGGCAGCTTCCGCAGCGCTTCGATGCCTGCGGGCGCGGCGGCTTCCAGCGCCGCGGCGGTATGCGCGACCAGGTCGGCGACGTAGCGCGTGCGCATGCGGCGCAGGACCTCGAACAGCAGCCGCCGCTCGTGCCGCTCCAGTCCGGGATGCTCGGCCAGGACTTCGCGTCGCAGGGGGCCGAAGGCCGAGAGTGCGTCGAGCTGCGCCACCTCGAGAAGGCCCGAGCGCACGCCGTCGTCGATGTCGTGCGCGTTGTACGCGATCTCGTCGGCGAGGTTGACGAGCTGCGCCTCCAGGCTGGGCTGCGTGCCGTCGATGAAGCGGCGTGCGACGCCGCCGGGTTCACCGGCCTCGATCGCCTCGGCACGCGCGCGCGAGCAGTGCTTGAGGATGCCCTCGCGCGTCTCGAAACTCAGGTTGAGCCCGTCGAAGCGGGGGAAGCGCTGCTCCAGCCGGTCGACGACGCGCAGGCTTTGCAGGTTGTGCTCGAAGCCGCCGTGCGCGGCCATGCAGGCGTGCAGCGCGTCCTGTCCGGCATGGCCGAAGGGTGTGTGGCCGAGGTCGTGCGCGAGCGCGATCGCCTCGCAGAGGTCCTCGTTCAGCCCCAGCATGCGCGCGCCCGCGCGCGAGAGCTGCGCGACCTCCATCGAATGCGTGAGACGCGTGCGGAAGAGGTCGCCCTCGTGGTTGATGAAGACCTGCGTCTTGTACATCAGCCGCCGGAACGCCGTGCTGTGCACGATGCGCTCGCGGTCGAGCTGGTAGGCGCCGCGCAGCGGATCACGCGGCTCCTCGTGCAGGCGGCCTCGGCTGTGCGCCGGATGCGCCGCCCAGGGCGCGAGCGCCGCGTTCACGATGGCGCTGCCGAAGCACCCTCGGCCGCCGGGCGATGCGTCACGATGCGCGCGCTCCGCCATGGCATTCGATCACCTCCCGCACCAGCGCGTCGGGCGCTGCGCGCACGATCGCGTGGCCCGGTGCTTCGATGAGCACGAAGCGGATCTCTCCCCCCTCGGCCTTCTTGTCGATGCGCATCAGCTCGATGAAGCGTGCACTGCCGATGGCCGGCGCACGCGTGGGCAGGCCGCAGCGCTCGAGCAGCGCCTGCATGCGGTCGACGAAGCCCTGCGGCACCAGGCCCAGCCGGGCCGAGAGCGCGCTGGCCATCAGCATGCCGCAGGCCACGGCCTCACCGTGCAGCCACTGCCCGTAGCCCAGGGCCGCCTCGATCGCGTGGCCGAAGGTGTGGCCGAAGTTCAGGATGGCGCGCAGGCCCGCTTCGCGCTCGTCCTGGCCGACCACCCAGGCCTTGATCTCGCAGGAGCGCCCGATCGCATGCGCGAGCGCATCCGCGTCGCGCGCGAGCAGGGCCGGCAGCTTCGCCTCGATCCAGCCGAGGAAGTCCGCGTCGGCGATCGGCCCGTACTTGATCACCTCGGCCAGCCCCGCCGCCAGTTCGCGCTGCGGCAGCGTGTCAAGCGTCGCCAGGTCGCAGACGACGCGCTGCGGCTGGTGGAAGGCGCCGATCATGTTCTTGCCGCGCGGATGGTTGATCGCCGTCTTGCCGCCGACGGACGAATCGACCTGCGCCAGCAGCGTGGTCGGCACCTGCACGAAGGGCACGCCGCGCATGTAGCAGGCGGCGGCGAAGCCGGTCATGTCGCCGATGACGCCGCCGCCGAGCGCGAAGAGCACCGTCTTGCGGTCGCAGCCACTGCCCAGCAGGTGGTCGAAGACGAGGTTCAGCGTCTCCCAGGTCTTGTGCTCCTCGCCATCGGGCAGTTGCAGCAGCGAGACGCGCGCGTAGTGCGGCGCCAGCGCCTGCTGCAGCGTCGCCGCGTAGAGCGGCGCCACGGCGACGTTGCTGACGATCACCGCCTGCTGCGCCGCCGGCAGGCCGGCCCAGGCGCGAGGGTCGGTGAGCGCACCGCGGGCGATGACGATGTCGTAGTTGCCGCCGGGCGTGCACACCCGCAGCGCCGGCAGGGGGGCCGAGGATCGATTCATGGCGCCGCAGTGTACGGGGCCAGCAGCGCCCGCGGCGTCAGCCGCAGGGTCCCCGGCATCGCTCAGGATCGCGTCGGCGGCACCAGCCCCGCGAGTTCAAGCTGCATCAGCACCATGCGCGTCAGTGCCTGCACAGAAGGGCGCGCAGCCTCGATGACGAAGTGCGCGGTGCGGCGATAGAGCGGGTCGCGCTCGCGGTAGAGCGCACGCAGCCGCGCGAGAGGATCGGACACCTGCAGCAGCGGCCGCTGCGTGTCGTGACGCAGCCGGCGCGCGAGATCCTCCGGGCTGGCGCGCAGGTAGAAGACGTGGCAGCGCGAATGCAGCGCGTCGCGATTGGAGGGCCGCAGCACCGCGCCGCCCCCGGTGGCGAGCACGCCGGCCGTGCCCTGCGTCAACTCGTCGATGACCGCCTGTTCACGGTCGCGAAAGCTCTCTTCCCCATGCTGCGCGAACCAGTCCCGGATCGGCATCCCCAAGCGCTGCTCGAGCACGGCGTCACTGTCGACGAAGCCGACTCGCAAGTGCCGTGCAAGCTGCCGGCCCACCGTCGACTTGCCCGAGCCGGGCATGCCGACGAGGGCGATGGTCATGGCCGGCGTCAGTTCGGGCTGGTGCAGTCCGGCGCGGTGCCGTAGGGACTGACCTTGAACGAGGGATCCTGCGACACGTTCAGGATTTCCGCGTTGGGCACGGGCAGCCACAGATAGCTCGCGAGATACTCGCCGACCGTCGGCTGGCCATTGGCGCCACTCAGTTCACCCAGCGGCCGCGACGGCAACAGCACCGGCGCACCCGAGAGGTAGTACGCAGGCGGGCTCAGGACCCCCGCCGCCGTCACGGTGATCTTGAAGTTCACCCAGCTTCCCACGCTCTTGGGGTATTCGAGCTGCAGCACCGCCACGCCGTTGGCGTCGGTCTTGGCGGCACCCGACAAAGTGATCGAGACGTCGGACTTGCGCGGATCCATCTGCCCGTTGCCGTTCACGTCTTCGCCCGTGTCGATGACGCCGTTGCGATTCAGGTCCTCGTTGGGACAGATGGCGGTCGGCACCTGCACCCAGCAGTCGGCCGTCCCGCAGCCCCCCGTCTTCACCTCGTACTGGCCCTTTGCGAAACCACCCAGGTCCACGGAAGGCGTCACCTGGACATCGGACTTCGGGTTTCCCGCCGAATCGACGACCAGCACGACGAAGCGCTTGATGTAGGTCAGGTTCGTCGCGCCGTCGGTGATGGTGTTGTCGGTGCCGATCGAGATCGACACCGGGTTGGAGACGATGGTCAGCGAAGTCGTCAGCAGGTTCCCCGCCGGGCAGTTGGCGATCGTTTCACCGGGCGCGAAATCGCTGGTCTTCCAGCAGGCCCGTATCGTGACGCCGTTGGTCGGGCTGCTGACGGCGCCAGGCTTGTAGGTCGTCGAGGCCGTGCCGCTGGCATCGGACAACACGGCGTTGCCGGCGGATCCGATGCTGCCGGTGCCGTTGTCACCGCTCACGCCGAACAGCACGCGGACGTTGCTGATGGGGGCATTCGTTCCGTCGCGGAAGATGGCGCTGATCGAGATCTGGTTGCTCGTGCTTCCGGTATTGACCGCAACCACGTTGGCCGACAGGTTCAGTGTCTTGGAGACGGGTTCGGTGGCTTTCGGCACCGTGGTGCTGCCGCCCGGAATGGTCACGTTCACGTTGGACTCTGCACCCCCAGCCTGGGCATTGATCGTCAGGCTGGTGCCCGGCGTGCTGGGCGCCGTGTAGTTGAAGGTGTAGCCGCCGTTCTGGTTGGTCGCACCGGACTGGCTGCCGACGCCGCTGCCGCTCACGGTGATCGGCACGCCGGCCATCGGGTTGCCATTCACGTCTGCCAGGGTGTACTGGACCGTTCCCGCCGCCCCCGCCGACACCACCGAGGGCACCGCACTGGCCTGCGCGAACTGCGTGCCCGTGACGTTGAACACCGCTTCGGCCCGGAAATCACCGCTGATTGCCTTCACCGTGACCGGGCGGTTCGTGCGATCAGGGCCGATGCTGACCGTGCCCGTGACCTGGCCACCGGCGTCGGTCTGGCTGCCGTTGGACACGATGAAGGCGCTGGTCTGCGGATCCGAGATCGCGAACTGGACCGGAATGCCTGCAACGGCGTTGCGGTTCGCATCGACCGCGGTGGCCGTCGCGGTCACCGTCCTGCTACCGGAGTTGTCGATACTGGCGCTGTTCAGCGTCAAGGTCAGGCCGGCCGCCACCGCCGTACCGCTGCCGCCCCCGCCCAGCCCGGGCGTGCCGGCATTCCCGCCGCCACCGCCGCAGGCCGCCAGCCCCAGCGTGACCAGCACCGCCAGCAACCGCTTCCAATCGCTCATGTGTACTTCCTGATGTCGTTCAACGGATCGCCGAGCGGTCGGTGACCACCTTGGGCGTGATGAAGACCAGCAGTTCGGTCTTCGTCGAGACGCGCGACTTGTTGCGGAAGAGATGGCCAAGCACCGGGATGTCGCCCAGCAGCGGCACCTTGTTGACCTCGTCGCGGTCGTCCTGCGTGAAGATGCCGCCGATGACCACCGTGCCTCCGTTCTCGACCAGCACCTCTGTCTCGACACGCTTGGTGTTGATCGCCGGTCCAGCCGTCGTATTCACGCCTCGACTGTCCTTGCTCACGTTGAGCTTCATGATCACGTTGCCCTCAGGTGTGATCTGCGGCTTGACATCGAGACGCAAGGCCGCAGTCTTGAACTCGACCGAGGTCGCGCCGCTGGACGTCGCGATGTTGTACGGGATCTGTTCGCCCTGCTCGATGCTGGCATTCTGCTGGTCGGCGGTGACGACGCGGGGGCTGGAGACGATCTTGCCCTTGCCTTCGGACTCCATCGCCGAGAGCTCCAGGTTCAGGAAGCGATTGGCCGCCGCACTAAATAACGACAAACCAAACGTCGCCGCACTGGCACCTGAAAAGAGTCCAACCGCAGGCAAATTGATCATTTGGCCTGAAAAGGCCCCCGTCTGCGTATTCAGATCCCCTGGGTTAGACCCGGACGCATCAGTCTGCCCCGTCTGCCCACTCGCTGTGCCGTAGTTGCTACCGATACTCACGTAGTGATTACCACCAACCCGATAGCCCGGGATTCCGCCTTGGTAACCACGACGATCGGCAACGCCCAGCTTGACGCCCAGCGCACGCCCGAAGCTGTCGTCGGCCTCGACGATGCGGGCTTCGATCAGCACCTGGCGCACCGGGATGTCGATCTTGGCGATCAGCGCCTGCACCTCCTCCAGCTTGGAGGGGATGTCGGTGACGAAGAGCTGATTCGTGCGTCGCTCTGGAAGCACGCTTCCGCGGGCTGAGAGGATCCGCTGATTCGATCCAGCGGAACCGCCGCCGTCGCTCGTTCCCTCGCCCCGTAGGCCCTTGGCGATCTCCTCGGCTTGGCCGTAGTTGAGCTGGAAGGACTGCGTGCGCAGCGGTTCGAGTTCGGCGACCTTCTTCTTCGCCTCGAGTTCCACCTGCTCCTTGGCGGCGAGTTCGTCCTTGGGCGCGATCCAGAGCACGTTGCCCGACTTCTTCACGCCCAGACCCTTGCTCTGCATGATGATGTCCAGCGCCTGGTCCCAGGGTACGTCCTTCAGGCGCAGGGTGACGTTGCCGGTCACCGTGTCGCTGGTGACGACGTTGAAGTTGGTGAAGTCGGCGATCACCTGCAGCAGCGCGCGCACCTCGATGTTCTGGAAGTTCAGGGACAGCTTCTCGCCCTGGTAGCCCGGTCCCTGCACGAGCTTGTCGGGGTCGATCTTCATCGGCCGCACTTCGAGCACGAACTGGCTGTCGGTCTGGTAGGCGCTGTGCTCCCAGGCGCCGCGCGGTTCGACGATCATGCGCACGCGGTCGCCCTGCTGGAAGGTCGAGACGCTGTGCAC
>Ga0116144_10000079_pt1 | contig 127346 bp, 119 predicted proteins | sample AD_UKC035_MetaG_FD_89746 | JGI IMG/M metagenome (GOLD analysis project Ga0116144, IMG submission 89746) | Active sludge microbial communities of municipal wastewater-treating anaerobic digesters from USA - AD_UKC035_MetaG | ecosystem: Engineered > Bioreactor > Anaerobic > Digestate | place...
GCAGGCCTGGATCGTCTTTCGCAAGGAACTGCTGGACGCGCTGCGCGACCGCCGCACGCTGGCCGTCGTGCTCCTGAGTTCGGTGGCGATCGGCCCGCTGGTGCTGGTGCTGCTGTCGACGCTGGTGGCCGATGCCGAGCGGCGCGCCGACGCGCGCGAGCTGCTCGTCGCGGGCATCGAGCACGCGCCCAGCCTGCGCAACCACCTGCAGCGCCAGACCTACCGCATCGAGTCGCCGCCCGTGGACTGGGAGGCGCGACTCGCCCGCGGCGCGCTTGCCGACCCGGTGGTCGTCGTGACCGCGGAGTTCGAACGCGAACTCGCGGGCGCGCGACAACCGCTGGTCGAGGTCGTCTTCAGCAGCGCCAACGCGCGCGCGCAGGGGGGTGTGACGCGGGTGATGGCGCTGCTTGGCGGCTTCAACCAGGAGCAGGCAACGCTGCGCCTGGCGCTGCGCGGCGTCTCGCCGAGCCTGCTGCAGGCGGTGCAGTTCGAGCCGCGTGATCTCGCGGACCCGGCCGCACGCGGTGCGCAGCTCAGCGGCATCGTGCCCTTCTTCGTGCTGCTGGCGGTGCTCTACGGCGCGCTCAACGCGGCGCTGGACAGCACGGCGGGCGAGCGCGAGCGCGGCTCGCTCGAGCCCTTGCTGGCCAATCCGGTCCCGCACGTGGCGCTGGCGGGCGGCAAGTGGGCTGCGGTTGCCTGCGTCGGCATGCTCGTCGCGGTGCTGTCGTGCCTGAGCTTTCTGCCCGGGCAATGGCTGCTGAAGAGCGAATCGCTGGCCGCGCTCTTTCGCTTCGGGCCGGGCGAGGCACTGCGGTTCCTCGCGCTGCTGCTGCCGCTGGCGGGCGCGCTTTCGGCGCTGCTGATGGCGCTGGCGATCCGCAGCCGCAGCGTCAAGGAGGCGCAGGCCGCGACCTCGGTGCTGGTGCTGCTCGTCTCGCTGGTGCCGCTCGCGTCGATCTTCGGTGCGGGGGGACGCGCGTCCTGGCACCTGTGGGTGCCGGCGCTCTCGCAGGTCGAACTGATGACGCGCACGCTCAAGGGCGAGCCGCTGCTGGCGGCCGAACTCTTGCCCCCGCTCCTCGTCAGCGTCCTCGTCGCCGCGCTCGGCGTTGCCGACGTCGCGCGGCAGTTGCGGCGACGAGCGCTCGGTTGAGCGACCATCGCGCCCAGGGCCGGCGCGGCGTCCGCGCGGCCTGCCAAGGTTCGGTCAATGACAGGTCGCGAGCGCCCGGCTCACTTCGGCCTGCCAGGGCAGCGCGTGGACGATGCCGCTGAGGACCAGTGCGGCCTCGGCGGAAGTCAGGACCTCGCCGGCGTCACCGAGGATGCGCAGGTTCGTGATGACCGACATCGGATCGACCATCGCGACCACGCCCTGGGCGACCTCGATCCAGTCCCAGGCCATGCCCGCCTCGCTGCCGGCGACGACGCCGGCCCAGATCGTCTGGCCCGATGCGCGCCGGTGCGTTCCGGCAACGCTGCTGTCGACGTGTGTGCTCAGGTGATGGAACTCGGTCGGCACGCGGCCGGCAGCCTGCCACAATAGGAGCGGCCATGCGCGCAGCGACCAGGGCATGACGGCAAGCGGCGCTTGCTCGACGGGGTGGAGTGATTCGTGTTGCATGGCGCCATGGTTGACCAGATGCGGGCACGGCGAAGCTGTAAGCCCTGTCAGGGCTGTAAGCGCTGACAGGGTGGACCGTGACAGCGACCACGCCGAGTGCCGTGGGAGTACGGATCGATGCTGCCGGGTGGATATTTGGCCGTGATGCAGGCGACCAGTCGCGACGAGTTTCGCGACGAGGTGGTCCGTTTCGCGCGCGACCTCGGCTTCGACCTGGTTTCGGCGATGACGGTGATCGATCATGGCCTGACGCACAGCGAGTTCTTCGTCGTCAGCAATTCGCCGTCGGCGTATGTGGATTCCGCGGAAGACCAGGGTTTGGCTCGACGCGACCCCGTGATGCAGCATTGCAAGCGCCAGACGGTGCCGATCATCTGGAATCAGGATACCTACGTCGCCCACGGCGCGGGCGACCTATGGGAGCACATGGCGCGCTACGGGTATCACGCGGGGATCGCGCTGGCGCTGCACATGCCGGAGGGGCGGCATTTCCAGCTCGGAGTCGATCGAGACCAGGCGCTGCCGAGCGATCCACTCGAACTGCAGCGCATCGTCGCCGATCTCCAGCTCTTTGCGGTGCACGCACAGGAAGCGGCCTTGCGCCTTTTTCTGCCCGGCGCGCTGAAGATGGAACGCCCGGCCCTCACGCCACGGGAGCTGGAGGCCTTGCGCTGGACGATGGAGGGCAAGACGGCCTGGGAGGTGGGCGCCATCCTGGGCATCAGCGAACGCACCGCCGTGATGCACGTCAACAATGCGATGCACAAGCTCGGCTGCGTGAACAAGCACCAGGCGGTGCTCAAGGCCCTGCGTCTGGGCCTGATCCACTGAACCTGCGTGCTCCGAAGGCTGGCTGGCGCATGGTTTCGCGATCTTCATCGTGATCCTGCTGCAGCGGCCCTTGTCGCGCCCGGAGCTCGTCTCCAATTCGGTGACGCTGCCGATTTCCACCTGTAAGGGCTGACAGTGGTCCGACTGGCTCCGGCCTGCTTCAATCGTCCCCAGGGTGCAGTCAGGCACTTGTTCATCGAGGAGAACGATCATGACGCTGATCCAGAACCTGTTCCGCCGCCAGTCGTCGCAGCCCGTCGTTGCGCCCAAGAGCCCGGTCCCGCTGCAGCCCGAGCAACTGAAGGCAGTCAGCGGCGGTACCGACACGAGCTCGTCTCCGTTCCACCGCTGGTGAATTCACGGCCGTGCGCAGGGCTCGCCCCGCGCACGACCGGCGCTGGGTCCGGCCCGCAGCGGTTGCGGGCCCGGCGCGATGGTTTGCACGCCCGTACCGGGGGGTCCGCGCCCCCGCCAGGGTCCGCCGGTTTTCCAAGCGGGCGTGGTTTTCTTCCTCCCCGCAGCGGGTCGGGACAGCGGCCGTGACGCGGCCGCTGTTTCGTGATGAGGTGCTGCAGGCGCAACGCGGTGCGTGGCTCGGCCGCGTGCAGATCGTGCGTCCCCTGTCGCTCGATCTCATCACGCTGGGCGTGCTCGTGGTGGCGCTGCTGGTCGGCGCCTTCCTTGCGCTGGCGCATTACACGCGCAAGACCACGGTCGACGGCGTGCTCGCGCCCGACCGCGGCCTGATCCGCGTCGTGCCGCCCGAAGCGGCAACGGTGATCGAACGCCGGGTCGTCGAAGGCCAGCCGGTCAAGGCCGGCGAAATCCTCTTCGTGCTCGCGCTGGAGCGCCCGCGACTGCTGGCGCAGGCGCAGGCCGACGTACGCCGCAGCCTGGAGGAGCGGCAGCGCAGCCTGCTCGACGCCGAACGCCAGCAGGAGGCGCTCGCGGCGGCGCAGCTGGCAACCCTCGATCGCCGGCTGCAGGCGCTGCAGGGCGAGCAGGCGCAGGCCGAGAGCGAAGTGCGGCTGCAGCAGCAGCGCCTGGCGCTGGCGCAGCAGGCGCAGGCGCGGCTCGAGGCCCTGCAGCGAGAGAACTTCATCTCCGAGGCGCAGGTGCTCGCCAAGCAGGAGGAGGTGCTCGGTCTCCAGGCGCAGCTCCAGGCCCTGCAGCGGCAGCGCTTGCAGCTGCAGCGCGAGCGCGAGCAGCTCGAGGGTGAGCGCCGCAGTCTGCCCCTGCAGGCACGCAGCTCGCAAGGCAGCCTCCAGCGCGATCTGGCCGAGGTCAGCCGCGAGGCCGCCGAGCAGGACAGCGAGCGGCAGCTGATCGTGCGCGCGCCGCAGGATGGCGTGCTGACTGCGGTGCTGGCCGAGCCCGGGCAGGCGGTGTCGCCGAGCTCGGCGCTCGCAAGCCTGGTCCCGCAAGGGTCGGTGCTGCAGGCACAGCTCTACGCGCCGAGCAGCGCGGTGGGCTTCATCCGCTTAGGCCAACCGGTGCGGCTGCGGCTGGAGGCCTTCCCGTACCAGAAGTTCGGTCCGCTCGAAGGACAGGTGCTTCAGGTCTCGCGCACGCCGCTGGCGACGGGCGAACTGGCCGCGCAAGCGCTGGCCGGCCCGGCATCGCAGGGTTCGGGCGAGGCGCTTTTCCGGATCACGGTGGGGCTGGATCCCGCGGCGCTCGAACGCTGGGCGCAGCCGCTCGCGGCAGGAATGAGGCTGCAGGCCGACGTGCTGCTGGAGCGCAGGCGCCTGATCGAATGGCTGTTCGAACCGCTGTTCGGACTGCAGCAGCGGCTTTGAGGGCCGGATCGTGACGTCTGCGCTCGACCTGGGCCTGCGCCGCCGCAGGGTTCCGGTGATCCTGCAGACCGAGGCTGCCGAGTGCGGTCTCGCCTGCCTGGCGATGATCGCCTCGGCGCATGGCCTGCAGACCGACCTGTCGGCGCTGCGACAGCGCTTCTCGCTCTCGCTCAAGGGCGTGACGATGGTCGACCTGGTGCGCATGGCCGACGCGCTGCGGCTCAGTTCGCGCGCGCTGCGCGCCGAGCTCGACGAGCTGCAGCAGTTGCAGACGCCGTGCATCCTGCACTGGGACATGAATCACTTCGTCGTGCTCGTCTCGGTGAAGCGCGGCGTCGTGACGATCCACGATCCGGCGCACGGCGAGCGGCGCCTGACGCTGGCCGAGGTCTCGCCGCATTTCACGGGTGTGGCGCTCGAGCTCGTCCCGGGCCCGGGCTTCGAGGCGCGGCGCGAGCGTCAGCCGGTGCGCTGGCGTGACCTGCTCGGACCGGTGAGCGGCCTCAAGCGCGCGCTCGTGCAGGTACTGCTGCTGGCGCTGGCGCTCGAGCTCTTCGTGCTGCTGACGCCCTTCTTCATGCAGTGGGTGGTCGACGACGTGCTCGTGAGCGGTGACCGCGACCTGCTGTTCACGCTGGGCGTGGGCTTTGCGCTGCTCGTCGGCATCCAGGTGCTGACCGCGGGCGCACGCGCCTGGGCGGTGCTCGTGCTCTCGGCGACGCTCAACCTGCAGTGGCTGCTCAACGTCTTCACGCATCTGCTGCGGCTGCCGGTGGACTGGTTCGAGAAGCGCTTCCTCGGGGACATCTGGTCGCGCTTCGGCGCCGTGCAGCAGATCCAGAAGGCGCTGACGACCAGTTTCGTCGAGGCGGTGCTCGACGGCGCGCTGGTCGTGCTGACGCTGCTGATGATGGCGGTCTACAGCCTGCGCCTGACGGCGATCGCGCTCATTGCGGTGGCGCTCTACGGCATGCTGCGCTGGGCCTTCATGCGCCGCCTGCGCGCCGCCACCGAGGAGGTGCTGATCCATGAGGCGCGTCAGAACAGCCACTTCCTCGAATCGCTTCGCGGCGTGCAGGCGATCAAGCTCTTCGGCGCGCAGCTGGATCGCCGCAACCGCTTCGCGAGCCTCGTTGCCGACACGATGAACGCCGACATCGCCACGCGCAAGCTCGAGCTCTGGATGTCGCTCGCGCACCGGGCGCTGTTCGGCCTCGAGCGCGTCGCGGTGATCTGGGCGGGTGCGCTGCTGGTGCTCGAGCGCTCGCTCTCGGTGGGCATGCTGTTCGCGTTCTTCGCCTACAAGGAGCAGTTCGCGACAAGGGTCAGCGGCCTGATCGACAAGTGGGTGGCGCTGCGCATGCTGCGCCTGCAGGGCGAGCGCCTGGCCGACATCGTGCTGACGCCGCCGGAGAACGAAGGCGGCAGCGCCGCTGCCGCGACCGAGCCGGCTGCAGCGATCGAACTCGTCGACGTGAGCTTTCGCTACTCCGACAGCGAGCCCGAGGTGCTGCGCCACGTGAGCCTGCGTGTCGACCCCGGCGAATCGGTCGCGATCACCGGGCCCTCGGGCTGCGGCAAGACGACGCTGCTGAAGATCATCCTCGGCGTGCTCGAACCCAGCAGCGGGGAGGTGCGCATCGGCGGGCGTCTTGGCGGCGGCGACAGCGTGCCGCTGCAGCGGCTGGGGCTGCAGCGCTGGCGCCAGATGGTCGGCGTCGTGATGCAGGACGAACCGCTCTTTTCCGGCTCGGTGGCCGACAACATCTCCTTCTTCGACCCGCAGCCCGATCGCGAGTGGATCGAGCAGTGCGCCCGCGTGGCCGCGGTGCACGACGAGATCGAGGCGATGCCGATGGGCTACCACACGCTGATCGGCGAGCTCGGCACCGCGCTCTCGGGCGGCCAGAAGCAGCGCGTCCTGCTCGCGCGCGCCCTCTACAAGCGCCCGCGCATCCTGCTGCTGGACGAGGCGACGAGCGCGCTCGACGTCGAGCGCGAGCGCCTCGTCAACCAGGCGGTGCGCCAGCTGGCGCTCACGCGCGTGATCGTCGCGCACCGGCCGGAGACGATCGCCTCGGCCACACGCGTCATCGCGCTGGCCGACGGCCACGTGACGCAGGACCTGCGCTCGGTGCCGCCCTCTTCGAGCCTGAACTGAGCCTGAACGGAGGGCCAGGGCTCGGGCGGGGCGCGCTTGGGCGGCGCCGTCAGGCCACGCCGCGTGCGCGGTCGGCGTGGAACTGCGCGCGCCAGGCGGCGAAGCGGCCTGCATCGAGCGCCTCGCGCATCTCGCGCATCAGGTTCAGGTAGTAGTGCAGGTTGTGGATGCTGGCGAGCATCGGCCCGAGCATTTCGCCGCAGCGGTCCAGGTGGTGCAGATAGGCGCGGCTGAAGCGCGCGCAGGTCGCGCAGCCGCAGCTCTCATCCAGCGGACGCTCGTCGCTGCGATAGCGCGCGTTGCGCAATCGCAGGTCGCCAAAGCGCGTGAAGAGGTGGCCGTTGCGCGCATTGCGCGTGGGCATCACGCAGTCGAAGAGGTCGACGCCGCAGGCCACACCTTCGACCAGGTCCTCGGGCGTGCCCACGCCCATCAGGTAGCGCGGCTTGTGGGACGGCAGCAGGCGCGGCGTGTGCGCCATGATGCGGCGCATGTCCTCCTTGGGTTCGCCCACACTGACGCCGCCGATCGCGTAGCCGGGCAGCTCGAGTTCGGCGAGCGCCGCCGCCGACTCCTCGCGCAGCCCCTCGAACATCCCGCCCTGCACGATGCCGAAGAGCGCGTTCGGGTTGGCAAGCCGCGCGAACTCGTCACGGCTGCGGCGCGCCCAGCGCAGGCTCAGTTCCATCGACGCGCGCGCCTCGCGCTCGGTCGTGATGCGGCCCGCGGTCTGGTAGGGCGTGCACTCGTCGAACTGCATCGCGATGTCGGAGTTCAGCACGGTCTGGATCTGCATGCTGATCTCGGGTGTCAGCAGCAGCTTGTCGCCGTTGACCGGCGACGCAAAGCGCACGCCTTCCTCGCTGATCCTGCGCCCCTTGCCGTCGGGCCCGGCCAGGCTCCAGACCTGGAAGCCGCCGCTGTCGGTCAGGATGGGTCGGCGCCAGCCCTCGAAGCGGTGCAGCCCGCCGAAGCGCTGTATCACCTCCAGCCCCGGTCGCAGCCAGAGATGGAAGGTGTTGCCGAGGATGATCTGCGCATCCATCGCTTCCAGGCTCTGTGGCAGCACGCCCTTGACCGTGCCGTAGGTGCCCACCGGCATGAAGATCGGCGTCTGCACGACACCGTGATTGAGCGTCAGACGGCCGCGGCGCGCCAGGCCCTCGGTCCGCAGCAGTTCGAATTCGAGCATCAGTCGATTGTCCCGACGCTCCGCTGCAGCAGCATCGCGTCGCCATAGCTGAAGAAGCGGTAGCGTGCCTCGATCGCGTGGCGGTAGAGCGCGCGGATGCGCTCCATGCCGGCAAAGGCGCTGACCAGCATCAGCAGCGTGCTGCGCGGCAGGTGGAAGTTGGTGAGCAGCAGATCGGCGACGCGGAAATGAAAACCCGGCGTGATGAAGATGTCGGTCTCGCCGCGCATCGCCTGCAGCGTGCCGCCGCGCGCCGCCGATTCGAGCGCGCGCAGCGCCGTCGTGCCGACGACGACGATGCGCCCGCCGCCCGCGCGCGCAGCCTCGATCGCGGCGAGCGCTTCGCTGCCGACCTCGAACCACTCGGCGTGCATGCGGTGCTCGGCGATGCGCTCAACCCGCACCGGCTGGAAGGTGCCGGCGCCCACGTGCAGCGTGATCTGCGTGCGCCTGATGCCGCGCGCCGCGAGCGCCTGCAGCAGCGCTTCGTCGAAGTGCAGCGCGGCTGTCGGCGCCGCCACCGCGCCGGGGCGAGTGGCAAACACCGTCTGGTAGCGCGCCTCGTCCTCGGGCGCGTCGGTGTGGCGGATGTAGGGCGGCAGCGGGACGTGGCCGTGGCGCTGCAGCAGCGCCAGCGGCTCGTCGGGAAAGCGCAGATGAAAGAGCTCGCCCTCGGGACCCGCGCGGCCGAGCACCTCGGCGTCGAAGGCCTCGGCCAGGCGCACGACGCTGCCGGGCTTGGGCGACTTGCTCGCGCGCAGGTGCGCGAGGACCTCGTTGTGCGGCAGGATGCGCTCGACCAGCAGCTCGATCGCGCCACCGCTTGCCTTGCGGCCGAAGAGCCGCGCCTTGATCACGCGCGTGTCGTTGAAGACCATCAGGTCGCCCGGCTGCAGCAGCGCGGGCAGCTCGCGGACGAGGCGATCGGCGGGCAGCGCGCCGCGGCCGTCGAGCAGGCGCGCGCCGCTGCGTTCGGCCGCTGGATGCTGCGCAATCAGCTCAGGCGGCAGCGCGAAGTCGAAGTCGGCGAGCGTGTAGTCGGGGTGTTCGGGCATGGCGGCAAGGCTTGACCGGCCTTGGCGAGAGGTGAAGGGTGAAAAGGCGCTGCGCGAGGGAATCCGCGCAACGCCCGAGAATTGTTCCATGGCCGATGCCGACGCTGCCGACCGCCGCCGCAAGACCGCGTCGCGCCCAGCCGCTGGCGCGGCGTCGGCGCGGCTCTCGGCGCCGCAGCAGGCGATGCGGCGCCTGGGCTTGGTGCGCGACGTCGACCTGGCGCTGCACCTGCCGCTGCGCTACGAGGACGAGACCCGCATCGAGGACATCGCCTCGCTGCGCGAAGGGCAGACGGCGCAGGTCGAGGGCGTCGTGCGCGAGTGCCGCGTCGAGACGCGCAACCGGCGGCAGCTGCTCGTGCGCCTGCACGACGGCTCGGGCGAGCTGCTGCTGCGCTTCCTGCATTTCTACCCCTCGCAGCAGAAGCAGATGGCGCCGGGCCAGCGCCTGCGCGTGCGCGGCGAAGTCCGCGGCGGCTTCCTCGGCCGCGAGATGGTGCATCCGACGATCAGAGTCGTTGCAAAGGGCGCGCCCTTGCCGCAGACGCTCACGCCCGTCTACCCGACGAGTGCGGCGCTGCCGCAGGCCTATCTGCGCAAGGCGGTGCACGCGGCGCTGGCGCGCGCGCCGCTGGCCGAGCTGCTGCCCGCCGCGCTCGTGCCCGAGGGCCTGCCGAGCCTGCGCGAGGCCTTGGAGTGTCTGCACCAGCCGCCGCCGGGTGCGCCCTTGTCGATGCTGGAAGATCGCAGTCACCCCGCCTGGCAGCGGCTCAAATGGGAGGAGCTGCTCGCGCAGCAGCTCTCGCAGCTGCAGGCGCGCGCCGAGCGGGCGCGGCTGCAGGCGCCGCCGCTGCGATCGCGCGACGGTGGCGTCGGCACCGCGCTGCGCGCTGCGCTGCCGTTTGCGCTCACCGGCGCGCAGCAGCGGGTCGTTGCCGAGATCGGCGCCGACCTCGCGAAGGCCCAGCCGATGCACCGGCTGCTGCAAGGCGACGTCGGCTCGGGCAAGACGGTGGTCGCGGCATTGGCTGCGGCCACCGCGATCGACGCCGGCTGGCAGTGCGCGCTGATGGCGCCCACCGAGATCCTCGCCGAGCAGCATTTCCGCAAGCTCGTCGACTGGCTGCAGCCGCTGGGCCTCACGGTGGCCTGGCTCTCGGGCAGCCGCAAGGGCAGGCGGCGCGAGCAGATGCTCGCCCAGGTGGCCAGCGGCGAGGCGGCGCTGGTCGTCGGCACGCACGCGGTGATCCAGCACGATGTGGTCTTCGCGCGCCTGGCGCTGGCGATCGTCGACGAGCAGCACCGCTTCGGTGTCGCGCAGCGGCTCGCGCTGCGTCACAAGCTGGACGAGCAGGCGCTGGAGCCGCATCTGCTGATGATGAGCGCGACACCGATCCCGCGCACGCTGGCGATGAGCTACTTCGCCGACCTGGCGGTGAGCACGATCGACGAGCTGCCGCCTGGACGCACGCCGGTGCTGACCAAGGTTTTCGCCGACACGCGGCGGGGCGAGGTGATCGCGCGCATCCGCGACGCGGTGCGGGAGGGGCGGCAGGTCTACTGGGTGTGCCCGCTCGTCGAGGAGTCCGAGCACCTGGACCTGCAGAACGCCACCGCGACGCACGCCGAGCTGAGCGCCGCGTTGCCCGGCGCTCGCGTCGGCCTGCTGCACGGCCGCCTGCCGGCGGCAGAGAAGGCCGAGGAGATGGACGCCTTCACGCAAGGGCGTACGCAACTGCTGGTGGCGACCACCGTGATCGAGGTCGGCGTCGACGTGCCGAACGCGAGCCTGATGGTGATCGAGCACGCCGAGCGCTTCGGCCTGGCGCAGCTGCACCAGCTGCGCGGGCGCGTCGGTCGCGGCGCGACGGCCAGCGCCTGCGTGCTGCTCTACACGCCGCCGCTCTCGCCCACGGGCAAGGCGCGGCTGCGCGCGATGGCCGAGACCGGTGACGGCTTCGAGATCGCGCGCCGCGACCTCGAGATCCGCGGCCCCGGCGAGTTCATGGGTGCGCGCCAGAGCGGCGATGCGCTGCTGCGCTTTGCCGATCTGCAGGCCGACGAGCCGCTGCTGCAGCACGCGCGCGCGGCGGCACCGCGGCTGCTGGCCGAGCATCCGGCGGCGGCGCGCGCACAGGTCGAGCGTTGGCTCGCCGGGCGCTCGGAGTTCATGAAGGCCTGACGGGACGCGGTGGCGTGGGCACAATGCCTCCATGACGCTCACCGAGCTGAAGTACATCGTCGCCGTCGCGCGCGAGCGGCACTTCGGCCGAGCGGCCGAGGCCTGCTTCGTCTCGCAGCCCACGCTCAGCGTCGCGATCAAGAAGCTCGAGGAGGAGCTGGACGTCAAGATCTTCGAGCGCGGGGCGAGCGAAGTGAGCGTCACGCCGCTGGGCGAGGAGATCGTGCGCCAGGCGCAGCAGGTGATCGAGCAGGCCGCGGCGATCAAGGAGATCGCCAAGCGCGGCAAGGACCCGGTCTGCGGCCCGCTGCGGCTGGGCGTGATCTACACCATCGGCCCCTACCTGCTGCCGGATCTCGTGAAGAACGCGATCGAGCAGGTGCCGCAGATGCCGCTGCTGCTGCAGGAGAACTTCACCGCACGGCTGCTCGAGATGTTGCGCACCGGCGAGCTCGACTGCGCGATCATGGCGGTGCCCTTCCCCGACACGGGCCTTGCGGTGGCGCCGCTCTACGACGAGCCCTTCATGGCCGCGGTGCCGGTTTCGCACCCGCTGGCGCAGCGGCAGTCGATCACCGCCGAGGAGCTGAAGAACGAGACCATGCTGCTGCTGGGCACCGGGCACTGCTTCCGCGACCACGTGCTCGAGGTCTGCCCCGAGTACGCCCGCTTCTCGTCGGATGCCGAAGGCATCCGCAAGAGCTTCGAGGGCAGCTCGCTCGAGACGATCAAGTACATGGTCGCCTCGGGCATGGGCGTGACCGTGGTGCCGATGCTCAGCGTCCCGAAGGACGAGCAGCCGCATGTGCGCTACATCCCCTTTGCCGAGCCGGTGCCCACGCGGCGCGTCGTGCTCGCGTGGCGGCGCACCTTCACGCGCTACGAGGCGATCGCGGCGCTGCGCAACGCGATCTATGCCTGCCCGCTGCCGGGGGTGACGCGGCTGTCCTGAGCGCGGAGCAGCTCTTGCCGCCCGCTTCGCTCAGCCCAGGGCGTAGTCGTAGCGGATGAAGCCCTGGTAGCGCGCGATGCGGTCGTAGAGCGCACGGGCGGTGGCGTTGCCTTCCTGCGTCAGCCAGTAGAGGCGGCTTGCGCCGCCCTCGCGCGCGGCCTGCGCCACGCGCTCGATCAACGCCCGTGCGACGCCTCGGCTTCGGTACGCCTCGTCGGTGTAGAGGTCCTGCAGGTAGCACACGCGCGGCGTCCAGGTGCCGGTATGGAACAGATAGTGCACGATGCCCACGAGCTGGCCATCCAGCCTTGCGCCGAAGGCGAAGACGCCGTCGCCGCTGCGCAGGCGCCGCCAGGCCTCGTCGTAGTCGGCAGCGCTCGTCGGCGTGTTGTAGAAGCGCTTGTAGCCCTCGGCCAGCCGCCCCCAGGCGGCCCGGTCGGCGTCGCCGAGCGGCCCGACTGCGATCATCACCTCGCCTTCCCGGCCGCCCTTCCTGCCTCTTCGGCGATCGCCTGCGCCATCGGGTGCGCGGTGCCCAGACCGTCGATCACGCCCTCGCGGTCGGCGGCGCTGCGGTTCTGGCTCAGCTTGAACTTGGCCTCCCAGCGCACGACCGGCACGCGGATGCCGACGACGGCCTGCATCATCTGGTCGAGGTAGTCGGCCGGCGCATCGGCCAGCGCCCAGGGGTGCGGCAGGCCCGCTTCGTGCGCCTGCGTCTGGCGCTCGAGGATCGCGCGCAGCGCCGCGCGGTCCTCGACGACTTCGGGCGTGCCGTGCGCATGCACGACGGCGTAGTTCCAGGTCGGCACCGCCTTGCCGTGTTCACGCTTGCTCGGATACCAGGACGGCGAGATGTACGCCTGCGGCCCGTGGAAGACGAAGACGCTGGCGCCAGGTGTCTGCCACACCGGGTTGGCCCGCGCGACATGCCCGAGCAGCGTGCCCTGCGCGCCGGCCTCCGGGTCGAGCAGGAAGGGGATGTGGTTGACCAGCGGCTGCCCGTCGACCACCGTGGCCCAGGTGGCGAGCGGAAAGCGACGAAGCAGATCGTGCATCAGGGCGAGGTCGGTGACCTCGAAAGACTTGGGCAGGTACATGGCCGAAGTGTGCTTCATGCGGGCGCCACCTGCATCCGCCGCCACGCCCCGATCTGGCGCAGCAGCACCGGCAGCGCAATGGCGGCGCCGACGAGCGTGGGCATGAGGCCCGGCGCGATCATCAGCAGCGCGCCGGCCACGAAGAGCAGTTGCTCGGGGCGGCTCATCTCGACGAGGAAGTACTTCGACAGCGCCGCGGCGAGCAGCACGATGCCGAGCACGCAGCCGACGAAGGTGACGGTGAAGTCGTAGAGCGTGAAGCCCTTGGCCACCAGCAGCAGCGAGGGCGAGAAGACGAAGACGAAGGGCACCAGCACCTTGGCCAGGCCGAGGCGAAACGCCGTGTTGCCGGTCTTGAACGGGTCGCTGCCGGCCATGCCCGCGGCCGCATAGGCGGCCAGCGCCACCGGCGGCGTGATGTCGGCAAGGACGCCGTAGTAGAAGACGAAGAAGTGCGCGACCAGCGGCTCGACGCCGAGCTGCGCGAGCGTGGGCGCGGCCACCGTCACCATGATGATGTAGTTGGCGGTGGTCGGAATGCCTGCGCCCAGCAGGATGCAGACGATGCCGGTCATGGCCAGCGCGACCAGCAGCGTCATGCTCTGCAGGTTCATGAGCGCGGCCGGGATCAGGTTGCCGAAGCCGCTGGCCACCGCCTGCGCGGCGCCGGTGATGATGGTGCTGAGCTTGAAGCCCACGCCGGTGAGCGTGACGACGCCGATCACGATGCCGACGGTCGCCGCCGCGGCGCCCACCGCCAGCGCGTACTTGGCGCCGGTGGAGAAGCTCTCGACGATCGCCGGCAGGCCGATGCGACCCTGGATGGCGAAGAGCTTGACCGAGGCCGCGGTGGCGACGACGGCGACGGCGAAGATCGTGAGCTTCACCGCCTCGCTCTCGATGCCGCCGAAGACGAGCACGACGAGCAACGCGTGCAGCAGCGCCAGCAGCACCCAGTTGACCGCGGTGTTGCCCTTCACGCGCGTGACCAGGCCGACGATGGCGCAGCTGCTGATGCCGGTGAAGGCCGCGAGATAAGGCGTGCGCCCGCTGACGAGGATGCCGATCAGCAGCACCAGCGGGATCAGCGTCGGCCAGCGCATGGCCAGGCTCTGGTGCAGGCGCGGCATCTCCTCGGGGGTGAGGCCGCGCAGGCCGTGGCGCTTGGCCTCGAAGTGCACCTGCATGAAGACGCCGAAGAAGTGCATGAAGGCCGGCACGATCGAGGCGGCGATGATGGTCTGGTAGGGCAGGCCGAGGAACTCGATCATCAGGAAGGCCGCCGCCCCCAGCACCGGCGGCGTGATCTGCCCGCCGGTGGAGCTGGCGGCCTCGACGGCGCCCGCGAATTCGCGCTTGTAGCCGACGCGGATCATCGCCGGGATGGTCAGCGAGCCCACCGTCACCGCATTGGCCACCGAACTGCCCGAGAGCATGCCGAACATCGCCGAGCCGAACACGCTGACCTTGGCCGGGCCGCCCGCGTAGCGGCCGGCGATCGCGCTGGCCACGTCCAGGAAGAGTTGCCCCAGGCCGATGCGCGTGGCCAGCACGCCGAAGAGCACGAAGTGGAAGACGTAGGTGGCGACGACGCCGATGGCCACGCCGTAGATGCCCTGGCTGGTGAGGTACTGGTGGTTGACGAACTGGCTCCAGCTGGCACCCGCGTGCTTGAGCAGGCCCGGGAAGTAGGGCCCGGCCAGCGCGTAGACGCTGAAGACGATGGCGATCACCGGCAGCGGCCAGCCCATGCTGCGCCGCGTGGCCTCGAGCAGCGCGACGATGAGGATGGAGCCCATCACCACGTCGGCCGTGCCCGGGTTGCCGACGCGAAACGCCAGGTCGTCGAAGATCCAGGGCACGTAGAGGACCGAGGCGGCGACGGCGAGCGCAAGCAGCCAGTCGGCCCAGGGCACGCTGCCCGGGCTGTGCCAGCGCCCCTGCGCCGCGCGCTCCAGCAGCGCACGCCGGTGCGGGAAGACGAGGAAGATCAGCCCGAGCACGAAGGCCATGTGCACGCCGCGGTGCGTGACCTCCTGCAGCAGGCCGAAGCCCGCGGTGTAGTAGTGGAAGATCGACAGCAGCACGAGCAGGCCGCCGACCACCGTCGCCGCCCACGCGGTGAGCGGTCGAAAGCGCATCTCCGGGTCGTACTTGCGCTCCAGCTCCTGCAGCTTCTGCTCGTCGAGGGCGTGGGTGCTCATGAGGGGGTCTTGCGGCGGGATGCGGGCTGGATGCAACAAGGGCGGCCCGTGGACCGCCCTTGTGCTGGCTGCGATGTGCAGGCGCCTCAGGCCTTCACTTGAGGACGCCGGCTTCCTTGTAGAAGCGCTCGGCTCCCGGATGGAAGGGGATGCCGGCGCCTTTGACGGCGTTTTCCTTGGTGATGAACTTGCCCTTGGCGTGACCGGCGGCCAGCGTCTTCTGCGCCGCGTCGCCGAAGAGCGCTTTGGTGATCTCGTAGACCGTGTTGGCGTCGGCCTTGTCGCTGGTCACCCACTGCGCACCCACGGCGATCGTCTTCACCTGACCCACGCCCTTGTAGGTTTCGGCGGCGATGACGTCGTCGGCGAAGAAGCCGCTGTTCTTCTTCAGCGCTTCGGCCTGCGCGCCGTCGATCGGCAGGATGTCGATGCCGCCGCCCGCACTGGCCAGCTCGGCGATGGCGCCTGCCGGCGCGCCGCCGGTGAAGAAGAAGGCGTCGAGCGAGCCGTCCTTCATCTTGTCGCCGGCCTGGTTGGGCTTGATGTACTCGGGCTTGATGTCCTTCTCGGTCACGCCGTAGGCGGCGAGGATGGCGCGCGCGTTCACCAGCGTGCCCGAGCCCGGCTCGTCCAGCGCCACGCGCTTGCCCTTGAGGTCGGCCACCGACTTGATGCCGCTGCCCTTCTTGACGACGACGTGCACGCTCTCGGGGTAGAGGTTGGCGATCAGGCGCAGGCCGGGGATGCTCGGCTTGCCCTCGAAGATGCCGGTGCCCTTCTGCGCCCAGGTGGCGACGTCGGCCTGGCTGAAGCCCGATTCGAGCGCGCCGCCGTTGATCGCGGTGACGTTGGCCAGCGAGCCGTTGCTCGCCTGCGCGGTGACGACGATCTTGCCGGGCTGGCTGACGGCGTTGGCGATCATGCCGCCCACCGGGTAGTAGGTGCCGGCGGTGCCGCCGGTGCCGATGCGGAAGAACTGCTGCGCCTGCGCGGTGCCGGCGGCCACGGCCAGCGCGGCGGCCAGGGTCAGGATGCGGGAGAGCTTCATGGGGTGCGGACTCCTCGGAGGTCTTGGCACGCCGACGGCGTGCGGCGGGTTGCGGGAAGTCGGCTAGCGTAACGCCAAGTCGAGCGCGACGCCGGCAAAGAGCGCGCAGCCGACCCAGTGGTTGCTGCGAAAGGCGGTGAAGCAGCCCTCGCGCGTGCGGTCCTTGATGAGGGTGTAGTGCCACAGCGCCTGCGCCGCGGCGGCGGCGATGCCGAGCAGGTAGATCCGGCCCAGCCCCAGCCGCCAGCCGAGCCAGCCCCAGATCGCGAAGTGCAGCGCGTAGCAAAGCATCACCGCGGCGACGTCGAAGCGGCCGAAGGTGATGGCCGAGGTCTTCATGCCGATCTTCAGGTCGTCGTCGCGGTCGACCATCGCGTATTCGGTGTCGTAGGCGAGCACCCAGAAGAGGTTGCCGAGCAGCAACCCCCAGGCATGCAGCGGCACGGCGTCGGCGATCGCGGAGAGCGACCATGAGCTGCCGCCCTGCGCACCGGCAAAGGCCATCGGGATGCCGAAGCTGAAGGCCACACCCAGCACCGCCTGCGGCAGCGAAACAATGCGCTTGGCGTAGGGGTAGACGAGTGCAACGGCCAGTGCCGCGAACGAGAGCAGGATCGTCGGCGGGTTGGTCGAGAGCACGAGCGCGAAGGCGACGAGTGCCAGCAGCGCGCCGCACTGCAGCGCCTCGCGTACGCTGAGTGTTCCCGCGGTGACCGGGCGGTTCGCCGTGCGCTTGACGTGGCGGTCGAAGTCGCGATCCGCGACGTCGTTGACGCAGCAGCCGGCGCTGCGCATCAGGATGGTGCCGAGCACGAAGACGGCGACCAGATGCCAGCCGGGGAAGCCGTCGGCCGCGATCCACAGCGCCGAGAGCGTGGGCCACAGCAGCAACAGCCAGCCCGCGGGGCGGTCCCAGCGGATCAGGTCCAGGTAGAGCGCAAGGCGCGAGGACGGCAGGGCCTGGGTGCTCATGGAGGGCAATTATCGACAGTCATCGACAGTCGGCTTGCCGGCGTTCGCGGCGCCCGTACACGCCGCAAACGGGAGTGGGGATGGAGCGAGGCAATGCCTCGCTGCGAGTACGGCGGCCCGCGCTCAGCGGCGCAGCAGGTTCACGAGCGGCCTTCCGGCGCGGTCGCGGTAGACGTCGAAGTCGGCGTCGATCGAGAGGACGTGCCGCAGTTTCAGCCGCGCGGCGGCCTCGGCGATGGAGGCGTCGGTCAGGTCGAAGGGCAGGCTGGCGAAGCGTTCGCTGATGCGCAGCACTTCGGTGAGGCTGCCGTCGACGGCGCGATCGAGCGTGAGTGCCCCGCGTTGCGCCCAGCGCAGGAAGTCGAGCGCAGCCTCGTTGTGCAGGCGGCGCGCCAGCAGCGCGCAGACTTCGGTGGCCACGCACCAGGTGCTGACCAGGCTCGCCGAGGGGTTGGCCTGAAGCCAGCCGAGCACCGGCGCATGCCAGCGGTCGGCGGCGTTGAAGAGGGCGATCAGCGGGCCGCTGTCGACGAGCACCGGGCCGGCATGCGAGAGGTATCGCGCCGAGGGTTCGCGGGCCGCGATCCTAGACGCCGCGGCGGGCATGGCGCTGCGCCCAGGCGACGGCGGTGGCCTGCTTGCGGCCCTCCGCGAGGTCGGCCCGCCCGGCATGGCGGCCGAAGAGATCGGCACCCAACTCGAAGGCCGAGCGCGGCGGCCCCGGCTCGGGCTGCGCCAGATAGGCCTGCAGCGCAGCGCGCACGACCTCGCTCGTGCTGCGGCCGCTGCGCTGCGCACGCTGGCGCAACTGCTCCTCGAGCAGCGGGTCGAGCTTGATGGTGACGGTCATGACTCACGTCTGGCGTTGGAACGGGTAGCGGGGTCGACGCCGAGATCGGCATCGGTAATACATATCGTATTACGAAAGCCGGCGGCGGACAAGCCCCGTTCTTGCGCCGCGGACTGTGCGCGGCGGTTCAGCCGTCGAGCTGCTTCTGGAACACCAGGCCTGCGTGCTCGCGCAGCGCGTGGAAGTGGATCTTCGGCCAGTTGTCCTGCATCGCGCGCAGCTCGCCGGCGTATTCGAGCAGCACGCAGGGGGCGTCGACGGCGTCCAGCGCAACGCGATGCGCGTTGGCGTCGATGAAGCGCTGCAATTCCTTCGCGCCGCCGTCGGCGTCGGGGCAGGTGACCCAGCGCGCGACGTTGTAGCGCGTGTTCTGGATGCGCGCCTTGACGCCGTACTCGTGCTCGAGCCGGTGCGCGACGACCTCGAACTGCAGTTGCCCGACGGCCCCCAGCAGCAGCACGCTTCCGGCCACCGGGCGAAAGACCTGGATCGCGCCCTCCTCGCCGAGCTGCGTGAGGCCCGCGCGCAGCTGCTTGGTCTTGAGGGGATCGGCGACCTCGACGGCGCGGAACATTTCCGGCGCGAAGAAGGGCAGGCCGGTGAACTGCAGCGGCTCGCCTTCGGTGAGCGTGTCGCCCAGCTGCAGCACGCCGTGATTCGGGATGCCGATGATGTCGCCGGCGTAGGCTTCGTCGAGCAGCTCGCGGCGCTGGCTCATGAAGGCGACGACGGAATTGGGTCGCAGCTCCTTGCCGCTGCGCGTGACCTTCAGCCGCATGCCGCGCTCGAAGCGGCCGCTGGCCACGCGCACGAAGGCGATGCGGTCGCGGTGCGCCGGGTCCATGTTGGCCTGGATCTTGAAGACCACACCGCTGAACTTCGGCTCGGTCGGCTGCACCACGCGCTGCAACGCCTGCTTAGGCCCCGGCGGCGGCGCCAGCTCGACCAGAGCACCCAGCACCTCGCGCACGCCGAAATTGTTGATCGCGCTGCCGAAGAACATCGGCGTCTGGTGGCCGGCGAGGAACTCGGCCTCATCAAACGGCGGGGCCGCGCCCTGCACCAGCTCGATCTCGGCGCGGGCCTGCTCGTAGGCGGCGCCGAAACGCTCGCCGAGCATCGGGTTGGCGAGGCCCTCGATGATCTCGTCATCGTCGCCCGCGCGCTCCTCGCCGGGCGCGAAGACGCGCATCTGCTCCTGCCGCAGGTCGAGCACGCCGCCGAAGACCTTGCCCATGCCCACCGGCCAGGTGAAGGGCACGACGCTCATGCCGAGCTCGCGCTCGATCTCGTCCATCAGCGCCAGCGGCTCCTGCACCTCGCGGTCGAGCTTGTTGACGAAGGTGAGGATCGGCGTGTTGCGCGCGCGGCAGACCTGCAGCAGCCGCCGCGTCTGCGGCTCGACGCCGTTGGCCGCGTCGATCACCATCAGCGCGGCGTCGACGGCGGTCAGCACGCGGTAGGTGTCCTCGCTGAAGTCCTGGTGGCCGGGCGTGTCGAGCAGGTTGATGACGCAGTCGCGGTACTCCATCTGCATCACCGAGCTGGCCACCGAGATGCCGCGCTGCTTCTCGATCTCCATCCAGTCGGAGGTCGCGTGGCGGCTGGCCTTGCGCGCCTTCACCGAGCCGGCGATCTGGATCGCGCCGGAGAACAGCAGCAGCTTCTCGGTCAGCGTCGTCTTGCCGGCGTCCGGGTGGGAGATGATGGCGAAGCTGCGCCGGCGGCGGACCTGGGTTTCGAGTTCGGTGGACATCGGGCGTCGGCGCTTGCGCTGCGAGGGGCAACGCGCGCCGCAAGAGCAGGAGGGGAACGGGCGCGGATTATCGACGCCCGCCGTCCGTGGGGCGCCTGCGGCTCAGGCGCGGCCGAGTTCCTCGGCGCGGTCGCGTGCCGCAAGGATCGCGCGGACGATCGCGGCCTTCACGGCACTGTCTTCGAGTGAAGTGATCGCCGCATGCGTCGTGCCGCCCTTGGAGGTGACCTGTGCGCGCAGCTCCTGCGGCGACAGCGGCGAGCCCGCGCAAAGCGCCGCGGCGCCGGACATCGTCGATTGCGCAAGCAGCCGGCCTTGCTCGGCAGTCAGGCCCATCCGGGTCGCCGCCTCGATCATCGCCTCGATGACGTAGAACATGTACGCCGGGCCTGAGCCCGAGAGCGCGGTGACGGCGTCGAGATCGGCTTCGTGCTGCACCCACAGCACCTGGCCGGTGGGCACGAAGAGCGCCTGCGCCTCATCCCGCCCGCCGGCGTCGACCTCCGCACGTGCGTACAAGCCGGCGATGCCCTGGCCGATCAGCGCGGGGGTGTTGGGCATCGCGCGCACGATGCGGCCGCCGCCCGTGGCGGCCGCGATGGTCTCGGTGCGCGTACCGGCCATCACGCTGACCTGCAGCGCGTTCGCGCTGCAGCCGGCGCAGGCCGCGGCGGCCTCGGCAAAGGACTGCGGCTTGACGGCCCAGACGACGGTCGCGGCCTGGCCCAGCGTCTCGTCCACGGCAGGCAGCGCGTGTACGCCGTAGATCTGCGCGAGCTTCTCGCGCTGCGCGGCCAGAGGCTCGACGACCTGGATCGAGGCGGCCGGCCGCCCCGATTTCAGCAGGCCGCCGATGAGCGCGCTGGCCATGTTGCCGCCGCCGATGAAGGCAATCGATCGCGTCGCAGTCATGCGTGGCAGTGTAGTGGCGGGCGGGCGGTGACGGGCGCCGCGCCGGGGCCTGGCGGCGTGCCCTTGCCCGATCCCTTCGCGCCGGCCTATCCTTGTCGGTTATCCCTTCCGTTTCTGCTGTACCACGCTGACATGCAAAACCCCGCCTCCGATTCCGCGCTGTCCTACGACGTCAGCGACGCCGATTTCGAAACCGCCGTCATCGAGCGCTCGATGCAGGTACCGGTGCTGCTGGACTGCTGGGCGCCCTGGTGCGGGCCGTGCAAATCGCTCAAGCCGGTGCTGGAAAAACTGGTGCAGGCCTACGGCGGCCAGTTCGTGCTGGCCAAGCTCAACAGCGACGAGTGTCCCGGCGTGGCCCAGGCGCTGCAGCTGCGCAGCATCCCGCACGTGTTCCTGATCAAGAACGGGCAGCTCGTCGACCAGTTCACCGGCGCACTGCCCGAAGGGCAGGTGCGAGCCTTCCTCGACAAGCACCTGAAGGCGCCGGTGAACCCGGTGGACGAGCTGCGCGAGCAGGCCGCGGCTGCGCCCGATGCGGCCTTGGCCGAGTCGCTGCTGCGGCAGGCGCTGGCGATGCAGCCCGGGCACCCGGAAGCGACGATGGACCTGGCCGAACGCGTGATCGCACGCGCTGCGCTGGACGATGCGCAGGCCTTGCTCGATCGCGTCGCCGAGGGCGCGCGCAACGACCGCCATGCGGCGCTGCTCAAGCGCATCGAGCTTGCACGCAACAAGCCGCAGGGAGACCCCGCCGCGCTCGCGGCTCGTATCGCCGCGAACCCGAAGGATTTCGAGGCCCGCTTTGCGCTCGCGGCGATCCGCGCCTTCGAGGGCGATTTCAACGCGGCGTTCGACGAGCTGCTCGAGGTGGTGCTGCGCGACAAGGGCGAGTGGCGCGAGAAGGCGCGCGTCCAGCTCGTCGAGTGGTTCGGCATCTGCGGCGACGCCGAGGCGGTGAGCCGCGGGCGACGTTACCTCGGCATGTACCTGAACTGAGCCGCGGGCGCGCGGTTGGCCCGCCTCAGCGCGCGCCGAAGATCGCCGTGCCCACGCGCACGATCGTTGCACCTTCGAGCACGGCGGCCTCGAGGTCGGCGCTCATGCCCATCGAGAGCGTGTCCAGCGCCAGGCCCTGCTGCGCGTTGATCGCCTGCAGCAGCTCGCGCAGCCGCCGGTGCGGCGCGCGCTGCGCCTGCGGGTCGGCCGCGGGCTCGGGGATCGCCATCAGCCCGCGCAGGCGCAGCTTCTCGTGCGGCAGCGCGGCGACCGCCGCGGCCAGCGCCGCGGCCTCCTCCACGGCGACACCGCTCTTGCTGGCCTCGCCGCTGATGTTGACCTGCAGGCACAGCTGCAGCGGCGGCAAGCCCGGCGGGCGTTGCTCGGCCAGGCGCTCGGCGATCTTGAGCCGGTCGACCGAATGCACCCAGTCGAAGGCCTCGGCCACCGGGCGCGTCTTGTTGCTCTGCAGCGGGCCGATCAGATGCCATTCGATCCCGCCGCCGGGCCCGGCCCGAAGGTCGGCCAGCGCCTCGATCTTGGCCAGCGCCTCCTGCACGTAGTTCTCGCCGAAAGCGCGCTGCCCGGCCGCATGCGCCTCGCGCACGGCGTCCGCGTCGAAGGTCTTGCTGACCGCCAGCAGCGTGACGCTGTTCTCGCTGCGTGCCGCCGTCTGGCAGGCGAGCGCGATGCGCCGCTTCACTTCTTGCAGCCGGCTTCCGATGCTGCCCATAATCCTTTGGCCCCTCTTGCGCACCCTTTCGCGCGCCACATTGTCGACTGCGCGCGAGCGCCCTCTTTCATGGCGATGGACATCACCCAGCTGCTGGCCTTTTCGGTCAAGAACAAGGCCTCGGACCTGCACTTGTCGGCCGGACTGCCGCCGATGATCCGCGTGCACGGCGACGTGCGCCGCATCAACGTCGATCCGCTGGACCACAAGTCCGTGCACGACATGGTGTACGACATCATGAACGATGCGCAGCGCAAGCACTACGAGGACACGCTCGAGTGCGACTTCAGCTTCGAGATCCAGGGCCTCGCGCGTTTTCGCGTCAACGCCTTCAACCAGAACCGCGGCGCGGGGGCGGTTTTTCGCACGATCCCGAGCAAGATCCTGACGCTCGAGCAACTGGCCGCACCCAAGGTCTTCGCGGACCTGGCGCTCAAGCCCCGTGGCCTCGTGCTGGTCACCGGGCCCACCGGTTCGGGCAAGAGCACGACTCTGGCGGCGATGGTCAACCACCTCAACGAGAACGAGTACGGACACGTGCTCACCGTCGAGGACCCGATCGAGTTCGTGCACGAGTCCAAGAAGTGCCTGATCAACCAGCGCGAGGTCGGGCCGCACACGCTGTCGTTCGCCAACGCGCTGCGCAGCGCGCTGCGCGAGGACCCGGATGCGATCCTCGTCGGCGAGATGCGCGACCTGGAGACGATCCGCCTGGCGCTCACCGCGGCCGAGACCGGCCACCTGGTCTTCGGCACGCTGCACACGAGCAGCGCCGCCAAGACGATCGACCGCGTCGTCGACGTCTTCCCCGCCGCCGAGAAGGAGATGGTGCGGGCGATGCTTTCGGAGTCGCTGGTCGCGGTGATCTCGCAGACGCTGTGCAAGCTCAAGGACGGCTCGGGCCGTGTGGCTGCGCACGAGATCATGATCGCCACCTCGGCGATCAAGAACCTGATCCGGGAGAACAAGATCGCGCAGATGTACAGCTCGATCCAGACCGGGCAGAGCCTGGGCATGCAGACGTTGGACCAGAACCTCGCCGACCTCGTGCGCCGCAACGTGATCTCGCCGGCCGAGGCGCGCGCCAAGGCCAAGATCCCCGAGAACTTCCCAGGGTGAGCCAAACGATGGAACGCGACCAGGCCTCGAAGTTCGTCAACGACCTGCTGCGGCTGATGGTCAGCCGCAACGGCTCGGACCTCTTCCTCACCGCCGACTTCCCGCCCGCGATCAAGGTCGACGGCAAGGTCACCAAGGTCTCGCCGCAGCCGCTGACCGGCGCGCACACGCTGGCGCTGACGCGCGCGGTGATGAACGACAAGCAGGCCGCCGAGTTCGAGCGCACCAAGGAGTGCAACTTCGCGATCTCGCCCTCGGGCGTCGGGCGCTTTCGCGTCAACGCCTTCGTGCAGCAGGGCCACGTCGGCCTCGTCTTCCGCACGATCCCGCAGACGCTGCCGACCATCGACAGCCTGAACCTGCCGATCGTGCTCAAGGACGTGGCGATGACCAAGCGCGGCCTGGTCATCTTCGTCGGCGCCACCGGCTCGGGCAAGAGCACGTCGCTGGCGGCGATGGTCGACTGGCGCAACGAGCACTCGTATGGCCACATCATCACGATCGAGGACCCGGTGGAGTTCGTGCACCCGCACAAGAACTGCATCGTCACGCAGCGCGAGGTCGGCATCGACACCGACGGCTGGGAGATCGCGCTGAAGAACACGCTGCGCCAGGCGCCCGACGTGATCCTGATGGGCGAGATCCGCGACCGCGAGACGATGGAGCACGCGGTCGCCTTCGCCGAGACCGGCCATTTGTGCATGGCCACGCTGCACGCCAACAGCGCCAACCAGGCGCTGGACCGCATCATCAACTTCTTCCCCGAGGAGCGGCGCGCGCAGCTGCTGATGGACCTCTCGCTCAACCTCAAGGCGATGGTCTCGCAGCGCCTGCTGCCGCGCCAGGAGGGGCGCGGGCGCATTGCGGCGGTGGAGATCATGCTCAACACGCCGCTCGTTTCCGACCTCATCTTCAAGGGGGAGATCGGCGAGATCAAGGAGCTGATGAAGCGCTCCACCGAACTCGGCATGCAGACCTTCGACCAGTCGCTCTTCGACCTCTACGAGGCCAACGCCGTGACGCTGGAGGACGCGCTGCGCAACGCCGACTCGGTCAACGACCTGCGGCTGCAGATCAAGCTCAAGAGCCAGCGCGCGCGCAATCCCGACCTGGCCGCAGGCACCGAGCACCTGCAGATCGTCGGCGACCCGCAGGCCGAGCTCGCCAAGCTCGATCCCGGGCGCCGGACGGCCGACGCGCGCCCGCGCTGAACGCGCGGCGCTTGCGTTCTCATGGCACCATCGCTGCCATGAGCATCGCCAGCAAGACCTACGAAACCGTTCCCGCGCGCCGCGTGGCCTTCATCGGCCTGGGCGTGATGGGCGCGCCGATGGCCGGCCACCTCGCCCGCGCCGGCCATGATGTGACCGTCTACAACCGTACCGCGGCCAAGGCGCAGACCTGGGTGGCCGAGCACCGAGGGCGCAGCGCCGCGACGCCGGCCGAGGCCGCGGCGGGGGCCGACATCGTCTTTGCCTGCGTCGGCAACGACGAAGATCTGCGCTCGGTGGTGCTGGGGGAAAGCGGGGCCTTCGCGGGCATGAAGCCCGGCGCCGTGTTCGTCGACCACACGACGGCCTCGGCGGCGGTTGCGCGCGAGCTGCACGCGCTGGCGCTGGAGCGCGGCCTGGCCTTCGTCGATGCCCCGGTCTCCGGCGGACAGGCCGGCGCCGAGAACGGCGTGCTGACGGTGATGTGCGGGGGCGACGAGGCGGCGTTCGACGCGATCAGGCCGGTGGCGATGGCCTACAGCCGCGCCGTCACGCGGATCGGCGGCAGCGGCGCGGGCCAGCTCGCGAAGATGGTCAACCAGACCTGCATCGCCGGGATGGTGCAGGGCCTCTCCGAGGCGATCGCGTTCGGCGAGCGCGCCGGCCTGGACATGAAGCTCGTGCTCGAGGTCATCGGCAAGGGCGCGGCGCAGAGCTGGCAGATGGACAACCGCGGCGCGACGATGATCGAGGATCGCTTCGACTTCGGCTTCGCGGTCGACTGGATGCGCAAGGATCTCGCGCTGGTGCTCGACGAGGCGCGGCGCAACGGCGCTTCGGTGCCGGTGACCGCGCTCGTCGACCAGTTCTATGCCGAGCTGCAGCGCGTCGGCGGCGGCCGCTGGGATACCAGCAGCCTGATCCGCCGACTCAGGTAGCCGCCGCGGCAAGGCTGCGTCAGGACTTGGCCTGGAGCGAGGCCAGCTCCTGTTCGCTGATGATCTCGAACACGCGCACGACCTTCTGCGCGCCCTCGACCGAGCGCGCGACCTCGGCGAAGCGGGCGGCCTCGCGTTCGGTGACGCGGCCCATCAGGTAGACGATGCCGCGCTCGGTGACGACCTTGGCTGCCTGCGCCTGCAGGTCCTTGGCGTCGACGAAGGAGGCCTTCACCTTGCTCGTGATCACGCTGTCGCGGGTGCGCGAACCGACGGTGCTGTTGTCCATCACCGCGAGGTCGTTGACGACCGAGCGCACCGCGTCGAGGCTGCTGAGCTGCTGCTCGATCATCACCCTGTCGGCCTCGCGCGGAACCTCGCCGGTGATCAGCAGCAGGCGGTTGTAGCTGGTGACGTTGACGTGCGCCGGCAGGCCGAGCTCGCGCACGCGCACTGCCGCCTTGAGCTCGATGGCCTGGTCATCGACCTGCGCGCCCGAACTGCGCCGGTCCAGCACCATCATCGTGGTGCCGACCATCGCGCCGCCGACGAGCAGTGGTGCGCAGCCGGGCAGGGTTGTCAGCGCGGCCGTGGCCGCGAGCGTCGCGGCCGCCAGTCGCAGCGGCCATCGTGTCGTCTTCATTCGGGATCTCCCATCAGTTGAGCATCGACCGCGTCGAGCAGGGCATGCAGTATCAGCAGCTGGGCCTCGAGCACGCGGCTCGTGCGCTCGTGCGGCACGGTGATCTGCAGATCGGTCTCGGCCAGGGTCTCGCGCAGGCCGTCGGCACTGCTGCCCACGAGCAGCAGCACGGTCATGTCCTTGTCCTGCGCCGCGCGCACGACGCGCATGCAGGCATCGAGGTCGGAGGCGGCGGCGTCGAAGAGCACGAGCAGGTCACCGGGCAGGCCCAGGGCCTGGATGCCTTTCGGATCGGGCGCGATCGCGAGCGCCGCCAGCGGGGGTCGCTCGCGTTCGAAGCCGCCGACGAGCAGGGCCGCCGCATGGCGCGCCAGTCCGCCGCCGCTGCCCGTTCCGCACAGCAGCAGCTTGCTGCCGGCGGTGAGTGCATCGACGATGGCGCCGGCGGCCTGGGCGATCGGGCGCGCGAGTGCCTCGGCGGTCTGGTACTGCAGGTCGGCGCCTTCGAAGAACTGCTGCTGGATGCGCTGTTCGAGCATGGCCCTTCATCATAGGCCCCCCGGACGATCGACCGCTGTTGAGGCTTGGCGGCAAGATGCCGGCGCCCCGCTCAGCCGCCATCGAAGGCGCCGCGGATCCACTCCACCTGCCCGCCATCGATCGCGACGACGTCGAAGCGACACGGCGGCAGCGCCGGCAGGCGCAGCAGGTAGTGCTGCGCGGCCAGCCGCAGCCGTGCGCGCTTGGCGGCACCGATGCTGGCTGCCGCCCCGCCGTGGCGGCGGTCGCGGCGGCTGCGCACTTCGACGAAGACGAGTGTGCCGTCGCGCTCGCGCATGATCAGGTCGATCTCGCCGCCGCGCGCCCCGGGCCCGCGCGCGACCCGATAATTGCGCGTCACCAGGTGCAGGCCTTGCTTCTGCAGATGGGCCAGGGCGCGCGCCTCGGCCGCGTCGCCGAGCGGGCTGCCAAGCGGGGCGCACGACTTGTCGACCATCGATCCCTCGCTGCTGCACGCGGCGGCGGCCGCCGCCGCCGGCCATCAGAGCCATCCGGGCGCCACGCTCTACCTGGTGGCGACGCCGATCGGCAACCGCGCCGACATCACGCTGCGTGCGTTGCACGTGCTGGCGCAGGCCGACGCGGTGGCCTGCGAGGATACGCGCGTGACCGCGCAACTGCTCGCGCACTATGGGCTGGCGCGCCCGCTGCTGGCGCTGCACGCGCACAACGAGAACGAGGCGACGGCGCGCGTCTGCGGGCGGCTTGCCGCGGGTGCGCGGGTGGCTTACGTCAGCGATGCCGGCACGCCGGGCGTCTCGGATCCCGGCGCGCGCCTGGTCGCCGGCGTGGTGGCGGCAGGTTTTCGCGTCGTGCCGGTTCCCGGGCCCAGCAGTGCGCTTGCGGCCCTGAGTGTCGCCGGTGACGTGGGCGCGCAGGGTTTCGTCTTTCGCGGTTTCCTGCCCGCGCGCGGGGCCGCGCGCGAGGCGGCGCTGCAGGCGGTAGGCACCGAGGCCATGGCGCAGATCCTGTTCGAGGCCCCGCATCGGATCGCCGAATTGCTCGAGGCGCTGGCGCTGCACGCGGGTTCGCGCAGCTTGACGATCGCGCGCGAGCTGACGAAGCAGTTCGAGGAGGTGGCGACGCTGCCCGCGCAAGCAGCCCCTGCCTGGCTGGCCGCCGACGCGATGCATGCGCGCGGCGAGTTCGTGCTCGTCGTGCATGCGGCGGCCACGTCCGAGACGAAGAAGGAGGCCGAAGGGCTGTCGCCCGCGGCCGAACATTGCCTCGAGGTGCTGCAGCGCGAGCTTCCGCTCAAGCAGGCGGTCTCGCTGGCCGCCGAGATCAGCGGCGCAGCGCGCAAGCTGCTCTACCGGCGCGCGCTGGCGCGGCGCTCCGGTGAGGACTGAGCAAGCGAATCAGCCGGTCGTGCTGCCGGCGTGCTTGGCCTTGCCGCGCTTGGCGTGCCGGCTCTTCTTCGCGGCGTGCCTGGCCTTGTGCTCCTTCTGCGCCACGGCCGTATCCGGCTTGGCCGCCGGCGCCTGCTCGGCCTGTGCAGCGGCCGGCGGCGTCGCCGCCGGTGCGGCGGGCGCTGCTGATGGGGTCTGCGCCAGTGCGGTGGTGACAGCAGCGGCAACGAGGGTCGCGAAAAGCGTCTGTGTGAACTTCATGATGTGTCGAAGGAAGTTGTCGACGGCGCTTGAACGCGGCATGGGCCGGCCGCGTTGACGGCCGAGGATGCGAAATATGGAGCGTCGAAGTCGGGCGCCGAGGGGCGTTGCGATGAAGCGTCCGGCAGATGTCGTGGTCGCGATGCTTTGCTCGACGCTGGAGGTTCGGCACGACGCCTAGAATGCCTGCCCCACCCCGCACTGCCGAGGCTGCCCGCGCATGATCAGCCGTGATCCCACCATCGAGCGCCTGGCCGTGGCCGAGGCGCTGATGCTCGAGCCCTACGGCCTGGACGAGTCGACGCTCTCTCGGGCGCTGGGCTGCATCGCCGAGCATCGTATCGACGACGCGGATCTGTTCTTCGAGACTACGCGGCACGAGGGCTGGAGCCTCGAGGAAGGCATCGTCAAGAGCGGCAGCTTCAGCATCGACCAGGGCGTGGGCGTGCGGGCCGTGGCGGGCGAGCGCACGGCCTTCGCGTACAGCGACGACATCTCCGAGGCCAGCCTGCTGGATGCCGCACGCACCGTGCGCAGCATCGCCGCGGCGGGCCAGCAGCGCCGCGTGAAGGTGGGAGGGCCGCGCAGGCGGGTTGCCGGCAGCCGCGCGCTGTACGCACCGCTGGACCCGATCGGAACGCTCGACAGCGCGCACAAGGTGGCTCTGCTCGAGAAGGTCGAGCGCCTGGCGCGCGCACGCGATCCGCGCATCGTGCAGGTGATGGCAGGGCTTGCCGCCGAGTACGACGTGGTGCTGGTGGCCCGTGCCGACGGCACGCGCGCGGCCGACGTCCGGCCGCTCGTGCGCCTGAGCGTGACCGTGATCGCTGAACAGGGCGGGCGGCGCGAGGTGGGCAGCGGCGGCGGCGGCGGCCGCGTGGGCTTGGATCACTTCAGCGACGAGATCGTCGAGGGCTACGTCCGGCAGGCGGTCGATGCGGCGCTGACCAACCTCGAGAGCCGGCCGGCGCCGGCCGGCGAGATGGCGGTCGTGCTCGGTCCGGGCTGGCCGGGCGTGCTGCTGCACGAAGCGGTCGGTCACGGGCTGGAAGGGGATTTCAATCGCCGCGGCAGCAGCACCTTCGCCGGCCGCATCGGCCAGCGCGTGGCTGCCAAGGGGGTGACGGTGCTCGACGACGGCACGCTGCCCGGTCGGCGCGGGTCGCTCAACATCGACGACGAGGGCCATGCGACGCAGCAGAACGTGCTGATCGAGGACGGCATCCTGCGCGGTTACCTGCAGGACAGCCTGAACGCGCGGCTGATGCGCGTGCGCCCGACCGGCAATGCGCGCCGCGAAGGCTACGCCTACGTGCCGATGCCGCGGATGACGAACACCTACATGCTCGGCGGCGACAAGGATCCGGCGGAGATCGTCGCCAGTCTCGAGCGCGGGCTGTACGCGACCAACTTCGGCGGCGGTCAGGTCGACATCACCAGCGGCAAGTTCGTGTTCTCGGCGAGCCAGGCGTTCTGGGTCGAGAAGGGCAGGATCCAGTACCCGGTGAAGGGCGCGACGATCATCGGCAACGGTCCGGATGCGCTCACGCGCGTGAGCCTGATCGGCAACGACATGCGGCTCGACGAGGGCGTCGGCGTCTGCGGCAAGGACGGGCAGAGCGTGCCGGTGGGCGTGGGCCAGCCGACGCTGCGCATCGACCGGCTGACGGTCGGGGGAACCGCTTGAGCGCAGCCTCGGTCGGCATCGCCGACATCGAGGCCGCGGCCGCCCGCCTGCAGGGTCAGGTGCTGCGCACGCCCTGCGTCGAGTCGAAGACGCTCTCGGAGATCGTCGGCGCGCGGCTGTTCCTGAAGTTCGAGAACCTGCAGTTCACCGCCTCGTTCAAGGAGCGCGGCGCGCTGAACAAGCTGCTGGCGCTGGTCGCCGCGCGCGATGCCGGCGAGATCGAGCTGCGCGGGGTCATCGCGGCGTCGGCGGGCAACCATGCCCAGGGTGTCGCGCACCACGCGCAGCGCCTGGGCCTGCGCGCGGTGATCGTGATGCCGCGGTTCACGCCGGGCGTGAAGGTCGAGCGCACGCGCGGCTTCGGCGCCGAGGTGGTGCTGCACGGGCAGGGCTTCGACGAGGCCTTCGCGCACGCGCAGCAGCTTGCGGCCGAGCAGGGCCTGACCTTCGTCCACCCCTTCGACGACCCGCTGGTGATCGCCGGCCAGGGCACGATCGGCATCGAGATGCTGCAGGAGCAGCCCTCGATCGACACGCTGGTCGTCGCGATCGGCGGCGGCGGCATGATCGCCGGTGTCGCGACCGCGGCACGCGCGCTGCGGCCCGAGGTTCGCGTCGTCGGCGTGCAGGCGAGCCGCTTCCCGGCGATGGTCAATGCGGTCCAGGGGACGCGGCACGCGCAGGGCGCGAGCACGATCGCCGAGGGCATCGCGGTCGGACATCCGGGGCAGCTCACGCGCGCGATCGTTGCCGAGCGCGTCGACGAACTGCTGCTCGTCGACGAAGGCGACCTCGAGCATGCGGTGCTGATGCTGCTCGAGATCGAGAAGACCGTGGTCGAAGGCGCCGGCGCCGCGGGCCTGGCGGCACTGCTGCACCACCGCGAACGTTTCGCCGGGCGCGAGGTCGGGCTGATCCTCGGCGGCGGCAACATCGAGCCGCTGCTGCTGGCCGCGATCATCGAGCGCGGCATGGTGCGCGCCGGGCGCCTGGCGCGCATCCGTGTCGGTGCGCGCGACCTGCCCGGTGTGCTCGCGCGGATTTCATCGATCGTGGCCGAAGCGGGCGCCAACATCGACGAGGTCCACCATCAGCGCGCGTTCTCGTCGCTGGCGGCGCAGGGCGTGGAGATCGAGCTCGTGCTGCAGACGCGCAATCCCGGGCACGTGGCGCAGGTCGTGCAGCGGCTGCAGGAGAACGGACTGCAGGCATCGAGCTATTGATGGTCATCGGTGCCGCCAGGCGGCACGAAAGGGCTGTCGGGCCGTCTGCCGCGGCGCTGCCCGCAAGCCGTGCTAACATGGTTTGGATGCATTCCGCAGCTTGCTTCTTTTTTGCGTACTTTTGGATCTCGCCCCGTTCGGCGGCTGGAGAGGCCTAGACGCACGCAAGAAGCAAGCAGCGCAAACCCCTTCGAACCGCCGGCAACCCCGGCGGTTTTTGTTTTTCTCAGCCATCCCAAGCCCAGAGTCCAACGATGAGTCCCAAAGCCACCACTGCCGGCGCGATGCCCGCTGATCCGCGCCTCGTGCAGTCCGAGAAGACAAGCCTGACCGACGACCAGCGCATCGACGACATCACGCCGCTGCCGCCACCCGAGCACCTGATCCGCTTCTTCCCGATCGCGCGCACGCCGGTCGAGGCGCTGGTCACCCAGGCGCGCCAGAGCGTGCGACGCATCATGAGCGGGGCCGACGACCGGCTGCTCGTAATCATCGGACCCTGCTCGATCCACAACCCCGAAGCGGCGCTCGAGTACGCGCGGCGGCTGGCGGCCGAGCGGGAGCGTCATGCGGGCGAGCTCGAGATCTTCATGCGCGTCTACTTCGAGAAGCCGCGCACGACGGTGGGCTGGAAGGGGCTGATCAACGACCCCTACCTGGACGAGAGCTACCGCATCGACGAGGGCCTGCGCATCGCGCGCCAGCTGCTGGTGGACATCAACCGCCTGGGCGTTCCGGCCGGCAGCGAGTTCCTCGACGTGATCAGCCCGCAGTACATCGGCGACCTGATCAGCTGGGGGGCGATCGGCGCCCGCACGACCGAGAGCCAGGTGCACCGCGAGCTCGCCTCGGGGCTGTCGGCGCCGGTGGGCTTCAAGAATGGCACCGACGGCAACATCCGCATCGCGATCGACGCGATCCAGGCCGCCGCGCGGCCGCACCACTTCCTCTCGGTGCACAAGAACGGGCAGGTCTCGATCGTGTGCACCAAGGGCAACAAGGACTGCCACGTGATCCTGCGCGGGGGCAAGGCGCCGAACTACGACGCGCAGAGCGTCGCCGCGGCGTGCAAGGAGATGGAGGGGGCCAAGCTCGCCTGCCGCCTGATGATCGACGCCAGCCACGCCAACAGCAGCAAGCAGCACCAGCGCCAGATCGAGGTCGTGCGCGACATCGCAGCGCAGCTCGGCGCCGGCAACCGCAGCATCTTCGGCGTGATGGTCGAGAGCCACCTCCAGCCCGGCGCGCAGAAGTTCAGCCCGGGCAAGGACGATCCGGCCAAGCTCGTCTACGGCCAGAGCATCACCGATGCCTGCCTGGGCTGGGACGATTCGGTGCAGGCGCTGCAGATCCTCGCGGCGGCGGTGCGCGCGCGCCGGCGGCACGGCGATTGAAGACGAAGGCGCGACGGGCAGCGCCATCGCGTGCGCGCGCGGTCGCCGTCGCGTGCCGGACGCGCCCGAGCTCGCGTCCTCAGTCGCCCTGGCGCGCCAGGCGCTCGCTCTTCCAGTAGACGTCGTCGCCGGCCAGGCCGTCGAGGTTCGCGCGGTTGAGCACGCGCGCGAGCACGAACATCAGGTCCGAGAGCCGGTTCAGGTAGTGCCGCAGCGCGGCGTTGATGTCCTGCTGCGCCTGCAGCGCAACCAGTGAGCGCTCGGCGCGTCTCGCGATCGTGCGGCTCATGTGTGCCAGCGCCGCGCTGCGCGTACCGCCCGGCAGGATGAATTCGGCCAGCCGCGGCAGGCCTGCGTTGTAGTGCTTCAGCGCTTCGTCCAGGCGCAGCACCGCGTCATCCTTGATCAGCGTGTAGCCGGGCACCGCGAGCTCGCCGCCGAGGTTGAAGAGGTCCTGCTGGATCGCGAGCAGCAGCTCGCGCACGTCGCCCGGCAGCGGCTCGCAGAGGATCACGCCCAGGCTCGAGTTCAGCTCGTCGACGTCGCCGATGGTGGCGATGCGCGGGTCGTCCTTGCGCACGCGCGATCCGTCGCCGAGGCCCGTCGTGCCGTCGTCGCCGGTGCGCGTGGCGATCTGTGAGAGTCGATTGCCCATGCGGCGCATCGTAGCAGCGCGCCCTGCGCGGCGCCGGCTGCGACCCGGCCGATCCCCTGCGCCGAAAGGGTCCGGTCCCTACAATGAACCGCGAGCCTGCAGGCGGCTCGTCCCCCTCCTTGCCCTGCTGCCGGAGACCGCATGAACGCACCGCATCCCCACCCCGTCGTCCAGGCCGTGCGGCCGGTTCCGCCAGCGATGCTCGAGGCCTTGCGCGCGCGCTTCGGTCAGCGCTGCTCGACCGCCCAGGCCGTGCGCGAGCAGCACGGCCGCGACGAATCGGTCTACCCGATGATGCCGCCCGAGGTCGTCGTCTTCTGCGAGAGCACCGAGGACGTCGCCGCGGTCGTGAAGCTCGCCGACCAGTACGAGGTGCCGGTGATCCCGTTCGGCGTCGGCAGCTCGGTCGAGGGGCATCTGCTGGCGATCCAGGGCGGGGTGTCGATCGACCTCTCGCGCATGGACAAGATCCTTGCGGTCCACCCCGAGGACCTGACGGTGACGGTGCAGCCCGGCGTCACGCGCGAGCAGCTCAACCGCGAGATCCGCGACACCGGCCTCTTCTTCCCGATCGATCCCGGCGCCAACGCGTCGATCGGCGGCATGAGCGCGACGCGCGCCAGCGGCACCAACGCGGTGCGCTACGGGACGATGCGCGAGAACGTGCTCGCGCTCACCGTCGTCACCGCCAGTGGAGAAATCATCCGCACCGGCACGCGCGCGAAGAAGAGCTCGGCGGGCTACGACCTGACGCGGCTCTTCGTCGGCAGCGAGGGGACGCTCGGCGTGATGACCGAGATCACGCTCAAGCTCTACCCGCTGCCCGAGGCGGTGAGTGCCGCGATCTGCCAGTTCCCGAGCGTGGACGCCGCCGTGCGCGCGACGATCCAGATCATCCAGATGGGCGTGCCGATCGCGCGCTGCGAGCTGCTGGACGCCAACGCCGTGCGCGCCGTCAACAAGCACGACAAGCTGAACCTCCAGGAAAGCCCGATGCTGCTGATGGAGTTCCACGGCAGCGAGGCGGGCGTGAAGGAGCAGGCGGAGACGGTGCAGGAGATCGCCAAGGACTTCGGCGGCACCGACTTCCAGTGGGCGACGACGCCCGAGGAGCGCACGAAGCTCTGGACGGCGCGCCACCACGCCTACTTTGCCGCGGTGCAGACGCGCCCGGGCTGCCGCTGCCAGGCCGGCGACGTCTGCGTGCCGATCTCGCGCCTGGCCGAGTGCATCAACGCGGCGATGGCCGATTCCGAGGCCAATGGCATGCCCTACTGGATCGTCGGTCACGTCGGCGACGGCAACTTCCACCTGAGCTGGCTGCTCGACCCGAACGACGCCGAGGAGGCGCGCAAGGTGGAGGAGCTGAACGTGCGCATGGTGCAGCGCGCGCAGCAGATGGAAGGCACCTGCACCGGCGAGCACGGCGTGGGCCTGCACAAGATGCCGTATCTGCTCGGCGAGCACGGCGAAGGCGCGCTCGAGGTCATGCGCACGATCAAGCGCGCGCTCGACCCGAAGAACATCATGAACCCGGGGAAGATGCTGACGCTGTAGAGGCAAAGAGGGCAGCCTGCGGGCTGCCCTTGGTCAGCAGAAATCGGTTGGCGCCGGCACGTGCGCCGGCACTCCGGAACGCTCGTCAGTGAAGACGCCTGCGGCGTGCAAGTCCGAGCAAGCCGAGCGACAGGCCAGCGAGCGCCAAGGCGCCGGGCTCGGGCACGGCCTCGGGCTCGCCCACGCGGACATTGATCGCGACGCGGCCGACTTCGTTGCGATAGCGCGAGTCGCTGTAGGCGACGAGCGCAAAGCCATAGGTTCCTTCGGCTTCAGGATCGAACGGCAGGTTGCCCCAGCCCAGCAGCCAGTTCTCGCCGAGGTTATGGGAGTCTTGGCGCGGAGGCCAGAGGGAGAGCGAGCCCATATTGAATTGGCCGCTGAAGCTTGGGATGATCTCACCGAACTCAGTGAAATCGTAGAGCATTCGGTAAAAAGGGCCGAGGAGCATACTGGTGCTGCTGACGTAGTAACCGACGTTCCAGGTTGAGTAGCCAGGATTGAGTCCTTCACCCGGATCGGCGTCAAAGGTACCGGCGCCGTCGTTCGACAAGTTGGGGCCGACGTAACGCTGGTGGGCGGTCAGTCCGATCGTGACATTGCCGATCGAGCTGTAGGCCACCGCGTGGTTCGGAATGCCGGTACCGCCGAAAGTGGCTTGCGGCAGGCTGCCGAAGCTGTCGTATGTGGGAATCAATCCGCTCCAGGCAAGACTGGAGACCGTGGCAAGTGCCAGACCGGCGATGAGGTTTCGCGTCGACGACATGGTTTCTCCTTGTGGGTCACTTGAGCATTGCGATGCCTCCATCAAGCAGATGACGTGCCACGAAGAGAACTTGCTTCCTCCGATTTCCGGGAATGTGGAACCCTCATCACTCTTGGGGATGATTGCTGCCCCTTTTGTGCACTTGATCACTTGCCGGTCCCCGGCTCATGCGAGCGATCGGCGCGCGCGTTTCTTCGCCGAAGGGGGCCTGTAAAAATCTTCGACAGTTCAGCGGAAGCTCCGGCTCGTCCAGAGGACGCTCGCGACGCTGCTGCAATCGGAGTCGAGCGATCTCCGGGATTCGAGAGGACCGGCTGGGTGCCCGCGGTGATCCACGGCGGCGCAGGCTGCCTTGGCTGCGCGTCTTATGGGGCTTGCAGGACAGTCAGTCGTGCACCGCCGGCACGCTCCACTCGCGCGTCACGCAGCCGGCGTCGTTGACGCTCTCCAGCCGCACGCCGAAGCCCCAGAGGCGGGCGACGTGCTTGATCACTTCCTCGGCGTTGTCGTGCAGCGGGCGGCGGTTGTGCTGGAAGTGGCGCAGCGTCAGGCTGCGGTCCCCGCGGAGGTTGACGTTCCAGACCTGGATGTCGGGCTCGCGTGAACCGAGGTCGTACTGCCGTGACAGCGCCTCGCGCAGGCGACGGTAGCCGGCCTCGTCGTGGATCGCCGAAACCTCGAGCTCGCTGTCGTGCTCGTCGTCGCGGATCGCGAACAGGCGCAGCTCGCGCATCAGCCGTGGGCTCAGGTACTGGCCGACGAAGCTCTCGTCCTTGTAGTTGCGCATCGCGTGGTCCAGCGCCGGGAGCCAGGGTGTGCCGGCGATCTCGGGGAACCACTCGCGGTCCTCGTCGGTGGGCTGCTCGCAGATGCGCTTGATGTCGGTGTACATCGCAAAGCCCAGCGCGTAGGGGTTGATCCCGCTGTATGCCGGGTGTCCGACCGGCGGCTGCGCGATCACGTTGGTGTGCGACTTCAGCCACTCGATCATCACGCCGTCGGTGAGGTAGCCGTCGTCGTACATCTGGTTGAGCAGCCGGTGGTGCCAGAAGGTGGCCCAGCCTTCGTTCATCACCTGCGTCTGGCGCTGCGGGTAGAAGTACTGCGCGATCTTGCGCACGATGCGAACGATCTCGCGCTGCCAGGATTCGAGCAGCGGCGCGTTCTTCTCGATGAAGTAGAGCAGGTTCTCCTGCGGCTCCGCGGGGAAGCGCTTGATGTCGTGGCTCTCCGTATCGCGGTCGCCGCGACGGGGCAGCGTGCGCCAGAGGTCGTTGACCTGCTGCTGCGCGTATTCCTCGCGCTCCTTGCGCTCGGAGAGTTCCTGCGCGAGCGACTTGCGCGACGGGCGGCGGTAGCGGTCGACGCCGTGGTGCGCGAGCGCGTGGCAGCTGTCGAGGAAGAGCTCGACGGCGTCGATGCCGTGCTTGTCCTCGCACTGGCGCACGTAGTTCTTCGCGTAGACGAGGTAGTCGATGATCGACGCCGCGTCGGTCCACATGCGGAAGAGGTAGTTGCCCTTGAAGAAGCTGTTGTGGCCGTAGGCCGCGTGCGCGATGACGAGCGCCTGCATCGCCATCGTGTTCTCCTCCATCAGGTAGCTGATGCAGGGGTTGGAATTGATGACGATCTCGTAGGCCAGGCCCATCGCGCCGCGCTTGTAGTTCTTCTCGGTGGCGATGAACTCCTTGCCGTAGCTCCAGTGGCGGTAGTTCACCGGCATGCCGACGCTCGCGTAGGCGTCCATCATCTGCTCGGCGGTGATGATCTCGAGCTGGTTGGGGTAGGTGTCGAGGCCAAAGCGCGCGGCGGTGTCGCGAATCACGCGGTGGTAGTCCTCGATCAGCTCGAAGGACCAGTCGCTCGGGCCCGGCAGCGGCTGCTCGGGGCGCCGGGCCAGCGGCAGCGGGTGCGTCGGCACCTGGTGGACATGCTTGGCGTTCATCGGTCGAACTCCCCAAGGCGCGCGCTCACGCGGCCTTGGCGCCTTCCTTGCGGAAGAGGTCGCGGAAGACCGGATAGATCTGGTCGGCGCTCGTGGCCTTGCGCATCGCGAAGTGGCGCTGCGTTTCCTGCAGCTGGGCGTACTCCTGCCACAGGTTCTGCTCCTCCTCGGCGACCTGGACGTAGGCGTAGTAGCGCACCAGCGGCAGCAGCTTCTCGGCCAGCAATTCGCGGCAGCGGCCGCTGTCGTGGTGCCAGTTGTCGCCGTCGCTGGCCTGCGCGCCGTAGATGTTCCACTCAGCCGGGTCGTAGCGCTCGCGAATGATCTCCTCCATCAGCACGAGCGCCGAGCTCACGACGGTGCCGCCGGTCTCGCGCGCATGGAAGAAGTCGTGCTCGTCGACCTCGGAGGCCTGCGTGTGGTGGCGGATGAAGACGAGCTCGATCTTCTCGTAGTGCCGGGTGAGGAAGAGGTAGAGCAGGATGAAGAAGCGCTTGGAGAGGTCCTTGCGCTCCTCGTCCATCGAGCCCGAGACGTCCATCAGGCAGAACATCACCGCCTTGCTGGTCGGCACCGGAACGCGCACGCGGCTGCGGTAGCGCAGGTCGATCGGGTCCAGATAGGGAATGCGCGCGAGCCGCGCCCGCAGCGCGGCGATCTCGTCCTCGATCCGCTGCAGTTCACGGCGCCCGATCTCGTCGCCGGGCTGCAGGCTGCGCCGCAGCTCGCGCGCCTGCTCCTCGAGCGCGCGCAGTTCGCGGCGGCTCGTGGCGCCCAGGGCGATGCGGCGGCTGATCGCGCCGCGCAGGCTGCGCACGACGTGCAGGTTGTTGGGCGTGCCGTCGCTCGAGAAGCCGGCGCGGCGGCTCTTCCACTCGGGCACTTCGGCGAGCTGCGTGCGGACCAGGTGCGGCAGCGCCAGGTCCTCGAAGAAGACCTGCATGAACTCTTCCTTCGAGAGCGTGAAGACGAAGTCGTCCTCGCCTTCGCCGCTGTCGCTGGCCTGGCCGCGGCCGGAGCCGCCACCCTGCCCGCCCTTGGGGCGCTCGATGCGGTCGCCCTGCACGTACTCGCGGTTGCCCGGATGCACGATGTCGCGCACGCCGCCCTGGCCGTGGCCGAAGACGGGCTCGCTGATGTCGCGCTTGGGGATGTGGACCTCCTCGCCGCGCTCGATCTCGCGGATGCCGCGGCCGTCGATCGCGCGCCGTACCGCCTCGCGGATCTGCACCTTGTAGCGGCGCAGGAAACGCTCGCGGTTGCCGATGGACTTGTTCTTGCCCGCCAGCCGCCGGTCGATGATCGATTGCAGCATGGTGCGTCCCTCAGCTGCTCTTCCTCACGCGCAGGTACCACTCGCACAGCAGGCGCACCTGCTTCGGGGTGTAGCCCTTCTCGACCATGCGGCCGACGAAGTCCTCGTGCTTCTTCGCCTCGTCGGCGCTGGCCTTGGCGTTGAAGCTGATCACCGGCAGCAGCTCCTCGGTGTTCGAGAACATCTTCTTCTCGATCACCGCGCGCAGCTTCTCGTAGCTCGTCCAGAGCGGGTTCTTGCCGTGGTTGTTGGCGCGCGCGCGCAGCACGAAGTTGACGATCTCGTTGCGGAAGTCCTTGGGGTTGGCGATGCCCGCGGGCTTCTCGATCTTCTCGAGCTCGGCGTTGAGCGCGGCGCGGTCGAAGACCTCGCCGGTGTCGGTGTCGCGGTACTCGTGGTCCTGGATCCAGTAGTCGGCGTAGGTGACGTAGCGGTCGAAGATGTTCTGGCCGTACTCGGAGTAGCTCTCCAGGTAGGCGGTCTGGATCTCCTTGCCGATGAACTCGGCGTAGCGCGTGGCCAGGTGTTCCTTGATGAAGGAGAGGTACTTCTGCTCGAGCTCGGCGGGGAACTGCTCGCGCTCGATCTGCTGCTCGAGCACGTACATCAGGTGCACCGGATTCGCGGCGATCTCGGTGTTGTCGAAGTTGAAGACCTTGGAGAGGATCTTGTAGGCGAATCGCGTGCTGATGCCGCTCATGCCCTCGTCGACGCCGGCGTAGTCGCGGTACTCCTGGTAGCTCTTGGCGCGCGGGTCGGTGTCCTTCAGGTTCTCGCCGTCGTAGACCAGCATCTTGCTGAAGAGGCTGCTGTTCTCGGGCTCCTTCAGGCGCGTGAGGATCGCGAACTGGCTCATCATCTTGAGCGTGCCCGGCGCGCAGGTCGCGTCGGCCAGCGAACTGTTGCGCAGCAGCTTCTCGTAGATCTTGATCTCCTCGGAGACGCGCAGGCAGTACGGCACCTTGACGATGTAGATGCGGTCCAGGAACGCCTCGTTGTTCTTGTTGTTGCGGAAGGCCTTCCATTCGCTCTCGTTGCTGTGCGCCAGCACGATGCCGTCGAAGGGGATCGCGCCGAAGCCCTCGGTGCCCTTGAAGTTGCCCTCCTGCGTGGCGGTGAGCAGCGGATGCAGTACCTTGATCGGCGCCTTGAACATCTCGACGAACTCGAGCAGGCCCTGGTTGGCCAGGCACAGGCCGCCGCTGTAGCTGTAGGCGTCCGGGTCGTCCTGGGCATAGGTCTCGAGCTTGCGGATGTCGACCTTGCCGACCAGGCTGCTGATGTCCTGGTTGTTCTCGTCGCCCGGCTCGGTCTTGCTGATGCCGATCTGCTTGAGCACCGACGGGTAGCGCTTGACGACACGGAACTGGCGGATGTCGCCGCCGTACTCCTCCAGCCGCTTGACCGCCCAGGGGCTGAGGATGCGGTTGAGGTAGCGCCGGGGGATGCCGTACTGTTCCTCGAGCAGCGCCGCATCCTCGGCAGGGTCGAAGAGCCCGAGCGGCGATTCGTTGACCGGCGAGCCCTTGAGTGCGTAGAAGGGCACCTGCTCCATCAGCTGCTTGAGTCGCTCGGCGATCGAGCTCTTGCCGCCGCCGACGGGGCCGAGCAGGTAGAGGATCTGCTTCTTCTCCTCGAGGCCCTGCGCCGCATGGCGGAAGTAGGAGACGACCTGCTCGATCGCGTCCTCCATGCCGTAGAACTCGGCGAAGGCCGGATAGGTCTTGATGACCTTGTTGGCGAAGATGCGCGACAGCCGCGGGTCGTTGCGGGTGTCGATCGAGGTCGGCTCGCCGATGGCCTTGAGCATGCGCTCGGCGGCCGTCGCGTAGGCCAGCGGATTGCGCTTGCACTCGGCGAGATAGTCCTCGAGGGACATCTCCTCCTCGCGCAGGCGCTCGTAGCGGGCCTTGAGGTTGCTGATCACGTCCATGCGGACCTCCTTCGAGAGGAAGGCTCGGTCCGAGGAGACGGCGCCCCCGGACGCGGGCCTGGGAAGTTTTGATGGAGTCCCGGCGTTACCGGGCCCGGGCTCCATCAGAGCTTTCCGATCAGCGCGTCATGGCTGTGACGACGTGAAGACAGGATGGTTCATTCTTCGTGCGTCGTCGAGTGAAACAGGGCGCGCAAAGCGGTGCTGTTTCACCCTGGGGCGGCGCATCGCAAGGCATCCATGACATATGCCGCACGACACGCGCGTCGCGATGATGCAGCGCGATGCCCTTGCAACGCGCGAGCACCCCTTTTCGATGACGCGCGTGCCCGACGGCCGCCGCGGGCCATCGCCTCGTTGCCCTCGGTGACGTGATCACAGTCTGAGATCATCGGGGCAATGAATCGCCACTTGCTGATGCTGGCCTTGTGCCAGGGCCTGTTCCTCACGAACAACGTGACCTTCATGGCGATCAACGGCCTCGTCGGGCTGTCGCTCGCGCCCGCAGGCTGGATGGCGACGCTGCCGCTGACCGCCTACGTCCTCGGTTCGGCCATGGCGGCGATGCCGGTGGCCTGGGTGCAGGCGCACTGGGGGCGACGGCGCTCGTTCCAGGCCGGGCTCGTGGTCGCGATGCTGGCCTGCGCGCTCGCGGCCTGGGCTGCGTGGTCGCGCAACTTCTGGCTGCTGCTGCTGGCCACGGTGATCGCCGGTTTCTATGCCGCCAACGCCGCGCTCTACCGCTTCGCCGGGCCGGAGCTCGCGGCACCGCACTACAAGGAGCGCGCGATCTCGCTGGTGCTCGCCGGCGGCATCCTCGGCGGTGTCGTCGGCCCGAACATGGCCAGCAGCACGCGCGACCTGCTGCCGGTGCCTTTCGTCGGCGCGTACCTGACGCTGATCGGCGTGGCGGCGCTGGCGCTCCTCGTCGTCTCGCGCATCGACTTCCCCCCGCATGTGCCGCCGGCCAAGGGCGCCGATGCGGGCCGCTCGGTCGCCGAGCTCGCGCGCCAGCCGGTGTTCATCGTCGCGGTCGCGGGGGCGGCGCTCGGCTACGGCGTGATGAACCTGCTGATGGCGGCAACGCCGATCGCGATGCAGATCTGCGGCCACCCCTTCGAGAGCACGGCGCTCGTGCTCGAATGGCATGTGCTCGGCATGTACGTGCCGAGCTTCTTCACCGGTCACCTGATCAGGCGCGTCGGTGTGCTGCCGGTGATGGCCGCCGGCGTGGTGCTCAACCTCGTCTGCGTCGCGGTCGCACTCTCGGGCGTGGAGCTGATGCAGTTCCTGGTCGCGCTCTTCACGCTCGGCGTGGGCTGGAACTTCCTCTACACCGGGGGCACGACGCTGCTGACGCAGGCCTACCGGCCCGAGGAGAAGAACCGTGCGCAGGGGGCGATGGACACCTGCGTGTTCGGCGTGATGATGGTCAGTTCTTTCGCATCGGGCGCGCTGATCACGACGCGCGGCTGGACGCTGCTCAACTTCGGTTCGCTGTTGCCGCTGACGGTCGTCGCGCTGGCGCTGATCTGGCTGCGGCGGCAGCGGACGGGAGAGATCGGCGCCTCGCGGGCGGCCTGATCCGGGCCGCACGCCGGCTCACCGCATCACTGTGGCGGCAGGCCGAGCTTGTCGAGCAGGCCGTTGAGTTCGTCGAGCGAACCGAAGGCGATCGCGATCTCGCCCTGCTGGCCGCGCCGACCGCTGGCGCGCACGCGGATCTCGACCGCCGCGGTCAGGTGGTCGGCCAGCTGCTCCTCCAGCCGCGCGATCTCGCGCGGCTTGTCCTTCTTCACGCGCAGCAGCGGCGTCTGCCGGCCGTTGGCCTGGCGGGCGGCGAGCTTCTCGGTCTCGCGCACGTTGAGCTGGCGCGCGACCACGGTCTGTGCCGCCATCACCTGCTGCGCGGCCGGGAGCGGGAGCAGCGCGCGCGCGTGGCCCATCTCGATGTCGCCGGCCAGCAGCATCTGCTGCACCGGCGGCGAGAGATGCAACAGCCGCAGCAGGTTGCTCGCGGCGCTGCGCGAGCGCCCGACCGCCTGTGCCGCCTGCTCGTGCGTGAGCTTGAATTCGTCGACGAGGCGCTGCAGGCCCTGTGCCTCCTCGAGCGGATTGAGATCCTCGCGCTGGATGTTCTCGATCAGCGCCATCACCGCGGCGGCTTCGTCGGCGACCTCGCGCACGAGCACCGGCACCTCGGTGAGGCCCGCGATGCCGGCAGCGCGAAAGCGGCGCTCGCCGGCGATGATCTCGTAGCGGCCGCCCGCAACCGGGCGCACGAGGATCGGCTGCATCACCCCCTGGCTCTTGATGCTCTCGGCAAGCTCGTAGAGCGAACCCTCGTCCATGCGCGTGCGCGGCTGGTACTTGCCGGGCTGCAGCAGTGAAAGACGCAGGGTCGACGGTGTGCCCTCGCCCGCCGCGCGGGCGTCGCCGACCTTGGGGCCGAGCAGAGCTTCGAGCCCGAGCCCCAGGCCCTTGGGTTTCTTCGTCACCATGGTCGCGGATTGTCCATGAGCCGGATCGCGGCGGGGCGGCTTGCGCCCGGCGTGAAGATCGTGTGGAGATCGCGGGCTCGGTCGGCGGGGGTCTGCTGCGCTCACTTATGCTTGACGGTCTTGCGCGCGTCATTGCGGGCGACGCGACGCGCGGGTCTGGTCTCGCGCGTCGGATCGGGCAGGTCCGATCGTCCAAGGCGAGGCGCCGGGGATCGCCCGAAGAAGGAGAAAGAGGACGGACATGCAATTCAAGGTCTACGTCGACGGCCAGGAAGGCACCACCGGCCTTCGCATCCACGAATACCTCGCGCGGCGCAGCGACATCGAGCTGCTGCGCATCGCGCCCGAGCTGCGCAAGGACAGTGCCGAGCGCGCGCGGCTGCTCAACGCGGCCGACGTCGCCTTCCTCTGCCTGCCCGATGCGGCCTCGCGCGAGGCTGTGGCGCTGCTGACGAACCCGAGAACCTGCGTGATCGACGCGAGCACGGCGTTCCGGACCGATCCGGGCTGGGTCTTCGGTCTGCCCGAGCTCGCGCCGGGGCAGCGCGAGCGGCTGCGGCAGAGCAAGCGCATCGCCAATCCGGGCTGCCACGCGACCTCGTTCATCCTGCTGCTGCGCCCGCTGGTGGATGCCGGGCTGGTGCCGCCCACGCTGCCGGTCGCAGCGACCTCGTTGACCGGTTATTCGGGTGGCGGAAAGAAGATGATCGAGCAATATCAGGCGGTTCCGCTGGAGCCTGCGCTCACTTCGCCGCGTCCGTACGCACTTACACTCGCGCACAAGCATGTGCCGGAGATGATGACGCACACCGGCCTCGTCGCGCGGCCGGTGCTGCTTCCGGTCGTCGCCAATTTCTACAAAGGGCTCGCGGTCTCGGTGCCGCTGCACCGCGCGCAGCTGCCCGCCGACGCGACGCCGGAGGCGGTGCAGTCGGCTTTCGAGCAGCGCTACGCCGGCGAACGCTTCGTGCAGGTCAGGCCGCTGCGCGACGCGGCAACGCTGCAGGACGGCTTCTTCGACGTGCAGGCCTGCAACGACACCAACCGCGTGGACATCTTCGTCTTCGCCAGCGACACGCAGATCGTGCTGATGGCACGGCTGGACAACCTGGGCAAGGGCGCCAGCGGCGCGGCCGTGCAGGCGATGAACGTGCACCTGGGCGTCGACGAAGGGTTGGGCTTGTAGCGCGCCGCCGGTCAGTAGCGCGGAGCCAGGAGGTCTCCCGGAGGGCGGACCTCCGTCAGCAGAGGCTGGGGTCGGCCGCGCGATAGTGATAGGGGTAGCCGTCGACGAAGCCCAGCCGCCGGTAGACGGCCAGCGCTGCCGCGTTGCCGGCGTCGACCTGCAGGTACGCGGTCCGAGCGCCTTGCGCCGCGGCGCGAGCGAGCAAGGCGCGGCACAGCGCGCGCGCCAGGCCGCGGTTGCGCGCCTTGGGCGCGGTGAAGACGTCGTAGAGACCCACGAACTCGGCTTCGCGCGCGTATTGGGCGCAGGCCAGCACCTCGCCGTGCTCGAGCAGCGCGAATGCGTGAAAGGGAACCGGCGATGCCGTCAGCCGTTCGGCGTGCGCCGATTGCTGGCTCGCCGGTGAGCCGCGCAGGCCGCCGACGATGCCGGCGAAGACGGTCGGCGACAGGGGAGAAAGCATCAGCCCCGGCGGCAGCGGCCCCGGCCCGTCGAACGCGCCGAGATCGGCGGCCAGCACTTTCGTCGGATCGAAACGCTGCAGCCCGGCGGCCGCAAGGCCTTCGTCCAGGCCGGCCGGCTGCGAGAAGGGCGTCACGCGCACGATCAGCGGCAGGCCTGCGGCGTCGTAGCGCTGCCGGGCCCGCTCGAGCTGCAGTGCCAGCGGCGCGCGCGAGGGCGCAAGCGCGTTGACGCATCGCGCCCGCTTCGCCTTGCCGGGGGACAGGCGCAGCAGCCAGCCGTCCATCCAGAACTGCTGCCGCGGCGCACTCGCGTTGAGGCCGGCGTCCTCGATCCGCGCCAGCTGCCCGAGGTCGCCGACGCGATCGCCCGCGCGACCGGCGCTGCGATCGTCATCACGCACGGTCATCCCTGCGCCGCCGGCGGGCGGCCGAGCCGCTCGATCATCTCGTGTGCGAACTGGACGAAGGCCTGCGCGCCCTTGGATGCCGGGTCGAAGACGACGCCGGGCTGGCCGTAGCTCGGCGCCTCGGCCAGGCGCACGTTGCGCGGGATCACGGTGTTGAACACCTTGTCGCCGAAGTGGCCCTTGAGCTGCTCGCTGACCTGCTGCTGCAGCGTGATGCGCGGGTCGAACATCACGCGCAGCAGGCCGATGATCTGCAGCTCGGGGTTGAGGTTCGCGTGCACCTGGCGGATCGTGTTGACGAGGTCCGACAGACCTTCGAGCGCGAAGTACTCGCACTGCATCGGCACGATCACGCCGTGCGCGGCGCACAGGCCGTTGAGCGTGAGCAGGCTCAGCGCCGGCGGGCAGTCGATCAGGATGAAGTCGTATTCGTGCGCGACCACGGCGAGCGCCGTCTTCAGCCGCCGCTCGCGCTCGTCGAGATCGACGAGCTCGACCTCGGCGCCGGCGAGCTCGCGGTTCGCGCCGAGCACGTCGTAGCCGCCGCGGGGGCTCGTCTGCCGCGCCTCGGCCACCTGGCTGCCGCCCAGCAGCACGTCGTAGACGCTGTGCTCGAGCTGGCGCTTGTCGACGCCCGAGCCCATCGTCGCGTTGCCCTGTGGATCCAGGTCGACGACCAGGACGCGCTGCCCGAGCTGCGCCATGCCGGCGGCCAGGTTGACCGTCGTCGTCGTCTTGCCGACGCCGCCCTTCTGGTTGGCGATGCAGAAGATTCGCGCCGATGAGGAGGGGAAGCTGCTCATTGCGTGCCCAGGCGGATGCCGAAGCCGATCAGGAACACGCCTGCCAGGCGTTCCAGTGCGCGGGCCAGCCGCTGGTGCGCGCGGACCTGCGCGCTCACCGCCTGCGCGAAGCTGGACAGCAGCAGGCAGTAGACGAAGGTGATCGACGCGATCGTCAGCGCCATCGCGCCGAAGGTCAGCAGGCCGCGGTGCGTCGCGGGGTCGATGAAGAGCGGGAAGAAGGCCATGTAGAAGACGATGGCCTTGGGGTTGAGCAGCGTGATCAGCAGCGCCTGGCGCGCGTAGTGCCCGGACTCGATGCGGATCGGTCCGGCGCCGCTGCCGCCCGGCTTGGCCAGCAGCAGGCGCAGGCCGATCCAGGCGAGGTAGGCGGCGCCGGCCATCTGCACCGCGTGGAAGGCCAGCGGATGGCTGGCCAGCAGGGTCGCGACACCGGCAACCGCGAGCCACAGCAGGATCTGGTCGCCGAGGATCAGCCCGGCGGTCGCGGCGAGCCCGCCGCGCATCCCGCCCTTGGCGGTCGAGGTCAGCAGCGCGAAAGTGCCCGGTCCGGGCAGCGCGAGGAAGATCAGGATCGCGGCGCAGAAAGCGCCGAAGTCGGAGATGCCGAGCATGGAGGCCCCGGGCGCAGACGCCGTGAGGTCGGTGGGTCGAGCCGCTAGTGTAGTTTTGGGTCGGACCCCGCGGCAGGGCTTGTGGCGTGCCGCGGCGGGGATTCGATGCGAACGAGACAGCGTTCGGCGGCGAGGCCGGGCACCGCGATCGGTTCCACGTGAAACATCGAGCGCGGCCAGCCCAGCGCAGCGAACTCGTCGAGCGGCGGCTTGCCCTTCATCGCCAGCCAGCAGCCGCCGTTGGCGAGCAGCGGCTGGGTCAGGCGCACGAAGTCGGCGATCGAAGCGAACGCGCGCGAGGTGATCAGGTCGTAGTCGCCGTCGCGCAGCGATTCGACCCGCGCATGCTCGGCGCGCAGGTTGGTGAGACCCAGTTGCCCGGCCGCCTGGCGGATGAACGCGGCCTTCTTGCCGACGGCGTCGACGCAAACGACGTCGACCTCGGGCATCAGGATCGCCCAGACGATGCCCGGGAGCCCGCCGCCGCTGCCGACGTCGAGGATGCGGGGGCGCTGCGCCGCGGTCTGTGGTTCGCCGCGCGCCGCAAGCAGCCGGCGCACCGCGGGCACGGCGGCCATGCAGTCGACGACATGTTGCAGCCACATGGCCGCCGGGTCGCGGATCGCCGTCAGGTTGTAGGTCGCGTTCCAGCGCCGCAGCAGTTCGAGGTAGGCGAGCAGGCGGTCTGCCTGTTCGTCGCTGAGCGGCAGGTCGAGCGCCGCCGCGACCGCGCGGGCGGCGCCGCGGTCAGGCGGCGGCATCGCGCGGCTCGCCGGGGGCGTCGCCGCGCAAACGGCCCTTGCGCAGGTGGACGAGCAGCAACGCCACCGCGGCCGGCGTCATGCCGGAGAGCCGTGCGGCCTGGCCGAGCGTCGCCGGGCGGTGCCGCGCCAGCTTCTGGCGCACCTCGTAGGAGAGGGCGGTGACCTTGTCGTAGTCGAGATCGGCGGGCAGCGGCAGCCGCTCGTAGTGCGCCGCGCGTTCGACCTCGTCGCGCTGCCTGTCGATGTAGCCGGCGTACTTCAGCGCGATCTCGGCCTGCTCGATCACGACGTCGGCCTCGCGCTCACCCCATTCGCGCCGCAGTGTTTCACGTGAAACAGGCATTCGTGCCGGATCGGCGTTCGCATCGAGGGTGAGATCGGAGTCCGCGCCGGTCGCCGCGTGAGCGTCGCCGCCCGCGTCCTGCGCGCCATTTGACCGGGCCGCGCGGTTCGCGCTCGCGATCGCCGCCAGTTCACTGACCGCATCGAAGCCGACGCCGGGCCGGCGCAGCAGCTCGGCCAGGCTGTACTCGTGCTCGAGCGCCTTGCCCAGCACGCGTTCGGCGTCGGCTGCCGGCACCGTCTGTGGCCGCAGCCAAGTGCTGCGCAGGCGTTCGAGCTCGGCGGCCAGGCGGTCGCGCTTGCGGCTGAACGCGTCCCAGCGCCGGTCGTCGACGAGTCCCAGGCGGCGCCCGGTCTCGGTCAGCCGCAGGTCGGCGTTGTCCTCGCGCAGCTGAAGACGGTACTCGGCGCGGCTCGTGAACATCCGGTAGGGCTCGGTCACGCCCTTGTCGATCAGGTCGTCGACGAGCACGCCGAGATAGGCCTCGTGGCGTGCCGGCACCCAGGGCTCGCGCCCGAGCAGCTGCAGCGCCGCGTTGGCGCCGGCGTGCAGGCCCTGCGCCGCGGCTTCCTCGTAGCCGGTCGTGCCGTTGATCTGGCCGGCGAAGAACAGGCCCTTGATCGCGCGCGTCTCGAAGCTCGGCTGCAGCTCGCGCGGGTCGAAGTAGTCGTACTCGATCGCGTAGCCGGGCCGCAGGATGTGCGCCTGCTCGAGCCCCGCGATCGATCGCACCGCGGCCAGCTGCACGTCGAAGGGCAGCGAGGTCGAGATGCCGTTCGGGTAGAACTCGTGCGTCTGCAGGCCCTCGGGTTCAAGGAAGACCTGATGGCTGGCCTTGCCGGCGAAGCGGTGGATCTTGTCCTCGATGCTCGGGCAGTAGCGCGGCCCCACGCCCTCGATCACGCCGGTGAACATCGGGCTGCGGTCGAGCCCGCCGCGGATGATCTCGTGCGTGCGCTCGTTGGTCTGCGTGATCCAGCACGAGACCTGCCGCGGGTGCTGCCGCGGGTGGCCGAGGAAGCCGAAGACCGGCATCGGCGTCGCCGGGGCGCTGCCGTCGACTTCCGGCACGCCGTCACCGCGCTGTTCCTGCAGCCGCGAGAAGTCGATCGTGCGGCCGTCCAGCCGCGGCGGGGTCCCGGTCTTCAGGCGCCCCTGCGGCAGCCGCAGTTCCTTCAGCCGCGCCGAGAGGCTGACCGAAGGCGGATCGCCGGCACGCCCGCCGGCATGGTTCTGCAGTCCGACGTGGATGCGGCCGTCGAGAAAGGTGCCGACCGTCAGCACCACTGCGCGCGCGAAAAAACGCAAGCCGATCTGCGTCACGACGCCGGCAACGCGATCGCCGACGACGATCAGGTCGTCGACCGCCTGCTGGAAGAGCCAGAGGTTTCGCTGGTTCTCGAGCCGGCGACGGATCGCCGCCTTGTAGAGCGTGCGGTCGGCCTGCGCGCGCGTCGCGCGCACCGCCGGGCCCTTGCTGCCGTTGAGGATGCGGAAGTGGATGCCCGCTTCGTCGATCGCCTCGGCCATCGCGCCGCCGAGCGCGTCCACCTCCTTGACCAGATGGCCCTTGCCGATGCCGCCGATGCTCGGGTTGCAGCTCATCTGCCCGAGCGTCTCGATGCTGTGCGTCAGCAGCAGCGTGCGGCAGCCCATGCGCGCCGCGGCCAGCGCCGCCTCGGTCCCGGCGTGGCCGCCGCCGACGACGATGAGGTCGAATTCCTCGGGATGGTGCATGGACGGGCTGGTCGCGCACGGCCAGCGTGAAGTAACGGCGGATTCTAGGATCGGCGGCCTCGCGCACGTGCAGCCTCGGACCGAGCCTCGATAATGGGCACCCGCGGCCGGTTCCGAGGCTGGGTCGCAAGGCCGATCCTTCAGCCGGAAGCGCCCGCGCTCGCGCGAGCCGTGATGATGCGAAGAACCAGAAAACCAGGACCTGCGCTTCGGACCGCTCTCTGGCTTGCCGCCAGCCTTGGGCTTGCCGCCTGCACGACCCCGGCGCCCGAGCCCGCACCGGCAAGTCCGTCGCCGCAAGCCGAGCCCACTGCACCGCCGCCGCCGACGCCGACGCGCGCGCCTGCCCCGGCCGCGGTCGAGCCCGCTGCCGCAGGCCCGGTGTCGGCGGCGCAGGCGCAACAGGCGCAGCGGCTCGCGCTGTCAGCCATCGAGATGCTCGAGCTCGGCCACGAGGATCTGGCCTTGCCGGAAGTCCAGCGCGCACTCAACGCCGATCCGGCGAACCGGCTGGCGCAGAGCCTGCTGCGGCAGGCGCAGACCGACCCGCAGACCCTGCTCGGGCGGGAGTCCTTCGCCTATCGGCTGCAGTCCGGTGACAGCCTCTCGCGCGTGGCCGGACGCTTCCTTGGCGATGTCCATCTGTTCTACGCGCTGGCGCGCTACAACGAGATCAAGGTGCCGCGCCAGGTGCAGGAGGGGCAGTGGATCCGGGTCCCGGGCAAGGCGCCCTCAGCAGCGGCGATCCCACCCTCGACCGTGCCCTCGACTGCGCCCGCGCCATCGTCGTCGGGCACCCCTGGCCCGGCCGGCCAGACGCCCCAGCCGACACAAGCTTCCGTGCCGCCGGCAGCGGGCGCCGGCGCATCCTCGCCGGCAGCGGGATCCGCGCCCACCGCCAGGGAACCGATGAGCGGTGTGGCCAACGGCGCGCTCGCGGCCCAGCACTACCGCCGCGGCCTGGGTTTGCTGGCGCGGCAGAAGCCGGTCGAGGCGATCGAGGCCTTCGATGCCACGCTCGAGCGTGATCCGCAGCATGCGAACGCGAAGCTGCGGCGCGCGCAGGCGGTGAACCAGGTCAACGGCCTCATCCGCCTGCTCGAGAATTCGATCCACCAGCTCGACGGGCAGATCGCCAAGGACCCCGGCAATGCCTCGTTGAAGGCGCAGCGGAACAAGCTGATTGCCGAACGTGAGCGCCTGCTTACGGTGAAGTAGGCGCTGAACCTCGTCATTGACGTCGATCGGCCGCGTTTCCCGCTTCGGGTCGCGCTTCCAGCGCGGGTGTGGCCGGCGGATTCGAGCGTGCCGGCGCGCGAACCGATCTCGACGGCGCGGGCACACGCACGAAACGCCCCAGCCGTGAGCGGACGCTGCGGGCAAGCTCGAGCTCGCGCAGTGCGGGTGCGGCCGTCTCGTCATGAGGGTCGAGCGCCAGCACCTGCAGCCATGCGCGCCGTGCCGCGTCGAAGTCACGGCGCTGCTCGGCGGCGAGCGCCTCGGCCGCATGCTGCGCCCGCAGGCGGCTGATCCGAAGCCGCACCGCGTCCAGCCGCGCAGCAACAGCGGCGTCGTCGGGTCGAAGCGCACTCAGCACCTCCCAGGACCACGCCGCCTCCGCCCAGCGGGCGTCGGCTTCGCTCTGCTCGGCGCGCAGGCGCTGCTGTTGCACGAAGCGTTCTGCCGCACTCGTCTCGATGGGGGCTCGTGGTGCGGGGGCTGGAGCCGGCCCTTCCTGCGGAGCTCCGCGAAACAGGCTGCAGCCCGCCAGCAGCAGGGCCAGCGTCATGCCTGTGATGCGGCGCTCGCCGATCATGGCCGGGTCAGAGGCTGTTCGAACTGAAGGCGGGCCTTGAAGGCCTCGAGATCGAGATGGCCGAAGATCATCGTCCGCCGCAGCATCATCGGTGCCGCGTAGAACGCGTTGCCGCCGGGGACGACGGTCGCGCCCAGCTCGTAGCCCTGCATGCGAGCGCGCTCGGCGACGCGCGCATCGGCGTCGCCGAAGGGGTAGGCCAGGTGACGGACCGAAGACGACGGGAGCCGCCGTTCGATCTGCTCGCGCGAGCCGCGCAGTTCGCCGTCGAGGTAGGCGAGGTAGCGCTCCGCGGTTTCGCCGGCAGGGGCGTCGACGAGGTTGCGATGGCTCCTGGCGTGCGACTGGATATCGACCAGCCCCGAGCGCTGCAGTTCCGCGAGCTGCTTCCAAGTCAAGGCGTCGCGCGCGCCGACGAAGTCCGTATAGACGAAGACCGTCGCCGGCAGCCCGTACTTCTGCAGGACCGGATAGGCGTAGCGGTGGAACGACGCGTAACCGTCGTCGAAGGTCAGGACCACCGAGCGCCGCGGCAGCGGCTTCCTCCCCGCGATGAACTCGCCGAGATCCGCGAGCCGGATGACGCGGTAGCCGTTGTCCACCAGCCAGGCCATCTGCTGCTCGAAGGCGGAAACGCCCACGCTCATCCTCGAGTTCGCGCCGCCGACGCGGTGGTAGCAGAGGATCGGCACGAGTTGCAAGGCGTCGGCACGCACGCCCAGCGGATTCGCCGGCCGCAGCGGAACGGCCAGCGCTTGCCCCGCCTGCACGCTCCCGATGTCGTTGGCTTCGGCGATCTGCCAGCCCTCGTCGGCGGAACCCAGGAAACGCTCGGCAATGGCATCGAGTCGATCGCCGGGCGCCGGCAGATAGACCAGCACGCGAGCGCCTCGACCCAGGACCCGACCGTCCGCCCCGGCGATCGCGGGCCATTCGGTCGGCGTCGAAGACCGGTCTTCGGCACTCGTCCCGGGCGGCCCGGCCGGCGCCTGGGCCGGTGGATGGATCGGCGCATGGATCGGCGCCTGGACCGGCGGATGGATCGTCGTGCACGCCGACAGACCCAGGACTGCGGCGATGAGCACCGCCCCGGCAGCCGGGGACGCGCTCGCGATCGCTCCTGGGCCGGCTGGAAACACGAGGGCGTCCGCCCCGGTGCGCGCGCCGCGAGCTCGAAGACGCGCCTGGCGCCACCATCGCAAGGCGTGCAGCCGCATGTCCGGGCCTCCTGCCGCCTAGGTGTCCGAAGCGGTGCGGTCGGCCGCCCGGACCGCGGTCGGCAGGCCGCTTGGGAGGGTGCCGGTCGATACGGCCTGAGCGGCTGCCTCCGCGCCTCGGGCGAGCTCGGCCTCGCGCGCCTGCAGCGCAGCCGCCATCGCGTCGAAGGCGGCGTAGAGCTGCCCGAACTCGTCGCGGCGCTGCTCGTTGATGCGGTGGTCGAAGCGGCCCTTCGCGAGCTCGGCCATCGAGTCGGCGACGAGCTTGATCGGCTTGGCGAACCAGTTGGCGACGAAGTACATCGCGACCGCAACGGCCAGCACCGTGACCGCCGCCAGCACGATCATCAGCATCGTCGACAGGCGCGCCACCGCGGTCAGCGGCGCTTCGCGGATGCCGATCATCACGCGGCCTGCGACCTGGTCCTGGAAAGTCACCGGCGCCTGGAAGCCGAGCACGCTTCCGTCGCCGCCCGGAAAGCGCTCGACGAGCACCTGGTCGCGCTTGGCCAGGGCTTCCCCTGCCGGCGCCTGGTACGGCTTGCCGACCAGCGCCGGGTCGCTGGCCGCACGGACGACGCCCCCGGCGTCGGCGATCGTGATGCGCTCGAAGTCGCCGCCCTTCATGATCTTCTCGACGATCACCTCGACCGCATCCCATTCCTCGCCGAGCACCGAAGCCGCGTTCTGTGCCGCGATGAAGCGCGCCGCCGAGGCACCGTAGTCGACGGCCTGCGACATCAGCGCCTGCACCTGACGGTGCACGATCCAGGTCGCGGTGATGCCCATCACGAGCGCGACGATCGCCGCCATCATCGCCGCCCACTTCAGGCGCAGCGGCATGATCCGCGCCTTGCCGTGCTCGCGCGTTTCCTCGTCGATTTCGGCGAGGACCTTGCCCAGCGCCTCGGCCAGCTCGGCGCCGGTCTGGAAGCGCTGCGCGGGGTTCTTGGCCAGGCAGCGCTCGATCACGCGGCGCAGCGAGGCCGGGATGTCGTGCCGCGCCTTGTCGATCGGCGCGGGCGGCTCGTTGGCGATCTGCGTGGCCAGCGCGACCAGGTTGTCGCCGCGGAACGGCCGCTGCCCGACGATCATCTGGTAGAGAACGATGCCCGCCGAGAAGAGGTCGGAGCGCCCGTCCAGCCGCTGGCCGCGCGCCTGCTCCGGCGACATGTATTGCGGCGTGCCGAGCACCTCGCCGACCAGGGTCGGCTGCCCCTCGTCCCCGGCCTGCTCGATGTGCGCGATGCCGAAGTCGGTCACCTTGATCGTGCGGCTGCCGGCGAGGCGCATGATGTTCGCCGGCTTGATGTCGCGGTGCACGATTCCGCGGCCGTGCGCGTAATCCAGCGCGCGCGCGAGCTGGATCCCCATCATGACGGCGTCGCGCACCGGGATCGTGCGCGAGGCCTCCAGCTCCTCGGCCAGCGAGACGCCCGAGAGCAGCTCCATCGCCATGTAGGGGCGGCCCCCGATCTCGCCGACGTCATGGACGATGACGATGTTGGGGTGCGAGAGGCTGCCCGCCGCACGCGCCTCGCGCAGGAAGCGGGCGCGGTAATCGCCGCCTTCGCAGAGCGAGGCGTGCAGGAACTTGATCGCCACGTCGCGCCCGATCGTCGGGTCGTGCGCCTTGAACACCGTGGCCATGCCGCCGCGGCCGATGCGCTCGAGGACCCGATAGCGGCCGACCTGCCGCACGCCTGCGGCCGCGTCAGCCGAAGGCGCCCCCGTCGGCAGCGGCGTCAGCGGCGCGGGCTCGTCGAGGTCCGGCTCAGCCGCGGGCGCCGCGGAGCGAGGCAGCAGCAGCGTCACCGTCGGCGGCCGCAGCGGGTCGCTTCTCGCGTAGGGGTCGGATGCGGATTCGTTCATGGCGGGTCCAGCCGCGGGCGCACGGCGACGTCCGGCGCATGGTCCCACCCGTTGACCGGGCAAGGGGTGTCAGGACGTCGCGCGTACGCGAAGACCCGTCATTGAATCATGCCCGCGCGTGAAGCAGTTCTCCACAAAGGTGGGGTCAGGTCTTGCCTTTTGCCACCCCTCCCCCGAGACGCGGCGGCCGTCCTCGCAGACCCGGGCTGCCATGGAGCAGGTCGCCTCGCACGCAGCCATGCCCGGCAGATGGCAAAAGGCAAGACCTGACCCCCAACCCCGTCATCGGCCCGACGTACGACGCCGGGCCGAGGCCGTCTTACGTCGCTCATCGAAGTCATCCACGGCAGCATCGATCTCGTCCTCGGTCAGCGCCATCACGGCCTCGAGCTTCGCCGCCGCGTTGCGCAGCGCCTGCAGATCGGCCTGTGTCGGGCGTGCCGTGGGAATGAAGTAGCCCACCGTCCGCCCATGTCGGGTGACGGCCACGGGATGCTTGCCTTCGATGTATTCAGCCAGTCCCGCACGAAACTCGCGAATGCCGACAGATTTGGTCTCCATGGGGTGCCTCCGCTCATGCGCCATCGGCCGATTGTGGATCATTGTGTACACATTGGCAAACGCACCGATCTCGGAAAGACGGGGTCGGCCGTCCTGATGGGCCTCAAACGCCCGGGGTCATTGCGGGGTCATTGGGGTCAGGGGGTCATTGGGGTCAGGTCTTGCCTTTTGCCTCTGCCGAGACGCGACGACTTGTCCGCGCAGAGCTGAGCTGCCTTGGACTGGATTGCTTCGCGAGCAGGAATGCCAGTCATACGGGACAAAAGGCAAGACCCGAGCGCGCGCCTCTTGGCGCGCCACCGCACGGCCTTGCGCAGGCAGCCTTTCGTGCGACGGACATCGCCGAAACGGGCTTTGGCAGAATGCACGGCAGAGGTGCAGACCATGGGATTGCCCGCCGCCAAGCCGACGCTGGACGAGTTCATCGCCTGGGAAAACGGGCAGGCGGAGCGCCACGAGTTCCATCGGGGCGAGGTGTTCGCGATGGTGGGTGCGCGGCGCAGCCACGGAACCGTCGTGATGAACCTCGGCGCGCAACTGTTGCCGCGGCTCAAAGGGTCGCCGTGCAGGGTCTTCAGCGAAAGCATGAAGGTCCAGATCTCGGACGACACGATCCTCTACCCCGACCTGTTCGTCACCTGCGACCGCGAAGACCTGCGCACCGAGATGATCTTTCGCGCGCCGCTGCTGGTGGTGGAAGTGCTGTCACCCGCCACCCAGGCCTACGACCGCAGCCGCAAGTTCGCGCTCTATCGGCGCCTGCCGTCGCTGCGCGAATATCTCCTGATCGACCCCGACACGCGCGACGTGCAGGCCTTCAGGCGCAACGCTGCCGGCGAATGGGTCCTGCACGACATGACCGATGCCCCCGTGCTGTACCTGGCCAGCATCGGGGCCGACGTGGCGATGGCCGACGTGTTCGATGGTGTGGAGCCGGCAGCCGAGGCTTGACCGCAATCGGAAAGAAGAGGGGGTCAGGTCTTGCCTTTTGCCTCTAGCGCGCAAGTTCGGTCAGCAGCCAGTACACCGATCGGGGGTAAAGCGGCGAACCCTGACGCCTCGGTCCCGCGCAAGGCTCACCGCGGCGCGTCAGGGTCGAGTTCGTTCAGCAACGAGACAAGCGCCTCGTGCAATTCCGGCAGGTTCTCGTGCGAGACGCGCCAGACCTCGGCGTCGTTCAAAGCTGCGTAGCCGTGCACCAGTGCGTTCCGAAAGCCGATCAGCTGGCGGTGACGAGGCACGCGTGCAGCCAGCATTGGATCCAGCTTGGCGAGCTGGATCAGAGCCTCGCCCAGGATTTGCAACTGTCGCTCGACGGCGGAGCGGAGCATGAGATCCGCTTCGTACCGGCCGAGGTCGGCGGCACCAAGGAAGCCCTGAACGGCCCGGCTTGCCTGCACCATGTCCCATGGATAGGCGCGGCGGTCGCGCTTCATGCGCTGAATACCGTCTGCCGATCGCGCTCGAGACTCGCCTTGACGTAGGGGTTGCGTACCGCGCCGGACGAGACCAGATCGACCGGACGATCGAACAGCGTCTGCAGCGCATCCTTCAAAGGGAAATGGACATCCAGCGGATTGCGCTGAGGGTCCGAACCGAGATCGACGAGGAAGTCGATGTCGCTTCGCGCTTCGTCGAAATCATCGCGCGCTGCGGAGCCGACCAAGTCCAGGCGAGCGATGCCCAGGCGGCGACATAGCTCGATCACTTGCGCGTGCCGGGATTGGACGAGGGGATGCATGGCCTCGATTCTAGGAAGGCAAGCCTCGACGAGCGAGCTTGTTCGGGTCTGCGATGGACGGGGTCAAGTCTTGCCTTTTGCCTCCCCCTCTCCCCCCGGGGTGTGGTGGCTGCCCTCACAGACCTGAAGGCTGCCGTGGACTCGGCAATTTTCGCGAACAGTTACGCCTGCCCTGTGGGAGCAAAAGGCAAGACCTGACCCTCAACGTCCTCAACGTCCTGATGTCAGACTCTGACATTTTCTGATAGATTGCCCTCGCGACTCCGGAGCTGCACGCGTGGGCATGAACGTCAACCTCACCCCTCAACTCGAAGCGATGGTCCGCGCCAAGGTCAGCTCGGGCTTGTACACATCGGCCAGCGAGGTCGTGCGCGAGGCGCTTCGGCTCCTGGAAGAGCAAGACCGCCTGCGCCAGATCAAGCTCGACGAACTGCGCCGCGAAGTCCGCAAGGGCCTGGACAGCGGGCCCAGCGAACCCTGGGACGCCGCCGCGCTGAAGCAGAAGGCTCGCACCCGCCAGGCCGTGGCCAAGTCGCGCCCGGCCTAGATGGCCATCGTCACGCGCCGGCCGCAGGCCGAACCTCCCTTGAGTAGGCTCGCACCGACCATCACCGCCGTCGCGGACGGTGAGCGGGAGCGTCGGGGCAGGTCTTCCTTTTTGACTCCTCCGAGGCGCCGCGACTGTCATCGCGGATTCGAGGGCTAACTTGGACTGGATTGCTTCGGGAGTAGAAACGCCCGTCATAGGGCAAAAAGCAAGACCTGACCCTCACCCCCCGAACCCCAGGCTCACGCCCCCGACGACACCGCCTGCCGATACACCTCGCGATACGCCAGGGCGCAGCGTTCCCATGACCACTGCTGCGCCAGGGCGCGCGCGGGTTCGCGCGCGGCGCGCAGTGCCGTGGGGTCGGCCGCCAGGGACCGCAGTGCGGCCCGCAGTGCCGCGGCGGGGTCGGGGCCGCCGAGGTCGACCTCGAAGACGCAGCGCCGGTCGCGGGCCGGGAACGCCTGGGCCACGTCGCGGCTGACGAGCACCGGCGTCCCGCAGGCGAGCGCCTCCTGCACGACGAGCGGGAAGCCCTCGCCGACGCTGGGGAGCACGAGCAGATCGGCGGCCTGATATTCGCCGACGATTTCTTGCGGCGGCAACCGTCCGGCAAGGCGCACGGTCGCCGAATCACCGTCGGCGGGCGGCATCGGCCCCCAGCCGACGAAGGTCCAATGGCAGCCCGGCAGGTCCAGGCAGTGCCGCAGCAGGTGGACTCCCTTCTTCTCGACGAAGCGGCCGACGAAGAGCAGTCGCAGAACGCGATCGCTCCGCAGGCCTGCCTCTTCCCGTGGGCGATCGTGAAACCGGGCGAGGTCGACGCCGTTGGGGATCAGCCGCGGCGTCCGCGCAAAGCGGGTGAGCCCGGTGAAGTAGTCCTTCACCGGCGCACCGACGAAGACCGCCCGGGCGGCGCGGGCCAGCAGTGGCGCGCCCAGGCGCCGGTTCAGCAGCGACAGCAAGGCGCGTGCACGCGCCGAGCGAAACGGAATCTCGCCCACGTGCTGCGTGATCACGACGGGGCGCCGCCGCAGCGCAGCGAAGAGCAGCGCTGCGAGCGTCGGCTGGTAGAGGTAGTCGTGCACATGCACGAGATAGGCCGCACCGACCGCCTTCCACAGCCGCCAAAGACCCGTCGGCCCCCACAGCGGCATGGGCAGACCGATGCGCGCTTCGAGGGGATCCCATGCGCGCACGGCTTCGGCCGTCAGTCCGGCTCGCTGCGCAGGCGCGTGCTCCGGCCTGCCGCTGGCGAGCCAATGGACATGCAGCCCCGGGCCGCCAAGCCGATCCGCCAGCGCTCCCGCCACGATCTCGATGCCGCCGCCGTGGGCCGCAAAGAAAGCGCTCACTTGAAGGACGCGCAGCGCGGTGGGCGTCGCTTCAGCCATCGGCTGCGCCCGCGCGCAGGCTCACCCGCCCATGAAGCTGGAAGTTGACGAGCGCCATCAGGATCGCAACCAGCGCGCAGGCCGCGAGGTAGGGCATCGCCAAGCCATCCACCAGCACGGCCACGGCGCCCAGCGAAATGGCCATGCCGGCGAGGTTGACGCCCAGGTAGCGCACGAACTCGGCCGTGTCGCGGGCCCGGCGCACGCGATAAGTCCATGACCGGTTGAAGAGCCAGCCAAGCGCGTTGGCCGCCAGCGTCGCTGCCGCGGTGGACACGAGGTAGTGCCAACCCGCACGCTCGGTCAGCAACCACACCACCGCCATGCCGGCCAGGAAGCAAGTGCCGCCGACAACGACGAAGCGCGCAAAGCCGCGCGTGTCGTTCCAGTGGCGGTGGGAAGTGCTCACGTCCGCCGCCACAAGCCGACGAACTGCAGTTCATTGGTCAGGCGGCCGAGCCAGCCGACATGGCTGGGTGCAGGATGCAGCCAGTGCACGCGCTCGAAGCCCTGGCCCCGCAGCCAGTGCGTCCAGGCCCAGTTGCGCTGATAGCGGCCCGGCGACGGGATGCCGAAGCGGCGGTTGCCAAGTTCGTCCAGCACCGCCAGCGTCAGGTGGCCAAGCGGCCCGTCGCAGTTGTGGTCCTTCAGCAGCAGCCAGCGGCGCGTGCAGCGCGTCATCTCGGCCAGCGACTGAAAAGGGTCCGGGCAATGGTGGACGACGTCGATGGCGTAGCAGAGGTCGAAGCTGGCGTCGGCAAACGGCAGCCGATGGCCGTCGTAGAGCTGGGGCCGCACCAGGCTTTCGCGACGCTCGACCACGTCCACCGGCGTGATCGACCCGATCAGCCCTTGCTGCGCCAGGTGGTGGCAGAAGAAGCCGTCGCCGGAGCCGAAATCCAGCGCCGTGGCCAGCGGCAGCGCGGGCTGCAAGGCGCTGCGCAACTGCACCAGCGTGCGATCACGATAGGCGGTGATGGCCATCAGCCTGCGCCTGCCTTGCGCGCCAGCACCAGATAGACGGCTGCGTTGTCGGCTATCCACCGGTCGGGGGTGAGGGCATCCTCGAGGATCATGCGCAGGTGATAGAGGCTGGACAAGACGGCCGCAAGCGCGCTGCCCAGCAGCGGCAGCCGTCGCAGCAACAGGGCGGCACCGATGGCGCGGAACTGGGTCGTCCACGCCAGCGGCCCCACCAGGCCGACCATGCGCTCGATCACGAAGCCCCGCTGCTGCAGCTCGGCTTGCAGGCCGCTGCGCGTCCAGCGCCGGAAGTCGGTCGGATGCGGATGGTAGAGCCAGGTCCCGTGTGTCGACAGCAGCATGCAACCGTCGTCGGCCAGCAGGCGCCGCGCTTCGCCGAGGTATTCGTCCAGGTCCCACACATGCTCGAGCACCTGAAAGGACAGCAGCAGGGCCGCACTGCCCGCGGCCAGCGGCAAGGGCCGCCCCGCGACGATGCGCAGCGCCTCGTCCCTGGCGTCGATGTCGCAGGCCAGGTAGGCGTAGCCGGCGGCCTCGAACAGGGGGCGGTAGGGCGCCTCACCCGCGCCCAGGTCGACCGCCTGCGGCCGGCCGGTCGCCGAGTCGAGATGGCGGGGCAAGGCCGCGATGCACTCGCGCAGCGCCGCCGCAAGACGGCGCAGCGTATAGGCGTCGTGCTGCCAGAAGGGCGGGTGCAGCCGTGGCGCGGTCATCGTTGCGGCGTGACACCCGATGAGCCCGAACACGGCCGCAGCCGCAACACCTCGAACATGAAGGCGCTCATCGCCACCTGCCCGGCCGCCAGCAGCAGCGCGGCAGCCGGGCTGACGATGCGCATCATCATCCGCGGATCGACTGCGCCCAGGCGCGAGCGCGACCACCAGGTCCAGACGCTGATGCCAGCCAGTATCAAACCGGCCAGCGCCAGCGCCAGCGCCAGCAGCAGCAGGCGCTCCAGCGTCACTTGGCGCACCCAAGCGCAACTGCGCGGCAGGCGCGGCAGCACGCCCACCTGCACCGCATGGAAGGACGAGGCGCCGGCGAACATCACCATCTGCAGCCCCAGGCAGGCGGCCGCGGTGGCATAGACCAGGCTGTGCACGTCCAGCGTGGCGATGCCGATCGGCAGCGGGCCCAGCGCCAGTGCCGTCGACCCCAGCAGCCCTATGGCCAGCAGCAGCAGGCCCGGGTACATGAAGAGCCAGGCCGGCGCGTGCACGAGCAGGAAGCGCAGGTGCCGCCAGCCGTCGCGCCAGCTGCGCAGGTGCGGCGGCCGATCGCGCCCGTCGGGCGAAAGCGTGGTCGGCACTTCGCTCACGCGCAGGCCGCCCAGCGTGGCCTTGACGACCATTTCGCTTGCGAACTCCATGCCCGTCGAGTTGAGCTGAAGCGAGGCCATGGCCGCGCGGTCGAAGCCGCGCAGGCCGCAGTGGAAGTCGCGCACCGGGCTGCGGAAGAAGAGCCGCCCGACGAAGCTCAGCACCGGGTTGCCCAGGTAGCGGTGCAGCGCCGGCATCGCGCCGGGCTTGATGCCGCCGGCGAAGCGGTTGCCCATCACGAGCTGGCTGCCCGCGCGCAGCGCGTCGACGAAGCCTTGCAGGTCCGAGAAGTCGTAGCTGTCGTCGCTGTCGCCCATGATGACGAAGCGCCCGCGGGCCTCGCGAATCCCGGCGATCAATGCCGCTCCGTAGCCGCGCGTGGGCACCTCGACGACACGCGCACCCGCCTCCCGGGCAATCTCACGCGACCCGTCCGTCGAGCCGTTGTCGGCGATCACCACCTCGCCCACGACGCCACTGCGCCGGAAGAAGGCCTGCGCCTTGCCGATGCAGGTCACCAAGGTGCGCGCCTCGTTCAGGCAGGGCATGAGGATGGTGAGTTCCACCGCCCGCTCCGGCACGTTCCGGGGCTTCACCGTCTCGGAGATCGCGTCGCACAGGATCATTTCACCCCCAGCTCGTTCCAGGCCACGCATGCAGACTTGCCTCTTCCGGCGAGTACATCCTCGGCGCTGCCAAGACGAACCAGCCGGGGAGAGCGAAAGTGTGACATCAGCAGGCCTTCCGTTTCGCTTAGGGTGAGCCGGGCATTTGAACTCAAGTATCGACGCTGCCACGCTCCAAGATCGGCGTCAGTTGCCATCGGCGTCGGACCCAGGATACGAGGGCACTGGCTTTCGGCAACTTTGAAGACCCGCTCTGCCATCGCCAAGCTATCGGCATAAGCCGGATCATCTTGTTCCCGTGGCTTTGCCGCGCAACTCAGAAGTTGTGCCGGATCACCCCCCTGCAGTTCCTCCTGAGGGTTCAAATGAATGCGAATCTCCACACAGTCAGACCAATCGAACCTTAGCCCAAAGCGATATGCGATGCGGTCGAACCGATAGCGTTTGGTATCATTAGGATTGCTAAATGATTTGTAGCTGCCTCGAATCAAAAAGCGAGTTTTACCTTTCCAAATTTTTAACCGTTGCTCGAGCAGTCTCCCGAGTGGTCCATTAGTGGGAAGTGATAGCGGGCCGATAACATTGATAAATGCTCCGTCGCGGGCGAAATAAGGCGCTACACCGGCCATCGAGGGTGTGCCTATGCTTAAATGCAGCATCGGCTCCTCGACGAGTCTCGATGGCACTTCTATGTCGAGAAACGGGCGCGCATTCCATGGGCGCCCGATATAACGATAATCCCCATCTGCGCCAAAAAACGCCGCTTGAAGGATTATGACGCCGAATGCGATGACCATTGACCATGGTCTGGGCAATACAAAATCCAACGCCCGAACCAGAAGAATTCCACATAGCATGAATAGCGCAATGGCATAACGGCTATTGCCGCTTATCAGCAGCCAAACTATATACGAGGATATAATGAACACCGCGAGGAGCGCGGTGTCCGAACCTAGGCTCTGGCGAAGCAACGAGGGTCGCGAGATTACTCGAGGCAACCAAAACATCACTGCAAGAAGGGCCGAAATCGCCAGCACAAGGGGACGTATGTCCGGCGCAAAACCCTCAGTATGAACATACGTGCGGAAGGAGGCAAAGTCAAATAGGCGTATTATCAGATCGCTCAGTCGCTCCGGCATGAACCGCAGATCCGAGGCGGCTTCGATGGGTGCATAAGGTGACCTAAATATATTGTTGAATATGGGAAATAGGGGGCTGCCGTAGCTTTCATAGAGCCAGATAGCCCAGGGGCCACCTACAAGAACCGCCGCCGTGACACACCCAGCGGATTGGAAAGAGAGATCACGCCACGATCCGATCTTCCCTATCGTTAAACGCCAGAGGGTCATGGCCAGCCCTGCAAGCAGAAAGATAGCATTGCTAGGTTTTATGGCGAACGCCAGTCCCATCAACATCCCCGCCAGTAGAGAGCGCAGATAGTGAGATCCTGGCATCAGCGCCAATGCAAGAGCAGTCAGGACAAGTAGTGCGGAGAAGGGATCGGTCGATGATGAGCCGGCGTTGATTAGAAATATTGGCGCTTGCCAACCTGCAAATACAGCTAAGCCACGAATTACCCACTGTTCGGGGAGCGGCCACAGACGCATAGCAATACGCCATAAAGGCCAAACGCACAGCGCATGGATACTAGCAAGTGCAACGCCAATACTCCATGCTGGCCAATTGGCGTCAACCATAAGATAGAATGGTATATAGCCCAGGGGGTTTTGAAAGCTTTGCGTATTGGCGGCAAACAGATCAGTAGCAAAGCGGCCGCTTAGGAAAGAAAATGGCAGATAGATGTGATGATGGATGACGTCCCAGCCGATTTCCTTACCTGCGGCGAGCGTCCATAAGATAGTTGTCAGCATTCCTGACAACAACACCCATAGCCACTCGCGTCTAGAAGCAATCATGCTGCTCACTATAGTCAACGACGAGCGTGCTATAAACGAAAGAAGGGCGCCATTAGCACCCTTCTTATGGTTGATGTATTGCTTATATCATCTGAGCCGGATCATTTTCACTTGCAAGATCCAGGGAGATACTTGGCCGGCATGGTGCCCGCCTTGCAGGAGAAGCCGCCAACTACCGTGTTGGCAGCCCAAGCCGTCAGCGGCGCACCGCTTGCATCAGTAGGGGTCAGTGTAATAGTCGTGCCTTGAATCGCGGCGGGCAATCCAGGGTCGTTGCTCGCCATCACAGTAATCTCGCCTGCCGGATCAGTCAAAATAGATGCGACATATTTGCTGGTTTGCGTGGACGACTCGCAGCCCCAGTTGTTGGCCCCAGGCGCAGTGGTGCCGGTCTGGTACACGTCCGACACTGCGGTCCGGCAGGTACTGGCAGCCAAGATGATCTCGGAGACCTTCGCCTTCGCTGTGTAGTCCTGGTACGCCGGCAGCGCAACCGCCGCCAGGATGCCGATGATCGCCACGACGATCATCAGTTCGATCAGTGTGAAACCTTGTTGAACGCGCTTCATGAGGTGCTCCCTTCAGGAGAGGTGGGGTGGAGGACACTCCCCCTGAATGCAGGGGCCGTGCCAGCCTCTTATCGGCGGGTGGCGGCAGTTCTCGCGTGAAGAAATCACGGTGGCTGACGTGATGCGTCAGGCTTCGGGGGCGCGGGAGCGCCGGGGTTGACAGGAAATGTCAGATCGCGGCGCTCGAAGGGGCGCAGAGGGGTCGATGGCCGTGCGCGCCGCCAGCGTGACCGGGGCTGGCGCCGCCGATTCGCGGTTCGAAAAAACGCGAAAGCCGCCCGAAGGCGGCTGAACGTGCGGCTCCCGGCCATCCGCTGCGCGGCGTTCACGCCGGGTGCGGCGAGGCCGGGGAGGTGACCTCAGTCGCGGAATGCTTCTTCGTTGAAGCGCTCGTGGCGGCTCGCCGCGGCGTAGAGGTCGGCGGCCAGCGAAGGGTCGGAGTAGATCAGGCGATCCGCCATGCGGCGGACCATGAGGGCGTCGCTGGTGAGCGGCGCTTCGTCGCCGGCGCGGCCCAGCACGCCGCGGAGTGCGCCTCGAACCTGGCGCAGTGCCCCGGCGACCGCGTCGTAGGCCCAGGCGATGCCGGGGCTGACGCGCGGCTTGGCCGCAACCGGGGCGGACGAGATCGGAAGGGTGGCCCAGAGACTCATGACGGTTCCAGTAGGGATTGATTGCTCGACTAGGGTTTACCCGAGTATCCTAGGGTAAACCCCAATTCCTACTGGCGGCCAGGGTCATCGGGTCGACGGCCCCTGCGATGGCTCATCGCAGGGCGCGAGGCAGCGCCGATGCCGCCCGCGCGGCTGCCCGCTGTTGCCCGCTGCAGTGCGCCGCTCAGCGCATCACCGCGGCGATGGCCTCGGCGGCGCGCTCGACGTTGCCGCTGTTGAGCCCGGCGATGCAGATGCGGCCCGAGCGGATCAGGTAGACGCCGAACTCCTCGCGCAGCCGGTCGACCTGTGCGGCCGAGAGGCCGGTGTAGCTGAACATGCCGCGCTGGCTGAGGAAGTAGCCGAGCTCGCGCCCGGGCAGCTTGGCGGCGAGGATCGCGTGCAGGCTGCGGCGCATCGACAGGATGCGCTCGCGCATCGCCGCGACGTCGGCTTCCCAGAGCGCGCGCAGCTCCCGGTCGCCGAGCACGCGGGCGATGATGCCGGCGGCGTGGATCGGCGGGCTCGAGTAGTTGCGCCGCACCGTCGCCTGGAGCTGGCCGAGGACGAGCGCGGCCTCGGCGGCGTCGGCGCAGACGACGCTCAAGGCACCGCAGCGCTCGCCGTAGACGCTCATGCTCTTGCTGAACGAGTTGGCGATGAAGAAGGCGATGCCGGCGTCGGCCAGCGCCCGCGGTGCGAAGGCGTCGGCGTCGATGCCGTCGCCGTAGCCCTGGTAGGCGAGGTCGAGGTAGGGCAGCAGCCGCTGCTTGCGCAGCACCGGGATCAGCGCCTGCCACTGCTCGCGCGAGAGGTCGACGCCGGTCGGGTTGTGGCAGCAGGCGTGCAGCAGCACGACGCTGCCGGCCGGCAGGCCGGAGATCGTCTGCAGCATCGCGTCGAAGCGCACGCCGCCGCTGGCGGGGTCGTAGTACGGGTAGCTGTGGACCTTCAGGCCCGCGCCCTCGAACATCGCGCGGTGGTTGTCCCAGGTCGGGTCGCTGACCCAGACCTCGGCGCCGGGGAACCAGCGCGCGATGAAGTCGGCGCCGACCTTGAGCCCGCCGCTCGAGCCGATGGTCTGCAGCGTCGCGATGCGCCCGCTCTTCACCGCTTCGTGATCGGCGCCGAAGAGCAGCTCCTGCACCGCGCTGCGCGCCGCGGCCAGGCCTTCCATCGGCAGGTAGGGCTTGGGCCCGGACTCGGCGAGCATCTGCACCTCGGCGCGGCGCACGCACTCGAGCACCGGAATGCGCCCGGCATCGTCGAAATAGATGCCGATCGAGAGGTTGACCTTGCCCGGCCGCGGGTCCTTCTGGAAGGCTTCGTTCAGGCCGAGGATGGGGTCGCCGGCATAGGGCTCGAGGTGCTGGAACATCGGTGCTGCAGGAGGGTTGCGGGAAGGGGCGGCGGGGTCGGAAGGGGCGTCCGCGGGGCGCGTAGCCGCCGCCGGAAGGGGTCAAGCATACGCCTGCCACCCGGTGCGCCGGCGGCGCCCGCGCCGATGTCCGCGCGCCCGCCTACCCCGCTTCGGGGCCGTCAGTGCTTGTACTGATACGTCAGAAGCCGTGCTGCTCGCAGAGCACGTTCGAGAACATGCCGCCGTCCACCGGCAGGTTGGCGCCGCGGATCCAGCCCGAGCCGTCGGAGAGCAGGAAGGCGACGACCGGCGCGATGTCCACGGGGCGGCCGGGGCGGTCCATCGTGCGCATGTCCTCTTCGGCGCGCGCGCCCAGGGTCTCGAGGAAGTCGGGCAGGATCGGCGTCTGCACCGGCCCGGGGCTGATCGCGTTCATGCGGATGCCGCGCTCGCGCCAGGTCCAGCGGTTCTGCATCGTCCAGACGATCAGCGCCTCCTTGCTGAAGAAATAGCTGCGCGCGCCGCTGATGCCATGCGCGCGGCAGAAGCCGGCGATGCCGTCGAAGTCGAGCGCGGCGCTGGCGTCGATCGCCGCCTTGGCCTCGGGGGCGGTCCAGCCCAGGCCCGCGAGCGACGCGAGGTTGACGATCGACGCGCCGTCGGCGAGCCGGGGAACGAGCTGCGTCGTCAGGTACTTGAGCCCGACGAGGTTGACCGCCAGCACCGCCTCGGCCGGCCGCGTCGGCGGCAGGCCGGCGATGTTGGCCAGGCCGTTCGCGCCCGCGGGCAGCGCGGCGACGAGGCGGTCGATCGAGGCCTTGTCGGAGAGGTCGGCCTGCATGAATTCACCAACCGGCTGCGCCGGTTCCTGCCGGTCGACCGCGATCACGCGCGCGCCCTGCGCCGCCGCGTAGGCGGCGCTGGCCGCACCGATCCCGGACGCCGCGCCGGTGACGATGAGGGCCTTGCCCTGAAGCATGGGGTGGGACATCGGAACCTCCGCGTACGCCGCTGGATGCGTGGGCCGGCTGCGGCTGATTTCAGCGCGCCGGCCGGACGCTTGTCGGCGCAAGCGTAGCGCGGATGGCTACCCCGCGAAATCCGAAATGGCGGGGTAAGGCTTGCCGAAGGTCGGCTGCCGCCGGATCGGGGCGCGCCACGCTCAGCGCCGTGGGGCCAGCAGCGCGGCGAGGATGATCAGCGCCCCGCCGCCGACGAGCGCGGGCGTCAGCTGTCCGGCGCCGAGGAGCAGCGACGAGACCGACGCGAACAGCACCTCGGTCAGCATGACGACGGCGGTGACGTTGGCCGGCAGGTGCGCCGCGCCGTACTGCAGCGCCAGGTTGCCGCCGGCCAGCGCCACGCGCAGCAGCGCACCGGCGCCGGGCGATCAGTGTCCGCCGTCGGTGCGCGCGATCGCGAGCAGGCGCTCGAGCTCGTCGCGATGCTGCTGCGTGTTGTAGCGGTGCCAGCGGCGGATCAGCGCCATCACGCCGGCGACCATCAGCCCGAAGATCGTGATCGCGCCGAAGGCCGAGAGCCCGACGCGCGTCATCCCGGTGTAGAGCGCGCCGAGGCCCAGGATGCAGGCCTGCTCGTTGAAGTTCTGCACCGCGATCGAGCGCCCGGCGCCCATCAGGTTGTGCCCGCGGTGCTGCAGCAGCGCGTTCATCGGCACGATCAGGTAGCCGCAGAGCGCGCCCAGCACGACGAGGAAGGGCGCGGCCGCCTGCGCGCTGTGGATCAGGTTCAGCCCGATCATCACGAAGCCGACGAGGATGCCGAGCGTGAGCACGTCGGTGGCGCGCTCGAGCCGGGTCATCACCGAGGCCGCGACCGCGCCGACCACCGAGCCGATGATGACGACGCCGGCCAGGTTCGACGCCTGCGTCGTGCCGTAGCCCAGCGCCGCCGCCGCCCAGGCGAAGACGATCAGCCGCAGGTTGCCGAAGATGCCCCACAGCAGCGTCGTCGTCGCGAGCGTGATCTGCCCGAGCTTGTCGGCCCACAGGCGCGCGTTGCAGGCGGAGAAGTCGCGCATCATCGTTGGCACGCTGCCCTTCATCGGGATCAGCGGCGCCTCGGTGCGCGGGATGTAGAGGTTGATGATCGCGGCGACGACGTAGATCACCGCGATCACGGTGATCGCCGCCTCGGGCGGGGTGTCGATGCCGGTGTCGATCAGCGGCAGGTCGATGCCCAGCAGCCAGGGCGCCAGCCGCGGCCCGACGAGCTGGCCGCCGAGCAGGATGCCCAGGATGATCGAGCCGACGGTGAGGCCCTCGATCCAGCCGTTGCCCTTGACGAGCTGCGAGGGCGGCAGCAGCTCGGTGAGGATGCCGTACTTGGCCGGCGAGTAGGTCGCGGCGCCGAGCCCGACGACCGCGTAGGCCAGCAGCGGGTGCGCGCCCAGCAGCATCATCAGGCAGCCGACGATCTTGATGCCGTTGGAGATGAACATCACCCGGCCCTTGGGGATGCTGTCGGCGAAGGCGCCGACGAAGGGCGCGAGCACGACGTAGAAGAGCGCGAACATCGGTGCCAGCGCCGGCGTCTGCCAGGCCGGTGCCTGGCTCGCGTGCAGCAGTTCGACGGCGGCCACCAGCAGCGCGTTGTCGGCCAACGAGCTGAAGAACTGCGCCGACATGATGGTCGAGAAGCCCTTTTTCATCCTGTCGCGCGCAAGCTGGCGCAGCGTCCGCTTCGCGGCGCCCACACTCCGAATTTGAGGCGCGCGGTTTATAGCACGGGGCGCGGTTCCGTCGCGCTGCAAGACGCATGCCATCCCGTACTCGGGTGGAACCCGGAATCGCCGAGGAGGTGGCGACCCGATCTAGGATCGCTGCCAGGCGCCCCAGGGGCCGGGCTGCGTCCAGTCCGCTACCCGCGGGGGATCACGGAAAGCGGCTGCGCCCATTGGCTCGGGAGCTCATGGGGCACCGGCGTCGGCAAGGCCGCTGCGGGCGGTCGATCGAATCGGTATTGCGCTGAGAGTGCGCTGAGAAGTGTGCATGGAGCGAAGGAGAACATCATGGGCATCATCGGAACCATCGTCGTCGGCCTGATCGTCGGGGCGCTCGCGCGCTTCCTGATGCCGGGCGAGCAGAAGATGGGCTGGATCGCGACCATCCTGCTGGGCGTCGGCGGTTCGCTGCTCGCCGGCCTTGCCGGGCAGGCGATGGGCTGGTACCAGCCTGGGCAGGGCGCGGGCTGGATCGCGTCGGTCGCGGGCGCCCTCGTGCTGCTCTTCATCGTGCAGAAGCTGCGCGGCGGCAAGTGAGGCGGCCCCGGCCGTGAAGCCGCCGCGCCTGACCGAGGCCGACGTGCAGTGGAGCGCGGTGCGCGCCCAGGGCGCGGGCGGCCAGAACGTCAACAAGGTCAGCAACGCGGCGCAGCTGCGCTTCGATATCCGCGCCTCGGCTCTGCCGGAGGCGATCAAGCAGCGGCTGCTCGCCTGGCCCGACGCCCGCATCAGCGCCGATGGCGTGATCGTCATCAAGGCGCAGGACCAGCGCAGCCTGGTGCAGAACCGGCGCGCGGCGCTCGCGCGGCTGCAGGCGCTGGTCGATGCCGCGGCGGTCGTGCCGCGCCGGCGCGTCGCGACGCAACCGACGCTGGCGTCCAAGCGCCGGCGCCTGCAGGCCAAGCGCGAGCGCGCCGAGCTCAAGGCCGCGCGCAGCCGGGTGGACGCATAGGGAGACAGCGCGGCGGCGGGCCCGGCGCGCCGCCGCCGCGACAATGCGCGCGATGGCCAAGTCGATCTACACCTGCCGCGAATGCGGCGGAACGAGCCCGCGCTGGCTCGGGCGCTGCCCGCACTGCGAGGCCTGGAACACGCTCGACGAGGGCCCCGCCGAAGCGGCGGGAGGCGCGAAGAACCGCTTCCGGCCGCTGGCGCGCACGCAGCCGGTGGCCACGCTCAGCGAGATCGACGCCGCCGACGTGCAGCGCACGCCGACGGGCCTGGCCGAGCTCGACCGCGTGCTTGGCGGCGGCATCGTCCCCGGCGGCGTCGTGCTGATCGGCGGCGACCCGGGCATCGGCAAGAGCACGCTGCTGCTGCAGGCGCTGGATGCGCTCTCGGGCACGATCAAGGTGCTCTACGTGACCGGCGAGGAGAGCGGCGCGCAGGTGGCGCTGCGCGCGCGGCGCCTGGGCCTCTCGGGGGCCGGCGTGCGCGTGCAGGCGGAGATCAAGCTCGAGCGCATCCTCTCGACGATCGCCGCCGAGCAGCCGGCCTTCTGCGTCATCGACTCGATCCAGACGCTGTATTCCGAGCAGCTCGCGTCGGCGCCGGGTTCGGTCGCGCAGGTGCGCGAATGCGCGGCGCAGCTCACGCGCGTGGCCAAGGGCAGCGGCTGCAGCCTGGTGCTCGTCGGCCACGTCACCAAGGAAGGGGCGCTGGCCGGCCCGCGCGTGCTCGAGCACATCGTCGACACGGTGCTCTACTTCGAGGGCGACACGCACAGCAGCTTTCGCCTCGTGCGCGCGATCAAGAACCGCTTCGGCGCGGTCAACGAGATCGGCGTCTTCGCGATGACCGAGAAGGGCCTGAAGGGCGTCGGCAACCCGAGCGCGATCTTCCTCTCGACGCACGCGGCGCCGGTGCCGGGCTCCTGCGTGCTGGTGACGCTGGAAGGGACGCGGCCGCTGCTGGTCGAGGTCCAGGCGCTGGTCGACAGCGGCGGCGCGAGCCCGCGGCGGCTCTCGGTGGGCCTGGACCGCGACCGCCTGGCGATGCTGCTGGCGGTGCTGCACCGGCACGCGGGCGTGGCCTGCATGGACCAGGACGTGTTCGTCAACGCGGTGGGCGGCGTGCGCATCGCCGAGCCGGCGGCGGACCTTGCGGTGCTGCTGGCGATCCAGAGCAGCCTGCGCGGCAAGCCGCTGCCGCGCGGCTTCGTCGCCTTCGGCGAGGTGGGACTCGCCGGCGAGGTGCGTCCGGCGCCGCGCGGGCAGGAGCGGCTGCGCGAGGCGGCCAAGCTCGGCTTCGGCATCGCCGTCGTGCCCAAGGCCAATGCGCCGAGGAAGGCGCTCTTCGAGGGGCTCGAGGTGCACGCGGTCGAGCGTATCGAGCAGGCGATGGAGATCGTGCGTGGGCTGCAGTGAACGGAGCCCCGCATGAACCCGATCGTCGGCTGGAGCCTGGCGGTGCTGGCGGTCGCGATCGGCTACGCGCGCTTTGGCTGGAAGGGCGTGCTGCTCGCGGTGACGATGGTCGTGTTCTGGCTGCTGCTGCAGTTCGGGCGCGCGCTGCGCACGATGCGCGACGCCGCGGCGCGCCCGGTGGGCGCGATCGACAACGCGGTGATGCTGCACGCGCAGCTGCGGCCCGGGATGCGGCTGCTGCAGATCCTGCCGCTGGCCGGCAGCCTCGGGCAGAAGGTGGCCGACGATCCGGAGACCTTCGTCTGGACCGATGGCGGCGGCGACCGTGTTCGCGTCGAGCTGCGGCGCGGGCGCTGCACCGCGGTGCGGCTCGAGCGCGCCGCAGGCGCGCCCTAGAATCCGGGTCTGCCCTGGACGCTTTCGAGGAAACCCCATGTCGATGTCCGACCGCGACGGCAAGATCTGGATGGACGGCGAGCTCGTGGAGTGGCGCGACGCGCGCATCCACGTGCTCACGCACACGCTGCACTACGGCTGCGGCGCCTTCGAGGGCGTGCGCGCCTACAACACCGTCGGCGGCACCGCGATCTTCCGGCTGCGCGAGCACACCGAGCGGCTCTTCAACAGCGCCAAGATCCTGCGCATGCGCATCCCCTACTCGCTCGAGCAGGTGATGCAGGCGCAGATCGACGTCGTCAAGGCCAACGCGCTCGAGAGCTGCTACCTGCGCCCGCTGGTGTGGATCGGCGACGAGAAGCTCGGCGTCAGCCCCAAGGGCAACACGATCCACCTGATGATCGCCGCCTGGGCCTGGGGCGCCTACCTCGGCGAGGAAGGGCTGCGCCGCGGCATCCGCGTGAAGACCAGCAGCTACACGCGCCACCACGTCAACATCACGATGACGCAGGCCAAGGCGGTGAGCAACTACAGCAACTCGATCCTCGCGAACATGGAAGCCACCGAGGATGGCTACGACGAGGCGCTGCTGCTGGACTCGGCCGGCTTCGTCAGCGAGGGCGCGGGCGAGAACATCTTCATCGTCAAGGGCGGCGTGATCTACACGCCGGACCTCTCGGCCGGCGCGCTCAACGGCATCACGCGCAGCACGGTGTTCGCGATCTGCGAGGACCTGGGGCTTCGGCTCGTCGAGAAGCGCATCACGCGCGACGAGGTCTACATCGCGGACGAGGCCTTCTTCACCGGCACCGCGGCCGAGGTGACGCCGATCCGCGAGCTCGACCGCATCCAGATCGGCGCCGGCGAGCGCGGCCCGGTCACCGAGAAGATCCAGTCGGCGTTCTTCGACATCGTCAACGGGCGCAATCCGAAGTACGCCTCGTGGCTGTCCAAGGTCTGAGGAGGCGCGGCGCGTCGTGAGCGAGAAACCCCAATCGATCGTCGAGCTGGCCGTGAAGGACCTGCTCGGTCCGGGCGTGACGCACTGCCCCAACCCGGCGATGCCGCTGTGGAGCAACCACCCCCGCGTCTATCTGGACCTGACGCATGGCCAGGCGGCGTGCGCCTACTGCGGCACGATCTACCGCCTCAAGGCCGGCGAGAAGCTGCACGCCGCGCATTGACGCGCGGCGACCCCTTCAGCGCAGGAGCAGGGCCGGCGATGGCGCGCACCCGGGGTTCGAGGGCGGCGCTCCTGGCCAGCGCCGACGAGGTCGAGGCCCAGTTCTACGAGGCGATGCAGCAGGGCGACCTGTCGCGGCTGATGGCGACCTGGAGCGACGACGAGGAGATCGTCTGCGTGCACCCGGGCGGCGTGCGCGTCGTCGGGCCGCAGGCGATCCGTGCGAGCTTCGAGCCGATGCTGGCCGACGGCGGCGTTCCGGTCGTCCCCGAGCAGGTGCGCCGGCTCCAGGGCATGGGGGCGGCGGTGCATCACCTCGTCGAGCGCGTGACGGTGCAGACGCCGGGCGGGCCGGCGCAGCTCTACGTGATGGCCACCAACGTCTTCGTGCGCACCGCGCAGGGCTGGCGCCTGGTTGCGCACCACGCGAGCCCCGCGGGCACCGAGCCGCCGCCGACGCTGCAGGAATGGCCTTCGACCGTGCACTGAGCACGGGGCCGCCGCTGCGATGGACGAGATCGTCGAAGCCGCGCTGCGCAAGTGGCCGAACGTTCCGCACTGCCACGGCTGGCTGGCGCTGGATGCGCGCGGCGACTGGTACATGCGCGACGCGCGCACGCAGGCCGCGGGCGAGTTCCCGCAAGTCAAGGGCAGCCGCATCCGGCACGACAAGCTGCTGGCCTTCATCGGCCGCAATTACGCTGCCGACGAGAGCGGTGCCTGGTTCTTCCAGAACGGCCCGCAGCGCGTCTACGTCGAGCTTCAGGCGGCGCCCTGGATCTGGCGCCTGGAGCCCGGCGCCGACCCGGCGCAGCCCGCGGTGCGCTCGCACACCGGCCGCGCGGCGGTCGTGCGCTCGGCGTGGACCGACGAGCAGGGGCGGCTCTTCCTGCAGACGGACCTTGGCTTCGGGATCGTGCACACGCTGGACATGACGATCGCCGCCGATGCGGTCGAAGCCGGCGGCTGGGTGCCGCAGGTGCTGCCGTTCGCGCGGATGCCGGAGCATTTCGGCTATTGCCTGCGGCCGCAGCCCTGACCCGGCCGCGGGTGCGCGGCACGAAAAAGCCGCCCGGCGGGGCGGCTTGTCGGCAACCCGCGGCGCGGGCCTCAGTTCGAGGGCGCCGAGGCCCCGGCGGCAGCGGGTGCGGGCGGCTCCTCGAGCTTGCCGCCACCGGCGTTGACCATGTAGACCACCGCGCGCGCGATCTCGTAGTCGGAATACTGGCCCCCGCCTTGCGGTGCCATCGCGCCCTTGCCCTTGAGCGCGGAGTGCAGCAGCGCCTCGTAGCCGCTGCCCAGGCGCGGGCCCCAGTCGCTCGCGTCACCGAACTTGGGCGCGCCGACGACCCCGGCCGCGTGGCAGGCGGCGCACTGGCCCTTGTAGACCTCCTCGCCGGTGTGCACGACCTTGGGCGCCGACGCGTCGCGCAGCGCAATGGTGCCCACCGGCTGGATGCGCGCTGCTGTCGCTTCGGCCCCCATGCCGTCGCTGCCGGCGCCGGTGAGCGTCTCGTTGGAGACGCAGCGGGCGAGCATGATGATCACGATCACCGGCACCAGGAAGGAACCGACCACGGTCCAGATCAGCTGCCGCGGCGTCTTGATCAGGCCGGCGGATTCTTCGTGGGCTTCGGCCGTGTTCTCGCTCATGAATTCCTCGGGTCGGGTGCTTCGAACGCAAAGGCGCAAAAAGTATAGTGGCTTGATCTAGGCCATTTGCCACGCGGGGGAACCCGATGAGGCGCGCGCATACAATCCGCCTCTTGCCCCGGCGACCGTGGTGAAGTGGATATCATGCGGCCCTCCGAAGGCCGCGTCGCAAGTTCGATTCTTGCCGGTCGCGCCACCGGGCGCAGCAAGGCCGCAGTGCCCGGAGATCAGGAGCTAGCAAGCCCTCCCGACTCCCGACGGCGATGCGCGGTGGCACCGCGCGTTCGAGCCACCTGGCCGGCTGACCCGGCTGCCGGATCGCGCTCTGCGCAATCCCGCCTGCGGCCCTCGCGGGCTGCAGCAGCAGTCGCCGATCGCAGGGCAGCAGTCATGCCCGCCGCGCCCCGATGCATCGCATCGTGTGCACCGCGCGATCGCGCTTGCGGATCACCGAGGCATGGAGCCGCATCGACTCCGCCGCCCGACGCGGCGGGTCGTGGCATTGCGCCGAGATCCGCTGCGACCTGCCGGGTCGGCGCGTGCGCGATCGGCAAGGCGGCTCTCGGAAGGCGCCCTCTTCGGGCCCCTCTGCGGCCGCTCCCTCAACCCTCAGCACGAAAGGAACCCACATGAAGAACATCGCCATCGCCCTGTCTGCGGCACTGCTCGCGACCGCGTTCGGCGAGGCCGGCGCACAAGCGACGGTGAAGGAGGACGGGCAGTGGCGTGCCGCGCTCGGGATGGGCGCAAGCCACGCCAGCGGCAACACGCGCGAGACCGGACTGTCGCTGAACGCCGACGCGGTGCGGGCCACCGCCAGCGACAAGATCACGCTCTACGGCAACGCGCAATACGCGCGCAGCAACGGCGTCACGACCGGCGAACAGGCGCGCATGGGAGGCCGCTACGACCGCAACCTCGATGCCTTCTGGTTCGGCTTCGCCGGGCTGGACCTGGAGCGCAACCGCTTCGCGAACGTCAAGCTGCGCGGGCTGGCCAGCCTGGGCCTGGGCCGTCACCTGATCCGCAGCGAGGACACCACGCTCGACGTCTTTGCCGGCGTCGGCTACACCGCGGACCGCTACGTCGACCCGACGTGGATCGACGACGCGACGCGTACCTCCTACGGCTATGCCTCGCTCGTGGTCGGCGAGGAGTCGACGCATCGGCTCACCGAGACGACCTCGTTCAAGCAGCGCCTCGCGATCGTTCCGAACCTCCGGAACCGGGGCGAATACCGCGCCAACTGGGACGCCGGCCTGGCGGTCGCGATGAGCCAGACGATGAACCTCAACGTCGGCTTCGCGCTGGCGCGCAACAGCGAACCGGGTCCTGGCCGCAAGCGCACCGATACACTGCTGACGACGGGCATCTCGGTCAAGTTCGACTGATCCGGCGCACGCTGCATCGGCGGCGCGGCAGGCCATGCGGACTTCGGCGAGACCCTGTTGTTGCTTCGACCTGCGGCCACCGCCGATGCTTCAGTCACCGCCTGCCCGCGCGCGCCAATGGGGCGATCGTCGCCCGAACCGCGGCCTGGCCCTTGCGTCCGCGCTGCTGGTGCTGTGCTTGGCCGCGTGCAGCACCGCGCCGACGCGCGACGGCCCGCCGCAGCGCGTCCCGGTGGACCTCGATCGGGTGGCCGACGCGCTGCCGCGCATCGAGGCGCTGCGCGCTGGCGGACCGAACAAGCCCTACGAGGCGCTGGGGCGTCGTTACGTGCCGGCGACCGGCGACGTGAGCTGGCAGGAGCGTGGCCTGGCCTCGTGGTACGGACGCAAGTACCACGGGCGGCCGACCGCGAGCGGCGAGGCCTACGACATGTTCGCGATGACTGCCGCGCACCCGACGCTGCCGATCCCGAGCTATGTGCGCGTGCGCAACCCGGCCAACGGGCGTGAGGCGATCGTGCGCATCAATGACCGCGGGCCCTTCGTCGACGGGCGGGTGATCGACCTCAGCTACGCCGCGGCGTACCGGCTCGGTGTGCTCGGCGGTGTCGCGCCGGTCGAGCTCGTGCGCATCACGAACGCGATGATCGCCAGCGGCAGCTGGCCCCGGGCGCCGGATGCGGCCATTGCATCGCAGCCCGCGCCGACGCCGGCCGCGGGAGCAGCGATCGATCCGCTCGGCTCGATGATCGTCGAGCGCGGCTGGGTGCCGGTGGCCGAGCCGCGCGGCACGCCCTGATCAGGACTGCACGAGACGCGTGATCTGGGCCGGCGTCGGCGCGGGCCAGCCGGCCTCCTTGCAGGTGCGCACGATCGCCTCGTTGGTGTCGAAGTAGACCTGCCAGTAGTTGTCGGTGTGCGTGTACGGGCGCACCGCAACCACCGGCCCGACGAGGTTGATGTCGAGGATGCTGATCTCGGGCGGGCGCTTGGGATCGACGTTCGGGATCTTGGCGACCGCAGCCTTGAAGCGCTCGATCGCCTCCAGCGGATCGACGCCGCCGGCCAGCTGCGCGATGCGCTCGACGCGGCGCGTCGGCAGCGCGGAGTAGTTCTGGATCGTGTCGCCGAAGACCTTGCCGTTGCCGACGATGGTCAGCACGTTGTCGGGCGTCACGAGGGTCGTGCCGAAGAGGCCCAGTTCGTGCACGGTCCCGCTGACGCCGCCGATGGTGACGAAGTCGCCGACCTTGAAGGGCCGCAGCACGAGCATGAAGGCGCCGGCGGCGAAGTTGCCGAGCAGCCCGCTCCAGGCCGCGCCGATCGCCACGCCGGCGCCGGCCAGCATCGCCGCGAAGCTCGTCGTCTCGATGCCGAAGTAGCCGAGGATGCCGAGGACGAGCGCGATGTTCAGCGCGATCGCGGCGATGCTTCCGAGGTACTTGGTGAGCGTCGGGTCGACGTGATTGCGGTTCATCCCGGTCTGGATGAGGCCGACCACCTTGCCGATCAGCCAGCGGCCGACCACCCAGAAGGCGATCGCCGCGAGCACCTTGATCGCCAGCTCGGTGACCGTGGTGCTCAGAAAGGTCTGGATCGATTGCATGTCCATCGCAGGAATCCTCCGGATGCTGGAAGGGGCATGCTAGTACGGCATCGGCGCGCCCTTGGTGTCGCGGCCTGCGTCGCGCCCGGTTTCCCGCCGCGGCCCGATGCGCCGCTCGGGGAATCCCCGAGCGCGCCGCGGGCGCGACCCGATGCGAGGAAGGCGGCCTTGTCCGAAAATCGCGATCCACCTTCCTGCACGAGACGCACGATGCAAAGACGATCCCTCCTGCTGGCCGGCGGCTGCGCGCTGCTGGGTACGCACCCCATCCTGCGGGCGCAGGCGCTCGAGAAGCCGAAACTGACGATCGCCGTCGGCGGCAAGAACCTGCTGTACTACCTGCCGCTGACGATCGCCGAGCAGCGCGGCTACTTCAAGGACGAGGGGCTGGACGCGACCATCGTCGACTTCGCCGGCGGCTCGCAGGCGCTGCGCGCGGTGGTCGGCGGCAGCGCCGACGTCGTCAGCGGAGCCTTCGAGCACACGATCAACATGCAGTTCAAGGGCCAGCGCATGCGCGCCTTCGCGCTGCAGGGCCGCGCGCCGCAGATCGTGCTGGGCATCAACCCGCACACGCTGCCGGACTACAAGTCGGTGGCCGACCTCAAGGGCCGCAAGATCGGCGTCACCGCGCCGGGCTCGTCGACCAACGTGATGGTCAACTTCATCCTCGCCAAGGCGGGCTTGAAGCCCAGCGACGTCTCGATCATCGGCGTGGGCGCCGGCAGCGGCGCGATCGCGGCGATGCGCTCGCGCCAGATCGACGCGATCAGCAACCTGGACCCGCTGATCACGCAGCTGCAGCGTTCGGGCGACCTGAAGATCGTCTCCGACACGCGCGTCGTCGCCGAAGCCGACCGCGTCTTCGGCGGCCCGATGCCCGCGGCCTGCCTCTACGCGCCGCAGGCCTTCATCGACCGCAACCCGAACACCGTGCAGGCGCTGACCAACGCAATCGTTCGCGCGGACAAGTGGATCCAGGCCGCGGGCCCGAGCGAGGTGATCAAGACCGTGCCCGAAGGCGTGCTGCTCGGCGACCGCGCGGTCTACATCGACGCCTTCCTCGCTGCCAAGGGCGCGCTCTCGCCCGACGGCATGTTCCCCGAGAAGGGTGCCGACACGGCCTACCGGGCGCTGGCGAGCATCGACCCCGAGATCGCCAAGGCCAGGCTCGACCTCGGCGCGGTCTACACGAACGAGTTCGTGAAGAAGGCCAACGCGAAGTACCCGAAGGGCTGAGCTAGGGCTGGGCAAGGGCTGGGCAAGGGCTGGGCAAGGGCTGCGCGCGCACTGCCGCGGGCTTGCGCACCGGACCAGGCGCAGCGGCATCATGCTCACCTCCGCGCAGGTCATCGTCCTGGCCACGCCCGCGTTCCTGGCGCTGATCGCGATCGAGTTCGCGGTCGGTCGCCTGCGTGGGCGCGACAGCTACCGCTGGCCCGACGCGATGGCGAGCATCGGCCTGGGCGTGCTGAGCCAGCTCGTCGCCGTGGGCACGCGCTTCTTCGGCATCGGGATCTACGCGATCGCCTACGAGCAGGTCGCGCTGTGGCGGCTGCCCGCAGATGCCTGGTGGGTGTGGCTGGCCGCGCTGCTGGGCTACGACTTCCTCTACTACGTCTATCACCGCTTCGGCCACCGCGTGGCGCTCGGCTGGGCGGCGCACGCGGTGCACCACCAGAGCGAGGACTACAACCTCTCGACCGCACTGCGCCAGACCGGCAGCGGCTTCCTGCTCGGCTGGATCTTCTACCTGCCGCTGGCGCTGCTGGGTGTGCCGCCGCTGGTCTTCGCAAGCGTCGCGCTGATCGATCTGCTCTACCAGTTCTGGGTGCACACGCAGCAGATCGGGCGCCTGGGCTGGTTCGACCGCTGGTTCTGCAGCCCGAGCAACCACCGCGCGCACCACGCGGTCAACGATCGCTACCTCGACCGCAACTACGGCGGCATCCTGATCGTCTGGGACCGGCTCTTCGGTACCTTCGTCGAGGAAGACGACGCCGATCCCTGCGTCTTCGGCACGCGCAGCCCGCTGCGGAGCTGGGACCCGATCTCGGCCAACCTGCAGGTCTATCGCGAGCTGCTGCAGACGAGCCGTGCTGCGCGCCGCTGGCGCGACAAGCTGCGCGTGTGGATCGCGCCGCCGGGCTGGCAGCCGGCCGACGTGGCCGCGCGCGATCGCAAGCCGGCCTTCGATCTTGCGCGCGTGGCGCGCTACGACCCGCCGCAGCAGCCGGCGCGGCTGGCCGCCGCGGCGCTGCTCTTCGTCGCCGCGCTGGCCGCCACCAGCGTGCTGTTGTGGAACGCGCAGCGCTGGCCGCTCGTGCTTTCGCTGGCCGTGGGACTCGTGGTGCTCGCGCTGCTCGTCGCTGTGGCACGGCTCACGACGCCGCCGCCCGCGGCTATGCTTGCCGCGCGATGACCGTCCCCGCACTCGAACTCGCCGACGTCTCCTGCACCTTCGTCAGCCGCGATGCGCCGGGGCAGCGCTACACGGCGGTGGCCGGCGTTACGCTGACGCTGCAGCCCGGCGAATTCGTCTCGGTCGTCGGCCCCACCGGCTGCGGCAAGAGCACGCTGCTGAACATGGCCGCCGGGCTGCTGGCACCCAGCAGCGGGCAGGTGCGCGTGTTCGGCCAGGCGCTGGGGGGCATCAACGCGCGCGCGGGCTACATGTTCCAGGCCGAGAGCCTGATGCCCTGGCGCACGGCGCTCGCCAACGTGATGGCCGGGCTCGAGTTCCGCGGCGTGGCCGATGCGCGCGAGCAGGCGCAGGACTGGCTGCGGCGCGTGGGTCTGGCGGCCTTCGCCGACCGCTACCCGCACCAGCTCTCCGGCGGCATGCGCAAGCGCACGAGCCTGGCGCAGACGCTGGCGATCGACCCCGACATCATCCTGATGGACGAACCCTTCAGCGCGCTGGACGTGCAGACGCGGCAGCTGATGGAAAACGAGGTGCTCGAGCTCTGGGCCAGCCGCCGCAAGGCGGTGCTCTTCATCACGCACGACCTCGACGAGGCGATCGCGATGAGCGACCGCGTCGTCGTGCTCTCGGCGGGGCCTGCCTCGCATCCGATCGGCGAGTTCGCGATCGACCTGCCGCGCCCGCGCGACGTCGCCGAGGTGCGCATGACGCCGCGCTTCGTCGAGCTGCACCACGCGATCTGGTCGGTGCTGCGCGACGAGGTGCTGCAGGGCTACGCGCAGCAGCTGGGGCGCGCATGAAGCACCTGCGGCTCTACCAGCTCGCGCTGCTCGTCGCGGTGCTCGTCTTCTGGTACCTGATGACGACGCCGGGGCTGATCCCGCCCTTCATGTTCGAGAACGACCGCCAGGCGGCCTTCTTCTTCGGCGAGCCGCTGGTCGTCGCCGAGCGCATCGGGCGCTGGTTCTTCGTCGAGGCCGACATCTACCGGCACCTTTGGGTGACGCTGGTCGAGACGCTGCTGGCGTTCGCGATCGGCGCGGTGCTGGGCCTGGCCTGCGGGCTGTGGCTTGCGCTCTCGCCGCTGGCCAGCGCCATCCTCGAACCCTACATCAAGGCGCTGAACTCGATGCCGCGCATCATCCTCGCGCCGATCTTCGCGGTGTGGTTTGGCCTGGGCATCGGCTCGAAGGTCGCGCTCGGCGTGACGCTGGTCTTCTTCATCGTTTTCTTCAACGTCTACCAGGGCGTCAAGGAAGTGAGCCCGGTGGTGCTGGCCAATGCGCGCATGCTGGGCGCAAGCCCGCGGCAGCTGCTGCGCCACGTCTACCTGCCGAGCGCCACGAGCTGGGTCTTCAGCAGCCTGCACACGAGCGTCGGCCTGGCCTTCGTCGGCGCGGTCGTCGGCGAGTACCTGGGCTCCAGCCAGGGCGTGGGCTACCTGATCCTGCAGGCCGAGGGCGCCTTCGACATCAACACCGTGATGGCCGGCATCGTCGTGCTGACCGCGTTCGCGCTGGTGCTGGACGCGCTCGTCGGCCGCATCGAGCGTCGGCTGATGAAGTGGCAGCCGCGCAGCGGGGAGACCGAGAGGCTCTGACAGCGGCGCCCCTGGTTCGCGGGAGCGCAGCCTGCGCTGTGGGGCTTCGCGTGGCATTGTGCGCGCGCAAGTCGGACTGGAGGCGAAGCGGTCGCGGCATGATGCGAGACTTCGTTTTCTTGCGGCCCGACGCACGCTGCGGGCTCGAGCTGGCATGTCCTATCAGTGGGGCTCGCACGGACCTGCGTTCGAAGTGCAGGGCATCTATCGCGCCGAGAATCGCGCGCTGGTCGCGCGCGCCGTGCTGCTGGCCGCCTTCGCCTTGGCGGTATTGGTGTTGGCGCTCACTGACATCAGTTTCCCCCGTTGGATGCCGACCAGGCTGCTGCGCCTGCCGCAGGACGGGATCGGCTGGCATGCCTTGATGGGCGTGTTGATGCTGTTGCTCGCGGCCTTCGACATGCTGAGGGCGTCGCGCCAGCGCGCACTGCGTCTGCTCCCCGGGCAGCCCGGTGCGCTGGTCACGCCGGTGCGGACCGCGAACACGCCGAACCCGGACGCGGCGCCGCTGGCCGAGTTGCTCGAGGGCGGTGCCGCGCTCGCTTCGCCGGGCGCGCCGTCATCGTGGGGGTCGACGCTCAGACGCGTCTCGCCGCTGCTGGCGACGATGCCGCACGGCCTGCAGGCCTGGGTCGCGCGCCGGCTCGCGCGTCTCTGGATGCTGCTGGGCCTGGTGGTGGCGCTTGGGCTGGCCCTCGTGCTGCTGCGGCCGGCCGGCCAGGCGCTGGTCGGCCTGCTGTGCATCGCCACGGCGGGGATCGGCCTGCTGCGCACGGCGCCGGCCGAGCGCGAGGTGGCGGCGCCGCGCAGCGTCGCCATGCGTAGCGGTTTCGTCCTCGTGGCCGGCCTTGCCGCTGGCTGGGCCCTGGGCTTCGTGCCGGCGAAATGGACCGACTGGCTGGCGGCCGGCGGCTGGCCGCTGGCTGCGGCGGCCACGCTCGCGGCTCTGCTCCTGGTCGAGCTGCTGGCGCTGGGTGCCGGTCTCGTCGTCGTCGACCCGCCGCTGCCCCGCGGTCCGCAGCCGCTCCCGTGCAGCGTCGAGATCGACGCCACTGCGGACCGGGTGCAGCAGGAGCTCGAGCGCGAACTGCACCGCTACTGGAGCGAGGGCGTTCCCAACCGACGCTACCTCTGGCAGTCGAACCAGGGGGAACACACGGACACAGGCGCCGGCTTCTTCGCGGCCAGCTCGCTCGAGGAGACGCAGCCACTGATGCTGTCACCGGCCTCGAGCGGCCCCGGCGCGGGCCGCCGCTCCTGGCTGCTGCTCCTGCTCACGTTGGCCCTGCTGCTGACGGTGGCCGGTGGTCTGCTGTGGGGATGGGTCGTCTACGACCAGCTTCAGCGCGCCGCGCAGCCCTGGCGCATGGCCTCGGCGTCGGCGATGCTGTTGCTGTGCGGCGCATACGCCGTGCGCGTCGGCCACCTGCTGTGGAGCCGGGTCGAGGTGCAGTCCCGGCTGCTGTCGCTGCAATGCTCGGCGGTGTCGCCCGCGGCGGCGCCGGTGCAGCTGCGCTGGACCGTGGCGCAGGCGCGCTCGGTCTTCTACGCCGCCGCCGACCACGAGCCGGGAAGCCGGACGCTGCTCGAGCTGACCAGCGACGAGGCGGCCGCACGCGCCAGCGCCGAACAGGTGCAGCACTATGCCGAGAAGCGGTCACCCGCAGACGACCCGGATGCGCCCGAGGCCGCGACGCCACCCGGCCCGCTGCGGGCGCCCAGACCGCCGACGGTGGCGCCGACGCACCGGCCCGCTCCCGCCCAGGCGCCGGTCCACGTCCACCCGCATGCGCCTGGCGTCGCGCCGACGCCTGGCGTCCGCTACTGCACCGACTGCGGCGAGGCGATGCCGGCGACGGCGCGTTTCTGCCCACGCTGCGGCGAACGCCAGCGCGGCGTCTGACGCGCGCAAGAGCGGCCATCGCCGATCGGCGTATCGGCTTGCAGCGGCGATGGCCCCTGCCGCGCCGCTGGAGCCTGCGATGCGCGACACTGCAGCCATGCTGCAGCCGACGCCCCCCGATGCCGGCCGCGCCGCGGAGCCCGCGACGCCCGTGGCACCGTTCGCCTTCGACAACAGCTACGCGCGCGAGCTCGAAGGCCTGTACCTGCCCTGGCGTCCGGCGCCGGTACGGGCTCCGCGCCTCTTGTTGCTGAACGCCGCGCTTGCCGACGAACTGGGCGTCGACGCGGGCGCGCTGCAGGGCGAGGTCGGCGCGGAACTGCTTGGCGGCAACGTGCTGCCAGAAGGCGCGACGCCGATCGCCCAGGCCTACGCCGGACACCAGTTCGGCGGCTTCAGCCCGCAACTAGGCGACGGTCGTGCAGTGCTTCTCGGTGAAGTGATCGACCGCTTCGGCGCGCGCCGCGACATCGCGCTCAAGGGTTCGGGTCGCACGCCGTTCTCGCGCGGCGGCGATGGCAAGGCCGCACTCGGCCCGGTGCTGCGCGAATACCTGATGGGCGAGGCGATGCACGCGCTGGGCGTGCCGACGACACGAGCGCTGGCGGTGGTGGCCACCGGCGAGCCGGTCTACCGTGAGCGCGAGCTGCCGGGTGCGGTGCTCACCCGCGTGGCTGCGAGCCACCTGCGCGTGGGCACCTTCGAGTTCTTTGCTGCGCGCGGGCAGAAGGAGGAGTTGCGCCGCCTGGCCGATTACGCGATCGCGCGCCACGACCCGGAGCTCGTCGGCCGTGCGGACCGCTACCTCGGCCTGCTCGAGGCGGTCGCCCGGCGCCAGGCGCGGCTGGTCGCGCAATGGATGAACCTGGGTTTCATCCACGGCGTCATGAACACCGACAACATGACCGTGAGCGGCGAGACGATCGACTACGGCCCCTGCGCCTTCATCGAGGCCTACGACCCGGCCACCGTCTTCAGTTCGATCGACCATGGCGGGCGCTACGCCTTCGGCAAGCAGCCGGGCATCGCGCGCTGGAACCTCGCGCGCCTGGCCGACGCGCTGCTGCCGCTGCTGGCCGACGAGCCGGAAGCGGGGCTCGGGCTCGCGCGGCCGGTGATCGATGCCTTCGTCCCATGGTTCGAGCAAGCCTGGCGCTGCGGCCAGCGCGCCAAGCTCGGCTTCGGCAGCGAGCAGCCCGAGGACGCGGCGCTTGCCGACGCCTGGCTTGCGCTGATGCAGGAACAGCGGCTGGACTTCACGCTCGCCTGGCGCCATCTGGCCGACGCCGCCGAAGGGCGCCCGGCGCCGCTGCTGGACCTGGTCGTCGATCGCGACGCGCTGCAGTCCTGGCTTTCGCGCTGGGCGGAGCGCCTGCAGCTCGAGCCGCAGCCAGCCGCCGAGCGGGCGGCGGCGATGCGACGCGCCAGCCCCTGGCTGATCCCGCGCAACCAGCGCGTCGAGGAGGCGCTGGCCGCCGCCGTCGACCGTGGCGACCTGAATCCGTTCCAGCGCCTGCTCGATGCGCTGCAGCGCCCGTGGGACGAGCAGCCGGGGAATGCCGACCTCGCCGAGCCGGCGCCGGCCGAGCTCACCGCGCGCTACCAGACCTTCTGCGGCACCTGAGCCGTCGCGGCAGTCGCCCGTCTTCGAGAACGCATGCCCGTCCCCACGCTCACGCGCGCCGGCCACGTCGCGACGATCGCGCTGCAGCGCCCGCAGCAGGCGAACCGGCTCGAGCCCGACGACCTGAAAGCGCTGATGGTGCATCTGGCTGCCGTCGATGCCGACCCGGCACTGAGCGTGCTGCTGCTGCGCGCGCAGGGCCGTCATTTCTGCAGCGGTTTCGACATCGGCCGCGTCGGCGCCGACGGCGTGCGCGCGTTCGAAGCACTGGCCGACCGGATCGAGGCCGCGCGGCCGGTCACGATCGCGGTGATCCAGGGCGGCGTTCACGGCGGCGCGACCGACCTGGCGCTGGCCTGCGACTTCCGTCTGGGCTCGACTGCCGCCGAACTGTCGATGCCTGCGGCGCGGCTGGGCCTGCACTTCTACCGCGGCGGGCTCGAGCGCTACGTCACGCGCCTGGGCGTCGACGTCGCCAAGCGCCTCTTCCTCACCGCCGAGCGCATCGACGCCGCGGAGATGAAGGCCATCGGCTTCCTCACCCATCTGGTCGAACCGGGTGAGCTCGACGTCCGTGCCGGCGCGCTTGCGGCCGGCCTCGGCGAACTCGCGCCGCTGCCGCTGCGGGGCATGAAGCAGCACCTGAACGCGATCGCCCGCGGCACGCTGGACGCGCAGGCGCTGGCGCGGGACATCGAGCGCAGCCTGCACTCGCGGGACCTGCAGGAAGGGCTTGCCGCCTTCGCCGAGAAGCGCGCGCCGCGGTTTCGCGGCGAATGAGCACGTGCGTGGCGCGGTCGGTGGCCGGCGCCGATCGGCGTGAAGAACCGGACCGGCTTGCGGGATTCGAGCGGGCTCACCGGGCGGCGGCGCATCGCGCCGATAGAATTCCAGGCTCCTTCGAGGAGCGCTGCAACGGTCTCCCGGCCGCCAGGCTCGAAGGCTCTCGCGCTGCACGCGCCTGCCGTGCAGCCTCGAAACGGCGCTCGCCTCAAGCACCGAGGTGAGCCATGCCTGCACCATCTGCCGATTCCCCGATCGCCGAACCCACGGTCGCGGATATGTCCGTTGACGTCGAGGCCACGACCGAGGTCGCCGCGCTCGCTCCCGCGCCGCTGCGCCTCTCGGGCCTCGAGCCGCTGTCCATCGGCGAGGGTTCGCTCTTCGTCAACGTCGGCGAGCGCACCAACGTCACCGGCTCGAAGGCCTTCGCGCGCCTGATCCTCGCCGGCGACTACGAGGCGGCGCTTGGCGTGGCGCGCCAGCAGGTCGAGAACGGCGCGCAGGTCATCGACGTCAACATGGACGAGGCGATGCTCGACTCGGTCGCGGCGATGGATCGCTTTCTCAAGCTGATCGCCACCGAACCCTCGATCGCGCGCGTGCCGGTGATGATCGACAGCTCCAAGTGGGAGGTGATCGAGGCGGGGCTGAAATGCATCCAGGGCAAGGGCATCGTCAACTCGATCTCGCTGAAGGAAGGCGAGGACGAGTTCCGCCGCCAGGCCAGGCTCGTGCGCCGCTACGGCGCGGCCGCGGTGGTGATGGCCTTCGACGAGAAGGGCCAGGCCGACACGGTGGCGCGCAAGACCGAGATCTGCGCGCGGGCCTACCGCATCCTCGTCGACGAGGTCGGCTTCGCGCCCGAGGACATCATCTTCGACCCCAACGTGTTCGCGATCGCCACCGGCATCGAGGAGCACGCCAACTACGCCGTCGACTTCATCGAGGCCACGCGCTGGATCAAGCAGAACCTGCCCGGCGCCAAGGTCAGCGGCGGCATCAGCAACGTCTCGTTCAGCTTCCGCGGCAACGACCCGGTGCGCGAGGCGATCCACACCGTCTTCCTCTACCACGCGATCCGCGCGGGCCTGGACATGGGCATCGTCAACGCCGGCATGATCGGCGTCTACGACCAGCTCGACCCGGAGCTGCGCGAGCGCGTCGAGGACGTCGTGCTCAACCGGCGCCCCGACGCCGCCGAGCGCCTGCTCGAGATCGCCGAGCGCGCCAAGGGCGCGGCCAAGGACGAGGGCGCGCGCCTGGCCTGGCGCGCCGGCACGGTCGAGGAGCGGCTGACGCATGCGCTCGTGCATGGCATCACCGACTTCATCGTCGCGGACACCGAAGAGGCCTGGCGCGCGACCGAGGCGCGTGGCGGCCGCCCGCTGCACGTGATCGAGGGCCCGCTGATGGCCGGCATGGACGTCGTCGGCGACCTCTTCGGCCAGGGCAAGATGTTCCTGCCGCAGGTGGTGAAGAGCGCGCGCGTGATGAAGCAGGCGGTGGCGCACCTGCTGCCCTACATCGAGGCCGAGAAACAGGCGCTGCTGGATGCCGGCGGCGAGGTGCGCTCCAAGGGGCGCATCGTCGTCGCGACGGTGAAGGGCGACGTGCACGACATCGGCAAGAACATCGTCAGCGTCGTCCTGCAGTGCAACAACTTCGAGGTCGTCAACATGGGCGTGATGGTCCCCTGCCAGGACCTGCTCGCCAAGGCCAGGGAAGAGAACGCCGACCTCGTCGGCGTCTCCGGGCTGATCACGCCCAGCCTCGAGGAGATGCAGCACGTGGCCGCCGAGATGCAGCGCGACGCCTGGTTTCGCGAGCGCCGCATCCCGCTGCTGATCGGCGGCGCGACGACGAGCCGCGTGCACACCGCGGTGAAGATCGCGCCGCACTACGAGGGGCCGGTGGTCTTCGTCCCCGATGCCTCGCGCAGCGTCGGCGTGTGCAGCGAGCTGCTCTCCGACGAGCGCGCCGCGGCCTTCATCGCCGAGGTGCAGGCCGACTACGCCAAGGTGCGCGAGCTGCACGCGGGCAAGAAGAAGACGCCGCTGGTGACGATCGCAGCCGCGCGTGCGAACAAGACGCCGATCGACTGGACGGCCTACGTGCCGCCGCGGCCGAAGTTCATCGGCCGGCGCGAGTTCCGCAACCAGGACCTGGCCGAGCTTGCCGCGTGCCTGGACTGGGGGCCCTTCTTCCAGACCTGGGACCTGGCGGGGTCCTTCCCGCGCATCCTCGACGACGAGGTCGTCGGCGAGCAGGCGCGCCGCGTCTTCGAGGACGGCAAGCGCATGCTGCAGCAGATCATCGAGGGCCGCTGGCTGCAGGCGAGCGGCGTGATCGCGCTGCTGCCGGCCAACACCGTCGACGACGACACGATCGAGGTCTACACCGACGAGACGCGCAGCCAGGTCGCGCTGCGCTGGAACCCGCTGCGGCTGCAGAGCGTGCGCCCGGTGATCGAGGGCGTGCCGCGCCCGAATCGCAGCCTGGCCGACTGGATCGCGCCCAAGGGGGTGCGCGAGGACTATCTCGGCCTCTTCGCCGTCACCGCGGGCCTTGGCGCCGAGAAGAAGATCGAGCAGTTCCTTGCCGCGAACGACGACTACAGCGTCATCACCTTCAAGACCCTCTCCGACCGCCTGGCCGAGGCCTTCGCCGAGCGCCTGCACCAGCGCGTGCGCACCGAGTTCTGGGGCTACGCTGCCGACGAGGCGCTTAGCACCGACGAGCTGATCGCCGAAGCGTACCGCGGCATCCGCCCCGCGCCGGGCTACCCGGCCTGCCCCGACCACGGCATCAAGCGCGCGCTCTTTGACGTGTTGCGCGCCGACGAGGTCGGCATCCACCTGACCGAGAGCATGGCGATGATCCCGCCGGCCAGTGTCAGCGGCTTCTACTTCGCGCATCCCGATGCGCGCTACTTCAACGTCGGCCGCATCGGCGAGGACCAGTTGCGCGATTTCGCCGAGCGCGAAGGATTGACCGAGGAGCAGGCGCGCAGGCGCCTCGCGCCGGTGCTCGGCTGACGCCGGCCGGCCTCAGGCTGCCACCGCGCGCTGCAGCTGCAGCGCCTCGGCGACGTGGGGAAGCCCGATGCGCTCGGCACCTCCGAGGTCGGCGATGCTGCGTGCGGCCTTGAGCGTGCGGTGCAGGCGCCGGCCCGACCAGCCCAGGCGTTCGGCGGCGCTGCGCAGGAAGCCGGCAGCCTCGGTCTGCAGCGTGCAGTGGCGGTCGATGTCGCCGGCGTCGAGCTGCGCATTGGGTACGCCCTGACGCTCCAGTGCCCGCTTGCGCGCTTCAGTCACGCGCGCGGCGACCGTGGCCGAAGGCTCGCCCTCGGGCAGCCGCAAGAGTTCGGCCGGACGCACCGCGGGCATTTCGATGCGCAGGTCGATGCGATCGAGCAGCGGCCCCGAGATCCGCCCCTGGTAGCGCGCGACCTGCTCGGGCGTGCAGCGGCAGCTGCGGCCGGTGGCGGCAAGCGCTCCGAGCCAGCCGCAGGGGCAGGGATTCATCGCCGCGACGAGCATGAAACGCGCCGGGAACTGCGCCTGGTGCGCAGCACGCGAAATCGTGATCTGACCGGTCTCGAGCGGCTCGCGCAGCGCTTCCAGCGCCGCACGCGGCATCTCGGGCAGCTCATCCAGGAAGAGCACCCCGCCGTGCGCGAGCGAGATCTCTCCCGGGCGCGGCGGTGAGCCGCCGCCGACCAGGGCCGCGGCGCTGGCCGAATGATGCGGGGCGCGCACCGGGCGCTGGCCGAAGCGCGCCGGGTCGAAGCCGCCCGGCAACAGGCTCTGCACGGCGGCGCTGGCCAGCGCCTCGGTCTCGTCCATCGGCGGCAGCAGCGTCGGCAGGCGCTGCGCGAGCATCGACTTGCCGCTTCCCGGCGGCCCCATCAGCAGCAGGCTGTGACCGCCGGCCGCGGCGATCTCGAGCGCGCGCTTGGCCTCGGCCTGGCCCTTGACGTCGCGCAGGTCCGGCCCTTTCGTGCCGGATCGCGCGTCGGCCTTCGGCGGCACCGGCAGCGACACCGCGGCTTCGGCCGGCAGCAGCGCTTGCACGACCTGCGCCAGATGCGTGGCCGCGCGCACCGGCATGCCCGGCACCAGCGCCGCGGTCGCGGCGCTCTCGGCCGGCAGCACCAGCGTGCGGGCCCGGCCTTCGCCGCGCATCGCCAGCGCCAGCGCCAGCGCGCCGCGCACCGGCCGCAGTGCGCCGCCGAGCGAAAGCTCACCGGCGAACTCGTAGGGCTCGAGCGCCACCGGATCGATCAGGCCCTGCGCGGCGAGGATGCCGAGCGCGATCGGCAGGTCGAAGCGGCCGGAATCCTTGGGCAGATCGGCCGGCGCCAGGTTGACGGTGATGCGCTTGTTGTGCGGGAAGCCGAAGCCGCTTTGCTGCAGCGCGGCCCGCACGCGCTCGCGCGATTCCCGCACTTCCATCTCGGCGAGGCCGACGAGCGTGAAGCTGGGCAGCCCATTGGCGAGCTGGACCTCGACCCGCACCGGCGGGGCGCTCAGCCCGTCCAGGGCACGACTGGCGACGACGGCCAGCGACATGGTGTCTTCTCCCTGCGCGGGGCGGCTTCCGGGCCGGCCCCGAGGCCGCCCCGGCGGTGCGCCGTCCTGCCCCGCAGGACGCACCGGCCCGGTGCGACCGAACCTCGAACGCCCGAGCGTGCACCGATCCGGGGCGCTCGTGTCGCGCCCGCCCACCAAAGGGGGGCGGTTTCCCCCTCTCGGGGTGTGGCACGGAAGCTGCAAGAGATGGGGGCGAGCGCCTTGCTCAACCCATTCCCAGCGCTCGAGGAGTACGGCCATGAAGATGGTGACTGCCCTTGTCAAGCCCTTCAAGCTCGAAGAGGTTCGCGAAGCCCTGGCCGCGGTCGGCGTGCAGGGCATCACGGTGACCGAAGTGAAGGGCTTCGGGCGCCAGAAGGGCCATACCGAGCTCTACCGCGGCGCCGAGTACGTGGTCGATTTCATCCCCAAGATGAAGCTCGAGGTGGCCGTCGAGGAGGCGCTGCTGCCGCGCGTCATTGAGGCCATCGAGCGCTCCGCCCGCACCGGCCGCATCGGCGACGGAAAGATCTTCGTCGCGCCGCTCGAGGAGGTGGTGCGCATCCGCACCGGCGAGACCGGCCGCCAGGCGCTGTGATCGCGTCCTCCGTCCTCCCAGGCGCGAGCCACCCCACCCGAAAGATGCACATGAAGAGAACGTCCCTCGGCCTGGCGCCGCTGCTGCTGCTGGCCGCCGCCGCAGCCGGCGCCGCGCCTGCCGCCCCCGTGCCCGACAAGGGCGACGTGAGCTGGATGCTGCTGTCCACCCTGCTCGTCGTCCTGATGACCATCCCGGGCCTGGCGCTGTTCTACGGCGGCCTCGTGCGCGCGAAGAACGTGCTCTCGGTGCTCATGCAGGTCTTCGTCGTGTTCGCGCTCATCGTCGTGCTCTGGTTCGTCTACGGCTACAGCCTGGCCTTCACCGAGGGCAACGCCTTCATCGGCGGCCTGGACCGCCTGCTGCTGCGCGGCGCCTTCGACCCGGCGAGCGGCTTCGCCACCGTGGCCACCTTCAGCAAGGGCGTGGTGATTCCGGAGTTCGTCTTCGTCGCCTTCCAGGCGACCTTCGCGGCCATCACCTGCGCGCTCGTCGTCGGCGCCTTCGCCGAGCGCGTGCGCTTCGCCGCGGTGCTGCTCTTCCTCGTGCTGTGGTTCAGCTTCGCCTACCTGCCGCTGGCGCACATGGTCTGGTTCTGGGCGGGGCCGGACGCCTACACCGGCGCCGAGGTGGTGCAGGCGACGAACGCGCGCGCCGGCCTGATCTGGCAGTGGGGCGCACTCGACTTCGCCGGCGGCACGGTGGTGCACATCAACGCCGCCGTGGCCGGGCTGGTGGGCTCGTACATGGTGGGCCGGCGCATCGGCTTCGGGCGCGAGGCGATGGCGCCGCACAACCTGACGCTGACCATGGTCGGCGCCGCGCTGTTGTGGGTGGGCTGGTTCGGCTTCAACGCCGGCTCGGCGCTGGAGGCCGGCAACAGCGCGGCGCTGGCCTTCCTCAACACGCTGGGCGCGCCGGCCGCGGCGGTGCTCGCCTGGTGCCTGGGCGAGGTGCTGATGAAGGGCAAGGCCTCGATGCTGGGCGCAGCCTCGGGGGCGGTGGCCGGCCTCGTCGCCATCACCCCGGCGGCGGGCAATGTGGGCCTGGCCGGCGGCCTCGTGATCGGCTTCGTCTCGGGGCTTTCGGGCCTGTGGGGCGTGCACGGCCTCAAGCGCCTGCTGGGCGCCGACGACGCGCTCGACGTGTTCGGCATCCACGGCGTGTGCGGCATCGTCGGCGCGCTGCTCACCGGCGTCTTCAACGCGCAGTCGCTGGGCGGCCCGGGCCTGGTCACCGACTGGGTCAGCGCGAGCGTGGGCAGCAACGGCATCCTCGCCCAGGTCGCGGTGCAGGCCAAGGCGGTGCTGCTGACCATCGCCTGGTCGGGCCTGGTCTCGCTGGCGGCCTACAAGCTGGTCGACCTGACGGTCGGGCTGCGGGTGGACGAGGAATCCGAGCGCCAGGGCCTGGACATCAGCGCGCACGGCGAGACGGCCTACACGCGCTGACGGCGCCCGCCTCGAACGCGGCGTGCCGGCTCACGTCCTGTTGCCGATGTGAAGGCCGTGTCAAGACGGGTGAAGGGCAGGCAAAGCCGCCCCAAGGCACGAGCCAGGCCGAACATACTCCGGGCCAACGACGGAGATGGCGATGAACGACGCCCCGACCCTGAGCCCGCGCGCACCCGCATCGACCGATCGTTCGGGTGCGCTCGCCGCGGCGCTGGCGGCCACGGCGCTGGCGGCGTGCGGCGGCGGCGACGGTGATGACGGAGGCCAGGGCGGCGGCGGCGCTGCGCTGCCGGGCGCCATGCTCGCCTTCACCCAGGCCAGGCCGATGCCGCAGCGGCTCATGGCCATCACTGCAACGACGACCCCACCGCCGGTGCCGACGCCGACCCAGCTCTTCGACTGGGCCGAGCGCGTCCACGGCCAGTACTTCCCGGGCCACCAGACCGACCTCGAATCGCCGCCCTACGTCTACCGCTACTACCCGCAGACGCAGAACTACGTCGGCGTCGCGAGCGGCCGCGTCTACATCCTCGGGCCGGTGAGCGGCGGCAGCGACGTCCTCGGCGACGTCGGCGCGATCGCCGACTACGGCGCGGCGGTGTTTGCCACCCGCTACGCCTTCAGCGACGCCGAGGCGGCACGCTTCCTCGGGCAGGCCACGCTCGGCTGCACCGACGCCGACATCGCGGCGGTGCGCGCGCTCGGCTTCGAGGCCTGGCTCGCGCAGGAGATGGCCAGGCCCATCTCGACCAGCAACTGGGACTACCTGGTGGGCCTCGGCCTCTACGACGACCCCGAGGCGCGCCGAGTGGCGATCGCCGTCGACGCGCAGATCTGGCAGCGCCTGCTCTCGGCGCCCGATGCGCTGCGCCAGCGCATGGCGCTGGCCCTCAGCGAGATCCTCGTGGTCGGCTTGGACGGCATCGCCGGCCCCTACAAACAGTTCCAGCTCGCCGCCTGGTGGGATCTGCTCGCCACGCACGCCTTCGGCAACTTCCGCACGCTGCTCGAGGCGGTGACGCTCAACGCCGCGATGGGACGCTACCTGAACACCGCCGGCAACCAGAAGGAGGATGCGGCCCTTGGCCGGCTCCCCGACGAGAACTACGCGCGCGAAGTGATGCAGTTGTTCTCGATCGGCCTCCATGTGCTCGAGCCCGACGGGAGCGTGAAGACCGATGCCGCCGGCCGTGCGATCGAGACCTACACGCAGGACGAGGTCTCGCAACTGGCGCGCGTCTTCACCGGCTGGAACCTGGCCCTCGCGCGCGGCGACACCTCGCCCGAGTTCGCGCGTCGCCCGATGGTGCTGACCCCCGCACTGCACTCGACGCTCGAAGCGAGCTTCCTCGGCACCACCGTGCCCCCGGGCGCCGACGGCGTCACCGCCTTGAAGATGGCGCTGGACACGCTGGCGGCGCACCCCAACGTCGGCCCCTTCATGGGGCGCCAGCTGATCCAGCGGCTGGTGACGAGCAACCCGAGCCCGGCCTATGTTTCGCGCGTGGCCGCCGTGTGGGCCGACAACGGCGCAGGCGTGCGCGGCGACCTCGGCGCGGTGCTGCGCGCCATCCTGCTGGACGACGAGGCGCGCGGGCCGGTGGCGCTGGCCTCGACGAGCGGCGGCAAGCTGCGCGAGCCGATGCTGCGCCTGATCCAGTGGTTCCGCAGCTTCAAGGGCCGCTCGGTCTCGGGCGCGTGGAACGTCGGCAACACCTCGGACGCCGCGCGTGCGCTCGGCCAGAGCCCGCTGCGCTCGTCGTCGGTGTTCAACTTCTTCCGCCCGGGCTACGTCCCGCCGGGAACCGGCATCGCCGCGGCCCGGCTCGTTGCGCCGGAGTTCCAGATCGCCACTGAAACCAGCGTGGCCGGCTACCTGAATGCGATGCAGGTGTTCGTGGCCAATGCCCATCGCGACCTGCGCGTCGACTACGCCGACGAGCTTGTGCTGGCCGGCGACGCCGTGGCGCTGGTGGCGCGCATCGCGCGGCTGCTGAGCGCAGGGCAGCTCACGCCCAGCACGCAGGCGACGATCGTCGATGCCGTGCAAAGCCTCCCGGCCAGCGGCGACGACGGCCGGGCCGCGCGCGTGCACACGGCAGTGCTGCTGGTGATGGCCAGCCTGGACTACCTGGTCCAGAAGTAGCGACCCGCAGCGAGGACGAGGACCATGAAGCACACGCGCTCGATCGATCTCGCACGCCGCGCCCTGCTGCGGCGCGCGGCGCTCACCGGCGTGGCCGGGGCTGCGGCGCCCTGGGCGCTGAACCTGTCGCTGATCGCCGACGCCGCGGCGCTGGAGGCGGGCGATGACTACAAGGCGCTGGTGTGCATCTTCCTCTACGGAGGCAACGACTTCGCCAGCACGCTGATTCCGTTCGACGACGATCACCATGCACTGCACGCGGCGATCCGGCGTGACCTGACGACGCCGCAGGCCGCGCTCGCTGCGACGGCCTTGTCGCCGATCGAACCCCTGCCGGGCGGCCTGCAGTACGCGCTGGCTCCGCAGCTCGCACCCTTGAAGGCGCTTTGGGACCAGGGCGATCTGGCGATCCAGCTCAACGTCGGCCCGCTGATCCAGCCGACGACCAAGGCGCAGTACAGCGCGCGCTCCGTGCCGCTGCCGCCCAAGCTCTTCTCGCATAACGACCAGCAGTCGATCTGGCAGAGCGACCTGCCCGAAGGCGCGAAGTCGGGCTGGGGCGGGCGCATCGGCGACCTGCTGCTCTCAGGCAACGGCGCCTCCGTGTTCACCTGCGTCTCGGTGACGGGCAATGCCGTCTACCTTTCGGGAACGCAGGCCGTGCAGTACCAGATCGGCACCGCGGGCGCGGTGGCGATCAATGGCCTCGTGGGCGCGCTCTACGGCTCGGCCACGGCCCAGGCCGCACTGCGCAAGCTGATCACCGCCGAAAGCGCGCATCTCTTCGAGGCGGAGTACGCGCGAGTGACGCGGCGATCGATCGACGCCGAGGCGCAGGTCAGCGCAGCGCTGGCCGCGCTGCCGCCGCTGGCCACGGGATTCGACGCCGGCAACCCGCTGGCCAGCCAGCTGAAGATGGTGGCGCGGCTCATCGCCGCGCGCGCCGATCTGGGCGCCAGGCGCCAGGTCTTCATGGTCTCGCTGGGCGGCTTCGACGTGCACGACGGCCTGGCCGAGAGGCAGCCTGCGCTGCTTGCCGCGGTCGCCGACGCGATGGTGTCGTTTCACGCCGCCACGGTGGAGCTCGGCGTCGCCGACCGCGTGACCGCCTTCACCGCCTCGGACTTCGGCCGCACCTACGGCATCAACGGCGACGGCTCCGACCACGGCTGGGGCAGCCACCATTTCGTGATGGGTGGCGCGGTGAACGGCAGGCGCTGTTATGGCGTGGCGCCCGCCGTCGCGGTGAACGGGCCCGATGACGTCGGGCAGGGGCGGCTGCTGCCGACGACCGGAGTCGATCCTTTCGCCGCCACACTCGCGACCTGGCTGGGCGTCGGGGCGGGCGAGCTCGCGACGGTGGTGCCCAACATCGGCAACTTCGACCGGAGCCGGCTCGGGTTCGTCTAGCGGCGCGGTCCAGCCGGCGCGGGCGGCATGTCCGCGCGCTCCTAGAATGCGCCGATGGTCCCGAACCTGGTCACGGCGCTCACCGGTCCGATCAACGAGCTCGAGCAGCGCGTCCTGGAGTCGATGCCCGCGATCGAGCGCTGGTTCCGGCTCGAGTGGATGGAGCACACGCCCACGTTCTATTGCTCGGTGGATCTGCGCAATGCCGGCTACAAGCTGGCGCCGGTGAACACGGATCTCTTTCCCCAGGGCTTCAACCACCTCACGCCGCAGATGCTGCCGCTGGCGGTGCAGGCGGCGATGGCGGCGATCGAGAAGATCTGCCCCGAGGCGAAGAACCTGCTGCTCGTGCCCTGCGAGCACTGCGACAGCGCCTCCTACCTCGAGCATCTGCAGTGCCTGGTGCAGATCTTCACCCAGGCCGGACTGAACGTGCGTCTGGGTTCGGCCGACCCGACGCTCGGCGCCCCGCAGGTGCTGCGCGCGCCCGATGGTGCGGAGATCGTCGTCGAGCCGCTGGAGCGGCACCGCACGCGCCTCGGGCTCAAGAACTTCGACCCCTGCACGATCCTGCTCAACGACGACCTGCGCGCCGGAGTGCCGCGCGTGCTGCAGAACCTCTACGAGCAGTACCTGCTGCCGCCGCTGCACGCGAGCTGGGCGACGCGGCGCAAGTCGCGCCACTTCCGCAGCTACGAGGAGGTGGCGAAGAAGTTCGCCAAGCTGCTGGGCATGGACCCCTGGCTGATCAACCCGATGCTCGCGCACTGCGGCGAGGTCGACGCCGGCAGCGAGCAGGGCCTGGACTGCGTGCGCGGCCACTGCGAGTCGATGCTGGCCAAGCAGCGGCGCAAGTTCAAGGAGTACGGCATCGCCGAGCGGCCCTTCGTCGTCGTCAAGGCCGATGCCGGCGGCATGGGTTCGGGCGTGCTCACCGTGCACGACGTCCGCGAGCTCGACGCCGCGCGGCTGCAGCGGGCGCTGGCGCGTCCGGCGGGCGAGGCGCCCGCGGTCAGCGAGGTCATCATCCAGGAAGGCGTGCCCACCTGCGAGCGTATCGGCGACGCGATCGCCGAACCGGTCGTGTGCACGATCGACCGCTACGTCGTCGGCGGCTATTACCGCGTGCACGCCGGGCGCGGGGTCGACGAGAGCCTCGACATCCCGGGGTCGAGCTACGTGCCGCTGGCCTTCGCCGAAAGCCACCATCTGCCGGCGCGCGGCGCCAAGCCGGGCGCCAGCGCCCCCAACCGCTTCTACATGTACGGGGTGATCGCGCGCGTGGCGATGCTGGCCGCGGCCTACGAGCTCGAGGCCACCGACCCCGACGCCGAGGACTACGACTGAAGTCCCTTCGAGGGGCGCGCCGCACGCCGCCCCGTTTGCGATGAGCAGCCCCGCAACCCACCGCAGCCAGGGCGCGCTTGCCGCGCTGACGCTGGCCGCCATCGGCGTCGTCTACGGCGACATCGGCACGAGCCCGCTTTATGCGCTCAAGGAGGTGTTCGCGCACGACCGGGTGCCGCTGTCGCCGCAGAACGTGCTGGGCATCCTCTCGCTCGTCTTCTGGACGCTGACGGTGGTCGTCTCGCTCAAGTACGTGACGCTGATCCTGCGTGCCGACAACAACGGCGAGGGCGGGCTGATCGCGATGCTGGCGCTGGCCTCGCAGGCGGTGAAGCACCGGCCCCGGCTGCGCCGCGCGCTGCTGCTGGTGGGCATCTTCGGCACCGCGGTGTTCTTCGGCGACGGCGTCATCACGCCGGCGGTCACGGTGCTGGGCGCAGTCGAGGGGCTGGAAGTGCTGGCGCCGGGGCTGCACCGCTTCATCGTGCCGGTGGCGCTCGTCGTGCTGCTGGCGCTCTTTGCCGCGCAGCGCTTCGGCACCGCCGGCATCGGCCGCTTCTTCGGGCCGGTGACGACGCTGTGGCTGCTGACGCTGGCGGTACTGGGCATCGCGCAGATCGTGCGCGAGCCGCAGGTGCTGTGGGCGCTGCTGCCGCACTACGCGCTGTCCTTCATCGCGCAGCAACCCGCGATGGCGTTCACGGCGCTCGGCGCGATCGTGCTGTGCGTGACCGGCGCCGAGGCGCTCTACGCCGACCTCGGCCACTTCGGCAAGCGGCCGATCCGGCTCGCGTGGTTCGGCCTCGTGTGGCCCGCGCTCGTGCTCAACTACTTCGGCCAGGGCGCGATGCTGCTGCGCCAGCCCGAGAACATCAGGAACCCCTTCTACGAGATGGCGCCGCCCTGGGCGCTGCTGCCGCTGATCGTGCTGGCCACGGCGGCGGCGGTCATCGCCTCGCAGGCGCTGATCACCGCGGCCTTCTCGGTCACCAAGCAGGCGATCCAGCTCGGCTACCTGCCGCGGCTGCGCATCACGCACACCTCGACGCGCGTGAGCGGCCAGATCTACGTGCCCTTCGTCAACTGGGTGCTGTGCACCTGCATCGTCGCCGCGGTGCTGGCCTTCGGCTCGAGCAGCGCGCTGGCCTCGGCCTACGGCATCGCGGTCACGATCGACATGACGATCACCACCGTGATGACCTTCTTCGTGATCCGCTTTGCCTGGAAGCTGCCGCTTTGGATGTGCCTGCTCGGCACCGGGGCCTTCTTCTTCGTCGACTTCACCTTCTTCGCGGCCAATGCCCTGAAGGTGCTCGACGGCGGCTGGTTCCCGCTCATGATCGGCGGCGTGCTCTTCCTGCTGATGACGACCTGGAAACGCGGCCGCCGCCTGATGCTGGAGCGCCTGCACGAGGATGCGATCGAGCTGCCGGTGTTCCTCGAGTCGCTCTTCTCCAGCCCGCCGCTGCGCGTGCCGGGCACCGCGGTCTTCCTCGCTGCCGAGAAGGGCGCCACACCCTTTGCGCTGATGCACAACCTCAAGCACAACAAGGTGCTGCACGCGCAGAACCTGTTCGTCAGCGTGCAGCACCACGAGGTGCCGTGGATCGGCTTCGGCAAGCGCGTCGAGCTCGAAGCCCTGGGGCACGACTGCTGGCAGGTGGTGCTGAACTTCGGCTTCAAGAACGACCCCGACGTGCCCGAGGCGCTGAAGCTGCTCGAGGGCCGCGGCATCGAGCTCGACCCGATGCGCACGAGCTACTTCCTGAGCCGCGACCAGGTGATCCCGACGCTGCGCGGCGGCATGGCGCTGTGGCGCGAGAAGATCTTCGCCGGCATGCACCGCAACGCGGGCGCGGCCGGCGACTTCCTGCACCTGCCGACCAACCGCATCGTCGAGCTCGGATCGAAGGTGGAGATCTGATCCCCGTGGATCCGGCCGCGCGCTCGTTCTGGCGCGATCTCTCGCTGCCGGCGGTCATCGCCGGCTTCGTTGCCGTGCTCGTCGGCTACACGAGCTCGGTGGTCATCGTCTTCCAGGCGGCGGCGGTGCTCGGCGCGACCCCCGCGCAGACCGCCTCGTGGCTGTGGGCGCTCGGCCTGGGGCTCGGGCTGACCTCGGCGGGCCTGAGCCTGTGGTACCGCATGCCGGTGCTCACCGCCTGGTCGACGCCCGGCGCCGCGCTGCTCGTCACGGCTGGCGCGGGCGTGCCGATGAACGAGGCGATCGGCGCCTTCATCGTCTCTTCGCTGCTGATCGTCGCCGCGGGGGTCAGCGGCATCTTCGCGCGCGTGATGGACCGCATCCCGCAGGCGCTGGCGGCGGCGCTGCTGGCCGGGGTGCTGACGCGCTTTGCCTTCGACGCCTTCCTCTCGCTGCGCACGCAGACGCTGCTCGTGCTGGCGATGGGGCTCGTCTACCTGCTCGGGCGCCGCGCCTGGCCGCGCTACGCGGTGCCGGGGGTGCTCGCGGCCGGCGTCGCGGTCGCAGGTGCGCAGGGGCAGCTTCAGCTCTCCGGCATTGTGTGGGAATGGACGCGGCCGGTGTTCACGATGCCGTCGTTCAGCGTCGCGGCCACGCTCGGTGTGGCGCTGCCGCTCTTCGTCGTCACGATGGCCTCGCAGAACCTGCCGGGTGTGGCTGCGCAGCGCGCTGCGGGCTACGACATCCCGGTGTCGCCGCCGGTCACCGCGACGGGCCTGGCCACCCTCGTGCTCGCGCCCTTCGGCGCCTTCGCGCTGAACCTCGCGGCGATCACCGCGTCGATCTGCATGGGCCGTGAGGCGAGCGCCGACCCCGCGCGACGCTACACCTCGGCCGTGGTCGCCGGCGCGCTCTACTTCGTGCTGGGCCTGCTCGGCAGCGCGGTGGTCGGGCTGATCGCCGCGTTTCCGGTCGAGCTCGTGCTCGCGGTCGCGGGCTTCGCGCTGCTGGGGACGATCGGCGGGGGGCTGGCGATCGCGATGAAGGACGAGCACAGCCGCGAGAGCGCGCTCATCACCTACCTCGTCACCGCCAGCGGCCTCACGCTGGCCGGCATCGGCGCGGCGTTCTGGGGCGTGGTCGCCGGCGCGCTGGCGCTGGCGGTGCAGCGGCTGCGCCGCTGAGGGACGCTGCGGCCTGTGCGAAAGTCGCGCCTTCCGGAGGAACCGCCCGTGAGACTGCTCTTCATAGCCGATCCGCTCGAGACGTTCAAGCCCCACAAGGACTCGACCTACGCGATGATGCGCGAGGCCATCCATCGCGGGCACGAGGTCTGGGCCAGCGAGCCGGCGGACCTGACCTGGCGGCGCGGCGGACACGTCGTCGCGCGGCGCGCACGCGCGATCACGCTCACCGGCGACGGGCATCATTGGTTCGAGACCGTGAGCGAAGGCGAGATCGTGCTTGCGCAGGCGGACGCGGTGCTGATGCGCAAGGACCCGCCCTTCGACAGCGAGTACTTCTACGCCACGCACCTGCTCGGGCACGCCGAGCGCGAGGGCGCGCGCGTCTTCAACAAGCCCGCGGCGCTGCGCGAGCACCCGGAGAAGCTCGCGATCCTCGAGTTCCCGCAGTTCATTCCGCCGACGCTGGTCACGCGCAGCGCCGATGCGGTGCGCGCCTTCCACGAAGAGCATCGCGACATCGTGCTCAAGCCGCTGGACGGCATGGGCGGCATGGGCATCTTCCGCGTCGGCGCCGACGGCCTGAACCTGGGCTCGATCATCGAGACGCTGAACGCCGGCGGCACGCGCACGCTGATGGCGCAGCGCTACCTGCCCGAGATCGCCGACGGCGACAAGCGCGTGCTGCTGATCGGCGGCAAGCCGGTGCCCTACTGCCTCGCGCGCATCCCTCAGGGCAGCGAGATCCGCGGCAATCTCGCGGTCGGCGGCAAGGGGGTCGCGCGGCCGCTCTCGGACGACGACCAGCGCATCGCGCAGACGCTGGCGCCGGTGCTCGCGGCGCGCGGCCTGCTGCTCGTGGGCCTGGACGTGATCGGCGACCGCGTCACCGAGATCAACGTCACGAGCCCGACCTGCTTCCAGGAAATCATGCAGCAGACCGGCTTCGACGTCGCCGCGATGTTCGTCGACGCGCTCGAAGCGGCCTTGCGGCAGCCTTCGTGACGCCCTCACCGGTGCTGCTGCAGCTGCTCGACGAGGTCGGGCGGCTCGAAGCGGGTGACGCCGAATCCGACGCCGCGCTGCTGCCGGCGGCGCTGGTGGCGCTTGGGTGCCTGGGGGTTGATGACGCGCGACTGGTGGGCTGGCGCGACGCCTATGTGCGGACCCACGCGCTGGCCCCTCTTGGCGTGGGCCCCGGCTGGCCCGCCGGCGACGCCTGGACGAGTCGCCTCGGGCAGGCGCATGCGCGGCCGATGTACCGGGATCTCTTTGCGCAGTGGATCGCGCACGAGGATGGCGAGCCGGTGCTGGCGCAGGTGCTGCCGGCGCTGATGCCGGGCTGCTCGGCCGGCGCCTTCGCGCCGCTGATCGGCACGGCGCACGCGGTCGCGGCGCGTCATGGCGACGCGCTTGCCGATGCACTGGCCGCCTGGGCGAGCGGGTACCAGCCGCTGGGGCCGCTGCCTTTGTCGGGATCCGTGGATGTCCTGCCGGCCAGCAGGAGCGCAAGCGCGAAGTCTGCGACGCTCGGAGAACCGGACCCGCAGGTCTTGTTGCGCCGCCTGCCTCGGCCCGGGGGCACGCAGAGCTCACACGCATCACCGGCGTCCGGTGAGCGGCGCAGCACGGGGCAGCGGGGTCTGCGGACGGACGCGGACCGCCGGTCGCCGATGACCGAATCCATCGCCGCACTCGCGCGGGGCGGCACGATCAACGCCGCCGTCGCGCCTCTGGCGATCGACAGCGGCACGCCGGAGCGGCTGTCGCGTGCCGCGGCCCTGGCCTGCGCCCGCAGCGGTGGCGTGCTGCCGATGCGCCTGCTGGCGGCCACGTCGGCGATGAGGCAGCTTGCCGCATTCACCGACGACGAAGCCGCGGCCTGGCGCTGGTTCTGGCAGGCCTGCGCACATGCGGTGGTCGCCGCGCGCTTGCAGGACCGGGGAGCGCTGCCGCCGCGGTCCTGGGCCGAGCTGACGCGCGCGGCGCTCGCCGGCGGCAGCGCCGAAGCGCTGGTCTTCGTCGCCACCGCTCGCGACGAGGAGCAGCGCTACGGAGGCGACGACTGGCGGCGAGCTGCGACGCGCGTGCTGGCCGAAGCCGCTTCGCCTCCCAACTGAGCCTGGGCAGCCAGGCCCGGAGCGCGGCCGGATTTCTGCCGCCCACGCTCCTGGGCCGGGGACAATCGCGCGATGGCATTGCTCACTCTCGCTGCCGCGCAGCTGGCCTACGGCCACGTGCCCCTGCTCGACTCGGCCGACTTCGCGCTCGAGGCCGGGGAACGCGTCGCGCTCATCGGCCGCAACGGCGCGGGCAAGTCCTCGCTGCTGAAGATCCTTGCCGGAGTGGATAAGCCCGACGACGGCGAGCTGCAGGCGCAAAGCGGCCTGCGGCGCGTCTATGTCGCGCAGGAGCCGGTCTTCGCAGCAGGGATCAGCGTCTTCGACGCGGTCGCCGAGGGCGTGGCCGAGGCGCGGGCGCTGCGCGCGCGCTACGAGGCGCATGCGCCGGGCGAGGATCTGGATGCGCTGCAGACGCGGATCGAGGCGCTCGGCGGCTGGACCTGGGAGCAGCGCGTGCACGAGGCACTGCAGCGGCTGCACCTGGAGCCGCAGGCGGCGGTGGACGCGCTCTCGGGCGGGACGAAGAAGCGCGTGGCGCTGGCGCAGGCGCTCGTCGCCGCGCCCTACGTGCTGCTGCTCGACGAGCCGACCAACCACCTCGACATCGACGCGATCGAGTGGCTGCAGCAGCTCCTCGTCGAGTGGAAGGGGGCGCTCGTCCTCGTCTCGCACGACCGCGCCTTCATCGACGCCGTGGCCACGCGCATCGTGCTGCTGGACCGCGGCCGGCTCACGAGCTACCCGGGTCGTTTCTCGGATTACGAGGCCGAGCGCGAACGCGAACTGCACGCGCAGGCGCTGGCCGATGCGCGCGCCGACAAGCTGCTCGCGCAGGAGGAAGCCTGGATCCGCAAGGGCATCGAGGCCCGGCGCACGCGCAGCGCCGGGCGGGTCGCGCGGCTGCAGCGGCTGCGCGCACAACGCGCGGCGCGGCGCGAGCAGCTCGGCCAGGTGCGCATCGATCTCGACGCCGGCCAGCGCTCGGGCCGCATCGTCGCCGAACTCGAGGAGGTCTCGATGCGCTTTGGCGAGCGGCTGCTGATCGACCGCTTCAGCGCGACCTTCCTGCGCGGAGACAAGGTCGGGCTGATCGGCCCCAACGGCTGCGGCAAGACGACGCTGCTCAAGCTGATCCTCGGCGAGCTGCAGCCGACGAGCGGCCGGGTGCGCCTGGGCACGCGGCTGCAGGTCGCGTATTTCGACCAGATGCGAAGCCGGCTGGACCTGGACGCGACGCTGGCCGACACGATCAACCCGGGCAGCGAATGGGTCGAGATCGGCGGCCAGCGCAAGCACGTGATGAGCTACCTGGGCGACTTCCTCTTCCCGCCGGCGCGGGCCAACGCGCCGGTGCGCACGCTCTCGGGCGGCGAGCGCAACCGGCTGCTGCTGGCGCGCCTGTTCGCGCTGCCGGCCAACGTGCTGGTGCTGGACGAACCGACCAACGACCTCGACATCGACACGCTCGAGCTGCTCGAGGAGCTGCTGCAGGGCTACGAGGGCACGGTCTTCCTCGTCAGCCACGACCGGCGCTTCCTCGACAACGTCGTCACCTCGACGGTGGCCTGGGAGGGCGATCCGGCCTTCGGCGGGCGACCCGGCCTGTGGCGCGAATACGAAGGCGGTTACGAGGACTGGAAGCTGCAGCGCGAGCGGGCGCGGGTGGCCGTTGCGCCGGCGCCGGCCTCGGCGTCACCAGCAGCTGCGGCGGCCCCTGCGCAAGTGCGGCCGGCGGCTGCACGCGGCGCGAAGCTCAGCTACAAGGAGCAGCGCGAGCTCGACGCGCTGCCCGGGCGGATCGAGGCGCTGGAAGCCGAGCAGCGCGAACTGGCCGAACGGCTGGCAAGCGCCGAGCTCTACGTCAACGAACCCCAGCGCGTGCCCGAGCTGCAGGCGCGCCACGAGGCGATCGAGGCCGAGCTGATGCAGGCGCTGGAACGCTGGGAGGCACTGGCCAGCCGTTAGTCCGGCAGCCCGGCGCAACGCTGGGGTGGGGCCGCAGGCCGCGCCGACCTGTGCGCGCCCGATCCGGGCTCAGTTCGCGCTGGCGAACCAACCTTCGTTGGTCGCGGCGGGATGCGTGCGGCTGATCATGAGCCCGGACTGCAGGTACAGGCCGTTGAGCATGCGCATCGCACGCGTGCGATCGAAGCCGGGCCATTCGGAGATCTCGCGCAGGTTCGTCGTCCGGCGCTTGAGGCGCTCGCAGGCCGAGGCGAGCGAACCCGAGAGCTCGAGCGCCTTCAGGTCCATCGTCGGCGTGATGCGGTAGGCGGCCTGCCCGGCGATCTCGGGCAGCAGTTCGTCGCGCGCGCCGCGCAGCGCCAGCTCCCACAGCAGCCTGGCCAGCGACGCGAAGTGGCCCGGCTCGCCCGCGCGCTCGAGCGCGTCCGGGGTGGCGTGCCAGGCGCGCTCGACGCGCAGCACCTCGAGTTCGGTGAGCTGCAGTTCGAGGAACTGCTCCATCGGCAGCACGCCGTGCACGAGCCGCTGGCGCGGATAGACGCTGAGCGCGATCACATGCTCGTAGAGCTGCAGGTGTACGGTGACGGCGCTGGTGTGGCGGACAGCGCCGGCCAGCACCTCGAGCAGCTCGCTGCGGCGGCCGTTGCTCTCGAAGCGCAGCAGGTCCTGCAGCAACGACGGCTCGAGCGACGAGAGCCGGGTGCTGGCGGGCTCGTCGATGCTGTCGCGTTCGAGCTCCATGCGCCGCTGGAAGACGCTGGCCCGGATCAGCTCGGCCGCGCCCATCGGCAGCGTCGATTCGAAGTGGGGCAGCGGCATGAGGTCTTCGGGGCGGGGGCCGGATGAGGTGTCGGAGGTGGAGGTGCGCGCGCGCGGATGCGGGCGTACGGGTGCGTGTGGAGAACGGACCCGGGATACCGAGGGCGCCCGGCCATCCTACGCGCGCGCGCTCCCGGGGTCAGCCTCTGTTTCACTTCCGAACAGGTGCAACCGCGACCGCCGCCCGTCGCAGTCGATGCACACCCTCCTACACTGCGGCATGGCTGCCGCGCCTCCTGCACCCGCCGTCCCGGCCGAAGGCGACGTCACGCGCGGCATGCTGCTGGGCGCGCTGGGTGTCGTCTTCTTCGCCGCGACCCTGCCGGCCACGCGACTGGCCGTCGGCGACCAGTCGGCACCGCAACTGCCGCCGGCGTTCGTGACCGTCGGCCGGGCGGCGGTGGCCGGCGTGCTGAGCGTCCTCTACCTGACGCTGCGTCGCGCCCGCCCGCCGGCGCGGCGGCACTGGCCGACGCTGCTCGTCAGCGCGCTCGGGACGGTGGCGGGTTTCCCGCTGTTCCTCGCGCTCGCCTTGCGGCATGTCGAGGCGATGCACGCCGCGATCGTCACCGGGGTGTTGCCGCTGGCGACCGCCGCCGCCGCCGCGGTGGCATTCCGGCAGCGGGCATCGATCGGCTTCTGGGGCTGCGCGCTGCTGGGCTGTGTGTTGGTGCTTGCTTATGCGGCCTGGCAAGGCAGCGGCGCGCCGACGATCGCCGATCTGTTCCTGCTGCTGGCGGTGCTCTCGGCCGCGGTCGGCTACGTCGGCGGCGCGCAGGTGTCGATGGAGCTGCCGGCGCCCGACGTGATCTGCTGGGTGCTCGTGCTCGCGCTGCCGGTCGTGCTGCCGCTGGCCTGGTGGCTGCGGCCGACGCAGCCGGCCAGCCTGCCCGCCTGGGGCGGCTTCGTCTACGTCTCGCTGTTCTCGATGTGGCTCGGCTTCTTTGCCTGGTACCGGGCGCTGGCGCTGGGCGGCGTGATGCGCGTCAGCCAGGTGCAGCTGCTGCAGCCCTTCATCGCGCTGCTGCTGGCCGTGCCGCTGCTGGGCGAGCGGCTCGACGCGGCCACCGTGGGTTTTGCGCTGGCGGTGCTCGCGGTCGTCTTCGTCGGCCGGCGCATGCCGGTGCAGCGGGCGCAGGGCGCGCCGGCATCCGCGCGCCGGGCGCATCCGGCGGCATGGCCTTGTCCTGCGGCCAACAGGTCGGGCCGAACGCGCGGAAAATCGCCCGAATGATGAACTGGACCCTGGCGCGCCGCGCGGCGCGGCTCGAACCCTCGACGATTCGCGAGATCCTCAAGCTCACCGAGCGCGCGGGCGTGATCTCGCTGGCCGGCGGCCTGCCCGCAGCCGAGGGCTTCCCGGTGCAGGCGATGGCCGAGGCCTGCGCCCGCGTGCTGCGCGAGCATCCGCGCGAGGCGCTTCAGTACGCGGCCAGCGAAGGCTTCGGCCCGCTGCGGGAGTGGGTCGCCGCGGAGCTCGGGCGGCACGGTCTGCAGGTGCAGGCGTCTCAGGTGCTGATCACGACCGGCTCGCAGCAGGGCCTGGACCTGGTCGGCAAGGTCCTGATCGACCCGGGCAGCCGCGTCGCCGTCGAATCCCCGACCTATCTCGGTGCGCTGCTGGCCTTCGCGCCCTACGAGGCGGAATTCGTCTCCATCCCCTGCGACGACCAGGGCCCCGATCCGCAGCGGCTGGAGGCTGCCGTCGGGGCACGCTTCCTCTACCTGCTGCCCAACTACCAGAACCCGAGCGGCCGCTGCCTCGGCGTCGCAAGACGCCAGGCACTGGCCGCGCGGGCGCTGGCGCTGGGGCTGCCGATCGTCGAGGACAACCCCTACGGCGATCTCTGGTTCGACGAGCCGCCCCCGCCGCCGGTCGCCGCAGGGATGGGAACCGGTGCCGTCTACCTCGGTTCGTTCTCCAAGGTGCTCGCGCCGGGCCTGCGGCTGGGTTACGTGGTCGCGCCGCCGACGCTCTACCCCAAGCTGCTGCAGGCCAAGCAGGCGGCCGACTTGCACACGCCGGGCTTCAACCAGCGCGTCGTCCATGAGGTCGTGAAGGATGGTTTCCTGGACCGCCACGTGCCGGCGATCCGGACGCGCTACAGGGCGCAGCGCGATGCGATGCAGGCCGCGCTCGAGCGCCATCTGCCGCCGGGCTGCCGCTGGACGGTGCCGGTGGGGGGCATGTTCTTCTGGGTCGAGCTGCCGCCGGCGCTCGACGCCGCGGCGCTGCTGCCGCAGGCGGTCGACGCGGGCGTCGCCTACGTCCCGGGGGCGGCCTTCTACGCCGGCGACGCCCGCCCGAACACGCTGCGGCTGAGCTTCGTCACCGTCTCGCCGGAGCGGATCGAGCAGGGCATCGCGGCACTGGGCCGCGTGCTGGCGCAGGCGGTGGCGTCATGACCTTCGTTGCCGTCGATCATCTGGTCGTTGCCGCCCGGACGCTCGAAGAGGGTGTGGCCTGGTGCGAACGCACGCTCGGCGTCGTTCCCGATCCCGGTGGACGGCACGCGGTCTTCGGCACGCACAACCGGGTGCTCAGGATCGCGAGCAGCGCCTTCCCGCAGAGCTACCTGGAGATCATCGCGATCGACCTGCAGGCGCCGCCGCCGGCGCGGCCGCGCTGGTTCGGTCTCGATGAACTCGATCTCTCGGGCGGACCGCGGCTGATCCACTGGGTCGGACGCTCGCCGATGCTGGACATGCACCGCTGGGGCTTGATCAACGTCGGCGAGGCACCCGGAAATCCGGTGGCGGCGAGCCGGGCCACGCCCGCGGGCGTGCTGCAGTGGCAGATCCTCGTGCGCGAGGACGGCCGCCTGCTGCATGGCGGCGCGCTGCCGACGCTGATCCAGTGGCAGGGCGTGCATCCGACCGATGCGATGCCCGAGCATGGCCTGAACCTGCTCGCGCTGACCGTCAACCGCCTGCCGCGACGCGCGCGCGAGGTCCTGCGCCTGCGCGGCGTGACGACGGTCGAAGACGACGGCCCGACGCTGCGCGCGCGGCTGCGCACGCCGAAGGGGGAAGTGATGCTGGAGTCCGAGCCGTGACCGAAGAGCTGTTCCGCGACGACGCCACGCTCGAGCGCTGCGACGCCACCGTGCTCGCAGTGGACGAGCAAGGCATCGTGCTCGATCGCACCGTCTTCTACCCGCATGGCGGCGGGCAGGCAGGGGACGCCGGCGAGCTGGTCGCCGTCGACGGTCGTCGCGTGCGCATCGTCGACACGCGCAAGCACAAGGAGCGGCCGGGTGCGATCGCGCACCTGCCCGCGCCCGATGCCCCACCGCTGCAGCCCGGAGACCGCGTGAGCGCGCTCATCGACGTCGCACGCCGGCGGGCGCACATGCGCTTTCACACCGCGACGCATCTGCTGTGCGCGCTGATCCCGCATCCGGTCGACGGCTGCAGCATCACCGCGGGCCACGCGCGGCTGGACTTCCACATGAACGGGGCGCTGGACAAGGAGGCGATCAGCGCCGGGATCGCGCGCCTCGTCGCCGAGGCGCATCCGGTGCGCCATCGCTGGATCGACGAGGCCGAGCTCGACGCCAACCCCGGGCTCGTGCGCAGCATGAGCGTGCAGCCGCCCCGCGGCCTCGGGCGTGTGCGCGTGATCGAGATCGAGGGCGTCGACCTGCAGCCCTGCGGCGGCACGCACGTGGCCAACACCGCCGAGATCGGCCCCGTCGTCGTCACCAAGATCGAGAAAAAAAGCGCGATGACCCGCAGGGTCGTGCTCGGCTTTGCCGAGCCAGCCGCAGGCTGATCGCGCGGCTCGAACCAGGAGCCGCGGGGCGTCGTGCCTGTGCCGTCGTCACCCGCTGGCGATTGCACAGGCTTACCCGATCCGGATCGAGCCTCGATTCGGGTATGGTGGCGCTTTCGCATGCACGCGCGCCCACCCAGTTCGATGAAGAAGCCGATCGACACCAGCAGCCCACGCTCCGTGTCTTGGCGCCCCCTGTTCGTCGGTCTCGCGTGTCAAGGGGACGTAGCCACGCGCAGGCGCCACGGTGCGACCGGTGCGGCACGGGCGCATGCCGGAGGATGAGGTGGAGCCGGCACCGTCGATCGAAGTGGTGCGGGCGCAGGGCCCGGCGGCGCTCGAGGCGGTGCGGGGGCTGTTCAGGGAATATGCCGACGGGCTCGGCATCGACCTGGGCTTCCAGGGTTTCGAGGTCGAGCTCGCGAACCTGCCAGGGGATTACGCGCCGCCGGGCGGCGTGCTGCTGCTGGCGCTGGTCGATGGCCAGCCGGCGGGCTGCGGCGCCGTGCGGCCGCTGCGCGATGTCGACTATCCCAACGCCTGCGAGATGAAGCGGCTCTACGTGCGCCCGGCGCTGAGGCGCTTCGGCCTCGGGCGGCTGCTGGCGCAGGCGCTGCTGGACTTCGCGACCCAGGCGGGCTATTCGAGCATGCTGCTCGACACGCTGGACGAGATGGAGGCTGCGCGCGGCCTCTACGTCTCGCTGGGTTTCGAGGAGATCCCGCCCTATTACTACAACCCGGTGGCCGGCGCGCACTACCTCAAGGTCGATCTCGATTCGCCGGCGACGCGCTGGTAGGCGCAGGGAGGCGCTGGAAGGCCTGCTGCCGACGCGGCGGGATCGAGCGTTCAGCGCAGCAGCGCCGTGCGCCCGTTCAGCGCCGCGAGCGCTTCCTTGATCTCGCCGGCGCGCAGGATCTCGGCAAGCAGCCGCGGCGCAGGGGCATCGGGAGCGTAGAGCGCATACACCGGCACGCCGCTGCGGCCCAGGCGCGCCAGCTCCGCCGTGATGCGCGCATCACGGCGCGTCCAGTCGGCACGCAATAGCGCGACGTCGTGCGCGGCGAACGCGGCCAGGACCTCGGGGTCGGCCAGAGTCGTGCGCTTGTTGTACTGGCAGGTGACGCACCAGGCGGCGGTGAAGTCGACGAAAACCGGACGGCCGGCTGCCTTGAGCTCGGCAACCCGCTCAGGGCTCCAGGCTTCCCAACCGGCTTCGCTGCCCACCGTGGTGGCTGCCTCGACGGTGCGCAGCGCCGGCCAGGCCCAGCCCAGCGCCAGAACGGTGAATGCGATCGCCAGCGTCCCGAGGCTGGCGCGGGCCCTCGAGCCGAGCGTCGGCGAACCCAAGGCCCAGGCGAGGAAAGCCAGCGCGAGCAGCGCCCCGAGCAGCGCGGCAACGCCGTCGATGCCGCTTTGCTGCCCGAGCACCCAGACGAGCCAGATCACGGTGGCGAACATCGGGAACGCCATCAGCACCTTGAAGTGCGCCATCCAGGGACCGGGCCGGGGCAAGGCGCGCGCCAGCGCGGGCCAGGCGCTGGCCAGCAGGTAGGGGATCGCCATGCCCAGACCCAGCGCCGCGAAGATCGCCAGCGCCTGCGCGGTCGGCAGCGTCACCGCAAGGCCGAGCGCTGCGCCCATGAACGGCGCGGTGCAGGGCGATGCCACCGCGACCGCCAGCACGCCCGTGAGCAGCGAGTCGACGAGCGGATGGCGGACCCGCGCGGCAGACCAGCGCGCCGGCAGCACCGAACCGAACTCGAAGGCGCCGGCGAGGTTCAGCCCGATGAGGGTGAACAGCGCCGCCAGCGCGGCGACAAAGACCGGACTCTGCAGCTGGAAACCCCAGCCGAGCTGTTCGCCGCCGGCGCGAAGCGCCAGCAGCAGTACGGCCAGCGCGACGAAGGAGAGCACGACGCCGACGGTGTAGGCCAGGCCGCCGGTCAGCAGGCGGCGGCGATCCTGCGCGTGCGCTGCGAAGCCGAGCACCTTCAGCGAGAGCACCGGAAAGACGCAGGGCATCAGGTTGAGCAGCGCGCCGCCGAGCAGCGCCAGTCCCAGCGAAACGAGAAAGCCGGCCGCACCGCCGGCTGCCGAAGGCTGCGCGGCAATCGGGGGCAGGACGGCCGCGACACCGACTGCCGGACCCGCGGCCGTGCGCAGCTCGGGCAGGGGCGGCCAAGGGGTCCCGACCGCGGCCGTGACTTGCACCGCGGCGCCCTGTCCGCGGTCGACGAGCACCAGCGCCATCGTCTGCGGCCCTTCGCTGCGCTGCGGGTCGATGGCGACGCGCGCGGTCCAGCGCGCGCCGTCCCAGCTCGCCGCCACCGGGGTTGCGTTATGTACGACGCCGGCGGTCTCGGGCAGCAGCTCGACCGGGTTCCCTTGCCAGCTCGAAGGCAGGCCTTCGACCTCGAAGCGCAGCGCGTCGCCGTCGATGCGGGCGCTTGCCTTCGCGTCGGGCAGCGGCAGCGGCAGCGCGGCCTCGGCGGCGGCAAAGAGTTCGGCGTGCGCTGCGGTGGTGGCCTGTGTCGGCAGTTCGAGCTCGAAGTGGCCCGACTCGGGAATGCAGACCTCCTTGCACACCAGCCATTCGGCGTCCAGCTGCACCTTCACCGCCGCCGCGGAAGGCGTCTGGCTCACCGTCACCGGCACCGGCAGCAGCAGCCGGCCCTCGTAGCCGTAGTTCATCAGCGGCCCGACCGGCAGCTTTCTCGGCGTCGGCCACTGGATCTGCCCGGCCTGTAGCCCCTCGGGCAGCGTCCATGACAGGGTCGTCGGCAGGCCCGAGTCGCCCGGGTTCTTCCAGTAGGTGTGCCACAGGGGCCGATGTTCGATCAGCAGGCCCAGCTGCAGGGGCTTGCCGGAGGCCACGCCCTCGGGTGCGTGGGCGACGAGTTCGGCTCGCACCTGCGGGGTCGCAATCTGGTGTGGAGCGGCGCCGGCAGACGCGGCGGCGATCAGGAGCAGCGCGGTGCAGATCGGGGCGAACGGTCGGAGCATCGGCATTGGAGCGCGGGGCAGGCGGGCGGTTCCGGGCGGCCGAAGCCGGCAGCGCCGGCAGGGGGCGATCAGAGCACGAACGATGCCATGCCGCGCCGTCACGCGTGCATGGGTCGTACGCATCCAGGGCGTTTGTGGGATTGTGCGGGTTTCCTCGTATAATCCTTGGGCTTTGCTGATCGCATCCGCGTTTGCCGATGGAGTCTTTCCGGGAAGCACCTGCCCCTTCGGGGCGACCGAATCCGGGCGGCTGGGACGACGATGAAGATGCGGCGCAGGCACCGGCTTTCAAGGCGCTGACCAGGGAGGAAGCGCAGGCGCTGCGGCGCAAGGATCCGCCACTGAACCCGTGGCGTGTCGTCGCGGTGCAACTGGGGGTCGGGGTGGTGGTGGCGCTGCTTGCGGCGCTGGCCACCGACAGGTCGGAGATCGGGTGGTCGCTGCTCTATGGGGCGTTCACCGTGGTCGTTCCGGGCGCCCTGATGGCGCGCGGCATGACCAGCCGTCTGACGAGCATGTCGCCCAGCGTCAGCGCTGTCAGCTTCATGTTGTGGGAGATGGTCAAGATTGCGGTCTCGATCGCGATGCTGATGCTCGCGCCGAGGCTGGTGCCGGACCTAAGCTGGCTGGCGCTGCTGGCAGGCTTGGTGCTGTGCATGAAGGTGTACTGGGTCGCGCTCTTGTGGCGTGACGCCAAGAAGAATTGACGAGCGCGCTCGAGGCGGTTCAAGAGGGATCGAAAGAGGTCACATGGCAGCCACCGGTCAGACAAGCGGCGAATTGACAGCCGGCGAGTACATCGTCCACCACCTGCAGCACCTGCAGAACCAGAAGCAGACGGCGGTCGCGGACTTTTCGGTCTTCAACTTCGACTCGATCTTCTGGGCGGTGTTCGTCGGGGTGCTGGGCTGCTGGCTGCTCTACCGCGCCGCGTCCAAGGCCACCTCGGGCGTTCCGGGCCGCTTCCAGGCCGCGGTCGAGTTCCTCGTCGAGATGGTCGACAACCAGGCCAAGGGCATCATTCACAACGCCCAGAGCCGCAAGCTGGTCGCGCCGCTGGCGTTGACCGTGTTCGTCTGGACCTTCCTGATGAACGCACTCGACCTGCTTCCGGTCGACCTGCTGCCCTGGCTCGCGAGCCTCGTCGGCATCCATTACCAGCGTATCGTGCCCACCGCCGACCTGTCGATGTCGATGGGGCTTTCGGTGTCGGTGCTCGTGCTGTGCCTGATCTACAACGTCAAGATCAAGGGCGTGGGCGGCTGGGTGCACGAGCTGTTCACTGCGCCCTTCGGCAACAAGTGGTTCCTCTACCCGGTGAACTTCGCGATGCAGATCGTCGAGTTCATCTCCAAGACCGTCTCGCACGGCATGCGGCTGTTCGGCAACATGTATGCCGGCGAACTGATCTTCATGCTGATCGCGCTGATGGGCGGGGCCTGGAGCCTCTCGGCCACCGGCATCGGCCTGACGATCGGCCACATCATCTCGGGCAGCGTGTGGGCGATCTTCCACATCCTGATCATCACGCTGCAGGCCTTCATCTTCATGATGCTGGCGCTGATCTACCTGGGTCAGGCGCACGACGCGCATTGAACGCGATCGTCGAACCGACAGCACGCCGGCCCGCTTCACGTCCCTTTCGTTTTCGTTCCGTTCCTTTTCTCAACCCCACTTCCCTCACACAGGAGCCATCATGGAAGTCATCAGCTTTGTCGCCCTGGCCGCCGGCCTGATCATCGGCCTCGGTGCCATCGGTGCCTGTATCGGCATCGGCATCATGGGCAGCAAGTACCTCGAGTCGGCCGCGCGCCAGCCCGAGCTGATGGGCGAACTGCAGACCAAGATGTTCCTGCTCGTCGGCCTGATCGACGCGGCGTTCATCATCGGGACCGGTGTCGCGCTGTGGTTCGCCACCGCCAACCCCTTCCTGGGTCAGATCGCCAACCTGCCGAAGTAAGCCTTCGCGCTGCCGGTTCGCGGGCGCGGCGGCCAGCGCCCCCGCCCTGATCCCCCCATGACGAGGTCAAAGCCGTGAGCATCAATGCCTCCCTGATCGTCCAGATGATCGTCTTCGCGATCCTGGTCTGGTTCACGATGCGCTTTGTCTGGCCGCCGATCACGGCTGCGCTGGACGAGCGCGCGAAGAAGATCGCCGAGGGCCTGTCGGCTGCCGACAAGGCCAAGGCCGACCTGGCTGCGGCCAACAAGCGCGTCGAGGTCGAACTCTCGAAGGCGCGCGAGGATGCGACCAAGCGCATCGCCGACGCCGAGCGTACCGCGCAGCAGATGATCGAGGAGGCCAAGGGCCGCGCCGTCGAAGAGGCCAACAAGATCATCGCCGCCGCGCGTGCCGAAGCCGAGCAGGCCTCGGTGAAGGCGCGCGAGGTGCTGCGCGAGCAGGTTGCCGGCCTGGCGGTCAAGGGCGCGGAGCAGATTCTGCGCCGCGAAGTCGATGCCGGCGTGCATGCCGAGCTGCTGGGCCGCTTGAAGGCGGAGCTCTGAAGATGGCCGAGCTCGCCACCCTCGCGCGGCCCTACGCCGAGGCCTTGTTCAAGACCGGAGCGGGTGCCGCGCTCGCTGCCGAGGTCAACGCGCTGGGCGCCGTCGCGGCCGACGAAGCGCTGCGCCGCTTCGCCGAGAGCCCGAAGATCGGCCCCTCGATGATCTTCAACGTCGTCTCCGACGTCCTCGGGCGCAAGGGCGTGGTCCTGAGCCAGGCGGCGCAGAACTTCCTGCGCACGGTGGTCGACAACGGCCGCCTGTCGATCCTGCCCGAGATCGCCGCGCAGTTCCAGGCGCTCGTGAACGCCGCCAGCGGCGTCTCCAAGGCGACCGTCTACAGCGCCTATCCGATGACCGACGCGCAGCTGGCCGAGGTGATGGCCTCGCTCGAGAAGCGCTTCGCGCGCAGGCTCGAGGCCACGGTGCAGGTCGACCCGGAGCTGATCGGCGGCGTCCGCGTCGTCGTCGGCGACGAGGTTCTCGACACCTCCGTCAAGGCCCGTCTGGAGCAGATGAAGGCCGCGTTGACCGCGTGAGTGGAGCCGAGGCTCCCGCGCCCCTGACCGAATCTGGAGAGACACATGAACCTCAACCCCGCAGAAATTTCCGAGCTGATCAAGAGCCGCATCGAGGGTCTCGACACGTCGGCCGACATCAAGAACCAGGGCACGGTCGTGTCCGTCACCGACGGCATCGTGCGCGTGCACGGTCTCTCCGACGTGATGGCCGGTGAAATGCTCGAGTTCCCGCCGACGCCCGAGGGGCAGCAGACCTTCGGTCTGGCGCTCAACCTCGAGCGCGACTCCGTCGGCGCGGTGATTCTGGGTGAATACGAGCACGTCTCCGAAGGCGACACCGTCAAGTGCACGGGCCGGATCCTGTCGGTGCCGGTGGGCCCGGAGCTGATCGGCCGCGTCGTCAACGCGCTGGGCGAGCCGATCGACGGCAAGGGTCCGATCAACGCGAAGATGACCGACGTCATCGAGAAGGTCGCGCCCGGCGTGATCGCGCGCCAGTCGGTCTCGCAGCCGGTGCAGACCGGCCTCAAGTGCATCGACACGATGGTGCCGATCGGGCGCGGCCAGCGCGAGCTGATCATCGGCGACCGCCAGACCGGCAAGACCGCCGTCGCGGTCGACACGATCATCAACCAGAAGGGTCAGAACATGACCTGCGTGTACGTCGCGATCGGGCAGAAGGCGAGCTCGATCAAGAACGTCGTGCGCGCACTGGAGCAGGCCGGCGCGATGGAATACACCATCGTCGTCGCCGCTTCTGCCTCGGAATCGGCGGCGATGCAGTACGTCTCGGCGTACTCGGGCTGCACCATGGGCGAATACTTCCGCGATCGCGGCCAGGACGCGCTGATCATCTACGACGACCTCTCCAAGCAGGCCGTCGCCTACCGCCAGGTGTCGCTGCTGCTGCGCCGCCCGCCGGGCCGCGAAGCCTTCCCCGGCGACGTCTTCTACCTGCACAGCCGATTGCTCGAGCGCGCCGCGCGCGTGAACGCCGACTACGTCGAGAAGTTCACCAACGGCGCCGTGAAGGGCAAGACGGGTTCGCTGACCGCGCTGCCGATCATCGAGACGCAGGCCGGTGACGTTTCCGCCTTCGTGCCGACGAACGTGATCTCGATCACCGACGGCCAGATCTTCCTCGAGACCTCGCTCTTCAACAGCGGCATCCGCCCCGCGATCAACGCCGGCATCTCGGTCTCGCGCGTGGGTTCGGCGGCGCAGACGAAGCTGATCAAGAACCTCTCGGGCGGCATCCGCACCGACCTCGCGCAGTACCGCGAGCTGGCCGCCTTCGCGCAGTTCGCCTCCGACCTCGACGAGGCCACCAAGAAGCAGCTCGACCGCGGCGCGCGCGTCACCGAACTGCTCAAGCAGGCGCAGTACAGCCCGCTGCCGATCAGCCTGATGGCCGCTTCGGTGTTCGCGGTCAACAAGGGCTATCTGGACGACGTCGACGTGAAGAAGGTGCTGGCCTTCGAGCACGGCCTGCACCAGCACCTGAAGTCGAGCCACGCAGCGCTGCTGGGCAAGCTCGAGAGCGAGCAGGCGATGGACAAGGCGGCCGAGGAAGAGCTGGCCGGCGCGATCGCCGCCTTCAAGAAGAGCTTCGCCTGAAGCCCCAGTTGAACTGACCGTCAGGAGCAGCTGCGATGGCAGTCGGCAAGGAAATACGCGGCAAGATCAAGAGCTTCGAGAACACGAAGAAGATCACGAAGGCCATGGAAATGGTCTCCGCGTCGAAGATGCGCAAGGCGCAGGACCGCATGCGCGCGGCGCGCCCCTACGCGGACAAGATCCGCAACATCACCGCCCACCTCTCGCAGGCCAATCCGGAATACCGCTCGCCCTACATGCGCACGGGCGGCAACACCAAGGTCACGGGCTTCATCGTCGTCACCACCGACAAGGGGCTGTGCGGCGGCCTGAACACCAACATCCTGCGCGCCGTCACGAACAAGATGAAGGAGGCGCAGGCCGGGGGTGGCCAGGTGCAGGCGGTGGCCATCGGCAACAAGGGCCTGGGCTTCCTCAACCGCGTGGGCGTGCCCGTGGTCAGCCACGCGGTGCAGCTGGGCGATGCGCCGCAACTCGAGAAGCTGATCGGGCCGGTCAAGGTCATGCTCGACGCCTTCGTCGCGGGCAAGATCGACACGGTCTACCTCTGCTACACCGACTTCATCAACACGATGAAGCAGGAGCCCAAGATCGAGCAGCTGCTGCCCTTGTCTGCCGATCGCCTCCAGCAGAGCGAGGCGGAGAAGAAGCAGCACGGCTGGGACTACATCTACGAGCCCGATGCACCCAGCGTCATCGACGAGCTGCTCTCGCGCTACATCGAGGCGCTGGTCTACCAGTCGGTGGCCGAGAACATGGCCAGCGAGCAGAGCGCGCGCATGGTCGCGATGAAGGCCGCCACCGACAACGCCGGCAACCTGATCGACGAGTTCAAGCTCATCTACAACAAGACCCGCCAGGCCGCGATCACCAAGGAGCTCTCGGAGATCGTCGGCGGCGCCGCCGCCATTTCGGGCTGACCCGGTTCACCCGGCGCAGGCCACACCGCATACTGATTGAAGGACACAACCATGGCCAACACCCAGACCCAGGGCAAGATCGTGCAGTGCGTCGGCGCGGTCGTCGACGTCGAGTTCCCGCGCGACCAGATGCCGCGCGTCTACGACGCGCTGACGATGGAAGGCTCGGCGCTCACCCTCGAAGTCCAGCAGCAGCTCGGCGACGGCATCGTGCGCACGATTGCGCTGGGCACCTCCGAGGGCCTGCGCCGCGGCATGATGGTCAGCAACACCGGCGCGCCGATCACGGTGCCCGTGGGCAAGGCCACGCTCGGACGCATCATGGACGTGCTCGGCAACCCGATCGACGAGCGCGGGCCGGTGAGCCAGGAACAGATGGCGTCGATCCACCGCAAGGCGCCGAGCTACGACGAGCTCAGCCCCTCGACCGAGCTGCTCGAGACCGGCATCAAGGTCATCGACCTGATCTGCCCCTTCGCCAAGGGCGGCAAGGTGGGCTTGTTCGGCGGCGCTGGCGTCGGCAAGACCGTCAACATGATGGAGCTCATCAACAACATCGCCAAGGCGCACTCGGGCCTGTCGGTGTTCGCCGGCGTCGGCGAGCGCACCCGCGAGGGCAACGACTTCTATCACGAGATGAGCGACTCCAAGGTCGTCGTGCAGGAGGACCTCTCGCAGTCGAAGGTGTCGATGGTCTACGGGCAGATGAACGAGCCGCCGGGCAACCGCCTGCGCGTGGCGCTGACGGGCCTGACCATCGCCGAGTCCTTCCGCGACGAGGGCCGCGACGTGCTCTTCTTCGTCGACAACATCTACCGCTACACGCTCGCCGGCACCGAGGTCTCGGCGCTGCTGGGCCGCATGCCTTCGGCCGTGGGCTACCAGCCGACGCTGGCCGAGGAGATGGGTCGCCTGCAGGAGCGCATCACCTCGACCAAGGTCGGCTCGATCACCTCGATCCAGGCCGTCTACGTGCCTGCCGACGACCTGACCGACCCCTCGCCTGCGACCACCTTCGCCCACCTGGACGCCACGGTCGTGCTCTCGCGCGACATCGCGGCGCTGGGCATCTATCCCGCGGTCGACCCGCTGGACTCGACCAGCCGCCAGATCGACCCGAACGTCGTCGGCGAGGAGCACTACAGCACGACGCGTGCGGTGCAGGCCACCCTGCAGCGCTACAAGGAGCTGCGCGACATCATCGCCATCCTGGGCATGGACGAACTCAGCCCCGAGGACAAGCTGGCCGTGGCGCGCGCGCGCAAGATCCAGCGCTTCCTCTCGCAGCCCTTCCACGTCGCCGAGGTCTTCACCGGCACGCCGGGCAAGTACGTGCCGCTGAAGGAGACCATCCGCGGCTTCAAGATGATCGTGGCCGGCGAGTGCGACCACCTGCCCGAGCAGGCGTTCTACATGGTCGGAACGATCGACGAGGCGATTGAGAAGGCGAAGAAAATTCAGTGAGTCTCGCCATGACCTTCTTGCACGCTAAGGGAGCCTGAGCATGGCAACCATCCACGTCGACGTCGTCAGTGCCGAGGAGAACATCTTCAGCGGCGAGGCCAAGTTCGTCGCGCTGCCGGGCGAGAACGGCGAGCTCGGCATCCTGCCGCGGCACACGCCGCTGATCACGCGCATCAAGCCCGGCGCGGTGCGCATCGAGCGCGCCGACAACGGGCAGGAGGAGTTCGTGTTCGTGGCCGGCGGCATCCTCGAGGTGCAGCCGGGCACGGTGACGGTTCTTGCCGACACCGCGATCCGTGGCCGCGACCTCGACGAGGCCAAGGCCAACGAGGCCAAGAAGCTCGCCGAGGAGGCGATCCGCAACGCCAAGAACGAGATCGACCTCGCGCGTGCGCAGAGCGAGTTCGCGATGATGGCCGCGCAGATCGCCGCGATCGCGAAGCTGCGCAAGAAATAAGGCGCTGGCCGTACGGCGTTAGCGGCGCACGTCGACGATGGTGCGCCCGCGCACCTTGCCGTCGAGCAGCCGGGGTGCGTAGTCGATGACCTCGGACAGGCCGATCTCGGTCGCCATCGATTCGAGCCGCTTCGCGTCCAGGTGCTTGGCCAGCAGCGCCCAGGCCTCGGTGCGCTGCACGTTGTCGATGAAGACGCTGTTGATGCCGTAGAGCGTCACGCCGCGCAGGATGAAGGGCATCACGGTGGCCGGGAAGTCCCCGCCCTGCGCCAGGCCGCAAGCCGCCACCGCGCCGTGAAAGCGCGTCGCCGCGCAGGCGTTGGCCAGCGTGTGGCTGCCCACGGTGTCGAGCACGCCGGCCCAGGTCTCCTTCTGCAGCGGCTTGCCCGGCTCCATCATCGGCGCCCGGTCGATCACGCGCGAGGCACCCAGGTCCTTCAGGTAAGCCTCTTCCGAGAGGCGGCCCGTCGACGCGACGACCTTGTAGCCGAGTGACGCGAGCAGCGCGACCCCGACCGAGCCGACGCCCCCCGCCGCACCGGTGACCAGCACCTCCCCATCCCCGGGCGCCAGGCCGTGCTTCCGCAGCGCGAGCACGCACAGCGCCGCGGTGAAGCCGGCGGTGGCCACCGCCATCGCGCTGCGCGTCGTGAAGGGCGCGGGGATCTTCAGCAGCCATCCGGCGTCGACGCGCTGACGCTGCGTCAGTCCGCCCCAGTGGTTCTCGCCCATGCCCCAGCCGGTGATCACGACCTTGTCGCCGGGCTTCCAGGCCGGATCCGCGCTCGCAGCGACGGTGCCCGAGAGGTCGATGCCTGGCACCATCGGCCAGCTGCGAACGATCAGGCCGCGTCCGGTGACCGCGAGCGCGTCCTTGTAGTTCAGCGTCGAGTACTCGACGTCGACCGTCACCGCCCGATCGGGCAGCTCGGCGTCGTCCATGTCGCGCAGCTCGGCGCGCGTCTTGCGGTCTTCGGTCTGAGTCAGCAGCAGGGCCTTGAACATCGTTGCTCTCCGACGATCGATTGGACGGGTTCGGCGCGATGGTACGCCCCGGGGCGCAACCGCGCTTAGCGCTGCACCGGCCGATCCGGCAACTCGTTGCCGACGGCACCAGGGGCCGAGATCAGGTGTGCGCGCAACAGCTCCCCGACCGAATCGACCGCCTCGGCCAGACCTTCCTCAACCCGCCCGGCCCGCAAGGCTTCGCCCAGCCTCGCCGCGATCGCGTCCCATTGCCCCTGCCGCACGACACGCGCGACCCCACGATCGCAGACGATCTCGATCGCGCGCTCGGCGCGCAGCAGGTAGATCAGCACGCCGTTGTTGGCCTCGGTGTCCCAGACCCGAAGCTGCCCGAACATCATGATCGCGCGCTCGCGGACACTGGTTCCCCGCCAGACGAGCGGCAGCGGCAGCGCGCCCTCGATGCAGATGCGGATTTCCCCGCCATGCCCCAGCTCGCTGCGGCGCACGCGCTCGGCGAGACGGTCCAGGGCCGCGTCGTCGAGCATGCGCCTCGCGTCGCGGTCGTCGAACCAGCGGTGCCTGAGAACGCGCAGCCAACGCTTCATCGCCTTTCGCCTCTCCCCACCGCTCACCAGTCGCCCGATGCCCCGCCGCCGCCGAAGTCTCCGCCGCCGCCGGAGGAAAAGCCGCCACCGCCGCCGCCCGATCCACCGCTCCAACCGCCGCTACCCCAGCCCCCACCGGTGCCGATCCAGGTGCCTCCCCGGCCGTGCCATCCGTCGCGTCGCATCGCGCCGGCGCCGAAGAGCCCGGTCATCACCAGCGCCGCGAAGGCCACGAGCAATGCCAGCACGAGCCCCGCGCCCAGCCACCACGCGAGTGCACCGAGTGCCGCCGACGTGGTCAGCGTTCCCAGCCTGCGCCCGAGCACGGCGGTCAGCATCGGTGCGATGAAGAACCAGGCGATGAAGACGAAAGCGATGGTGTCCGAATCGATCCCGTGATCGCCGGGCTGTGCCTTCGGTGCGGGCAGGTCCTCGCCGCGGATGCGCGCGATCAAGGCGTCGACCGCACCGTCCAGACCGCCCGCGTAGTCGCCTTCGCGAAAACGCGGGCTGATCTGCCGGTCGATGATCTGGCGTGCCGCCAGGTCCGGAATCGCGCCCTCCAGCGCCTTGGCAACCTCGATGCGCACGCGCCGGTCGGACTTGGCGACGACGATGAGCAGGCCGTCGCCGACTTCGCGGCGCCCGATCTTCCAGCTGTCGGCGACGCGATGCGCGTAGGCCGCAATGTCCTCGGGCTGCGTGCTCGCGACGATCAGCACGACGATCTGCGGCCCGGCCTCGGCTTCGAATGCCGCGAGCTTCGCCTCGAGCGCCTGCCGCTGGCCAGAGCTGAGCGTGCCCGTCTGGTCGATCACCCGCGCGCTGAGCGCGGGGATCGGCAACAGGTCCTGTGCGCGCACGCCGGACGCGAGAAGCAGCAGCAACGCGGCGAGCAGCGTCGCTACCGCTGTGCTCCAGCGCGCGACCGGGCGCGCGCGATCCGGCGCCATCGGCAAGCTAGTTCGTCGCCGGCTTGCCGAAGTCGACCTTGGGCGGCGCCGAGATCGCGGCCTCGTCGGCCACGGTGAAGCTGGGCTTGACCTTGTAGCCGAAGATCATCGCCGTCAGGTTCGTCGGGAAGCTGCGCGTCAGCACGTTGTACTCCTGCACCGCCTTGATGTAGCGGTTGCGCGCGACGGTGATGCGGTTCTCGGTCCCTTCGAGCTGCACGCGCAGGTCCTGGAAGGCCTGGTTGGCCTTGAGGTTCGGATAGTTCTCGACGACGGCCATCAGCCGGCTCAGCGCGCCGGTGAGTTCCCCTTGCGCCGCCTGGAACTTCTGGAAGGCCTCCGGGTTGTTCACGAGCTCGGGCGTGGCCTGGATCGAGGTCGCCCTGGCGCGCGCCTCGATCACCTTGCTCAGCGTCTCCTGCTCGAAGTTGGCCTCGCCCTTGACCGTGGCGACGAGGTTGGGAACCAGGTCCGCCCGTCGCTGGTACTGGTTGAGGACTTCGCTCCACGCAGCGTTGACCTGCTCGTCCAGGCGCTGGAAATCGTTGTAGCCACAGCCGCCGAGCAGCAGCGTGACCAGGACCAGTGCCGCGCTCATCCATCCCCGCATGCGCCCCATCGTGCACTCCATCGACCTTCGAATTCCCGGATGCTAGCTGAGCCCACAAGCGATTGCGGAGCCGGGACCCGCCCACGCCCGCTGCATCCGTCCTGACCGGCGTGTCGCGCGAGGGCGCCCCGATAATCGCCCGCATGACTGCGCCGCTCATCAACGACAGCTTCCTGCGCGCCTGCCTGCGCCAGCCCACGCCCCACACGCCGGTGTGGCTGATGCGCCAGGCAGGGCGCTATCTGCCCGAGTACCGCGCGACGCGGGAGAAGGCCGGCAACAGCTTCATGGGTCTGGCGACGAACGTCCAGTACGCGACCGAGGTCACGCTGCAGCCGCTGGATCGTTTTCCGCTCGACGCCGCGATCCTCTTCAGCGACATCCTGACCGTCCCGGATGCGATGGGCCTGGGCCTGTCCTTCGGCGCCGGCGAGGGCCCGAGGTTCGCGCATCCGGTGCGTGACGAGGCCGCGGTTGGCGCGCTGCGCGTTCCCGACATGCAGCGGCTGCGCTATGTCTTCGATGCCGTCGCCTCGATCCGCCGCGCGCTTCTGACGCGCGACGCGCAGGGCCGCGAAGCGGGCCGTGTGCCGCTGATCGGCTTTGCGGGCAGTCCGTGGACGCTGGCCTGCTACATGGTCGAGGGCGGCAGCAGTTCGGACTACCGGCTCGTCAAGACGATGCTCTATGCGCGTCCGGACCTGATGCACCGCATCCTGCAGGTCAACGCCGATGCGGTGAGCGTCTATCTGAACACGCAGATCGAATCCGGCGCGCAGGCGGTGATGATCTTCGACAGCTGGGGCGGGGTGCTCGCCGACGGCGCGTTCCAGCGCTTCAGCCTCGACTACACGCGCCGCGTCGTCGCCGGCCTGAAGCGCGAGAAGGAGGGGCGGCGCATCCCGGTGATCGTCTTCACCAAGGGCGGCGGCCTGTGGCTGGAGGCGATCGCCGGCTGCGGCGCCGACGTCGTCGGCGTCGACTGGACGGTCGACCTTGCGCAGGCGCGCGCGCGCGTCGGGCAGCGCGTCGCGTTGCAGGGCAACCTCGATCCGATGGTCCTCTTCGCGCCCCCGGAGGTCGTGGCGCGCGAGGCGCAGGCCGTGCTCGATCGCTTCGGTCCGCCGCAGCGGGGCGATGGCGGCTGGGAAGGCCACGTCTTCAACCTGGGCCATGGCATCAACCAGCACACGCCACCCGAGCATGTGAGCGCGCTGGTCGAGGCCGTGCATGCGCACTCGCGGGTGCTGCGGCAGCAACGCGCAAGCGAGTCCTGAAGCGCTTGCGGGTTCGGTGCACGCCGACGGCGTGAGCAGGCACTTCGCCGCTTGATCCCGGCCCGTCTGCACCGTGACTTCGGTCTATCGGACTTGACTTATCCCCAATTCGGTGTCACCGGCGCATATGCACGATGGCGCGCGGGCCGACCTCCGGGATGACCCTCGCAAGCGCGCTAAGTTGTTGATTTGACGTAAATCGCGCAGGTGCTGCGAAATCGGGCAATCCAAGCGGGCGCCCGCAGAATCAATCACTTGGCGCAGCTGACCGCATCTTTCGCACAAAGTTATCCACAGCGCGCGTGGATGAGTGAAAAAGTCCAACGACAACAGACGCTTAGCGCCTGTTCTTGAAATGAAACCGAGAAAACGCCGGTAACTGCGGCGTTCGTTCCAAAGGCCTGATGCATCGCCTCTCCGTTGCCGTCGAGCTGCCGCAGCATGCGCCGATCGGCGCGCTGCTCGACTATCAAAGTGAGCAACCGCTGCCGCCAGGAAGCCTGGTTCGCGTGCCTCTTGGCAAGCGGGACGTTGCAGGCATCGTCTGGGGCAGCGGCGGTCCGGCGACCGCGCCGGATGGCGTCGTGCTGCGGCCGGTGCTCGAGGTGCTGGAGGGCCTTCCGCCGGTGTCGGTCGCATGGCGCGAACTTGTCGAGTTTGCGGCCACTTACTATCAGCGGCAGGTGGGTGAACTGGCACTCGGCGTCCTGCCACCGGAGCTTCGCAAAACGGACGACCGCCAGCTCGGCCGACGCCTCACGCGACTGCTGCGCGCCGCGGATGCGTCGTCGGAGCCAGCCGCCGAAGCCGCTGCCGTGCCCTCGGTCGCGCGCCCCGAGTTGTCCGCGGATCAGGCGGCGGTCTTGCAGCAGTTGCAGCACCTGGGGATGGGAACCGCACTGCTTCACGGCGTGACCGGCAGCGGCAAGACCGAGGTCTACCTGCAGGCCGCCGAGGCGACGCTGGCTGCCGGGCGCCAGGTCCTGATGCTCGTGCCGGAGATCAACCTCACGCCGCAACTGCAGGCGCGCGTGGCGGCGCGCTTTCCGGGGCGCGAGCTCGTGAGCCTGCACAGCGCGCTGACGCCGGCGCAGCGGCTCAATCACTGGCTGCTCGCGCACCTGGGGCGCGCGGACCTGGTGCTCGGCACCCGCTTGGCGGTCTTCGCGTCGATGCCGCGGCTGGGACTGATCGTCGTCGACGAGGAACACGACGCGAGCTTCAAGCAGCAGGAAGGTGCGCGTTATTCGGCGCGCGACGTCGCGGTCTATCGCGGGAACCTGGAGAAGCTGCCGGTGATCCTGGGATCGGCCACGCCCTCGCTGGAGAGCTGGCAGCGGGCGCTCGAGGGACGCTACCGCCGCCTGTCGCTGCCGACGCGCATCGGCGAGGGCGCGATGCCACGCGTGCGCCTGCTGGACACCGGAAGCCTGCCGCGCACGCACGGCGTCCTGCCGGCGCTGGCGCCAGCCTTGCAGGCCGCGGTGCAGGAGCGCATCGCGCGTGGCGAGCAGAGCCTGCTCCTGCTCAACCGTCGCGGCTACGCGCCGGTGCTGCACTGCCATCAATGCCAGTGGAAGAGCGGCTGCCCGCATTGCAGCGCCTGGCGCGTCTTTCACAAGGCCGACCGCACGCTGCGCTGCCACCACTGCGGCTACACCGAAGCGGTGCCGCGCGCCTGCCCCGAGTGCGGCAACCTCGACATCGCGCCGCTGGGCCGTGGCACCGAGAAGCTCGAGGAACAGCTCGCGACCCTGCTACCCGGTGCCCGCATCGCGCGCATCGACGCCGACAGCACGCGGCACAAGGGCGCGCTCGAGCGCCAGCTGGCTGCGGTGCACGACGGCGAGGTCGACGTCCTCGTCGGCACGCAGATGGTCGCCAAAGGTCACGACTTCCGCCGCATGACGCTGGTGGCCGCGATCAATCCCGACGGCGCGCTCTACAGCAGCGACTTCCGCGCGCCGGAGCGCCTGTTCGCGCTGCTGATGCAGGCCGCCGGCCGCGCCGGACGCGACGCGGGGCAGGCGGCGCGCAGCGAGATGTGGATCCAGACCGCCAACCCTGGCCACGCGCTCTACCAGGCGCTGCTGCGACACGACTTCGAGGCCTTCGCGCAGAGCCAGCTCGACGAGCGCCGGCGCGCCGGCCTGCCGCCGTTCAGCTTCCTCGCCCTCGTGCGCGCCGAGGCGCGCGACGCGGAGGTGGCGGCAGGCTTCCTGCGCGCCGCTGCCCAGGCGGCCGCCGAGCGGCCAGAGGGCGCGGCGGTGAGCCTCTACCCGCCGGTGCCGCCCGCGGTGCCGCGCGTGGCCGGCGTCGAACGCATGCAGATGCTGTGCGAATCGGCATCGCGGCCGGCGCTGCAGCGCTTCCTCGCGGCCTGGCTGCCCACGCTGCACGCGCTGCGGCGCGCGCACAAGGGTCTGGCGCGCTGGGCCGTGGATGTCGATCCGATGGCGATCTGATCAGCGCGGCTGGATGCCGTAGGCCGCGGCGATCGCCGTGAAGCTGACGAAGGCCGCCACCGTCGAACTCATGATGATGCGCGCCACGCGCCCGGTGTCGGCGCCCCAGCGCTCGGCGAGCATGGCCACGTTGCTCGCGCTGGGGAGGGCGGCGACGAGCACGATCACCATCAGCGCGAAGTCCGACAGCGGCAACGCGAGCCGCTGTGCAGCCAGCCCGAGCGCCAGGACCAGCAAGGGATGCGCCAGCAGCTTGGCCGCCGCCACCGGCGCGTAGCGCGCAGGCGGCGTGCGCGTGTGCGCATGCTGCCCGGCGCGCCAGAGCACGGCGCCGATGGTGAACAGCGCCACCGGACTGGCGGCGTCGGCGAGCATCTTCACCACCGCATCGGCCGGCCCCCAGAGCTGCCAGTCCATCGCCGAGAAAAGCGCCCCGAGCGCGATCGCCCAGGGCATCGGGTTCTTCGCCACGCCCCGCAGCACGCGCCGTGCCGCCACCCAGGCGCCGTGGCGCCCCTGGCCCTGCGCCTCGGCCAGCGCCAGGCAGGCCGTCGTCGTGACGACGAGGTCGGCCGCGAGCACGCAGATCGTCGGCCCCGCGGCCTGCGGCCCGAGCAAGGCCACGAGCAGCGGCACGCCCATGAAGCCGGTGTTGGGGAACACC